>Ga0316217_10000002_pt1 | contig 377956 bp, 289 predicted proteins | sample 1anoAmetaG_FD_203633 | JGI IMG/M metagenome (GOLD analysis project Ga0316217, IMG submission 203633) | Freshwater microbial communities from Trout Bog Lake, Wisconsin, USA - 1anoA | ecosystem: Environmental > Aquatic > Freshwater > Lake > Hypolimnion/Profundal zone | place: USA: Wisconsin... | reverse complement strand
CAGAATCGTGGACAAATTTGTTGAGCGTAAAACCACGCTCAAAACCGGGGCAGCGCCGGTCAGCTGCGCGACCGAGCATCACCTTAAACTCGATCCTTTATTGTCTTGACTATAGGGTCCACTTAAATGGCAACCCGATTTTGCTTACCACGGACACGCCTGACGTGACCTTGTCGTATTCGGGTATTTCCTTCAAAATGCGCTTTGAAGGCGCTGTTTCCGGGTGGTCATTAATCAATTCGGGGTTCAATTCCCCGACCATTTTCACCAGTTGCATTATCGGGCCGTCATGCTCCAGATACTCCCAATCGAGGTGTTGTGGATCGGCTAAAACCAACGTCTCAAACTCATGCAGTTGAAGGTACGGAATGAACCGGCGATCGTCGACATCTTTCCCCAAGGCATCCTCAAGAATGCGAACTTTGCCATAAGGGTCCGTCTCCCGTTGTGCCTCGGCATATCCCGGGAAATCGTCAGGTAACGAGTAGAGGTCGAACATAGTGGTAAATCGGCACTCCGGATGATTGTCTTCTTTCATCCAGGTTTGGATGTCGGCTTTTGCCTTCTGATAGCCATTCAATCCGCCGCGATACTCCTTGGCCGCCCTTTTGTCCTTACTGGTCAAAACGGAACGGGCATCGGCAAACACATTTAAGGGCGCGAGATGAACGGCCAGAATGTTCCTTGCAAAGGATTCTTCAGTCTGACCTTCGGCAGTCACATGGAGACGAATCATGGCCTCCCTCCCAAGACATTCTTCTCCCAGAGTTCGGAGAGACTGTAACGGGAAAGCCAGTCAGCCAGTTCCGTCTCGTCAAGACGCTTGAAGATGCTGCAGTGGTTGATTTCATCCCTTTCAACGACCACGAGGTCGCTCGCGTGAAACTCATCGACTAACCGGGTCGATTGGGTCGCCACCACAACCTGACAATGAGCCGATGCGGTCTTTATCATCCCGGCAAGTTCGGCGATGGCTGCAGGATGCAGACCCAATTCCGGCTCATCGAGCACGACAACACTCGGCAACATGCCCGGTGGTTGCAACAGGAGAGCAGTTAATGCCATAAACCGTAAAGACCCATCGGAGATCTGGTGAGCCCCGAAAAGATATTCACTGAGATTGTCATACCAGTTCAAGCGCGTATATTTATCGTTTCCAGGAAGCGTCTCCAGGTCGAATTCTTTGAATTGAGGCATGACCCTTCGAATGTGCCTGGTAATGCGTTCGTAATAGCGCTGCTGAGAAGGATTGTTTTTCATGGCCCGCAGAAATGCAGCCAGATTTCCAGCATCGCTTCGCAAGTAACGACAGTCATCAATGAAGCCATTAGCCTTGATCTTAGCTGTATCCGAGGTGTCATGAAAGTGATACGCCCGAATACCGGCAAGAGCGCTAAAAAGAACTTTAGAAGTCGGGTTCTGATCATCCGGCAAACCAGCCTCACCATTTCCTGCCTCGATAAAAAACTCCAGAGGTTTTACTTTCCCTGCCTTTTGAAAAGTCACCTTTTCTTCGGCGAAGAAAAGACGATCCGGCATGCCATGGACTAGTTTTGCCTTATAGCTTGTGGAGCTATGTTTTTCCGCTTCACCCTGTTCAAGATGAATGCTGAAGACAATTTGGTCGGTGGATTTGGCACCATAGTAGAGCAAAGCATCAGTGGAGCCTTGCTTCTCAACGAACGTCCTAAGACCTTTGCTGGTGATATAGTTGAGCATTCGGAAGAACGACACCAAATTACTCTTTCCTGATCCATTGGCCCCTAAAAGCACGGTGACATCACCGAATTCAATACGTTGCCCTTCGGGTTGAATCGATTTATAGCCACCCAGCTCAATTTCCTTCAGTCTGTTGGTGGTTTTCATTTCAGTCTCCATTGGCAGTTGTACGGCTCACGCCGCCCACTTCTGACCGTTGCTGGCGTAACTCAGCATCGACTCAAAAACGGCATCACATTTCGTTTTGAACAGCACCCGATTATAGCTGTCGGGGAGCTTCTTGTCTAAGACCTTTTCCACTTCAGGGCCGAGTTGGCGCGCAGTGGGTCGGTACTACGCCGCAGATCAGCTTCCAATTGCTTCAGATCTTCTTTGGTCATCGATTCCCCATCATTTAGTAATCTACAGCTCGTTTTCCGAAGTTGTATAAAAGGCCACCGGCCAATTCATTAAGCTGGCAAAACCATTTTCAGGAACAATCTCCGTGAGGACCTAAAGCCACATAACACAATAATATTGCGTTACTATTTACACCTAGGATGAGTCGTGTGTCAACTACTAGCTACCTGCACGCGAGATAGACGGCAGTTAATCAATTTGAACGCGACCTTTTCATTATCAGGCTGGCACATATGATGTTTTACGAGGTACAAATAATACTTCGCCGATGGCAAATGATTTCCCCAAAGGCCCAATGTTTCCCGTGAGGGCGCCTTAAAATCTCCCTTCTTACACTTTACGCAATTGGAATATTTTAATTCGATGTACGACTCGCTATCAGAAGTGCCGTAATAACTATAATTTTTTCGTAAAGTGCACGATCACTCACGGCATGTCGAAAATATTATCGGGAAGTGTGCGATCACAAAAAGATTAACGATAATTTTTTCGGGAAGCGTACGATCACTCACGGCATGTCGATAATATTTTAGGGAAGTGTGCGATGACAAAAATAATAACGATAATTTTTTCGGAAAGTGCACGATCGCTCACGGCATGTCGATAATATTTTAGGGAAGTGTGCGATGACAAATACAATAACGATAATTTTTTCGGAAAGTGCACGATCGCTCACGGCATGTCGATAATATTTTAGGGAAGTGTGCGATGACAAATACAATAACGATAATTTTTTCGGGAAGTGCACGATTCGCTCACGGCATGTCGATAATATTTTAGGGAAGTGTGCGATGACAAATAAAATAACGATAATTTTTTCAGGAAGTGCACGATCGCTCACGGCATGTCGATAATATTCTCAGGAAGTGTGGGATATCACGTATGATGACGATCGTCTACCCCATCCCCGCTCTCCCGAAGGGCGAGGGTTTCCGGAACGGATTGGCCGAATTTCAGGAGGGCACAGACTAGATGTTGATGCTCTCGCCCCGCGGCAGCGCGGGTGATTCAGGGATGGTGGTGAGCGCGTTGTAGGCCAGCACGAAGAAGAGGATTATCAGGGAGAGCAGCAAAAGGACCGTAGGAGCCAGACGCACTCCCCTCTCGTCTCCACCCGACTGCAGCAACCCCGTGGCAGAGACCAGCACGCCGCAACCGCCGCACGCCCCGCCCAGGAAAAAGCCGAGGAAGGTGACACGGACGTCGCCGCCGATCCCGAGAAACAACAGGTTGGCAGCCTCGCTGGGGAAAAAGGTCGCGACCAGGACGCAGACGATCCCCGCCAGCATGAACTTGAGCCCGGTGCGGACCGTTTTCTTACGCATGATGGCGCCCCCCGGGAGCGCGGCCGCCCATCACTCGCACCAGCTCACGTCGCCGACGCCCTTTCTCAGTACCTCGGGCACGTCGCCGATGATGCTCACCACCGAGCTCACGTCCGCGGAGAGATCCCCGCCGTCGATCACGAGATCCAGCACCTTGCCGAGGTCGCACTCCACCTGCGAGGGGTTTCCGATCGGGTCCTCGCCGGAAAGGTTCGCACTGGTGGTGACGATCGGGTGCCCGAGCTCCTTCACGATGGCGAGACAGATCGCATTGTCCGGGATCCGGATGCCGACCGTCTTCTGCTTGGTCAAAAGGAGATCGGGGACCACGGAATTGGCTTCCATGACGAAGGTGTAAGGGCCGGGAAGCAGGCGGCGCAGCAGCTTGAAGGCGTAATTGCTCACCTTCGCGTAGCGGGCGATCTCGGAGAGGTCGGAGCAGATAAAGGAGAACGGCTTCTTGCGGTCACGCTGCTTGATGGCGTAAATCCGCTCGACTCCTTTCTTGGAAAAGATGCTGCAGCCGATGCCGTAGGTGGTATCCGTCGGATAGGCAACAACACCACCGTTTTTGAGGGTTTCTACGACTTTGGCGATCAGTCGGGGTTGCGGGTTGTCGGGGTTGATCTCCAAAAGCATGGTTCACTCACTCGGTGTTTGGGCCAGAAAGCCTCTGGTGGACGAAGCGGCCATTAATCAAGCTGTCCTTTGCTTAGCCACTCAGGCATGATGGATTATATATAATACATAAATGCTGGCGCGTCTACCCTCTGCATGCCGAGACTACCATGACGCGGCTGGACGGTCTCAACATTCTGAGCTCCCCTTGCCTGAAGAACGGCATCGGCGCACGATCTATATCACTTCCCCGTCTGCAAATCGATACAATTCATCGTTCCCCGAAATCGGCTTTGGGAAAGGAATCCTCCATTCACCATAGGAAAATCGGATGCCATGCCAATCGTGGCGGTGTAAATCCTGATGGGCCTGCAGGAATAATTGAGAGAGGTACCTGGCGAACGGAGAGCCGTCAACCGTGTGCCGGGCAGTCACTTGCGAATCGGAAGCGGGGTGCCGCCCCAGGGACCGGCGCACCAGGCACCGATCCCTGTGACAGTTCTTTTTCCTGAGCCTAGGGTCTGGTCCCTGAAGGAGTCAGGTAGCCCTTGACGGTTGTTTTCTGATCTGCTGTCAAACCTGCCAGGTTGTTCAGCGTCGCCGTTACAGAATTGTCCAGGACACCGTTATCCAGGAGATCGATGGAGTCATAGATCAGCCGCTTGGCATAGATCATGTTGTGTGCGTAGGCACCCGGTTCATGCTGCAGCAGGTTGAAGTTGAAGGCGGCGCCCATGGTGTCGGCAGTGCCCCAGTTGGTAATGGCATTGCCGGAGCTTGCGTCGTTGGCGGACTTGAAGAAGTAGGGAGCTGCCTCGGCGTAATAGATCCCCTTCCCCTCCAGGACCTTCCGCAGTGCCAGCAGGGTCACCGCGTATTTGCCGATGCGGGCGTTCATCCGGGCGGCGTCGAGATAGGCCGCTCCGGTGTGGCACCCGGCGCACGAGGTGCTGACGATCGCGCTGACTGCCCCGCTGCCGTCCTTGGCCAGCGGCGCAAAGGTATGCTTGTTGGGCGAACTCATATGACAGCCGGCACAGGGGCCGTCGCTGCCGGTATCGAAGCCGTAGGCCTTGAAGTGATTGACCCCGATCCGGTCGTGTTTGAAATGCCAGTTGTTGCTGTAATCCCGGGTGCCGAATTCATAGCCGATCGACTTGAACAGCACCCCGGCGGCCGCCGAGGAGTGGGAGCTTATGAAGGGGAGATTGGCGAAGTTGGCTCCCGCAGCCGCCTGCGCCTTGATGCTCTTGCCGCTCTGGGTGCCGGAGTGGCACTTGGCACAAAGGTTGGAGGCGGCTCCCAGGTCGGGGTTCAGGAAGCCGTCCCCCGCGTACGGCTTGATCGGGAGGTTGGTCCGCAGGGCTCCGGTGCCGACATTGCTGTGGCACCCCTTGCAGCTGAGCACTTCCTTGGTCTTGTCGGAGGCGACTCCCCAGGCCGAGGTCAGCTGGCCGCTTGAGTAGGCGATGAAACCGGTCGTACTGTGGCACTGCACGCAGCCGGACATGGTCTTGAAATCGTTGGCGACCCAGGGCCCCCCGCTGGTGTCGCCATGGCCGGAAGTCGCCCAGTCCTGGCGTATGGAGATATTGGCGGAGGAGTTGAAATGGCAGTCGCTGCAGTCCGAGCGCGACGTCACGTACGAGGCGGGATACCCCGCGCCGGTCATGTTGTTGTAGTGCGGCCCGATCGCGCTGGCGGAACCGACCGTGCTGTGGGGGTCGTGGCAGGAAAGACAGGGATTGCCGGTGATGTCGAAGAGGTGCCCCGGCACCTGGCCGTTCGAGTCGAAGTGGCAGGTACCGCAGACCGCCGAGGTCGGCAGGATGGTGTGCGGCGTCGTGTTGGTGTGGCAGTCCTGGCACGAGATCCGGTGGTCGTGGGGCGAGGCGTCATACGACGCCACCACCGCGGGGAAGCTGGTGCTGTGGCACGAGGAGCACTGGGCGGTCAGGTAGTCGACATAGGAGGTGACGGGGATGCTCGCCGTCTTGCTGACGCTCGCCCCGTGGGCGGTCGTCACGTCCAGGCGCACCGTATAGTTCCCGATCAGGTCCGGAATGAAGGTGATGCTCTGCCCGGTGCCGGGCCCTTGGGGCGCCAGGCTGACGTTGGAGCCTGACGGCTTGCCCGTCACGGCGAAGGTGTACAGGATGCCGGTGTCGTTGCTGGTCGCGCTCCCGGTGCAGGTGACGGGCTGGGTGTTCAGGCCGTTGAGCGGTGCCAGGAGGGTCGCGGTCAGGTTCGCCACGAAGGCGAACGAGCCGGTGATGGTGTTGGGGACCGGCGCGGCGGTCATCGAGTACGGTACGGTCAGCACTTCTCCGGTAACCGTGCCGTTATAATTGACGACCGCACCGTTGATGCTGTAACTGGCGATGCTGTAGTCCGAGTTGGCTGCCAGGGTGATCGGCAGGCTGGTGCCGACCGTCACGCCGGTGGCCCCCGCGCTGCTGAAGGTGCTGTTCGGCAGTGCGATGGTAATGCTCCCGCCGGTTGCCTGGGTGATGGTGACGTCGTTTGGGGGAGGAGCGCTGTAGGTCGCCACGATCGTGTGGGGTCCGGAGCTGTAGGTGAACGAAGTGCCGGTTTTGGCAAAGCCATCGACCGTGACCGTGCTGTTGTAGCCCGCCGCCGTGTTGATGGTGCAGGTGGCCGTGCCGGTCGGATAGACCGTGGCCATCCCCCCGGTATCGATCTTGCTCGCCGTCCCGGTGACGGTGATGTTGTTTCCCGGCATCCCGCCCGACCCGACCACATTGAGCGTGAGGGTCCAGGCGTTGGCAAGCACCGGGATTGCCAGCAGTAACCCGACGAGCAGCACTATTTTTTTCAAAACAACCCTCCCTATTACCCTATGGCCTGGTCCCGGACGGGACCAGGTAACCCAGGGCGCTAGCCTTCTGGGTTGCATTCAGGGTTGCCAGCCCGTTGATCGTGGCACTCACCGAGCCGTCCAGCACACCGTTATCGAGGAAGTCGATCGAGTCGTAGATCAGCCGCTTGGAATAGACCATGTTGTGGGCATAGGCGCCCGGCTCATGCTGCAGCAGGTTGAAGTTGAAGGCGGCGCCCAGGGTGTCGGGGTTGCCCCAGTTGGTGAGGGCGTTGCCGGCGCTACTGTTCCCGGCGCTCCGGAAGAAGTACGGCGCGCTGTTCGCATAGTAAATCCCCCTCCCCTCCAGCACCTTTTGCAGGGCGGCCAGGGCCGCGGCGAACTTTGCCTCGCGTGCGTTCATCCGGCCCGCGTCGAGGTAGGCCGGACCGCTATGGCAGCTGCCGCAGGCGCCTCCGGTCAGAGCGGTGATGACCCCGCTGGAGTCCCGCGCCACGGAGGAGAAGGAGTGGTTACTGGCTGAACTCATGTGGCAGCCGACGCAGGGCCCGGCGCTCCCCGAATCGTAGCCATAGGCCTTGTAATGGTTGATGCCGATCTTGTCGTGCTTGAAATGCCAGCTGTTGCTGTAGTTTTTGAAGCCGAATTCGTAGCCGGCGGATTTGAGCAGGATCCCGGCGGCGGCCGAGGCATGGGAACCGGTAAAGGTCAGGTTGGAGAAATCGGCGCCCGCCGCGGCCAGCGCCTTGATGCTGCGGCCGCTCTGCACCCCGCTGTGGCACCTCACGCAGAGGTTGGAGCTGGAGAGGTTCGGGTTTAGGTAGCTGTCGCCGCTGTAGGGCTTGAGGGGCGTGACGCTGCGCAGGGCACCGGTGGCGAGGTCGCTGTGACAGGCGTCGCAGGAGAGGACCCCGAGGGAGCTGTCCGCGCTGCTTCCCCAGGCGGCGCTCACTTTCGCCGTGGAGTAGGCGATGAAGCCGGGAGCGGTATGGCACTGGACGCAGCCGGAGAGGGCCTTGAAGTTGGCGGCGAGGAACCCCTGCCCGCGGGTGTCCCCGTGCCCCGAGGAGGCCCAGCCGACGCGCTCCTGATAGAGGGCCGGATCGCTGGCGGCAGCCGGGACCCCGCCGCTGGTCAGGTGGCAGTTGGCGCAGCGCGAGGCCGGGGTGACGTAGGCCGCGCCGTAGCCGGGATTGGCGGGCGAGCTGTAGCCGTTGAAGTGGCTCTGCCCCACGGCAAGCGACATGGAGGGGGTCGCCGGGTTGTGGACGTCCGGCAGGTGACAGGCGGAGCAGATGTTCGCGAGCTGCGCCTCGCTGTTGTAGTGCAGGTTGTTGGGCTTGTGGTGGCAGGTGAAGCAGAAGTTGCTGCCGACGTTGTGCTGGGTGTAGGTGAAGGTGGTCTCGTTGACGGTTCCCGAGACGAGGTTCCCCGGGTGCCCGCCGGTGTCGTCCCCCACGTGGCACAGGGCGCACATGACGAACTGCTGCTCATGCTGCGACGAGGACCAGTTGGCGAATACGTTCTGGCTGGCGCCGACCCCCGACGCCTGGTGGCAGCTTTGGCAGGCGCTGCGGGCGGTCGCGGCCGCGCTGTTGGTGGCAACCACGTAGGTGGTGTCCGAGTTGCTGAAGCTGCCGTTACTGACGGTGAGCGTGAAGTTGTAGGTGGCGGCGACGGCAGGGGTGAAGGAGGGAGTCGCCGAGGCAGGATTGTTCAGCGTCACCGTGGGAACGCCGTACTGCGGGTTCTGCGTCCAGGCATAGGAGAGCGTCGTCCCGCCGGCGTGCACGACGCTGCCGGTGCCGTCCATGGTCACCGTGGTGCCGGGCCTCACGTACTCCGGAGGCCCAGCCTCGGCGACCACCCCGAGGAAGTAGCCGGTGATGGTCAAGGGGGTGGAGGGGACCGTAAGGGCGAGGGTCACCTTGGTGTTGACCGGTGCGGGGAGGGTCGCCGGCGTAAGGGTATAGCCGGAGGCCGGCAGCCCCGTTATGGCGACCACCTGCCCCACCGTGGAGGGGGTGAAGGTGTAGTTCTGGAGCGCCCCGACCTGCAGGTTGAAGGTTCCGGAAGGACTGACGCTCCCGTTGTTGGTCCCCGCGACTGACGTTATGGAGGAGTACCAGGGAGTGAAGCCGACCAGAAGGCTCTGCGAGTTATTCCCTGGAAAGGCGAGCTGCCCCATCTGGTAGGTCAGCGCGACAGTCGGGTCGGCCGGTACGATCTTGTTGGTGAGGTTCGGGTCGTTGACTGAGTAATACGATATCTTGAACCCGCTGGACGGCGTAATCGTGATCGGGAGGTTCTGTCGTGTCGTGTAATTGTTGAATACCGCCTGGTTTGCGACAGTGTAGACCGTGGAGCTTCCCACCTGTATCTGTCCGCCGCCGCTCCTCACCCAGGTTTCCAGCTGCCATGAGTAGGCCAGCACGGGCAGAGCCAGGCAGAGTGTCACTATCAGGTAGATATGCAGTTTTTTCTTCGCCATCCGTAAACCTCGCCTTTACCCGGGAACGACAATCTCCGGGCCTCGCTCTGCGTGTAGTTGCTGCCGGGCGCGACACAACCTCTTGCTAATCACCGGGTCGCACCGGCTCGCCCCTTGTCGCGGAGCGTCCCGCTACGGCCTGGTCCCTTTCGGAGCCAGGTACCCTTTCGCGGTCGCCTTCTGGTCCGCGGACAGGGTCGTCAGGCCGTCGATGGCGGAGCTGACTGAGTCGTCCAGCGCCCCGTTATCCAGGAAATCGATGGAGTCGTAGATGAGCCGCTTGCTGTAGGTCATGTTGTGGACGTAGGCGCCGGGCTCGTGCTGCAGCAGGTTGAAGTTGAACGCGGCGCCCATGGTGTCGGCGTTGCCCCAGTTGGTTACCGCGTTGCCGGCGCTGACGTTGCCGGCCGACCGGAAGAAGTACGGTGCCCGGTCGGCGTAATAGATCCCCTTTGCTTCCAGGATCTTCTGCAGTGCCAGCAAGGAAGCGGCAAACTTGTTGATCCGGCTGTTGGTCCGCGCGGCGTCCAGATAGGCCGGCCCGCTGTGGCACCCGGCGCAGGAGCCGCTGACGATCGCGCTGACCGCCCCCGCGGCATCCCTGGCAAGCGGCGAGAAGGAGTGCTTTCCGGGCGAGCTCATGTGGCAGCCGGCGCAGGGGCCGTCGCTGCCGGTGTCGAAGCCGTACGCCCTGAAGTGGTTGATCCCGATCCGGTCATGCTTGAAGTGCCAGCCGTTACTGTAGTTCCTGAAGCCGTACTCGTAGCCCGCCGACTTGAAGAGGATTCCCGCCGCCGCGGAGGAATGGGAGCCGGTGAACGGGAGGTTGCCGAAGTCGGCCCCCCCGGCCGCCAGTGCCTTGATGCTCCTGCCGCTCCCGGTGCCGCTGTGGCAACTGGCGCAGAGGTTGGAGGCGGGCCCCAGGTCCGGATTGCTGTAGCTCTCACCGGGGTACGGCTTGACCGGCGGGGTGCCGCGCAGTTCCCCGGTGCTGAGGTCCGTGTGACACCCCTTGCAGGAAATGATCTCCTTGGTCTTGTCGGAGGCCGATCCCCAGGCGGAAGTCGTCCGGCCGCTGGAAAAGGCGATGAAACCGGTAGTGGTGTGGCATCGCACGCAGCCGTCCAGGGTCTTGAAGTCGTAGTCGGTAAAGGAGCGGGCCAGGACCCTGGCATGCCCCGACGAGTACCACTGCTGGCGGATGGTCTGGTTTTCCGGACTGTCGTAGTGGCAGTCCGCGCAGTCGGCCTGCGAGGACACGTAGCAGGCGGGATAGCTGCCGCTCGTGACGTTGTTGTAATGGGGCGCGCCCTGGATGGCGGCCACCAACGGGATGGTCGAATGGGCGTCGTGGCAGGAAACGCAGGTGGACGACCCGATGGCGATGGGGTGCCCGGCGACCTTCCCGTCCGCGCCGAGGTGGCAGCCGGCGCAGATGCCGACCGGCCGGATCACCCCCGGGTGCTGTACCGCGTCCCCCTGGTAGTGGCAGGTGTAGCAGCTCACCTCGATGTCGATGGATGCGGCGTGCGGCGCTGAGTCGTATCCCGCGATGATATCCGGGTTGCGCGCCGTATGGCAGGCAGCACAGTTGCTGGACCGGTACAGGGACTGCGAGATGACGGGGATGTCCAGGTAGGCCGTGCTGCTGGCCGTCAGGGGGCTGCTGAGCGTCAGCAGCACCCGGAAGGTCCCCAGGGCGCCCGGGGTGAACTGGGCCGTGCTGACGCCGGTAGTGACCGTCGCTCCGGTGGCAGGCGCGCCCGTCACCGGATCGACGACCCTCCAGCTGTAGAGCGCGGGGACGGTCGCGGTGCTGTTGCCGCCGTCGATGGAGAGCGTCGAGTTCACCAGGACCGTCTGGGTCGAGGTGGCGATCCGGGCGATCAGCACCGGGATGATCTTGTAGCTCGCCTGGATCGAGCCGTCGTTTAGGACGTTTTCGAAGGTGTAGGCGAAGCTGGTGAGCCCGGAGAACCCCGTCGCGGCGGGAGCGCCGGTGACGGCCACCGTGTCGATCTGGTACCCGGTGTTGGCCGTCATGTTGATGGTCTTGGAGCTGCCGTACGCCACCCTCGCCGTCGGGTCGATGAGCCCGTTGGCGCTCGGAATGGTGCTGATGAGGAATGTCTGGACCTGGTAATAAGCGTTGATGGTGTGGTTCACCCGGGTCCCGTGGCTCACCCGGTAGGTGGCGCCGGCGACCGGCTGGACCGTGGCCCCGTCGACCTGCACGTACGACAGCAGGTAGCCGGTCGGGGCGGGGTCCACCGTGAAGTCGGCGCTGTTGACGCTCGCCGAGATGACGTTGGTGAGAGACCCCGTCGTGACGAAGCTGGCGGCGTCCGAAGGAGGCGTAATTGCACCGGACAAGCTGGCAGGGGAGGAGCTCGCCGTTATGGACCAATAGTTGTAGGCATGGGCGAAACCCGACCCTGCCAGCAGCATGGTAACCGCAAGTAACAATTTTTTCATCGTATCGCCCCCCACCTTACTCCCTGAGCCGCTCCTTCATCATGCAAAAGGGCCTGTTACCAACTGCCACCACAGACCGCCGGGCTGCGGGGCGATCAGTCCCCTCCGGGCGAGGTGACGTGGCACGCGCCGCAGGTCAGGGTGCTCCCCCAGACCGCCGTGCCGCCGTTGTGGCAGCTTATGCTGCTGCAGGTCCCGCCGCTTGGAGCAAACACGTAGCTGAAGCTGACGCCGGCTCCCGGGGAGACGTCGTAGACATGGTTTGCGTGCAGGGAGCTGGAGATGGTGCTGCCGTCCGCCGTGGTCCCGGCGTGGCAGGTGTTGCAGCCGAAGTTATGCGCGTAATGCGTGTTGGCCTTGGGGGTCCCGTTGGGATAGGCGGGAGGGAAACCATGGCAGGCGTCGCAGGCCAGGGAGCTGCCGCCCCAGACCGGGTTGCCGCCGGCGAGAGTCCCGGTCGCCACGGAGGTGCCGTCGCTGTGGCAGACGATGGCGGAGCATCCCGCCGTGCCCGCGTTCCAGGTCGCGCCCGGTCCGGCGACAGAGCCGTTGAAGGAGACGTCGATGCTCCCGTTGATATGGCCGGAACCGGCGAGCTTGCCGGTGCCGTCCACGGTCCCCGCGTGGCAGCTGGCGCAATCGGTCGCGCCGCTCACGTGCGCCTTGTGGCTGTTGGCGCGCGTCAGGCCGACGCTCGGGTAGTTCGGCTCGCCGGCGAGGCTGGTGAAGGCGGGGGCGCTGTCGGAGCCGTGGCACCCCTTGCAGTCCAGGCTCCCGCTCTGGGTCCAGCTCACCGGCTTCTGGGTACCCCTGCCGTCCGAGTGGCAGTAGGCGCTGGCGCAGGAGCCTGCGGACACGCTCCCCAGGCGGGGGCCGGCGAACTCGACGCTCCCGTCGACGTGCTTGGTGAGGTCGGAGATCGTGCTGTTGTCGCTGACCGTCGCGCCGTGGCACTCGGCGCAGCCGTAGTTGACCCCCAGGAAGGCGGCGTTGTTGACGTGGTTGGCGTGCTTGCCGGAGAGTGCCGCCGGTCCGGGGCTGGTGGCGGAGCCGTGACAGCCGGTGCAGTCCAGGGTAGCGCCCCAGCTCGGGGAGGCGAAGCTCCCCTTGCCGTTAGAGTGGCAGTAGAGGCCGGAGCAGACACTCCCGGCAAAACTGCCGCCGCCGGAGAACTTCACCTCGATCGGGCGCCCGCCGGCGCTGGTCGCGTGGCTGAAGGGGAGCCCCTGAGCCAGGTGGTCGGCGTGGCACTTGAGGCAGGATCCGGTGCCGGTGCCGAAGTAGCGGGCGTGCTTGGACCCACTCACCGGGTGGCTGCCGGTCGCCGGGGCGACGTCGTGGCACCGGCTGCAGTCGCCGGGGGCCACGAAGGGAGCCGAGGCCCAGGCCGGGGTGAGCTTGCCGTGCCCTTTGCCGTCGCTGTGGCAGGAAGCGGTCGCACAGCTCCCGAGCGGGGACGGCGGCGCGGAGGTCTGGTTCAGGAAGACCCCCGCCGACTTGCGCGAGTAGCCGAGCTCGTCATTCAGCTCGATCATGCCGTCCCGGTGGCTGGTCAGGTAGAAGAGCGTCTGGACGCCGTGGCACTTGGCACAGCTGAACACGTTAGCGGAGGCGTGCCCCTGGTGGTTCCCCGGGACCGCGCCGGAATCGGCGTCCTTATCCTGCGCCGCCGCGTCGAGTGGCGGCATCCGGTGACAGTAATTGCAATCGTTGCTGTACTGCGGCGCGGCCTGCGCGGTACCGCCGCTAAGCGCAGTGGTCCCGATTGTCAGCAGCATGGCCAGAACCCGCGTGGCGCTCGATCCTCTCCAGAGCGTTGCCATCTTTCTCTCCCCTCAGATGCGGTTAACAGATCGTTATTCGATGGAAGGGCTCCCGCGTTTCCGGAAACCCAATCCAGCACGTTTTCCAGCACAGGTCCCCGGGACCGTTTGCGCCGTCGCAGGGTCCTGCAGCGCAAACAGTCCGGCAGGGGGGACGCCACCGCCTGCCTCGTTAATAAGAGATGCCCACATACCCCCTGGCGCCTACGGTCAGGTTCAGCACCGATCCCGGGGTGACCGCCAGTTGCCCCTGGACCCTGCCGCCGCCGCCTCCAGCCCCGCCGCCACCGGTCCAGTCGCCAGTGCCGTCCTGGCCGTTGCCGCCGTTGGGGGCACCGCCAACGCCACCGGGAAAGGCATCGCCATCGGAGTGCACATTTTTGTCTCCGCCGCCCGACGTCCCCGGGATGAGCACCTGGTTTACCAGGCTCCCGGTGGCTGTCCCGCCGGCTCCCCCGACCCCGTCCCAGTCCGTCTGGGTGCCCTGACCGCCGCCGCCGCCACCTGCCAGCGCCTTCAGCGCGGACTGGTAGGACACGCTGGAATCCCCGCCAGCAGTGCTGTCGTAGGGCGCTGCCGGCGCGGCGTTGGATGCGCCGCCATCGCCCCCGCCCCCCTGGGCGACCACGTTGAGCAGGGAGACGCCCGGGGGGACGGTGAAGCTGTAGGTTCCCGGGGTGCCCCAAACCTGTGCCGCGCTGTAGCTGCTCAGCGTCACCTTGCCGTCGGCGCCGTTGCTACCCGGGTCGCCGTAGGGGGCGTCCACCGCTCCCGCGGGTCCGCCGGCACCGCCGGCTCCCACTACGACGGTGACGATCGAACCGGGGGTAACCGGGAGTACGGAAACCGCCCTGGCACCACCGCCGCCGCCGCCGATGTAGGAGGTCCAGTCCGCGTCGCTCGCCCCTAATCCGCCCGCGCCGCCGTTGGGGGTGCCGCCCGGCGGAGCAGGCAACTTGAGGCCGCCGTTTAATTCGAAACCGATACTGCCACCGCTGCCGCCCGGGAAGGCGTAGGAGGGAGTCAGTGCCCCGGAGACCGCGCCGCCTGCCCCGCCGGAGCCGCCGGAGTTTCCACCACCTGCGCCACCGCCGGCAACCAGTTGCGCCACCGACTGGTAGGTCGCACTGGAACTGGCGCCGGGCGAGCCGTCGCCGCCGCTGTATTCATCCCAATCGGAACCGCCGGCACCACCGCCACCTGCGCCGGTCACCTCGAGCAGCAGGGCGTTTACTCCGGCGGGTACCAGGTAGGCGTAGCTGCCCGGTTTACTCCAGGTTTGGGCGACCGACTGAGCGATGCTGTATTCCGGACTCCAGGCGGTGCCTGAGCCGTTGCGTACCCCGACCTGGTAGTAGAATACCGTGCCGGCCGACTGGGCCGGGATGGCCTGCGGGGATACCGCGGGGTTGATCGACCCGGTGTAAATCCCGCTGGAGGTGCCGTACCTGAGAATCGATGCGCTGGCATCCCCGCCAGCCGTCCAGTACGCCGTCACGCCGGCATTGCTGCCGGTCGCCGCGACACCCGTGGCACCCGCCGGCGCTCCGGCGCTGGGGACGAGGGTCCCCTCGCCGCTCCAGGTGACTCCCGCAGCGTTTCGTGCCCCGACCTGGTAGTAGATGGTGGTCCCGTTGGAGAGCCCGCTTATGGTCTGCGGGGAGTTGGCCGGGTCGATGCTGCTGCCGTAGTTTCCGCTCGCGGTGCCGTAGTGGATCACCGAGGAACTGGAGCCGCTCCCTGGGGTCCAGGCCAGGTCGATACGCCCGCTTCCGGAGGTCGCCAGGATGCCGGTCGGGGCCCCGGGGAACACCGTGGGAGTGCCGCTATGCTCGTCGCTCCAAGTGACGCCTGAACTGTTCCTGGCGCCGACTTGGTAGTACACCGGCGCTCCGTTGGAGAGGCCCGTGATGGTCTGCGGAGAAGAGGCCGGATCGATTGTCCCGCTGTAGCTGCCCGAGCTGGTGCCGTAGCGGATCACGGATGAGGTGGCGTCGCTCCCCACGCTCCAGGAGACGGAGAGCCACCCGTTGCCCACCGCTGCGCTGATGCCGGAGGGTGCGACCGGCGGCGGCAGCACCGGGGTGACTTGGTATTCGCCGCTCCAGGTGGTGCCGGAGCTGTTGCTGGCGCCCACCTCGTAGTAGATAGTTATCCCGTTGACCAGGTTGTAGATGAAGGCGGTCGGGTTGGCATTGTTAATGGTGTTGGGGTAACTGCCGCTGGCTGTGCCGTACCTGATCAGTGAGGTGGTCGACCCGATCCCGGGGGACCAGTTAATGCCAACCTGTCCGTTCCCGCCCCAACCGGAGATGCCGGTGGCTGCGGCGGGCGGTCCGGCGGGGGTGCTCTGGGTCGCGGTGAGCGGGGAGGTGGTGTTGTAGTTCTCCGTGCCGCCGGCGCCGGCGGAGTAGGCGAATACCCTCAGGTAGTACGCGGAGTTCGGTGCGAGCCCGGTCACCGGGACCGAAGTGCCGGTTCCCTTGTAGACCACGTAGTAACCGGTGCTACCGATCATGGTGCCGCTACCGAACGCCGCGCTGGCGCTGTAGGTCGCTCCGTCCGCCGGATCCGCGGCCAGCCCCGCGCCGGCTTTCATGAGCACAATGGTGTTGGCCGCGTTACCGCTGCTCCCCTTCACCCAGTTGACGGTCATGCCTGTGGAACTCACCGTTGAGAAGGTCAAGGTGCCGGGCTGGGTCGGTTCGCTGTAGATGATGCCGTCGGCCGAGTAGCCCGTGCCGGCCGCGTTGGTCGCGTAGCCGCGGTAGTAAAGCGCCGCCCCCTCGCTGAGGGCGGTCCTGTTCTGGACAAAGGCACCGGTCGCGTGGCTGCCGGAATCCACGCAGTTGCCGGTCGGGCTGGCGGTGAGACCCCAGCAGGTGCCGTTGGCCGATAGGGCCCCGCCGCCGTCCGAGGTCACGTTCGCCCCCAGGGTGGCCGTGGTGCTGCCCACCAGACTTGCGGTGGGGGTGGCAACGGTCGGGACCAGCATAGTGTTGCTGGTGGCCTGGGAGCCGGCAAGCGGCAGGGTCAGGTTGTAGTTCTCGGTTCCGGCTGCGCCGGCGGCGAAGGCGTACACCTTGACCTGGTAGGTGGTTCCCAGGGCGAGGCCGCTGACCGCGACGGAGGTGCCGCCTCCCTGGTAGACCACGTAGTACCCGGTGCTCCCGATCTGGCTGCCGCCGCCGAAGGCGGCGCTGGCGCTGTAGGTAGTGCCGTCCGCCGGGTCGGCGCTCACCGCGGAGCCGGCCTTCATCAACACCAGGATGTTCTTCGCGCTGCCTGAGCTGGTATTGACCCAGTTGAGCGTCATGCCGGTGTTGCTGACGCCGCTGTAGCCCAGGCTCACGGGCTGGGTCGGCTCGGTATAGATGAGACCGTCGGGCGAGTAGGCGGTGCCGGCCCCATTGGTGGCATAGCCGCGGTAGTAGATGGCGGACCCTTCGCTTAAGGCGGTCCGGTTCTGGGTGAAGCCACCGGTACCGTACGAGCCGGCGTCGAGGCAGTTGCTGGTCGGGCTCGGGCTGGCCCCCCAGCAGGTCCCCTTGGCGCTGAGCGTTCCGCCGCCGTTGGAGGTGAGGTTCGCCCCCAGGGTCGCCGTGCTGCTCGCCACGGAGCTCGCCGTCGGGGTCGTCAGGGTCGGCAGCAGCGCCGAACTGGTGGCCTGGCTGCCGGAAAGCGGGGCGCTCAGGTTGTAGTTCTCGGTTCCGGAGCCGCCTGCGGCAAAGGCGTACACCTTGACCTGATAGCTGGTGCCCGGGGTGAGGCCGCTCACCGCGACGGAGGTCCCGGCACCCTTGTAGACGGCAAAATACCCGGTGCCGCCGATCTGGCTGCCGCTGCCAAAGGCGGCGTTGTCGGTGTAGGTCGAGCCGTCCGCCGGGTCGGCGCTGACCGCGCTTCCCGCCTTCATGAGCACCAGGACGTTCTTCGCGTTGCCGGCACTGGTGTTGACCCAGTTGAGCGTCATGGCGCTGTTGGTGACGCCGCTGTAGCCCAGGCCCGTGGGCTGGGTCGGCTCGGTATAGACGACGGCGTCGGGCGAGTAGCCGGTGCCGTACGGGTTGGTAGCGTAGCCGCGGAAGTAGATGGCCGAGCCCTCGCTTAGCGCGGACCGGTTCTGGGTGAAGGCTCCGGTGCTGTAAGAACCGGCGTCCAGGCAGTTGCTGGTCGGGCTCGCGCTGAGCCCCCAGCAGGTCCCTTTGGCGCTCAGGGTGGCGCCGCCGTTGGAGGTAAGGTTCGCCCCCAGGGTCGCCGTGCTGCCGGCCACGGAGCTCGCCGTCGGGGTGGTGAGGGTCGGGGTCGAGAGCGTGACCGCCGTTTGGCTCCCCGAGGTCGGGCTGAAAATATTGTAGTTTTCGCTGCCGGGGGCGCCCACGGAGTAGGCGAAAATGCTGACATAGTAGGTGGTGTTGGCGCTAAGCCCGGTTACGTTGACGGAGTTTCCGTTCCCCTTGTAGACCACGTAGGCGCCGCCGGTGCCGGGGTAGACCTGGCTGCCGCTGCCAAAGGCCGCGTTTGCCGTGTAGGTCGCGTTGTCGTAGGGATAGGCGGAGGTTATCGCCGAACCGGCCTTCATGACCACGATCACGTTGCTCGCGTTGCCGGTACTGCCGCTGGTCCAGTTGACCGTCATGGAGCTGCTGTTCAGGTTGGAGAAGCTGATGCCGGTTGGCTGATTCGGCTCGGTGTACAGGATCCCGTCGGCCGAGTACCCCGTGCCGACGGAGTTGGTCGCATAACCGCGATAGTAGATCAGCGAACCTTCCGTGAGGCCGCTCAAACTGAAATCATAGGTGCCGACAGCGTGGGATCTCTCGTCCAGGCAGTTGGCGGTCGGGTTCGGGGTCAAGCCCCAGCAGAAACCGTTGGCGCTGAGAGCGGCGCCGCCTGTTGAGGTGACAATCGCCGAGGCGCTGGCGGAACTCTTGTAAACTGCCCAGGAATTGGGCGAGCTCACTGCCGGCACGGTGGCCGCTCCGGTCGACTGGCTGCCGGTAGGTGCAGAGCCGGCATTGTAACTGCTGGTATTGGCATAACCCGTGTAGGCATAGATGGTCGCATAATAGCTGGTGTTCGCCGTGAGCCCGGTCACGGCGACTGAATTTCCGCTACCGCTGTATACCGCGTAATTGCCTGTTGAACCGAGCTGGGCGTAGGAGGTGCCGAAGGTCGCAGTCGCCGGGTAATAGGTGCCATCGACCGGGGCGGCATAAGCCGAGGTGCTGGCCCTCAGCACCACCAGGACGTTAGGTGCATTGGTACTGCCGGTGCTCCAGTTGATGGTAAATCCGCCGCCGGCGACGCCGGTGAAGCTCAGGTTTTTGGGCTGCAGCGGTTGAGTCGTGACGGTGGCGGTGCTGCTGTAACTGGTGGCTCCGCTGGTGTTGCTGGCATAGCCGCGGTAGTAGAGCTGCGTGCCGTCAGGAAGTCCGGTGAAGTTCTGGGTAAAGGCGCCGGTGGCATGCGAGCCCTGGTCGACGCAGTTGTTCGGGCTGTTCGTGCCCCAACAAATGCCGTTGGCGGTAAGCGGCGCACCGCCATTGAAGCTGACGTTGGCACCCAGGGTGGCGCTGGTGGTGCCTACGCTCCCCGCCGTAGGGGAGCTGACGACCGGAGGACCGACGGGCGAGACGCTGTACTCGGTGTTGTTCCAGACAGTACCCGCCGCATTTTTGTCGCCGACCTGGTAATAGATCGGCGCCCCGTTGGCAAGGCCGAGGATGGTCTGCGGCGAGATCGCCGGGTCGATGGTGGTCGTGTAGACCCCCGGACTGGTGCCGTACCGGATCAGCGACGAGGAGGCTCCGGCCCCCACGCTCCAGGAGACCGTGGCCTGGCTGTCGGCGACTGACGCCGAGATGCCGCCGGGCGCCGAGGGGGGGACCGTGACGGCGGAGCAAGCGCCGCCGGTGTCGAAGCTGTAATCGCCGGAGACCATCTGGTAGCCGAGGGCGGAGCTGGAACGTATCCGGTAGTGGTAGGTCGTGTTGGCGGCCAGTCCCGGCAGCGCTATCAGGTGGCTGTTGACCAGGGTGTCGTCGCCCAGGGTCGACCCGTAGCTCGTCGTCAGACCGTAATCCAGGTGGCTCGTGGTGGCTATGCCGGAGTTCCACCTGATTGCAGTCGTGGTGTTGGAGGTGGCGCTGCAAAGCTGCTGGGCGTGCTGCAGCACCTCTGTCGGGGTGAGTGCCGCGTCGTAGACCGTCACGTCGTCGGCCAGGCCGGAGAACCAGCCGGAGCCCCAGTCGTAGCTGTTGCCGCCTACGATGTGGGGAGCGTAGACATGGGACCTCGGGGACTGCTGTCCGGTGCGCACCAGTGCGCCGTTCACGAAGATGCTCGGCTGCTTGTTGGTATAGACGACCGCCACATGCGTCCACTGGCTGGTGCTGAGCGTCCCGCTCCAGGTCGCCCGTACCGGCATATAGGAATTGCCAAGCTCGTAGACGGCGATCCCGTTGCTGCCGACCGATACCCCTGCCTCGGCGCCGAAGTAATCGTTGGCGGAGTCGGGCCAGAAGAGGTACCGCTGCCCGTGCGCCCCGGAGCTCCCCCCGCTGTCCGTCACGATGCTGGCTCCCAGGTTCGGCTTGACCCACGCCTCCAGGGTGAAGTTGTCCGCGGGCACCAGGCCGGCTGGGTACTGCAGGGCGACCTGAGAGTTTACCCCGTTGAAGCTTCCGGCCCGTCCGGTGACGCCGCCGGGGACGGTCGTGGTCCCGCTCGAAGCGCTCCCGTTGCTGTTCCAGCCCGAGCTGTCTTTCACCTCGCCCGCGGCTCCGCTCCAGCCGGGCTCGTCCATGTTCAGCTGCAGCCTGAGGTTACCCTTGGCGGCGCCCGGAGCGGTCTCGGACACGGTTGGATGCTGTTGGCTGAATATCTGGGCGGTCTGAGCCGGGCCGTGGCACCAGGCGCAGTTGTCGCCGGTTGCCGTGCCGTAGCTGCCCCAGGGATCACCGACGGAATGACAGCTGGCGCAGTTATTCAGGTCGACGAAGGCATCGTGATTTATGTTGGGATGGAAGCTCGGGTGGCAGGCTGCGCAGCTCCTGTCCCAGCCGCCGGCCGCGATCAGCGCTCCGGCCGGGTTGGCGCCGGCGTGGCAGATCGAGCAGTTGTTGCCATGTTGGGTGACGATATTCTGGTAGTGGCACAGAAAGCAGTCTTCGGTGACCGTCTCCGGACCATCGTCGTGGTTGGTGGAGCCGAGGAAAACGTCGATATCACCGGACCTCGGAGCCGCCAGGTGGTCCACCGTGTTGCCGTTTAGGACGCTGCCCCATTTGGCGTCGACACCCTGGTGGCAGCTGACGCTGGAGCAGCTGCCGCCGGTGTTGGAGTAGCTGTAGGCAAAGGTCGTCGCCGGGCCCGGAGCCAGGTCGTAGGAGCCGTTTACGTGCAGGGTCGTGCTGGCGATGCTGGCCCCGTCCGTCGTCGTGCCGGCGTGGCAGGAGCCGCAGCCGAAACTGTGGGTGCCGTGGTTGTTGGCCTTGGGTGTGCCGCTGGGGTAGGCCGGCGGGTAGCCGTGGCAGCCGGCGCAGCTCAGGGGCGTAGTGCCCCAGACGGGGCTGCCGCCGACCTGCACGCCGGTCGCCACGCCGGTGCCGTCGCTGTGGCAAAGGATGGAGGAGCAGGTCCCCGTGCTCTTGGTCCAGGTTGCCCCGGGGCCTGCGACTGCCGCGTCAAAGGCGACTTCTATGCTCCCGTCCAGGTGGCCCGTTCCGGCGAGTTTCCCGCTGCCGTCGACCGTGGCCTGGTGGCAGTGGGCGCAGTCCGCCGCCCCCTTCACGTGGGGCTGGTGGGTGTTGGCGCCCGGGGTGCCGGCCCCCGTGCTGGCGTAGTTGGGTTCGCCGGCGAGGCTTGCGAAGGCGGGGCTCGCGGCGGCGCCGTGGCACCCCCTGCAGTCGAGGGTGGCGGAGCTCTTCCAGGAGCTGGCCGTCAGGTCACGGTAGTTCCCCTTGCCGTCGCTGTGGCAGTAGACGCTGGAGCAGACGCCGGTGGCGGAGTTGTAGCTGCGGCCGGCCTTCGCCCCCGAGAAGTCGACGAAACCCTTGGCGTGCCTGCCGGGGTTGGCGATGACCGTGTCGGAACCCACCGTCGCGGCATGGCATTCGACGCAGCCGAAGTTCACCCCGAGGAAGGCGGCGTTGTTGACATGGGCGCCGTGCTTGCCGCTATTCATGGGAAGCGCGCTGGCGGCGTTCGAGTTGTGGCACCCCTTGCAGTCGAGGGTCGTCCCCCAGACCGGGACCTGGTTCGGGGCGTGGCCGGCTCCGTCGCTGTGGCAGTACAGGCCGGAGCAGCTCCCGAAGCTCCCCTTATGCTGGCTCGGCAGGAAGCCGAGGCCGCTGCCGCCGTAGACCCCGCCGGAGTTGGGCGCGGCGCTGAACTGGACCGCGATGCCGCGGTGGGCGGCGCTGGTGGCATGGGAAAAGGGGGCTGCCTGGCTCAGGTGGTCGGGGTGGCACTTCAGGCAGGAGACGGCCCCGGTCCCGTAATAGTTGCCGTGCTTGGAGCCCGGGGTCGGGTGGTTCCCGGTGGCGGGCGCCACCGCGTGGCAGCGGCCGCAGTCCGCGGGTGCGGCGAAAGCGGCGCTCCCCCAGGCGGGGGTGGCCGACTCGAAATGGCAGTTCACGTTGCTGCAGTTCCCAAGCGGAGCGGGTGGAACCGAGGTCTGGTTGAAGAAGGCCCGGCTGTAGGAGGCGCCGGCCGGGGAGTTGTTGATGTTCCCCTGCACCTGGATGGCCTTGGTCCGGTGCCCGGTCGGGTAGACGGCGACCGCGGAGCCGTGGCATTTCACGCAGGAAGCGGAGCTCGTCCCCGCGTGGGCCTGGTGGTTTCCCTTGACGGCGCCGCTGTCGGGATCGCGTTCCCCGTCCGGCGCGTCGAGTGGCGGCATCCGGTGACAGAAGTCGCAGTTCTCGTTGTACTGAGGCGCTGCCTGCGCCGATCCCCAACTTAAAAGCGCTATGGTCAGCGCGAGCATGCCGGTCATCAGGCGAAAGGTGCCGAAACGGGGTGTGCCGCTACTTTTCATGTACCACTCCTTGCCAGACATTACATCCCGGAACCCGACAGCGAGGATGTCACCCCGCCGCCGTGGTTTCCGGATTCCACCTTGAGAGGCGCAAAGCTACCCTATCCAACCCGGTCTAATAGGAGATGCCCACGTACCCCCTGGCGCCCACCGTCATGTTTACTACCGATCCCGGGGTGACGGCCAGTTTGCCCTGCACCCTGCCCCCTCCGCCGCCACCGCCTCCGCCTCCGGTGTCCATATAGGGGCCGTCTTGCCCCCTGCTTCCGTTCGGCGCCCCCGCGGCGCCTCCCGGCAGAGGATCCGGGTCGGAATACACAGAGCCGTCCTGGCCTGACGCGATCCCGCCGCCGGCGGACCCGGGGGTGAGTACCAGGTTGCTGAGGGTTCCCGAGGCAGTCCCGCCTGCCCCGCCAGCTTCACTCCAGTCTGCCTCCGTGTAAAGGCCGCCGGTTCCTCCACCAGCGCTCGCCTTTAGGGCGGACTGGTAGCTGACCGAGCTGGCGCCGCCAGCGGAGCTGTCATAGGTCGCCCGCTCCTCGGGGGAATCGTTCAGGTCCATAAGCCAGTTGGATCCGCCGCCATTGCCGCCGCCACCGAGAGCGTCGATGTTGAGCGAGGTGACGCCGGCCGGCACGGTGAAGCTGTAGGTTCCTGCCGTAGCCCACACCGCGGCATTGGCATACGCGGTCAGGGTGACCTGGCCGTCCGCTCCATTGGCGCCAGGGTAGCCGGGAGTATCGATTGCGGCCCCCTGCCCACCAACGCCGCCGGCGCCGATGGTTATGGTGACGGTGGAACCCGGCGTGACCGGGAGGATTGCCTTGGCCCTGGCTCCTCCGCCTCCTCCGGCTCCCTCCGGGGCGAACCACGACCCGTCGTTGCTCCCCAGGCCGCCGGCTCCGCCGTTGGGAATTCCTCCGGCAGGAAGCTGGGGCCAATAACTGTTGGCCTCACTCCACCCATTGGCGCCGGTACCGCCGGTAAGGGCCGAGGCCGGGGACAAGGCGCCCGAAACTACCCCGCCGGCACCTCCGATACCGCCGCTATTTTGATTGTCCACCAGGGCAGCGCTGCCGCCGCTCCCTCCGGCAGCTGCAACCTGGAGCACCGACTGATAGGTTATGCTCGAGCTGCCGCCGGCAGAGCCGTCCTCTCCTATGTAGTCGTCCCAGTCAGACCCGCCGCCTCCGCCCCCCCCTGCCCCGGTCACGTCGAGCTGCAGGGCATAGACCCCGCTGGGAACGATGTAGCTGTAGGTCCCGGGTGCGGTCCAGGTCTGAGTCGACTCCTGCCTGACGCTGTACTCATCGCTCCAGGTAGTTCCGGACAGGTTCTTGACCCCGACCCGGTAAAAGACCGTCGTTTGGTCGGCCAGACCGGATATGGCCAGCGGACTCGCAGCGGGGTCGGCGACTGTCGTGTAAACCCCGGTCTCGGTTCCATACTCGACGACAGAGCTCCCGGAGGCTGCCGACCAGTTGATGACTACCTGGCCCGTCCCCCCTGTCGCCGATATGCCGGACGCCTGCGCCGGCGCACTCGAGGTCGGCAGTACGCTGAACTCGCTGCTCCAGGTGGTGCCGGCGGCGTTCACCGACCCGACCTCGTAGTAGATGGTCGTCCCGTTGCCCAAGCCGGTAAGCGTCAGGGGCGAGGTGGCGGCGATGGGAGCTCCGTAGCTCCCCGAAGCGGTGCCATAGCGCAGGGAAGAGGCCGTGGAACCTCCCCCGGCGACCCAGCTGATGGTCGTCTGGCCGTTTCCTGGAGTAGCCGAGATCAGGGTGGCCGGTGCCGGTCCGGGGAGGGTTGTCATGCTGGCGTCGGCGGAGTAGCCGGTTCCGGCAGAGTTAGTCGCATAGCCGCGGTAGTAGATGAGCGCCCCTGCGTCAAGCCCCGTTCTGCTTTGGGTGAATGAGCCGGTGGCATGGGAGCCCTGATCGGCACAATTGGTGGTCGGGCTCGCGGTCAAGCCCCAGCAGGTGCCATTGGCCGTGAGAGTCCCGCCACCGTCAGAGGTCACGTTGGCCCCCAGGGTCGCGCTGGAAACGCCGATTCCCGTCGCGCTCGGAGTCGTTACCGTCGGAGCGACGACTACCGTGGTCGTCTGGTTGCCGGTGGCAGCTGCGGCGTAGTTGGTTCCCTGGACTGCGCCCGAGGTGTCCTGGGTGCCCTTGTACTCGTAGACAGCCAGGTAATACGCGGTGCCGCCGGAAAGCCCGGTGACTGCGACGCTGGTGCCGGCCCCCTTGTAGAGCACATAGTTGCCGGAGCCAAGCTGCGTGCCGCCGGCGAAAACCGGGCTCCCAGCATACCCTGAATAGGTCCCGTCGACAGGGGCGAAGTTCACCGCGGCGCCCTGCCTCATCACCACGACCACCCCGTCTCCGCTGCCACGCGTCCAGTTCACGGTCATGCCGGTGGGGGTAAGCGCGGAGAAGTTAACCAGGGACGCCGGAGTCGACGGCTCCGTATAGAAGCTGCCATCGGAGGAATACCCGGTTCCCACGCTGTTCGTCGCGTAACCGCGGTAGTATATTTTCGTGCCGGCGGCCAGCGCCGACCGTGGCTGGGTGAAGACGCCCGTCGTGGTCCCCCCCTCCGCCGCGGCATTGAGGGTCGGGCTGGGCGAGGTCCCCCAGACGGTGCCGCGCGCCGTGATGGCCGCCCCGCCGTTGGAGGTCACATTGGCCCCAAGTGTCGCCGTGCTGCCGGTCACCGCCGTCGCGGTCGGCGTGGTCACGGTCGGGACCACGAGGACGACGGTTGCCTGGCTGCCGGTAAGCGGGGTCGTGACGTTGTAATTCTCGGTGCCGGAACCGCCCGCGGCGAAGGCGTAGACTGTGACGTAGTAGCTGGTCCCCGGGTTGAGGCCGCTGACGGCAACCGAGGTCAGGTTCCCCTTATAGACGACGTAATTCGAGGTGCCTATCTGGCTGCCGCTGCCAAACACCGTACTGGCCGAATAGGTGCTGCCGGCAACCGGGTCGGAGTTGACTGCCGAGCCGGCCCTCATCACCACGATGACGTTTTTGGCGTTCCCGGTACTGCCGGTCAGCCAGTTGACCGTTATCCCGGCGCTACCGACACCGGTGAAGCTCAGGGTGGTGGGCTGTTTCGGCTGGGTGTAGATGATGCCGTCAGGCGACCAACCCGGGCCGACAGTGTTCGTCGCATAGCCGCGGTAGTAGATGAGCGACCCCTCGGTGATACCGGTTCTGCTTTGGGCCATTACACCGGTTGAGTGGGTACCCAGATCGAGGCAATTCGTCATGGGGCCTGCGGCCAACCCCCAGCAGGTGCCGTTCAGGTAAATCGCCGCGCCGCCGTCGCTGGTCACGTTCGCCCCGAGGGTCGCCGTGGTGCTGCCGACTGCCGTGGCGGTCGGTGAGATAACGGTCGGGACCACTGCGCTACTGGGGGTCACCTGGATGCCGGCAAGCGGAGCGGTGACGTTGTAGTTCTCGGTGCCGCTGATCCCCGCGGCGAAGGCATACACCTTGACATAGTAGCTGGTGCTCGGGGAGAGCCCGGTGACCGAAACCGAGGTCCCCGTCCCTTTGTAGACGACATAATTGCCCGTCCCTACCTGCCCGCCGCTGCCAAAGGCCGGGTTGGCAGAATAGCTGGTACCGGCGACCGGGTCGGCGTTGACTGCCGAGCCGGCCCTCAGCACCACGATGACGGCATTTGCGTTGCCGGCACTGGTGGTGGCCCAGTTGAGCGTGATTCCGGCAGGCCCCACGCCGGTGAAGCTCAAGGCGGCGGGCTGCGTCGGCTGGGTATAGATCGTGGCGTCGGCCGAGTAGGAGGTGCCGGCACTGTTTGACGCATAGCCGCGGTAGTAAAGCAGCGAGCCCTCGGTGAGGGTGGTCCTCCCCTGGGTGAAGGCCCCGGTGGCATGTGAGCCCTGGTCGACGCAGTTGGCGACCGGAGCCGCCGTCGTGGCCCAGCAGGTGCCGTTGGCGCTGAGCGTCCCGCCGCCGGCGGAGGTCACGTTGGCTCCCAGGGTCGCCGTGGTGCTGGCGACCGCGGTCGCGGTCGGAGCGGCCACGGTGGGTGCCACGACCGCAGCTGTCAGTTGGCTGCCGGCCAGCGGAGAGCTGACGTTGTAGTTCTCGGTGCCGGCGGCACCCGCCGCATAGGCGTACACCTTGACATAGTAGGTGACCCCCGCGGTGAGGCCGGTCACGGCGATCGAGGTCCCTGTCCCCTTGTAGACCGCGTAATTCGACGTGCCTAACTGCGAGCCGCCGCCAAACGCCGCGTTGGCCGTGTAGGAGGTGCCGTCGACCGGGTCGGAACTGACGGCCGCACCGGCTTTCAGCACCACGATGACGTTCTTGGCAGTGCCGGTGCTGACCGGCGTCCAGTTGACCGTCATCCCGGTCGACCCCACCGCGCTGAAGCTCAGGGTGCTGGGCTGGATCGGCTCGGTGTAGATGATGGCGTCGGCCGAGTAGGAGGTGCCGGCGCTGTTTGCCGCGTAGCCGCGGTAGTAAAGCTGCGACCCCTCGGAAAGAGCGGTCCTCCCCTGGGTGAAGACGCCGGTGGCATGCGAGCCCTGGTCGACGCAGTTGGTGGTCGGAGCGGCCGTCGTGCCCCAGCAGGTGCCGTTGGCCGTCAGCGTTCCGCCGCCGTTCCCGGTCACGTTGGCACCCAGGGTCGCCGTGGTGCCGGCGACCGCGGCCGCGGTCGGGGTGGTCACGGTGGGAGCCACGACCGCGGGTATCAGCTGGCTGCCGGCCAGCGGTGCGCTGACGTTGTAGTTCTCGGTGCCGGCGGCACCCGCCGCATAGGCGTACAGCTTGACATAGTAGGTGACCCCCGCGGTGAGGCCCGTCACCGTAACGGAGCTTCCGGTCCCGGCGTAGACGACGTAGTTGAGCGATCCTACCTGCGAGCCGCTGCCAAAGGCGGCATTGGCCGTGTAGGTGGTGGAGTCCGCGGGGTCGGAAGTTACCGCCGCACCGGATCTCAGCACCACGATGACGTTCCTGGCAGTGCCGGTACTGACCGGCGTCCAGTTGACCGTCATCCCGGTCGATCCCACCGCGCTGAAGCTCAGGGTGCTGGGCTGGATCGGCTCGGTGTAGATGATGGCGTCGGCCGAGTAGGAGGTGCCGGCGCTGTTTGCCGCGTAGCCGCGGTAGTAAAGCTGCGACCCCTCGGAAAGAGCGGTCCTCCCCTGGGTGAAGACGCCGGTGGCATGCGAGCCCTGGTCGACGCAGTTGGTGGTCGGAGCCGCCGTCGTGCCCCAGCAGGTGCCGTTGGCCGTCAGCGTTCCGCCGCCGTTCCCGGTCACGTTGGCACCCAGGGTCGCCGTGGTGCCGGCGACCGCGGCCGCAGTCGGGGTGGTCACGGTGGGAGCCACGACCGCGGGTATCAGCTGGCTGCCGGCCAGCGGAGAGGTGACGTTGTAGTTCTCGGTGCCGGCGGCACCCGCCGCATAGGCGTACAGCTTGACATAGTAGGTGGTGCCCGGAGTCAGGCCCGTTACGGCGAGGGAGGTCCCGGTTCCCTTGTAGAGCACATAATTCGCCGTGCCCAGTTGCGAGCCGCCGCCGAGGGTGGCGTTCGCGGTGTAGGAGGTGCCGTCGACCGGGTCGGAACTGACTGCCGAGCCGGCTTTCATCACCACGATGACATTTTTTGCGGAGCCGGTACTGACCGGGGTCCAGTTGAGCGTCATCCCGGCCGTCCCCACAGCGCTGAAGCTCAGGGTGGTGGGCTGCAGCGGCTCCGTATAGACGAGGCCGTCGGGTGAGTAGCTGGTGGCGACGGAGTTGGTCGCATAGCCGCGGTAGTAGACGGGCGAACCTTCAGGAAGTCCGGTCCTGGGCTGGGTCAGGACCCCGGTGACGTGAGTCCCCAGGTCGAGGCAGTTGCTGGTCGGGCTCGAGGCCGTGCCCCAGCAGGTGCCGTTGGCGGTAAGTGTCGCCCCGCCGTTCCCGGTCACGTTGGCACCGAGGGTCGCCGTGGTGCCGGCAACCAGGGTCGCGGTCGGCGTAGACAGCGTCGGAGCCGCCAGGCCGGTGGTAATGAAGCTGCCGCCGATCGGAGCCGTCACATTGTAGTTCTCGGTTCCACTGGCGCCGGCCGCGAAGGCATAAATCATGGCATAGTAGGTGGTCCCCGGAGAGAGGCCGGTCACGGCGACCGCGTTGGCATTCCCCGTATAGACCACGTAATTCTGGCTGCCGGTCTGCGAGCCCGTGCCAAATACCGCGTTGGGCGTGTAGGTGGTGTTGTCCACCGGGTCGGCATTGACCGCGGAACCGGACTTCATAACCACGATGACGTTCCTGGCGTTGCCGGTGCTCCCGGTGTACCAGGTGATCGTCGCACCGGTGGATCCCAAGGCACCATAGCGGAAGTTCGTTGGCTGTTTGGGCTCGGTATAGATGATCCCGTCGGAAGTGTAGCGCGTGCCGGCCGAGTTGGTCGCATAGCCACGATAGTAGAGCTGAGAACCTTCTGTCAGGCCGGTTCTGGGCTGGGTGAAGCTACCGAGGGCAAGCGACCCCTGCACGGCACAGTTGGCGCTCGGGCTCGGCGTGCTGGCCCAGCAGGTTCCGACCGCCTGGAGTGCGGCGCCTCCGGTTGCGGTGACCGTAGCCCCCAGGGTCGCCGTGGTGCCGGCGACCGCTGTCGCGCTGGGAGCGGAGATAGCCGGGGGACCCGCCGGCGTGGCGCTGGTCTCCGGGGACCAGGCGGACCCCGTGGCGTTCTGGGCCCCGACCTCGAAGAAGATCGGCGCGCCGTTGGTCAGGCCGGTGATCGTGGTAGGTGAACTGGCAGGCTTGATGCTGTTCGGGTACGACCCGGACGAGGTCCCGTATTGGATCATCGAGGTGTCGGCGCCGGTTCCTGCCGTCCAGTTGACGGTCACCTGTCCGTCTCCCGGCGTCGGCGTTATGCTTGTGGGCGGCTGCGGAACCGGGGGCGCCAGGCAGTTGCCGCCGTTGGTGAAGGTCGCATCCGGGGATACGGTTTGCACGCCTCCGGAAGTCGTCGTGCGCAGCCGGTAATGGTAGGTGGCGTTTGCGGCAAGCCCCGTCAAGGTGAGGGCATGGGAGCTGGTCAGCACCTCGTTTCCAATCGTCGTGCCGTAGCTCGCCGTCAAGCCGTAGTCGAGATACGAAGAGGACAGGATTGCGGTGGTCCACATGACGGTGGTCGCGCTGTTCGAGGTGTCCGTGCAGAGCTGCTGGGCGTGCTGCAGGATCTCACTGCCGCTAAGCGCCGTGTCGTAAACCGAAATACGGTCGGCGAGGCCGGAATAGTGCCCGTACACGTCACCGCCGATTTCCTGGCTGGCATATACGTTGTTGCGCGGAGAGGGCAGTCCGGTGCGGACCAGTGCCCCGTTCAGGTAGATGCTGGGCTGTTTGTTGCGGTACACCACCGCGAGGTGGGTCCACTGGGTGGAACTGATGGCTCCGTTGTAGACGGCCAGGGCAGGCAGGTAACTGTCGCCATGTTCGTAGACCCCGACCCCGTTGGTTCCCACCGCGACCCCGGCTCCGCCGTCGACCGCACCGCTTTCGGTAGGCCAGAAGAGGTAATTCTTCCCGCTGGTGCCGTAGGTCCCGCTGGTCGCTTCGGCGTCGATCTGCTGCGCCGCATTCGGCTTGACCCAAGCCTCGAGGGTGAAGTTGTTGCTGGGCACGACACCCGAGGCGTACTTGAAGGAGATGGTGCTGGAGCCGTCGAAGCTGCCGGCCCGTCCGGTCTCCCCGCCCGCAACGGTCGAAGCCGCGCCCGCCGTCAGGGTGCCGTTGCTGTTCCAGCCGGAGCTGTCCAGCACTTCGCCCGTGCTGCCGTTCCAGGAAGCCTCGTCCATCTGCAGCAACAGCTTGAGGTTCCCCTTCACGACCTTGGCGGGGGAATCCACCGGGGTCGGGTTCGCCGCGGCGAAAACCGACTGGGTCTGAGCCGGGCTGTGGCACCAGCCGCAATTGTCACCGGTCACCGTCCCGTAGTTCCCCCAGGGGTCCTCCGTCGAGTGGCACTGGGTGCAGTTGCCCAGGTCGAGGAAGGAGTCGTGGTCTATATTGGTATGGTAGGAGGGGTGGCAGGCACCGGTCGAGCAGCTCTTGTTCCAGCTGCCGACCAGCGCGCCGGCCGGGTTGGCGCCGGAGTGGCAGACCGAGCAGTTGTTGTTGTGCTGGAGAGCGATGTTCGCGTAGTGGCAGAGCGCGCAGTTCTCGTACACCGACTCCGTGCCGTCGTCGTGGTTGGTGCCGTCCAGGAAGGGGGAGATGTAGTCGGCACCGAGGGTCGCCAGGTGGTTCACGTTGCTGCCCCAGGTGGCGTCCAGCCCCTGGTGGCAGCTCACGTTGCTGCAGGAGCCCCCCGTCTTGGCGTAGCTGTAGCTGAAGCTGGTCCCGGCGGCCGGGGTCAGGTCGTAGCTGCCGTTGGCGTGCAGCGCTTTTCCCGAGATGCTGGCGCCATCGCCGGTCGTGCCGGCGTGACAGGTGGCGCAGCCGAAGGCGTGGCTTGGATGGTTGTTCGCCTTGGGAGTGTGGTTCGGGTAGGACGGCGGGTTGCCGTGGCAGCCGTCGCAGGCCAGCTTGTTCGGGCCCCAGACCACGCTGGCGACTGCCGGCACTCCGGTCGCCACGGAGCTACCGTCACTGTGGCAGTAGAGCGCCGAGCAGGTCTTGGTGGAGCCGTCGTAGCTCGCGGCGGGACCCGCCTTGATGCCGCTTTTGTCCAGGAAGACGTCCTGGAAGCTGCCGTTGCCGTGGGTGTTCCCTTTGTGGCACTCGTTGCAGGCAAAGCTGTAGTTGCTTCCGGTTCCCGCATGTTTTAGGTGCGGCGAGGTCGTTTCGTCCAGCCCGGCGTACCCGACCGCCGCATTGGGGGGAGGATAGCCGTGGCAGGTGGTGCAGGCCAGGGTGCTCCCCCAGGTCGCGGAGGTGTTGGCGTGGCAGCTGATGTTGCTGCAGGTGCCGCCCGTCGCGGCGTAGCTGTAGCCGAAACTGGTCCCGGGACCCGGAGAGACGTCGTAGGCGCGGTTGGCGTGCAGGGAGCTGGAGATGGTGCTGCCGTCGGTCGTCGTGCCGGCGTGGCAGACGTTGCAGCCGAAGCCGTGATTGGCGTGGCTGTTGGCCTTGGGGGCCCCGTTGGCGTAGGCCGGCGGATAGCCGTGGCAGCCGGAACAGCCGAGAGGGGGGCTCCCCCAGACGGCGCTCCCTCCCGCACCGGCACCGGTCGCAAGTGAGGTGCCGTCGCTGTGGCACAGGATGGAGGAGCAGGAACCGGCCCCCTGGTTCCAGGTCGCCGCCGCCCCCGCCACGCCCTGGGCGAAGGCGACCTGGACGCTGCCGTCCAGATGGCCTGCGCCGGAGAGTTTCCCGCTGCCGTCGACCGTCGCCGCGTGGCAGTGGGCGCAGTCCGCAGCTCCCCTCACGTGGGACTGGTGGGTGTTGGCGCCCGGCTGCCCGGCGCCCGCGCTGGCGTAGTTGGGCTCGCCGGCGAGGCTCGCGAAGGCGGGGCTCGCGGCGGCGCCGTGGCACCCCCTGCAGTCGAGGGTGACGGGGCTCTTCCAGGAGCTGGCCGTCAGGTCGCGGTAGTTCCCCCTGCCGTCGCTGTGGCAGTAGACGCTGGAGCAGACGCCGGTGGCGGAGTTGTAATTTTTCCCCGCCCGGGCCCCGGAGAAATCGACGAAGCCGTTCACGTGGTTGCCGAGGCTGCTGATCGCCGTATCCGAGGCGACCGTCTTGGCGTGGCACTCGGCGCAGCCGAAGTTCGTCCCGAGGACGCCGGCGTTGTTCACGTGGGCGCCGTGCTTGCCGCTGGTCATGGGGAGGGTGCTGGCCGCGTTCGAGTTGTGGCACCCCTTGCAGTCCAGTGCCGCGCCCCAGGCCGGGGTCTGGTTCGGGGCGTGGCCTGCCCCGTCGCTGTGGCAGTAGAGGGCGGAGCAGTTGCCGAAGCTCACCTTCTGCTGGCTCGGGAGAAAGCCGAGGCCGTTGCCGCTGTAGACCCCGCCGGAGTTGGGCAGGCTCGCGAACTGGACCACGATCCCGCGGTTGGCGGCGCTGGTGGCGTGGGAAAAGGGGGCTCCCTGGCTCAGGTGGTCGGGGTGGCACTTCAGGCAGGATCCGGTCCCGGTCCCGTAATAGCTGCCGTGCTTGGAGCCCGAGACCGGGTGGTTGCCGGTGGCGGGCGCCACGGCGTGGCAGCGGCTGCAGTCCGCGGGTGCGGCGAAAACGGCGCTCCCCCAGGGAGGGGTCGTCCCCTCGAAATGGCAGTTCACGTTGCTGCAGCTCCCCAGCGGCGCGGGGGGAACGGAGGTCTGGTTGAAGAAGCTCCGGCTGTAGGCGGCGCCGGCCGGGGAGTTGTTGATGTTCCCCTGCACCTGGATCGTCTTGGTCCGGTGCCCGGTCGGGTAGACGGCGACCGCGGAGCCGTGGCATTTCACGCAGGTGGCTGCGGTGGTTCCCGCATGGGCCTGGTGGTTACCCTTGACCCCACCCGTGTCGGGGTCGCGCTCCCCGTCCGGAGAGTCTATGGGGGGCATGTGGTGGCAGAAGTCGCAGTTTTCGTTGTACTGCGGAGCGGCCTGCGCCGCCCCCGAACCAAGGAGTGCCATCCCGAGCGACAGGACGCTGAGAGCCATGCAAAATTCGCCGAATCCGGATTTGCGGATCTTCATTTTCCACTCCTTGCCAGACATTGCATGCCGGGACCCGGCGGGCGCTCCATTCCCCTGCGCCGTCACCGTCCGGATAATCTAAGATGCGGGTCCGCCCCGGAGCGGCGGGGAGCCGCACCGGGGAGAGCCCGTGCATTGCAGGCGACTACCGCTCGATGCTCCACTTGGGCGTCTTCGACATGTGGCAGCTCACGTTGTAGCAGCCGCCGCTACGGTTGGCGCCGCCGCTCACCAGCCTGGCGCTGGTGTAGACCAAAAGCTTCTTGACGCTGAACTTGTAGAGCGGGTCCACCGCCACGCTGACGTTCTCCACGTGGTTTCTAAGCGGCAGCGCCTTGGCATGGGCCGCCGCCCCGCCGCTGTGGCAGGGGATGCAGTTCAGCCAGCCGTCGGAGGGGTTGGCGTTCTTCGGGATGTGCCCCGCAACCAGGTGGGCGCCGCCGCCGCCCGAGTAGTCCTCGAAGCGGGCCGAGGACCAGTTCCCCTGCACCCCGAAGACGACGGGGCTGCTGGTTTTCCTCGGTGCGGGCGGATAGCCGTGGCAGGAGTCGCAGTTGCGGTTCGGCTCGAAGGCCGTGCCGCTCGGCGCGTTGTGCGGGTGGCAGTCCAGGCAGCCGCTGGTCAGGTGGTTTAGTTCCGCGACGCCCTGCCGGTAGAACTCGGTCGAGGTGTGGCAGGTCTGGCAGACCCCGGTCCCCTGGACGTTCACGAAGTCGGAACCGGAGAAGCTGACGGCGGCCCCGCCGATGGAGGAGCGCACCATGTTGGAGTTGACGGTGCCGTGCGGGTCGTGGCAGGCGGCGCAGGTGGCGCCGGATGCGATATGCACCTGCATGTTCAGATGGGCGCTCGTCACGACCGCGGGATTGTTGTGGCAGAAGCTGCACTCGGTGTTGGCGGCGCCGCTCAGTCCCGGGAGCAGCCGGGTGGTGGTTCCCAGGGCGGAGCTGATGTGGCTGGAGCTGTTGTCGTGGCAGGCGGTGCAGGCCTGGCCGATGCCGTTCCTGCCGTGGCCGGCGCTGGCGGCGAGCGTCTTGTCCTGGGCGGTGAGCCCGCCGATGACGGAGAGAGGGCCGCCGGCCGTCGAGTGGCAGCTCTCGCAGGCGATGCGTCCCCCGCTCCAGTTGACACTCTGCCCATGGCAGCCGGTGCAGGTGCCGACCTTGGCGAATCCGGGGTTGAGGTCCACGAGGCCGTTTACGTGGGTCGCCGCGGTGTCGCTGGTGTAGACGTGGCAGACCGCGCAGCTCGCCGCCGTGGTGGCGGCCAGGGCCGGCCCGTAGGGGGCGTTGAAGTGGGCGCTGTGGCCGTTGGTCGCGATGACCCCGCCGGTCGCGGAGAGCGCGGCATGGCAGGAACCGCAGGCGCCTGAGGCGGTGCTGGTCCAGGACGGCGTCGCGGAGCCGTGGCAGGCGGCGCTGGAGCAGTTCTTGGTGGCCGCGCTGTAGGTCGTGATGGAGCTTCCTGCCACCTCGACGATCCCGTCGCCGTGCAGGGCGGGGTTGAGGATGGTCGCGGAGCCGGTGACGGTGGAGGCGTGGCAGGTCGCGCAGGCGTATCCCTTGCCGCTCACGTGCTTGGCGTGCGCGTTGCTGGTCAGGGTCGCGGCGTCGCCGTGGCAGCCGGTGCAGCCAAGCGAGGCGCCCCAGGTGGCGGGCGCCACGTTCGCGATGATGCCGTTGCCGCTGTGGCAGCTCACGTTGGAGCAGGTCTTGCCGGCTACCGCGAAGACCTTGCCGTTGCCGGCGACCACGTTGAAGTTTCCGTTGGTGTGGGGGTTGCCCGCTGCCAGGGAGACGCCGTCGACGGTGGTGGCGCTGTGGCAGTTCTGGCAGGTGGCGGCGGAGCTCACGTGCACCTGGTGGCTGTTGGCGCGCGGCTGGCCGGAGCCGGCGTTGGGGTAGTTCGGCTCGCCGGCGACGCTTGCGAAGGCGGGTGAGCCGTCGGAGCCGTGGCACCCCTTGCAGTCCAGGCTCTGGCTCTGGGTCCAGCTCACGGTCTTCTGGGTCCCCTTGCCATCGGAGTGGCAGTAGGAGCTGGAGCAGGAACCGGCGCCCAGGCTCCCCACCCGCGGACCGGCGATCTCGATGCTGCCGTCGACGTGCTTGGTGAAGTCGGAGATGGTGGAGCTGGCGCCGACCGTCGCCGCGTGGCACTCGATGCAGCTGTAGTTGGTCCCGAGGAACCCGGCGTTGTTCAGGTGCTTGGCGTGCTTGCCGGACAGGGCGGCGGCTCCGGTACTGGTCGCGCCGCCGTGGCACCCGGTGCAGTCGAGGCTCCCGCCCCAGCTGGGCGCAGCGAAGCTCCCCTTGCCGTTACTGTGGCAGTAAAGGCTGGAGCAGTTCCCGGCGGCGAAGCTCCCGCCGCCGGCGAACTTCACCTCGATGGGGCGCTGGCCCGCGCTGGTCGCGTGAGCGAACGGCCTGGCCTCGGAGGGGTGGTCGGCGTGGCACTTGAGGCAGGAGCCGGCGCCGGTGCCGAAGTAGGCGGCGTGCTTGGAGCCGGTGACCGGGTGGCTCCCGGTCGCCGGGGCGACATCGTGGCACTGTGAGCAGTCGCCGGGGGCCTGGAAGGCGGAGCTCCCCCAGGCCGGGGTGGCCTTGCCGTGCCCTTTCCCGTCGCTGTGGCAGGCCGCGGCGGAGCAGGAGCCGAGCGGGGCCGGCGGAGCCGAGGTCTGGTTCAGGAACACCCCGACCGTCTTGCGCGAATAGCCGAGGTCGTCGGACAGGTCGATCACGCCGTCGCGGTGGCCGGTGAGGTAGCCCAGCACCTGGCCGCCGTGGCACTTGGCGCAGCTGAGCGCCGAGGCCGTGGCGTGGGCCTGGTGGCTTCCCGGGACGGCGCCGGTCGCCGGGTCCTTGTCGGGGGTCGCCGCGTCGACCGGCGGCATGCGATGGCAGTAGTCACAGCCGTAGTTGTACTGCGGCGCGGCCTGCGCGACAGACTCGCACAGCATCGAAGCGCCGAGCATCACCAGCCAAGCCAGCACCCGGGCAGCACTCCTTCCCATCCACAGCGTCGCCATCTTCTCCCCCTTATAATTCCAGTTGAAAACGTCCAATGCAAAACTTCGCCGCTCGTAGCGCCGCCCCCGGGTCCCCGGGAGCTACCTCTCGGTGCTCCAACGCGCGGATGGGCTCATGTGGCAGCTTATGTTGAAGCAGTTCCCGGTTGCGTTGGCGGCCGGCGGGTTGACCCGCAGGGAACTCGTGTACACGGTGAACTTCCTGTTGAAGCGCAGTTTCGGGTCGACCAGCACCGTGACGTTGTCGACGTGCTTGTTCAACGGCGTCAGCATCTTGTGGTACGGGGTGGAGTTCTGCTGTCCCGCGTTGTGGCAGACCGCGCAGTTGGCCCAGCCTTCCGTGGGAAGTGCGCCCGGAGCGACGTGGGCCCGCACCAGGTGGGCGCCGCCACCGCCCGAGTAGTCCTCGAAGCGGGCGTTGGCCCAGTTGCCGGCCGTGCCGAAGCCGATGCCGGTGTTCTTGGGAGCCGGCGGATAGCCGTGGCAGGCGTCGCAGCCGCCCATGGGCCGGAAGGCTCCTCCCGCGCTGTTATGCCTGTGGCAGCCCAGGCACCCCGAGGTGAAGTGGTTCGTCTCGGCGACTCCGCCCCGGTAGTGGTTGGTCTGCGTATGGCACACCTGGCAAAGGCCCCAGTTGCTGGTCAGGTTCACCAGGTCGACCTGGTCGTCCTTGAAGCTGATGTCGGTCCCCTTGATATTGGAGCGGATCATGTACAGGTTGCCGGAGCCGTGCGGGTCGTGGCAGGCGCTGCAATCGAGGGAGTGCCCGTTCAGGTCGACGTGGGTACTCATGTTGCGGAAGGCCGGGCTCACCAGGTTGGTGTTGTGGCAGTAGGCGCACTGCCCGTTGATGCTGGACTGGAGCAGCCGGTTGTAGCTGCCGAGCGCGCCGGAGATGTGGCTGGAGTTGGCGTCATGGCACGAGGTGCACGAGTTGCTCGCCGGGTACTGGCCGTGCCCGGTGCTGGCGAAGCTCCCCTTGTAGGGGGCGGCGACGCCGTTGGGGAGCACCGCAGGTATGGCCGCGTGGCAGGTAGTGCAGTCCAGCCGGACCCCGGCGCTCCAGGTCGCCAGCGGGGCGGCGCCGGCATGGCACCCCTGGCAGGCGGAGCCGCTGCCGGTAACCAGGTCCACCGTGCCGTTGGCGTGGGTGGCGCTCGAGTAGAGGTGGCAGCTCTGGCAGGAGGAAAGGTCGGAGCCCAGGTAGCTGCCGGGGCCGTAGGCCAAGGTGAGGTGCGCCTTGTGGGCGGGGGTCGCCATGGGGCTCGTCGAGGAGGACGTCCCGCCGTGGCAGGAGGTGCAGAGGTTTTTCCCCTTGTAGGTGATGAAGCTGTCGGCGACCGTCTGGGCGATGTCGCCGGTACCGGCCAGGGATGACGCCGTGCCCGCCGCGGAATCGTTGAAGGTCCCGTCGTCCAGGTAGTCGATGGAATCGAGCACCAGCTGCTTGGCGTATTGCGAGTTGTGGGCGAAGGCGCCAGGCTCGTTGACCAGCAGGAGGTAGTTGAAGGCGGCCCCCATGGTGTTGGCGCCTGCCTGGCCGGCCCCCCAGTTGGTGGTGCTGAAATAGGGGTAGCTGGCGCTGTAGGTGATCTGTTTCTTGGCAAGCATCGCCTTCAGGACGACCAGGGCGTTTTGGAAGGATACCCGGTCGGCGTCGAGCTGGAGCGCGGTCAGGTAGGTTTTGTGGCAGTTGGCGCACAGCGGGCTCGTGATGGCGGTGATGGCGCCGCTCGGGTCGGCGGTCACCGCCCGTTAGTGGTGCTGGTCGGTTGCCGACATGTGGCAGGCGACGCAGGGGCCGCCGGTGCCGGTGCCGTTCACGTTGGCGATGCCGATGGTGCGATGGGTGTTGCTCGAGTAGAAGGCGTAGGTCCGGCCCGGGAAATGGTAGCCCGCCTGGCCATGCAGGGTCCCCCCGGCTGCCATGTAGTGCGGGGCGACGAAGGGGAGCTGGGTGAAGTCAGCCGTGCCGACCTTTACCTGGATGCTCTTGCCGTTGTTGGTGCCACTGTGGCAGTCCATGCAGAGGTTGGAGCTGCCGACGTTGCGGTTCTGGTAGCTGTCGTCGGCAAAGGGCTTGACCGGGGTTACCGAGCGCAGGGCTCCGGTGGTGATGTTACTGTGGCAGCCAACGCAGGTGAGCAGTTCCTTGGTCTTGTCGGAGGCGCCCCCCCAGGCCGCGGTCACCTTTCCCGTCGAATAGGCGATGAAGCCGGTCGTGGTGTGGCACTGCACGCAGCCGGACTTGGTCTTGAAGTCGTAGGCGGTCCAGGCGGGCTTCGTGGTGGCCGCGTGGCCGGTGCTGTACCACTGCTGGCGCACCGTGAGATTGCTCGGATCGTAGTAGTGGCAGTCGGAACAGCTGGAGCGTGAGGTCACGTAGGAGGCCGGGTATCCCGCGCCGGTGAAGTTGTTGTAATGCGCCGCAGTCATGTTGGCGGCGGAACCGGAGGTGCCGTGCGGGTCGTGGCAGGAGATGCAGGCGGTGCTGCCGATGGCGATGGGGTGCAAGGGGACATTCCCGGAGCTATCCCGGTGGCAGCCGTCGCAGGCGGTGGCGTTGAAATCCGGGTTGTGTACACCCCCGGTGTGGCAGGAACCGCAGAGCACCGAGTGGCTCGGATGGGGGGAGCTGTTATAGGCCGTGACAATCGACGGGTTGTGGCAGGTGATGCAGAAATTGGCGCCGTTACTGACATAGGAAAAGGTCGTCTCGTTCACCGTGCCTGAAGTGAGTGTCCCGGGGTGCGCGCCGTTGGCAGTTCCCACGTGGCAGGACTGGCATATGCTCCCGGTGAACCGGCTGTGTTTGGACGAGGACCAGCTCTGGTAGACACTGACGGACATGCCCGAGGTTTGGTGGCAGTTCGCGCAAAGGACAGCTGCGGCAGGAGGTGCGGAGTTCGTCACGTACACGGTTACTGTGGCACTGGCCGCGCCACCGTTCACCGACAGGTTCAGGCTGTAGGTCCCGATTACGGAGGGAGCCGTGAAGGATGGCGTCGCGGAATTGGAGCCGGAAAGCGTGATGGGGGCCGGATTGCCCGGGGCCGGGGTCCAGCTGAAGGTGGCTCCGGCCGCCGGGGTGGCGGAACCTGACAGGGTCACCAGCTGGCCGGGAAAGGCAATCTGCGTATAGCCCGCGTTTGCCAATACCCCCGAAAAGGTACCGATCATGGTCACATTGCTCGTCAGGGTTGCCGCGGTCGCCTTGGATATTGTGATGGTCACCGTCCCGTTCGGCGTGCCGAAGGTACCGGTCTGGGTGGCGCCGGCAGGGACATTGGAAATGCTCGTGACGCTCCCGCCGGTGCTCGGTACAAATCTGAAGACGATATCGCTGCTCGGTGTCGAGCCGCAGTTAAACACCGAGGCGCTGGTGGGGCTCACCTGGCCGCCGCCGCTGCTGGAGACGCCTGCCGATACGCTCACCGGCAAAACGTAAAAGTACGCAACCGCGCTCTGGGACGTTCCGTCGGCGGGCGAAAAGTCGCGCGTCCAGGGACGACTCGGGTTGTTTACTGTGCTTGAGTTGTACACCACCTTTTGAATGGCGTAGCAACTGCCGGAAGTGTCTACTAAAATCTTGACCTTGTTCGGATTGGCCGCGGTCGTGGTGTAGTTGTAATATACCGTCCCGTTCGCAAAGGTCACCGGAGTGGCGCCGCGTACAGAAATGGTCCCTCCGGTGGTGGCGTCCTTGACTCCCACCTTCCAGGCCGCGGCCTGGGTCGGTACGGGCAAGGTCAACGAGAGCAGCAAGAATAACGTTACCGGGGACATCATTATGACTGTAGCCATGAGCTTCTTCATAATCTGGTCACTCCCTTTCAGTAAAGCGTTTTGATTATTTTCGAGCCAAGTCGTTACCAAGCCCTGGTAGGATTGTCGGTGGTCTTAGCTGCCGGAATCTCGCTCATGGGACCCGCGAAAATCGTTCACCCGCTTTTAATAAAATTTTTTAACTGTTCAATAAGAATATAGATATAAATGTAGGTAGTTAGGGGTAAAGCACAGTACGTGCCGAATTTAATAAACGCCTTATAGTTACATGAATTTTAATAGATTTCCCCTAATACAGTCCGGAAGTGCTCAAACCCGGTCCTAACTTCACCGCAAATCTGCTGCGGCACTGAGAATTATTCCGGGGTAATCTATTCCACTAAAACTCGTAGTTAGCGCAGGGGGTCTGCCGAAAACCGCATGAAATTCGTGGGAGATAGGCAAACGGGTCAGCGTCGGGAGGGACAGGCAGCGAGGCAGAAAAACACCTGGTCCAATCGGTGGTTCCGCGCCGGCATAGTCAAAAAACGGTTAAATGACGTCAAAAAAACGGTTACCAGCCAAATAACGTAATTTGGGGCGGGAAAGACAGGCACAGGGTACATAACCCCGGCGTCCACACGCCAAAGCATCGCGTTTAGGTGAACCAACCTCAGGATTTAAATGGTTTTATACTCATTGAGTTATGCAGAGTTTGCTACCGGCCGAACTTCCAAAGATCTTCTGCTAAGAGTGTTTAAAAAGTCTGAGCGCCAGATAGAGAGATCGATTTTAAAGGCACAGTGAGCTTGCTACGGTGGGGTAGTACTGGAAGCGATCTGGGTGGCGGGAGGTCGGCTGTCCCAGGCAGCTACAGTCTGGCGTAGCTAGGCAAAACCTGGTAGAGGGAGCGGCTAGGTTCCGAGGTTTGGATGCGATTCTCCGGTTACTGCCGATTGGTGTTTAATCAAAGAAGTGTGGCACGAAGGGACCTGATTTTACTAAGGGAGCTACCATATGGGCGGCTTCCTGCGGGTTAGCGGCCGGTATGCCCGAAGCCGCCGGACCCGCGCGAGCTGTCGCCGAGCTCCTCCACTTCGAGAAACCGGGCACGCTCGAACCTGGCGAAGACCAGCTGGGCAATCCGTTCCCCATCGGCCACGGTAAACGGCTCGCTGCCGTGGTTGATCAGGATGACCCCGATCTCACCCCGGTAGTCGGCGTCGATGGTGCCCGGCGAGTTAACCAGCGCGATGCCGTGCCTAAGCGCCAGGCCGCTTCGGGGCCGCACCTGCGCCTCGTAGCCGGGTGGAATCTCCAGCGCGATACCGGTCGGCACCAGCGCGCGCTCGCCGGGATGCAGCACGAAGGGAGCATCGAGGGCCGCGTGCAGGTCGACGCCGGCTGCCTGCTCCGTCATGTAGCACGGGACGCAAGCACGGCGCACCCTTTTTATCTTAACCTCTATGCCGGGCATGTCAGACGGTGATATCCGAGGGGGCAAAATCGGGCGTGCCGACCCTTCCCAGCATGACCAGGGTGAGGGTGGAATTGTCGAGCAGTTCGCTGGCGAGCAGCTGGATACTTTCGGAGCTTACCTTGTCGAAGCCTTCCATGATGTCGGAAAGCGGCAGCGGTCCGCCGAAATAAATCTCGTTCTTGGCAAGCCGGGACATCCTGTTGTCGCTCGACTCGAGCGAGAGCAGCAGGTTTCCCTTCAGCTGCTCGCGCGCGCCGTCCAGCTGGCTCTCGGGCACCGGTTCGTCCTTGAACCGGGAAAGCTCCCGCAGCATGATCTCCAGCAGCTGGGAGCTGTTGTCCGGCGAGGCTCCCGCGTACACCACCAGGCTTCCCGCGTCTGCATGGGAGGCGATGTAGGAGTAGACCGAATAAGCCAGCCCGCTCTTCTCGCGCACCTCCTGAAACAGGCGCGAGCTCATGGAGCCGCCCAGTATTGCGTTCATTATGAAGGCGTCGTAGCGTCTCGGGTGGTTTTGCTGCACCCCTTTGAGGCCGAGGCAGACGTGCACCTGCTCCAGGTCCTTTTCGACCAGCTCGATCCTGCGCTGGTAGACCGGCAGCGCGGAATCGGCCCTGCCGTTACCGCCCGGGATGGAGCTCAGGTGCTGCTCCAGCAGGCGGATCAGTTCGTCATGGTCCAGGTTCCCCGCGGCGGAGATGATGATGTCGTCGCCGCGGTACATCTGGTCTTTGTAATCGACGATAGCTTCCCGGGAGAGCCCGCCGACGCTTTCCGAGTCGCCCAGGATCGACATGCCGAGCGGGTGCCCTTCCCAGAAATGCTGATGGAAGAGGTCGTGGATCAGGTCGTCCGGCGTATCCTCCATCATGTTGATCTCCTGGAGCACCACGCGGCGCTCCTTCTCGATCTCTTCGGGGTCGAACTTGGAAAAAAGGAACAGGTCCGTCAGGAGGTCGACGGCACGGGGGAGGAATTTATCCAACACTTTCGCGTAATAGCAGACGTATTCGCGGCTGGTAAAGGCGTTCAGCACGCCGCCTACCGAGTCGATCTCCCGGGCGATGTCCAGGGAGGAACGGCGGTCGGTTCCCTTGAAGAGGAGGTGCTCTATGAAGTGGGCGACGCCGTTGGACTCCCGCCGTTCGTGGCGGGAGCCATTGGCGACCCAAATACCGATGGAAACTGAGGAGGCGTACGGTATCCGCTCGGAAATGACGCGGATACCGTTATCGAGGATGGATTTTTTTATCATGGCTCTAACTATACCTTGTAACCCGAAAAATACCAGCGCACGAGGTATGCCATTCCTTATTCCGTGAAAGTCGCTCCCAGAGCTTCTTTCCTGGAAAGTTTGATCTTGCCCTGCTTGTCGATGCCGATGCACTTCACCAGCACACGGTCGCCCTCGTTCAGGACGTCGGTGACGTTCTTGACCCTTTCGGTGTCCAGTTCGGAGACGTGCACCAGGCCGTCGGTGCCCGGGAAGATTTCCACGAAGGCGCCGAATTCCATGACCTTCTTGACGGTGCCCATGTAGAGTTTGCCTTCCTCGGCCTCGGCGGTCAGGTTGCGGATCATCTTGATGGCCAGGTCGCAGGCTTCCTTGTTGGTGGAGGCGATGTTGATCTTGCCGGTGTCGTCGATGTCGATGCTGACGCCGGTCGCCTCGGTGACGCTTCTGATGTTCTTGCCGCCGGAGCCGATGACGTCGCGGATTTTGTCGGTCTTGACCCAGATGGTCGTGATGCGCGGAGCGAAGCTGGAGAGGTCGCCGCGGGCCGCGGAGATGCTCTTAGCCATTTCGCCCAGGATGTGGATCCTGCCGTCTTTGGCCTGTGCCAGCGCTGCCTGCATGATCTCGCGGGTCACCCCGCCGATCTTGATGTCCATCTGCAGCGCGGTGACGCCTGCCGCGGTGCCGGCCACTTTGAAGTCCATGTCGCCCAGGTGGTCTTCGTCGCCCAGGATGTCGGAGAGGATGGCGAAGTCGTCGCCTTCCTTGATGAGCCCCATCGCGATGCCGGCAACCGGCGCCTTGATCGGGATGCCGGCGTCCATCATGGACAGCGAGCCGCCGCAGACGGTCGCCATGGAGGAGGAGCCGTTACTCTCGGTGATGTCGGAGACGATCCTGATGGTGTAGGGGAAGTCGTCGTGCTTCGGGAGCACCTGCTGCAGCGCGCGCTCGGCGAGCATGCCGTGGCCGATCTCGCGGCGCCCCGGAGCCAGACGGAAGCTGGTCTCGCCGACGGAGTACGGGGGGAAGTTGTAGTGCAGCAGGAAGCGCTTGCGGGAATCGCCGTAGAGCGAGTCGATGCGCTGCTCGTCGACGGAGGTGCCGAGCGTTGCCGCCACGATGGACTGGGTCTCGCCGCGGGTGAAGAGCGCCGAGCCGTGTGCGCGGGGCAAGAGACCTACCTCGGTCGCGATGGCGCGGATGGTCTTGGTGTCGCGGCCGTCGATGCGGCTGCCGTCCTTGATGATGTGCTCGCGGACCAGATCGTACTCCAGGTCCTCGATGAATGCCTTGATTTCCTTCTCGGCCCCTTCGAACTCGGGAACCAGGGCAGCGATGGCTGCGTCCCTGATGGCGTCGATGGCGTTGTGGCGCTCGCCCTTGGTCTTGATGCGGACCGCCTGCTTCATCCCTTCGTAGGAAAGCGCGGAGACGCGCTCCTTGAGGACGGTGTTGACGACGACCGGCACGTTTTCGCGCTTGGTGACGCCGACCTTGGCTGCAAGCTCAAGCTGGGCGGCGAGGATCGGCTGCACGGCGGCGTGGCCGAAGAAGATCGCGTCGAGGAGGTCGGCTTCCTGGACCTCGGAGGCGGAGCCTTCCACCATCAGGATGGCGTCCTTGCTGGCGGCGATGACGATCTCGAAATCGCTCTGCTCCAGTTCTTCCCAGGTCGGGTTGGCGATGAAAGCGCCGTTCACGCGGCCAACTTTAACGCCGGCGATCGGGCCTGCGAAGGGGACGTCGGAGACCATCAGGGCTGCGGAGGCGCCGATCATGGCGAGGATAGCCGGATCGTGGTCGCGGTCAGCCGAGACGACCGTCGCCATGATCTGGGTGTCGTTCAGGAAGTTTTCCGGGAACAGCGGGCGGATCGGGCGGTCGATCAGGCGGCAGGTCAGGGTCTCCGGATCGGAGGGCCTTCCTTCGCGCTTGAAAAAGGAGCCGGGAATCTTGCCGCCGGCGTAAGCCTTCTCCTGGTAGTTGACGGTCAGCGGGAAGAAGCCCTGCCCTTCCTTGGCGGTCTTGGTGGCGACGGCGGTGACCAGCACCATGGTGTCGCCGCTCTTGATCATGACGGCGCCGCTTGCCTGCTTCGCTATCTTTCCGGTTTCGATGATGATGGTTTTACCGCAGCATTCTGCTTGTACAATCTGTTCCATGTGTTCGGCCTCCGATGTTGCCTGGTTGGTGTTGGGGCCGCCGAGAAAAAAGCCTTGCGGCGCGACCCCGCCCGCAGAGCTGTTTTATCCACGCCCCCAACAAAGAAAAGGGCACTAAGGCCCTTACAATGATGAATGAGAAAGGCAATATACCCGCAGAGGTATATTGCCTTTTCGATTACCTTCTGATGCCCAGCTTAGCGATGATGGATTTGTATCTTTCCACATCTTTCTTCTTCAGGTAGTCAAGAAGACCCCTTCTCTGACCGACTATCTTCAACAGTCCGCGACGGCTGTGATGGTCTTTTTTGTGGGTCTTGAAATGCTCAGTCAGATAGGTGATGCGCTCTGACAGAAGTGCGATCTGCACCTCGGGTGACCCTGTGTCCGTCTCGTGCAGTTTGTGTGCGTCGACGATTTCCTGCTTCTTTTCAGTAACCAACATGAATTTCTCCCCCTTCACCTTCAATTTTTTATTGCTGCACACGCCGAGGTTAAGCCGTGGCAGAATTCGACATCTCCAACTTTTACCATAAAAGCCACTACGTGTAAAGGATAATACTAGTTAAATACCCGGGACAGCCGCAGCCCTCTGACATTGTCGTAGCGCGCCACTGCGGCGAAGCGCCCCGCCACAAAGAGTCGCACCTGCTCGTCATGTGCGAGTCCCACCAGCGCCGACTCCGGCAGGTCGGCCGCCAGGGGTGCGATGCCATTGCCAAGCCTCCTGCCGCCTTCCTCCGTGAGCTCGAAACCCTTCAGGTGCGCGAGCGCACGATCCAGAGGGAAGAGGAGCGTGGCGGGGTCCGCGCACTCCCGCAACTGCTCGATGCTGATCGCCTCGGACTCCAGGAAGAGCCCGCTCTGGGTCCTTCTCAGTTCCAGCAGGTGGGCGCCGCACCCCAGGGCCTCGCCGAGGTCGCTGGCGAGCGTCCTCACGTAGGTGCCGCGCGAGCAGCGCACCGTGAAAGCCGCCTCGGGAAGCTTGATCCAGTCGAAGACGAGCGAGTAGATCTCCACCTCGCGCAGTTCGCGCTCCACCTCCACCCCCTGGCGCGCCAGTTTGTAGAGCGGTACCCCGCCCTGCTTCAGGGCCGAGAACATGGGCGGGAGTTGGGAGAGCTTCCCGGTGAAGGTGCGTGAGAGCTGAATCAGGTCGCAGGGAGCCAGCGTGGACCAGTCGCGCTCGCAGAGCACCTGGCCGGTCAGGTCCTGGGTGTCGGTGGAAATTCCCAGCCGCAGCACGGCCCGGTACTCCTTCACCGATTCGTCCAGGAACTGGATGGTCTTGGTCCCCTCGCCCACTGCGACAGGGAGGACGCCGGTGGCGAAGGGGTCCAGGGTGCCGGTGTGCCCCACCTTCTTCTGACCGATGGCGCGGCGCACCATGGCGACCACGTCGTGCGAGGTGACGCCGACCGGCTTGTCGATGACGAAAAAACCATCGAGCATCAGCGCTTGGCTTCCAGGCGGCTTGCTTCCAGTCGGTCGAACACTAGGGCCTTCACCTCGGCAAGGCTTCCCTTGACGACGCAGCCGGCGGCGTTTCGGTGCCCGCCGCCGCCGAAGGTGGCGGAGATGGCGGAGACGTCCACCTTCCCCTTGCTCCGGAAGCCGACCTTGAACTCCCCTTCCTTCAGCTCGCGGAACAGTAGCGCCACCTGCACGCCGCGGATCTTGCGGGGGAAGTTGATGAAGCCGTCGGTAAGCTCGGCGCAGCCGCCGGTCTGACGGTACATTTCCTGGGTGACGGTGAGGGAGGCGTACTCCCCGCTGGGAGAGATGGTGAGGTCGGTGAGGGCCAGCGCCAGCAGGGTGATCTTCTCGCGGGGCTCGCTTTCGTAGAGGTTCTCGGAGACGTCCCACGGCTTCACGCCGCAGGCGATCATCTCGCCCGCGATGACGAACGATTCCGGGTTGGCGTTGGAGTAGTGGAAGCTGCCGGTGTCGGAGAGGACCGCCGTGTAGATGCAAAGCGCGGTGGGGAAATCCACCCGGTCGCCGCGCGCCTTGATGATCCGGTAGATGAGCGCCGCGGTGGCGCAGGCCGTCGGGTCGATCAGGTTATGCACCCCGAAGTTCTCGCAGCCCAAGTGGTGGTCGATGTTGATGAAACGGCCGATGCGCTTCGAGGTGGTGATTGCCTTGCCGGCCCGGCGGAACTCGCCGATGTCCAGCACGAAGCAGACCTCGAAGTCGCGGTCCGGCAGCTCATGGAGCGCCTGGTCGGCCATGGGGAGGAAGGTGCAGTTCTCGGGAACGGGATCGCACAGGTAGATCGTGACGTCCTTGCCGAGCGAAGTCAGGTAGTTGGCGAGCGCCAGCGTGGAGCCGATGGCATCGGCGTCCGGACCCTCGTGGCTGGTGATCAGGAAAGAGGAGTTGCCTTCAATTTCAGCCAGTATCTCAGGTATTATCGCCGTCATCCTTTGCGCCTATCTCCTTCAGGATCGATTCGATGTGATAACCGTATTCGACGGAAGTGTCGTACTTGAAATGGACGTCCGGGGTGCAGCGCAGCTTCAGCGCCTGGCCCAGTTCCTTCTTGATGAAGCCGCGCGCGGAGTTTAGGCCAACTTCGGTTGCCTTCTTCTCCTCGTCGCTGCCTATCACCGTAAAGAACACGGTGGACTGCCGCAGGTCGGTGGTGAGCTTCACTCCGGTGATGGTGACAAAACCTATGCGCGGGTCCTTGAGACCCTTGATGAGCAGCTCGGATACGATCTTGTGGATCGCCTCGGCCACCTTGTCTGAACGTTTTACCATGTCTGACGTTACTCTCTCTGTAGGTGCTAAAAAGAAACCTGATCTGTGCTAAACCGCAGCAATCTCAGGTTTCGGTTAAAGTCCCCTTTCGGGAAGGTGAATTTAGAAATCCTCCCGCCCCCCTTCGCAGAGGTGGGACGGGAGGAAGCTATGTTTACAGCTTGCCGGCGAACTTCTCCATCTCGAAGCACTCGATGATGTCGCCGATTTTGATGTCGTTGTAGTTCTCCAGCGAGATACCGCACTCGTAACCGGTCGCCACGTCCTTCACGTCGTCTTTGAAACGGCGCAAGGAGGAGAGTTTCCCCTCGAAGACCACCACGTTGTCGCGCAGCAGGCGGACCTGGGCATTTCTGACGATCTTGCCGTCGGTGACGTAGGAACCGGCCACCATGCCGTGCTTGGGAACCGAGAAGGTTTCCCTGATCTCGGCGCGGCCCAGGAACTTCTCTTTGAAGGTCGGCTCCAGGAGCCCTTCCATCGCCTTCTTGATGTCGTCCACCGCATCGTAGATGATGTTGTAGAGCCGGACGTCAACCCCTTCCTTCTCGGCGAGCGCTGCGGCCTTGACTTCGGGGCGCACGTTGAAGCCGAGGATGATGGCGTTGCTGGCGCTGGCCAGGTTCACGTCGGTCTCGGTGATGGCGCCGACCGAGGCGTGCAGCACGTTGAGCCTGATGGCTGCGGTGGAGAGCTTTCTCAAGGACTCGGCCACGGCCTCCACGGAACCCTGCACGTCGCCCTTGACGATCGCGTTCAGGTCCTTCACTTCGCCCTTCTGGATCTTCTCGTAGAGCTGCTCCAGGGAGAGCTTGCTGTGCTTGGCGAGTTCCGTCTCGCGCAGCTTGATCTGACGGTGGGTCGCGATCTCCTTGGCCTGCTTCTCGTCGGCCATGGCGATGAAGGTGTCGCCCGCATCGGGAACCCCGGTGAAGCCGATAACCTCGACAGGCACTGCGGGCCCTGCCGCGAGGATCTTCTCGCCACGGTCGTTCTGCATGGCGCGGACGCGGCCGTAATGGACGCCGGCGACGAAGTAGTCGCCCCCTTTCAGGGTTCCTTCCTGCACCAGGACCGTTGCCACCGGGCCGCGACCCTTGTCCAGCTTCGCCTCCACGATGGTGCCGCGGGCGGCCTTGTCCGGGTTAGCCTTCAGCTCCAGTACGTCGGCCTGCAACAGGACCATCTCCAAGAGCGACTCAAGGTTGATCCGCTTCTTGGCGGAGACCTCGACGAAGATGGTCTCGCCGCCCCACTCTTCCGAGATCAGGCCGAACTCCATCAGTTCCTGCTTCACCTTGCCGGGACTTGCGTCCGGCTTGTCGATCTTGTTGATGGCGACGATGATCGGAACGCCGGCAGCCTTGGAGTGGTTCACCGCCTCGCGGGTCTGCGGCATGACGCCGTCGTCCGCGGCGACAACCAGGATGACGATGTCCGTCACCTTGGCGCCGCGGGCACGCATGGCGGTAAACGCTTCGTGGCCCGGGGTGTCGAGGAAGGTGATCTTCCTGCCGTTCAGCTCGACGTCGTAGGCACCGATGTGCTGGGTGATGCCGCCAGCCTCGCCGGCGATGACGTTCGCTTCGCGGATCGCGTCCAGAAGCGAGGTCTTGCCGTGGTCGACGTGGCCCATGATGGTGACGACCGGCGGACGCTTGACCAGGGATTCCGGTGCATCGGGCTCCGCTTCCAGCATTTCGTCCACGTCGAGTGCGACGTTCTCGATCTCGTAGCCGAAATCGGTGGCGAGCAGGCTCGCGGTGTCGAAGTCGAGCGGGTGGTTGATGGTCGCCATTACGCCCATCTTCATGAGCGCGCGGATCAGGTCGGTCGCCTTGATCCCCATCCGCTTGGCGAGTTCGCCAACGGTGATGGATTCGGTGATCTTGATGATTCTCTTGATCGCCTTCGGTACGGTGATCTCGGTCTTCTTGCCGATCTGCACCTTCTCGACGAAGCGCTTCTTGCCTTTCCCGGTGCGGGGACCCGGCTCGAAGACGCGCTCGCGCTTGTCCAGCAGGTCCGGTTTCTTGAAGACTTCCTTCTTCTTGGCAACCGGCGCGCCCTTCTTGCCGGCCTTGGAGAAGTCGGTCACCGGAGCGGGCATGGCCTTGCGACCCTTTCTGCGCTCCTCGGCGAGTGCCGCGGGATCAACGGGAGCCAGCGGTGCCGGACGGTCGGGACCGCGCGGCGGACCGGAAGGTCTCTCGCCGGGACGGCTCGGTGCGGGGCGCTCGCCGGGACGCGCGGGGGCGCCTGCCGGGCGCGGTGCACCCGGGCGGGGTGCCGGACGCTCGGTGCCGGGGCGCTCGACGCCGCGCGGCATACCCGGACGGGGTGCCGGACGCTCGGAACCGGGAGCGGTGCGCTGGTATTCCCTGCGCTCGGCAGGGCGCTGGGACGGGAGCGGGATCTCGACGCGGCCGAGAATCTTGGCGCGAGTCGGGGTGGCCTTGTCGGGTTCGGCGTCAACCTTGGCCGGGGCGGCTGCCTGGACCGGTGCAGCCGGTGCGGCTGCGGCGGGAGCACTTACCGTGCCCGCTTCGGCAGGCTTGGGAACCTCGACAGCCGGGGCGGCCGGAGCTGCGGCAGTCGGCGCGGCAGGAGCAGCCGGCGCTGCAGGAGCGGCCTGCGCGGCAGGCTCTGCCGGAGCAGCCGTAGCAGCCGGGGCGGCGGATGCGGCCTGAGCCGCAGGTGCGGCAGGTGCAGCCGGAGTTGCCTGAGCGGCCGGGGCAGCCGGAGCCGGTTTGGCAACGGGGGCGGCAGGAGCGGCCGGCGCGGGCTTGGGAGCCGGTGCAGCCTCAATGATGACGGCTGACTTCATCGGTTCCCGTACCGGCTTATGCAGCTTCGGCTCTTCGATCTCTTCCTTGGCGGCGGGAGCTGCCTGGACGACAGGCGTTTCCGCGGGGGCCTCGACCGGAACAGACTCGGGAGGCGCGGCTTCCACTTCCGCTACTTTGGCGCGGCGACGGATGAGAGTGGGCTTGACGCGGACTTCTTCCTGGGAAGCATCTTTGTGGTGTGGCTGCGCAGGGGCGGAAAGTGCCTTGACATCCGCTTCTTCAACAACAGCCATATGGTTAGTTACCGGCACGCCAAGGGCAGCCAATCTTGCCATAAGCTCTTTATTATCGATCCCCATTTGCTGCGCCAGCTCATATACGCGGGTTTTGCTCATCTACTCACGCTCCTCCTCAAAGAAGTTCCTGTACTTTTCCATTTCCTGACGTATCGACGCAATGAAACCGCTGTCGAGTACAGCCAGAACGCTCCTGAGTTCTTTTCCAATCAGTTCCCCAAGGCGTTCCTTGGTGAACAGGGCCATACAGACAACCCCTTTGAGTTTTGCTATGCCACGAAATTTTTCGCCTATATCAGCAGAGATGTCGGTCGCCACAAATAAAATGCCGACCCCACCCTTTTTCAGTTTATCCATCACCTGATCGGAACCCGAGGCGATCTTGCCCCCCTTGTTGGCGAGGCTGAGGTAGCTGGCGATCCGCTCCTCAAGTTTATCCGTCACCTGCCGCACCAGGACATCGGCTTCCGCACCGATCACTTCGCCCTTGAACCCCCGGCTGAACTGCTTTTTCTGCGCGGCGCGAGTCAGGCAGGAACCTTTCATGCAGGTGTACACGCCCCGGCCCGGAAGCTTTTGCTGCAGGTCGGGGACCACGGTGTTGTCCGGCGCCAGGACGAAGCGAAGCAGGCTTTTCTTGTCCTTCACCTCACGGCAAGCCAGGCAGCTTCTCTGGGGATCACCCTTGGGCATGATACTCAGACCTTCTCCTCGTCAGCAGCAGCCTCGGCGTCAGCATCGACCTTAGCTTCAGCTTCGGCTTCTGCCTCATCAGCCGCCTGGACTGCGTTGCCGGCTTCGTTTTCCAGCTCGGCTCCAGCTTCTTCCGCGCTCTCGCTTTCGGCGCCGGCCTCTGCCGCGAACTCGCCTTCGCCCTCGGCAGCCAGCGGGCCTTCCGCTTCGGCTTCTTCTTCCCCTTCGGTGCCGTCATAGGAAGCGAACTGCAGCAGCTCCGCCTCGGCCATGCGCGTCTCGCTCTTGATGTCGATCTTCCAGCCGGTCAGCTTGGCGGCAAGCCGCACGTTCTGGCCGCGCTTGCCGATGGCGAGCGAGAGCTGGTCGTCCGCCACGATGACTTCCATGGCGTAATCCTCGTCATCGACATAAACCTTGGAGACCACGGCGGGAGCCAGCGCGTTGCAGGCGAAGCGTGCAATATCCTCGGACCAGGGGATGATGTCGATCTTCTCGCCGCGCAGCTCGGAGACCACGTTCTGGACGCGGCTGCCGCGCATGCCGACGCAGGCGCCGACCGGGTCGACATCCGAGTCGTGCGAGTAGACGGCGATCTTGGCCCGTCCGCCCGGCTCGCGCACCACGTTCTTGATCTCGACGATCCCCTCGGCGATCTCCGGGACCTCGGCTTCGAACAGCTTGGCCAGCATGGTCGGATGGGTGCGGGAGAGCAGGATCTGCGGACCCTTGGTGGTCATCCTGATTTCGGTGATCAGTGCCTTCACCCGGTCGCCCTGGCGGTACACTTCGCGCGGGGCCTGCTCCTTGTGCGGCAGCAGCGCCTCGGCGCGGCCCAGGTCGACGATCAGGTCGCCCTTCTCGAAGCGGCGCACCACGCCGTTGACGATTTCGCCCTGGCGTTCCATAAACTCGTTGAAGATGGTTTCGCGCTCCGCCTCGCGGACCCGTTGGATGATGACCTGCTTGGCCGTCTGCGCAGCGATCCGGGAGAAGCCGCTGGCGTCCATCTTCATACCGATGGAGTCGCCGACCTCGACTTCCGGGTCCTCTTCGCGGGCCTCGACGAGCTCGATCTCGCGGTAGGAGTCCTGTACCTCGTCCACTACGGTAACGAACTCAAACAGCTCGACCTCGCCGATTTCGGCGTTGTAGTGAGCTTCCAGATCGCGGGTATTGCGAAACTTCTTATTGGCAGCGGTTAGGACGGCCTGTTCCAGCGCCTCCAGCACGATACTCTTATCGATACCCTTCTCTTTGACGATCTGGTCAATGGTATGCTTGAGGTTAAAGCTCGTTTCCACGTCACTATCTCCTTCGACTCTCAGATATTTTCAATTCAAAAGCGCTAGAATTCAAACTCAAGATTGGCCTTGGCCACCTTTTCCAGCGGGATGAGGGCGTGTTGTCCTTCCTGCAGCTCGATGTCGGCAACCCCGTCCTCAATGCCGGCAAGCTTGCCGAGGAAGGTTTTGCGTTTGTTGCCCGCCTCATCGGCAAGCGCCTCGAAGGTCCTGATCTTCACGAGGTGCCCCAGGAAGCGTTGGTAATCGGCAACCTTCTTGAGCGGCCGGCAGATCCCCGGGGAGGACACCTCGAGGGTGTAGTTTTCCGGCAGGAAATCCTCCACGTCGAGGATGTCGGAGAGCTCCCTGCTGACAGCCGAGCAGTCATCCAGGGTGATGCCACCCTCCTTCTCGAGGAACAGGCGAACCACCATATCCCTGCCTTCGCGCTTGTACTCCAGGTCAACCAGGCCCATACCAAGCGGTGCAACAATCTGTTCGGCTAACTCAGTAAGTCTTGTCAACGCATCTACTTTGGCCATATTTTACGTTTTCCAATAAAAAAAGTGAGCCGGAGGAGCTCACTTTTGAGTGAACATTAACATGTGACCCAATATTTATCATGGTTACAGGGTTTATGCAAGTGCTTTTTTTTTGCAAAGCTTCCTGGTTTCCGGCGCTCTCAGGCCCTATAACCGCAGGCATGGCAGGGTTTACCCGTACAGATTGGCCGCTACAGGCTTTGCCAGGGATCCGTGGCGAAAGCACCCTCTATTCGGTGCCCGAGTGAGGTTAAACTGGCTTTCAGTGTATCGAACCTTAGAAAATAATTAGTTATATTTCATCACGGGCAAACAGGGAGAGGGTGTGGACAATATCATTGCTGCCACTGAGAGAAAAAGAGAAGTTTCCGGGCTCCTTTGAGGCTGACAAATCATGCCCTTACAGCCGGATAACGTTTTATCCATGGGGAGCCCGGCTAGGGTCTGCGCCGGACGGTTCGCATGCGCTTAGCGACTCTCAGCATTCTGCACCTCATAGTGGGCATAATGGGTATCGGTGGTGTCTTTGTATCCCTTAAACACGGCCGTGGCGCAAAGATTGAGTAGCGGGTCGGTAAAGCCGTTCAAAAAGGCATAGTTCTTATTGTCTTCCAGGTGGTGGCGCGCGTGGTGGCGCTTGGGCAACAACACTCTCATCCGTCCCAAAAACATGGAGACGGTCGAATCGGAACTGTGGCACAAGTAATGTGACACTTCTGCCACTGAAGAGAGTATCCCCACATATACCAGGACGTGCGATACTATGGGATGGGCCTCCAACACGCCAAGTAGCAGATACACGATCCAGAGATACCCGACGAGCCAAACCTTTGATCCTGATTCGTTGAAATACACCACGACCAGATTGTGCTTTTTGTATTGCATGACCTTATGGTGCAGGTGGAAATTGGCAATGAACGGGCCGAAGATCGAATCATAACGGTCATTGTTGTCCATCAGCATATGGACCAGGCCATTGACGAAGTCCGTCAGGAAAAAGGCCAGCACCAGGGAAACCGCTTGCCACACAAGGCCGATTGAGTGTGACCAGATCAGGCACAGCAGATAGGTCTGAAGCGAGATATTGGCAACGGATACCAATTTGTTGATTATCTGGTACCGGCCCAGAGTTAGATAGCGTTCCATAGCGGTATTGAATTGAATCTGCTTAGCTGACGGCTCCAAGGTGACGGTCTCCTGGGTTTGTTTTAGTGGAATCGAGTCCATCATTTTTATTCCGAATTTCAGCTTATCCAGAGTCATGGCAGCAAAGCAACCGCACTAAACAGAATTTTTTGCCAGCTTAACGGAGTCGCCCGGTGGCTGAGCGGAGCCGAAGCCCGAGTCGAACCGCGCCTGGCAAACCTCCGCCACCGCCCATGTCCACCGTCCCTTTTTATGCCCAAGCCCCGAAATATGCAACACGAAGTTACCCGAACCGAGCTATCGCTTCACTTTTCGTCGTTTAACTGCTATATATTGTCGCTGCATCAGCGTTTAAAATACACCTTAAGGAAAGAGAACCGACCATGAAATATATCAGCACCAGGGGAAATATAGCACCGATCGGCTTCAAGGACGCAGTCATGATGGGGCTCGCCACCGACGGAGGTCTCATCCTGCCGGAGAGCATCCCGCAGCTGGCCCCCGAAACGCTTGCCAACTGGGCGAAGCTTCCTTACCGCGACCTCGCCTTCAACATCATCTCCCTTTTCGCCACCGATATCCCCCAGGCTGATCTCAAGGAACTGATCGACCGCTCCTACGGAAGCTTCAACCACGCGGAAACTACCCCCTTGGTCCACAAGGACGGGGTCTACATATTGGAGCTTTTCCACGGCCCGACACTCGCCTTCAAGGACGTCGCCCTGCAGCTTCTGGGCAACCTCTTCGAGTACCTGCTGAAGGAGCGCGGCCAGAAGATGAACATCCTGGGCGCGACCTCGGGTGACACCGGCTCCGCTGCCATCGCCGGGGTGCGCGGCAAGGAAAACATCAACATCTTCATCCTGCACCCACATCTGAAGACCTCCCCGATCCAGGCGCGGCAGATGACGACGGTGCTGGACGCTAACGTGCACAACATCGCGGTCAAGGGGACCTTTGACGACTGCCAGGAGATCGTCAAGTCGCTTTTCAACGACCTCCCCTTCAAGGAGAAGTATGCCCTGGGGGCCGTCAACTCCATCAACTGGGCGCGGGTGCTGGCCCAGGTGGTCTATTACTTCTACGCCTGGGGACGCCTGCCCAACTCCGAAGCGGTGACCTTCGCCGTTCCGACCGGCAATTTCGGCGACATCTTCGCGGGTTACCTGGCCAAGCGCATGGGCCTGCCAATCAAGAAGCTGCTCCTGGCCACCAATGAGAACAATATCCTGAGCCGCTTCGTCTCGAGCGGCGACTACTCCCTTGGCGAGGTGGTGCAGACCGTCTCCCCCTCCATGGACATCCAACTCGCCTCCAACTTCGAGCGCTACCTTTTCTACCTCTACGACGAGAATCCGCAGAGGGTCCAGGACGCCTTCGCCGAGCTGCGTCAGACAGGCCGGATCGTGTTCAGCGCCGGGGAAATGGAGCGGGTGCAGGGCGAATTTCTCTCCTGCTCGGTCGGCGAGCCGGAGACCCTGGAAACCATCGCAGCGTTTTACCGGGAAACCGGCTACACCCTCGACCCGCACACTGCGGTTGGCGTGCATGCCGCCCTGCAAAGCGTCACCGACGGATCCAGCGTCATCTGCCTTGCCACGGCGCACCCCGCCAAGTTCGGAGAGGCGGTGGAAAAGGGAACCGGTTTCCCGACCCCCCTCCCCCCGCAGCTGGCGGCCCTGGAAGGGCTGGAAACCCGCTGCGCGGTCATGGACTGCGACCGGGAGCTGATAAAAGCCTTCCTGGAAGAAAATGCCCGTTAAGTGGAGGGAACCGACGGAAAGGGCGCATGAAAGGGCGCATGATCATGCGCCCCTACACGGGCAGGGTAACGGTGATATACGGCGTACTGGCAGGGATGTCCTGGCGGAGGAATAGCCCAGGTACTGTAGGGGCGAATAATCATTCGCCCGGGCTTGGCTGGGCTATAATCCCCTAAAAATCGCCCTTTGCCAATGCCACGGAGAGACGAGGTTGGAAACTAGATGGCTGTAGCCCCTTTGACGATCGACTGGAACCACATAGACACCGTGCTGCTCGATATGGACGGCACGCTCTTGGATCGGCATTTCGACGACCACTTCTGGCTCGAGCACGTGCCCAAGCGCTTTGCGCAAAAGAACGCCATCTCCCTCGAAGCAGCCAAGAAGCGGCTCTACCGGCTGTTCAACTCCCAGGAGAACACCCTTAACTGGACCGACATCGACTACTGGTCCGACCAGCTCGGCCTCGACATCCCGGTACTGAAGGAGGAGGTGGACCACCTGATCGCGGTGCACCCCTTTGTCATCGAGTTCCTCCTCTTCCTGCGTCAGCACGGCAAGGGAATCTATCTGGTGACCAACGCGCACGGCAAAACGCTCGACCTCAAGATGCGTAGGACCCGCCTTGGCCCCTACTTCGACGGGATCATCTCGGCGCACGACCTGGGACTCCCCAAGGAGGAACCCGCCTTTTGGGGGAAGCTGCAGGAAAGGATCCCCTTCATTCCCGAACGCACCATGCTCGGCGAGGACAGCGTGACCAATCTGGAAACGGCGCGCCTCTTCGGCATAAGCTACCTGATCCATGTCGGGCGCTTCAGCTCGCAGGCGGCACCCGCCGTATCCCAAAGCTTCACCACCATCAGCTTCTTCAGCGAGTTGCTCCCCTGTGACGACACCCTGGCCGTGACCATCTAAAGCCTACTAGCGGGCTCCCGAATGGAACAGCCCGTGTTTTTTCAAAAGGTCGTACAGTGTGGACCGGCTCACGTCCAGGAGCTCTGACGCCTTGGCAAGGTTCCCCCTGCTGGCATCCACCGCGGCGCTGATCATCTTGCGCTCCACCCGGTCGCGCGCCTCCCGCAGGGTCAGGGCCCGCGCGGGAGCGGGCTCCTCCCGAACCGGTTCCTCCCCGGAAAACCCGAGAGCCCTCGGTTCCAGCAGCGGGGCATCGCTCATGATCACCCCCCTCTGCACCCTGCCTTCCAGTTCCCGGACGTTCCCGGGCCAGGGATGGGATTCCATGGCGGACACGGCAGCGCTGCTGAAGCCCCGGGCTTTTCCGTTGCAGGCCTGGGCAAACCGCCTCAGGAAGAGGTGCGCCAGCAGCATGATGTCCTCACCGCGGGCTCTGAGAGGCGGCAGTTCCAAGGTGATGACCGATAGCCGGTAGTAGAGTTCCTCCAGCAGTTCGCCCGCGCGCATCGCCTGCCCAAGTTCCGCACTGCTGGCGCAGATCAACCTGGTGTCGATCTCGACGTCCGCGGCCCTCCCCCCCTTTTGCAGCCTTTTTTCCTGCAGGAAGTGCAGCAGCCTCAACTGCAACTGGTGCGGCAGCTCTGCCGGCTCATCGAGAAAGAGGGTTCCCTTGCGGGCATGCTCGATCTTTCCGGGGACCGGGCTGAGGCTGGAGCAGCCGGCGCCCGGTTCCAAGCCGAAGAGCTCGAAATCGAGCTGGTCCTTGGCAATGGCCCCGCATTTGATCGGCACGAAGGGTCCCGTGGCGCGCGCGCTGAGGGACTTGATGGTGCGGGCCACCAGTTCCTTGCCGGTGCCGCTTTCCCCCGTGATCAGCACGGGGACGTCCGAGGCGGCCACCATCTGCATGGCGGAGAAGACCCGCTGCATGGCGCCGCACTGTCCGACAATACCCTCCAGCCCGGCCCCCCTGTGCTCCAGCGTCTCCTTGAGCTGGCGCCGTTCCTCCTCAAGGCCGCTTAGCTGGAAGGCGCGGCGGATCACCAGCCTCAGTTCTGCCGGGTTGACGGGCTTTTGGTAGAAATCATAGGCACCGCAGCGTAGCGCCCGATGGGCCGCCTCCCGGTCGCCAATGCCGGTCAATACGACCACCTTGGTATCCGGCCGGCTGGCGAGCATCCATTGCAGGCAGCGAAAACCCTCGGAGTCGCCGTCGAGGTCCGGCGCCAGGCCGAGGTCGAGCGTTACCACCTTGGGGAAGAATTTCTGGAACTGGTCCTTTGCCTGCGCGTAATCAGCCCCCTGGAGTACGGTGTAGTCTTTGCCAAGTTCCCCTGAGAGCTGCGTGCGCAGTGCTTCTGTGTCTTCAACGATGAGCAGATTTTCCATGGCTGGCCTAATTTAATTTATATTTTCTAATTTTACTGCTAGTATTTCTACCGTACGGCCTCTCCTTTGTCAAGGCACCCCTCCCCAGGAATCCATGCCGTGCTGCGATTTTTTAACGGCGCTCAACGGAAGTGGTTCTCAGCCGCCATGGGCGCGCCTACGGTTCATGAAAGACGCATTGCCATGCGGCCCCTCTTTCTTGACAGCCTGCGCCCCATCGTTTACTATCCAAAGGGTATTCCTATGAAATTATTGACAAACTGCCCGACGACTTCAGGAGAAACCTCATGAGTAATGACCTTACCTGGGATACCACCCCCCTTTATCCTTCAACCTCGTCTCCCGAGCTTGCCGGAGCCTTTGAGGATGGCACAGCGCAGGTTGCCGCCTTCAGGGAGCGCTACCGCGAGAAGGTCGCCGAGCTGTCGGCACCGGACCTTCTGGAGGCGTTGCGCAGCTATGAGAAGCTTCAGGAGGTGCTGGTAAAGCCCCAGTTGTACGCGCACCTCCTCTTTGCTGCCGACAGCGAGAATGACGAGAACAAACGGCTCTCCCAGAAATCCGCCGAGTTCGGCAACCTCATGGGAAGGGAACTGCTCTTCTTCGACCTGGAGATCATCCAGATGGACGAGGAAAAATTCGCCCCTCTGCTGGGGGACAACCAGCTAGCGCCCTACCGGCACTTCCTGGAGGCGCTACGCATCTTCCGTCCCCACACCCTGAGCGAGCGGGAGGAGAGTCTGCTTGCCCAGAAGGGGCTCACCGGCGTGCAGGCATTTTGCCGCCTGTTCGACGAGGTTTCCTCCTCCCTGCGCTACCGCCTCGAAATCGATGGCGAGGAGCGCGAGATGACCGGGGAGGAGCTCCTGGCGCTGCTGCATCATCCCGATGCTGGGCTCAGGGAGCGGGCCTTCAGCACCTTCCTGAAGCGCCACCAGGAAAATGAGATCCTCTTCTCCGCCGTCTTCAACAACGTGGCGCTGGACCACTCCCAGGACCTGGAATTGCGCAAGTACAGCCATCCGATGGATCCGACCAACCTGGGCAATGAGATTCCCACCCCGGTGGTCGAGAGCCTGATGCGGGTGTCCGAAGCCAACTACCCTCTGGCCCAGGAGTATTTCAGGATCAAGGCGAAGCTGCTCGGGATGGAGCGGCTCAAGAACTGCGACGTGTACGCCCCCTTGAACGACAGCGGCAGGAAGTACAGCTTCGAGGAATCGCGCGCCATGGTGGTCAAAGCCTATGGCGGGTTCTCGTCGGAGATGGCCCAGATGGCGGACTCCTTCTTCACGGAGAGGAGGGTTGACGTGCTGCCGCGTCCCGGCAAGAGCGGAGGCGCCTTCTGCATGGGGATGACCCCTTCGCTCCCACCGTACCTGCTATTAAACTTCACCGGGAACCTGCGGGACGTCTCCACCATCGCGCACGAGGTGGGGCACGGCATCCACTACCTGCTGGCGCAGGGCCAGACCATGCTGAACTACCACCCTCCCCTGCCGCTTGCCGAGACCGCGTCCGTTTTCGGCGAGATGCTGCTGACCCGGCACCTGCTGGAGCACGAGACCGATCGTGAGGTCAAGAAGTCGCTACTCTGCGCGAAGATTGAGGACATCATCGCCACCACCTTCCGGCAGAACGTCCTCACCAGGTTCGAGGAACGCATGCATCTAGAAAGAAAGAACGGGCTTTTGACAGCGAACCAGCTGTGTGACCTTTGGTGGGAGGAAAACGGCAAACTGTACGGCGATTCGGTAGAGATGATAGAGCCGTACCGTTTCGGCTGGAGCTACATTTCCCATTTCATTCACGCGCGTTTTTACTGCTACTCCTATACCTGCGCCGAGTTGCTGGTGCTTTCCCTTTATCAGCTCTACCTGAAAGAGCGCGAGAGCTTCATTCCGATCTACCGCGGGATTTTGGCGGACGGCGGGTCCAAGCTCCCGGCCGACACCCTGGCGCCCGCCGGGATCACGCTGAGCGACCCGGCCTTCTGGCAAAACGGCTACGACCTGCTTAACGACCTGATTCAGGAGCTGAAGACGCTGCTCTAGCCGGTCTGGCTGCCAGGTTGCGCTGCGGCGCCCTTGATTGGTCCGATCAGCGCCCGTGCAACCGCCAGTGCTGCGCCTTTCATCAGTCCGATCGGTCCAATCCGACCGATCGGTCCGATGAATAAAACCAAAAACCCAAAATAAAAGGCCCGCCGGTTTTGCCGGCGGGCCTTTTCATGTGCAACTGTTCAATCGTGCTTATTTGTACGCAGCGATCTCGTCGAACTGGAGGTACTTGTAGATCTTCTCCTTGTTCGGCTCGACCCTCTCGTTGTACTGCTCAAGGAACTCGGCGGGGGTCGGAAGCTTGCCGAGGTTGACGGTGACAGCGCCGAGCTCTGCGGAACCCAGGAACACCTTGGCGCCGTTGCCGATCCTGTCGTCGAAGTTACGGGTCGAGGTGGAGAACATGTTCACCCCGTCCGGCACGCGGGCCTGGTTACCCATGCACAGCGAGCAGCCTGCGATCTCGACCCGGGCGCCCACGGCGCTGTAGATGGAGAAGTACGCCTCGTCCTTGAGCTGCACCTGATCCATGCGGGTCGGGGGGCAGATCCAGGTGCGGATCGACGGGTTGAACTTCTTGCCTCTCCAGATCTCGCCTGCGGCGCGGAAGTGACCGATGTTGGTCATGCAGGAACCGAGGAACACGTCCTGGATCGGCGTACCGGCGACTTCGGAGAGCACCTTGACGTCGTCCGGATCGTTCGGGCAGCAGAGGATCGGCTCGGTGATCTCGGACAGGTCGATCTCGATGACGGCAGCGTACTCGGCGTTGGCGTCGGCTTCCAAAAGCTTAGGAGCCTTGAGCCACTCCTCGACGGCGTCGATGCGCTTCTGCAGGGTGGTGGCGTCCTGGTAGCCTTCTGCGATCATCTTGCGCATCAGTGCCGCGTTGGAACGCAGGTACTTGGCGACGGATGCCTCGGAGAGCTTGATGCAGCCGGCTGCGGCGCTGCGCTCGGCGGCGGCGTCGGTCAGTTCGAAGGCCTGCTCGACGGAGAGCTCCGGAAGACCTTCCATCTCGAGGATGCGGCCGTTGAAGATGTTCACCTTGTTCTTCTTGGGCACGGTGAGGAGCCCCTGCTTGATGGCCCAAAGCGGGATCGCGTTCACGGCGTCGCGCAGCGTGATGCCGGGGTTGAACTTCCCTTTGAAGCGGACCAGTACGGACTCAGGCATGTCCAGCGGCATGAAGCCGAGGGCGCCTGCGAAGGCGACCAGGCCCGAACCGGCCGGGAAGGAGATCCCGATCGGGAAGCGGGTATGGGAGTCGCCGCCGGTCCCGACGGTGTCGGGGAGCAGCAGGCGGTTCAGCCAGGAGTGGATGACGCCGTCGCCCGGCTTCAAGGGCACGCCGCAGCGGTCGATGATGAACTGCGGCAGGGTCTTGTGCATCGCCACGTCAGCCGGCTTCGGATAAGCTGCGGTGTGGCAGAAAGACTGCATGAACATCGGAGCCAGGAACTTGAGGCAGGCGAGCTCTTTCAGCTCGTCGGCGGTCATGGGGCCGGTGGTGTCCTGCGAGCCGACCGTGGTCATGGCGGGCTCGCAAGCGGTGCCCGGCAGGATGCCGACCACGCCGCAGGCCTTGCCGACCATCTTCTGGGCCAGCGAGTAGCCCTGGCCTGCCTTGGGTACCGGGTTGACCGGCAGGGTGAAGACGTCGGTCGGCGCCATTCCCAGCGCCTTCCTGGCGCGGTCGGTGAGGGCACGGCCGATGATCAGCGGAATCCTGCCGCCGGCGCGGAACTCGTCGGAGAGGGTGTTCGGGGCGATGGTGAAGCTGGAAAGCAGCTCGCCAGCCTCGCTCTTGATCTCGCCCTTCTTGGAATCGATGACGATGACGTCGCCGGTCTTCATCTTGGTGACGTCGGTCTTGATCGGGAACGCGCCGGAGTCCTGGGCGGTATTGAAGAAGATCGGAGCAATGACGGAGCCGATGATGATGCCGTCCCTTCTCTTGTTGGGAACCGCCGGGATGTCCTGGCCGATAGCCCAGAGTACGGAGTTGCAGGCGGACTTTCTGGAGGATCCGGTGCCTACCACGTCGCCCACGAAGGCCACCTGGAATCCATCAGCCCTGAACTTGGCAATGGTCTCCAGGCCGTCCGGGAAGCGGGTCTTGCCCATGGCCAGAGCGTGCAGCGGGATGTCGGGACGGCTCCAGGCGTCGCCTGCCGGGGAGAAGTCGTCGGTGTTGATCTCGCCTTCGACCTTGTAGACCTTGACCTTGCAGATTTCGGGGAGGCCGGCCTTGGAAGTGAACCACTCGGCGTTGGCCCAGGACTCCACTACCTTCTTGGCGGAGGCGTTGCTCTTGGAGAGTTCCAGCACTTCGTCAAAGGCGTCATACACGAGCGTGATGCCCGAAAGCGCGGTCACTGCGGCTTCGGCCAGGTCGGCGTCTTTGAGCGCTGCAACCAGCGGGGCCACGTTGTAGCCGCCCAGCATGGTGCCGAGGATCTTTACGGCGTCCTTCTTGGAGACCAGCGGGGACTTGATGGAACCGGCTACGATGCCGGCGAGGAAACCAGCCTTAACCTCGGCCGAGGGGTCAACACCCGGGGAAACCCTCTCCTTGAGGAGTTCCAGCAGGAATGCTTCCTTGCCAGCGGGGGGAGCCTCCAGCAGTTTGCAGAGACCTGCGGTCTGCTCGGGGTCGAGCGGTTTGGCAGGAATTCCGAGTGCCGTTCTTTCAGCCTCTTGCTTCAGGTATGCTTCGATCATGATCCCTCCTCCAGATATTTTAACAACGATTTACGGCAGTTATGAGGATACATCGCGAACCGGTGGACTTCACTTCAACGGATACTGTATACAGTTTTTGGCACGCTTTGTCAATTGCTGAAATGGGTCCTGTGGGGGAATTTTCCTTAGCAGGAAACCTAGTTATCTCGCTGCGCCCTGCCAGTCACGCGCTCGCGGCTCCAAGGTTTCTGCGGCACCGGATGGGAGAAGTCTCATCGGGATCGGAGGGGGGCGCACCCTAGAAGGAGTGAGGGAGGGGTGGTCCCCCCTGCGCGGCAGGGGGGAAGCTGAACGAAGTGAAGCAGGGGGGTGTTTCGCCGAGGGAAGAACCCCCCTGTCTCGCTGCGCGAGCCTTCCCCCCTGTTGCACAGGGGGGATAACTGCCGATTGGTCCCCAAAGGAGAAAAATGATGAACGCAAAGAGAAAGCTATCCCCCCTGTGCAGTAGAGGGGAAGCTGAACGAAGCCGCAGAGGGGTGCCTTCGCTGCGAGTGGTGCAAGGGAACCACACACCGAGTCAGCAAACGGCCCGAGCCTGCCGCGCCAAGCGGCTAACTTAACTTGCGAGGGCCTGCGGGGCGATGTAAAGCAGTTCCGGATGGGCATATACCTTGAACTTTCCGCCGCGCAGGTAGCCGATCAGGGTGATGCCGGCCTCCTGGCAGATCCTGATCGCCATGTCGGTCGGCGAGGTGCGCGAGGCGATCAGCGGGATGCCGAGCGCCGCAGCTTTGGCCGCCATCTCTGCGGAAATGCGCCCCGAGGTGACCAGCAGCCTGCCGGAAAGTTCCACTCCCCTCAGGAGCGCCTCGCCGGCCAAGCGGTCAAAGGTATTGTGACGCCCGATGTCCTCGGCGTGCAGCAAAAGCGCCCCTTCCAGGTCACCGACCGCGGCGGAATGGACGCCGCCGTGGCTTTTGTACTGCTCCGCCTTGACGGCCAGCTGCTCCATCAGCGCGAAGATGGCGGCAGGCGTCACGGGCTTACTCTCCCCGGAAATCTTCCCCGTCCCGCCTGCCGAGGGGAGCGAATAGGTGATGCCGGTGCCGCACCCCGAGGTGAGGATCGGCTTGAGTTCGCCGGGGATCTCCCCCCTGATGCGGACGTTGGCGATACCGAAGTCATTGCAGACGCTCAGCATCAGAAAGTCCTCGACCCGGCTGACGAAGCCCTGGACCCGGAGAAAACCCGCCACCAGGAAGCGCAGGTCATGAGGCGACGCGATAAGGGTGACCAGTTCGCGGTCGTTTACCCGCAGCACCAGGGGGAACTCCCCCACCACATCCGCTTCTCCGCGCTCCAGCCTGCCGTCCGCGTAGACGTGCACTTCTTTCATTGGTGTCCCTCGAATACACCCGACATCTGGCCTCCTGTTAAAGGCCAGCCCGGCGCTGATTTGACTGCGCTGCACTTCTTTGGCGCACGCTTACCCTGTCTAGGGAGCTTTCTGCGCCGGGGCCTCATTTTTGCTCCCGGCCGTTTTCATGGCGAGGTAGTTGGCGGTGAAGATGTAGTCATCCTGATAGTCGCGCTTGCCGTCTCCGTTCAGGTCGAATTTCGGGGCAGCGTCCGTACCGCGCGTGGCCAGGAAGAGCTGGAAGTCCGCCTCGGTAACCGTGCCGGACTTGTCGAGATCGACGTCCACCCGGGGGGCGACCGTCAGGGGCATGCCCTGCTGGGCACCGTCCAGCAGCATGTTGATGCTCGCCTGGAGCGTGCCCTTTTCCGGTCTTACCTCTATCTGCCACTCTCCGTCCCCGATCTGGTTCAAAGAGAGGTAGCTGGCGTGGTCGAAGGTGAAGCTTGGATCCTTCTCGCCCGGGACCTTGGAGACGGTCACCAGGACGCTCGCCTTGCCGTCGGCGATGCAGACCTGCGGCACCTGACTGAAGGGTGCGCCCGGGTCCCGGTCAAAGAGAGCGACGAGACTCTTGGGCGTTTTCACACCGGCAAAGAGCCGGAATTTCTCTAGCACGCTCTGCACGGGACGGGGTTGGAAGGCCGGCGCCTTTTTGGCGGCTGGCTGGTTCTCGCGAACCGCTGGAGGCTCGCTGGCGGACGGCGCCGGAGCGGCTGGCTGCTCCTGAGGAGTCGGTTGCGGCTGCCCGACGGCCTCCTTGTGCTCCCGTGCGCCGGATTCATCCGACGGCATGGTCAAGGTGCCGCCCACGACAAAAGGCATCGACCCGGTGCCGGTAGCAGTCGTCGTGGTGCCGGTAGCAGTCGTCGTGGTGCCGGTACCGGTGCTGCCCGAGCCGCCGGTGGTGCTGCCCGAGCCGGTACTGCTGCCAGTGCTGCCGGTAGTGCCGGTATCAGCCGTGTCTGAACTACCCGAGCCCGTGCTGACCGCGTATCCGTTAAAAGCCACCGACAAAGGTTTGCCGTTCACGTCGATGGCGCTCCCGGTCAGGCCGACGCTCCCGCTCGAATCGCCGATCAGATCGAAGTTGATGGTGGCGATCGGCCCGCTCCCCTTGAGGGGGGTGCCGGTTACCATCGCGATGCGCACCGATCCGGGAAGGTTCGTGTTGGCGATGAACATGGCACCCGTTGCGAGGGTTCCCTGAACGACGCGCGGGTTCGTGAGGCGCGCGCTGTCGAAGCTGACAGTGGCGTCAATGCCGTGTACCGAACTTAGGCCGCTTGCCAGCAGAACAAATGAAGAGTTTCCGGCCTGGGTCACGGTGATGGACGAGGCGGCGAAGGCCGAAAGGGGAACCAAGACGAGAGAGCACAGGAACAGCACCTGGCATACAACAGTTCGCTTCAGCTTGAGCATGCAGTGACCTCGCTATAGAATCGGATTAAGGACTGACACAGAGTTCGAAAGTAGTGTCCTGACAAGACAGCTGGCCTTGAGGTGAGTTCAGCCGCGTATGCTAGTTTACCGTTTTACTTTACTTCAGCAACAGTTTTTATGTCAAGGTGGTTGCAAACTCTGCCCGTCGGATTCCAGCCGGGTGCCTCACACTCAAAAAAAAACGGAAGGGGCAGCAGCGGTCCCCTTCCGTTTTCCTCATCTAAAAGCCCTGATCGTAACTCAGGACGCCTTTCCCATGGTCTTCAGTATTTCCCAGCCCTTCAGCAGGTCCAGGGCGCGCAGGATCTGGGAATCTCCCTTGACCGCTTCGTCGGTCTTGTAAGGAGCCGGCTTGACCTTCTTCTCGTCGACCTTCTCCTTGGTTTCACCCTCGAAGTGGTTTTCCAGGTCCTTCTCCCTGATGTGCATGCCATCGGCCTTCTTCTCCGTGGTGGCGGCGATCTCCACCCGCTCGGCGAGGATGTCCGGGGTGATCCCCTTGGCCTGGATGGAGCGCCCGCTCGGGGTGAAGTAGCGGGCGGTGGTGAGCCTCAAGCCTGAGTTGTCGGAAAGCGGTATGATGGTCTGCACGCTCCCCTTGCCGAAGCTCTGGGTGCCCATGACGACGGCGCGCTTGTGGTCCTGCAGGCAGCCGGCGACGATCTCCGAGGCGCTGGCCGAACCGCTGTTGATCAGCACGACGATCGGGTAGTTGCCCTCTTTGCCACCTTTACGGGAGGTGAAGCGCATCTTGGAGTCCTTCTCGCGCCCCTCGGTGTAAACGATCAGCTGCCCTTCGTCGGTGAAATGCTCGCAGACCCGCACGGCCTGGTCCAGCAGCCCGCCCGGATCGTTCCTCAGGTCAAGCACCAGCCCCTTGAGCGGATGCTCGGACTGCAGCGCCTTGAGCGCCTTTTCCAGGTCGTCGTCCGTCTTCTCCTGGAACTGCGAGATTCTGACGTAGCCAAAGCCGTCATCCAGCACCTTGGACTTGACGCTCTTGACCTGGATGATGTCGCGCTCCAGAACGAACTCCTTGGTCTTCTCAAAGCCCTCGCGCATGATGGTGAGGGTAACCTTGGTCCCCTTGACGCCGCGCATCCTCTTCACCGCGTCGGTGATGGTCAGGTCCTTGGTGAACTTGTCGTCGATTTTCAGGATCTGGTCGCCGGCCTTGATTCCGGCCTTGAACGCCGGGGTGTCCTCGATCGGGGAGATGACCGTCAGGATGCCGTCCTTGATGGTGATCTCGATGCCGAGCCCCCCGAAGGCGCCCTTGGTGTCGATCTTCATCTCCTTATAGGTGTCCGGGGGCATGAATGAGCTGTGCGGATCGAGGGAGCTCAGCATGCCGTTGATCGCCCCGTAGATGAGCTTCTTGGTGTCCACTTCCTCGACATAACTCTTCTTCACGATGGAAAGCACATCGGTGAAGAGCTCGATCGATTCGTAATCGTTGCCGCCACCCTGGGCTGCACATCTGCGCTGCACGCCAAAGGCGATGGTCAGCGTCAACAGAGCAACCGTCGCGACGAACAGGGTCGCCTTTTTGTACTTACTGCCCTTGAACATTATGCCTCCCTATGTATGTTTAGTGCCTTTTTCACCTGAACCAGGGAGCGGGGTCAACCGGCTTGCCCTGGTAGCGAATTTCAAAATATAACAACGGACCCTTGCTGGAGTCCAGATCCCCCACGCTCGCCAGGACGTCGTTTCTGGCGACCTTGGAGCCGACCTTTTTCACCACGGAGGCGGCGTGCGCGTAGAGGCTGAAGAAGCCCCCACCGTGGTCAACGATAATCATATTACCATACCCTTTGAAATAGTCGGCAAAAATCACCTCGCCGTCGAACACGGCATGGATCGGGGTGCCGACGGCGGCCGAAACGGAGATGCCGTTACTGAAGGTGAAGGAGTCGAACTCGGGGTGCTTGTGCCGGCCGAAATGCTCGACGATGGTCCCCTTCACCGGCAGCGACAGCCTCCCCTTCTGTGCGCCGAGCCCCTTGTCGGGCACCAGGGCCAGGGGCGCCTGGGGGAGGTGCGCGTCCTTGCCGTGGCTCTCGTTGCCGCGACCTTTCGAACTATACGCCTTTCTATTTCGCGCTTCAAGCGCCTTTCTGCTCCTCGCCTCCAGCCTTTCGAACATGGTCTGCAGGCGCTTGGCGTTGGCCTGGAGCTCTTTGAGGGAGGAGAGGTAGCCCTGCTTGTCCTGCCGGACCTTGACGAGGTAGCTGGACTTCTTGCTCTGCTCCACCTCTATCTCGCGCTTCTTGGCCTCCATGGTGTTCCGGATCCCCTCCTTGCGCGTCGCGTCCAGTTCCAGGCGCGCCTTGAGCCCCTTCAGGTGGGAGAGGTCCTCGTTATACTGGGAGAACAGTTTCTTGTCGTTCTCCAGCACGCTCCTCATGTAGCGCAGGTTTTCGCTCATCTGGGGAAACGACTCGGAGGAGAAGATCACCCTCAGGTTGCCGGTCTCCCCCCCCTTGTAGAGCGCGGCGATCCTCCGGTCGATCTGGGCGCGTTTCTTCTCGGCCTCCAGGCGGGTGCGCTCGATTTCGCCCAGGGTCTGGCCGATACCCTTCTCGACGCCGGCCAGATCGTGCCCGAGCTGCACCAGGTGGGACTGCTTCTCCTTGAGCGAGCGCTGGATCTGCTCCAGTTCGCCGGAGACCTTGGTCTCCACCTTGCGGGTCTTGGAGAGCAGCAGGTTTTTCTCCTGAATCTCCTTCTTCACCCCCTGCAGGTCCTCCTTCACCCCGGCGAGGCAAAGGCTCGGGAGCAGGAGGGAGAGGGCCAGAGTGCATATGACGGGATGGCTGCGCATGCTAGATGTTTATGAACCTTCTCAACGAGGTGAGGCTCCCGATGAAGCCAAGCAGTATCCCGCCGCACAAAATGGCAGCCAGGTGACCCGCCGGCAGGAAGCAGAGACCGGCGCCCGCGGGGTTCAGCCCGAGGAAATTGCCGGCGTTATGGAGCAGGGCGAAGTAGCAGGCGCCCAAAAGGGCCAGCGAGAGCACGGCACCCGCCGCCCCCTGCAGCACACCCTCGATCAGGAAGGGCGCCTTGATGAAAAAACGGGTGGCGCCCACCAGGCCGAGCAGCTCCAGTTCGTCCTTGCGCGCATAGATGGTGAGCTTTATGGTGTTGGAGACGATGAACAGCACCGCGATGGCCAGGAAGCCGCCCAAAAGTGCCCCGACCAGCCGGAAGAAATTCATGAAGGTGTTGAAACGCTGCACCCACTCCTCCCCGTACTGCACCTCGGTGATGCCCGCGATCTGCTTGAGCGCCGCCACATAGCGCGTCACCTGGGCGTTTTCGCGGTGGCTCCGGTCCAGACCGATCTCCAGCGAGGCGGGGAGCACCTCCGAGCTGACCCCCTCCAAGAGCGACTCCTGTCCCTTGAGCCGGCTCCTGAGCCTCGCCTCGGCCTCCTGCTTGGTGACGAAGACGACCTTCGAGGTGCCGGGGATGGCCTTCACCCGCCCCTTGAGCGCCGCGACCGCCAGCGGCGTCGGCTCGCGGTCGAAGTACGCGGTGATCTGCACCTTGTCGCTCCAACTGGTGGCCATCCCTTCCAGGTTCACGTAGACCAGCAAAAAGAGGGACGCGATCAAAAGCGCCAGGGTGATGGTCCCGACCGTCACGACGCTCACGAACACGTTCTGGCGCAGGTTGGCGAGGGCCCGGGAGAAAAAATAGCCGAAGCGTCCCCAGAACCCTTCCTGTGCCAGCTTGGGGCGCAAAGCCTTAGCCTTGGACATCGGACGCCTCCACTATTCTCCCCTTCTCCAGGTGGATCACCCTGCGGTGCGAGTTGACGGTGACGCGCTTGTCGTGGGTCGCCACCACGACCGTGGTGCCCCGGATGTTCGCCTCCTTGAAGATGGCAAGGATCTGCTCCTTGTTCTCTTCGTCCAGGTTCCCGGTCGGCTCGTCGGCGATCAGGATCTTCGGGTCGTTCACCAGCGCGCGGGCCAGGGCGACCCGTTGCTGTTCGCCACCGGAGAGCCTTAGCGGAGTCGAGTTCACCTTGTCCTCCAGCCCCATGCTCTTCAGGATGTGGTATACCTTCTTGCCGATGTCGCGCTTGCCCCAGCCGAGCACCTCCAGGGTGATGGCGACGTTCTCCAGCACGGTGCGGTTGGGGAGCAGCTTGTAGTCCTGGAACACCACCCCGATCGAGCGGCGCAGCAGCGGGATCTGGGAGCGGGACAGGCGGCTTAGGTTCACCCCGTCGATCAGGACCTGGCCGCTGGTCGGCGTCAATTCGGCGTAGAGGAGCTTCAGGAGCGTCGACTTGCCGGCGCCCGACTGGCCGGTTAAAAAAACAAAATCCCCTTTGGGGATTTTCAGGTTGATATCCGAGAGCGCAGGCGTTTCGGCCTGGTAGGACATGCCTACGTTGTGCAGTTGAATCATTTCGTGAGCCTCGTGCGATGGGGGACGGCCGGGCAGCCGGCCCCGGTTACCACTCGTTGTACGGTTTGCCGTCGGAGCCTATCAGGGGCGAACCGCTGTGCACGTCGTACACGTTGCCCTTGACTTCCTGCCCCTCCGTCGTCGGAGGTGCCATGACCACCCAGGTGTCGTTCGCCTTGGTGAAGGGGTCCTTCGGCACGTCGTGCAGGTATTTCTTCTCGGACATCTCCTGCAGGGAATCCGGGTACTTGCCCTGGTCCGCGTAGTACTGGTCGATGGTCGAGCGGAAGATGTAGAGGTCCTCGCGCAGCACCGCCTCGCGGGCCCTGATGATGCCCCACTGGTAATTTGGCGCGGCTATGGCAGCAAGTATGCCGACCAGAGAGACGACGATCATCAACTCTATCAGCGTGAAGCCCCGCTGTGCCTTCAGTATCCTTTTCAACATGCGGTCACCAGTCCTTGTATTTCGTGCCGTCGATGGCCGTCCCGTCACTCAGGGAATAGACGTCGAAGACGTCCTGCCCGCCCCAGGAATTGCTGTCCGCGTCGTCCTCGTAGGAGCGCATGCCCCAGGGCTCCCCGCCTTCCTTCACCGGGTGGAACGGGTCCACCGGGATCTTGCGGAGGAACTTCTTCTTGTTGCTAACCGGCCCCCCGAAGTCATAGCCGTCGACCAGCACCTGTAGGGTCTCGGGGTAGCCGGCTGGCTTATTGAGGGACGGGATGATCCACTTCTGTTCGACGGAGTAGTCGTAGTTCTTCTTGAACTCGTCCAGGGCGTTCCGGATCTCCCGCAAATCCCTCCGCAGTTCCATCTCCTTTACCCGCGTGGAGGTCATCCGCGCCGAGGGGATTATCAGGGAACCGAGGATGCCGAGGATGACCATGGTCACCACCAGCTCGATCAGGCTCAATCCGCGGTTGTTGTCAAAGATTCTGCGCATGGTGACAAGCCTGCAAAGGCTACTTTACCTCCACGTTTACTTTGGGCGTGCTGACGCCGAAGGGGGCGCCCGCCTGGGTGGTGAAGTTCGCGTTGCTAACGCCGATCTGGGCAGTCCCCTTGGCTACCGCCTTGAAGGTGACCGTGGCGAGGACGCCGTTTCCGGAAGCCCCCTCGGTGCCGGTGGACCGTGCCAGCGACAACCAAATCTCACCCTTCTTCTTGTCATTGAAGGCCTGGAACTTGGTGGCCGCTCCGTTTTGCTTCAGGAAGGGCCCTTCCGATTCGGTCTGCACCTCAAGGTTCTTCGGGTAGCTCACAACGAACACGGTACTGTAAAGGTTGGCCGCACCGGCCTCGTTGATCTGGATGCTGAACTGGTCGTTCAGGTTAACGGCGAGCGGGGCATCGAAGCTGAGCGTTACTTTCGGTAAAGCGACCGGTTGCTGTTTAGGCACAGGCAGGGGCGTGGCCTTGGCAAACGGGACCGGCGTCGCGGCGCCACCAGGAGTAACCGGCACAGCAGCAAGGGGTGCAGGAGCGGGGGTCGCGGCTGCGGGGAGCTTGGCAGCAGCACCTCCGGTAGCGGCTGGCGCCGCTGCTGCACCGGGCGCCGGCAGCGCCGGTGCGGCGGGTACCGCACGCAAGACGGTTGCCGAAGGTGTAGCGGCTGCCTGAGGAATCGCAGGAGCCGCCCCAGGCAGCACCGCAGCCGCTGCGGCAGGCGTCTGGACTGCCGTCGAGGCAGCCGCCGCAGTAGCCGCATGGCGCAGGGCAGCGTCCACGGAACCTGCCGCAACAGCGGGCAGGGCGACTGCAGGAGCGACAGCCGCGGCAGCAGGGACCATCTCGGGCTCCTGGACGAAGGAGGAATACGGCTTGTTCGTGGAGGGTTCGTCCTCGCGGCCGGACCAGAAGGCGGCGACGTCGTTCTCGGGGACGGTCACGCTGCGCACGATTCTCGGGGTGATCGCCAGCATGAGTTCGGTCTTGTTCGCCGAATCATTCGTGTTGGTGAAGAGCGCGCCCAGAAACGGTATGTCGCCCAGCAGGAAGACCTTGCTCTTGCTGTCGGTCTTGGCGTTCTGGATCAGTCCGCCGATGATGCTGGTCTCGCCATCCTTCAGTGAGAGCACGGTATCCAGGTTCCTGGTGCCGATGGTGACGACCGTGGTCGCCTGGTCGGTCCCGATGGTTTGCTGGGACAGGATGGAGCTCACCTCGAGCCCGAGCTTGATGGAGACCTCGTTGTTAAGCTGGATGGTCGGCTCGGCATTCACTTTGACCCCGACGTCGACATACTGCACGTTGACGCTGACCCCGCCGCCGGCGGGGGAAGAGGTGGTGGTGATCGGCACCCTGGTGCCGACGTTGAATTTCGCCTTCTCCCGGTTCTTCACCCGGATCTTCGGGTTCGAGAGGGTCTCGCCGTTGGAGAGGGTCTTGCCGAAGTTGAAGGTCGCGTTGGGGACCGTGAGGTAACCGTTGAACCCCCGGTAGGCGAAAAAGTTGAGCAGGTTCGACGGCGAGGCCGCGGTGGTCGTGGTCGTGCTGGTGGTGCCGGTGCTGGTGCTGGTCACGGAACTGAGCGAGTCGGTCAGGAAGCTCGTGCCGTTACTTTGCGGCGTGGTGACCCCAAGGGAGGTGGCATACTTGGAGAGCGCCAGGCCGAAGGTCTCGGCGTTTTGCTTGGAGAGCTCGAACACCTCCACTTCGAGGAGCACCTCGGCATCCGGTACGTCGTTGGCCTCCAGGATCTTGCGGGCCACCTCGACCACCTCGGGAGTGTCCCGGATCACCAGGGCGTTCATCTCCTCGTTGACGTAGATCTTCTTCACCTGCAGCATGGTGCGGATCAGGTTCACCGCCTTCTTGGCGTCGAGCTTGTTCAGGTAGAAGGTCTGCAGGAAGAGGTCCTCGTACTGCTTGGCCTTCTCCGGCGATTTCGTGTAGAGGATGATGGTGTTCTCGTTGAGCACCTTTTTGCCGAGCTTCTGCATCCCGGTGAGTATCTCAAGCGCCTGCTGGAAGGTGGCGTTTTCCAGGTACAGGGAGATGTTCACGTCCTTCACCTGGTCGTCGAACACGAAGTTGATCCCCGAGAGTTGGGACAGGATGGAGAAGACCTCCTTGAGCTTGGCGTCCTTGAATTTGAGCGTGATCGGCTTGGTCGACTTCAGGTTCAGGTCATAGCCATCCAGCTTGGTCCGCTTGGTCGCCAGGAGCCGCTCCAGCGCCTCCTTGAGCTGCTTGTTGCCCGGATCGAACTCCAGGGCATGCTTATAAGCGACCATCGCCTCACGGGGCTTTCTGTCCTTCTCGAACTCGACACCCTCCAGGAAGTAGGTCTGGGCGGTCTTGAGCTTGGTCAGGAGCTCAGCCTGCTGCCTGGCCAGCACCTGGGTCGGATCGATCGCGTAGGCGCTTTGATACTCCCTGAGCGCCTCGGCGTAATTTTTCTGGGCGAAGAAGGCCTCCGCCTTCTTGAAGTGGGCCCGGGCCGCGGCATCGGTCGCCTTCAGGAACCCGACCCGGTACTCGCCGACCTCGGGGTGCGCCGTGGCAACCTCCGCGTACTTGATCAGAGCCGCGTCGATATTGCCTTCGCTCTCGAGTTTCTGTGCCTTGCTGAAGGCGGTGCGCCCGGCCGTGCAGCCGGAAAAGAGCAGCGTCACCAGAGTCAGGGTGCAGATCGGTTTAATGCTATGCATGCAGTGCTCCTTAGGGGTTCCGTAAACTGGTGCGGCGCGTGCTGAGTGCCCTGTTTTCCACGAGCGGTATGACGAGCTCTCTGCTACCGGCGACCGACTTTATGGTGATGGCATCATCCGTCAGATCGGAGACCACATATTTTTGCCCGAGATGCGTCCCCTTTTTCGCCAGGAAAATCTCGTTGTTGCTGGAAAGGAACACGGTCTTCGCACCCTCCTTGGAGAGGAACCCCAAAAAGGTGAACTTGGACATATCGACCGCCGCGATTTCGTCGGCCGTAGGCGGCACGGGCGGCGGCGGAGCGGGCGCCGGCGGCGGGGGCAGCAGGACCACCGGCTTGGGCGGCGGGGGCAGCGGCAGCGGCTTGAAGGGGGGAAGTTTCACCTCCTCCTTGAAGATGGGACTGAAGATGTTGCGCCGGTACCCGGAGAAACGGGGCAGTTCCCGGGCCAGGTCCGCCAGGTGCACGGCCGAGTCGTCGCTTCCCGCCCGCGCCGCCGGCGCGGCCGACTTCCGGGCGACCGGCGCGGCGGCTCCCGGCCGGTACTTGAGGGTTGCCACCCGCTGCTCTTTCGGGCTATGCACGACGCTGTAGGCGATGGCGCCGGCCAATGCGAACAGCAGCAGGCAGAGCACCAGTTTCTTGCGGTTCATGCCCCCTCCGTCTTGAGAAACACGGTCAGCTGCACCTTGAGGTCGACGGACTCCTCTATCGGGCTGGAGCTGGCGAGGGAAACCGAGTCCAGGGTCACCATCTTGGGGAGCCGTGCCAGGTCGGCGAGGAAGCTTTTCACGCCGGCGTACTTCCCGGTGACGTTGAAGTTGATGCCATAGGAAAGGAGTCCCGTCTCCTTGACCAGGGTCGGCTTATAGGTGATCCCCTTCAGCACGAGCGAGTTGGTCCCCGCGATGGCGAACAGCTCGCTCAGGAAGCCGGCAAAGTCCCGTTTGGCGATGAAGCGCTTCTGGAACAGGTCCAGGTCGCGCTCCCCCTCGCGGTAGCGAGCCGTGACACTACGGTCCACCCCGTGCGCCACCGCGTCCCTCTTGGCGAACCAGTCGCTTTGGGTCCGCTCCAGGGCCGGCTGCTGCCACAGTGACACGAACAGGACCAGTGCCAGGTCCGCCAGCACCAGAAACACCAGCAGACCGAAGGATTTGCGCCGAGCCATGACTATTTCCCGCAGCATGGCGTAGTTCATCGGACCACCTTGCAGCTTAAACTGAAGACGATCCCTTTCTGGGTCAGCCCCACCTTGGTGTCGCTCTGGCTCAAAAGGTACACCTCCGAAAAGTCTTTGGAATTCTCCAGGTTTTCCAGCAGGCTGCGCAGGTTCTGGAAACTGCGCGCGGCGCCCCTGATCTTCAGCGTCTGCAGGCGGTCCGGCGTGATCTCGGTGAGCGTCACCCCGGCGGGGACGACCTCCTCGAGGCGGTCCAGGAAGTTGAGCCAGTTCACGGTCTTCTTCTCGATGATCGCGTTGGCGATGGCAATCCGGCTCGCCTGGGCCTTCAGCTGGGCGGCGCTCACCGGCACGCCCCCCTCCCGGGTGGCGCTGCCGCGGATCAGTCGGTCGATGCGGGAGATCTCCGAGGCGTTGCCGCCGATCTCAACGGCCTTGAAGAGCGCCAGGGAGCCGCACAGGACGAACCCCAGCAGCAGAGCCAGGTTAAGCTGGGCCAGGTTGACATAGCGCCTGGTGGCGAGGTTAGTGGTAAGTCTCATCCCATGCTCCTAAGCGCCGCGCCCAGCGCGCCCGCCAGCGTGTGCAGGGCCGCCCGGTCCAGGCTCAGGCCGCGGCCCAGGCTCACCATGCGGTCCAGATCGAGCAGCACCGGCTCCAGGCCGCTCGCCTCCGCGACCAGGGAGCGGAACGCCTCCGCGTCGGCGGCGCCGGCCATGCAGAACACCTCGCTCACCGCCTGCCCGGGGTATCTGTCATTATACACCAGGAAGGAGCTGTTCACTTCGCGGTACAGGTTCTGGGCCTCCCCGACCGTCTCCTTGGTGCGGTAGAAGGAGAGCACCCCGCCGTAGAAGATCAGCACCGTCATGGCCCCGCCGTAGAAGGTGACGAAGGCCCCGTTGTCGGAAATCTCCAGGCGCGGGGCGAAGAGGCGGTACAGGTTGAAGGAGGTGAAATCGATGATCTTCGGCTCGAGCCCGGCAGCCAGCAAAAGCTCCTCGTACTGGGTCACCACCTGCCGGGAGATCAGCGAGACCAGTAGCGACACGGCGCCGTTTTCCTTCTCCGCCAGGGTCTGGTAGTCGAGGTGCACCTGGCTTATGTCAAAGGGGAGGCTCTTCTTCAGCTTCCAGCGGATGATGTCCAGCCCCTCCTCCCGGTTCTTGAAGCGCGCCTCCAGGTCGAGCAGCATGACCCGGCCGGTGGCGTCGGGAAGCGAGACCGAGACGCTTTGCTCCTTGGTCAAAAGCCGCAGGTGCGCTTCCCGGACCTGGGCCACGAAGGCCTGGGGGTTGCTCACGTTCGCCTCGCGCCGCGAGAGCTGCAGGGTGCCGGCCGGGAAGGGAGCCACCAGGCCCGCGTCGAGCCGGGGGGTCTTGCCGCCGGAGACCAGGGCGAACCTCAGCCCCTCGCTGCAAAGCTCCAACCCCAAGGAGTTCTTGGACAATAGCATATCAGCACCTACTCCACAAAGGTGACACGGTTGATCTCCTTGAGGGTGGTCTCGCCCGCCAGCACCTTGGCGACCGCGGACTCCCGCAGGAAGAGGGTCCCGGCGGCCCGGGCCGCCCGCTTCAGGGTGGCGATGGGCGATTTGGCGATGATCAGCTCGCGGATCTCGTCGTTTAGGTCGAGCAGCTCCACGATGGCCGAGCGTCCCCGGTAGCCGGTGCCGTTACAGTCGTCGCACCCAACCGCCTCGTACAGGGTGACGCCGCGGGTACGTTCCGGGTCGATGGCCGACTCGCGCAGCTGCTCGTCGGAGACCACGATCGCCCGCTTGCAGGCGGGACAGATCTTGCGGACCAGCCGCTGCGCCATGACGCAGTTCAGGCAGGCCACGAAGTTGTAGGGGTCGATCCCCATGTGGGTGAAGCGGCCGATCACGTCGAAGACGTTGTTGGCGTGCACCGTCGTGAAGACCAGGTGCCCGGTCAGCGCCGACTGCACCGCGATCTGGGCGGTCTCGGAGTCGCGGATCTCGCCGACCATGATCTTGTCCGGGTCGTGGCGCAGGATGGAACGCAGGCCGCGGGCGAAGGTGAGCCCCTTCTTCTCGTTCACCGGGATCTGGGTGATGCCGTTCAGCACGTACTCCACCGGGTCCTCGATGGTGATGATCTTCTCCTCGCCGGTGTGGATCTCGGTGAGCGCGCCGTACAGGGTCGTGGTCTTGCCGCTGCCGGTTGGGCCGGTCACCAGCACCATGCCGTAGGGCTCCTTGATCATCTTGCGGAAGCGCTTGATCTCGTGCGCCTCCATGCCGAGGGTCTCCAGGGTGAGCCCGCGCAGGTCGCTCGCGATGCTCTCCTTGTCGAGAATACGGATGACCGCGTCCTCGCCGAAGGCGCTCGGCATGATGGAGACGCGGAAGTCGATGGACTTGGCGCCGATGCGCACCTTGAAGCGGCCGTCCTGGGGGATGCGCCGCTCCGAGATGTCCAGCTCGCTCATGACCTTCAGGCGCGAGATGAGCGGCCCCTGGAAGTGGCTGTCGATCGGGTCGGTCGCCTTGTAGAGCACCCCGTCGATGCGGTACTTGATGATGACCCCTTCCTGGGCGGTCTCTATGTGGATGTCGGAGGCCCGCCTGGTGAGGGCGTCCAGGATGGTGGAGTTCACCAGCTTGATGATCGGGCTGGTGTCGGCGGAGACGTTCTCGACGGAGAGGATCTCCTCCCCCTTCTCGGTCTCGGTCACCAGCTGCAGCATGAAGTCCTCGGAGACCTCCTTGAGGACCCGGCTGGCCCCCTCGCCGCGCTTCAGGTGGAAGGCGATCTCCGATTCGGCCGCCACTTTGAAGGAGAGCGGCCGCTCCAGCAGTAGCGACATCTCGTCCAGCCTGAGCACCGCCGTCGGGTCCGCGATGGCCGCCACCAGGAGGTCCCCCTGCAGTTCCAGCGGGATGAAGTGGTAGCGGTACATGGTCTCGGGGGGGATCGCGGTGAAGATCGCCTCGTCGGGACGAAATCCCTTGAGGTCGATGTACTCGAGCCCGAACTGCTCGGCGAGCGACTTGGCGAGGGCCACGTCGGAGATCAGGCCGTCGGCGAGGCAGATGGCCCCCAGGCGCTCCTTGGTGGTCTGCTGCTTGTCCAGCGCGTAGGCGAGCTGGTCGGCCGTGATCTCGCCCAGCTCCAGGAGGATGTCGCCGAGTTTTTTCCTGCGGAACGGTTTTAACATGGAGCCTCTAACCGACGGTATTCGCGATCTTGAAGATCGGAAGGTACATGGCAATGATGATGACCCCGATGACCACCCCCATGACGATCATGATGGCGGGCTCGATGGCGGTGGTCAGCACCGCGAGGTTGCGCTCGATCTCCTCCTCGAAGTAGTCCGAGATGTCGGCGAGCATCTCCTCCAGGCTCCCGGTACTCTCCCCGACCGAAAGCATACGCAGGGCGAGCGGCGGCATGAGTTTGATGCTCTCCAGGGCGCTGGAGAGCTTGCTCCCCTCCTCCACCCGGACCACCGCGGCCAGCAGGCCGCGCTCCAGCACCTTGTTGTTCAGGGTGCCGACCGACATCCTGAGCGCTTCAACGATCGGGATGCCGCTCCCCAGCACGGTGGCCAGGGTGCGGGTGAAGCCGGCGACGGCGTAGCGGGTCAGCAGTGAGCCGAAGAAGGGGGTCCTGATCTTCAGCTCATCGACGGCAAAGCGCCCCGTTTCGGTCTCCTTCCAGCGCTGGAAGAAGGTCGCCACGGCGGCCAGGAAGGCAATGAAGAGCAGCAGGTAGCGCCTGAGGAAACTGGTGAAACCGATCAGCATCTGGGTCGGCAGCGGCAGCACCGAGCCGGAGTCCGCGTAAATCTTGCTGAAGGTCGGCACTACGTAGATGAGGAGCACGGTGACGGCGACTCCGGCAACCGAGACCAGGATGGCGGGATAGAAGAGCGCCGCGATGATCTTCCCCCGGAATCCCTCGGTCCGCTTCAGAAAGGCGATGTAGCGCCTGATGGTCTGCGGCAGGTCGCCGGTCCGCTCGCCGGCCTGGATGGAGGCGATGTACAGGTGCGGGAAGACCCGGGGGTACTTCTCGAAGGCGCTCGAGAATGCCATGCCCCCCTTGACGTCCTCGCGGATGGCGGAGAGGATGTCGTTCAGCTTGCCGCCGCCCGACTCCAGGATGGTGTCCAGCGCCTGCAGGATGGGAAGCCCGGCCTTCAAGAGCACCAGGAGCTCCTGATTGAACATCAGCAGTTCCTTGTTGCCGATCCGCTTGCGCCCGAGGCCGCCCTCCATGAGGAACTGCAGCGGCTTCTTGCGCAGCTCGAACACGACGAATCCCTGGTCCTCCAGGCTCTGCCTGAGGATGCCAGAATTGAGCGCGTCGAACTCCTTCACCACGATCCTGCCGTCCGAAGAACCTATTTTGCACGTAAAGATGGACATAATCCACTACCAGTACCACAAAAAAAGCAGAATGAAAACAGTAAAGCACACCGGATTGCGCCCGCTGGAGCCGGTTCCCCGGGCGGGCGCGCCGCACCCCGGGAACGCTTCCGGGCGGGAGGACGGCGGCACGGGAAAAACCGCGTGGGAAGCGTCAGGCGTTGGCCATTCCGACCATCCATAAGATGAAGCAGAACAGCAAGGCGCTCCCCCACCGCAGGCAGGGGCGCGCCGCCAGCACCCCCCGGGCGGGGAAACCCTGCAGGATCAGGCCGACCGTGCAGAGCACGAAGCCCCAGAGGCCGGCGAGGCAGACCATGGTCCAGGACAGGCTCATCAGGACCTCCCCTTGCTGAACAGACGGCCGGCCAGGGAGCCGAGCTTCAGCTTCCAGACCATGAGGACCGCCTCCCTGACGATGCGCTTGGACATCTTGGAAGACCCGGCATGCCGGTCGATGAAGATGATCGGCACCTCGCTGACCCGGAACCCCAGCTCCGCGCAGCGGTAGTTCATCTCGATCTGGAAGGAGTAGCCGTCCGAGCGGACCCGCCCCAGGTCGATCGCCTCCAGCGCGCTCCTCCTGAAGCACTTGAAGCCGCTGGTGCAGTCCGAGATGGTCAGGCCGGTTATCACCCGGGTGTAGACGGAGGCGAAGTAGCTCAGCATCAGACGGCGCAGCGGCCAGTTGACCACGCTGACCCCGTTCAGGTAGCGCGAGCCGATCACCAGGTCGCTCTCCCGCATTTTGTCGAAGAATACCGGAAGGATGGACGGGTCGTGAGAGAAGTCGGCGTCCATCTGCACCACGAAGTCGGCGCCCAGGTCCAGCGCCACCCGGAATCCCTCGCGGTAGGCCGAACCGAGGCCGAGCTTTCCGGCGCGGTGCAGCACACTGACCCGGTCGGTCTCCGCGGCGAGCTTGTCCGCCAGCGCCCCGGTGCCGTCCGGCGAGTTGTCGTCGACCACCAGCAGGTGGATGGCGGGGTCCTGGGCCAGCACCTGCTGGGCCAGTCGTTCCAGGTTGTCACGTTCATTGTAGGTTGGGATAACTACGATAGTTTTCAAGAGGAGCTCACTTTATACTTTACGTTTGAGATGCACAGGCGGAAAAGACTGGGAGAGACGCCGGAGTCCGGCGTCGGCCGGGTAGCCGGGAGGCCGGGCCGGACAGGGGTGAGGATAAACGATTACCCGCCGTCAAGTCAAGCTAAAGGGCACGCACCAGGCGCGGCGCCCCGCGCGGCAAACAAAAAAGGAAAGGCCGCCCGGTTGGGCGGCCTTTCCTTTGGTATGGCGGGGTTGACGGGGCTCGAACCCGCGACTTCTAGCGTGACAGGCTAGCACTCTAACCAACTGAGCTACAACCCCAAAGAGAATCAGAAACTGTTCTACGTTCTATGTTCTACGTTTTTGGTCAGCTTAGAACCTAGAACGTAGAACGGTAGTTTTCGGTTATTGCGGCGGCGCACCAGAAATAATGGTGGGCCAAACAGGGATCGAACCTGTGACATCCAGCTTGTAAGGCTGGCGCTCTCCCAGCTGAGCTATTGGCCCTTATTTAAATGGCGGGGTTGACGGGGCTCGAACCCGCGACTTCTAGCGTGACAGGCTAGCACTCTAACCAACTGAGCTACAACCCCGCATGTGCTACCGCTTTGCTACTTTTGCTGCTAGCTGTTAACCAGGGCCTTGAGGGTGTTCCCTGCTTTGAACTTGGGTGCCACCGAGGCGGGGATTTCTATCTTTTTGCCGGTCTGGGGGTTCTGGCCGCTGCGCGCGCCGCGCTCCGCGACGCTGAAGGTGCCGAATCCGACCAGGGTCAGCTTGTCGCCACCGGCCAGGCAATCGGTCAGTGCGTCGAGAATCCCTTTCAGGGCCTTGTCGGCATCAACCTTCGTTAATTCTGCCGCATCAGCAATGGCGGTTACCAGCTCTGCCTTATTCATCTATCCCTCCTGGATCTGCATCGCAAAGTCGAAGACACCTTATATCAGAGCGCGTTCCGAACTGTCAACCATTTTCTAGTGGGTCGCCACACAATTATCGGCGCCCGCCGCAAGGTCCTCGCCCAGCAGCGCCCCGGCCGGGAGCGGCTCGGCGCCCAGCAGCGCGTAACCGAGCACCTCGTCCATGTGAGAAACCGGGTGCACCGTGAGGCCGGCTTTGATCTCGGCGGGGACCTCGGCCAGGTCCTTCTCGTTATCCTTGGGGATCAGCACGACCCGGATGCCACCGCGACCGGCGGCCAGAAGCTTCTCCTTGAGTCCTCCGATCGGGAGCACGGTGCCACGCAGGGTAATCTCGCCGGTCATGGCGATGTCACGGCGTACCGGCCTCCTGGTGAGCGCAGAGGTGAGGGCGCAGGCCATGGTGATGCCGGCCGACGGGCCGTCCTTGGGGATCGCCCCTTCCGGGACGTGGATGTGGATGTCGAGGTGCTGGTAGAAGTCGCGGTTGAAGCCCAAGAGCTCGCCGCGGCTCCTCACGTAGGTCATGGCGGCCTGGGCCGACTCCTGCATGACCTCGCCCAGCTTGCCGGTGACGGTCAGCTTCCCCTTGCCCGGCAGGGAGACCACCTCGATGTTCAAAAGCTCCCCACCGACCTCGGTCCAGGCAAGCCCGGTGACCAGCCCGACCGCGTCCTCGCCCGGGGCGGTGCCGAACTTGTAGCGCGGCGCCCCCAGGTAGCCCACCAGGGCCCCCGGCTGCACGGACTTCTTCGCCTTGGCGCCGCCGGCCAGGGCGAAGGCGATCTTGCGGCAGACCGCGCCGATCTCGCGCTCCAGGGAGCGCACCCCCGCCTCCCGGGTGTAGTGGCGGATCAGCTCCAAAAGGGCCTTGTCCGAGAAGCTCCCGCCGCGCCCCTGCACGCCGTTAGCTTTGGCCTGCTTGGGGACCAGGTACTCCCGGGCGATGGCGAGCTTCTCGAGCTCCGTGTACCCCTCCAGCCTGACGATCTCCATGCGGTCCAAAAGCGGCCGCGGTATGGAGTGGCTGGAATTGGCCGTGGTGATGAACATGACCCGGGAGAGGTCATAGTCCAGGTCCAGGAAATGGTCGTTGAAGGAAGCGTTTTGCTCGGGGTCCAGCACCTCGAGGAGGGCCGAGGCCGGGTCGCCCCGGAAGTCCGCCGTCATCTTGTCGATCTCGTCCAAAAGAAAGACCGGGTTCGAGGAGCCGCACTTCTTGAGGCTCTGGATGATGCGCCCCGGCATGGCGCCCACGTAGGTGCGCCGGTGCCCCCTGATCTCCGCCTCGTCGCGCACCCCGCCCAGGGAGACCTTGACGAAGCCCCGCCCGGTCGCCTCGGCGACGGAGCGGGCCAGCGAGGTCTTGCCGACGCCCGGAGGTCCCACCAGGCAGAGGATGGGACCCTTCATCCCGGGCACCAGGGCGTTGACGCAGAGATACTCCAGGATGCGCAGCTTCACCTTCTCCAGGCCGTAGTGGTCGGCGTCCAGGCGCGTCCGGGCCGCGGCCAGGTCACTGCTCTCCTCGGAGTAGGTCCCCCAGGGGAGCGACAGCAGCCAGTCCACGTAGTTCCTCAAGACCGACGCCTCGGCGGACATGGGGGACATCATCTTCAATTTCTTGATCTCGGAGAGCGCCTTATCACGCGCGGCGGCGGGGAGCGGCAGCTTGGCGGCCTTGGCCTCCAGGGCGCGCAGCTCCTGCTTGAACTCGTCCTTCCCCCCGAGTTCCTTCTGGATCGCCCTGATCTGCTCGTTCAGGTAGTAATCCTTCTGGGTCTTCTCCATCTGCTTCTTGACCCGGGCATGGATCTTCTTCTCGATCTGCAGGATCTCGATTTCGGCGCCCATGAGCGACAGGAGCCGCTCCAGGCGCTTGGCGGGCGCTGCCAAGGCGAGCAGCTCCTGCTTCTGGGCCACCTTCAGGTTCAGGTGCGGCGCGACCGTGTCGGCCAGCCGGGAGGCGTCGGCGAGCGCCGTCACGCTCTGCAGCACCTCGGCGGGGATGGAGCTGGTGAGCCCCACGTAGCTCTCGAAGCTGGCGAGCACCCCGCGCTTGAGCGCCTCGAGCTCGCTCCCCTTCCCGCCGGGTTCGGCGAGCTCCTGCACCTCGACCTCGAAGAAGTCGCTCTCCCGGGTGAAGCCGACGATCGACCCGCGCTGCTTCCCCTCCACCAGCACCTTGACGGTGCCGTCGGGGAGCTTTAGCAGCTGGATGATCTGGCACAGGGTCCCCACCGGGTAGATGTCGTCCGGCCCGGGCTCCTCCGTCTTGGCGTCGATCTGGGTCGCCAGCAGGATCCGCTTGTCGTGGTCCGCCATGGCCGCCTCCAGGGCGAGCACCGACTTCTCGCGCCCCACGAAGAGCGGTATCACCATGTGCGGAAAAATGACGATGTCCCGTAATGGAAAGAGAGGGAACCTTTCCGGATTCCCCCTCTTTGTGCGTCTGGTACTAGGCTGTTTGGTCATGGTGTCCTGTTTGCTCAAGCGCTTTCCGCCACGCTTTCATAGACGACGATCGGTTTTTCCTTGCTGTAGATGACCTCTTCGGAGATGACGACTTCCTTCACCATGGTCTGGGAAGGAATCTCGTACATGATGTCCAGCATGGCGTTCTCCAGGATGGACCGAAGACCGCGCGCGCCGGTCTTGCGCTTCAGGGCCTCCCGCGCGATGGCTACCAGGGAGCCGTCGGTGAATTTGAGCTTGACGTGCTCCATCTCGAAGAGCTTCTGGTACTGCTTGATCAGGGCGTTCTTGGGTTCCTTGAGGATCTGCACCATGGCCTCCTCGTCCAGCTCGGCGAGCGAGGCGAGCATGGGGAGGCGCCCCACGAACTCCGGGATGAAGCCGAACTTCAGGAGGTCCTCCGGCGTCACGCCGGCCAGCAGCTCCCCGGACTTCTTTTCCACCTTGCGCTTCACGTCCGCCCCGAAACCGAGCGTCTTGATGCCGATGCGCTGCTGGATGATGTTGTCCAGCCCCGGGAAGGCGCCGCCGCAGATGAAGAGGATGTTGGTGGTGTCGACCTTCAGGAACTCCTGCTGCGGGTGCTTGCGGCCCCCCTTGGGCGGCACGCTCGCCACGGTCCCCTCGATGATCTTCAGCAGGGCCTGCTGCACCCCCTCGCCGGAAACGTCCCGGGTGATGGAGGGGGAGTCGGACTTGCGGGCGATCTTGTCGATCTCGTCGATGTAGATGATCCCCTTCTGGGCCTTCTCCACGTCGTAGTCCGCCGCCTGCAGCAGCGTCAGGATGATGTTTTCCACGTCCTCGCCGACGTAGCCCGCCTCGGTCAGGTTGGTGGCGTCCGCCATGGCGAAGGGGACCTTCAGGATGCGGGCCAGAGTCTGCGCCAAGAGCGTCTTGCCGGAGCCGGTCGGGCCCAAAAGCAGGATGTTGCTCTTCTGCATCTCCACCTCGCCGGGCTTGGTCATCGCCTCGACGCGCTTGTAGTGGTTGTACACGGCGACGGCGAGCACCTTCTTCGCCCTCCCCTGCCCGATGACGTACTCGTCGAGCACGTCCTTGATTTCCTGGGGCTTGGGAAGTTTCCTCACATCGGTGCCCGAGGCGTCTTCCAGCTTGGACTCCTCCGCGATGATGTCATTGCAAAGCTCGATGCACTCGTCGCAGATATAGACCGTAGGCCCGGCAATAAGCTTCTTAACCTCTTCCTGGCTCTTGCCGCAAAAAGAACAGATCAGGGTGTCGGAACGGTCGTCTCTTCTGCTCACTTGGCACCTCCCATGACGTTTCTGGTCACTATGGAATCAATGATACCATAGGTGCGCGCCTCTTCACCCGACATAAAATAGTCGCGCTCGGTGTCGGCCTCCACCTTTTCCACGGTCTGGCCGGTATGCTCGGCCAAAAGCTCGTTCAGCTGCACCTTCATCCGGAGGATTTCCTTGGCGTGGATGTGGATATCCGACGCCTGTCCCTGGAAGCCGCCGATCGGCTGGTGGATCATGATGCGCGCGTTGGTGAGCGAAAAGCGCTTCCCCTTCTCGCCGCCGGAGAGCAGGAACGCCCCCATGGAGGCGGCCTGCCCGATGCAGATGGTGGAGACCGGCGCCTTGATATAGCGCATGGTGTCGTAGATCGCCATCCCCGCGGTTACCACGCCGCCGGGCGAGTTGATGTAGAGGTGGATATCCTTGTCCGGGTCCTCGGCTTCGAGGAAGAGGAGCTGGGCGATGACCAGGTTCGAGACGTTGTCGTCGATGGGGCCGCCCAGGAAGATGATCCTGTCCTTGAGAAGGCGCGAATAGATGTCATAGGACCTCTCGCCCCGGCCGGTCTGCTCCACTACTATCGGTACAAGCATGGTACGCTCCTAGTTTTTCCTAGTGTTGAATTTCTTCCTTGGGCAGTTCGGTGATCTTGGCGTGCTCCAGCAGGAACTGTACCGCCTTGTCCTCTCTCAGCTGGGCCACCAGGTTCTCCTTGGCCCGCTCGTTGGTCTGGTACAGGTTCGCCACCGTCGCCGGGTCCTGTTTGGTCCCCGCCGCGATCTCGCCTACCTGCCGGGCGATGTCGGCGTCCGTCACCTCCAGTTTCTCCTTTTCGGCAACTGCGTCCAAAAGTAAAGAGCCCTTTACCTGGTCGCGCGCAACTTCCCGGAACTGGACCTTGTAGCCGTCGTCGGTGAGCCCCATCATCTCCAGGGAAAGCCTCTGGGAGGCAAGCCGCTGCTTGGAGTTCTCCAGCATCATGGCAACCTGACGGTCCACCAAGACCTCGGGGACTTCCAGGTCGTTTTTCTCGACCAGGTTCTTGATGAGGCGTTCGCGCAGCTCAGTTTCCACCCGGCGCTCCTCCTGGGCCTGCTGAAGTTCGCCAAGCTTCTGCTTCAGCTCGTCGAGCGTTTCGAATTCGCCGAACTCCTTGGCGAACTCGTCGTTCAGCTCAGGGAGCTCCTTGATCTTGATCTCTTTGATGGTGACGGCGAACTCGGCGGGCTTGCCGGCCAGATGCTCGGCGCCGTACCCTTCGGGAAAGTTCACCTTGACCGTCCCCTGGCTGCCGGCGTCCATGCCGATCAACTGCTCCTCGAAGCCCGGGATGAAGCGTCCGCTCCCCAGTTCGAGCTGGAAGTCCTCGGCCTGGCCGCCATCGAAGGGGACCCCGTCCAGGGTTCCCAGGAAGTCGAAGATGACGAAATCGCCCAGCGCGGCCGCGTGCCCCTCGGGGGCCGGCGCCAGCTGGGAGAGGCTTTCCTGCATTTCCTTCAGGCGGCCGACGACGGCGGCGTCGTCCTGGACCAGCTTTTCCTTGACGACTTCCAGGCCGAGGTAGTCGTTGACCGTCACCTCAGGGAAGATCTCCACCGTGGCGGAGTACGTGAAAGGCTCGCCCGGCTTCAGGGGATCGCTCTCGATGGTCGGATAGGAAACCGGGTTCAGCCCCTGCTCGGTGAGCGCCTTGAAGTAGGTATCGTTTACCAGGCTTTTCAGCACGTCGTCAGCCATCTTGTCGCCGTAATGCTTCTCGATCAGTCCCATGGGGACCTTCCCTTTGCGAAACCCCTTGATGGCGGCGTGTTTCCTTATTTCGGCGTAAGCCTTGTCGACCTCGGCGGATACCTGCTGCGCGGGAATCTTGAAGTTCAGCTTCTTCTTGATAGAGCTTAACGATTCGACATTGATCTGCATGGTAAATCCTCTCTTTTGTTCGCTTTATATGGCAGGCTCACTGCCGCTATGCTTCCTGCATGTGTGTCAGGGGATATATCGGGTGACGGGTTTTCGGGGCATGCGGTGGCAAAAGCTGCATCCCGAGTGGCGCCTTGGGACCCGGCGCTTCTCTACACGGCACGCAACAAAGGGGTAAAGTAACAAAGGGGGGGCGAGCTTGTCAACAGGGAATTTCCTCACCCCGCTCCCGGCGCCGTGGCTAACAGGCTGAATCGCCGAGGCCCCCAGCCCGGAAGCGCGCCCCCCCGGGGCCGGCAGGACGATGCCCGTCCGGGGGCGGCAAGGGACCAGTCGCCGGGAAAGATGCTGTCACAGCATAGGTCAAACAGGCAAAAAAGAACAGGCGCAGGATGTAATTCCTGCGCCTGTTGGTTCAAGGCGGACCCCTGCCAGTTACAGCAGGTCGGTTTTGTTAAGGACGACGATTGCGCTTTTATACGAGACAGACAGCACTAGCAACCAGCTAACCAACAGTATGGTATTCATCGGCATTCTCCTTTTTAGTGAATTTTCAATACATTTTCTTCGAGTCTTCGCCGGCGAGTTCCGCCAGGCTCAGCTGCTTTGAATCCATCACCCTCCAGACATAGGCTACGTACGCCAGCACGAAGGGGACGCCAATGGCCACATAGCTCATGACCGTGAGAGTAAACTTGCTGCTTGAGGCATTGTAGATAGTAAGGCTTGATTGCAGATCAGTCAAGGACGGATAAAAGGCGGTGTTGCCGTAGCCGGCCAGCGAGAAGATTGCGAGCCCTACCAGCACGGTGCCCAACCCCCCGAACCAGATGCCGCATTTCTTGCCCAGAAAGCTCGTGGCGACCACCCCGTAGATCACGGAGACCAGTCCCGTCAAAAGGAGCACCAGCACGGCGGGCATCCCCAAAAGGTTATGCAGGTACTTTCCCTGTTCCAAGGTGACCTGGCCGGTCGCCGGGTCGACGGCGAAGCCGTCCATGGTCACCAGACCGTAGAGGACCGTCAGCAGGAACGGCAGCGCCCAGACCAGGTTGATGAGGGCCGCCTTGCGCGCCTGCCGGACCAGCGCCTCGTGGTCCACGTGGCTCACCAGGTACATGGCCCCCAGGGTCCGCGCCAGGAACACCAGGAAGAGGCCAAAGGCCAGGTTGAAGACGTTGAGCGCCGCCTCCAGCCCGTGGAACGGGGTGGCCCAGGTGACCTGATTGTACAGGTTCAGGGTGAAGCGCGACCCGGTGAAGAAGGTCCCCACCGCGGCCCCGATCAGGAGGATGCCGACGCTGCCGTTCACGAACATGAAGATCTCATAGGTGCGCGCGCCCAGCACGTTGTTGGGCTTCTTGCGGTACTCGTAGCTCACCGCCTGCATGACGAAGGTGAAGAGAATGAGCATCCAGACCCAGTAGGCCCCGCCGAAGCTGGTGGCGTAGAAGAGCGGGAAGGCCGCGAAGAGCGCGCCCCCGAAGAGCACCAGCGTCGTGAAGGTGAGCTCCCACTTGCGCCCCATGGCGTTGATGATGAGCGATTTTTCCTCCTCGTTCTTCGCCGTGGTGAAGATCAGGGTCTGGCCCCCCTGCACGAAGGTCAGCATGAGAAAGAGCGATCCGACGACGGAGGCGATCAGCCACCAGAGCTGCTGCAAAATTGCTATATCCAGGTTTCCTATCATGGTCTATGCCTCCGGTCCGATCTTGATTTGCTTCACCATGATGCCGATCTCCGCGATCAGCAGGGCGGTGAACAGGGCAAGGAAGATGAAAAAGGTCGCCTGCACGCTGCTCGCGGCGATGTTGGTGCTGGCCACCCCCACCGGCAAGAGTCCCTGGATGGCCCAGGGCTGGCGCCCGACCTCCGCCACGACCCAGCCAGCCTGGCTCGCCACGTACCCCAGGAAAAGGCCGGCGAAGCAGACCCACCAAAGCCAGCGCTGGGAGTCGAGGGTCCCCTTGAAGGCGAAGTAGAGCACCGCGAGGAAAATGACCGGGAACAGGGTGCCGAGCGCGATCATGATGTGAAAGGCGTAGAAGGTGAGTGCCACCGGCGGCGCGGCCTGCTCCGGGGTGCTCAGGTAGCCGTAACCCAGGTCGTCCTTGTTCTGGTTGAAGAGCGCCAGCGCCGCTGCGGCGCCCGCCGCATCACCGCTCTTCTTGGCTTCCTTGTAGCGGGAAAGTTCGGCCACGGCGATCCTGCCGCTGACCATGCGCTGCTGCGCGCCGACGATGGCGCGCTGCGGGTTGCCGTACACCAGGTCGTTGATCCCGGGGACATAGCTATTGAAGTCGCGGTTCGCCAATAGCGAAAGCACGCCGGGGATCTTGACCTCCTGGTGGAAGGCGGGGAGGTCGTCGCCCGGCTGCTTGGCCAGGTTGATGAGCCCCAGGGCAACGACCGGGGCTTTCTCCTGCCCGGCGTAGAGTCCTTCCATGGCGGCGAGCTTCATCGGCTGGCGGTGGGCGATATGGAAGGCGGACTCGTCGCCGTTGAAAGCGACGAAGACGGAGGCGACCAGGCCGAGGGTCGCGGCGACCACCATGGAGCGCTGCGCCATGAGCTGGTGCCTTTTCTGCAGCAGGAAGAGTCCGGAGATCCCCATGACGAAGAGCGAGGCGAGCAGGAAGGCCGAGCTGGTCGTGTGGGTGAACTTGTGTACCGCGTTGGGGGATAGGGCGATGTCCGCGAAGTTCTGCATCTCGAAGCGCGCCTTGTCCGGGTTGAAGGCCATGGCGGTCGGGGTCTGCATCCAGGCGTTGGCGACCAGGATCCAGACCGCCGAGAGGTTGGAGCCGATCGCGACCATCCAGGTGGAGAAGAGGTGGAACCCCTTGGAGGCGCGCTGCCAGCCGAAGAACATGACGGCGAAGAAGGTCGCCTCCAGGAAGAAGGCGAAGATCCCCTCGACGGCGAGCGGCGCCCCGAAGATGTCCCCCACCATCCAGGAGTAGTTGGACCAGTTGGTGCCGAACTGGAACTCCATGATGATGCCGGTGGCGACGCCGATGGCGAAGTTGACCCCGAAGAGCGTCATCCAGAACTTGGTGAGCTTTTTCCAGCTCTCGTCGCCAGTCTTCACGTAGATGGACTCGAAGAAGGCGATCAGGAAGGACAGCCCCAGAGTCAGCGGCACGAAAATCCAGTGGTACATGGCGGTCAGCGCGAACTGCGCCCGGGACCAGTTCACCGTTGCTAGTAGATCATTTCCCACTGTTACCCTCCTTGTGTGTGGCTATTTCGGCAAGCGGATACCTGCCGGATTGCATACTATCAGGCGCTTAAGGCGAATTGTTTAGTCGTACTTGGGGCATGCAGCTGTTAGGGGGGGCCCGGCGGCCTGGTCAGATTGTCCAGGACATGCGCGCTCCGCTCGGCATCGCTGTGAAAATTTTTTTCCAGATAGTTTGAGAAGAAGAAAAGCTTGAGCACTGCGAAGATGAGGAACAGTTTCAGGGCAATCAGCTTCCAGAGGGTCCGGCCCAGCACCATGGAGCGAAAGCCGTCCTGATAGAAGCCGTACAGGCGCTTGGGCAGAGTCGTCACAGCTCCTCCCTGGCCGACGGGCGACAGGAGCCCTGCGGCTTACGTAAGGCGCAGCAAGAAACCGGGTTGTGTGAGGGATTCCAGGTAGCCATCGGCAAAATTTCCTTCATAGCATCAAATAACAACTGTTTTTACAACGATGTTTTACGGACCAGACCAACAGGACCTTTTAGATCCTTTTGTCAGGCAAATTTTTTTTTGGCTACTCCCTGTTGCGGGCCAGGGTCTCTATGGTCACTCCGTCCAGGATACTGACGACCTCGGTCTGCACCGTCTTCCAGATGCCGTGCACCAGGCAGGGGCCGCCCCGGTCGCAGGAGCTCCCGAGCAGGCAGCGGTTGGGGACGATGGGGCCCTCCACCGCCTCGACGACCTCGCGCAAGGTGATGGCGGACGCCGGGCGGGCCAGCACGAACCCGCCGCCGGTGCCGCGCGACGAGGTGACCAGGCCGAGCTTGGCGAAGCTCTGGAAGATCTTGGCCAGGAAGGTCTGCGGCACATCGGAGGCAGCGGCGATCTCGCTGATGAGCGAGACCCGCCCGGCCGGCTGCTGGGCCAGGTAAATGATGCCCCGTATTGCGTACTCTCCCTTTCGGGTCAACTCCATCATAAAAACACCTTTAGGACCAAATTTATCCCTTTATAACGAAGAGCTCACGAACTGTCAAGTTTTATCGGCGCAGATCCCACAAAAAAAGGGACCGCGCCGCGGTCCCCATTTTTTTAGTAGCCATAGTTGTAGTTGCTGTCAGCCGAGCAGACTGTTGAAGTTCCTCGCCCGGTTGGCCAGGATGGTGGGATCGAGCACCTCGCCGCAGCAGGTGCACTTCCAGGCGTCGAAGGAACGGACGAAGTCGTAGTATTTTTCAGCAAACATCCTGCCTTTGCATTTTGGGCATTTCATGAATATTACCTCCCCACAGAGAATTGATTAAAGACCTTCATGTGAGGTGAGTATTATACATCTTGCGTGCCAAAAACTCAGGACGGGACGATATGCAGCACCAGGGAGCGCGGACGGGAAGATAAGCTTCGATAATAAAGGCCGTTACGGAGCATTAAAAATACCTCCGTATCCCCTCCAGCTTGCCGGGACCGATCCCTGGCACCCGCAACACCCCAGCCAGGGAGCCGAAAGCGCCATTTTTCTGACGGTCTGCGGCGATCCGGGCGGCGAGCACCGGTCCGATTCCCGGCAGCAGGGCCCAATCCTCGGGCCCTAACCGGTCGGGATCGAGCACTATGCCGAGCAGCATGCGCTCCCGGGTCCGCATGCTCCCCATCGCTAAAACAGCGGGTTGCCCGCCGGAGATCCTGAGCGTCACGACATCCCCGGAGACCAGCGGCCTTTCCGCCCCCGCCGGAAGGGGCGCGGGAAGCGCGCTTCCCGGCAGCGTCATTTTTATGGCGCTCCACGGCAAGGTCCCGACAGGAAAACGGTACAGGCCGGGGCGGGGTAGTTCGCCGGCCAGCCGCACCGTGACGAAGCGGGGCCCGCCGGACGAAAAAAAGGCCGCGTCCTCACCTTTCCCGGCGGGTACGCGGCCTTTAACGAGCAGGGAGGCGGAGAGCAGCAGTGCGAGGCCCAGCAGCGCGAGCCGGCTGCCCCGTGGCATCACCTCTTGGGTGACCCTGCCTCGTCATCCTTGTGCAGCTTGTATTCGATGGAGTCGATCAGCGCCTGGTAGGAGGCCTCGATGACGTTGGAGGAGACGCCGACGGTGCCCCAGCGGCTCTCCTTGTCCCCGGACTCGATCAGCACCCGGATGGAGGAGGCGGTCCCCTGCCCGGCAGGAAGCACCCGGACCTTGTAGTCCAAAAGCTTCACGTCCTTGAGCTTTGGGTAGAACTTTTCCAGCGCCTTCCTGAGGGCGTTGTCCAGGGCGTTGACCGGACCGGTCCCCTCGGCGGCGGTGTGCTCCACCTTGCCGCCGACCTTCACCATGATGGTCGCCTCGGAGAGCGGCTGCTCCTCCTCGTGGCGCTTCTCGTCGATGACCCGGAACCCGACCACGGAGAAGAACTTGCGGTGCGTGCCGAGGGCCCGTTTCATGAGGAGCTCGAAGGAAGCCTCCGCCCCCTCGAACTGGTAGCCCCGGTTCTCCATGGCCTTGATGTCTTCCAGGATCTCCAGGGTCACCGGGTCCTTGGAGTCCAGGTTGATGGAGAACTCGGTCGCCTTGGCGAGGATGTTGGCGCGCCCGGAGAGGTCCGAGATCAGCACGCGCGTGTTGTTGCCGACCAATTCGGGCCTCATGTGCTCGTAGGTCTCCGGATGGCGCTGGATGGCCGAGACGTGCACTCCCCCCTTGTGGGCGAAGGCGGAGTTCCCCACATAGGGCTGGTGCTTGTCGGGGGCGAGGTTGGCGAGCTCGAACACGTAGCGCGACAGCTCGCGCATCCCGCGCAGCTGGGCGTCGGAGATGCAGTCGAGCCCCATCTTCACCTTGAGAGCCGGGATGATGGAGCAGAGGTTCGCGTTGCCGCAGCGCTCGCCGAAGCCGTTGATCGTCCCCTGCACCTGGACGATCCCCTGTTCCACGGCGATCAGGGTGTTGGCGACGGCGCACTCGGAGTCGTTGTGGGTGTGGATGCCGAGCGGCGTCGCGACCTGGGCCTTCACCTGGGCGATGATGCGCGCCATCTCGTAGGGCATGGTGCCGCCGTTGGTGTCGCACAGGATGATGCAGGCGGCGCCGCCTTGCTCCGCGGCCTGGAGCGTCTTGATGGCGTACTCGGGGTTCGCCTTGTAGCCGTCGAAGAAGTGCTCGGCGTCGTAGAAGACCTCCGGCATGCGCCCCTTCAGGTACACCAGGGAGTCGTAGATCATCTCCAGGTTTTCCTCCAGCGGGATGCGCAGCGCTTCGTGGACCTGGAAGTCCCAGCTCTTGCCGAAGATGGTGACCGCGTCGGCCTCGGACTGCACCAGGGTACGCAGGTTCTGGTCCTTGTCCGGGGTGATCTTGGCCCGGCGCGTCGAGCCGAAGGCGGCGATCTTGGCCTGGGAGAGCTTTTCCTTCTTGATGTCCTTGAAGAAGGCCACATCCTTGGGGTTGCTACCGGGCCAGCCCCCCTCGATGTAGTGCATGCCGCACTCGTCAAGCTTGTGGGCGATGCGGATCTTGTCCTCCATCTGGAAGGAGATGTCCTCCGCCTGCGTCCCGTCCCTCAGCGTCGTGTCATACAGTTTTACCAGGCTCATGTCCCCACCTTTTAACGCCGAGGCGGCGCGGGGTCAGATCCGACCGATCGGTCCGATCCGACGGATCCGACTGATCTGACCCCGCGCCGCCCGGCGGAAGTGCAGCTGTTTTTTATTTCCCCGAAAGGCCGAAGGCGTCGTGCAGCACCCGGACGGCGAGTTCGGTGTACTTGGCATCCACGACGACGGAGATCTTGATCTCCGAGGTGGAGATCATCTGGATGTTGATCCCCTCGGCGGCCAGGGTCTTGAACATGGTGGTGGCGACGCCGGCGTGGCTCCTCATTCCGAGCCCGACGATGGATACCTTGCTGATGTTCTCGTCGGTGAGCACTTCCTTGGCGGCAATCGCCTCGGCGGTCTCCTTCGTGATGGCGAGCGCCTTCTTGAAGTCGGCCATCGGCACCGTGAAGGTGAAGTCGGTGAACCCGGCCTCGCTCACGTTCTGCACGATCATGTCGACGGAGATGTTGGCGTCGGAGAGCGGCGAGAGGATCTGGGCCGCGATGCCGGGCTTGTCGGGGACCTGCATGACCGCTATCTTCACTTCATCCTTGGCGTAGGCGATTCCGGAGACGAGCACTGCTTCCATTTCTTTATCCTCCTTGGTAACCATGGTTCCGAGATTTTCATTGAAACTGGAACGGACATGGACGTCGACGTTGTATTTACTGGCGAACTCGACCGAACGGATCTGCAGCACCTTGGCGCCCAGGCTGGCAAGCTCCAGCATCTCCTCGTAGGAGATCCGCTCTATCTTCTTGGCGTCCTTGCACAGGTTCGGGTCGGTGGTGTACACCCCGTCCACGTCCGTGTAGATCTCGCAGACGTCGGCCTTGAGCGCCGCGGCCATGGCTACGGCCGAGGTGTCGGAGCCGCCGCGCCCCAGGGTCGTGATGCTCCCCTCGCTGTCGACGCCCTGGAAGCCGGCGACGATCAGGATGGTGCCGTCCTTGATGTCCTCGCGCATCTTGGCGTCATCGATCTCCTCGATGCGCGCCTTGCTGAAGGCGTTGTCGGTGACGATCGGAATCTGGAAGCCGAGGTAGGACTTGGCCTTGTACCCCATGGCCTTCAGGCACATGGCCAAAAGCGCGATGGAAACCTGCTCACCTGCGGCGACCAGCACGTCGTATTCGCGGTTGTCCGGGAATTCGCACACCTCGTTGGCCAAAGCCACCAATTTGTTGGTCTCGCCTGCCATGGCGGAGACTACCACCACCATGTCGTTGCCGGCGTCGTAGGTCTTTGCCACCCTCTTCGCGACGTTGCGTATGCGTTCGACGGACCCCATCGAGGTGCCGCCGTACTTTTGGACCACCAAAGCCATGTCAGTCCTCCTTGTGCTCTACAGTTAATCCGCCGGCGTTTTAGTAGCACAAGCGGTTGAAACAACTTTATTACCAAGAATACACCGTCGGGTCAAAACATTTTTTTACTATTCTCCAGTATAAAGCTGGTTAAGCCCTCGGCTGTCCGCCGCGTCCCTCTGGCAGGGGTAGCTTGAGCCAGGGGAGGACGCTGAAAACGGCAATTAAAAACGGCATATCTACTATCAGCGAGGGAACCAACCAGATGAGCCAGAGATGTCACAGAGAGTCGCGGAAGTTAATGGAGTTGCAGGAGTCAAAAAATCCTCTGAGGCCATACAACTCACAGAGGCCAAAAGAGGAGAGCTGGGTCACCAAGACCAAGCTGGCGCAGGTAAGTTTAAGAATAAGAGGAGCTTCAGAGGTGACAGCAGCCACACGCGCTACTGCAGCTTTAGGAAAAAAGCTGCTCCAGCAACTGTGCCGATCGCTTCCCGGCCGTGGCGAAGGTGACAAAGCGGCTCTCGGTCCCCGCATGTTCCAGAGTCACCGTGAGGATGTCCTGCGGCGATTCCTCCGCGAGCCGCTCGGCCCACTCCACGACACACGCCCCCCTCCCGCTGAAGTACTCCTCGAAACCGAGTTCCGCGATCTCCTCCGGCCCCTGCAGCCGGTACAGGTCGAAGTGGTACAGGGGGAGGCGCCCCTGGTAGATGTTCAGGATGGTGTAGGTAGGGCTGGTGACGGGGGTATCAGGGTCGACCTGCAGGCCGGCGGCGATCCCCTTGGCGAACTGGGTCTTCCCGGCGCCCAGTTCCCCCACCAGGGCGACAAAATCGCCCGGGAGCAGCAGGCGCCCGAGCCGCGCCCCGAGGGCCGCCGTTTCCTCTCCACTGCCGGTAACGACGCTGTGCATCCCTGCTAGCCTATCATGGTCCGGATCAGATCGATCCGGCCGACGATGCCAACGACGCGTCCCGCCTCGACCACCGGCACGGCGTGTACCTTCTCGCGGCTCATGATGTCGGCCACCTCACTCACCGGGGCCTGGGGCGACACGCTGAAGAGCTGCTCCGTGAAGATGTCCCCGACCGTCTGGCCCGTCATTTTCTGCAGCTCTTTTTCGAAGCGCTTGTCGCTTTCGAGGTAGATCACCCAGTCGAAGATGGAGACGACCGTCGGGATGTGGAGGCTCTTGTCCTGCTCGACCAGGTCGGTTTCGGAAACCATCCCGATCAATCCGCCGGCATCGTTGACCACCGGCGCGCTGGAGATGCGGCTTTCCGCGAAAAGCTTGGCGAGTTCCATAATCGTGGTCTCGCGACGCACGGTGATGACGTTCTTGGTCATGATATCTTGTGCCTTCAGCATTAGAAGCTCTCCGTTTTCAATTGTTTTGCACTGCCCCGAGGGGTGAAGCGACAGCGTTGGTTGCTAAAAGGGTCGCCCAGGGCTTCCCGGTGGAGATTTCTGTTCCGGCTCGGGCGCCAGCCGACGCAGGGCCTCGGGGAGCATCTCCTGGACGTCGGTCGCGCTCATCCCCTGGCTCCCCTGGCGCGGCAGCAGCAGGTCGGCCGCGAAACCGTGGACGAAGGCCCCCAGCTGGCAGGCGTTGAAGGGGGCGTAGCCCTGCCCGACCAGGGAGGTCACCACGCCGGTCAACACGTCCCCCATCCCGCCGCTCGCCATGCCGGGGTTGCCGCTGCCGTTGATGGCGATGGAGCCGTCGGGGGCGGCGCAGATGCTGCGGGCCCCCTTGAGGATCAGGTGCACCTGGAAGCGCGTGGCGAAGTCCCGGGCGGTCCCGATCCGGTCCGCTTCCACCTCCGGCACCGTGAGGCCTGCCAGGCGCGCCATCTCCCCCGGGTGCGGGGTGAGCAGTGTCATCCGGCCGCGCCGTTGCAGCAGGATCTCCGGTGCGGCTGCGACCGCGTTCAGCGCGTCGGCGTCCAGCACTAGCGGCCCCGGCAGGGACGCCACCAGCGAGTGCACCAGGTAGACCGTGGAGGGAGCGCTCCCGAGACCCGGGCCGAGCGCCGTGACGTCCCTGGTCTTGGCCTCCCGCAGCAGATCCTCCAGTGCGCCGGCCTGCAGATGCGCCGCACCCGCTCTTCCGACCGGCAGGGTCATCACCTCGGTCGTCTTCGTCTCCAGGATCGGATTGAGAGCGGCCGGGGTCGCCAGGGTCACCAGGCCCGCGCCGGTCCGCAGCGCGCTCTCCGCAGCCATGGCGGCAGCGCCGGTTTTCCCGGTCGATCCCGCGACCACCAGGCAATGTCCGGCACTTCCCTTGTGGGCCAGGAGGCCCCGGGGCCGGAAGAGACGGCGCGCGCCGGGGAGATCCACGAACTGGGACCCGGGGGCCTCGGCGACCACCTCGGGGGGCATGCCGATATCGGCCACCACCAGCCGGCCGCAGAGCCCGGCGCCCGGGTGCAGCACATTGCCAAGCTTGGCGAGCGCAAAGCTGACCGTCAGATGAGCGCGCACCGCGGCGCCGAGCACCCGGCCGGAGCCGGCGTCCACCCCCGAGGGGATGTCAACCGCAACGACCGGCTGGCCGGATGCGTTGATCATCTCTATGGCGGCGCGGAAAGTTCCGGTCACCTCGCTCTTCACCCCGGTGCCGAGCAGGGCGTCGACGATCAGATCCACACCCCGGAAGACCTCGAACGGCAGCGGCGCCCCGGCGGGCGGCAGGATCAGGCTGCCCTTGCCCAACAGTGCCAGGTTGGTGGCGGCGTCCCCGGTGACCTCAGAAGGGAGGGCGAGCAGCAGGACCCGGACCTCCCAACCTCTTTGCTTCAGCAACCGGGCGATCACGTAGCCGTCGCCGCCATTGTTCCCCTTGCCGGCGACCACCAGCAAACGCTTGCCGGCACCCGGGCCAAAGGTCTCAGTAATGGCTTCCGCACAGGCCCGGCCGGCGTTCTCCATGAGGGTGAGTCCCGCAATGCCGAACTCCCGGATGGCGCGCTGATCCATAAGCTGCATGACCTGGCCGCTCACCACTTTCATCTGTCGCCCCGATAAACCAGGTTGAGGTTAAGGTTAAGGTTGAGGTTGAAGACCCAGTTCCCACCACTATTAGCGTTCCAGCACCACCATGGCGACCGCGCTCCCCGCGTCATGGGAGAGCGAAAGGAAACGGGAGCCAAGCCCCAACTCCCGGAACATCTCCTGGGCGCGCCCATACAACTGCAGCTCGGGTTTTCCCAGCGAGTCGTTGACGACCTCCATATCCTTCCAGGAAAGGCCGTCGCGAAGACCGGTGCCCAGCGCCTTCAAGAATGACTCCTTGGCGGCGAAGCGCAGCGCGTAATGCTGCGCCGCATGTTTCTTGGCCGCACAATAGGAGATCTCCGTCACGGTGAAGAGCCTTTGGAACAGGGCATCGTTCCCTTCTTTCAGGAAGCGCTCGAAGCGGGCTATCTCGACGATGTCGACGCCTATGCCAAAAACCACTCTGTAACTCCATTTCCAACAGGGCAAAAACCTCCCTCTCCCCTTGCGGGAGAGGGCCGGGGTGAGGGGTAAGGCGCCAATTAGGACTCCGTTGGCAGCTTCACCCTCCCCCCGCCCCCCTCCCGTCCAGGGAGGGGGAGCAAGGGCAAAGACCAAACTGGACAACACTGGATTTATTCGCTTTCACGTTTTCCTTCCCCTTTCACGGCTTCCGCGGCCGCGGGCAGGGAATCGCGCCACTCCTGCAGCACCCCGGGAAGATCCAGCGACAGATCGGCCAGAGACTTCGCCACCGCGACCTCCAGTGTGGCGCGCTCACCGAGCCGCTTCAGGATCCCCTGCATGGCATACCAGCCGTAGCGCGTCACCATGAAATTGGCCAGGGCGTAGCTTTGCTGGTAGGCGACGCTCGCCTGCGCCCGATCCATGGCGATGAAGGAACCGGATAGGGTTTCCAGCGGCAGCAGCTGCCCATCCTTCGCCCCGCGGGTCAGCGGCATGGCATGGTGGGCGCTGAACTCCTTGCGTTCCTCAATCTGTGCCAGCCCCTCGTTGAGCCAGGTGGGGATGTTGCCGTGGGTGAGCTCCGCGATCAGCACGTGGGTGAACTCGTGGGACAGGATGCTGCGCATCTGCGCGGTGACCTTGGTGACTCCGCCGACCGGGAGACGGATCTTCCCGTCGTAGAGGCCACCGGACCAATCGGGCCCGACGGTCACGCTCGAGTAGTCGCTCTTGGTGTACAGCAGCACCGGGATGCGCGCGGTAGGAAACAGGCCGAGGTCGGCACCGACGCTGTTGTAGGCGCTCTCCAGCGCGTCCAGCACCTCGGCCGCCAGCCCGGGGGGAAGCTCGTCGTCGTAACTTATGTCGAACATGGAGCTGTACCCCTTGTCCATCTTCGACTCGACCGGGAGTTCCCGTTCCGCCTTGGCGATCAGCTCCTTGAGGGACGGGTATGCCGGATCCAGCTCCAGCGCGCGGCGCCAGAAGGCGAGTGCCGCCGGGAGGTCGCCGGTGTCGTAGCTGATCTTCCCCAGGTAGAGCAGCGGCTCGGCACCCTCCCCGGCCTGGGTGAGCTCCGCACGTGCCGAGTCGTAGTTCTTGCCGAAGTAGAAGGCGATCCCGCGCAGCACGGTGAAGCGCATTTCGCCGGGATAGAGGTCGCGCGCCTGGCCGAAGAAGTCGGCCGCCTCCGCGAAGCGGCTCAGCTTCAGGTCGTTCTGGGCGATCCGCACGTAGGCGGAGGCGAGATCATGGCGCAGGGTATCGTTGTAGGGAAAAAGCGAGAAGCCGCTCCTCAGCTCATCGAGCGCCTTGTAGTATTCCCCGCTCCCCATGAGGACCTTGGCCTGGGCGCTGTAGGTGTTGGGGTCACCGGCACCGGCCACCCCGGCGCAAAGGGAGATGGCAAGGATGCTGACGGCGAAGAGACGTACCGTGTGATGTGTGACAGATAAAAGCATCGTTCGACCTCTCTACCTCACCAGTTCAACTCGCTTTTCATCTTGGGGGTGACGAACTGACGGACGCTCCCCGCGATGCCCGCCGCGTCGAGGCCGTAGATGGCCTTCAGTTCCCCCTGCTCACCCTGCTCGACGAAGCTGTCCGGAAAGCCGAGTCGGGTGACGCGCACGCCCGTCACGCCCTCTTCCTCCAGGAGCTCCAGCACGGCGGAGCCGAAGCCTCCCTGGAGCGCGTTCTCCTCCACGGTGAAGAGCTGACCGGTCCCGGCCAGGGAGAGGATCAGCTCGCGGTCCAAGGGCTTCACGAAGCGCACGTTCATGACGGCGATCTCCAGTCCCTCCAGGGCAAGCGCCTGCGCCGCCTGCAGGGCGGGCTGGACCATGGTGCCGACCGCCAGCAGGGCGCCGTCGCCGCCGGGCCTTAAAAGCTCGCCCCTGCCGAGCGGGAGCGCGCTCAGGATCTGGTCGATCGGGACGCCGAGGCCGGGCCCCCGCGGGTAGCGCACCGCCGAGGGACCGGGGAGTTGCAGACCGGTAAAGAGCATGTGCTGCAGCTCGTTTTCGTCCTTGGGAGCCATGACGACCAGGCCAGGCAGCACGCGCAGGTAGGAGAGGTCGAAGATGCCGTGGTGGGTCGGCCCGTCGCTGCCGACCACGCCGGCGCGGTCGATGGCGAAAAGCACCGGGAGCTCCTGCAGGCAGACGTCGTGGGCCAGCTGGTCGAAGCCGCGCTGCAGGAAGGAGGAGTAGAGGGCGACCACGGGCCGGTACCCCTCGGCGGCGAGCCCCGCCGCGAAGGTGACCGCGTGCTGCTCGGCGATGCCGACGTCGAAGAAGCGCTCCGGGAACTCCTTGGCAAAGGGGGTGAGTCCGGTGCCGTCCGGCATGGCGGCGGTCACCGCGACGATTCTATCGTTCTCATGGGCCATCTTTTTCAGGGTCTGACCGAAGATTCCCGTATAGGAGGCGGCACCGCCCTTCCCTTTCAGCACCTTGCCGGTCGCCACCTCGAAGGGGCCCACGCCGTGAAAGAGCGACGGGTTGGCCTCGGCGGCCGGATACCCTTTCCCCTTCTTGGTCAACACGTGGATCAGCACCGCGTCGTCGAAGCGCTTCACGTTTTCCAGGGTTTCCAGCAACAGCGGTATGTTGTGGCCGTCGATGGGACCTATGTACTCGAAGCCGAAGGCCTCGAAGAGCATCCCCGGCGTGAAGAGCCCCTTGAGGGATTCCTCGGCCCGCTTGGCGATCTGCAGGGCGGACCGGCCGAACATCGGGAGCCCCTCCAGAAAGGCTTCCAGCTCCTTCTTGGCCTTGTGCACGAACTCCGAGGTGATGGTGCGCGACAGCAGGTTGGAGAGCGCCCCCACGTTTTCCGAGATGGACATCTCGTTGTCGTTCAGGATTACCACCAGGTCCTTGTTCAGGTGGCCGGCGTGGTTCAGCGCCTCGAAGGCGATCCCCCCGGTCATGGAGCCGTCCCCGATTACGGCGAGCACCTTGTTGTGCCCACCTGAGAGGTCGCGCCCCACGCCCAGGCCGAGCGCCGCCGAGATGGAGGTGGAGGAGTGCCCCACGTCGAAGACGTCGTGGGGGCTCTCGGCGCGCTTGGGGAAGCCGCTCAGGCCGCCCAGGGTGCGCAGGGTGCCGAAGTCGGCGTTCCTGCCGGTCAAAAGCTTGTGGGCGTAGGCCTGGTGCCCGACGTCCCAGACGATCTTGTCCTTGGGGGAGTTGAAGACCCGGTGCAGCGCGATGGTGAGCTCCACGACCCCGAGACTCGGGGCCAGGTGCCCGCCGTTGGCCGCGCAGACCTCTATGATCCGGGCGCGCAGCTCGCCGGCGAGCTGTTCCAGTTCCTTCAGGGTGAGCCCCTTGAGCTGCGCGGGGTCGGTTATGCCGGATAGGATGGACGGCATCACGATTTCCTCTTGACGATGTAGGAGGCGATGGCGCGCAGCGGCTCGGCCCGCTCGTCGAAGCCGGCCAGGGCGTCCAGCGCCATCTGCACCAGCTCCTGGGCGCGGGCCTTGGAGGCCTCCAGGCCGACCAGGGCCGGATAGGTCGCCTTGCCGCGGGCCTGGTCGCTTCCGGCGTCCTTGCCGAGCTCCTCCGTGGTCCCCTCGACGTCCAGGATGTCGTCGGCGATCTGGAAGGCGAGACCGATCGCCTCGCCGTAGCGGGTGAGAGACGCCAGGCTCTCCACGGAGGCGCCGCCCAGGATGGCGCCGGCGCGCACCGAGGCCCGGATCAGGGCGCCGGTCTTGTGGGTATGGATGTAGGAGAGCGTCGCCAGGTCAATCTCGTCCTTCCCCTCGCTCTCCATGTCGACCACCTGCCCGCCCACCATGCCGCGCGAGCCTGAGGCGTGCGCGATCTCCTGGATCACCCGCAGCCGGGCCGCCGGGTGTGCCCCCTCCTCGGCCCGGGAGAGCAGGATGAAGGCCTCGGTCAGCAGGGCGTCGCCGGCCAGGATGGCGGTCGCCTCGCCGTACACCTTGTGGTTGGTGGGGTTACCCCTCCTGAAGTCGTCGTCATCCATGGCGGGGAGGTCGTCGTGGATCAGGGAGTAGGTATGGATCATCTCCATGGCGCAGGCGGCCGGGAGCGCGAAGGGGAGCGCGCCACCCACCGTCTCGCAGGCGGCCAGCAGCAGGATGGGCCGCACCCTCTTACCGCCGGCGAAGACCGAATAGCGCATGGAGCCGTGCAGCGAGGCGGGCAGTTCGCTGCCGCTCGGAAGGTAGCGCTCCAGCGCCTCGTCGACCAGCTGGCACCTAGTTTTCAGATACTCTTTCAGATCCATGTATTTTCTCGCTTTCATACGTAATGAAGATTTATTGTACTACAAAATAAATTGGCTACAGAGACACGCTTGCTCGCCGCAGCTCAACAGAGCGCCGGGCTCGGGGGTTGCAGAAAGGTGTTCCTTCCCGTTCCAGCCCTGCCCCGTAGCCTCCGCGTCTCCGTGGCTAACCGAATTTATTACTTTAAGAGTTACTCCCCTTACTCCACTTCGTCAAAGGGTTTCTTAACAAAGCTGCCGTCGCGCTGTTTCAGCAGGAGTTCCACACGCCGCTCCGCCTCATTCAGCTTCTTGGAGCAGAAGGCGGACTGCTTCACCCCCTCCTCGAACGCCTTCAGGGAGTCCTCCAGTGACAGTTCCCCCCCCTCGAGCTTCTTCACGACTTCCTCAAGCTTCTTCAGGGCGGTTTCAAACTTTTCCACAGCCATCGGTGACCTCACAAGAAAAATGAACATTATTATACAGACTGGCAAAGACAGGTCAAGGTTAAGGTTGAGGTTGAGACGGCGCGAAGACAGGTCAAGGTCAAGGTTAAGGTTGAGGTTGAGACGTCCTCAGCCTCAACCTCAGCCTCAACCTGTTACTTCTTTAGCCTCAACCTCAGCCTCAACCTGTTACTTCTTTAGCCTCAACCTGTCACTTCTTCCACCCGGCAAAGCGCGGAGCCTGCGGCGAGGCTCAGCTCCAGCCGGTCTCCGGGGGCGATCTCGCGGCTGTCCCGGACCACGCTTCGCCCGGGGAGCTTGCGCGTGATGGAGTAGCCGCGCGCCAGCACCGCCAGTGGCGAGACGGCGTTGAGCGTTCCCGAGGCGACCTTGAGGCTCTCGGCGGCCCCCGAGAGCCGGCGCGCCACGGCGTGATCCAGCCTGAGGGAGAGCGTCTGCAGGCGCTCAGCGGTCCTGCTCAGGGTGAGCGCCGGGCTCTGCCGGCTGAGCCGGGCGGAGAGGGTCGCTACCCGCTCCCCGTACCCCCCGACCAGCAGGTCGGCCTCGCGCCGCAAACGCCAGTCCAGGCTGTCGACCCGCTGGGAGAGATGCCCGAGCACCCGTGAGGGGTCGGCGAGCGCCCGGGAGAGCGCCAGCACGCCGGCCCGCCAGCCGTCCAGGCAGCGCAGCTGGCAGATGTCGAGCCGGTGGGTCAGGGCGTCCAGCTCGGCGGTCAGTTCCTTCTTGCTGCGCACCACCAGTTCCGCCGCGGCCGAGGGGGTGGCGGCCCGCAGGTCGGCGACGAAGTCCGCGATGGTGAAGTCGACCTCGTGGCCGACCGCCGAGATGACCGGGACGGCCGAGCGGTGGATGGCGCGCGCCACGACCTCCTCGTTGAAGGCCCAGAGGTCCTCCAGCGAGCCGCCGCCGCGCCCGACGATCATCACGTCGACCCCGCCCAGGCGGTTCAGGTCGTTTATGGCGCCGGCGATCTCCAGGGCGGCCCCCTCCCCCTGCACCCTGACCGGGGAGATCAGGATCTCCAGGTTGGCGAAGCGGCGGGTCAGCACGGTGAGGATGTCCCTGATGGCGGCGCCGGTGGGCGAGGTGACCACCCCGATGCGCTGCGGCAGCTTGGGAATCTCCTTTTTGTGCGCCTCCGAGAAGAGCCCCTCCTTGGCAAGCCTTTCCTTCAACTGGATGAAGGCGAGCTGCAACCCTCCGATCCCCTGGGGTTCCAGGTATTCCGCCACCAGCTGGTACTCGCCGCGCGGCTCGAAGAGGGTGATGCGGCCGCGCACCAGCACGCGCATGCCGTCCCTCGGGGTGAACTTGAGCGCGCGCGCCGCCCCCCGGAACATGACGACGCGCAGCTGGGCGCCGGCGTCCTTCAGGGTGAAGTAGCAGTGGCCCGACTGCGGCGAGGCGAAGTTGGAGATTTCCCCCTCGACCCAGACCTGGTCGAAGTTCTCCTCCAGCACCCCGCGCACCAGCGCGGTGAGCGCACTCACCGTGAGGACCCGGCGTTCCTTGAAAAGTTCCATGCGGCTCCTCTTTGGTTTCGGCCGGCGCGTGCCTCGGATGCGACCGATCGGACCGATCCTACGGATCCGGCTGATCGGACGCATGCGCCGGCCGCTCCCGCATTATCCTGCCAGCTACCGGTTTTTTTTGGCTACCCCCGCCGTTTCTACCATGCCGGGCTCGCTCATGTCAAACCGGTTGACCGGCGCGGGCGGTCGATGTTAGTATGCGCCCCATGAAAAATTACCCCTACGTGATAACCGTCTCCTCCGAAAAGGGGGGGGTGGGCAAGACAACCCTGGCGACCAATCTCGCCATATTCCTGAAGGCTCTCGACGAGAACCTCCCGGTCTCCATCCTCTCCTTCGACAACCACTTCACCGTGGACAAGATGTTCTCCATCAAGGGACAAAAGCTCAGGGGCTCCGTCGCGGACCTGCTGCTGGAGACCCCGGGGAGCGAGCTTTTGCACACCGGGCAGTTCGGGGTGAACTACATCCCCTCCTCCACGGCGCTTCCCGACCTGAAGGGGTCGCTCAAGGGACCCATGGTGCTGGCGCGCCTTTTGGCCCAGTCCGGCATCCCGGGGATCATCATCGTCGACACCCGTCCAGACCTCGACGTCATGACCCAGAACGCCCTCTTCGCCGCGGACCGGGTCCTGGTCCCGATCAAGGACATGGCGAGCATGGACAACTGCCGCAACATCTTCGAGCTGTTCGACAAGAAGGGATTGGACCGCAAGAGCCTGACCCTGATCCCCTGCCTGATCGACGAGCGCATCAAGTTCGAGGGGCTTTTCAAGGACCAAAAGACACTCCTGAAGGCCTTCGCCATCAACCGCGGCTACCGCTGCTCGGACACCTTCATCTCCAAGAGCCCCAAGGTCGAGAGTCTGAACACCAACCCGGACGGCCGGATCTACCCGATCCTGACCCACGGGCGCGGCACCGACGTCTACGGCCAGTTCACCGCGCTCGGGCAGACCGCGATCAAGGAGTACAGCGAGACCAAGGAGCCCCGCTCGGAGCTCTTCGACAAGTGGCTAAGCGAAGAGGACAGCCGCAAGAAGGAGGCCTACTTCGCCCGGCTCACCGGGCTTAAGAGCGAGTGCCTGGTCTGCGGCAAGGAACTCGCCCCGGGCGCCCAGCTCTCTTACTACTGCGAGAGCTCCGACGGCGCCGCCAGCGGCTTCGTGGAGGACGACTGCTTCACCGGCTTCCTGCTCCAGGCGGTCTTCAGGATAGAGCGCGAGCTTCCCGCCGACGACCCGACCCGGCTCATGATCGCCCAGACCGCGCGCGAGTCGGTCTTCGTGTTGAACCCGGGAGGGGAGGATGCCCCGGGGAGCCTCGACTTCCACCGCTTCGACTTAAGCGGCGTCTCGCTTTTGAAGAAGCAGTACCCGCTGGCCGTGGCTCCGGAGCGCGACGGTTTCTCCGGGCTGGTGCAGGGGAGCCTGGCGGGCTACCAGGGGCAGCTGCGGGACGCCTTCCTTATGGTGCACCCGGTCGCCGGCGAGCACCCCGAGTCGATTCTCGTCGAGGAGAACTACCGGGAGATGATGCGGCTTCGCAAGCGGATCGCCGCACAACTTTAAAACAACAGCCCAACCAGACGCAAAGGACGCCAAGAATTCAAGTGACTTGATTCTCTTGGCGTTCTTTGCGTCTTTGCCGCTCCGGCGCCGCTGCGCTTTTTTTGTGCGTTTCAAAGCGTTCGGCCCGCTTGCGCGCTGATTATGACTATGGTACCATGGTCATAATCAGCAAGGGGGCGCAACATGTCACAAACCGTATCCAAATCCCAGTTCAAGCCACGGTCGTTGGAGTACTTCAGAAAAATCGAGCAAACCGGTGAGGAGTTGGTGATAACCGATCACGGCCGTCCGGTTCTCAAGGTTGTCCCCTATACCGAGGACCCTGAAGAGTGTCTGCGGGGCTTGCGCAACACAGTGCTGCGATATGACGCCCCACTGGAGCCGGTAGGAGTATCAGACTGGGAGGCACTTAAGTGATCGTGCTCGACACCCACGCGCTGCTTTGGTGGGTCAATGACCCTGCGACCCTGAGCAAGCCTGCGAAAAAGGCGATCGACGCAGCCGTGGCGGCAAAGAGGGTATCGGTATCCTGCATTAGTTCCTGGGAGATAGCGTTGCTCGTTGAGCGCGGCCGGATACAGCTGGCTTTGGATGTGCGCGATTGGCTTAGCCGCTGCGAGGCACTTCCGTTTCTTACCTTCATACCCGTGAGCAACACCATTGCCGTCGAATCCGCTCGGCTGCCGGACTTTCCCCACGCCGACCCGGCCGATCGTATCATTGCAGCCACCGCACTGTCACTAGGAGCGTCACTTGTGACCAAGGATGATAAACTGCGCAGCTATCAGCCCTTGAAAACGATTTGGTAAAGACCACTTCGGCGGAGACCAAGGTTCCGGCAGGTTACCGCGCTTCGACTCCGCTCAGCGAACGCAGGCCAGTCTGCGATTGAGAGTTAACTGACCAGTTTCGAAACGACCACGAAGCTGATGCCGTCCTTGTGCAGCTGGGGCAGCATCGCCTTGAGCGCCCGGATGGTCGCCGGGTGCGGGTGGCAGATGGCGATCGCCGACCCTCTCTTGCGCGCGATGGCGGCCACCTGGGCCAGCTGCTTTCCGATCAGCGCCTCGTCCTGCACGTTGTCCAGGAACACCTGGCGCGCCCCGCACCTAAGCCCCAGCGCACGCGCCCGGGCGTAGCCCACCGAGGCGGGCGAGGTCTTGGAGTCCACGAAGTACATCCCCTTCTCCTGCAGCACCTTGAGCACCACCTCCATCTTCTCGGCACTCTGGGTGAAGCGCGACCCCATGTGGTTGTTGGCCCCCACGGCGTAGGGGACCGAGCGGAAGTACCCCTGTACCCGCTCCTGTATCTCCGGGTCCGCCATGGCGACCAGCAGGCCAATCTTCTCCATCGGCTGCCGGGGATACCCCTCGGGCTCCATCGGCATGTGGACCATGACCTCGGCTCCCGCCTTATGCGCGGCCTCAGCCACCCCCTTGGCGTGGGCCAGGCTCGGTATGACGGAGAAGGTGAGCGGCAGCCCGATGGAGAGCAGCTCCTGGACCTCCTGCTGGCTCGCCCCCATGTCGTCGATGATGAGCGCGACCGAGCCGGGCCCGACCGAGCCCGGCCCGACGACGCGCGGGGGGAGTGCGGCGGCGCGCGGTTTCGGGGCGGGGCGCGCCGCGCTGGAGAGCCGCGCCTGCACGGGAGCCGGCCGCGGCGGGAGCTTCAGGCGCGCGGACGGCGCTGCGGCCGGCACCGGTGCCGGCGGCGCGGACGGCTTCGGCGCGCTCGTGCGGCTTTGCTCCAGCAGGTAAAAGGCGCCCGCGATGAGCAGCGCAACCAGCACCAGTGCGAGAAGGGGGCGCCCACCGCCCCCGGAAGATTTGCGTCTGTTGACTGCCTTACCCTTACGTGCCAATGTTTCAACCTCCAAAAATCCTGAAAGGTGAAGGGTGAAAGGTAGCCCTCCCTCTTCACTAGTATCTAGCACACTTGTACCACTAAGCGGATAGGAGGTGCAATATGAGAGTGGTCAATTTTTCAGAGGCACGAAATCATCTACAACGTGTAGTTGACCAGACAGTGGCCGATTCGGATGTTACCATTGTTCACGGGCCGCCCCTCCCCTGCCGACGATAAAACTAACGGGTAACTTCACAGCGCGCGCTTGCCGGACTGGCTCTGACAGCTCTTCAGCCTGAGACCCCCCATGTTTGCCCCCTTTCCGGCATAATACATTCACTTTTTACGAATTGTGTGCTATTTTCTCGCCACCTACCAGCGGGAGAACCTCCTCATGATCATAAACGGCCAGTACAACATCGGACACATCTGCACCCGACTGCAGTGCGACCTCGGACGCGCCGACAAGGTGGCGATGCGCTGGATCTCTCAGCACATGGAGCCCAGCGACTACACGTTCCGCGACCTGGACCTCCAGTCGAACCGCTTCGCCAACGCGCTCCAGGGGCTGGGCTTCCAGCCCGGCGACGCCTGCTTCACGCTGCTCCCCAAGATGCCGGAACAATTCTTCGCCTTTCTCGGCATCCTGAAGCTGCAGGCGGTCGCCGGGACGCTCTTCTCCAACTTCGGCGAGGAGGCGCTGCTGGACCGGCTCGGTGACTCCCGGGCCCGCGGGATTGTCACCAAGAAGAGCTTCCTGAAAAAACTCACCCGGATCCGCGGACAGCTGCCGGAGCTCACCACGGTCATCCTGGTGGACATCGACGAGCACCAGGCGGACGGCGTGCTCTCCTACCGGCAGCTGGTGCGCGAGGCTTCGGACCGGTTCTGCGCGGCGCCCACGGGCGCCCAGACGCCTTCGGTGCTGCACTACACCTCGGGCTCCACCGGGAAGCCCAAGGGGGTGCTGCACCTGCACCAGAGCGTACTCTCCCAAAACCGCACGGCCCGGGAGATCCTGCAGCTCTCCGAGGACGAGATCTACTGGTGCACCGCGGACCAGGGATGGGTGACCGGCACCTCCTACGGCATCATCGGCCCCTGGAGCCTCGGGGTCACCCAGGTCCACTTCGGCGGCGGCTACAATGCTGAGCACTGGTTCAACATCCTGGAGCAGGAAAAGGTGACGGTCTGGTACTCCGCCCCCACGGCGCTCAGGATGCTGCTGCGGGAAGAACCGGAGCTGTTCGCCGGGCGCAACCTGTCGCGGCTCAAGCACATCTTCAGCGTCGGCGAACCGCTCAACCCGGAGGTCATTCACTGGGCGCGGCGCGCCCTCGGCAAGGAGATCTACGACACCTGGTTCCAGACCGAGACCGGGGCGATCATGATCTCCAACCGCCCGGGCCTCCCGGTGCGCCCGGGCTCCATGGGGCAGCCGGCCCCGGGGATACAGGCAGCCATCATCGCCGACGACGGCTCGCCCGTCCCCGACGGGGAGCAGGGGAACCTCTGCGTGCGGCCGGGCTGGCCCTCCATGTTCTCCACCTACCTCAACAACGACGAGGTGTACCGCCAGAAGTTCCGCGGCGGCTATTACTACTCAGGCGATACCGCCTTCAAGGACGCCGAGGGGTATTTCTGGTTTCTCGGCAGAAGCGACGACGTCATCAACACGGCCGGCCACCTGGTGAGCCCCTTCGAAGTGGAAAGCGCCCTGCTGGAGATTCCCGAGATCGCCGAGTCGGGGGTCATCGCCGCGCCGGACGAACTGCTGTTCGAAAAGGTGGTCGCCTACATCTCGCTGCACGCCAAGGTGCAGTACTCGCCGGAACTGGAGCTTAGGATCAGGCTCTACGTTTCCAACAAGGTCTCCACCATCGCAACACCCCAGGAGATCCACGTCATCGACAAGATCCCCAAGAACAAGAGCGGCAAGATCATGCGCCGCGTGCTGAAGGCGCGCTACCTTGGCAGCGACGCAGGCGATATTTCAACCATGGAGGAGGATTAGCATTGGATACCAGGACTAAGCTGCAGGGAATATTTCGCCAGGTGTTCGACGACGACGCGATAAAGATAGAGAGGAAAACGACTGCCGACGACATCGATGGCTGGGACTCGCTCTCGCACATGAACCTGATCGTCGCGGTCGAGATGGCTTTCAGCATCAGGTTCAACGTGAAGGACGTGCGGGCGCTGAAGGACGTGGGCGACCTGATCGACATCATCGACAAGAAGCTGGCGGGATAAATCCTACGGGCCTTTCAGGCACGAAAAGGCGGGAAAAACGCCAAGGACGCTGGAGCACCGTCCGGGTGTTCCTGTTTTCCCCGGTGAATTTCGCGCCTTTTTGTGGTTGGGTGCTTGCGCCTAGCGGAAGATATCCTTGACGCTGTGCAGCGGTTTGAGGACCGCGCCCAGATGTTTTTTATCGCTTACCTGCGGCAGCGTGTACAGGTCCCTGCCGCCTGCCCCGAAGTTCAATCCGTCCTTGATGTCCTGTATCAGAGCTTTGAGTCGCTCTATCTCGGTGCCGCCCCCCGTGTCGCACACCTGCCGCAGTTGCACATACAGGTCGTTGAACTCTCTCTCGCTTCTGGCCAGGCCGGTGATCCCGTGTTCCACGTCGTGATCCAGCAGAATCCGCTTGGTCTGTATCAGTTGCACCTCGATCCGCAGTTTCTCGATGATCGGCAGGTCGCTCTTCTTTAAATCGCACAGACATTTGCTCAAGATACTGTATTGCTTTAACATGGATCCCCCCTGCGGTGTAATGGACAGCTCTCCTACATCAAGAAGCGCGCCAACAGCAGCGGAATTTAAATTACTGACATATCGGGATGTTAGGGTCTTAAGGATGGCGCGCCCGCGGGCAGGGGGGGTGTTCGTTTTTTTACAGCGCCGCGCACGTGGGCAATATTCGCTTTATAAATCAAGCAGATAACCGGCAACTGTAACATTTTGGACATGTGAATATTTTTACAGTCAACTAGCCCATTGCTCTGAGAGAGACCGGACTTGCGAGATAGTGCGTTATATTATTTACGATTAACGATCTCTTTACACCAGATCTTCCTTCTCGAAAGCCTGCAGGGCGACCGCGGTGGTGACGCTCGCGTTCACGGCCGCGGCGATGTCGATGGCCTGAAGCAGCGCGTCCTGGGGGATGCCGCTCTCCAGGGCATGGCGCATGCGCCCGCCGGTGCAATGGACGCAACCGCGGGTGAGCGCAACGGCGAGACCGATCAGCTGTTTCTCGCGCTCGGTCAGATGGTCCGGTGCGTGTGAATGGTCCAGCAGGGCCTTGGCGGCAAAATCATTGAACTTCATCGTTCTCCTCCCGGCGTTCTGATCGCTAGATCCCGGCGTCCCTGATGGCTTCCGTCCGGCAGCCGGTGGCCGACGGTAATAAGTCTGGACAGAAGGGCGCTCCACGGTATAAATTCATCAAAATTGCCCGCCCGAAAGGTTGCGGCCCATTCCGGAAAAAGGAGGAAAGCAACTTGGTCGAGTGGCAAGAGAACCTCTCCATCGGGGTACTGGAAATCGACATCCAACACAAGCTTCTTTTTGAAAAGTTCAACAGCTTCCTGCAGGCCTGCCAGTCCGAGGCCGAGGGTGACACGGTGCACCGCCTGTTCTGGTTCCTGGAAGCCTATGCCGTCACCCACTTCAACAATGAAGAGAAGCTGATGCAGGAATTGGGGTACCCCGACTTCGTCGCGCACCGCAAGCAGCACCAGGAGTTCGCCGGTGAGGTGGGCAGGATCAAGGAGCGCCTCAAGAACGAGGGGGCGACCCAGAGTCTGGTATCCAGCATGACCATGTTCATAAGCAGTTGGCTGGTACAGCACATTTCCAACATGGACCGCGCCATCGGTCACTTCGTACACGAGCACCGGTAACAAAGGTTCCGGCAACCGCAGCGCTGCACCGCCCGAAATACTATATCCTGCGCCGACCTGAGTCAACAGGATATCCCGAAAAGCTTGTAGGGAAAGCTGATCCCGCGTCCTGCCTTCCGCAAATCCCCTGCTGCGCCCCTGAAAAGTACCTCGGGGTTTCCCTTTCCAGCAAAACTTCCGTTGCAGTCAGTGTCATAAGGATTTCCTCCGAGGTTGGCGCATCCACCTCTGCCCGGCGCCGAGTCCCTGAGGACGCCGCGCGGATCAGATAGCGCGAGCCCTGGGCACTGGAACTTGGCCTCCCCTTGTAAATCCCCTGGTGAATGATAGATTTTTCTCATGCTGCCAGCGGTAGCAGATCAGGCTGTCTGCCTTTGCCAAAATCCAGCTGCTAAAGGAAACCCCCATGAGAATCAGATCCCTCCTCGTCCTGGTCCCCCTGCTGTGCGCCGTCGCGCCGGAACCAAAGCTCCTGGCAAGCGACGCACCGGCCGGACAAGCCATTTCGCCCGGGCAGGCACAGGGAACACCGGCCGCGCAGACCATACCCGCCCCACAGCCCCAGGCGACACCAGCCGCACCGTCCGCACCGGCAACGCCAGCCGCACCAATTGCACCGTCCCTACCGGCAACGCCAGCCGCACCGAACGCATTGGCCGTGCAGGCAACACCGGCCACGCCGTCCCTACCGGTGACACCAGCCGCACTTGCCATAGTGCCGACGCCAGCCGCGCCCGCCGCGCAGCCTCGCCTGCATCACCCGGTTTCCAGCAGCAGCCCCGAGGCACGCGACCTCTTCGACCAGGGACTTTTTTTCATCTACGCCTTCAACCATGACGAGGCCGTGCGCTGCTTCCAGGAAGCGGCCCGGCTCGACCCAGACTTCGCCCTGGCGCACTGGGGGGTCGCGCTCGCCCTGGGTCCCAACATAAACCTGGAGGCAGACCCGGCCCGACAAAAGGCCGCCTTCCAGGCCCTCTCCCGCGCCCAGGCGCTGGCAGCCAAGGCTCCCAGGCAGGAGCAGGCCTACATCCGGGCGCTCTCCAAGCGCTACTCCAGTAACCCCGACGAGGACCTGCACAAGCTGGCGGTCGACTACATGGAGGCGATGCGGGAGCTCTCGGAGAGGTACCCCGACGACCCGGACGCGGCCACACTGTACGCGGAGAGCCTGATGGACCTGCGCCCCTGGCAGCTCTGGTCGGCGGACGGCCGACCGGCGCCGGGCACCCCGGAGCTCCTGGCGGTCCTGGAGTCGGTGCTGCGGCGCTACCCCGACCACATCGGGGCGAACCATTACTACATCCATGCCGTGGAAGCCTCGCCCCACCCGGAATGGGGCCTCCCCAGCGCGCAAAGGCTGCAGGCCATGCAGCTTCCCGCGGGGCACCTGGTGCACATGCCGGCACACATCTACATGCGGGTCGGCGCCTACCGGGAGGCAGCGCAGGCTAACGACGCCGCCGTGGCGCGGGACCAGAGCTACCTTGAGAGTGCAGGGACCGGCGGCATCTACGCGCTCATGTACTACAGCCACAACCTCCACTTCCTGGCGGTCGCCCGGAGCATGCAGGGACGCTTCAGTGATGCGCTGTCGGCCGCGGAAAAGCTTGCCGGGCACGTCGCCATCGCCGCGGACGCCATGCCGATGCTGGACTTCTTCGTCCCGACCCCGGACCTGGTCCTGGTCCGCTTCCACAAGTGGCAGGAGATACTGAGGATCGCCGGTCCGCCGCCGGCCACCCCTCTGGCCGGGGCGCTGCGGCATTTCGCGCGCGGCATGGCCTTTGCCGGAACCGGGGCGACCGAACTCGCCCGCTCGGAGAGTGCCGAGCTGCGCGCCGCCACCGGGAAGGTTCCGGCGGACGCGGCGTTCGACCTGAACAAGGCAAGCGAGGTACTGCCGATTGCCGGGTGGTACCTGGAGGCCCGTATCGCCCGGAGCGCGGGGGACCTAACCGGCGCGGCCGAGGCGCTGCGCAAGGGGGTCGCGGCCGAGGACGCGCTGCGCTACACGGAGCCGCCCAGCTGGTACCTGCCGCTTCGGGAGCCGCTCGGGGGGGTGCTGCTCATGCAGGGGAACTTCGTCGGGGCGGAGCGGGTCTTCCGGGAGGAGCTGGTCAGGAACCCGCGCTCGGGGCGGGCGCTGTACGGCCTTTGGGAAAGCCTGAAGGGGCAAGGCAGGGAGTACGAGGCGCAACTGGTGCGGCGTGAATACCAAGCCGCCTGGAGCGAGGCGGATGGGGAACTGGACCGGGAGAGTTTGTAACGAAGGCGGGTGCTGCGCAGCCTTTCACCTTTCACCTTTTCAACAGGTCACTTGAAGTTCAGTTGGATGGCCTGAGTCGCCTGCTGCAGCTCGAAGGCGGCATCGGCGAAGCTGGGGGGCCCCATGACGCCGCGCGCCCCGTTGGAGGCGGCGGTCGGCTCCACGGGCCAACCGAAGAAGCTGAGGTCCAGCTTGCCGTTGTTGTTTAGGTCCTGGTAAGCCGCAGCGGCGTAGGTCCCGCGCGGCAGCCCGCTGAAGCTGAGCTCCGCCTCGCTCCCGGTGACCGCAGCCGCCTTGTGCGCGACAGCCTTCTCGGGTCGGGTCGGAAAACCGGCGGCATCTTTCCAGAGCATGACGCGCACGGTCCCGGCCCCACCGCGCAGACCGGAGAACTTCACGATGAGCGTTTCGGCGTCCGCCCGGCTGCTGTGCCAAAGAAGCGCTGAGATCAGGACAATGCAGGCTGCAACAGAGTTCATGGGAGTGGGCCTTTCGGGGTTGGTCGTGCCAGCTCTTTTTGTAGCATATCCGCGCTGCCTTGGCGACCCTTTTTCCCCCGAGGCCCGCGTCCCCACCCGCGTCCCCACCCGCGTCCCCACCCGCGTCCCCACCCGCGTCCCCGAACGCCGCCCCGCTAGCGCTCCAGGGAGGCGTAGCGGCTCTGGTTCCCTCTCTTCAGCAACAGGAGCAGCGGGAAGCCCCTCCTCGCGGCAACCAGGGCGGCGTTGTAGTCGGCCAGGCTCTTGATGGGCTTGCGGTTCACCTCCATGATCACGTCGCCCACCAGGACTCCGGCCTCCTCGGCGCTCCCTCCCTGCTCGACCTCCGTCACCACGACGCCGGATTGCTCGCTGATCCCCGCCTGCTGGCGCAACTGCTCGGAGAGGCTATCCACCTTCATCCCCAGGCTCTGCACCGGCGCCTCCGCCTGCACCTGTGAGGCGGCCTTCTCCTCTGAGAGCTCGGCGATCTTCAGGGTGACATGGAGCTCCTTGGCGTCACGTATCACCACGACGGGGACGTTCTTGCCTATCGGGGTTTCCGCGACCAGGCGTGGCAGGTCGTTGGCGCTTTTCAGGGTGTGGCCGCCGTAGGACACGATGATGTCGCCCTGCTTGATGCCGCCCTTGGCAGCCGGACCTTCGAGATCCAGATCGCCCACCAGTGCGCCGCGCGGCTCCTTAAGACCGAAAGACCGGGCGATCTCGGGGGTCACGCTTTGCATGCTCACACCGATCCAGCCCCGAACCACCCTCCCCTTGGCCCTGAGCTGGGCGACTACCGACTTGGCCAGGGCGCTCGGGATGGCGAAGCCGATCCCCTGCCCCCCGGAAACGATGGCCGTGTTGATGCCGATCACCTCACCCTTGAGGTTGACCAGCGGTCCCCCGCTGTTGCCCGGGTTGATCGGGGCGTCGGTCTGCAGGAAGTTGTCGTAGGGGCCGGAGCCGAGCACCCTGCCGGTCGCGCTGATGATCCCTTGGGTGACCGTGTGCTCCAGGCCGAAGGGGTTCCCCACGGAGAGCACCCAGTCCCCGACCCGTATCTTCTCGGAGTCCCCCAGCGCGAGCACGGGGAGGTTCTCGAAGAGCGAGGATATTTTCAGCAGCGCCAGGTCCGTCTTGGGGTCGCGTCCCACGACCTTCGCCTTCAGTTCCCGGCCGTCCGAGATCTTCACCTTGATCTCGTCCGAGCCCTCCACCATGTGGTTGTTGGTGATGATGAAGCCGTCCTTGCTGATGATGAACCCGGAGCCGAGGCTTTGCTGCTTCATCTCCCGGTCCGGCATGTTCTCGTGGAAGTGCTTGAACAGCTCGCCCAGGGGGTTGTCCTCATTGTCCTCGTCGTTGCCGAAGAAGTGGCGGAAGGGGTTGCCGGGGACCTTCACGGTCGAGGTCGTGCTTATGTTCACCACCGCAGGCGTCACCTTTTCGGCCAGGTCGGCGAAGGACTTGGGAAAGCCGATGGTCTGGGAGCTACTCTTCCGTTCGCAGCCGAAGGGAATCACGAAGAGCATGGTGAGCAGCACCAAGAGCGCGCCGGGCTTGATCGATCGCCAAACATTCATATCCCTCTCCTCACCGCGGAAGTGATGCTCCATCATACAAAAATAGCTTGGAGGGGTTTAATGTCAAGGAGGGAGAGGCAAAGGCAAGAGCTGCGCCGAAAAGGCACAAAGTAAAGGGCAGGACAAAGCAGGCACGTCAAAAGCTTTAACACAAAGGCGCAAAGTTAAAGCGACGGAACAGGAGGCACGTCAAAAGCTTCATCGCAAAACTTGACTGCAACAAACCAGACGCAAAGACGCAAAGGCGCAAAGTCAAAGGCACGGCAGCAAACGGCAAAGCAAAAGGGGGAACCTGACAGTCTAGACGGGTGTTCTTCCCTTTTCGCCTTGTCTCTCTTTGTCTCTCGTTTTTAGCCTTGTCTCTCGTTTTTAGCCTTGTCTCTCTTTGCGCCTTCGCGTCTTTGCGCCTTTGCGTTAAGTGCCTTTAGTCTGGGCCTTTAGTCTGGGATTTTAGTCTGGGCCTTTAGCCTAGTTCTCCGGCTGGGGCTGCGGCTGGGCGGGATCGGGTTGTCGACCGGTACCGGGCTGCGCACCGTCGGGCTGCGGCAGCGGCTGGACCGTCAACGGTTGACCAGGCAACGGTTGACCAGGCAACGGCTGACCCGGCAGCGGCTGGGCCGGGACCGGCGGGTTCAGCAGGTCGCCGCCGTGCTTGGGACAGTACCTGGTCGGCTCGCTCCCGGTGAGATAAAACTCTTCGCGGGTCGTCGGACAGTCCGGGGTCGCCAGCAGGCCGGTCGTAGGATCGATGCGGACGCTGACCACGGTGTCGGGCTTCGGGAAGTCGGGAGCCGGCTTGCCGGCCAGGGCCGCTCGCATGAAGCGCCCCCAGATCGGTGCGGAGATCGCCCCGCCGGTGAACCCTCTGCCGCCAGGCTTGGGCTTGTCGTACCCCACCCAGACCCCGGTTATCAACTGCGGGGTATAGCCGACAAACCAGGCGTCCCGGTAATCGTCGGTGGTACCGGTCTTGCCGGCGCTGGGACGCTCCTGGCTGAACTTCTTCAGCCCCTTGGCGGTCCCGTAGACCAGTACGTCCTTCATCATCTGGGTGGTGACGTAGGCGGTGCCGGGGGCGAGCACCGGTGCGACCACCGGCGGGATCTCGGTCCAGCCGCGCTTCCTCTGCTCGTAGATCCGGATGATGGTGCGCGGCTCGGGGCGCAGGCCGCCGCTCGCCAGAGGGGCGTAGGCGGAGACCAGCTCGCTCAGGGTCACTTCCTCGGCGCCCAGCGCCAGGGAGAGGCCGTTCTGGGCGTGCAGCGGCAGCCCCAGGGTCGCGGCGAAACCGGTGAAATACGGGACGGTGATCTCGTTCAGCAGCTTTACCGCGATGACGTTGTTGGAGTGCGCCAGTGCCTGGCGCAGGGAGAGCTCGCCGTAGAGCTTCCGCTCGTAGTTGAGCGGCGTCCAGGTCTGGCCGTTGCCCCGGTCGTAGGCGACCGGCGTGTCATTCATCAGACTCCCGGCGGTGAACCCCCTTTCCAGGGCTGCGGCGTAAATGGCCGGCTTGATGGCGGAACCGGGCTGGCGCTTGGCGAAAAAGGCGCGGTTATAAGGGCTCTTGGCGAAATCCACGCCGCCCACGGCCGCCAGCACGTCACCCGTGGCGGGGTCCTGGCAAAGGAGTGCCCCCTGCAGCTTGGGGTTGATCCTTTTGACCCCCTCGCTCAGGACCTTCTCCGCGAGGGTCTGCAGCTTGAGGTCCATCGCCGTGATGACATCGAGCCCGCCCTGCTCGATGATCGCCGCGCCGTAGCGCTCGATCAGCTTGGCCCGCACGTGCGCCAGGTAGTAGGGGGCCGCCCCGGTCTTGGTGACCGCCGCCGGGTGCGCCATGATCTTTTGGCGCTGCTCTTCGCTGATCATCTTGAGGTCGACCATGCGCTTTAGCACGACGCTTCTGCGCAGCGAGACCTTGGCGCTGTCCCCCAGCGGGTTGTAGCGGGCCGGGGCCTTGGGTATGCCGGCCAGTAGGGAGCACTCGGCCTCGGAAAGCTCCTGGGGACTCTTGTCGAAGTAGAGGCGGGCCGCCTGGGCGATGCCCCAGGCGCCGTTGCCGAAGTTGATCTCGTTGAAGTACATCTCCAGAATCTGCGCCTTGGAGTACTTCTTCTCGAAGTCGAGCGCCAGCATCCCTTCCTTGACCTTGCGGTCCAGGGTCTTCTCGGAGGAAAGGTACTTGTTCTTGATGAGCTGCTGGGTGATGGTCGAGCCACCCTCGGCCATGCGTCCCTTGGCCACGTCCTTCACCAGGGCGCGGGCGATCCCCTTCAGGTCGATGCCGTTGTGCTCGTAGAACCGGGAGTCCTCGACGGCCACCAGGGCGTTTTGCAGGAAGACGGGAATCTGGCTGATGGGGACCCAGTACCTCCCCGCGGGGAGTATGCGCCCGGCGAAGTGGCCGTCGCGGTCAAACACCCTGATGGAGCCGGAGCCGGCCGGCAGCAGGGGATAGGTGGCGAAGTTTTCCAGGGCGAGGGCCGAAGAGCAGAGCGCCGGCACCAGTAACATCGTGACCAGGGCGGTGCGGGCGAATTTAGCGAAAAGCGAGGGGAGGTAGGGAAACAAGATGATTTTTTCTCCTTGGACCGCGGGGTAGAGCGCTAGCTATTTTTACTCCTTCAGGGAGACCCGCGTCAAGGAGCAAACTGAGGGCGCCGGTTTCGGGGCGAAGCGGAAGGCCCCCCCTGCTTCACTGCGTCCGGCTTCCTTCCTATTTCATAGGGGGGACAAAGCGGCAGTGTCGGCAGTGTCCCCCCTGCGCCAGCAGGGGGGAAGGCTCGCTTAGCGAGACAGGGGGGTTTCCCCTCATGGCAAGCACCCCCCTGCTGCACTGCGTTCAGCTTCCCCCCTATTTCATAGGCTGTGTTAGGTGCTGACGTTGATTTCCCTCGGGGCACGGAAGGCGGGCGAATACAAGATTCGCCCCTACCAGCGCGATGAGGTGTAGGGGCGAACCTCGTGTTCGCCCGTGAGCTGCGTCCGCATTCACCCCGCGTGGGCACGGGGTGCCCACCCTGCACTTGAAAAAAACCACAACTCTGCATAACAGAGCCATTTCATAGGGGGGACAAATGAGTGCATCCGGCTTCCCCGCCATTTCGTTGGTGGGGAGCCGCCGCCCTACGCCCTGAAGCGCTGCAGCTCGCCCTGCAGGGTCAGCGACTTCTGCGCCAGCAGCTGGGCCACCTCGCGGGTGTTGTCGCCGGAATAGCTGTTTTGCTGGGACAGCTCCGTCATCCGGGCCATGATGGCGATGAGCTCCTTGGTGCGCATGGCGATGGAGGTGCTCTTCTTCACCAGGGTGAAGGAGGAGTCGACGGTGCGGGAGAGCACCTCGCTGGTGGACTGGGCGTCCACGATGAGCCCCTGCGACTTCTCCGAGATGCCGGTGATGTTCCCCGAGATGCGGGAGACCTCGCCGTGGATGACGGAGATGTTGGAGGTGATCGCCTTGGTCAGCGCCTCGATCTCCACCAGGGAGCGCTGGGTGCGCTCGGCGAGCTTGCGCACCTCGTCGGCCACGACCGCGAAGCCGCGCCCCTGCTCCCCGGCGCGGGCCGCCTCGATGGAGGCGTTGAGCGCCAGCAGGTTGGTCTGGTCGGCGATGTCGGAGATGATACCCAGCACGTCGTGGATCTTTTCCGCCTCGCTGTTCAGGCTGTTCATGCGGCCGGCCAGCTGTTGCTGGCTCTGGGTGTCGTGCAGGATCAGATCGTTCACGGTGCTGAGGTCGGCGATGAAGCGCTGCAGCATGCCGAAGGTCTTCTCCAGCACCTCCGTTGAGTTTATCGAGAGCTCCTCGGTGATGTCCAGGTCCTCACCCACCTCGTGGGCCAACCGCTCGGTGGACGCCACCAGGTCGGACTGCTGCTGGATGTTGCCGGCCAGCGCCTCGGAGGTGGCGGAGAGCTCCTCGCTCGCCGTCGCGGTCTCCTGGGAGCTGTCGGAGGCGGAGCGCACCAGGCGCTGGGCGTTGTCGAGGAAGCTGTTGATGGACTGCCCCGCCTGGGCGATCTCGTCGCGGCCGCAGACCTGCACGCGCCGGGTCAGGTCCCCCCCGGCCAGGTCGTGGGCGGCGCTCGTGATCGCGTCGACCGAGCTCAGGATGCTCCGGATGATCCAGAGGGCGAACCAGCGGCTCAGCGGCAGGGCCAAAAGGATCAGGGCGATGCTGAAGATCATGATCAGGCGGGTGGCGGCGATCAGCTGGCGGCCCCGTCCGTCCAGGTCCCTGGCGAGCTTGTTTTCCACTTCCTTGAGGAGGTTGATCCTCTTGCTGGCGAGCTCGAACCAGCCGGCCGCATCGACCCCGCCAAGGCTTGGCTGCTGCCCCCGGTCCAGGGCCTGGGCCCGCAGCTTCAGGACCTCGGCGCAGGCGGGCGCCGCCATCCGGTCCGCGTAGAAGGCGCGCTGCTCCGGGTTCGCGTAGGAGGAGAAGAGCTCCAGGAAAGTCTGCTGCCTGGCGACGATGGTGACGAAGCGGTTGAAGAAACCGGGGGCAAAGCTGTCCCGGGCGAAGCTGTTGGCGAGCGTCGCCCGCTCGATGCCGGCCATCTCCTTGGCCTGCAAAAGGCTTGAGTAGCTGCTGGCCAGGGTCGCCAGCTCCGCGTTGTGGCTCAAGAGCACCAGTTGGGCCGGGACCTTGAGCAGCCGGGATACGGTGTCGGTGTAGTACGTGATGGCATCGGCCGCCTCCAGTGTCTGGGCGCTCACCCCGGAGCGGATGGCCGTTATTTTGTCCAGCGAGCCCGCGGCGTCGTCCACCAGGCTCCCCAGCGCGGCATCGTGGCGCGTCGTTGCGAAGGCGCGGAACTGCCCCCTGAGCAGCTCCAGCGAGGCGTCGCTCGCCTTGCGCTGTTCCTGGAGTTCCGAGGCGAACTTCGCCCCCTGGCTGCCGAGGAAGCCGGCCGTCATGCCGCGCTCGCGCTGCAGCTCGTGCACCAGGTCCCCACAGCCGGTGGAGATGGCCACCAGGGCGTCCACATCCTTGAGGGTCCGGTACTCCGAGACCTTGGTGAACGACAGAGAAAACGCGAAGCAGAGCAGGAACAATGTGGGGAAACTGGTGAGCAGCAGCAGCTTGGACTTGATGCGCAGGTTCTTCAGATTCATGTAGCCTCTCTAGACAAAACGGCATTGTGGAACATCGGCAAAGCTTGCCGCCATTGAGCTCTTCATCGGCATAACTACCTGGAACTTAAACATTTATTGATTTTAATCCGGGGAGCAACAGGGGGCGGGAACTTTGGGACGGAGACCATTTCACGCACATATCTAACCGGAACAACGCCAGGGTGGGCCGGGTGAGGGGAGGGGCGCCCTGCGGCTCTCGCGGCGCTGCCCCCCTCCCCTTCCCGTTGACCAGATGGCCTAGAGGTTTCTCTCGCCGCTCTCCTCGGCGAGCGCCAGGACCTGGTCGCCGTAGCCGTCGGTGACCGTGCGCTCGATGTGCAGCAGCTCATACCAGCGCCGGAAGGCCTCGATGAAGATGATCGTCATCAGCAGCATCAGGACGACGGACATCCCCGCCAGCAGGTAGAGCCCCTTGGGCATGAAGTTCTTGGTGATGTTCAGATACCCCGCCCACATGCAGATCGGCATCATAAAGAGGCCGGGGCCGGCGGTCACCCAGGCGTACTTCGCCTTGCCGAGCCGGATCAGCATGGTGGTGCCGACGATCAGCGCGCAGGTCGCCAGCAGCTGGTTACTCATGCCGAACAGGGGCCAGATGGTGGAGATGTCGCCGGTATAGACCAGGTAGCCCCAGGCCGAGGTGAACAGGGCGGAGGTGACGATAATGCCGGGCTTCCAGCTGTTGTCGGCGAAGGGAGCGTAGAGCTTCCCCAGTATCTCCTGCAGCAGGTAGCGCCCCACCCGGGTGCCGGCGTCGACTGCGGACAGGATGAAGACCGCCTCGAACATGATGGCGAAGTGGTACCAGTAGCCCATCATCCCCTTCATGAAGGGGACGGCGGAGAAGATGTAGGCCATGCCGACCGCCAGGGAGACGGCGCCGCCGGGACGCCCCTGCACCTGCTCGCCCACCTGGGCCGCCAGGGTGGGGAGGTTGACCGTCGCCATGTGGAGGGTCGCGAAGACCTTGGGCGCGGCGTTGATGGCGAAGTAATCGGCCGGCACCAGCACGCAGGCGGCGATCAGCGCCATGATGGCGACGAACCCCTCCACCAGCATCGCCCCGTAGCCGACGAACAGGATGTCGCGCTCGTTGGCGATCATCTTCGGCGTGGTGCCGGAGCCGATGATGGCGTGGAAGCCGGAGAGCGCGCCGCAGGCGATGGTGATGAAGATGAACGGGAAGGCGGCACCCGGGATGATCGGGCCGCCGCCGAAGAAGTAGGGGGTCAGGGCCGGCATGCTCAGATCGGGATGGATGCAGATGATGCCGACGGCCAAAAGGAGGATGGTGCCGATCTTCAGGTAGGTGGAGAGGTAGTCGCGCGGCACCAGCAGGAACCAGACCGGCAGCACGGAGGCGGCGAAGCCGTAGACGGGGATGATCAGGGCCAGCTGCTTCTTGGAGAAGGTGAAGAAGGCAGCCAGGGTCGGGTCGGCGGCGACGTAGGGGCCGGCGAGTATCGCCAGCGCCAGGAGGATCACGCCGATGGCGGAGCCACCCTTGACGTCGCCGGGACGCACCGCCCTCAGGTAGATCCCCATGACCATGGCGATCGGGATGGTGCAAAAGACGGTGAAGGTCCCCCAGGGGCTGTTGAACATGGCATTGACGACTGCGATGGAGAGGCCGGCCAGGGTCAGGATCAGGATGAACAGGATCGCGAAGGAGGCGACCTTGCCGGCGACCTTGCCGATCTCGGCCTCGGCGATGACCGAGAGGCTCTTCCCCTTGTGGCGCACGGAGGCGAACAGCACGATGGCGTCGTGTACCCCGCCCGCCAGCACCGCCCCGATCAGGATCCAGAGCGCGCCGGGCAGGAAGCCGAACTGGGCCGCCAGCACCGGCCCCAAAAGCGGCCCCGCCGCCGCGATTGCCGCGAAGTGGTGGCCGAACAGGACGTATTTATCGGTCTTCAGGTAATCGTGGCCGTCCTGATACGTGACGGCCGGAGTTTCCCTCTCCCCGCGCAGGTTCATGACCTTGTCGGCCAGGAACAGCCCGTAGAACCGGTAGCCAAGCGCGAAGACACATGCTGCGACGAAAATGAGCGTCAACGAATTCATTTGGTCCCCCCTTTTGTGTACGGTCTTTTTGACCCAATAAAGCCCGGCGGCCCGCCCGCCCTGATGCAGTGCAGTCAGGGCGGTGCATGCTGGCCCGAGGCCATGCATTATCATTTCAAAAGCACAGTCGTAGCGGAGGTACTGAAAGCATTTGTAAGCCTTCTCTACTTTACTCCAGTCTGCGCAACAATCAACTAAATTTAATAATCGTTTTGTATACAGATGAGTGTCCGGAGCTCCGTCCTTGTGACAGTAGCGGCTGTGCCTCTCTCAAAGCGCTCCTCCCCACCCGACAAATCTTGAAAGTGCAACCAGTAAACAAGAAAAAATACAGTTAAAGTTTGGGACTGCCAGCCCGAAGCTTAGGATATGACAGGCAAAGGCTCTTCGTCAGTCAACTTTGTGAGATAAATATCCTAAGGAGGGTGCGCAATGAATCGGGCTAAACTATTCGGGGCTATTGGCATACTAACGATGCTTGCAGGCTGCGCCACGCCGGTACACTTAAGCGACGGCATGAGGGACCGTGTCTTCGTCCCGTGTACGGACGACGCGTTTTGTTTCAGGAACACCTACGGCATCGTACGGGAGCACAACTGCAACGAGTTCCCCGTCACCTTCAGAAACAACGAATACGAGTACAAGGCCAATAAGTTCGAATGGATCTACCAGACCAACGAGGCGATACCGGCCGGATCTGTCGTGACCTATAAATAATTCTATACTTTTTGGAGGAACACTATGAGATCCGGCGCAATGTTACTGTTACTTTCAGCACTGCTGATGTTTTCAGCCTGTGCTCCCTTGAATGTCACCCATCAAAACTATAGCGGCGCCGACAACCGTCTGTATGGCCTGGACGCCGACCAGAGGTATATCGTGTCGGAATCCCTCGGGATTCAGCCGGCGTCCAACTCGGTAGGCCGGTTCAACGCCCAGGTGATCTTCCTGGCGGACCAGCTGGAGAAAAACGCCGACAGGAAAAGCCTCGGCAACACCTTCATCGTCACCAGCTTCAGCAACCTGGACAACCTTGCCGAGACCTCCACGCTGGGAAGGCTCATCTGTGAAAGCCTGATCCACGAGCTTCAGGTCAGGAAATGGCAGGTGTACGATGTCAGGCTCACCAAGGACGTCATGGTGAACCCGACCGGGGAGTTCTCCCTGAGCCGGGACATCAACAAGATTCGGGAGATCTACCGGGTGGGCGGCGTGGTGACGGGGACCTATACCTACATCGACGGCGTCATCATCGTGAACGGCAGGTCCATCGACACCAATACCGGCATCGTGCTGTCATCCGCCCAGGCCAGGCTTAACAGCAACTGGTTCACTGACGCGCTGCTTTTCAACCAAAACAACCTGAAAGAGATGAGGATAGTCGGTGAGAGCTCTAAATAAGCTAGCGAGTGGCGGTCCCCGGGGGTCCCGGATGGATTTCCTGCGTGGGGGCGCCCGACTGCTCGGCGCCTGCTGGCTGCTGCTCTGCGCCGCCGGTCTCCTGCCGGTCCGGAGCGCGGACGCCGGGTTTTATGACCAGGACCACGAGAAGAAGAGCAGCTGCACCAGCCAGAACCTGGACCAGGTCGAGCTGAAGACGATCTTCCAGGATATCGCCAAGGAGCTCTGCACGGACAACTGCGGCGAGTGCGGCAGGCAGAACCAGTGCGGCGGCGCGCCGGACGGCAAGGGAGCCGGCGCCGATCCGCAGAAGGCGGTTCTGGTGGCCGACTTCGTCGACCTGCAGAATCTCCAGCCCAATCAGTACGGCATGGTGATGGGTGAATTGATGCGGGGCAGTCTCAATAACAGCTGCTGCTACAAGATCGTCCAGGCGGAGTTTGCCAAGTATTTCAAGCTTACCGAGAGCGGGCTGGTGGTTTTGTCCCGAAATGTCAGCGACATCAAGACTGACAAGTACGTGCAGCCCGAGTGCATCGTCGGCACCTACACCATGATGAACAGCAAGATGATCATATTCGTGCGGAAGATCAATACCAGCAACGGCCTCATATCCAAAATGGTCATGAGAGAGATCGATTTCGAGTGTTCAGGCGGTAAGGTCAGCTACACGGTCAAGTAAGGGATCGTTGAGGATATCCTGCCGGCACAGGTTCCGTTTTGTCACACCTATGAAAAGTTAGGGGCAGTTTTCCCTGAGGCAGGAAAGGCGGGCGAATACAAGATTCGCCCCTACGGGCTGTAAGGTATCCGTAGGGGCGAACCTTGTGTTCGCCCCTTTCCGGTTCAATCTATCCAACGTAACCCTTCTCCTTCCCGCCCCACCCTGCCTTATGCTTCCCCGCCACCGTACCGTAGCAGCAGCGCAGACCAGCACAGCCAGGGTTCCCCTTGACATCCATACCCCCGGGGGGTATTTTGGGATCACGTTATTAGACAACCGGTCGGGCGCATCTCAAGGAGTTGCCATGGAAGGAGCATCACAGAAAAAGCTGGTGGCGCGGGTCAAGCGCATCGCCGGGCAGGTGGCGGGCGTTCAGCGCATGCTGGAGGAGAAGCGCTACTGCGTGGACATCCTGAACCAGATTGCCGCGGCGCGCTCGGCGCTGGATGCCCTGGGGGTCGAGCTCCTTACACGGCACCTGGAGAGCTGCGTCCTTGGCCACGGCAGCGACTCGGAGCACCAAAACGCCAAGTCGATGACCCAGCAGGAACTGCTCGCCGAGGTGAAGACGGCGCTGTCCAGGTTCCTGAAGTAGGGACTGAACCAGATCCGACCGATCCGACCGATCCGACCGATGAGAAATCTGACCGAGCAGCCGGATGGGACCGATCAACCAGAGGAGGCCCGAAGTGAAGTCTGTACGCTGTGAACTTCCGCTGACCGGGATGCATTGCGCCTCCTGCGCCGGGCGCATCGAGAAGGCGCTCGCGGGCGCCCCCGGGGTCCTCGCGGCGACCGTCAACTTCGCCACCAGCCGCGCCACGGTCCAGTACGACCCGCAGACGACGGGGGTCGAGCTCCTGCGGCAGCTGGTGCGGGACCTGGGCTACCAGGTCATCGCGACCAGCGAGCGCTGCGAGTTGCCGCTGACCGGGATGCACTGCGCCTCCTGCGCCGGGCGCATCGAAAAGGCGCTCGCGGGCGCCCCCGGGATCCTCGCGGCGACCGTCAACTTCGCCACCAGCCGCGCGACGGTCCAGTACGACCCGCAGCTGACCGGGGTGGAGGCGCTGAGCCAGCTAGTGCGCGAGCTGGGCTACCAGGTGCTGGCGCCCCAGGGGAGCGGGCCGGACGGCGCGGCGGCGCTGCAGGAGGCCGAGGGGGAGCTGCGGAAGGCCGAATACCGGCAGCAGAAGCAGCGCTTCATCTTCTCGCTGGCGCTCTCACTGCCGGTCTTCCTGCTCGCCATGGGCGGCCACCTGGTGCCGGCTCTCCGGGACACCCTGGACTTCCCCGGACGCGACTGGCTGGAGCTGGCGCTCACCACGCCGGTGCTGTTTTGGGCGGGGCGCGGCTTCTTCAGCGGGGCCTGGGCCGCCGGACGGCACCGCAGCGCGGACATGAACACGCTGGTCGCCCTGGGCACGCTGTCGGCCTACCTCTACTCCGTGCTGGCGACGGTCGCTCCGGGCTGGCTCGCCGGGGCCGCGGGCGGCGCGCACCGGATGGGGAGCGGCTCCGGGCACGGCGGGGTCTACTTCGAGTCGGCGGCAGTCATCGTGACGCTGATCCTCATGGGGCGGCTCCTGGAAGCCCGGGCCCGGGCCAAGACGGGGAGTGCCATCCGCGCCCTGATGGGCCTGCAGCCCAAGCTCGCCCGCGTGGAGCGCGAAGGGCGCGAGCAGGACATCCCGGTGGGCGAGCTGGTGCTGGGCGACCTGGTGCTGGTTCGGCCCGGCGAGAAGGTGCCGGTCGACGGCGAGCTGATCGAAGGGGCCTCCTTCGTGGACGAGAGCATGCTGACCGGCGAGCCCCTGGCGGTGCAGAAAACGGCCGGCGACACGGTCATCGGCGCCACCCTCAACAAGACCGGCTCCTTCCGGATGCGCGCCACCCGGATCGGCAAGGACACCGTACTGCAGCAGATCGTGCGCCTGGTCCAGGAAGCCCAGGGGAGCAAGGCGCCCATCCAGCGGCTGGCCGATCTGATCGCGAGCTACTTCGTGCCGACCGTGATCTGCCTCGCCATCGCCACCTTCGTCCTCTGGTTCGACCTCTCGCCGCCGGAGACCCGGCTCACCATGGCGCTCCTCACCATGGTCTCCGTGCTGATCATCGCCTGCCCCTGTGCGCTCGGACTCGCCACGCCGACCGCCATCATGGTCGGGACCGGCCGCGGCGCCCAAAGCGGCATCCTCATCAAGGGAGGCGAGGCCTTGGAGAGCGCGCACCGCCTGACGACGATCGTGCTGGACAAGACCGGCACGGTCACCCGCGGCGTGCCGGTCGTGACGGACATCGCGGCCCACGTGGTGGAGGAGGAAACCCTGCTCCGCCTGGCGGCCTCGGCCGAGGCGGGGAGCGAGCACCCGCTGGGCGAGGCGATCGTCCGCTCGGCGGCGGAGCGTGGCCTCGCCCGGACGCCGGCCCTAGAGTTCAACGCGATCCCCGGCTACGGCGTGGAGGCGCTGGTGGAGGGGCGCCGGGTCCTGATCGGCACCGCGCTCCTGATGCGGGAGCGCGGCCTGCAGGTCGACGAGACGGCGAGCCACGGGCTTGCCGAGGCGGGGAAGACCCCGGTCTTCATCGCCCTCGACGGGGCGGACGCCGGCATCATCGCGGTCGCCGACCCGATCAAGGAGGGGTCGCGCCGGGCCGTAGCGCGCCTGCACGCCCTGGGCCTCGAAGTCATCATGCTGACCGGCGACCAGGAGCGCACCGCCCAGGCGATCGCCCGCGAGGTCGGCGTGGACCGGGTGCTTGCCGGGGTGCTGCCGCAGGGGAAGAACGAGGAGATCAAGAAGCTCCAGGCCCAGGGGAAGCTGGTGGCGATGGTGGGCGACGGGATCAACGACGCCCCGGCCCTGGCCCAGGCCGACATCGGCATCGCCATGGGGGGGGGCACGGACGTCGCGATGGAAGCGGCGGACATCACCCTGGTGGGGGGCGACCTGAACGGGGTGGCGGCCGCCATCGCGCTTTCCCGGGCGACCATCGCCAACATCAGGCAGAACCTGTTCTTCGCCTTCATTTACAACATCATCGGCATCCCCGTCGCGGCGGGGGCGCTCTACCCGCTGACCGGCTGGCTGCTGAGCCCGATGGTCGCCTCACTGGCCATGGCGCTCTCCTCGGTCAGCGTCGTGACCAATGCCCTGCGGCTGCGCGGCTTCCGCGTGGAAAGGAGTTGAGAACATGGACCTGGCACAGACCTTGGTGACGAGCGGCGGGGTGGCTTTGATTGGGCTTACCCTCTGGTTCTTCTTCGGCAAGCGTTGACATTCAGCCTCTCTAACCTATACTGCTTCCATGCCTGGAGAATCCCGCAGACAAAGAATGTTCGCCGCGCTGACAACCGTCCTGGTCGCTCTGTCTCTGGCAAGCTGCAGGGGGGTCGGCACTGGCATGGAGGGAAACCTCTACGAGAAGATGACCATCTTCTCGCTGATCGCACTGACCTTCCTGGCCGTCATCTTGATTCCCTTCGTCAGTCCCGGCTCCGACAGCAAGGCTTTGGCGCGCTACCGGGAACTGATCAGGCAGGCCCCTCCCCTACCCTTGAGCGCGGCGGAGCTGACCGGCTTTCCGGTATACCTCTGGGACTCCCGAAAGTCCTTCCACAAGATGCTTTTCGGCGCGGACGGCTCGTTCTCCGAGTCACCCCTGACGACCTCCAACGGCGTCGATCCGGCGGCACAACCCTGCGGGAGCTGGACTTTGACTGCGGAAGGGGAGTTGCAGATCGCGCGCAGACTGGCCGCCGGCGTCAGGCGCCTCACCCGGGTCTCCCCGGACGGTTACCACCTCCCCACCCTCATGCGCCTTAATTCCGGCTTCGCCGAGGCCTGGTTCCTGGGCGAGCAGAGCCTGGCCGAGGTGCAGATCTCCTGCTTCGGCTACTCGGAATCGCGCCCCTCGCCCGACAAGTTCACGGCGCAACTGCTGCAGGGCCTGACAGTCTACTGGGCGACCTATCCAGCCGTCGTACTGTCAACCGGAGGCGAGGCGACGGTCAACCCCGAGTTCGCCTATGGCGTAGTGATCTTCCACCCCGACGGGACCCTGTCAAAATCGATCAGTAACCCCATCGACGCCCCACCCGATTACCGGCCAAGCTTTAGCGGCACCTGGCAGGTGGACGAGAACTTCGGCGTGCTCCACACTTCGGCCGGGCTCTACACCACCGAGATCAAGCTGCTCCTGCATGGCACCCGCCCCGAGACCCTCCTGATCGGCAGCACCGCCGGCAACGAGCAGTGGTTCCTGGACGGGGACAGGGGAAAGGAGCAGCTGCAGGCTCTTCTGGGGGTGGCAATTTATCTGGACGCCGGGGGACGGGTCCAGGCTTAGGGCCTCCTCTCCACGAGCAGCTCTATCCCCTCTATGAAATGGCTCTGTTAGGGGCCGATGTTGGTTCCCCTCCGGGCACGGAAGGCGGGCGAATACAAGATTCGCCCCTACCAGCGCGATGAGGTGTAGGGGCGAACCTCGTGTTCGCCCGTGAGCTGCGTCCGCATTCACCCCGCGTGGGCACTGGTGCCCACCCTACGCACTAGGAAATAACAACATCTGCGCATAACAGAGCCTATGAAATAGGGGGGAAGCTGAAGGTAGTGAAGCAGGGGGGTGTTTTCGCCGGCAAAGAGACCCCCCTGTCCCGCTACGCGGGCCTTCCCCCCCCTTCGCAGGGGGGACACGGCAAAACTAACCGCAGTGCTCCTCTCCGGCACCCGGCCAACCATCAATCGGTTTCGACCCCCTCGACATCCCTGCGGCGCCCCATGATCAAAGCGCCGGAGACGACGGCAAGCCCCGCCAGCACCAGGTTCGACACCAGGAAGGCGTGGCCGCGCCCCTGGTGCTCCAGGGAGCCCCACATGACGCCGGCCAGCAGGCTCCCGAGCGCCTGACCCACCACCCGCGCGATGGAGAGAAACCCGGAGGCGACCGCTTCGGTCTCCTCGGGAGCCAGCGAGAGCACGGCCGCGTTGTTGGCCGCCTGGAAGAGCGCCCGGCCAAAGCCGATGCCGGCCAGTCCGAGCGTCACGGAGCCGGTCAGCCCCTGCAGGCAGGAGGAGATCGCCATGACGGCGGAGCCGGCCCGGCTCACCAGGTCGAACCCCTTGCGGTCCGAAAGCTTCCCCGCCCAGGGTCCAATGAAGAGGAGCATGAGCGGCGGCACCAGGAGGACCAGCCCGACCCGGCTCGGGGTCATGCCGCCCGCCTCCAGGTAAAAGGGCCAGAGCAGGTTGGTGCCGAAGGACTGGGCGAAGAAGAGCACCGTCGCCAAGAGCGCCAGCAGGAAGCGCGGCGCCCGGACCACCCTCCTGAGCCCCTCCCTGAGCCCGACCCCGCGCAGCTCGCCCAGCCTGCTGGAGAGCAGCAGCGCGACCAGGCCCAGGGGAAGGTTCAGGTAGAAGATGCTGCGCCAGCCGAAAGCGTCGACCATGAAGCCGCCGATGGGCGGCCCCATCAGGGTTCCGGCGGCAACCGAGCCGGCCACCATGCCCAGGGCCCAGCCCCGCTGCTCCGGAAAGGTGGCGGCCGCAAGCCCCGGCACCAGCCCGATGACACCCGCCCCCGCGATCCCCTGCACGAAGCGAAAGCCGAACAGCCACCAGAGGTTCGGTGAGACGCCCAGCAGCAGCGAAATGGCGCTGAAGCACAGCAGCGAGATCCGGTAGACCCTCACGGTGCCGAACCTGCCCGCCAGGCCGGAGAGCGGCAGGAAGGCCAGGGCGGAGCCGATCAGGTAGAGCGAGGCCGCCCACTGCACGGTCGCCGCGTCGGAATGGAAATGGGCGGCCAGCGAGGGTAGCGCCAGGTTCAAGGCGCTGGCGTCCAGGGTGGAAAGGGTGACACCGATGAGGAGTGCTGCGAGGCGCAGGTCGATGCTGAAGATGGTGGGACGTTTGAACATGATGCCGATCCTTGTATCGCTTTCGGTGCTGCCCCGGAACCCGGGGCGCGGGCTTGCGCGTGCCCTGACGCGCGGGGGCCGGCAAAAAGGGGCCAAGCCGCAAGCCGGCTAAGCCCCAGGACGATGGTTTCCTTTGTGCAGAAAAATGGGCTCGCGCCACGAGCAGACCGAAGCCGTGCCGAAGAGGCGCGCCAGCCACACTGTAGCATGCCGAAGGCGGTGACGTTAACAGATATGTGCACCGGCAGCAAGTGCAACTAAGCCGCCCGCGGATTTTGCTGACCTAGGTTGCCCCGGCAGCCCGGGAGGCGCCGGGCGCCAGCCGCAGGCGGTTAGGCTAGGGAAGCGGGCTCCGTCCCGCCGCCGGGGAAAAGCCGCGCCACCGCCTCGCGCCGGAAATCGAAGATGGCCTCCAGTCGCCCCCTCACGAGCCCCGAGGCGACCCGGCCCAAGGGACCCAAGGGAAGGCGGTAGTGTATCAGGTCCCGCATCTCCACGCCCCCCGCCACCTCCCGAAACCGGTGCTGGTGGTGCCAGAATCGATACGGTCCGAGGCGCTGCTCGTCGACGAAAAAGCCGGGCTCCGCGCAGTGGGTGATCTCGGTTACCCAGGGGAGCGCCAGACCAAGCAGGGGACTCACCGTGTAGGTGATGATCATGCCGGCATACATCTCGTCACGGGGCGGCGAGGTGACCCGAAATCCCAGCCAGGCAGGCGTAATGTCCGCCAGGTTCTCCGGCCTGCCAAAGAAGCTCCAGACCTCCGCCAGCGAGCCGGGGATGATCTGCAGACGCTCCAGTTGTTCCAGTGGCATGTGGTTTCTCCTTGGAAAGACCCGCTTCCGGTGCCCGGTTGGTTTGGTGACGGGTCAAAGTAGCAAAGTATTGTGCATTGATCAATTGAACTCCGGCGAGTTTTGCGGCACAGACGGGAAAGCTATCGGATACCCCTCCCGAAGCTGCGGCATTTCCAGCGAGAATTGCCCGCCCCGTGGCATGCATCGCCGTAATTAAGCATATTTTCACATAAACCAGTTGACAACCAAAGGCAGTTGCAATAAATTACCATCCATGAACAACGATCCTTCCTTTACAAGCTCCAAGCTGGTCAGTTTGGCAGCGGGTTGCCGTGCACATGGCATGCCGCTCACCGTGCAGCGTCGGGTCATCATGGAGACCCTGGCCGGCCGCCGGGACCATCCTACGGCTGACCAGATTTTCGACGCCCTGGGCGCACGGCTGCCCGGTGTCTCACGTACCACGGTGTACCGCGTCCTGGAGGCGTTCGTGGCTCTGGGCATGATTCAGAAGATCAACAGCCCGGAGGCGAAGGCTCACTTCGATGCAGATACCAGCCGGCACCATCACGTGCGCTGCACGGGATGCGGGGCGGTGGCGGACGTGCACGACGAGAGGCTCAACAGCCTTGAGCTCCCGGATCAGGGCGTTTCCGGCTTTCATCTCATCGACTACTCGATCAATTTCATCGGCAACTGTGCGACCTGCCGCTCCGCGGCGGCAGCAGATTGACCCTGGCTGGCTCTGTTTCCCACTCTTTAATCGCTGCAGGCAATAGACAACAATACAAAGGAGATTCTATGAAGCAATGGCGTTGCATTATCTGCGATTATGTACATGACGGTGCAGATGCACCTGGCACCTGTCCGGTTTGTGGCGTGGATGCGACAAACTTCGAGGAAGTCGTCTAGTTACCTATTAATTTAAGGGAGGTCAATTATGGAGTTTGTCTCACTTGAGGAGATCATCAGTTTCGCAGTGGAAAGAGAGGAGCTTGCCTACCAGTTGTACAAGGATGCGGCGACTAAGAGTACGACTATCTCGGCGCGCAAGATGTTTGAAGAGATGGCAGCTGAGGAGGCGAGTCACCGGGACGTGTTCAGCAAGATCGACGTGGCCCTGCTGCACGAGGAGTCGGCCCGCAAGGGAGCCCACCTGAACCTGAGCCAGTACCTGGCGGACATCGAGATGCGCCCGGACATGAGCTACCCCGAGATCCTGCGCTTCGCGATCAAGGCGGAGGAGAGTGCCTGGAAACTCTACGAGGCCGCGGCCGAGATGACCGACGACCCCAAGATGAAGAGGACCCTGCAGGTGTTTGCTGAAGTGGAAAAAGGGCACAAGAAGCGCATCGAGCACATCTACGATGAACACGTGCTGACGGAAAACTGAGCCGGCACGGCTGCCGTCGGCCATCGGAATGAGCAGACAGCTGGAGCCGCACGGAGTTGGGCTTTAGAAGAGTTCCCGGGATCCATACCATTTCGTCCGAACGGACGCGCTGCGTATGGGTCCCGTAGTTTTTAAAAGATACCGCTACCGGCAAACTTGAAGCAATCTGGCTCGGCTTGCCGCCGGGGCGGCTAATATCCGGAATTCCCCGTCGACACGCTGCTCATCTTCTTTTCATCCCCCCTCCACTTGGCACCCTTGCGCTCGGAAACATCCGGTTCGGCGCTCTGTTCGGCAGCCCTCAGTTCAGCGGCCCTTTTTTCGGCAGCTTTTTCCGCAGCGATTTCGGCCGCCCTCGCTTCCAGATTCCTTTGCTCGGAGGTCTTTAGTTCGGCCAGCAATTTTTCGACCAGTTTTTGTTCGGCAAGCTTTGCCGCAGCCTCTTTAAGCTCAGCCGCCTTCGCCTCAGCCGCTTTTTCCGCGGCAGCCTTCGCCTCCGCCTGGGCCGCGTCAGCTTTTGCTTTTGCCTCGATTTTTCTCGCCCTGGCCGCCATCGCTTTCGCGTCAGCCGCGCTTGCGGCAGGATCTTTTGCCACATTAGCCTCTGCCTCAGGCGCCTTCGCCGCAGCAGCTTTTGCCGCACTCTCCTCATCCGCCTTCAGGCGTGCGGCCTTTTGCTCCGCGAGTTTGCGCGCAAACGCGTCTACCTTGGCGGCTTTAAGCTCAGCAGCCTTGGCCTCGGCAGCCTTGGCCTCGGCAGCTTTTGCCTCGGCGGCCCTGACCTCAGCCGCCCTCGCCGCGGCAGCCTTGGCCTCGGCCGCCTTCGCCGCGGCGACCTTGGCCTCGGCAGCCTTCTTCTCAGCGGCCTTTAGCTGGGCTGCCTTCGCCTCGGCCGCCCGTGCCTCGGCAGCGATGGCCTTAGCAGCCTTAATGGCCTTACCCTCGGCCTCCTTTTCCTCTGCCGGGCTCAGGTTGGCCCGAGGTGCGCCGCTGGCAAGCGCCAGCAAACCGGGCTCCAGAGTTTCAGCCTGCTTCGGATATGCTTTCAGCAGATCGCGCACTGTCTCACTAGCCCTATCGTAGCGCCCCGTAGAGGCATATGCCCTCGAGAGCATCAACAGAACCTCCTCGCGCCGAGTTGTGGCGGGATAGGTTCTCAGGACTCGCTCCAGCCAGGTTGTGGCAAAGAAAAACTTTCCTGCGTGATAGTGCTCAGTCGCCCGCCGAAGCATCGATGCCTCGTCGGTTTCCGCGTGGGCGGCAACCGGGTAAAGAGAAAGGACCAGCAGAGATATCAGTATCAGCCTTCGAAGTTTGTCCATGTGGAATGCCTCTGTTTCAGCCGTCGACCCATCAGGCCTTGTTGCAGTCGCTCCGGGTGAGCGTAACGCCTCTATTGCAAGAGATTAATGCACCTCCGCCATAAAGTCAAAGTCTATTTTCAATGGATGGGATGATCGGATTGTCGTCAGAGGTTGGGGAATTTTCACGGTCACAAAAGCACTTGGCCGATTTGGCCAGGAGCTTTTGTGCACGCGGCGAAAACATCCGGACTTGTTTAGAGAAGCTCTATGAATAATTTTCAATCAAAGAAAGTTTACTGGTGACAGAGACTTTCCAGAAGTCCTCGGATCTCCTTCCCCTCACTGGATTTGAGGGCGCCGGCCAGGCAGGCGCCCTTCCTCACGACGGTTACGGGGCCGTACAGTGCGTCGACACCCTCGATGATCTGCTCATCCGCGCCGACCGTCTCGTTCTTTTGCGAGACCATCTGGGTGCGGTACCGCTGCGAGGCCGCCGAGGCCGATTGAGCCGTGGTCCCGAGCAGCAGGAACACCCGGAATGTGGAGGCCCCGACCGCGGCATCCGCCATGATCCCCTTGTTCAGAAAGTCGTAGCCCAGCAGGCTCTCGGGCAGGTAGCGCTCGCTTCCCTTGACCAGATCCGGCCGGTCGAAAACGGCAAGTTCAGCCGGCCGGCGCGCAGGCCCCGGCAGGCGTGCCGCGACGCTCCGCCCGCACTGGGCCAGGGCTTCGGAATCGGGATGGTCGGTGCCGGTGATCTGGACCTGGACGAAATAGCGCCCCTGGTAGAGGAAGAGCTGGGAGGCGGCGAGGCTGGAATCGGCGCCGACGCCCAGGCTGCGGCCCTCCTTTTGGCGGTAGTTGGCGTACATGCCGAAAGCGTCCAGCAGCGACCCCATGCGGTAGATTTCCACGTCGATCCCGGCGCCGGGAGTTTTTACACTGCCGTAGCGTGCGGCGGCCATGCGCTCGAAGCCGTACGGGAAGTAGAGCTCGGCCTCGCCGTCGATCCGGTCCGACAGGGTATCCCGGTCGTAGCTGAGCGCCTTCCCCTCGACCTGCCAACCGGGGCCGCAACTGCCCGTTGGGAGCAGCTCCTCCGGGGAGGCTTCGGCCCGGGCCAGGCAGGGGGCGAGCAGAAGGGCCGCCAGGGCAAGGGCCTGCACTGCGCGCCGCGCTGGGCGCCGCAAGCTCATGACAGCACCGTCCGGGCGCGATCCATCTTGGCGGAGATGTTCAGGCCGTTCACGCAGCGGGCGGAGCAGCCCCGGCAGTCGAGACAGGCGGAAGCCGAAGCCGCAACGGGGAGTTCCGCATAGGTGGCGCGGGCCAGGGAGAGGTCGCGGTATCCGCCGTCGGCGTACATCAGGGCGCGGTTCACGGTGGAGATTTCGACCCCCTTGGGACAGCCACCCTCGCAGGCGCCGCAGAAGTTGCAGTAAAAGGGAGCGATGGCCTCCGCGTAGCGCTCCAGCCGGCGCCGGTCGGCGTAGGAGAAGGGCATCCCCATGACGGCGATGTCCTCCCTGAGCTGCCCCATGTCCTTCATGCCGGGAATGGCCGCGGTCACCTTCGGGTTTTGCAGCGCCCACTTGAGCGCCGCCTGGTAGGCGCTGATCCGCCCCAGGCCGGAGGTATCGTAGCCGCCGATCAGCGCCTTCATGGCGATGATGCCGACCCCGGCCGAGGCGGCACGGTTGATGGCGGTCGTCACTTCGGGGTCCGACTTGTAGTTGTACTTGACGAGGCAGGTATCGAAGAAGCGGTCCGGGTCGTCCACCAGGGCGTTCAGCACCTCGACCTCGTTTTTGTGGGTGGTCACCCCGCAAAAGCGCACCTTCCCCTGTTTTTTCAAAAGGGTCAGCGCCTCGCGCGTCTCGGCGACGAAGATCCTTTCCTTGCCGGTCAGGTTGTGCAGCTGGATCACGTCGATGTGGTCGGTGCCCAGGGCCTTCAGGCTGGTCTCGACGTCGTGGATGATCTCCGCCTTGGTCCTTGATTCGGGGCTCGTCTTGGTGGCGAGGTACAGCTTGTCGCGCACCCCGCGCACCGCCTTGCCGACGATCTCCTCGTTCCTGCCCCCCATGTATTTGCGGGCGGTGTCGATGTAGTTCACCCCCTGGTCGACGGCGGCGCGGATCACCTCCGGCTCGGGCGTAAGCATGGCCCCAAAGCTGACCACGGTGATCTTCAGGCCGGTGCGGCCCAGGGTGCGGTAGAGCGGCTTGGGGAAGGAATGCCCCGTGTCGGCCAGCTGCTGCAGGGTGTCTGCCAGTGCGGGTGCGGCGATCAGGGCCGTCGCGGTTCCCACCACGCCGGTCTTGATGAAAGTCCTGCGGTTCATCCCCTTCTGTTCCGAACCTTCCATGACTGTCCCTCCTTGGTTGCCGCCGTCCAGAGATAGCATCAGGTAATTAAGACCGGTAAATCTGCGCTACGGCAAATATAACCCGAAAATGTTTTATTCTCAATGCAACTTATGAGGAAAGTAGATCGAACATCTGTCAAAAAAACGTCACTTTTGCAGCAGTCGTGTCAGAACTTTTTCCTTCATCCAGTGGGTTCAGATCTCCCTGAGGAAAGCAGGCGGACTTCCTACTGAACGGAGCGGCTCGATGCGAGGGGAACCTGTCTCTGGTCGTCATGGGGCTTTGATTCGGCGGAAACCAGTTCAGCGGTTATCGTGCCGAGCGCAATCGAGGTGACGATTCTCACCGGCACCTTATGGTCGTCGTCCGTCATCCAGATCAGGATGTCACCGGTGCGCCGGAAAATCCCCGCGGTTTTCTGCAAGGGGCGCACGACCAGGGTGGCGACCGTACTCAGGTTGGGCAGGCGCACCTCCTCCCTGCGCAGGATCTCCACCGGCACATCCGCAAAGGTCTCGCTGTCGTAGATATGCAAGGTTTCCGTCTTGCCGACCTGCAGCTGCAGGTTCCTGAGATAGTAGATGCCTGACAGGGTGTCGAGCACCTCCTCGGTAGGGACTGTCATTTTCAGGCTGCGGCTCTGGACGAAGTCGACCCATGACACTCTCTTCTTATAAAGGTTGATAGTGAACATCTCGTCGCTTCTGAAAGATCCTTCCTGCTGCCGTATCTTGGTCATGATGAACATGCCGTCGATATGCTGGGTCTCGACGACATCGTTGACGGGGAAGATGTTTGAGATTACCGGGTTTGATCTGACTCTCAGGGTGATGGAGGTCAATCCCTTCTCGTTCTGCGCTTCCAGTTCGGCGCTTCCTATCGGGACTCCGTGCATGCTGATCAGGTAGCTGAGTTTCTCATGCTGGACCGTCATGAAGTCGCTGGACTTGAGTCGGGGCTGCAGTGCATCGGCGTCCCCGGGCTGGCGTGATCCCTGCGGGGGAGACACTTCCGGCCTGGCGCCGACCGGGGCGGCGGCGGGGTCCCTCACCGCGTGGTCGGCAGCGCCTGCCGGTTCCGGTCGGGCCGAAGGCTCTTCCGCCTGCGCCAGGGGGGCAACAGCGCCGGCTTCGGACGACGGCGGCGAATCCGGCACGGCGGCCCCATCCCGTGGGGCGTGGCCAAAGCCGGCACGCCCTTCCCTCCGCCCCTTAGCTTGTGGCTTGGCCGCCGCAGAGGGCGCGGCGGGAGCCAGTGCCAGATCGGCCACGACTGCCGGCGCCTGGCCGACAGGAGCGCCCAAGTCATAGCGGGCCAGCAGGCGCAGCGCGGCCACGGGGAGTAGATGCATCAAAATGGAGCACAGGATGCAGGCGGCAGGTAGGCTAATTTTGCGGGTCAGTCCGGGCATAGCCGGGGTCCATGCAATATGTGAACCCGCGTCCCCCCCGGACCTGCACCGGGCCTCGGCCCAGTGTCGCCTGGTTAAGTCTTTGCGTCATGCTCCCCTCCCTTGCCTGCCCCCTCACCCAAGCCCTCCCCCCTTTGTCAGCCGAAGCCTTGGCAAAGGCTAACGCGGGGGGAGGGAGGTTTTTGACCCGCTGCAATTACTCAACGGGGCCAAGCTGCCCTTGGCCGTCTTGCTCAGACGTGGACCAGGAAGAACACCGCCCCGGTCAGGTCGCTCGTTATGACCCAGAGGGTGTTTATCATGGTGACGTACCCTGTTTTCGATATCACCAGCACATAGCTGCCCGGGGTGATCCCCGTCAGCCTGTAGGTCCCGGCGCGGGTGGTGACCGTCGACTGTCCGGCGCAGGTCACCGTCGCCCCCGCCAGGGGCGCTCCCGCCATACTCCCGATCAGTACCTTGCCGCTCATGGAGAGCGGCGGAGCTGCGCTCAGCACGAACGACAACCCGCTCTGGCTCCCGCTGACGACGTAGTTGCCGATGGTCTGGGTGACGAACCCGGGCTTGGAAACGGTCAGCGGGTAGCTCCCCGCCGCGATCCCCTTGAGGGTGAAGTTTCCGGCGCTGTCGGTGCTCGCGCTGACTCCGCCAATCGACAGCGTCGCGCCCGCGCAGCCGGTTCCCCTCGGGGCGCCAGTCAGCACTTTGCCGGCCAGGTCATAGGCGGGCGAGGGGAGAAGCTTGAACTCCAGCCAGGACTGGTCTGAGTTGACGGGGTAGCGGGTCTGCGTCTGCAGGCTGTACCCCGGCATGGATACCCCCAGCGCGTACACGCCGGACTCGATCCCCGCGATATGAAAGAGCCCGTTGGGGTCCGCGCTAGCCGTCTGGCCGGCGATATTGACCTGCGCCCCCTGCAGGGGGTACCTGTTGCCGGTGTACACAATGCCGTCCATGGAGTAGTAGATCGGCGCGGCGGTGGCCAGCACGAAAAGGAGCCCGCTCTGGTCGCGGTCGATGAGGTGGCCGGCGCTCGTCTGGGTGACGTACCCCGGCTTGGAAATGGTCAGGGTGAAGCTGCCGGCCGGGAGCCCCCCCATGATGAAGTCCCCGGTGTCGTTGGTGGTCACCGCCTGGCCCGCGATCTCGACCTTCGCTCCGGCACAGCCCGGTCCGATGGGGTAGCGATCCAGCACCTTGCCGCTCATGGTGAAGGGCTCGTCGGGTGTAAGGGAAAACTGCAGCCCGCCCCGGTCGCAGCTGGCGACCCAGCTCGGAAAGTCCTGGGGTCGAAAACCGCTCCTGGTGATCAGCAGCTCATAGGTGCCGGCGGGGATCCCTGCGATGCCGAAGGTCCCGTCCTGCGCCGTGGTGACGGTCTTGGCGGCGATCTTCACCTCTGCCCCGCCCAGGGCCTGTCCTCCCGAACTGCGCACCGTCCCGGCCATGGTGCAACTGACCGGCAGGATATGGGCCAGCGCGAACTGCAGCCCGCCCTGGTCGCCGCTGATGACGAATCCCGGGATATTCTGGCTGAGGAACCCGCGCTTGGAAATGGTCAGCGTGTAGCTGCCGGTAGCGAGTCCCGCGATGCAGAAATCCCCCGTGCTCCCCGTGGTGGCGCTCAGGCCGGCGATGGCGACCGTCGCCCCCGCCACGGCCGGTCCGCTCAGCCCCCCCTCGTGCACCGTGCCGCACAGCGTGCAGGATGGGGAGGGACTCATGAGGAACTGCAGCCCCTGCTGGTCGCTGTTGACCGGGTATTTGGTAATTACCCACATGCCGTAGCCCGCCTTGCTGAGACCAATCGGGTATTTATCGGCCAGCAATCCCGAAATGCTGAAGGCTCCGGCGCTGTTCGTGAGGCAGTTCTTGGAGCCGACGTTCACCTGCGCCCCTTCCAGGAGGGGCCCGCTCGTGCTGCTCACCGTCCCTTCCATGGAGTAATAGATCGGCGCGGCGGTGTGGATGAAGAACACCAGCCCGGTCACGTCGCCGTTGATGACGAAGCCCGTGGTGCTCTGGGGAAGATACCCGGGCTTGCTGATTTTCAAGGTGTAGCTTCCCGTCGCGATCCCCGCGATGCTGAACTCGCCCTGACTGCCGGTGATGGTGTGCACGCCGTCGATGGCGACCGTCGCCCCCACGCAGCCGGGTCCCAGGAAGGTCCCCTCCAGCACGAACCCGCTGAAGGTGAAGGGCGGCGCCGGGGCGAGATAGGTGACCATCTCGCTTTGATCCCCGGTGACCGCGAGCCCGGCTGTCGTCTGGGTGCGGTACCCCGACTTGGAAATAGTCAGCTGGTGGGTGCCGGCCGGAATTTCCGCGATGCTGAAGGTCCCCGTGTGGCTCGTGGTTGCGGTCTTGCCGGCAATCTGCACCGTCGCCCCCGCCAGCCCCGGCCCGCTGCTACTGCCGTCCAGCACTGTGCCGTTCAAGAATTTCAACTTTCCCATAGTGTCCTCCTCGCCTGTTCGGCTCTTTACTGCGTTCGTTCCCGCCCGCTCACTCGGATGACCAGGCCAATGGCCCGGTCGGCGCTCCCCAGAAAGTTATCATTATTACCCACTAATACTAGCAGCTATTTTAGGGGGCGCTGCTGGCTTCAGCTTCCCCCCTACTTCATGGGGGGGGGGACAGAATCACAACCCCGTGGAGAAGCATCAGCAAGGGGTCGGGGGGAAGTTGCCGCCGGAGTGAATCGCAAACTTCGCTCAGGGTGGGTTCCATCGGGAGGGGGAGTTGTGAAGTGGCGCAAAGAAAGTACATTTAAAAGGAATAAGGGCACCACCATCATGGTCGCGCCTGCCGGGCGCACAAGGAGGGAAGCTTATGCCAAATTCTGCATCGGAGATGCCGTACCGGACCCTCGGCAACACCGGAGAAAGGGTCTCGGCGATCGGGGTCGGCGGCTGGCATCTCGGCCTGAAGCAGGTCGACGAACAGCTCGCCATCCGCATCGTGCGCTCGGCGGTCGACCGCGGCATCAACTTCATGGACAACTGCTGGGATTACAACGAGGGAGCCAGCGAGCTCCGCATGGGCAAGGCGCTGCGCGACGGCTACCGCGACAGGGTCTTCCTGATGACCAAGATCGACGGGCGCTCCAAAAAAGAGGCGGCCCGGCAGCTGAACGAATCGCTGCGGCGGCTCCAGGTGGACACCATCGACCTGGTCCAGCACCATGAGATTCTCCGCTTCGAGGACCCGCACCGGATTTTCGACCCGGAAGGGGCCCATGCGGCCCTGCTGGAGGCCCGGGCGGCGGGGAAAATCCGCTACCTCGGCTTCACCGGCCACAAGGACCCGCACATCCACCTGCACATGCTCAAGGTGGCCGCCGATTGCGGATTCCGGTTCGACACGGCCCAGATGCCGCTCAACCTGATGGATGCGCACTACCGCAGTTTCGAACAGCTGGTGCTGCCGGAACTGGTCCGTCTCAACATGGGGGTACTGGGCATGAAGAGCATGGCCAACGGGATTATTCTGAAGTCGCAGACGGTGACGCCGGTCGAGTGCCTGCAGTACGCCCTCAACCTGCCCACTTCGGTCGTCATCACCGGGATAGACAGCATGGAGATACTGGACCAGGCCCTGCGGGCGGCGCTGACTTTTCGCAGCATGGGGACGGATGAGGTGGGGAGCCTGCTGGCGAAGACCGCACAGGCGGCGGCGCACGGGGAGTTCGAGCCGTTCAAGACCACGTCCATTTTCGACGGCACCGCCCGTAACCCGCAATGGCTGGGGGAAGAACCCGAGCGGCTGCAGCGGCTGATGCCGCACTGACAAAAGCGCCGGCAGAAACCGGTGCCGTCTGCGCCAGCAGGCGATTCAGAAGCAGGAAACGAACGCAGTGCGGCGGCTTTTCTCGGCGGAAGCGGGGTAATTCCTGTCGCTGGTTTTCTTGCCCTGTGCCGTCACCCAGCCGTCCGCGCCGAGGTACGCCGTGATAAGACCTTCCCTGATCAGGAATTCCAGCTTGGTCGTTAATGCCACGGAAACGGTTTGATCGATGCAGCGGACAAGGATTACCATGGTGAACTCTCCTGCGCCGGGAGGCCGGCAAGGGGGATCTGTTCTGGCGGTCTCCCGGTGGGACGTAAGACCCAGGAAGACTGATGATATATACACAACCCGGAGAGTTTAGTAAAGAAATAAAATGAGTTTACGCCAACCACACTCAGCTTGGTAGACCGCATCCTGGAGGAAGTTCGAGCCCGTCAAGTGGTCGCTTCTTTATCGACCCGGTAACAAAGCAACACGCAGCCGGAGGCGAACGTCCTCGAGGTGACCAGTTTCAGCTTGAGCCTGCAGTTGAGACCTTTCAAAAGCATCTTGCCCCCCCCTAAGACAATTGGGTTCACAATAATCCGATACTCGTCGATCAGCCCCTGCTTGGTCAGACTCACCGCCAGGTCGGAACTGCCGAATATCACCATGTCCTGGCCGGCCTGCTCCTTCATTTTCATCAGTTCTCCGGCGCCGTTGTTCTTGACGAGCCTGGTGTTTTGCCAGGAAGGCTTTTCCAGCGTCGTCGAGAAGACTATTTTAGCCAGGGTATTCATCTTGTGGGCGATGACGGGGTCGTCCGCGGCGGCGCGGGGAGACTGCCAGTATTTGGCCATCATCTGGTAGGTCACGCGCCCGAATAACAGGGTGTCGACCGAGTTCAGGAGGTCGAGGGCGTAACGGAAAAACCCCTCATCCACCACGTGCCAGTCCAGTTCCCGGTCCGGTCCTTCAAAAAAGCCGTCCAGCGAGGTCAGCATCTGGAAAATGATCTTCCTCATGGCGTTTCTCCTCCCGATTATAGCCACCCGCGTCCTGCACATCCCCCGCGCCCCGGTCCGCCAGGTGCCGGGCAACGCAGGTAGCTGGCTCCCCAAGGCCGCGCTTTCGGTCCGGGGCGCCCTGCACTGCACCTTTGCGCCGCGCCCAGCCTTTAAACATTCTAATCCATGAAGCGACCCCGGGCAATTTTTGCCGCGCAGCAAAACGGTAGCGGCACCAAAAAAACCTTTAGCTCCCGGTACGTCTGCCGATAGGGACTAATGAATAAGATAGCTAAGTGCAGCTAACCTTCGCCATCTCCGGACTTAAGCTCCACGCCCCGCCGCAAACCTCCTCCGCGGCGCGCCGAAGGGATTGAGCTTCCGTCAGCTGTAAAAAATAACCGTCGTATCTGTAAGGGGATTTCCGCCATGACCTGGTTTGACAACCTGAAAATAGGGCCAAAACTGTACGTCACCTTTGCCCTCATCCTGGCGCTCACCATCGCGCTGGGGATCTTTTCGATCATGAAAATTTCCGCGCAAAATGACGTGATCGGAGACCTGGCGGACAACCAGATTACCGGTATCCGTGCGGCCGCGCAGCTGGACGCCCTGGTGGGAAGCTTTCGCCGCGGCGAGCTGCTGGCGGGGTTGGCCCGGGAAGCCGCCGTGAAGGAGAAATACCTCAAGCGGATGGCCGGCGACCTGGAAAAGATCCACAACCAGCAGGCCGTCTACGAAAAGCTCATCGATTCCGACGAGGAGCGCAGAACCTACGACGAGTTCAAAAAAGCCTGGACCTCGTACGCCGCGGAAAGCCCGAAGATAATCGACTTGATCCGGTTAAATAACCCAGTCGATATCGACTCGGCCATCCGGGGCAACTCCAGTAAATATTTCAACCAGGCCATCGCCGCGCTGAAAGCCAACCAGGACTTCCAGATCAAGATCGCTCAGGATCAAAGCAAGAACGTCTATAAGAGCAACCAGGCCGCCTGTTTCTGGATCGGCTGCGCCATCGTTTTTTGCACCCTGATAGGACTGTTCTTCTCCGTGGCTGCCGCGCGCAAGATAAGCGGCCCGATCGGAAAACTGGTGGTCCAGGCCTCCCAGGTGGCGGCAGGCGATATGACGAGCCAGGTCGAGCACTACTCCAAGGACGAGACGGGGCAGTTGTGCGGCGCCTTCAATGCCATGGTCGCCAACGTGCGGCAAAGCCTGGCCCAGTCGGTGGAAAGCTCCAACGAGACGGCGGTCGCCAGCCAGGAGCTGTCCCACATCGTGGTCAACCTGTCGAAAACAGTCAGCAGGCAGTCATCCCTGATCGACGAGAGTAACCGTCTGGCTCAGGACGTGGCGGGGAACCTCGACGTTACCGAGGAAATGGCGATCTCGACGACGGAAACCATTGAGACCACGAGGACCACCCTGTCGCACTTCATCGACGAGTTGAACCAGGCAGGGGGCATCATTATCGGTGAATCCGACACCCAGGCGGCGATGATCACCCAGAACCAGGCCCTGGCCGGCAAAGCCGCCGACATCCGGGTGGTGCTGGAGATCATCTCCGACATCGCGGACCAGACCAACCTGCTGGCGCTCAACGCGTCCATAGAAGCGGCCAGGGCCGGGGAGGCGGGACGGGGCTTTGCCGTCGTGGCGGACGAGGTGCGGGCGCTGGCTGCCAAGACCCAGAGCTCGCTCACCCAGATAAACTCCGGGGTGCAGGCGGTGGTGCAGGGGGTGGAGCAGGTGTGCGGGGCCAACGAGAAGAGTGCCACCCGGATGCGCGACATCGCCGAGGAGACCCGCCGGCTCATCGTGAACGTCAAGGAGACCGACCAAAGGCTCAAGGGGGCGGTCGACATCTCGTCGGACCTCGCCAGCAAGAGCACCTACATAGCGACCCGCACCAAACAGCTGATCGAGCTGATGCAGCAGATCATCATCCAGACGGAGCAGAGCGCCACGGTCGCCGGCGAGGTCGGGGGGGTGGCTTCCAGTCTGGCGCAGAAGTCAGAAACGCTGCGGGTCATGCTGGCGAAGTTCAGGGTCTAAAAAGGTCCCCGCGAGCGAAGGCTGTCAGCCCCTCACCTCCTGATGGCGAGGGCGACGCCCGTCACGGTCAACGACATGCCGGCCAGGGCGGTCGGGCCCAGGCGCTCCCCGAAAAAAAGGTAGGCCAGGACAGAGGTAACGGGCGGCACCAGGTAAAAGAGGCTCGCCACCCGGGAGGCCTCCCCCCGCCTGATCAGCAGGTAGAGCAGGCTGACGGCGCCCAGCGAGAGCACCAGTACCAGCCAGAGCAGCGCAAAGACGAACGAAGCGCTCCACTGAACCCGCATCGTTTCGCAAAGCGGCGCCAGCCCCCCCATCAGGAGCGCCGAGGCGCCGAACTGTATGGTCCCACCGGTACGAAAATCCATGTGAGAGCAATAGCGCTTCTGGTACAGGGTGCCCGCAGTCATACCGAGCAGGGCCAGGATCGCCATTGCGATCCCCCCCCAGGTGCCGCCCGCAAAAGAGATCTTGTCCCCCAGCACCAGCAGGACCCCCAGCAGACCGAGACCAAAGCCAATCCATTGCCTGCCGTAGACCTTCTCGCCCAGCAGCCGCCCCGCTACGACCGCGGTAAAAAGCGGCTGCAAGCCGACGATCAGCGACACGATGCCGGTGGGGACGCCGCGGTAAATGGCGGAGAACACGCCTCCGATGTAGATCGCATTGATCAGGACCCCGGCGACGGCGATGTGTGCCGCCTGGGTCAGAGTGCCGGGCCAGGGAGCCCGGGTGGCGAGCGCCAGCGCCAAAAGCAGCAGGGTAACCAGCCCGAAGCGCCAGAGCAGGAAGGTGAGCGGCTCGGCATAGGGAAGCCCGAACCTGCCGCCGATAAAACCGGTGCTCCAGAGTATGACAAACAAGGCGGGCGCCGCTATCTTCATGCAAGGCTCCAATGCGGCAGGACTATCACAAAATACCGTTTCTTAATCAGGCAAGACTCCCTGTGACTCAGGCGCAACTGCTGCCTGGCATCAACTGTCTCAGGTGTTATGGTGCAGCACAGCAATTCTCAGTCCTGGGGTGCTCCACGAGAAAGGCTCAGGGAGCTTCGCAGGCAGCGGGCGCCTATGACTCGCTACATGAACATCAGTGAGACACTGTTTTACGTGTGCGAGGGAGATTAATGCAGCCGTCTCTCAAAGTCAAAGGTTATGTGAGACGGTCCGCCTGCGCCGGCATCATACAGCATGCTTCATTGTCATCGCCTGAGCGGTCAGCGGCCTCCTCCCGCAACATTTAAGACAGATATTAATTTATCCATTATGGTAAGATGAAATCAGCCAAGAACCAGCCTGCATTGTACTGACAACCTTAAGGAGACGGGTGGCGGCCATGACTACCGGGAGGCCCCACAGCAACATTGGGTTCATCCGCAGATTTGCACCGGATTGGCAGGAACTTCGTGAAACCTACCCGCGCATGGCTGTCAGCCTCGCTCTGACTATCGCCATCCTCCTCCTGACTGACTTCTCCCTCATTTTCAAGCGCATCGAATTCAGCCGTGAGCAGAAACTGCTGCAGTCCTCCCTGGCTCAGACAGAAATCCAGCGTGCCGGTGCCCTGGAAACGGCGCAGCAGAACCTAAGCGCCACGGGTGACCAGCTGGCGCGCCGGAAAACGCTGCTGGACCGGGAACTGCATCTGGCGGTCGACCGGGACAAGGGGGTCATGTACCTGCAGCGCGACGCGGCGGTGCTGCGCGAGATGCCGGTCTCTTTAAGCCGGGAAACCGGCGCGGGAACCGGACCGGGCGCGGCGAGCCCGGCGGGGCGAGGGGGCCGGGACACGGTGGCACGGGTGCTGGACGGCAGCTACTCCTGGGAACTCCCCGCCTCGGCGTTCCTCCAGCAGGGTCTGCCGGTTCCGGCGGACCGGACCGTCCCCGGTGCCCTCGGTCCTACCGCCATCATCCTGGACCACGGTGCCGTCATCTACTCGCAAGCGACGGCTGGCCCGCTCAAGAACCGGGGCTACCTGCTGCCCGGCGGCATCCGCGCCGAGGCGGCGGATCTGGAGGCAATCCGGGCGGACCTGCAGCCCGGCACGAAGGTGTACTTCTACGGACATGAGAGCCCAGGCAATTAGGCATACTCCGGATTTCGCGGACCGCGTGGCAGGCTTCCTTGCCCGGGGAGGAGGCAGGTATCTCTGCGTGGTCGCGGCCCTGTCGGTCCTGGGTGCGGCTTTGCTGGGGCAGACCGCGGCCTTGCGTTATCAGTGCGAGACGGCGCGTTTTGCCTGGGCGGAGCGCCTGGACGGCCTGGGGAGCGCCCGCCTGAGCGCGCTGGTATCCGGGCAGATGCTGCGCGAGTCGCAGCAGGTTTCCCTGGCGGCGCAGGCCAGGCCCTACCTGGTGATCAGCATAACGGACCGGCGCCTTTGGTACAAACAGGGGGAAACGGTCCTGCTGACCGCCAGGGTCGCCACGGGGAGCGGCAAGACGCTGGTACACGAGCAGGGAGCCGGCGTCTGGAAGTTCGACACGCCGCGCGGGCGGCTGGTGGTGCAAAGCAAGGAGCTCAATCCGCTCTGGGTGCCCCCCGACTGGTTCTACTTGGAGGAGGCGCGCAAGCACAAGCTCGGGCTGGTGCACCTGGAGCCGGGAAGGGCGCTGGCCGCCGGCGGCGGCTCGCTCATCAGGGTCGAGGGGACCCAGGTGGTGCGCAGCTTCCCCGACGGGCGCCGCCAGGTCATGAAACCCTCCAAGCAGCACCTGATCATCGTGGATGGCAGGGTGCTGGTGCCACCCTTGGGCACGGCACAGCGCAGCTTCGACAAGGTCCTGGGCACCCACCGCCTGAATCTGGGGGACGGCTACGGCCTGCACGGCACCAACCTGCCGGAAACGGTCGGGCAGGCGGTCAGTCACGGCTGCGTGCGCCTGCTCAACGAGGACATCGCCAAACTCTACCAGATGGTCCCGGTAGGGACCCCCGTGTATCTGTACTGAAGCGGAGTCGGGTCTGAAGGGGGGAGGAAGTCGGGACGATAAAGGAGGATTATGGGATGAAAACCAGCACCTGCCGCAGGGCGTTTCTCAAGTCGTCCTTGTTTTTCGCGGCAACCATACTAAGCTCCAAGTCCGCCCTCGCCAAGCTCTGGGTGGAGCATGGCAGGATGCCGGAAGGAAGGCTTTCGCTGCACAACATCAACAACAACGAGCGGCTCACCGTCACCTACCGAAACGAGCTGGGGGTCTACGACTCCGGGGCGCTCCAGGCGCTGAACTGGGCGCTGCGTTGCCACAGCACCAACGAGACGACCAGCATGGACCTGCGGGTGATCGAACACCTGCACCGGCTCGACCTGGCGCTGGGCGGCGGCAACGAGATACAGATCATTTCCGGTTACCGGTCGCCCTCCTACAACAACATGCTGAGGGCGGCGTCCAAAGGGGTGGCCAAGCACAGCCTGCACACCAAGGGGAAAGCGATCGACCTGGCCATCGCCGGCGTCGCGCTCGACACCATCAGGCGCACCGCCAAGGGGTTCGCCGCCGGCGGGGTCGGCTATTATCCCAAGGGAGGGTTCGTGCACATCGACTCCGGCCCCTACCGGACCTGGAGAGGGTGAACGCCTTCGCCAAGGTTTCGGCGCGCAAGCCGGAACAAGGGCATTGCCGTTCAAGTTAACGAGGGGACTTTAGCTGTGTCCCCCCTGCGAAGTAGGGGGGAAGGCTCGCGCAGCGAGACAGGGGGGTCTCTCCGGCGGCGAAACAACACCCCCCTGCGGCTTCGTTCAGCTTCCCCCCCATTTCATTGGGGGGACAGGACCACAGCCTGACAGCGGAAAAACATTAATGTAAACGGCAGTGGTGACAGGGGGATTTGCTCTTGCGCTGCAACGGGGTTAAGTGTTGGCCAGCTTCTTGCGCACGACCTTAAGATTGCTCTCGACCGTCTTGTCACCCGGTTTGAGAGCGCTCGCGGCCTCCCAGCAGGAAAGGGCCCCGGCATGGTCCCCATCCCGGTAGCGCTCCCAGCCCTCCTCGAACAGGGCGTTGAAGCGCCCCGCGGGTGATGAGCTGTCCGCGGCCTTCGCCAGCAGCTTCTCGTTTACCCGGTCCCGGATTTTCTGTTCCACCTCGCCATGCTGCACCTCAATCAGCTGTTGCAGCTCCTCGCGCTTCAGTCCGCTGGCCGACGGGGAGGCCTGCTTCAAAACGACCTTGCCGTCCAGGATTACCACGGTGAGTATCTGCGGATCGGGCGCCTCCCTGAATTCGCTTTGCACCTGGAATAGCCGCTGGTTCACTTGGACACCGGAGAGCTTTCCCATCGGTTTTTCCTGGGCAGGAGCGGGCGCGGCGGGCTTCCCTGCCGCGTAGGGAACCTGTTCGAGCTCTGGGTAACCCACCGGTTCCATGCGGATGGTGAAACTCCCCGAAGCGAGGTCCATGGCACGCTCCAGGCGAAGAGCGCAGTCGCCTCCGGATAGGTCGAAGCTGCCGTTGCGGCAGGAAAATGATTCGGCCACCCCCTCCCCCGCTACCTGCACCGCCCCCGTGATCGCCTTCAACTCGCAAAACTTCATCAGCTTGCCGAGCGGAAACTGCGCCAGGTCTCCCTGGAGCTGCTGCTGGGCCAGGCTGCACCGCTTCAGGATGGAGCGGATCTTGGCCACCAGCACGCGATGGTCCACCGGCTTCACCAGGTAGTCCTCGGCACCCCGCTCCAGCCCCTCGGCGATGATCTCGGGCGCCGCCAGGGAGGAGAGGAACAGGAAGGGCGTGTTCCGGGACGGAAACCTCTGCAGGTACTCGTCCCGGAAGGCGAACCCGTCCATCTCCGGCATCATGAGGTCCGAGATGATCAGCTCCGGCTCCTCGAGAACCAGGGAATCCAGCGCCTGGGTCGGGTCGGTGAAGCCGCGCACCTGCATCCCCGCACTGGTCAGGATGTCCTCGGTCACCTCGACCACGACCTCTTCGTCATCGACAACTGCTATCATCTTTCCGCCCCTTTGACAGCTCCATTCAGACTCTCCCTCCCCGGTCCGGAAATGGGCGAACACAAGGTTCGCCCCTACCGATACGTTGAGCCCGTAGGGGCGAATCTTGTATTCGCCCGCCTTTCATGCCCCGAGGGAAACAACCATTACCCTTACCAGAGTATATTTGGGAGAGGGCCTATCCGCTCCTTCAGCATGCCTCAATTTTCACTGAGTATCGCCGTGACCTGTTCGATGGAAAGCTCGACCTCGGTCCGCTCGTCCAGGTCCTGGGAACAGATCACCATCAGGAAGTAGGGATCCCCCTCCAGGGCAAACCGGCGCAGCACCACCTTCTCGGTATAGTTCAGGTCCATGGAGATGAGGTCGGCCCCCTCCGCGCCCAGAATGATCCCGGCCCGTTCCAGCGCCCCGCCCAGGACGGAGGTGAAGGCCGCCAGGGCGTCCCCGCCCACCGGACTCTTGTAGTCGGCAAGCGGCAGCCCCTTGCCGTCGGCCACCACCGCGCCGCTCAGCCCCCCCCGCTCGCACAGGGAGGCGAGGACATGCTCCAGGCGATCGCCCCGGTAGGCAAACCGGGGAGGTTCCTGCCGCGGAGCCTCCTCCGGGAGAGGTGCCGGGGCCGGTGCTGCAACTGCCGCGGGAGCTGCCATCTGCGTAGCTACAGCGGCGCAATCTGCCAGAGCGGCGAAATCTACCACAGGGGCAGCTACGGCGGCAGGCACGGGTAGCGAAACGGGCATTGAGACTGCCAGAGGTAAGGCCACCAGTGCAGCCACCGGTTCGGCAACGGTCACCGGCGCGGTCACCGCCGCAGGCGCCGCCAGGGGAGCGGCTGCGGCCGCCGGGGCGACCGGCGCCCCAGGCAGCGCTGCCAGCGCCGATAGCGGGGCCAGTGCCTGCACCGGGACGGGTCGCAGGGGAGCCGGCTCGGGGCTCCGGAGCGGACGCCTGCGTGCCTGCAGCAGCTCAGCTACCAGCCGCACCGTCTCCTGCAGCTCAGAACAGCCCTGCAACATACTCATCTCCCCCTCCCGTCTCCTGGTCACGGAGCTCGCGCTCCTTGATTTCCCAGGCTAGATCCATGTAGTGCCTGGCCGCCGCCTGCCCTTCCCCCAGCAGCCCCACCGGCACGGAACGCACACTCGCCGTTTCGAAGACCGCCTGGTAGGGTATGGTGCTCCGGAAGAAGAGCTCCTCCGGGAGGGAGGCGCGCAATTCCCGGGTCAGTTCCGTCTCCAGCTCGCTCCGCTCGTCCACCATGGTGAGCAGCACCCCGTCCAGGTTCAGCCCGGGATTCTTGTGCTCGCGCACCCAGCGCACCAGGTTCAGTAGCAGCGGCAGGCTCTTGATGGAGAGCGCCCGGCTCAGCACCACCGGGATGACCCCGTCGCTTGCGCCCAGAAAGGAGCTGACCCCGCCCCCCACGCCGGCCGGGGCGTCGATGATGAGATAGTCGAACCCCTGGGAGAGCACCTTGACCGTCTGCCCGAGCTTGCCGTTTCTGGCGAACTCCTCCAAAAGGACCACGTCCTCGGGCTCCAGCTTCCCGACCCCGGCCACCGACAGGGTGGAGTCGCGGGTCTGCATGACGACCTCGCCGTAGCGGCACTCCTCCCGGAGCAGGTTGATGAGGCCGCGCTCGGTCCGCTTCTTCAGGTTGGTGGCGAGGGTGATTCCCCCCTGGGGGTCGCCGTCCAGCACGAGCACCCTGTTGCCGATACGACTCAGGCTGTAGCCGAGGTTCAGGGCGGTGGTGGTCTTGCCGACTCCCCCCTTCTGGCTGGCAATGGTAATGACTCTTCCCATCCGCGTGCGTCTCCTTTTCTAAATCCTGATTAGTGACAATCTTCCGCTTTCAATAACTCTCCCTCCCCCCTTGCGGGGGAGGGTCGGGGTGGGGGGGATGCAGCCACGAAGTGATCTCTCCTGGGCAGTCATGGCACCTTCCCCCTCCCCCTAACCCCCTCCCGCAAGGGGAGGGGGGACTATGGCGGAAGATCATCACTAATCAGGTTCTAAATTGATAATCGGATTCGGCCGGTGCTCCCCGGCTCGGCGCTTCAGGCGGCCACGCCGCTCAAGCGCACCAGGCCGGCTGCCGCGGCGGCGACCAGCAACTGGGCGTTCTCCTTCAGGTCACCCTCCATGAGGCTCAGGTACTCCGGGAAGGGGAGCGGCAGCAGCCGGTCTCCACCCGGGACCCCGAGCCCGGGGAGCTCGGCGACCGCCTCCACGATGGCGCGGGACTCCGCCCCGATCAGGAAGGAGAGCTCGTCCAGGTAGGCGAGACCCTCCAGCAGCAGGTAGCCCACCGATTCGGTCTCCCGCACCAGGTTCGCCGGCAGCTCGCCGAAGGCCGCCTGGAACCCACCCCGCTCCAAAAGGAGCAGGCGCAGCATGGCGTCGCGGCCGGTGAAGCGCCCCTGCTCGACCCGCACCAGCGCCCCTCCCTCCAGGTAGACCGTCCCGGAGATGTCCGGCAGCCGGAGCACGGCGCTCTTCCGGCCCAGTTCCATGGTCTGCAGCAGCTCGGCGAGGCTTAAGGAGGCGAGATCACCCTCCACCCTGCCGTCGCTGCGCTGGAAGCGGGCGCTGCGCCTGAGTGTCGCCTTGACCCGGGCCAGGATCTCGCCGCTGTGAAACGGCTTCACGATGTAGTCGTCCGCCCCCAGCTCGAGCCCCTTCACCTTCAGGTTGTGGCGGTCCAGACTGGTCAGGAAGATCACCGGAATGCTGGCGATGCCGAGGTCCCGGCGCGCCTGCTCCAGGGTCTGGAAGCCGTCCAGCTCCGGCATCTGGACGTCGAGCAGCGCCAGGTCGGGCAGCTCGGCGCGCAGCAAGGCGAGCCCCTCCCGGCCGTTGTCGGCGCGCAGCACGCGGTACCCCGCCCGGTTCAGGTAGAGACCGAGGACGTCGTGGGTGGTCTCGTCGTCGTCGATGATCAGGATGGTGTACGGCGCGCTCATGCCCCGTCCCCGGCTTCGGCGCGCAGCAGCGCCTCCAGCAGCTGATAGATCTCCAGGTCGAGCACCGGCGGCACCAGCAGGCAGTCAAAGGGCGCGTGCGCGACCTCCCCCTCCCCTTTCCCGATGCCGACCCTGAGCACCCCACCGTCCCGGGAGCCCAGGTAGGCGGAGAGCTCGTCGTCGCGCGCCCCGGTCGTGGCGAACACCAGCTCGGGACGCTCGCGCTCCCCGATCCGGCCCACCTCGTGGAAGTTCCGGGCGAAATAGCAGGAGACCCCCTTGCGGCGCAGCGGCCCCTCCAGGGCGCCGGAGATCTCCCCGTGCGGGTCGACGATCAGCGCGGCCAGATCCCGGCCGCTTTGGGCCGGCACCCGCGCCGGAAGCGACACCTGGAAACTGCACCCCCCCTCCGGGCGGTTGGCGGCGCGCACCGCGCCGCCGTGCAGGGCGGCGACGTGGCTCACGATGCTGAGACCGAGCCCCGCCCCGTGGACCCGCTTGGGGAGGCTCCCCCGCTGCTTCACCTGGTAGTAGCGGTCGAAGATGTGCGGCAGCTCCTCTTCCGGGATGCCGGGCCCCTCGTCCTCCACCGTCACCAGTTTCGCCTCCCCGGGACGCTCCCGGTAGCATACCCGGATCGCGGCGCCGTCGGGTGAGAACTTGACGGCGTTGGAAATCAGGTTGTTGAAGAGCTGCTCCAGCTTCATCAGATCGCCGCGCAGGGGCGCCGCAGCCCCGTCCAGCGACAGCGTGATCCCGACGCCGCGGCGCCTGGCGCCGGGGAGGTTGGTCTCGATGCAGCTGGCAAGCAGGGTATCCAGGTGCAGCCTGCCGGATTCCAGCCGGTAGAGCCCCGCCTCCATCTTGTCCAGGTCGAGCAGCTCGTCGATGAAGGCGGCCATCTTGCCGCCGGCCTCGATGATTTTCTGGGTCTGCTCTTCCCGCTTCTCGGGGGTGATCTGCTCCGAGAGCTCGCTCAGCAGGCGGGCGCGGCTCACCATGGCGTTGAGCGGCGACTTGAGATCGTGGGAGGTGATCGCCATCAGATCGCCCTTGAGCCGGTTCAGCTCCTGGAGCTCCCGGTTCTGGGCCACCAGCTCGCGCTCCAGGAGCCTGCGGCCGGTGAGGTCGACCGTGCTCGCGATGTAGCCCCGGTGCTTCCCGGTGCCGTCGTGCACCGCCGAGACCGTGAGGTGCACCTCCACCTCTTCTCCGCTCTTCTTCCGGTTGACGATCTCGCCGCTCCAGTTGGCGCGGGCGGGGTCGCTGATCCCTTCCCACATCTGCTGGTAGGCCTCCGGCGACTGGCGCCCGGACTTGAGGATGCGCGGGTTTTGCCCGACCACCTCTTCGGGACGGTAGCCGTAGAGCTCCAAAAAGGAGCGGTTCGCCTCCTGGATCGCCCCCTCCGGGTCGGTGATGCAAAGACCCGTCGGGGTGGTGTGGAAGTGGCGGTAGAAAAGCGCCAGCCGCTCCATGACGTCGAGGCGCCCGGCGAGGTCCCGGTAGAAGACGCTGAACCCCTCCCCCAGGGAGACCAGCACGAACTCCCAGGGGGTGCCGTCGACGCCGTGGAAGGTGCCGCCGTCGCCGGCTCCCGGAGCCGACCCGGCCAGCCGGAGCAGCCGCTCGCGGCTTTCCTGCGCCAAAAGCTGGTCCAGGCGGGGCGCGCCGTCCCGGGGGACCAACTGCTCCCCGCCGGAGAGAATGCGGAAATCGGCGCCGAGGGTCATCCGGTGCCATTGCCCCTGGCCCAGCAGGGCCAACCCCGTGTCAAGTGGTTGCATCATCGCGGTAATCTCCTCCCCTGCCTCCTGCCGACTGGCGCCCCTGTCGGGCGCACCGGCCGCAGGGGCCCCTGGTCAGGCCGGGATCGGATAGCAGTCCGCCAGAAGGTCCGTGCCGCATTGCAGGTTCTCGGCCCACTCGATGAAGCGCCTGCTGAGCTCGGGGGTCGGGAAAAGGGCGCCGTGCTGCGGCGCTATCATGTCGATCTCCAGGTTTTTCACCGTCTTAGCCCAGGTCCTGAGCGCCCTGTTGTTGGCGATGTAGCGCCGGTGGAACCCCTCCATGGCGGGGACATGGGCATCGAAATCCTCCACGTAGGCGTACTCGGTCCCCAGCGAGGCGCCCAGGTCGCCGGTGTAGAGAATCTTCGAGACCGGGTCGTAGAGCTGGAAGTTCCCCGGGGAGTGCAGAAAATGGGCGGGGATCAGCTTGAGCGGCACCCCCCCGAGATGAACGACCATCCCGGCGTCCGGGATCGGGGTGATCCTTCCCACCACCATCTCGTCCACCCCGAAGTGCGGGATGAAGCGCATCCAGAGCGCCGAGAGGTAGGCCCTGGCATCGGTGACCATGAGCCAGCCGTTGGCGGCGGCGATGATGTCCGGGTCCTGGTGCGAGAAGAAGATGTGCTTCAGGCCGTTGGACTTGAGCTGGCTGGAGAGCTTGGCGAAGAGCTTGGTGTAGATCTTGTGCCCCCCCGGGTCGAGGACGATCCCCTCGCCGTTGTGAATGATGACGTGCTGGTTGGCCTGGATCATCTGCCCGCTGCTCAGGTCGTTGACGAACAGGTTCTTGTGCTCCGGATTCTCAAACAGTTTGATCATGGATAATCATCCTCGCTGGGGTGAAGGTGGAACCGGTCAGGAAAGGATCTTCCGGGTGGCGTCGGCCGCCCGGTTCAGGTCGAAGAAGATCAGGCCGAGCTTGGCGTCCTTTCTGGCCAAGGAGATGAGCACCGCGTGCTCGCCCGCGTGCATGCCGAGGAAGTACCCTTCCCGTCCCTTCACGTAAAGTTGCTCCAGTCCGCCGCGCTTGAGTTCCAGGGAGATGCGCTCCCCCATGGAGAGCATCGCTGCGCTCATGGCGGCGACCCTCTCCTCCTCAACCCCTTGGGGGAGCAGGCTCGCGATAATCAGGCCGTCCTCGGAAACGATGGCGCAGGCCTCGATGTCGCTGGAGCTCGCCTGCAGATTGGAAAGCGTTCGGTTTAAATCCTCGATGCGAGACATGGTTCCCCCTCTTTATCAAATTTAATTGCAGCGTTGGTTGCCAGGAAGCTGGATCCGTTTTCCGCTATTCGGACAGGCGAATCAAGCAAGGAGTCCTGACGATTTCTGACGAATTGTGACTATAGGCGGCCGCTTATCAATCAACTTACTGTTCGACATGCTGCAGTGTTTAACGTGGCACGGCTAAATCAGCCACCAGCCGCAAGGCATTTCTGTCTGTAGGCTTTTAGATGACAGATCCTTGTGTTTATACCCCTTACCAGGTATGACTATAAATAAAAAAATACTTACATTTTCTAACCGGCCACATGGTTGCAGACAGTGACTCCCCCTTCCCTGCAAGGAGAGGGTCGGAGAGACTGCCGTTTAAGTGAAGGTTTATCCCCTGGCAGGTTGTGTCTGTCCCACCTATGAAATGGCTTTGTTATGCGCAGCTGTTGTTATTTCCTAGTGCGTAGGATGGGCACCCGTGCCCACGCGGGGAGAATACGGCCGCTCCTCACGGGCGAACACGAGGTTCGCCCCTACACCTCATCGCGCTGGTAGGGGCGAATCTTGTATTCGCCCGCCTTCCGTGCCCAGAGGGGAACCAACATCAGCCCCTAACAGAAGCAGGGGGGTGTTTTCGCCGGCAGAAAGACCCCCCTGTCTCGCTTCGCGAGCCTTCCCCCCTACTTCGCAGGGGGGATAAGTCCAAAGTCCCCCTCCTGAAAGGGGATGGACGCATTGACGGAAGATCGGCACTCACCAGGAAACTATTTATTTTCCCGTAGAAAAATCATATACTGTGTCGGTCTTGGGCTCCGGCGCGGTTCGGAAACTGCGGGGCCGGTCGGCAGCCCAATTCGACACCGCCAAGTGAGTACTCAGCTGAGTCGCCTTTGTAGTCGATCACCTGGAAACATGAACGCCAGCTTAGGAACCCCACAACCCCCTCAGCACCGAAATATCGCTAGTTAGGACGCTAAGCGCCGATGCGATCAGGACAAAGCAAAAATGGCACGGTGAGTGCTTATCAGCACCCATCGATCGCACGCACACCACCTCGTAAAGGTTTAACCATGAAAACAAACGGATTACCCAAGAAGCAGGGGATGTACGATCCCCAGTTCGAGCATGACGCCTGCGGCGTCGGCTTCGTCGCCAACATCAAGGGGAAGAAATCCCACGAGATCGTGCAGCAGGCCATCACCGTCCTGGCCAATCTGGACCACCGCGGCGCTGTCGGCAGCGAGCACAACACCGGCGACGGCGCCGGCATCCTGATTCAGATGCCCGACGCCTTCCTGCGCAAGGTCTGTCCCGCTTCCGGCTTCGACCTGCCGGCGCCGGGCGACTACGGCGTCGCCATGCTCTTCACCTCGCCCGAGGCGACCGAGCGCTCCGCCGCCAAGCACCTTTTCCAGCGCATCCGCAACGAGGAAGGGGTGGAGGTCATCGGCTGGCGCGAAGTGCCCACCGACAACTCCTCCCTGGGGGACACCGCCAAGGCGGGCGAACCGCTGATCAGGCAGATCTTCTTCAGGCGACCCGCCTCCTGCGCCGACGAGGACGCCTTCAACCGCAAGCTCTACGTCCTGCAGCAGCGGGCCCTGCACGAGATCCGCGACACGGGGGTCGACCCCTTCTGGTACTTCGCCAGCATGTCGACCCGCACCGTGGTCTACAAGGGGATGCTGATGCCGGCCCAGCTGGATCAGTACTACCCCGACCTGCGCGACGAGTCGATGGAGACGACCATTGCCGTGGTCCATTCCCGTTTCTCCACCAACACCTTCCCGAGCTGGGACCGCGCCCACCCGTACCACCAGCTGGCCCATAACGGCGAGATCAATACCCTGCGGGGCAACGTGAACTGGATGCACGCGCGCCAGTCCATGTTCAGCTCCGACCTGTTCGGCGACGACATCAAGAAGCTCTTGCCGGTCATCGACAGCAACGGCTCCGACTCGGCGATGTTCGACAACTGCCTGGAACTCTTGACGCTCTCCGGCCGCTCGCTCCCCCACGCCATGATGATGATGGTGCCGGAGCCCTGGGAAAACCACGACACCATGAGCAAGGAGAAGCGGGCCTTCTACGAGTACCACTCCTGCATGATGGAGCCCTGGGACGGCCCGGCGGCCCTCACCTTCACCGACGGCCGGGTCATCGGCGCGGTGCTGGACCGAAACGGCCTGCGCCCCTGCCGCTATTATCTGACGAGCGACGACCTGGTAATCATGGCCTCCGAGGCGGGGGTACTGCAGGTGCCGCCCGAGAAGGTCATCAAGAAAGGGAGACTGCAGCCGGGCAAGATGTTCCTGGTGGACACGGTGCAGGGACGCATCATCCCCGACGAGGAGATCAAGAGCGAACTGGCCGCCGCCAAGCCGTACGCCGACTGGGTCAAGGTGAACCACCAGCTTTTGGCGGACCTCACCAAGACGACCAAGGCGCCCTACGTGGAACACTCGCCGCTCCTGCAGCGCCAGAAGTCCTTCGGCTACAGTTTCGAGGACCTGCAGACCATCATCGGCCCGATGGCGACCGGCGGCATGCAGCCGCTCGGTTCCATGGGAACCGACACCCCGCTGGCGGTCCTCTCGGAGACCTCCCAGCTCCTTTACAACTATTTCCACCAGCTCTTCGCCCAGGTGACCAACCCGCCCATCGACCCGATCCGCGAGGAGATCATCACGGCGACCGCGGTCCGCATCGGCTCCGAGTCGAACCTGCTGAAGCCGACCGCGACCAGCGCCCGGGTGATCCGCCTGGAGCACCCGATCCTCAACAACGAGGAGTTCGAGAAGCTGAGGAACCTGGACCGCCCCGGCTTCAAGAGCACGACCCTTTCGCTGCTGTTCAAGGCCGCCGACGGCGCCGAGGGGATGGAAAAGACGCTGGAGAGCCTCTTTAAAACGGCCGTCCACTGCATCGAGACCGGTTCCACCGTCCTGATCCTCTCGGACCGGGGCGTGAACGAGGAGTACACGGCGCTGCCGGCCCTCTTGGCCGTCGCCGGCCTGCACCACCACCTGATCCGCACTGCGACCCGGACCCACGCCTCGCTGATACTGGAGTCGGGCGAGCCCCGCGAGGTGCATCATTTCTCCGTGCTCCTGGGCTACGGCATCACCGCCATCAACCCCTACCTCGCCTTCGAGACCATCGACGACATGATCAAGCAGGGGATGCTCCCCGGACTCGACTACAAGACCGGGGTGAAGAACTTCATCAAGGCTTCCGTCAAGGGGATCGTAAAGACCATGGCGAAGATGGGGATCTCCACCATCCAGAGCTACCGGGGCGCCCAGATCTGCGAGGCGGTCGGCCTGCACCAGTCGGTCATCGACCGCTACTTCACCTGGACCCCGTCGCGCATCGGCGGCATAGACCTGAACGGCATCGCCCGGGAGCTTTTGACCCGGCACCGCAAGGCCTACCCGCAGCGGGTGGCGGCGGAGCCGACGCTGGACCCGGGCGGCCAGTACTCGTGGCGCCAGGAGGGCGAGGAGCACCTCTTCAACCCGCTCACCATCCAGTCGCTGCAAAAGGCGACCAGGACGGACGACTACCGGGAATTCAAGGTCTTCTCCAAGCTGATCGACGAGCAGAACCAGCAGCTCTACACCCTCAGGGGGCTTTTGGACTTCAACACCGAGATACGCATTCCCGTGCCGCTGGACGAGGTCGAGTCGGTCGAGGAGATCATGAAGCGGTTCAAGACCGGGGCCATGTCCTACGGCTCCATCAGCCAGGAGGCCCACGAGGCCCTGGCGATCGCCATGAACCGGATCGGCGGCCGCTCCAACACCGGCGAGGGGGGCGAGGATCCGGAGCGCTTCACCTGGACCAACGCTCAGGGCGACTCCAAGAACTCCGCCATCAAGCAGGTGGCCAGCGGGCGCTTCGGCGTGACGAGCGAATACCTCTCCTCGGCCAGCGAGCTGCAGATCAAGCTGGCGCAGGGCGCCAAGCCCGGCGAAGGCGGGGAACTCCCCGGTTCCAAGGTCTACCCCTGGGTTGCCAAGACCCGGCACACCACCCCCGGCGTCGGCCTGGTGTCGCCCCCGCCGCACCACGACATCTACTCCATCGAGGACCTGGCGGAGCTGATCCACGACCTGAAGAACGCCAACCGTCGCGCCCGGATCTCCGTCAAGCTGGTCTCCGAGGTAGGGGTCGGCACCATCGCGGCCGGAGTGGCCAAGGCCCACGCCGACGTCGTGCTGATTTCCGGCTACGACGGCGGCACCGGCGCCTCCCCGCTCTCCTCCATCAAGCATGCCGGGCTCCCCTGGGAGCTGGGACTGGCGGAAACCCACCAGACCCTGGTGCTCAACAACTTGAGGAGCCGGATCATCGTCGAGGTGGACGGCCAGCTGAAGACCGGCCGCGACGTCGCCATCGCCGCCCTGCTGGGGGCCGAGGAGTTCGGTTTCGCCACCGCGCCGCTCGTTACCCTGGGCTGCGTCATGATGCGGGTCTGCCACTCCAACACCTGCCCGACCGGCGTCGCGACGCAGGACCCGGTCCTGCGGGCCAAGTTCGCCGGCAAGCCTGAGTACGTCGTCAACTACATGCGCTTCATCGCCATGGAAGTGCGGGAGATCATGGCCGAACTCGGCTTCCGCAGCTTCAACGACATGGTGGGGCGCGTGAACCGCCTGGAGCCCAAGCGGGCCGTCGCCCACTGGAAGGCGCGGGGGCTCGACTTCAGCAACATCCTGTACCAGCCGAAAATGGCACTCACCGGGAGCCGCTACTGCATCGAGGATCAGGACCACGGCCTGGAGAAATCGCTCGACTTCACCAAGCTGCTGGATATCTGCCAGCCGGCCCTGCTGCGGGGGGAAAAGGTACGCGCCGAGTTCCCCATCACCAACGTGAACCGGGTGGCGGGCACCATCGTCGGCAACGAGGTCACCCGCGCCTTCGGCGCCCAGGGGCTTCCCGACGACACCATCAGGCTCAAGTTCACAGGAAGCGCCGGCCAGAGTTTCGGCGCCTTCATCCCCAAGGGTATGACCCTGGAGCTCTCCGGAGACACCAACGATTACCTGGGCAAGGGGCTTTCGGGCGGAACGATCGTACTCTACCCGCCTGCCGGCTCCCCGTTCAAGGCCGAGCAGAACATCATTGCCGGCAACGTCGCCTTCTACGGCGCCACCGGCGGCTCCGCCTACCTTAACGGGATCGCGGGGGAGCGCTTCTGCGTGCGCAACTCCGGGGTGAACGCGGTGGTGGAAGGGGTCGGCGACCATGGCTGCGAGTACATGACCGGCGGGGTCGTGGTGGTCCTGGGGGAAACCGGCAGGAACTTCGCCGCCGGCATGAGCGGCGGCATCGCCTATGTCCTCGACACCGAGGGGGATTTCAAGAGCCGTTGCAACACCGAGATGGTGGCCCTGGAGCAGTTGGACGAGGCGGACCTGGCGGTCCTCAAGGGGATGATCGAGCGGCACGCGGAACTTACCGGCAGCAGCCAGGCCGCGGAGATCCTCAAGAGCTGGCGCACCTTCGCCCACAAGTTCGTGAAGGTCATGCCCGCGGACTACAAGCGGGTGCTCAAGGCCATCGCCCGGGCCGAGGCCGCGGGGCTGAGCGGCGACGAGGCCTTGGCGGCGGCATTCGAAGAGAACTCCGCCCAGGTCGCACACTAGAAAAACAGGTCAAGGTTAAGGTCGAGGTTTAGTAGAGTCAAAACACGTTAAGGTCAAGGTTGAGGTTAAGTAGAATCTATCTCAACCTTAACCTCAACCTCAACCTGACGCTACTATCTCAGCCTTAACCTCGGCCTCAACCTGATTAATAGGATAGAGCTATGGGAAAACCAACCGGATTCATGGAATACCTTCGAGAACTCCCCTCCGACCGCGAGCCGCTGGAGCGGCTCAAGGATTGGGACGAGTTCCATCTGCACCTGCCGGAGGAGAAGCTCCGGACTCAGGGAGCCCGTTGCATGGACTGCGGCATTCCGTTTTGCCACACCGGCAAGCTGGTGAGCGGCATGGCCTGCGGCTGCCCCATCAACAACCTGATCCCCGAGTTTAACGATCTGGTCTACCGCGGTCTTTGGAAGCAGGCTTACCTGCGGCTCGCGCGGACCAACAACTTCCCGGAATTCACCGGGCGGGTCTGCCCCGCCCCGTGCGAGGGGTCCTGCACCCTGGGAGCCATCGAGCCGGCGGTCACCATCAAGAACATCGAGGTGAGCATCATCGAGCGCGCCTGGGAGGAGGGGTGGATCACCCCGAGCCTCCCCAAGGTCCGCACCGGCAAGCGGGTGGCGGTGGTCGGCTCCGGCCCGGCCGGCCTCTCGGCGGCCGCCCAGCTCAACAAGGCGGGGCACCAGGTGACGGTGTTCGAGCGGGCTCCGCTTCCCGGCGGCCTCCTGATGTACGGCATCCCCAACATGAAGCTGGACAAGCGCGACGTGGTGCTGCGCCGCATCCGGCTCATGGAGCAGGAGAACATCTCCTTTGTCTGCAACACGGACATCGGCGGCGCCGACTACCCGGTCGAGCAGCTCAAGGGCGAGTTCGACGCGGTCGTCATGGCCACCGGCGCCACGCTCCCCCGCGACCTTCCCGTCGAGGGGCGCGCGCTCCGGGGGATCCACTTCGCCATGGACTTCCTGACGGCCAACACCAAGGCGCTCCTCGAAGCGGAGAGCGAGTCCATCTCGGCCCAGGATAAGGACGTCATCATCATCGGCGGCGGCGACACCGGCACCGACTGCGTCGGCACCTCGCTGCGCCACGGCTGCAACTCCGTGGTGCAGCTGGAGATCATGCCCCGCTTTCCGGACGATCGCGCTCAGGACAACCCCTGGCCCGAGTGGCCCAAGACCCACAAGGTCGACTACGGCCAGGAGGAAGCCGCCGCGAAGTTCGGCGCCGACCCGCGGGTCTTCCTCACCACGGCAACCAGGTTCGAGGGGGATGCCGAGGGAAGGGTCAAGGCGGTGCACACGGTCCAGGTAAAATGGGAGAAGAACGCCCAGGGGCAGTTCGTCCCCGCCCCTGTGCCGGGGACCGAAGAGGTCCGTCCGGCCAGCCTGGTGCTCCTCGCCATGGGCTTTCTGGGCCCCGAGCCGGAGCTGCCGGAGGCGCTGGGTCTTGAGCGCGACGGCCGCAGCAACATCAAGGCCGACTACGAGCGCTACGCCACCAACGTTCCCGGCGTGTTCGCAGCCGGCGACTGCCGCCGCGGCCAGAGCCTGGTGGTCTGGGCCTTCAACGAAGGGCGCGGCGCGGCCCGGGAGTGCGACCGCTTCCTGATGGGAGACAGCGAACTTCCCTAGCTTCCCGACCCAAAGCTGCGACTCCGGGCACCCCGGGATAAAAAAGGCCCCCTCAATCAGCAGATTGGGGGGGCCTTCTCCGTTCCCACTGAGGGTTTTGCGGCGGAAGCCCGAGGGGAGCTTTCCGACCCGCCAGGCTTGACTTATGATTAAAACTTGGTAATTTTTCCCCTTAATGCCTGGGCGTAACAGCCATGGCGCAGAGAGGGGGGCTGGACCGTGCAATGGGAAAACTACGTCAGTGCCTCGGAGAGCCTCCTCGGCTCGCCGCAGGTGCCGTCCTCGCTGGACATCATCACCCTGATCAAGAAGGTCAATCCCACCAAGCTCACCCTCTCGGAAACCGACCGGGAGCGCGGCTACCAGCTCAAGAGCCGGCTCCAGAGCCTCCTGCTGGAGCACTACGGCGACGCCTTTCAGCTGGTCCCCCATCCCGTAAGTCCCAACATCATCCTGATCAAGCACCGCGTGCTGCCATCGATCGATGCCTGCCACGCCGACCTGGCCGCCCTTTCCAGCCAGGCGATCGCACGGGTGGAGACGGCGGCGCCGCTGCTCCCGGGAAGGGAGGAACCCAAGCGTAACCGGGAAAAGGGACCCCGGGAAGCAGGGCACCGGACCGCGGGGACGGCCCTTTCGCCCAAGAAAGCCCTCAAGAAGGCCCAGTTCCTGTTGGAAAAGTACGATTACAGCGCGGCGGAGGAGGTGCTGGCCGGGCTCCGGGCCGGCGGCAGCGAAGACCTGCCGGTCATCCTGCGCGGAGCCGCCATCCTGATGCACGAGATCGGCGCCTACGGGCGTTGCATCGACACCCTGCTGAGCCAAAGCAAGACCATTCTCAAGGACAGGGAGATCCGGGAGCTGCTGGCCGTGGCATACCACCGTAACGGCTCCCTCCCGGAAGCTCGCGCCATCCTTGACGAGCTTTACCCTGCCGAACTTGGCCTCGAATCCCTCTTCGCCTACGCGGACATCGCCTTCAAGGACGCCAACCTGCCTGCCGCCTGGGAACTGGCGAGCATGGCCAGGGGCAAGGGAGGCTTCTTGACCGGCCTGGACGGCCTGCACAAGGAGATCGAGGCGGCCATGTCGGCACTGGCCGAGCCCCTGGTGCAAAGGGCCCGGGACGCCCTGCAATCGGCTGCCCTGGAGCAGGCACGCCAGCTGGCCCGCGCGGCCCTGGATCTCTACCCTAATTGCCAGGGGGCGCGCGCCGTCATCTCGGCCCTCGAGGCGATCAACGCCCAGGCGCAACGGGCCGAGCTCTGGGCCAGGCTGGAAGGCGAGCCGAGCGGGGAGCGTCGCATCCCGCTCCTGGCGGCTCTGCTGGAGCGGGACCCGGAGCAAAGGGACACCATCAAGGAGCTGCTTGGGAAAGAAAAACAGCGCAGGAGACGCAGGCTCTTCGACGAGCGACTGGAGAGGCTGCGCAGCCTGGTCCGGCAGGAGTGCTGGGCGGAGTGCTTCGATGGCGTGAGCTTCCTGATGAGGCAGCCCGAATTTGGCGAAAAAGCCCGGGAGGTACTCGCCCTTTGCCCCTACTTTGCGGTACTCCACGACAACAAGCAGCTCCGAAGCGCCAGCGGCCGCGGCGCCAGGGACCTCTGGCTGCGTTACGTCAAGGCCAAGATCGCTCTCGGGGAGGGCGGCGCCGCAGGCTGCTTCGAGACCTTCGAGGAGCTTAAGCCCTGGTTCAATGCCAGCCCCGAGTTCCGGGAGGACTACCTCGTGCTGCTGCAGCGCGAGCAGGGTAAGGCAAGAGCGGAGATCGCCGCCCTGCTCGCGCAAAGCGAGGCTCCGGAGACCCCGGTGGGCGAGGTGCGACGGCTCTACGGCAGCGTCAGGAAGAGGATGCCGGTGCTTCCCGAGGCGGAGTGCCGCGACCTGGTGCGCACCATGGAGGGGCAGCTGGCCCGGCTGATTCCGGAGCACGACCCCCGTCGCCTGCTGGAAGAGTACCGTGAGTCGTTGCAGATCGGCCACCGCGAGAAGGCCGCCTACCTGCGCCAGGAGATCATCGACAGCGCCGCCAGGGAGGCCGTGGATGCGGAGTTTGCCGAAACCTTCCGGATCGATTGGGAACCTTTGGCGCTGGAGTTTTCCGACGATCTCCCCATCGATCTGACCACGCCGCCGCCTCTGAAGATTTGTTTCCTCGCCGGGAAGAGGATCTTCCTGGAGGACGGCCCCGAGAGCTATGTGATGATCGACTTGGAAGCCAAAGGCGCATGCCGGGTGACCTCGGAGGTTTTCGCCAGAACCACCTTCCAGGATTCCGGACAGAAGGGCTCGTTACTTTTCGTGGGAAAAAAGGAAGAGGATGTCATGGGGGACCAGCTGTGGCGCGCGGAACTGTCGCTGGAGCGGGCCGCTTTCACCGCGAGCTTCAACATGAGGGAATGGTTCGAAGTCGAGGAGGGATATTCCCTGCAAAGCATCGGGTTATCGAGCGAAAGGGAAACCGACTACTACCTGGTGCTCGCGCATGACCAGGGGAGCTGCCCGGCAAAGCTGGTGAGGAAACGGCTGGCTCCCAAGGCCACCGTCGAGACACTGCAGATCGGGAACCACACCGAGTTGCAGATGTGGCGCTGGGGGAGTGCACCGGATCGCTTCATCGTCGGATGCGAGGGGGAAATGAGGCAGGTGAACCGGAACCTCACGACGAAGGCACGCCTCAGCATGACGCCGAATATCTATAAAATCGACGGGAGCAACGGCGACATCTATAGCGTGGAAGAAGGCTATATGCTGACCCGAAGGAACAGCAGACTGGAGTTGACCCGGAGCTACAATAACGCGCTTATCTTTGGGATGTACGAGCCTGGACGGGTCCACGGCATCTCGTTCCAGACCGATATCGCGCTGATTGTACTGGGAGATGGCATGCAGTCTTTTTACAATCTCCGCAACAACAAATTCTCCAGCAAGATCCGGGTGGCCAGGGTGATTCCGTCTCAGCACGACGGCAAGTGGTACTGCTTTGACTTCAACAGGAAAGAAGGAAGGGTGTTGCTGCGGGAAATCACCCAGGAGATTCAGACCGAGCTGGAGTGGCGGGAGTTTTTCCGCCCCCGGGAGAAACGCAAAAAAATGCTGAAACTGATGGTATGGTTCAACGAGCACGACAACTTCGTGTACCGGCCGGATGAATGGGGGGACACCGAATGGCATCCCTCTACCGCCTGAAAGCTGGCAGGCACCCCGAACCCGACCGGGTGCCTATTTTGCTGGGTCCCACATCGGACCCAGGCCTCCAGAAGGGATGTTCCCGGCCTTGCTGAAAATTCGGTACAATAGCGTTAACGAACCAACCGAGCAGCCAGCATCCTGGGACGTGGGGAGGAGCCGTGCGTGAACCCGACTATTATGGATATGACGAGGATGACCCATGGGAAGGAGTACGACTCACCAAGGAAGCGATCCGGGCACGGGCCACCATCATCCTTTATACGACCCTGGTGAGTGCGCCCTTTGTCGCCCTGGTGGCATGCGGCGGCCTCATCTGCGGGCTGAAGCCCCATGAGGTGCTGGGGGTTTCCTGCTACAACGCCATGATTTCCGGCGTCTTCTTTTTCGACACCCTCAGGAACGCTTCCCACGATTGCTTCGACGAGGCCCAGGCCGCTGGTATGGTCAGCTGCAGCGCAGGCATCCCCGTCATCGACCCAAACTACCCGCACCGCCGCCTGGCCAGGCTTTCCTTCGCCATCCGCGGGCGTGCCGCGCAGAGGCGCTGCTAAAACAGGCCACCAGGTTCCGTGCAACTCTGGGCAAACTGTGGCATAAGTATGGTCACTTTCCCAAACGGAGGCCCCCATGGCATACGTGACCGTACAGCAGCCACGGCCAGGCAGAGATCGTCATCAAGAAGTCGCGCTTCATTGCGAAGGTCGCCCAGGTCCGGTCCGAGGCCGAGGCGCGGAGTTTCATCAAACAATAAGGCACCCGGCTTAACGAGCCGAGTGCCTTATTGTGTATCGCTCTATCATCAGCGTCCTTACGCCTCTTCCAGCATAGTGGTAAAGAGGTCGTGATGGTCTTCCTCCTCCGTCAGGATCTCCCTGAAGATATGCGCGGTGGTGGGATCCCCCTCCTTCTGGGCCAGCTCTATAATGGTCTTGTACATCTCGATGGCTTCCACCTCCGCCTTGGTGTCCAGTTCCAGAAAGTCCCGAAGGCTCAAGCCCACCTCGATGGGCGCGGGCTTCGTGGTCGGGGTGCCGCCCAGATACCACAACCTTTCGGCGATCATTTCAGCGTGCTTCATCTCGACTATGGCGGTTTCCTTAAACTTGTCGCGCACAGCCATGCCCAGGGCGCCTCTCATCTGGACGTGCTGCCACATGTACTGGACGCTGACCTGAATCTCCCTGGCAATGGCCTGGTTCAGCAGGTCTTTCAATTCATTGCTCACTTTGGTCACCGGTTCGAGTGATACTGTCATCTTTTTCTCTCCTCATGATGGTGTGTTAAAATTCTGGCGCTACTATTGTTTCACCTTATGCAGCTCTGTCAATAGAGCGCCAATAAATCCCCTAGCGAATCTACCGCCGGTTCCGCCACACTCCCCTATGCGCCAACAGTTCAGAACTGCCATCCGCCGAAAAGCATGGACGTGGTTCAGATGATACTTGACTCGTTACGGGTGCCGGAGATTGGAAACCAGCGAGCAAGTCGGTCCCCGCTATTTAGGAGATGAGAGGTTTAATAACCAGGTGGTCTCCGCTATTAAGGAAGGGGTAGAGTTTAATAGCCGGGTGGTCTCCGCTAATAAGGATGGGGTAGAGTTTAATAGCCGGGTGGTCTCCGCTAATAAGGGAGGGGTGGAGTTAAATAGCCGGGTGGTCTCCGCTAATAAGGGAGGGGTGGAGTTTAATAGCCGGGTGGTCTCCGCTAATAAGGGAGGGGTGGAGTTAAATAACCAGGTGGTCTCCGCTATTAAGGGAGGGGTGGAGTTTAATAGCCGGGTGGTCTCCGCTAATAAGGGAGGGGTGGAGTTTAATAGCCGGGTGGTCTCCGCTATTAAGGGAGGGGTGGAGTTTAATAGCCGGGTGGTCTCCGCTAATAACGAAGGGGTGGAGTTTAATAGCCGGGTGGTCTCCGCTAATAACGAAGGGGTGGAGTTTAATAGCCGGGTGGTCTCCGCTATTAAGGGAGGGGTGGAGTTTAATAGCCGGGTGGTCTCCGCTATTAAGGGAGGGGTGGAGTTTAATAGCCGGGTGGTCTCCGCTAATAACGAAGGGGTCGAGTTTAATAGCCGGGTGGTCTCCGCTAATAAGGAAAGGGTCGAGTTAAATAACCGGGTGGTCTCCGCTAATAAGGAAGAGGTCGAGTTTATTAACCGGGTGGTCTCCGCTAGCAGCCAAGGAGTGGAGTTTAATAACCGGGAGGCCTCCGCTAGTAACGAAGGGGTCGAGTTTATTAACCGGGTGGTCTCCGCTAGTAAGGAAGGGGTGGGGCTGCCAATTCCCGGTAGCCTATTACCGAGGGATGCTATAAAAATCCTGGTGGGCTACCTCGAATCGGACGGACTGTGATTTAAAACGCCGGTGGTCTTCTGCTGCTACTGTAGAGGGCCGTCTTGCAAAGGGGAGTGGTCCTTTATGCAGAGGAAAGATGACGGGCCCCACGCTGTAGTGGGGCCCGTGCTGTTTTTTTGATCAGGTAACCGGTATGGTGACGGGTTTGGACCACGGGCCCGGTCCGTCGTCCCCAATCGCTCTTCCTCTGAAGGCATATCTGTTGAGGGAATCGAGCCCCCGGATAATAATCTTCTTGCACCCCCTATGAGGACCAGGAGCGTCATCGACCCAATTCTCTTCAACCGTTGGGTCCAGTTTGGTGAATTGGAAGTGGTAGCCAAAGGCACTGTCCTGGCTGTCGGCATTGAGCATGACCTCACCCGGAGCATCAAGGTTTATCGCCTCAAGCCCCGTGAGGACCGTGGCAGGTATCCGAGGTGCCTTGCGGACCCTGGTACGGTGCTCGGCCAGTGGAAGTCCCGAGGTATGCAGTTGGGTTTCCTCGTCAATTGCCTGCAATTGAACGCGGAAGGCAACCCTGGTGAGTTCCTTGATGACGCAGGAAAGATGCGTGTTGCGGTCCGGGATTTTGGAGTGGTCTCCTGCACCGGTAAGCCTGACGCTTTCCTCAAGGTTGGTCCCCGCCGCAGCCAAAGGGTCCAGCGGGATGTCCTTGAAGAAGGGGTGGTTGGTGAGCGCGCTGATGACACTGTCTTTCATGACCACGGCCTCCGCTGGGCCGAGCGAAGCCAGGGCGTTCAGGCCGAGCAGCATGGGAACGGGAACCTGTACAGTCATATGAACCTCCAAAAGGTTGTTTTTGCCGGAATTGCATTAGAGTATTCTTATACACGCTTCTTTCCGACTTTCAAGGCTCGACCGAGATAATTTTATTGCGGGGCACTTCGTCTCTCCCCAGGGTCCGATGGAACTGGAGCCCCTCGACGGTTTCGTTGGAAACATAGTGGAGATACGGGGCATCGGGCGAGAAGGAGAGTTCGCCGTCCTCGGGGAGGTGCCGGAAGGCGGCCCCCTCGCCGCTCCAGAGGACGCGGACCGGCCCTTCCCGGCGCGCCTCGGCGATTGCCTTGCCGCTCCAGTAGCCGGTATGGAGGTATTCGGCGGCCTGTTGCTTCCCTCGCAAAAGGGTCATGGGCACCATCGAGAACTGCTGCGTCGCCCCGCCTTGCATCAGCAATACGTGGTAGTCCCCGGGCAGTCCCAGCAACAGTCGGATGTTGTCTTCCAGCTCGGTTATGACCGAGCCGAACTAATCCGACCGGTGGCTTATGCCGAGGATCGATAGTCCGACCTCCGGCACGGCTGCAACCGAATCCTTGACCTGAGCCAGTACGCATTCGGGGAGTGCGCCCGGGCCGCCGGAAAAATTCAAGCTGTTATTGAGATTCATTTTTCAAAGCTCCACGAAGCCAGTTAGCCGAGACTAACCGGCTGGTCCTTGCCGGAGGTCCTAAGAAGGAGGGGTCCCCGGTCTATGAATGGTTGAGGCACGTAGCAAGAAGCATCTGGCTTAACACATCTAATAATTTCTCATCCGATACTTGTGACAATGCTGCAACTAGTGTGTCTTGAACGCTAACTACAAAAAGGATTAAATGTGGAGGAACTATCGCAATGTGCAAGCTCGATTCGACTTACCATTGTATTACTCTAACAGCTTGAATGATGAAGAATACACTAATGCGTCGTAGACAGTTAAATACATATAGATAGACGGTTATTTTATACATACTTGCTAATTGGATTTGTTTTATACACAAACGGCGGGATGCGGGATCCACGAGGCCAAAGAACACAGTCAAATATTTGGCCTGGTAAGCAAGCAGGTCGGAGTGGGAATTTGACGCGGCGCGCATGGGGTGGACATCCCCCATGGCTATGTTATCAAGCGCGGAAGGCGTGCATGGATATTGCAAATCGTTAGCCGCATGGCACTTTGCCTGAAAAGCCCCTCAGTAACGAGGGGCTTTTCAGGCAGTGCTTAAGATGAAAGTCTATCTGCTTAAGGTGGGTAGATGGTGCCGGCGCCGCCCGAGACGGAGTTTCCGTGACCGCCCGATGCCGATATGTTGGCCTTCGGGAGCAGCAGTTGTCCCTGGTACATGAGGGATATCCTTCCCCCTCCGCCTCCGACCTCGTTGCCGCCGCCGTTGGCCCGGATGATGCCGCCGCCGGAGAGGGTGGAGGTGACGAGGTTGATGGTCCCCCCTGAACCGCCCCCCGACTGGTAGCTGGTGCCGTTCCCGCCGTTGGCGGATATCACCCCGTCAAGAGTGATGCTGCCGGCATGGATCGCCACCCACCCCCCGCCGGAGCCGCCCATCTGAGAATAATCGCCGCACCCCCCTCCGGAACCGAGCGCTGCCGGATCCGTCAGGCCGCCGTAAATGCCGTTGGGAGTGCCACCCCAGGCGCCGCCCAGGCCGCCATAGGACCCGCCGGACTTGAAGGCTGAACCATTCACGTTGCCGAAGGTCTGTCCCGTACAGTCGTTCCCCCCGCGGTCGCCGCCCAGGTAACCTTGGGCATCCACCTTGATCGAGCCCGTGCCGGTTATCTCCAGCGTACCCGCAGTCAGGTCCAGCCTCGGCTCGAAATTCAAGGTGGTAGCGTAGTGGGTCAGCTCTCCGTACTCGTCTATCCTCATGTCGTTGCCGACAATCAGCCGGTCCCCCAGCACCAGGAAGCCGCCGCGGCGGAAATAGACGTTGTCGAACCGGTAGATGGCGGCATAGCTGTCGCCGATCTGCGCCATTCCCGGCGCCGTCAGGTCCGGCTTCCCGGTGGTATCCACCGTGATGCCGGTGCCGGTATTGGACAGTACCTGGTAGGTTTGCCCCTGGTTGAGGTTGGGGTTTACTTCCATCCCCACCAGGCCGTTCACCGCCAGCGGGACCGCGCCGCTCGTAGTGATGGTGTTCGCGGTCAGGTTCACGATCTTGCCGAAACCCAGGGGAGTCAAAGGCGTCCATGCCGATGAGGTAGTGTTGTTGGTCATGTTGTCATCGACGTAGAGGTCGCCGTACTGCTGCCCGCCCCTATTCAGGAGCACCGTGCCGGCGCTGCCCCAGCTGGCATTTCCGTGGCCGCCGAAGGCGCTTATGTTGCGCAGCCCGGCCAGGTCCTCGCCGGGATTTCCGAGGTAGTTGTAGCCGACGGCAACCCTGCCCCCTCCTCCGCCGACCTCGTTACCCCCTCCGTTGGCGGCAATAGTCCCCGCCCCCTGCAGCAGCGAGGTGGTTATGCTGATGGACCCCCCGGAACCGCTTCCCGCCTGATAGCCGTCGCCGGTCCCACCGTTGGCCAGGATACTCCCGTCCACCACCAAGGCCTCGCCGGCCGTGATCTTGATCAATCCGCCGCCGTGACCGCCCGCCCGGGAGTAATCCCCGCACCCCCCTCCCGAGCCGAGATAGATCGCTCCCGACGGCTGGCCGTACGGGGCGTTGTTCGAACCACTGACGGCCCCGCCGTAACCTCCGTAACTGCCACCGGACTTAAGTGGCGCGCCGACCAGAGCTCCGAGGGTGACCCCGTTGCAGACGGCATTGCCGTCCCTGAGGCCGCCACGGTAGCCCCGGGCGGAGACGTCCAGTGAACTGGTAGCATCCACCTCAATCCTGTTGGCCTGGATGTTGAGCCCCGCCTCCGAGCCCAGGGTGTGGGTAAGGACGCTACCCCCTGTCAGGGACAGGGTGCCGCTGACCGCAACCGGTGTGTCAGCAACGACCCTGGCGCCGTTACGCAGGTCGATGTTGTCGAACACGTAGCCGGGAGGGAGCGGCGTAGAATTGCTGGGAGTGGTTTTGTTCGCGCCGTCGATGATGATGTCTCCTGACTTTTGTCCGTTTCCTTTCAGGAATAGCGTCCCGTTCCCGCCGACGATGCTGTTACCGGTTCCGCCCAGCAGGGTGAACTGACTTTGGCCCATTGATAATGAGTCGTAACGAACGGCAATCCGTCCCCCTCCGCCGCCGACCTCGTTGCCGCCGCCGTTGGCCCGGATGAGGCCGCCGCCGGAGAGTGTGGAGGCGACGAGGTTGATGGTCCCCCCTGAACCGCCCCCCGACTGGTAGCCGGTGCCGTTCCCGCCGTTGGCGGATATCACCCCGTCAAGAGTGATGCCGCCGGCATGGATTGACACCCAACCACCTCCGGAGCCGCCCATCCGGGAATAATCGCCGCACCCCCCTCCGGAACCGAGCGCTGCCGGATCCGGAGGGCTGCCGTAAATGCCGTTGGGAGTGCCGCTCACCGCGCCCCCCAGTCCGCCATAGGACCCTCCGGACTTGGAGGCTGAACCATCCGCGTTGCCGAAGGTCTGTCCCGTGCAGTCGTTCGCCCCGCGGTCGCCGCCCAGGTAACCTTGGGCATCCACCATGATCGAGCCGGTGCCGGTTATCTCCAGCGTCCCCGCAGTCAGGTCCAGCCTCGGCTCGAAATTCATGGTGGTAGCGTAGTGGGTCAGCACCCCGTACTCGTCTATCCTCATGTCGCTGCCGACAATCAGCCGGTCCCCCAGTACCAGGAAGCCGCCGCGGCGGAAATAGACGTTGTCGAACCGGTAGATGGCGGCATAGCTGTCGCCGACCTGCGCCACTCCCGGCGCCGTCAGGTCCGGCTTCCCGGTGGTATCCACCGTGATGCTGGTGCCGGTATTGGACAGCACCCGGTAGGTTTGCCCCTGGTTGAGGTTGGGGTTTACTTCCATCCCCACCAGGCCGTTCAGCGCCAGCGGGACCGCACCGCTCGTGGTGATGGTGTTCGCGGTCAGGCTCACGATCTTGCCGAAACCCAGGGGAGTCAAAGGCGTCCATGCCGATGAGGTAGTTTTGTTGGTCATGTTGTCATCGACGTAGAGGTCGCCGTACTGCTGCCCGCCCCGATTCAGGAGCACCGTGCCGGCGCTGCCCCAGCTGGCATTCCCGTGGCCGCCGAAGGCGCTTATGTTGCGCAGCCCGGCAAGATCCTGTCCGGGGTTGCCGAGGTAGTTGTAGTTGATGGCGACCCTGCCCCCTCCTCCGCCTACCTCGTTGCCGCCCCCGTTGGCGGCGATAGCCCCCGCCCCCTGCAAGAGCGAGGTCGTTATGCTGATGGACCCCCCGGAACCGCTTCCCGCCTGATAGCCGTTGCCGGTCCCGCCGTTGGCCAGGATGCTCCCGTCCACCACCAGGGCCTCGCCGGCGGTGATCTTGATCAACCCGCCGCCGTGACCGCCCGTCCGGGAATAATCCCCGCACCCCCCTCCCGAGCCGAGATAGATCGCTGCCGACGGCTGGCCGTATGGGGCGTTGTTCGAACCGCTGATAGCCCCGCCGTAACCTCCGTAACTGCCACCGGACTTAAGTGGCGCGCCGACCAGGGCTCCGAGGGTTATCCCGTTGCACCCGGTGTTGCCGTCGCCGAGGCCGCCGCGATATCCCCGGGTGGAGACGTCCAGGGAACTGGTAGCGTCCACCTCGACCCTGTTGGCCTGGATGGTAAGACCCGCCTCCGAGCCGAGGGTGTGGGTGAGTATGCTCCCCCCTGTCAGGGACAGGGTGCCGCTGACCACGACCGGTGTGTCGGCAACGACCCTGGCGCTGTTGCGCAACTCGATGTTGTCGAATACGTAGCCTGCTGGAATCGGGAGTGTGGTATAGGCGGTTGAAACACCTTGGCCGTCGATGACCAGGGTGCCGTTTCCCGTTGCCGTGCTCTTCAGGAAGACGGTGCCATTGGCACCCGAAGCCGCATTCCCGTGTCCCCCGAGTGACTGTATGTTGCTGGTGGTCATGGTCGATACATCGAGGTAATTGATGGCAACCCTGCCGCCACCGCCTCCGACCTCGTTGCCGCCTCCGTTGGCCCGGATGACACCGCTGCCGGAGAGGGTGGAGGTGACGAGGCTGACGGTGCCCCCTGAACCACTCCCCGCCTGATAACCGTTTCCGGCACCGCCATTGGCGGAAACCACCCCGTCCAGAGCGATGCCGCCGGCATGAATCGCCACCCAACCGCCGCCGGAGCCACCCGCCCTGGAATAGTCGCCGCAGCCCCCTCCGGAACCAAGTACTGCGGGAGCGGTCATGTCGCCGTAAACGCCATTGGGAGTGCCGCTCACCGCTCCACCCAGGCCACCGTACGACCCGGCGGACTTTAAGGTGGAACCAGCGACATTGCCTGCAGTCCGCCCCGGGCAACTGTTGTTATCTCCACCGTCGCCGCCCAGGTAACCGAGGCTGTCCACATTGATGGAGCTTTTGCTGTCCACGCTGAGGCTCCAGAGGGACAGATCAAGCCTGGTCTCCGCGCTGGTCGTGGTGGCGGCATGCGTAAGGACGGCCCCCTGCAGGAGATCGACGTTGTGGAAGCTGTGCGTCCCGTTGACGGTCAGGGTCGTATTAAGAACCTTGATGTTCTTGTTGTCATAGCTGCTGTCGCCGGCAGCGATGACTGTAGCAGTGCTGATCGTGGTCCAGAGCGTGCCGGCGTTGAAGAGCGCAGTCTTGTCTGCCACGACCTTGCCGGAAGCATCCACCGGGGCGGGCTCGCGGTTGCCCGTCTTGTCGACGCCGACCGAATAGAATTCATAGCTGCCGTCCCCGCCCATCTGGGTGGAGTCGAAGAGGACCGTGCCGGTGTTCCCGGTCTGCGGGAAGAAGCTCCCCTGGGGATTGCCGGCACCGGCATTGGTATATCGGTTGAAGGTTCCGATCCCGTTCCTGCGGAAGTAGAGTTCCACATGATCCAGGTCGTCCATCCCTGAATTGACCTGGTAGCTGACGCTGGTGGAGACGCTGTTCCCGGGGGTGTCGACCGCGCTTACGGTCGTATCGGGCGGCGTGATGTCGGCGCTCGACACGTAGATGTCGACCGGTATCGCCTGCCCCTCGTTGCCGGCGGCGTCGCTCGCATAGGCGAGGAGCCTCACGTCGGGGCTTTGCAGCCCGTAGGGGATCTTGAGGCTGAAGGAAGCGCCGGCCGCCCGGGAGACCGGGGAGATCGGCGCGCTGCCGGAAAGTACCAGGGAGCCGGAGGTCTCGTAGCGTATCTGCGTCACGCCCACGGCATCGCTGGCCGAGACGGCGAGGTTCACCGTATCGCCGTAGTTGTACGGTTTCTGGTTGGCCGGCGCGGTTATGGTGACCGCAGGAGCGGTCAGGTCGGCGACCTTGAGGGTGATCGACACCGCCGGCGAGCTCTTCCCGCTGGTGTCGGTGGCCTGGAGTTGCATGGTGATGTTCCCGCCGATCGCTGCGGCGCTCGACACCACGAAGCTGAAGCTCTGGGTGCTGTCGAGGGAGGCTCCCAGCTGCTTCGTCTCGGTGTAGCTCGTCTCTCCCGAGGCGTTCAGGGAGACGCCGGTCACCCCGCCGGCGGCACTGGTGGCCCGCGTCGTGACGAAGACGCTTTGTCCCCTTTCCACCTTGGTTCCGTCGGTTGGGCTTAAGACCTGGAGCGCCGGGGGGACATCGAGCGAGGTGTCGACCGTAAGCGGCAGGGTGACCGGGGCAGCCCCGGCAAAAGCGACGGTTACCTGGGTGGCTCCGTTGCCGGTCGCGGTAACGGTTCCGGCCGCGTTCACGGCCGCCACGGCCGGGTTGCCGGTCGCGTAGCTGGCGCTTCCGGTGAGGTTCTTGGTCGAGCCGTCGCTGTAGTGCCCGGTGACTGCCAGCTGCTGCGGTTGCCCGATGCTTACCAGCCCCACGGCGGCAGGATCGACGCTGATGGTGGCAAGCACCACGATGGCTGCGGTGACGTTAACCGTGGCGCTTTGACCGTTGCAGGTAACCGTGATGGTCGCGGTCCCGGTCTTGAGCCCCACAACCCGCCCGGCCGCACTCACCGCCGCGACCGATGCGTCGCCCGACGAGAATGAGGACTGCGAGGTGAGGTTCGCCGTGCTGCCGTCGGAGTAGTGCCCGGTGACCGTGATGTCCTGGTAGGCGTTTGCCGCGCTGAAGGAGATCGCCGGGGGCGAGACCTCGATGCCGGACAGGACCGGAGCGGCGGGGACCGTCACCGTGACCGGCGCGCTCTGGCTCTGTGACTGGCTGAAGTCGTAGGCGGCGAGGCTTACCGTCTGCCCTGCGTCGGCGGGAATTTTCCCCGAGAAGACCCCGTTTTGATCCGCCGTCAGTGACACGGTAATGCCCAGAGCAGTATTGGTGAGGTCCACCTGCGCTCCGGCTACCGACTGCCCGGAAATGGTGACCTGGCCGCTCACCGGATAGGAGACGGACGACACGGCCGGGGAGGATGGGGGCGGCCCAGAGGGAAGCGGGACGACCTGGAAGGAGCGGAACGAGGCGAGATCGGCCGTGCTGTTCGAGGTGCCGAGGTTGTTGGTGGCGACGATATATACGGTGTGCGCGCCGGTGGCAAGTCCCGTCGTGTTGATCACGAAAGGCTGGGTCCCGCTGGATACCGGTGCCCCGGCCGTCGAGTCCAGGTAATAATAGACGCTGCTGATGCCGACCGGGTCGCTCGCGCCGCCGCTTACCGAGAGCGAGTTCCCCGTCACGAACTTGGCTCCGTTGGCCGGAAGCGTGAAGGAGACGACCGGGACGTTGATGTTCTGCAAGACGGCGAAGGCATAGCTGGCCGAGCCGGTCTGCCCCAGCCCGTCGGTCGCGTTGACGATCACCGTGTGGTTCCCTATTGGTAGGTTGAGCGTTACCAGGGTGGCCTGGTAGGGTGCGAGGTTGACCGTCTTGAAGGGAGCCTGCGCGCCGTCCAGGAAGTACTGCACGGTCCGCACCCCGCCGGTCACCTGGGGGTTCATCGATAGGGAGATCCCCTGCAGCACCGAGGCGGGGAGGTCCGCGGGAAACGCGATGCTGGGGGGAGCCGAGGAGAGGGCCAGGATGATCGCGACCGTCGCGTCCTGGGTGTTCCCGGCGCCGTCGTAGGCCGTGCCCATCAATTGGTAGGCGTGTCCCGGCGTCAGCTTGGAGGAGTCGATGGAGAAGATGAAGGGGGGCTTGTCCCCGGCGAAGGCCGTCTTCTGGTCCACCATGGCGTAGAGGGAGCCGGCTTGGCTCAGGTCCTTCATCCTCAGTTCCACCCGCGCCACGCCGCTTCCCTGGTCCGCCGCATAGGCGTCCAGCTTCACGATCTGGCCGGGGAGCACGTAGTTGGGATCCACCGGCGCCTCGACAGAAAGGGTGAGCGTGGGCGGGGTGGTGTCGTTGCTTCCGGTCCCGGTGGTGGTGAACCTGCTGCTCCAGGAGTTGGCGAGCGCGTAGCCGTCCGCGCTCAAGATCCCCGTGCTGAGGACCACGCTGTATTCGGTGTTGGCGGCGAGCCGGTCGGTAATGCCGTCGTTTTCCTGCCAGATGGCGACTGTGCTGCCGCCGACGGTGACGAACCGGAGCTGCCCGGGGATCAGGTTCCCCCCCTTGTCGTAGACGTTGAAGCTGCCCGAGGTCCCGGTCGTGATGCTCCCCGTATTCATGGCCGCGCTGAAGAAGGCGGTGACCGCCGATTCGGGGTTTACCCCCAGCATGTTGGGCGTCGGCACCACGCTCACCGAAGGGGCGTTATTGGAGCTTACCTTTTCCGGCGGGAGATACCCCACCAGGCAGCCGATGGTCCCCACCGTGACCTGCAGGGAGATGTTCTGGTCCGCAGCCGCCACGCAGGAAACGACCGGGCCGCTGGTCAGGGGGTTGATGGTGAAGATTTCCCGCACCGTCTGTCTGGGGAGGAGGTCGCCCAGCGCCCTGGTGTCGGCCCCCGCAATCGGGGAGCACTGGGGGGTTCCGCTTGAGCTGTCGCACTTGACGAGCTGCGCGTCCGCCCCCACGTCGAGCGCGAGGCTCGCGTAGAGGGCCGGGATGTCGGCCGTGTCGGTGATGTCGACGCTTAGGTCGTAAGGCACGCCGGCGGTAACGACATCGGGATGGTTCACCTGCACCTTGAAGGTGGGTGGCCCCTTGACCTCGACGCTGGTAAGGGCCGAGCCGTTGAAGGGGATCAACTGGTCGTCAGGTATGCCGGGGCCCGCGACCGAGCCGCCGAAGCTCACCTTGACCCCCCTCACGCCGATGGCGTCCCCCCTGATGACGAACTGCTTCTCCAGCTGCCCGGGCTGGCCACCGTCGCCCGGCAGGATGTCCCCGAAGGACTGGATGCCGTCCGCCGGCAGCACACCGGAGAGCCCCCCGTCGGGGAACTCGATGTTGGCGATCACGTTTTTCAGGGTGAAGATCCCCGAGGTGTTCATAAGAAGCAGTCGGACGTTGTAGAACTCCTTGAGGCTCTTGATCTTCCCTTCGATGATGATGACCCCGGGGACGCTCACCTGCGGCTGGTCGGGAGCGGTCGGGATCGGGTGTTCAAAAACAATCACTTCGTCCGGTTGGGGGTTCGATGGGCCTCCCCCTCCGCCGACGTCGGGGAGCTTGTACACCTCGTACCCGGTGACCTGGTCATCCTTGGGGGTCGCAATGGGGATGCTCACCGGAACGGGGTTGTTGGCGATGGTGAGGACGATGTCGAACTTGGAGACGTTGTAGTTTTCCGGGTTGGAGATGTTTATGGTCCCGTCGCTTACCAGTTGCTTCACCTGTTCGGTGGAGAGCCGCTCGGAGGTGACCTGGGAGACCACGATGGAGTTGAGCGACACCTGGGTGACGGGGATGTCCTTGGAGACCTTGGTGCCGAAACGGTCCACCGCGGTGACCCTGATGGTATTCACCGCGTTCCTGTTGAGGGGGACGCTGAGGTCGAAGGGACCGCCGGTGTCGGGGAGGGTCTGGCTCACGCTGCCTCCCTGGCCGGAGGCGGTGACCGTGGTGGCGGCCAGGACAGGAAGTGGGGCGCAGAGGAAACTGGAAATTGTCAGGACCAATAGGGAAAGATACCTTCCTGTCCATCGGCCTACCGACTTTCCCCTTGAAAGCTTCGTCGTCTTCATGGCGCCCCTCCGTCAATTCTCGGCACCGGCAGAGCCGATTCAAGCAGGTGAATCGGTTCGACTCGGTGCCCGTCAGGATGTAGTTTTGATCTACGCTATAAACAACGACTAAATAACTGAAATTCAGTTCGTGCTGAAACAAGTACTCATATCAGGAAAGCATGTTATATCTCTAACTGCCTCACCGTATGGTTTTAAAGTATCCTGCCCTAATGGTAATACGAATACTGGAGCTATTTTATCCTGATATGAAATTGTCATTTTGGCATTTGTATCAACTAGGTCCGACCTGAACACTTCAAATGCCGTAAAATTACCACTGGCGTTAGTAGTGACAGGAGTATTGCAACCAAGTGGGAAGGTTTCAAACGTTACCTTGGCTCCAGCCAGAGGGCTCCCCAAGGTATCCTTAATTTGCCCGGCAATCCCGAAAAAATGCTTCTCCAACTGAGCACCGGAGGTGACGACATAAAGGGCTCTCCCATCTTTACTGATCCTTATTTTCCCCGGATCCTTCAGACCTTGCAGGATCATGATCGGTTCGCAGGTCGAATCACCCATGCATTTGCTGCGCGGGTACATGAAAACCTTGCCTAAATTGGCATCATCCGCATCCTGGACCGATACATAGATGTTCTTTGAACCGTCTATCGCCAATCCGCGGATACCCCGTCCGACCAGCCCTGCAATGGAAAGGTACGGCACCGGGGACAACCCCGAACTTGAATTGAGAGAGGACTGGATGGTCCAGAGACTGGGGGTTGCGGGGGCCATCGGGTTCGCCAGGATATAAAGGTTCATGTCGGCATCAAAAGCGAGGTCAACCACAGGGGGGACATAAAGACCTGAAATGGAGGCGACCGTTTGCCCCACGGTGCGATTCGGATCAAAACCGGCCAAAACAGGCACTTCCTTTATCGAGCCTTCAAGTTCATCCACCACCGTGAGACCGTTTTTGTCAACAACACCCCCCATCGCCATAACGCTGGCGGATGTCGGGTGGGAAACCTGCAACCAGAGACTGTAATAGTTAACACTCCCAACATAAGTTCTGGTGAAGGTTGTCAGGTTATAGGTCGGGAGGTCCGCAACTTCAGCAGGTGTTATTCCGGTAGGTGTGAACTGGAAGATCCTTCCACCAAAACTCGTGTCTGAAGCGTGGTTGTCCGTATAGAGATTTCCCTGGGAGTCGATTGCCAGACCCGTTTGTCCGGGGTCTATGAAACCGGTGTCGGCGAACTTCTGCGTCGGTAGCGGGCCGTTTAACAGCCATTCCGTCCTGAATATTGCCTTTTTCTTTATATCGCTGTAATAAAGCAAGTCGGTAGCATTACGCGTGTCCACTACCAGATCGTCCGCTGATGCCGGAGGGTTATTCCCCGCATATATCCACAACGGGTTGGAAAAATCGCTGGTCAATTTGGTTATGTTATTGTACATGGCTTGCATCGGGGACAACGCGGTCAGCAGGAAGCCAGGGCCAAGGATTTTACCGCCGGAAAGCCCGAGGGTACCGGAAGGAAACAATTTGCCCCACCACGGCGTGGGAATTTTACCGGCGTCGTCCGTGAGCGGATTTCCCACTCCCACCGTACGGGTGACTGTCAAATTGTAATAACTGAGTGCCCCTTGGGGTGCATGGTTGTCATTGATCGTCAAAACATTCCCATTCAGATAATTGCCATTGCAGTTACTGCACATGATTGCCACTGGTTCAGCTGAAGTATCTTCCCCACCGTTTGTCTGCTGATAGAATGGCATCTTACTGTACCTATACAATATGTAATAAAAATGAATCAGGTGCGAGTCATCTTGAGCCGGATTGGTATCCGAAAGGCTTCGATGAAATGTCACTTTAACACTATAGTTAACAGAATTAGCTGGATCCTGGGTTGCTGGAGTTAACTCTACTTTGTCCAGCAACGGCGACTCGGGGACATAGACAGCAATATTTAGAGAGATAAGAGCCGATATCAAAATATCTGCAGCCACCCCCTGAACAAAGCTGAAGAGAGCTGTTGCGACTACGCCCCCTGTCACTCCTCCCGTGACCGCATACGCGATGCACTGCGAAGCCAAGGCTCCGACCGCACTAGCCATTGTTTTCATTGGAAAATTAGTTTGATCGAGGAAATAATTCTTCCAAAAATTTCTGAAGGTCCCCTTGGTCCCCTGTCCCCCCGGATTTGGGATGATGTTAGCCAAGAACGTAGGCAGCAAGTCGCCGTTGTAGGCAAGCATGACAGGTTTTCCCAGCCGGGTGGATTGATTGCCTTCCGGGTCCAGGGCATAGATACAGAAACTGGCCATGAGGAGATTGGCCTGTAAGGTGCTGAGGCGCATCACGGGGCTCAGAGTCGGTGGCGACTTCAATAAGGTCGTTCCGTTGTTGAAAACGAGAATGGCCAAATAGCTATCTGGGTTCGACGGATCTGCCCATGCCGCATTCACCATCACCTGCAATCGGCCGATCCAGTCAGACAAGGCAGGAGGATCGCCCTGCCCCCAATTGAAGCCGAAAGAACAGGCAAAAAGAATTTCCTGAAGCGAGATTGATTCCCCGCGCAGCACACTCTCAGCCAGTCCTCTGGTTCCTGCATTAGTAAGGCTGAGAATTCCAGCTCCGGTAACGTTCGGGTTTAGTTGATTACCGTATTCGTCCATCACCCCGGCGTCTTGACCGCCGAGGAGGAGCCAGCTATCGGTAAAGAGCTGTTGGACTTCTTTGAGAGTCTTGGCACCGGCGGCGCCAGTGGCTCCCCTTCCAATGAGGCTGATTAGGGAGAGAGAAGGCGGCGCCGACGGATCAAAGACCGTGGCCCGCGATTTCACTACCCCGAGATCCGTGGTGGAACCCTGCTGTGCCACCAGCGAAGCCATCACGAGCTCGTGATTCGGGGCATTGAAAATCACGGTTTGCTGTCCCGTCGGTACATCCGTGAAAGAAAAAGTGCCGTCCATCCCGGTCAAGGTGGAAATCGTGGTTCCCTGTAGTACAACCACCGCTCCGGCAACTGATTGACCTGAATCAGTGTCCGTCAATTTCCCCACTATGCCGGCTTTCCCCTTAACAACGTTAAAGGCGACAACTGAGACAGCCGTCTCGTTGCCGGTGACAACGTTTACGTTTCTCGGTCCCTCAGCAGCTCCCGGATCCAAGGTGATACTGACTGTTGCATCTGTCGAGTCAGCGATGGTGAGGGAATTCAGGGTGACACCCGTTCCGAAACTTGCCTGGCTAATCCCGCTCGCGAAATGGGTGGCATAGACACCGGAATTCGGGCCGGCCAGCGTGACGGTGAGGGTCTGTCCCTGAATGCCGGTTGCCGGGCTCAGGGTGGTAATAAGTGCCGAGGTTATCGGCTGAGCTGCCGTCGTCCCCGTCGCATTCACGTTACCGGTTATCCTCTGGGTCGCCTGGAGGGAGGTGCTTCCTACCGGATCGACATTGAGGACAAGATTGGAAGCCTGGCCGCCGCCTCCCGCAGTTACACTGTTTACCGTGATAGCCACCGTGCCTTGCGTCTGAAGCTTGCCGTCACTAGCGATAACAATAACATTGTAGGTCCCGGTCTGGGTGAAATCGGGGGCGAAGGCGATCGTGCCGGTGGAGGGAATAAACAGGGCGTTCTGGGGCAAACCGGTCGCCGTAAGGGTGAGGAGGTCGCCATCAGGGTCACTCGCCTGCACCGGGATCGATACAACCTTTCCTTGATCGACCGCTGCAGTCGCGGGCAGCGACAGAGACGGCGCATGGTTTATCTTGTTAATGCCGATTTGGACCGTCTTCACGTCGGTGAGCCCGTTGGTATCGCGGGCGATGAAGCTCACCATCTGGATGCCGGATTGGGTGACGTCCGGGGTGAAGCTGAAACTCCCGGTAGCCTGCACGCCGGGGGTGGCGGCGAAGGTGGCGTTGGTGAGGGGCGGTTGGGCGGATATGCTGACCAGGTTTCCGTCGGGGTGGGTTGCCGAGACGTTAAACGTGATCGTTTTCCCCTGATCGACGCTGTAGCTCAGAGGATCGACCGAAAGCTGGGGCGGCTTGAGCGAGGCGGTTACCGTAAGGGGGACCGTGGTGGAGGCCGCGGCATAGTCGGCGGGGTCTGCAGGAGTAAAGTCAACCTTCAAGGTCTGGTTGCCGGCGGAGAGCACCGCTCCCAGGGCCGGGGTGTACACGAAGCTCCCCGGTACGGAGGCGGTCGCGTTGAGCTGGGCTGAGGTCAAAGCGGTACCATAACCGATCGCGGCCGGCGTTCCCCAGCTGATGGCCGGTGTCGCTTTGTTGATCGTCAGGGTGACCGTGCAGGAAGCGCCGGAGCAGTTGGCCGCATCGTTGGGCGTGAAATCCGCCCTCAGGGTTTGCGGGCCGGCGGGAAGCAGTGCGCCTAGGGCGGGGGTGTAGACGAAGCTTCCGGGCACCGAGGCAGTCGCGTTTAGCTGGGTGGCGGTAAGCTGCGCCCCGTAGACGATCGCCGCGGGAGCTCCCCAGGCCAGGGTCGGCACCGCCTTGTTGACCGTGATATTGACCGTCGCCGAGGCGGTCGAATATTTGGTCGTGTCTGTTGGGGTGAAATCTGCTCTCAGGGTTTGCACGCCGGCGGGAAGGAGCGCACCCGCCGCAGGTGTGTAGACGAAGTTTCCCGGCACGGATGCGGTCGCGTTGAGTTGGGTAGCCGACAGCGTCGTCCCGTAGCCGATTGAGGACGGGTTCGGCCAGGTTAGCTGCGGCGCGGCCTTTGTCAGGCCGCCGTAGGTCACAACACCGTAGGTAAACCTTACGGAGCTTGAGTAGACCAGGCTGACGCTGAAGGTCACCGACCCCGAAGACGCCAGCTGGCCCGAGGAAACATTGTTAGAAAGGTCGACGTAGTACTTGCCATAGGGGTTGCCGTTGGTGCCGGGAGCAACGGCGCTTGGCACCTGCACCTGCCCCGCTGCCGCCGATATGTCGAACACCGCCTGGAGGGGAGTTCCGATGCTCTGGCTGGAGGTGTTCTTGATGGTGATCGTCGAAATGGTCGTCACGAGTTTGGTCCTAAGGTCGGTCGTCGTACGTTCGACCTTGGTAACCGAGACCAGGCTGCTTACGTCCTGCCCCGCGGCTTGGGCATAACCCGCCAGTAAACCGGCAAGAGCCAGGAACCCGACGATAAGTATCTCTTTTAACGATTTACCTGTCGCGAAAGTCATAACGCCCTCCTTTGAACCGATCAGACAACTTAAGCTAAGGATTTTGAGCTGTTGCACGTGGTTCATGAACAAAAAAACCGGACCGCCGCATCAGCCATACGGTGGCTGCTTCCGGCAATCCGGCCAACTTCGATATCTGGGTACTCTGGAGGTGCGACGGGTATTTCGGAAACCTTGCCTCGCCCCCCGGGCTACAGCATCGAAGCTCCGTGATTTTCCGTCCCCCGATTACTCAGGGTTTGGCGTTATATTTTGGTTCATCCTAGGTGTATGACTCAGTATCTGCCTGTCGCCATCCGTTTGCGCTGAGATGCCAGCAGAAAAGCTGCAATCCCAGCTCCCAACAGCAGCAGGGCAGAGGGCTCGGGAACCGGGTTTGCCGGCCAACCGTCACAAGTTCCACCGGTAATGGTAGTGGCGAATGAACGATCACTGCAGGAAAGGAAGATGATCAGGGGAAGCAGGAGAGTGAGGATGGATCGTTTCATTGTGGCCTCCTTGAATAAGTTACAGCGCAAGGACAGGGCTCAAGGTCGACTTATCTTAATACGCAATAATTATACCCATCAAACAATATCAACGCTTTACGCCGCAGTCATTACGCTAATCACCTGAAACAACAAGTTTTTGTAAAATATTTCGACACTTCCATCAATGTTTTAGCACTAACTTATCGACATTATAGAACCTCGACATGTCGGAATTTTTTACACGCAGAATAACGTTTGGGAAAAAACTGACAACCGATTCCATGGGGGGGTGAGTGACTGGATTTCTTTTGGAAGGTCTTTGCAGGGGAGGAGAGGAATTCTGACCTTCGGGGTGAGACCCCGAAGGTACCAATGTCAAAAAAGGATTCGGTAAGTTACCGAATCCCTGAATTATTGCGGCCGCGGTTTCACCTCTTCCCGTACGCGGTGAAAACGTAGTCCTGTCGCTTCACGATCGAATGGCACTTGAACCCGCACTTGGCGTCGTTCCCCTGCGGCGGCTTGTTGGCCAGGGTGCCGGGCGTGAAGGTATCGGAGGCGGCGTCATACTCGAACGCGGCCCAGCCCCACCCGCCGCTGTCCGCGAACCTCTTGCTGTCCTTAACCATGAAGTCGACATCATGCAGGGTGCCCGGCACCGTCGCGGCAGGGAAGGCCTCCATCTTTTTCGGGTTCCAATGGATCTTCGCCATCTTGGCGCCGTCGGGGAACTTCTTGCCGTTGCCGGGAACGCCGGCCCGGTAGGCGGCGATCATGGCAGGATTGGCGAGGATCACGGCAATCAGGTTATTATCCTGGCTGATGGAGACAACCGGCCAGTCTTCATATCCCCTGCACTCGGAGAAGGCAATCCCGTTCGGCACTTTCACGGCGTACTTGTCCTGCGCTGTGCCCTGCGCGGTGATGGCCCTGCCGCCCAGGACGGCGAGCACTACCACAATGATCACAATCGCCGGGATACTTTTCATTTTCGTCTCCGACACCGTTCTGGAAGAACCTGCGCTCCGTGCTTTCATGATTGACCTCCTTGGTTTTGTTTTCAGTCACTCCGCCGTTTGATTGCCTATGAGACTTCAGGTACGCGAGCGGATACTCTCGTTAGTGACCTGAAGTGTTATGAGCGCAGCTAGAGCTCAGTTGCATTTCAACGCTGTACCTGAACCGGGGCCCCGGGCTTCTCTTCCTTCCAGGGCACCACTACCAGGAATCGGCGCGGGCTCCCCTCATTGCCCTGTACCGCTTTGCGCAGCGGTCCGACCGTAACCACGATCTGCGCCCCCGCTGGGTTGGTCATGAACCTCGCCAGCGGCTCAAGTGGGCCTGATCCGTCGGCATTATCTACGAGCGCCAGCAAGTAGGGTTTTTTCGCTTCGAGGCCGGTGACCGCCGCTTCCAGCAGGTCTACCAGTCCCTGATTGTTCACGGCCACAGTGGTTTCCACTTTTCCCGTGCCAACCGAGACAAGTTTCAGATGAACCGCCTCGCCAGAGGTGCCGATGGGAGAGAGGCTTTCAGTGCCGTCACCCTTGGGGACCGCATTCGGGATATAGGTCAATCCCTGCGGTGATTGGCCGGAACCAATGGTTGCAACGACCTTGTTACTCATGGTGTCAATCGCAGTCACCGCGTCGGCGTTTTCCAGCCCGACATAGATGCGCGTCCCGTCGCCCGAGGGCCAGAGCCCATGGGGCAGGTCGCCGGTCGGAATTGTGGCGACGAGCTGCGGATCATCGGTAGTAGTGAAGACTTTGACTTCGTTGAGCCCGCCGATTGTGACATAGGCGAATTGACCTTTGGCATTTCTTACAATATTAACGTGGTTGGTGATGGGGCCCGTATCCATTACGGCTATGGTGGCAAAAGGTGGCTTTGCATTGAACACCTGGGTTTTCCCCACGTCCTTGAGGGTAAACCATACCTGCTTGCCGTCCGGAGTAGCCGCGATGTCCGGGCAAAAAGGCGAGGCCTGCTTTACCCGGCCGACGATCTGGTGGGTCTTGGTATCGATTACCACCGTTTCCGGCGTGAAGCTTGAACAGACGTAACCATAGTTGCCATCAGGCGAGAAGATGGTCATGCCCGGGCCATTGGGTACCTGGATGCGCCGCCTTTGTTGATAGGTCTTGCCGTCAAGCACCTGGATAAAATCCTCTCCCCGGACCGTCACCCAAACCTCCTTGCCGTCGGGCGTAAAGAAGGCCTCGTGCGGGGCGCGTCCCAGATAGGCGATCTGCTTGACGCGATTGGTCTGAGTATCGATGAAAGCCACCGAGTTGGAACCTACCGAGACCACAGCGAGAGTGCGATGATCCGGCGAAAACCCCATGCCGTGGACCAGGAGCTGCCCTTTGTAGAGCGGGCTCAGGTTGCCCGGAGTCGGGTCGCCCAGACGGATTACCCCCAGCAGCTTCTGCGCGGCCGGATCGACCACGGAGACCGTGTTCGAGGTCTGGTCGGAGAGATACACGCGATCATGGGGAGAAATGGGGATGTCCGGAGCGCTGGCGCGTCCCGGCGCCTGGCCGGCGTATGCCGATGCGGCCGGCAGCAGGCCAAGAACAATCGCGACAATCATCTGTTGAACGCTAAAGGGCATGAGACTCCTCCTTGGACGGGGGCTTGTCATGACTTCGACAACTTACGGGGTTTTGAACTGTTTCAAACGCAGGCTCATGACCTCAATTTCCTGCTCCTGTGTCACGATTATTTCCTGGGCGAGCCGCCGCAGCACGGGATTTTTGCCGTACAGCAACTCCACCTGGGCCATATCTATGGCCCCCTGGTGATGGGGAATCATCATCGCAGCAAAGTCATGATCGGGATCCCCGGTCATGGGAGCGTTTTTCATATCTCTATCCATCACAGCCATTGCCTCGTCCATAAGCACGGCAAAGGGTTTTTCCAGGCTCGCCCTGAATGCCCCGGCGGGCGGCGTGGCCATATCGTGCCCCGCGTGATCATGCTGGGCGAAAACCACCACGGTAGCTGAAAGCAACATCACGGATAACAGAGTTATCAGGGCACCATAATAGATCGCCTTAGGTATCATAAATTCCTCCTGCTCGTGGTCGCAGCTGCTAAGAACACAGGTAATAGGCCAGGTTTATCCGGGATCGAAACCGTGCGGATATTTTTAATTATTCCACTGTAATTTTTTATCATACCAAGGGGGAGTGTCAATCAAGCTCACGGTTAGCAGCGTCCAGCTCCGGCTACCGGAGCCGGCAGTTTCTGGAGTCATAGAACACGACTTTGGGTGCGGATCCCGCGGCACAGGGGGCCCGGGGGACGCCCCAAGAGCCGTTGGCGGCACCATAGATGGGCGGGCAGTCGGGAACAAATATTGCAAACCGCTAATCATATGGCAAGCTATCCGCATGCCTCGGCAAGTTCGGTCAGACGTCCCTAGCGCGTTCCACCACATCATCTGCCGCGGTCTTGGGGGCCAGGAGCCCCACAGAAATAGTAATGGAGAAAGATTATGGCAACGCTTCTGGATTTGGCCAGGAACAAACTGCAACAGCTTTCCCCCGACGAAATTGATGCGCTTAGGTGCCTGGAAATTGGCGAGGAGTTTGTCCAGCGTGTGAATCTTAAATCTCCCATCTGTGCTCCCAACTATTCCATCATCAGGGCTGACCTCATCCGCTGGCTCTGTAGCGATCCTCAGGCCATGGAAAAACTCACACTACATGGCATCCGCTTCCAAGGGGTCGAGGTCGAGGGGGAACTGAAGCTTGGCGCACTGAATATCCCCTTCAATATTTCCCTACGCAGCTGTTGCCTGCCTTGCCCCATTGACCTACGCTACAGCTCTGTTGCTTCCTTGGACCTGTCCCACTCCAGGACGGCCAGCATAGAAGCGGACGGCCTGATAGTTTCCGGTACCATGCGGATGGACGAAGGTTTCCGAGCGGAGGGGCCTGTCAGTCTCAAAGCCGCCACGATTAAGGGGGACCTCTTGTGCACTGGGGGGAATTTCGACAGCCAATTCGGGTCGGACAATGTGGCGTCTGCGCCCAGAAACGGCTGCGAAGACTGTAAGTCGAGTATCCTTCATCCCTACTCTCTTGTCCTTGCGAGAGCCAAAATCGAAGGGAGCCTCTATCTCTGCGGCGGGCTTACTGCCAAGGGGGGCGTGAACCTTAGTGACGCAACCATCGGAGTAAACGTCAACTGTACGAGCAGCAAATTCACCGCCAGCAGCCTTGGAGTGAATCCGGATCAAATGGAGACTGTGCACCGACTCGCCTGTGACGCCGGTGCCGACCATCTCACCTGCGCCCTCAATTTCGAGGGAATGAACGTCAAGGGGAATCTTCTCATGGGCAAAGTCGCGGTGCACGGCGAAACACGATTCACCGGCGCCGTAGTTGACAAAGACCTGGATTCAGCGGAAGGGACCTACCTAAACCCTGGAGCCTGTGCCATCCACGGCGATCGCTTGCGCGTCCGCGGCAGTGCCTTCTTCTGCGAGGGTTTCAAAGCCGAAGGAGGCATACGGCTGCCACGGGCGGAAATAGGCGCTGATCTCAGTTTTTTCAGGGGCCGTCTTTCTGAATCCAAGGAACAGGCCCTTTACTGTGAAGGAATCCGGGTACAGGGCACGGTAAACCTGGAAAAGCTCGTGGCAAAGGATGGTTACCTGGATCTCTCATACTCCACCATAGGTGGAAATCTCGAGTGCACTGATAGCAAACTACACGGCGTCAATGGCTGGGCACTTAAGGCGATGGGTAGCGATATCCGCGGATCCGCATTTCTAAATAGCAGCGATGAAGGCAAATTCGAGGCTTTTGGTCTTGTGGCGCTCACTGGCGGGAAGATAGGCCAGGATCTCATTTGCACCGATGGAAACTTCGAGTCACATGTACGTATCCAATATGAGGAAGAAACACCTTGTGCACTCAAGGCAGACAACATGATCATCTGCGGTAAGGTTGAGCTGTCTGGAAAAAGATTCAAAGCAACAGGGGTCAACCTTAATGACACCAATATAGACAGCTTCTTGTCCTGCGAGGATGGCACCTTCATTGCCCCAGCTGAAGATGGAAATTTCAATTGCGCTATCTCCGCCGGCAAATTGCAGGTTTCAGGGAGCATAAACTTCAGAAAGCTCGTAGCCCGTGGTGAGATCATGCTGAACGAGGTCTCAACCGGACGGAACCTGGTTTGCCGGAACGCCGATTTAACCAGTGAAGGAACCAAAAGTGACCTCACCTTGCTGGCAAAGCAGTTGAAAGTTGCGGGAAGCGTCCATATGGAAGAGATGGTGTCGCGTGGCGAGGTTCAACTGGAGCTTGCGACGATCGCTGGGCACTTCCATTGCGGGGCGGCTAGGTTTATCAATCACTGCGCAGAACGTCATGCCCTGCACGCCTATGGAATTACCGTTGGCGGTTCTGTCGAATTTAAGGCCAAGTTCCATGCCGATGGCGTAGTCTCTATTAAGAACGCCAACATCGGCAAAGATTTCGTATGGAAAGACATCGAAGAGCCTGAAAAGGCGACGCTCATCCTGAACTCGACGAAGGTTGGGACTCTGAAGGACGAAACGAAAAGCTGGCCAAGTGAACTGCAAATTGACGGATTCGAGTATGATTTCCTGGAAGACACTACTCGGGAGGGTTTAAAATGTCGTAAAATGTGGTTGCAGATACCGCCCGGCCCACTGTCGTATTTCCGGCCTCAGCCCTTCGAACAGCTGGCCAAGGTGCTTCGGCGCATAGGTTACGAAGAACAGGCCAAAAGCATTCTCGTCGAGAAAAACAGGGTGCAGACGAAAGTTCCGATTCGTTGGCCCCGAAGAAACGATGAGAAGAAATATCCTTTAACGCAGAAGCCTTTCACCAAGCTATTAAGGCTTACCTTCGGTTTTTTCGTTGACTACGGATATAGGCCGAGTAAAGCCCTAAGATTGGGATTGTTCTTCATCTTGGTTGGCTGGTGCGTCTTTTACCTTGGGTTCGAGAACCGTTTAATGGTCCCGACAAAAGAAGCGGGCAAGAATATCTATCAAATAGCGGTGCTGGAGAAGCCGCCCCTGTCAACCCTCAGGAACAGCGGGCCCTACTCGCTTGTTTACTCCCTCGACACCTTTCTCCCGGTTGTTAATCTCCAAACCAAAGACTACTGGCTACCCACGGCGTACCCCGATCAGCCTTGCGAGAGTTGTTGGGGGGTCGGGCTTTGTATGTACCGTTGGTTTCATATCCTAAGCGGCTGGATAATCTCAGGCTTCTACATAGCGGCCTTGAGCGGGCTCGTGCGCAAGTAGTGGGATCGTACTTATTGTTGTGGGGTCGGACCAGGCTAACCGTCGATAACCGTCAAGGTAATGTCCTACAAAGGGTTGTTATGGAGGCTTAAACTAACCTTTTCTGGTGCAAAAACCTCACTATACGATTAAGAAACACTCGCGCACTCCTCTTATGGCAGCGCTGGGTGATGGTACCGTAGCTCACTTGGTAGGGTGTCACATACCGGTGCCATTCAAGGAGCAGTTCCGAATGCCAGATCGAACCGCTCCTTGGGATCCCAGAAATTTATTGCCGACGGGTCGAAGGCCTCAGGATCGAAGGGGCCCTCCTTCATCGACTCAACCCAGGCTTTCATATCCCCATATCCCTCATGCTTTGGGTCAGCCAGGATCTGCAAAAGCTCCTCATACCCCCAGGGACCGCCACAATCCTCGGGCGGACCCGCCCTCTTCCCCTTGATGCAGCGCGGATAGGAAACTGCTGGCTCCGCGGCAAGCACCGCTTCGAGTTCAATTTTGTGCCGCCAATCGTCGCCAAAATCATATACGTATTCAAAAGTAGGGCGAGCCAGACTGAGGAATTTGGAAACTTTATGCTTCCAACCGGGAAGGACGTCCTCGAAGTCGTCCTCACCAGGAATACCGAAAATCAGATGATTCCCGTTGACATCCTTAATCCGGAACTCGTGGAGATGGCAGTCAAGCCATCCCATGGCATCCTGGATGGCAACGTGCAAATCCCAGAAGGAATAAGTGCTCGGGACCTGGATTCTTCTCCAGACCGGCGGTTTAACGTCCTTCAGGGCAACTTTGAACTGGAAAACCTGTTTCTTGGGGGCCATGCTCATTCCTTTCTACGAAATACAGTCGGGGCGACGCCTGTTTCTTTCAACAGGCCGATTAGCGACAATCTTCCGCTTCCAAAAACTCTCCCTCCCCCCTTGCGGGGGAGGGTCGGGGTGGGGGGGAAGCAGCCACGAAGTGAGGTTACCTGTGGGCAATCATGGCACCTTCCCCCTCCCCCTGACCCCCTCCCGCAAGGGGAGGGAGTTTTTCTATAGGCATTCCTGCCGCGGCCCTACTGCGCCCCGCTTAGTCACCCTCGATATCCTCGTTGGCGTCGTTACTGACGAAGCCTGCGTCGTGGATTTCGAAGGTTTCCGGCGCAATCGGTTTGGAATCTACCTCCGTCAGTTTCCAAACGACTGCTCCACCTTGCGCCTCAATCACCGTGGGTAGCCTGTGGGCCTCGCTCCAACAGATGTGCGCGGTGCGGTTGTTCTGGGTCAAGTCATACCACTGGCAGCTATCGACGGCCGCGGGGGCGCCTGCGGGGGCCTGGGCGTCCACTATCCTATAAGCGCCGACGGGATGCTTGAGACCGTGCGCCAAATCGAACCAGTCGGTGAAGTTCCCGATGCGATAGAGATTGGTCCGATCGACCCTGGTGTGGATTTTCCTCTTCTGGTCCAGGATCGACATAAGGAACTCGTCGGAGCCTGGCTGACGCAACACATAGGTTTCTATGGCTTCATCGGTGCGGCGCTTCAGGCGCAGGTCGCCGTCCCGCCACACTTCCAGCCGGTGTTCGGTCCCATTGGCTAAGAAAACAGCCTGGTAGTGCAGTTGGCGCGGTTCGCCCTGCGCGTCGAAGACAGTTTCAAATACCGCTTCCTTTGCCCTGGCAACCCGGGGTAGCGCGGCCGCCAGGCAAAGGGTGGCGATGGTCAGCCCCAATACCCGCAGACTAGTGAATATACGGTGTTTCAAATGCAAACCTCCAGGTTTCCTGGTCCGGGTTAATGGCGCACTGCCTTGCCATAGTCGAAATAACGGTAGGTCCTGTTGCCCACGGTCAGATCCTTAACCGCCAGGTCTATCGAATAGGAACCGTCGGTTAGCGAGGAGTCCGCCGTCGCGCCGGTCGGGTCGGTCGGAAGCTCGAAACGCAGACCCGTTGCCGTGCTGCTCGACACCGTTGTCGTGGTCAGCTTCGGCGTGGAGCTGCCGGCAGGTGCCTGGAGCGCTTCGTCGATGATACGGCCATCGGCTCTTGGCAGGGAGAGTCCCAGAAGGTAGGCGACGGTCGGGGCCAGGTCGACGTTCCCCGTGGGGTTCGTCACGGTGGCTGCGGTTTTGAACGACGGGCCGCTGGCGATCAGCGTATTATGCACATCCGGGGTGCCGAAGCTGCCGTGCATGCCGCGCTGTCCGCCGGCACTCTCGAACTCGATGCCGGTCATGCCCTGGATCGACGCGGCGCCGTCCCAATTGAAGCTCACCACCAGATCGGGCTGGCCGTTGTCCTGGCGGGCCGCATTTTCCAGATTGACCTGCGCCATGGACAGGGTGCCGGGAATCGAACCGTAGCGGCTGTCGACGAAAATGGCCCCGAATTCTTCGCGTTGCTGCAGGAACTTGACAAGGTTCTGCACCGTTGGGAGGTCATGTCCCGGCACGTAGAAGTAGTCCGAGCCGCCGTTAGCCGCAACGACGATGCCGTTGGCCGGCAAACTCCCGGCAGCGGGGACGTTGAATCTCGCCACAGGGGCAGCCAGGGTCGCGCTGATCGCCTGAAACTTCGTGTTGGGGGTCCCGCACAAGGCCCCCGTGGCGTCGAGTTTGACGGGAAGCGTCGGAACGCCCGAGGCACTCAGGCCGTACATGGCGGAAGTGCTGCAGCCTGCCCCGTCGTAAGCGCTAAAACCGCGGTAGGTCAGCAGGTCCGCAGAGCGCACGTCTCCCGAGAAGGAGTATCCGGTGGAGCTGACGGCGCCGGTTGCCGCAGCGCTCGTTCCACTGGTTGAACCGTTGACGAGCCCGCCGTTAGGCGGAGTTGCCGAAGGCGTGATGGCGCGTAGCGGGTAAAGGGCAAGGGGACCGGAGACGCTGGAATGGCCATGGTCGGACACGACAATGACGTTGGTCGTGCTGTCGGTACCGTTGGCCCGCAGGGCGGCGACCAACTCACCCAGGCGCGCATCCTGCGACCGGAGGCCGGCCTTTGCGTTGGCGGTCCCCGGCCCGTAGCCGTGCTCGACGTTGTCCGGGGTGCGGAACCAGATCAGGGAGAGCTGCGGTTTCTTTTTGGGCAGTAGGTACTGGGTGAATATCGACATCATGTACTTGTTGGCGTAATCCTCCGGCGCACCCTGGGTCGTATCGGAGGAATCGCGGGCGGCGATGCTGAGCAAGCCGTTGGGGTCGAATGCGGTGGTGTTGTAGGTTATGTAGCCCGCTTTGTTGGTGGGAGAGCCGTTGTTGGCAGCCAGGGTAACGGCATCGGCGCCCGAGTAGCCTTTTACGGTATTGGCAGGAAGGGCGTAGCCGCTCTCCTGGAGTTCGCTGACCAAGCTGCGCGGCATCGCCGTGTTCTCATCTAAAAAGTAGCCGCCCCGCCCCAAGTCCTGAATGTAGGCCGCGCCCGACTTACCGATCGTGGCGGTCACCATGCCCGCGCTCTGGGCGGTCGCGAACAGGGTTTTCACCAACAGCAACTGGTCGCCGTAGTATTTATCGAGGGTCGACAGGATTTGATAGTCCTCGGTAAACACGGGATCCTGGTAATCCGCGTTCGCAGCGCCGGCGTTCTTGCCGGAGGGAATGGTGCTGCCGCTGCCTTGGGGAGGGGTCCAGAGAGTGTTGCCGTAGAAGCCGCTGGTACTGGGAAAGGAGCCTGTGGCAAAGGAAGACCCGTTCATCATGGTGAAGGTCGGGTAGGTCGCGTGGTTGTCGCTGAAATTGACGCCGCTATTTCGCATGGCATACAGGTTGGGCGTGTCGGTTGCGTTCACGCAATCCGGACGCATACCGTCCCAGACCATGATGATGGTGCTAGTCGCCGGCTGGGGGCGGATAGCTACTGAACTCCCGGCGCAGCCGGAAAGCAGGAAGCCGGCGGTCAATGCAGCTAGCAAAGTACCTTTGAACTTCATCGATGAATCTCCTTTAAGGGTCGCAAAATTACTCGTTTTGTACCGGTCACGAAAAACCATTACGGTTTTAGCACTCGAACGTTACAATAGAGCTTATGCAGGTAAGCCGTGGCCACACCAGCTATGGAGCTTTTTGGCATATTCTCTGTCCCTTCCGAACCGAGTTAACGGGCTGGTTGATTGGTTCCCGAAACGCTACAAATTTATTGTGCATTTTACCGCGTTTTCCGTGGTTGAAATGTCACTTTCTGGTTACAATTCGGTCTTGTTTTTGTGACGAGGTTGCCGTGCGAGCGTCCGGATCTCATTGATGGGGGCTTGTTGCCGAGTGCGGGGGGATGGGAAAACACGGTTTACGATCGTCGCTATGGTGAACACCTGAGGAGTACTGGGCGTAACTTGGCTGACAGCGATTTCGTTGCAGCAGTGCTCGGTGCTGCTGAGGAACCTATGGAAAGGCAGTGCACCTACCTTCAAAAAGGTGTATGAGGGATTGGTGGAGGCTCCAGGTCCAGTCCGAGACGGAATGGGACAGATTCCAGAATCGATGGGTTACTTGGGATTTCGCATTCCTCATCCCTAACCAAAGGGAAGGCAGCGTAAGCCGAATTCATCTGGGACCTTGACACGAGCTAGCCGATTTATTCTGCCTTTGTCCATGCCCAGCCCCCTCAGAAGCTGGAGAAGATTATCTAACGGGTATCCGCCTTTTTCGGCATAGGGTGCCGAAGGGGGACGCCTTGGAGGCCAAAGACGTCTCCCTCGGGGTGCCCGGCAACTTAACAACCTGAAGAACATCCCCCTCCGCTCCCCCAGGGAATAACTCAGGATGGAGACGGTAACTGCGACGGGTAGAGAGGCTCCGTATAGATCTCGGATATCAGCGATTGCCTGCGCCGGGGATCGGTCACCCGCCTTCTCAGTCTCCGCAAGATGCTGAGGTTGGCGAGGGAAATGATCCTCTCTCGGCGGTCTTCCTCGAATCTGGCGTCCTCGCATCGCGATTGCTCCCCTTCAATGGTCGCTTCCAGATATTCCCCAAAGGTTTCTAGCCAATTCTCGCCCTCGGGCAGAAACTTCATAAGATCCCGGGACGCCGCCAGGAGCGCAAAGGCCATCAGGAGGCGATCCTTGTTGTCTTCATTTTCGCCGGACAATACCGGTTCCGATCTCTTCATCGTCTCCGCGAACAAGGTTTGCACCTCCATAAGAAGCAGCTTCTCTTCGTGGTCGATATCCATTGTAGGCTCCGATTTCCCTATTGGTAGTGAAGTGGCATTGATGCCCAATCGCTTGAGGTCCGGAAGCAGCCGGGGGCACCGCGGGCATCGCACACGCTGGTGGTCCGGCTTCTGCCAGGTATCCCACCAACTATATCCCGGTTGTCATGATTTGCCATCGCTCATTCGCTCATTCGCCCCTGAAACATTGTGAGGCATGCGGGCAGACGGGCGCACGGTCACCGACTGCTGCCAGGATCCGTTTTCGGCTCGGCTTGCTATGAGGCGGTACCGGCATGGTGGCGTGGCCATCGACGGCAACACCGGAGGCGGGGACGTCGCTACGAGTCGGATCTGCCGGTGATCGGGGCCGATGCATAAAATTTGCAGTTTGTTGCCATCCGGTTAGGTAATGCTAATATTTAGGCGTGACACAAATCCAGCACTGAAGAAGAAACCGACCACGCATCATTTGTTCAAAGGGTCAAGGCCCCTGGTCTCCTGCCCACCACCCACACCTTCACGTCGCATTGAGTTAAAACTGCCTTCCCCCAGGCCACCCTCAACACGGCCAGGGGGTATCGCATCACATGACCGGGGCGTCATTGTCGGGTGATCCCGACGGGGGCCGCTGACCGTTCTTTTACGGAGATGATCGTGGCCGAGGACATCGCGAAAAAAAGGATCAAAAAGCTGACGGATAAAGGAATCGACTTCTTCGAGAAAGGGAAGTACCAGGAAGTCCTCCAGATAGCAGACGACCTCGAAGAGGCGAAAGGAGCGCTCGCTTTCTACCTCGCAGCCCAGGCGTACGCCGGCCTCAATGATATGAAGTCGGCGGTTGCCCAGATGAGACGTGGCGTGCTGATGGCTCCCCACATCTGGATGAATTGGTTTTACTTCGGGGTCTGTCTCGCTGATTGCGAAAGGTACGAAGATGCGTTGGCGGCTTATCAGCAAGCCCTGCTTTGCCCGCTGGTCGACGCCGACCTCGTTCGTCTGAATATGGGCATCCTCTCGATCAAATACCGGAAATACGAGAGTGCTTTGACGTTACTGGAGGAGGTCCACAATCCATTCTATCGCTGGGGAATTGTGGGTACTCGGGTACTTGCCTTAGAAGGAGTCGGCAGCTTGGTAGAAGCGGCGGCATTGGCGGAAGGTTTCCTCCGGGACCGGCCCGAGAGCGATGAGGAGTACAGCAAAAGGGTAGGCTTCATTGCCGCCGCCCTTGCCCGTATTCGGCTACGCCAGGGATCGAGCGCCGAGGAGACCCGTAGCTTCCTGATGCAGTGCCTGGAAGAGCACGGCTGCAGCAGGGAAATCCTCCAGGAGATAAGGAATCTGAACCCGTGTTACCACAAAGAGGCGAAGTACCTGCGGATCGTGGTCGGAGCGACCCTACCGGTCGGCCATCTGTGGCGCCGTGAGGCGGGAGGATACCATGTCATGTATGATGTTGTCGCGGTTTCGACGTCTGAGGCTCTCACCATGATCCGTGATTTCGAGAGCCGCATAGGAGTCGAGATTCTGGAGATAGTGGATTCCAAAGTGGTGGAAGAGAGACCCGAAGACCCGTTGGGCGTCTACTGGATCACGGAGCGGGTCTTCTAAGTTCCCTCCTGGTCTCCGAGGGGACACCTTGTTCCTTCATTGCATTTAGTGTGACGTATATAATCCAGACTAGAGCCAATGAACCGTATTTTTTTCATGGCAGGATTATATACGTATTGATAAATAATCAAGGAGGTGGAAACCGGTGTAACACGATGGGGAACGGTTGCCATTCTGGACAACCGACCAAGTGAAATGGAGTGCTTGCCTCTACCTGCGTCATTATCTGCGTCAGTACTAACAAAAAAGGACTTAAGCAATTAAGCCTAAGTCCTTATAATGTTTTGGTTGCGGGGACAGGATTTGAACCTGTGACCTTCGGGTTATGAGGATGAAGATTACAGGACTTGCGGCAATAAACGTAATGTTTTCAGACTGTATGTATCACATGTTGCGCACGTTTACCAGCATTTCAGGGGAGGTTTTAGGGGAAGCTTTTTGCGGCCATCAACTCTGGATTGACCTCAAGGGCGACTCCTGACCAGCAAAAAAAACTGCACAGCCTGACCAAGGCGTTGATGTCCTGGCGCTTGTCCGCAGCGAACTCGCCGATGAAGGCGAAGCTAAAGGGCGCTTCCCAATCGGTGGTTTTTTCGGCTGGCAGGATCGCCACCCTGGCCTTTTGTGTCGCAGGATCAGAAAGCCGTCGAACACCCATGGTTGCCATCACCACGCCGAGACGAATAACAAATTCCAGGCTGATGGCACTATAAGCGGTCAAGCCGCTCAGACGAACTGGCATGTCCGATTCAGAGCAAGTCCGGCCAGTCTCGTCATCAGTGATAGTGGGAATGCCTTCAAGAGAAGTTAAATGAAGCGGACTGCCCCGACTTCCCGGCGTCGCTTCAGTCTATCGGCTACCAAGAGCACATTCGCAACTCCAGCGGTTGAAGGTAGGGAATCATCGTTTCCCCGTCGGTGAGGATCGCAAGTATACGGCAGAGGTGTACTCCCTGTTGTCCTGCTTCGTCTTCAAAAAGCCAGGAAACCGCCGCCAACGTATCGAGCACAAGACGGTTCATTACCGACCCTCGGCGATCATCTCCCTCTTGCACATCTCCTCTATTTGCCGGTATGCAAGCACGATCCACAGGAGGAATGGTAGCAGATAGTGGGCTACGACAATCCAGCCATATGTGACAGCCATATAGACGATTGTTTGTCTGTGTACTTTCAAATGAGGCATCCAGATCGCTGTCATGAAGGAATCAGCGCATAGGAACAGAGTTATGCCTATTGCAACACCAAGGGCTCTCTTCCTGATCTCCATCCCAGGGATTGCCAAGAGGAGAACTAGAAACGTATAGAGGTTTCCTGCTGCATCAAAATTGAGAGCATCTACCACCGCGCTTGTTGGCATTCCCCCCGTTGTAATGAGTGCCAAAGCAAACTTGTAAGAATAGTGAAGCGATGGGAGAGCCGGAATGAACAGCAGGGAAATGACGAGCAACCTAACAAGAAACAGCAGGAGTTTTTTCACGATTCACCACCATATTGATCCATACGAACCAGAGCGCCACAATGAAGAACATAAACATCACTTCCCAGACATAATCATGGAAGATGTGGGCACTCTGAGGCCAATATTCCGTTACACATCCAAGAGCGACCAACCGTACAATATTTACGACGATGACAAGCGGTATCCCGCTGATGAGTCCCAGCGCCTTTGACCTGATTGACGAGGTATACGCAAGTACGAAGGAGATGAAGAGGAAAACAGCGTTGACTGCGGTGCATTCCGAGGTGACGTTCCAGGTGTCGTTGCGAAGATGGACAAGGTTGTAGTCAACGGTGTTCGCAATTCCCATCGCGTTTAGGATGGAGGATACAACGTGCGCCGTGCCGTAGCCCCACTTGATGTAGCCCTTGAGCGCGAAGAGCCAGGTGAATGCATGAAGGAGGACCAGGAAAAGAGCGAAGAGGACACAGGTCTTTACCAGAGAAGAGCCAGGGCGATTACTCACCCCGGCTTCTTTAGGTATCAGCTGTTCTGCTTGAACTGACATTACTTTAATAGCTTTCTTCTTTTTCTTTGCCAAAGGGTTACCCCTTCCGTCTACGGGCAAACATTCCAACGCCGGCCAGCATCCCAGGCAATAGCCACCAGCCGTCCATGACTGGAACAGGAGTGCCTGAGCCACCTGATGACGCGACATTGATTGAAAAGGGCGAGAGAGGAGTAGTGAGGGTCCCGTCACTGACAGTGATCTGGATATTGCTGTAGGTGCCGGCTGTCGGCGTTCCACTCAGGGTGCCGGTCGAGGTGTTAAAATAAGCCCATGACGGTTTATTTACGATACTGAAGGTAAGGTTGCTGCTATCTACATCCGAGGCCGTCGGGGTAAAACTGTAGTACGTCCCTGCCGTGTCGGTGGTAGAAGGGGTGCCGGAGATAACGGGAGCGATGTCCGGCGGTCCGGGAGGGCCGGCCCAAGCGGCACTGAAAAAGGTGGTGAGTGCAAGTCCAGAAAGCATGCAAGTCGCAACTAATCTAAAGAATTTCTGAAGCATAATTCCCTCCTATTTTTGTTCAGCGATAATGACAAATTCGGCGTTGGTTCCAGGCGGCGGAGCGGGGACGATGAGGTTCGAGGCTCTCAGATCCGTCACCTTCCCTTTCCTATCCTTTACGGTGAGTCTCATCCCCTTCGGCAGAGAGGTCCGGTCCTGCTGAAGTTCGACCTTCAAGGGTGAATCGGCGGAAAGGCTCGACCTGACCTGCAGATGCCACTCCTGCAGTTTGGCCGGCGACCTGATGTCGCCCCGCATCTCCCGCAGACCGGTTTTCCAGTCAGGATGGACGACTACCGCACTGATGAAAGACTCCCTCATCGTCTCGTTGAGGTTGCCGGGTGAAATTGTATCGTAGGCGTTATCGTAGCCATCCGTCGCCAGTGCATTTTCTCCAATGACCACGTAGTCGTAAAGGCCGCCGTTTGACACTCTGATTGTGGCGGTCATGGGGTCGAAGCCCATGGCCGCCACGCTGGTCAGAAACATCACCGCAAAAGCGAATACCGACTGCCTGATCACTTGCTTACTCCGTCCCTTGACCGGCAGACGGCTGCTGGATCGTCAGGGTGTGGGGCTGCGTGTCGATATTGACAATCCAGTACCCCTTCCAAGGCTCGATGAGCGGGTTACCCTCCAGGATCGTCCATGAATTGTAGGTCGTACCGTTCCACCAGTAGATGCTGCCGCCGATCTGGTTGCTGTAGATCGCCTGGGAGAGCGGTTGGCCATCGATCAGCCAGTTGCCGCCGATGTTGGTCATGTTGTTTACTTGCGGGTTGGCAATCATGGTCCAACCAGGCTTCAAGACGACGTTGACCTGGCTCGGGCCCGTTTTCCCGGAGTTGTTGACCATTATGGTGCTCTGGTTGGATGCCTTGACGAAGTAGCCGTTACCGGGGGCGATACCGTTGACGGTGGTATAACTCCCCAGTACTTGGTTGCTACTTTCGGGTGTCGCACCGGACGGCACCCACTGGTAAACCGAACTGACCGGGCTCCCGAAGCATAGCGCCGGTGCGACTCCGGTGGTGTCGTACGGGACCCCGACGATGTTCCAGCCGTTGTACATCGGCGTGTGGATGGTGAGGAAGTTCACCGACTTGTTCTGGTTGGTGTCGGAGGACCCGCTGTAGGTCACCACCGTATTCGGCGGCAGGTCCGAGGTGTCGGTCATCGTGGTCTTGATGGTGTCGGTGAGGATGGGCGTGGCCGTCCCGCCACCGATTGTGCGGGTAATGGTGAAGGTGGATCCGCTGATGGCAGTGCTGAAACTCGCCGTTGGCGGACCGCCGGTGGTGATGCTGTAAGTTGCGCTCCGGGTCTGCTCGGTATGCTGGCCCGTGGGGTCGACGGCATAGTAGAGGACAGTGGTATTCCCGGTGACGGTAATGGGAGAACTGTACACAAGCCAGGTGGCACCCCCGTCCGTCGAGTAGTTGATGCTGGCCGAGGTGTTCGAGCAGGTCAGGGTTGCCTGGATCGACCCGGTGCTGTAGCTGCCTCCGGCCGGCACGATGGTCGTGATCGGCGCCGCGAAGTTGGAGGTCAGGTATGAAATGCAGTTCTGCGACAGGCCGCCGCCACTTCCCGCACAGGTCCACTGGTTGGGGCCGCTGCCAGTCACTGCCGACGCTGTTCCGGAAGAGCAGAGGTTGTCGGTTGGCGGGGTTGTGAAGGTTTCCCCCTGGGCACTGCCGCAGTGACCGGTAACCGCCGCCTGGCCGGAAACCAGGGCACTGGAAACCGCGGACCGGCCGGTTCCGGAGGAATTGACCGCATTGAGGAAGAACTTATAGGTCGTGCCGTTGGTCAGTCCGCTCACCGTTATCGGGCTGCCCGTGCCTATCGCGGCCAAGTTGCCCGGTTTCGCTGTGACGGTGTAACCGGCAACCGCGGCCCCGCCGTTATCAGCGGGAGGATTGAAGCTGACCGTGGCTTGGCGGTCGCCCGTGGAAATACCAGTGATGGTCGCTATGCCCGGCACGATCACGCCAGCGCGGACCGGAATCACGTAGCCGGTGCTGTCAACCTTCCCTTGCGACGAAATGAAACTTCCGGTATCGGATCGGAAGAAGGCGTTACCACTTGCGGCCGCAACAGTATTCGAGGACCAGTAGTGGTATTTTCCGGTGACTGCGGTGAACCCTTGGGCGTTGAGCCAGTCGACGGTTCTCATCTGCCAGTTGGTAAGACTGAACAGCTCCGTTATGGTCGGTACGCGCCAGTCGCTGTAGCCCAGGTAGCTGTTGCTGTTCAGACAGGAAACGTAGTCGAGGGTCGCCTGCCAGGCCAGAGCGCCGCCGCCGCAAGGGCCAACCGTGGGATTGGTTCGGTTTTGAGCCCACTGCAAGCCGGTCAGGCGATCGAGGACAACCGGACCCGAGGGGGGTGCGGAAAGATCAAGGTTGGTCAAACGCGGATTTGACCAGCTGGCGCCCGCAAGTGTTTCACCGTCCTGGCCTGAACCCTTGCAGCTGGCAAGCAGGTTGCCGTAGGCGTCATAGCAACTGGTCTGGCCGGTTCTCGGCACGGAGGTAAAGGTGCCGGTCCTGACAGGCAGAACCAGGTACTGGTTGACCTTGGGGCTGCTGTTTGTCATCTCTGTACCTGGGTTTACGTACCAGGCATTCGCAGGCGTCTCGACATTGCTGGACGAGGTCCAGTAGTAGCCCGACTGGACGTTGGTGAAGCCCTGGTCGTTCAGCCAGGCGGAGCTGTCGGTCTGCTGCAGGTTGAGCAGGCTGGACAGTTCCACGACGTTGGGCAGCCGCCAGTCGCTGTGGCCTAGGTACTGGTAGGTGTTGAGGCAGGCAACATAGCTCAGAGCGTCTTGCCAGGCCAGAGGTCCGCCGGCGCAGAGGCCATAGGTCGGGGTACTGGCGTCCCTGACCCATTGCAGCCCGGTCACGCCGTCCACAACCAGGGTCGAGCTGACCGGCGTGGTGTTGTCGGGATTGCTAAAACGCGGTTCAGGCCAGGTGACGCCGGCCTGGCTGCTGCCATCCTGGCCGGAGCTGCTGCAGGTCGACAACTGGTTCCCCTTAGCGTCCCAGCAGCTGGTCTGGCCGGTCTGGGGCAGCTGAACACGCGGAATGTTGCCGGGTGTGGCCTGATCCGATGCCGACGAGACCATGGTGCTACCATCGGAGAAAGTGGCGGTGACGGTGAAGCTATAGTTGGTGCCGTTGGTAAGGTTCGTGATTACATGGGTCAAAAGGGTCGTGCCGGCATTATTGTCAATACCGCCCAAAGGAGAAGTGACGGTATAACCGGTGACGGTTTTGCCCCCCATATTGGTGGGTGGGGTGAAAGCGACGGTGGCCGAGCCGATACCTGTCGTTGTCTGGGTAATCGCAGGAGGTGTTGCCGGAAGTGTGCCGGTCCCGGTTCCGGTGAACTGCCACGACAGGATGTCCTGCACGTTCATGGCGGCCCCGGTCGCCCCGGTGAAACCGACATAGACGTTCTGGGTGCCGATGACGTTGATCAGGTTCAACGGATACGAGAGGTAAGCTGCCGCCGGTTTGCTGTTGGTCTGGGAGATCCGGACCTCCATGGTGGTGCCGTCGTAGTCGACCCAGGCGTACCAGATGCCGCCGTCGTTCATCCGAACGGTATTGCTGCTGCCGTCGGCATTCAGGAAAACATGCTTGACGGCCACCGAGGTGAGGTTGCCGTTAAGATCGATACCGACATGGTTCCCGTCGCCGTTGTCTTGGCCGCCACTATTGAAGGTATCGAACTCGACCGCAACACTGCTGGCCACGCCGAAATAGCCCAGACCGCTGCCGCCGCCGCCACTGCCGAGGGCGCTACTGGAGAGCCCCTGGATAGTGAAGGTGATGCCGTCTCCGCCGGCGCCGTCCAGGTCGCCCATCCCTTGGGGACTACTTAACTGGAAGGCGAAGCTGGTGCTGAATGCGCCGTTGGCAGCCAGGGGGAGCGGGGCGTTCAAGAAGGCGCTGGAGCTCTGGTTGTAGCCGTTGGTCAGGCGCAGGACCTTCGCACCTTGGGCGTTGACAACCGGGTTACCGAAGGTCACCGCCGGGCCGTTCAGCTGGAAGGATTGCGCCAAGAGGGTAAAATTAGTGAAGCCGGCACTTGCCGTAGTGCCTACCGCAGTTGGGATGACCCCGTTCGAAGCCGCCGCCGCCGGACCGGTACCGACCGAGTTGGTGGCCGCCACGAGGATGCTGTAGCTGGTGCCGTTGCTAAGCCCCGTTATCACAATCGGGCTCGCACTGCCGGAGGCCGTTATATTACCCGGTAGGGCGGTGACGGTGTACCCCGAAATCGCCGCCCCGGAAGCCGGCTGGAGGAAGGAGACTGTCGCCTGGCCGTTTCCGGCACTGGCGGTGACGTTTAACGGCGCACCGGGCAGGGCCGCGGTAACATTGAGGGTGAAAGCAGTCAGGGGTGTCGTTCCGGTGCTGTTGGTGGCTGAGATGGCGATGCCCCCGTAGGTCCCGATGTCGCCGCTTCCCGTCGTGCCCGAAAGCGTGCCGGTTGTCGGATCAAAGCTGGCCCAACCTGGCTTATTGACGATGCTGTAGGCGGAGGCGAAGGTGGCATTTGGGGTGAAGCTGTAGTAGCTGCCGGCCGTTACGCTGGTCATCGGGTCCCCGGCAATGGTCGGAGCGGGCAGCCCCGGAAGCTGGAGCACGGTGAAGAAGGTATTAGTGTTGCCGCCGCCGTAGCGCTGTCCCACATAGGCGTCGACGGTTGCTCCTGCCGACAGCGGAACGTTGTTCAGGTACCAGACTTTTTCGTTAGTTGACGAAGTGGCGATCACCGCCGTCGCCGTCTGATCGACCCCGTTGATCCTGATCCCGGCAAGGTCGGCGTCGCCGTTGCCGTAGCCGCCGATCATCCAGTTGGTGGCACCGCCCAGATTGATGACGAAGGAGTAGGTACCGGCGCCCGGGGCGGTCCAGCGTGCCACCGGCGAACCCTGATCGGCCTCAAGCGAGATGAAGCCGGGTATGATGCCGAAATCCGCATGGGCCAGGTTGCTGAGAGTGATGTCGGTGCTCACGCCAGCGGAGGCCCAGGCCGAACCGAAATAAGAGGTGGAAGTCTGGTTGAATTGGGCAAAGTTGCCGCTGCTGGCGTAGTAGCCAAGCGACCAGGCACTGCCGGCAGTATTGACGCTGCCGAAATCGTTAGCGAGATTCCAGGTGCCGATAGTGGTTGCACCGGTGAAGACCGCCGAGACCGGGCCGGTACCTACGGTGTTTGCCGCCGACACCACGAAGGAATAGGTTGTGCCGGCAGTAAGCCCCGTGACCGTATGGGTCAGCGCACTTGAATTGGCGTTCTGGTCCACGCCGCCAACCGGTATGGAGGTGACGGTATAGCCGGTGATGGCGCTGCCGCCATTGCTGGCCGGCGGGGTGAAGGTGACTGTGGCCTGGCCGCCACCCGCACTTACCTGGGTGATCGTCGGAGCCCCGGGAACGCTTTGTTTGGGCACGAATTTCACGATGCGGTCATTGCCGTTGTCAACAAGGTAAACGTTGCCGCTGCTATCCACGGCCACCCCTGAGGACCAGGTTGCCTCGCCGTTTCCGATCCCCCAGGCACCCGCAATGCCGACCGAATTGCCGTTACCGTCATACACTTTGAAGAAGCCGGAACCGGGCTGATCGGCATAGACGTTACCGCCGGCATCCACGGCTAGCGAGTTTACCCCGTAACTCCCCGTCGCCCACTGGGTGAGGTAGACGCCGCTAGCGGTAAACTTCTGGATCCGCTTGTTCCCGGTATCGGCGACGAAGATGTTGCCGTTGGCGTCGAACGCGACGCTTTGCGGACTGCTGAACTGCCCGTTGCCGCTGCCGCCGGAGCCGATCTGGCCCTGGAAGTTGCCGCTGCCATCAAAAATGGTGATCCGATTGTTCCCGCTGTCGGCTACATAAACATTGCCCGATTGATCGACAGCGACCCCTTCAGGATCATTGAACTGAAGGTTACCGCTGCCACAGGTGCCCCACTGAGAGACGTAACTGCCGTTGTTGAATTTCTGGATTCGGCAGTTGGTTCTGTCGGTTACGTAAGCCTCCCCCTGGCTGTCGAAAGCGATGCCTCCGGGATTGCTGAATTGGCCCGGTCCGTTGCCGGGTGATCCCCATCGGGAGATGTAGTTGCCCTGGTTGTCGAACTTCTGGATCGTGTTGTTCCCGAAATCTACGGTATAGATCATGCCTTGAGGATCTATGCCGACTTTGTAGACATAACTGAAGGAACCGTTGGCCGAACCGGACTCGCTACGCTGTGACAGATAAGTGCCGCCCGAATTAAAGACCAAAACGCGACGATTGTCCCTATCCAGTACGTAAACCGATCCCGCCAGGTCGACCGTTATCCCGCACGGGATAGAGGAAACGCTGCCTCCAAAGCCGTTGACGCTCCAGGCAGCCAGGGGATTTCCGCTGGTGTCGAATTTCTGGACCCTGCCGTTTGAGGTATCGGCTACGTAGATATTGCCGAAGACGTCAAGGGCCAACGCTCCGGGCGCGTTGAATTGGCCCTGGTTGGCGCCCAAGGATCCCCACTGGGTAACAAAGCTGCCGCCGGTGTCGAATTTCTGGATGCGGTTGTTGCCCGTATCAAGGACAAAGACATTGCCAGCTCTGTCGGCGCTGACATCCTGGGGGTTGTTGAACTGCCCCTGGCCGCTGCCTGTCGTGCCCCATTGGACGAGGTAGTTGCCGTTACCGTCGAATTTCTGGATGCGGTTATTACCGCTATCGACCACGTAGACGTTACCTCCCGCATCCAGGGCAATGCCAGTGGGATTTGAGAACTGGCCGACGCCGTTGCCGGCCGATCCCCATTGAGCAAGGTAGTTCCCGTTACTATCGAACTTCTGGATCCTGTTGTTCTGGTTGTCCACGAGGTACATGTTAGACGAAGGATCAAAAGCCACCTCTGCAGGATGCTTGAACTGGCCGTTGCCGGTGCCAAAATTGAGTGTACTCTGCACGAGGTTGCCGGCGGGTGAAAACACCATCAAGATGTTCTTGTTCCAGTTGGAAACGTAAAGGTTGTCACCAGGACCGGCAGTCAGGCGCCCTGGGCTGTCAAAATACCAAGGTTCGGCAAGCTGTGGCCAGTAGCGCTCAAAGGAATACTTCTGGCCCGACTTGATATTGTAATAGTAGGTAGAAACTTTCTCTGCATTCCCCGCCGAGTCGGTCGAGTAGAAACGAAGCTTGGTGCTGCTCGCGATACTTATCGGACCGGTGTAGGGAGTTGCAGGGGTGCAGCCGTCCCCGAGGCAATAGACGGTGCCGGCGCACGAAAGGCCGGAAAACGCACTGCAGCTGAGCGTCACGTTCTGGGGAGTACTGTAGGTTCCAATCCAGGGCGATGCCGTGGTTTGGGGCATGCCGGCCGGCGTCACACTGCCGGAAGGCGCCGAGGCGGGACCCGTCCCTATCGAGTTGGTTGCCGTGACCGTAAAGGTGTAGGCAGTGCCGTTGGCGAGATTACCCATCACATGCGTGACCGAAGTGGTACCCGCGTCCAGATCGATGCCTCCGACCGGATTGGAAGTCACGGTGTAGCCGATTATCGGGCTGCCTCCGTCACTGGCCGGTGCAGCAACAGTTACAATCGCGTGTTGACTGTTCGGGTGAACCTGAACAATGGATGGTGCCCCAGGTGCAGTTGCCGCTACGGTGATGGTAAAGGCTGCCAAGTTTGCCGAGCCGTTACCGTTAGCGGTTATGATGATATTGCTGAACGTGCCGACGGAAGTCGGAGTCCCGGTAATGGCACCGGAAGAAGCGTTGAAACTTAGACCCGGGGGGAGGGTGCCGGTATAGCTGAAGCTTGTGGCGTTGGTGGCCGTCGGGGTGAAGCTGTAGGCTGAGCCTAGGGTGGTTGAGGTTGTGGGAGCACCGGAGATGGTGGTCGCGAGTGAAGGATTACCGGCCGTCACAGTCCATGTTCCCGGCAAAGCTTTACCCGGGTTCGCACTACACACCTGGGAAACACTCGGGTAGGCGGAAATAGTTTGGTCCTGCCATGAAGTTACACTGTTGAAACCAGAGGTCAGTGATGGCGCGCCGTTGTTGCCAACGCCAATGGACCAGGTGGCTGGAACACCGGAAGAATTAACGGAGTTAATGGAGATGTGAGTCAAACTGGGGTCCCCGGTTGAAGATGACAAAGTTGTAAAGCCATCACTCATTGTGAAGACAACACCATTTAAGAAATTGGTCTGTGAGTTTGAGCTTAGTGTAACTCCGGAGGGCACCGTAACCTTAATGGACATGTGCCCGGGGAAATAGCTCCCCCAATAATCAGTATAGGTAGGGCCAACATAGCTATACGTCGTGCTTCCAGGAAAAGTCGGAGCCAGGATGGTTGCAATGCTCGGAATGCCGCTGGTAAATACCGTGGCCCGGTAGTAACCAGCTGGCATGCCGGCTAGCGTTTGGGAGGTAAAAGAGGTGTTGGACCAGTTTGTTGTCGGGTCGCTGAGCAGGAAAAAGACCTGATCGTTGTCAATTCGCTGGAGTTGAACTATGGGATAGTTGGTGGCAGAACTGTTGGTTGAGCCTGACGATCCCTCGGAAATACCGGTGAAGCCGGTACCGTTAACAGAGAGGCCGGCAGCAAAAGTGCCACTTGTTATAACAGGGCGTGCAGTGCTGCCGAATCCAAATCCGGAATCGTAGAGTTCTGCACTGGACTGTGCATTAAGACTACTGTCCTGTCCACCGGCGAGGAGAACCTGGCCGCTCGGGAGCAGGGTCGCAGTTGGTTGTAGGCGACCAACGGTCATGTTCCCGGATGCGCTGAAAGTGCCAGTGGATGGATCGTAACATTCTGCATTGTTCAGCGGGACTACGGGATTGCTATTAACTCCGCCTGCAACAAGAACTTTGCCACTCTCAAGAAGCGTTGCAGAATGTGCTGAACGCGACGTAACCATGCTACCCGTAACAGTAAAGGTGCCTGTGGAGGGATTGTAAATCTCCGCACTACTATAATAGTTAAAATTGGCATCACCACCACCGGCGATGAGAACCTGGCCGTTCGGAAGCAGGGTTGCGGTGTGTTCCCAACGGGCCGTGGCCATGCTCCCCGTAGCGGTAAATGTACCGGTGCTAGGGTTGAAGACCTCTGCACTATTCTGAATACCGCCTTGATAACTCATGCCGCCTGCGATCAGGACTGAGCCATTCGGAAGCTGTGTTGCTGTTGCGAGGTAGCGCGAGATGGTCATGTTCCCGATAAGGTTGAACGTGCCGGTGGACGGGTCATATAGCTCTGCACTTGCCAGATAGCCGTTATTACCAAACCCACCAGTGACAAGAACTTTACCGTTCGGCAAGAGCGCTGCTGTGGCCTGATTTCGTGCAGTATTCAGACTGCCAGTGGCAGTATATATGCCTGTTGACGGGTCGTACAGTTCTGCGCCGTTGAGAATGCTATTATTCGTTCCCCCGGCAATCAGGATCTTGCCATTTGCAAGCAGGGTCGCAGTGTGACCTTCACGTGCTGTAGTCATGTCCCCTGTGGCCGCAAAAATATGAGTGGACGGGTCGTACAACTCCGAGCTGCTGAGCCAGTTATTGCCAGAGCTGTATTTATACCCTCCGGCAACAAGAATTTTTCCATTTGGTAAAAGAGTTTCAGTGTGTCCTCTGCGTGCCGTGTTCATACCCTCGGTGGCGGCAAAGGTTCCGATGGCATAAGAATACAGCTCGGCGCTACTGAGATTGCCGATGCTGCTATTCCCCGCCCCGCTCCCCCCCCCGGCGATGAGCACCTGACCGTTAGGCAGCAGCGTCGCGCTATGGAAAAAGCGCCCTATGGTCATGCTGGCGGTTGCAGTGAAGGTGCCGGTAGCAGGGTTGTATAACTCCGTGCTGCTGAGATCAGTGCCACCGTAGCTGCTCTGTCCCCCGGCTATTAGAACCTGGCCGTTGGGCAGCAGAGTTGCCGTGTGCTGGTAGCGCGGGGTGGTCATGCTCCCGGTAGAGGTGAAGGTGCCGGTGGCAGGATTGTACAACTCGGCACTGTTATATTGGCCGGCGCCGTTCCCCCCCCCGGAGATGAGCACCTGGCCGTTGGGTATCAGCGTCGCTGTCTGGCTGGAACGCGCAAGAGACATGCTGCCGGTTGAAGTGAAGGCGCCGGTCGCAGGGTTGTAAAGTTCAGCGCTACTGGCCCAACCGCTGCTGGAGTTATATCCCCCAGTAAGGAGCACCTGGCCGTTGGGCAGCAGCGTCGCTGTATGGTTAGAACGAGCAATTGTCATGCTGTTGGTTGCAGTGAAGATGCCGGTCGCAGGGTTATAAAGCTCAGCACTGCTGTAATAGCCGTTGCCATCCCCACCTGTTATGAGTACTTGGCCATTGGCCAGCAACGTCGCTGTGTGAAATGAGCGAGCAATTGTCATGCTGCCGGTAGCGGTGAACGTGCCGGTTGCAGGATTATAAAGTTCAGCAACGCTAGTATTCCCACCTGCAATGAGCACCTGACCGTTGGACAGAAGCGTCGCTGTGGGGCCATTGTGTGCCGTGGTCATGCTCCCGGTAGAGGTGAATTTGCCGGTAGCGGGATTGTACAACTCGGCACTGCTGAGGCTGCCGCCGGTGTTATTACCACCTGCGATGAGCACCTGACCGTTGGGCAGAAGCGTCAACGTTTGCGCTTCGCGCGTCGTCGACATACTGCCGGTAGCGTTGAAGGGCGACAGATTAACCAGGTCGAAAACCGCAGTCATACCAGTAACGCCGCCGGCAGGATTCTGTAGTGATGAGGCCGGATAAATGGCGCCTTGCGGGTCCACGAAAGAAGTAAATTTCGACCCGGTTGCCGGAGTGGCAGACATGACTACCGTGTCGGGCTGAGTGAACGTTTGGCTGCAGGTGCCACTGGAGCAGGTAACGTCAGCCTGGGTACCCAGGAGTGAATGCATGAGAACCGATCCGGAACCGGTGCCACTTAAGGTCAGAGAGAATTTCCAGGGGGCGACAGTTATCGAGAACGGAGCCAGCGATGCGGAGCCCCCTGCATTAGTAACTGTAACTTGGATGTTACTGTAGGTGCCAATAGCCGTAGCGCCCCCGGTTATGGCACCTGTAGAGGTATTAAAGTTAAGCCCCGGAGGTAGAGTCCCGGTGTAACTGAAACTGGACGCATTGTTTGCAGTCGGGGTAAAGTTGTATCCCGCCCCAACCGTGGTGGATGTCACCGGGGTGCCGGAAATGGTGGGGGAGGGTTGCGATGCCGCACCGATTAGACTGCTCTGCACTGGGGTGACGTTGTTGTTGGTATCAGCGGTACCGTTGCCTAGTTGGCCGAGCGCATTATACCCCCATAACCATACCGTACCGTCTGATTTGAGTGCGGCAGTATGACGCCAGCCAGAGGAAACTACCACCACTCCGCTGATTCCCTGTACAGCCACCGGGCTATTCTGCCGGGTCGTAGTTCCATCGCCAAGACAGCCCCAGCTGTTGTCCCCCCACGCCCACAGCGTGCCGTCGGATTTGAGCGCTTCGCTGTGGATGTCACCTGCTGAAACTGCGGTTACACCGGTGAGACCCGGAATTTGAACTGGACTATTGTGCTGGGTCGTCGTTCCATCCCCCAGTTCGCCATATATGTTCCATCCCCAAGCCCATACCGTGCCGTCTGACTTGAGTGCCAGGCTGTGATAACCACCGGCCGCTACCATTACTATGCCACTTATTCCAGACACCATTACCGGGGTGCTGTTAGCTGACGAGCCAGTTGAGGTTCCATTGCCCAGTTGTCCGTAATTGTTAGCTCCCCATACCCAAACAGTACCATCGGACTTTAGTGCGACGGTCCAACAGAAACCGGCCGAAACAGCTACGACTCCTGTGAGCCCCGGAACGGCCACGGGGGTATTGCGTTGGGTTGTTGTTCCGTCGCCCAGTTCGCCGTAGGCGTTATCACCCCACGCCCATACTGTGCCGTCGGACTTGAGCGCAGCCGAATGCTTGGCCCCCACCGAAACCGAGATGACATTTGTAAGTCCCTGAACAGCCACGGCAGTATTGCGTTGGGTTGTTGTCCCATCGCCAAGTTGGCCCAGGGCGTTCCCCCCCCACGCCCATACAGACCCATCGGATTTGAGCGCCACGGTATGAAATGCGTCGCTGTGTGTCGAGATCGCCACTACATTGGCAAGCCCTTGAACCACCGCAGGGCTATTGCGCTGGGTTATCGTTCCGTCGCCAAGTTGGCCTTGACTGTTATCTCCCCACGCCCATGCGGTACCGTCGGATTTGAGCGCCACAGTATGGGAACTCCCAGCCGACACTGCCAGAGTAACCGCCCGGGCCTGCACTGGGGTTGCACTGCTTGTTGTGGAGCCGTTACCAAGTTGGCCATAGGTATTAGCTCCCCACGACCAGATAGTGCCGTCAGATTTCAGCGCTACGGTGTGACGCCAACCGGACACCACAGACGACGCCCCGGTGAGCCCCTGCACAAGAACCGGACTATTTTGTTGCGTCATCGATGCATCGCCAAGATCGCCCCAGCTATTATCTCCCCACGCCCATATCGTGCCGTCGGATTTGAGCGCCAGCGTGTGGATATCACCGGCCGAAACCGATGTTACACCTGCTAGACCCGGAACGACGACCGGACTGTTGCGTTGGATCGTTGTACCATCTCCTAGTTCGCCATAAAGGTTCCATCCCCAAACCCACACAGTGCCATCAGATTTGAGTGCAACCGTGTGGTAGCCGCCTGCTGACACGTTGACTGCGCCGCTTATTCCGGGAACCTTCATAGGGGTGCTGTTGGCTGCAGATCCGGTCGCTGTCCCGTTGCCCAGCTGGCCGTAATTGTTGACACCCCAGGTCCAGACCGTACCGTCTGACTTGAGTGCCACGGTCCAACCGCCACCCGCCGAAACCGCAACCACGCCAGTGAGGCCCGGAACGGCTACGGGGCTGTTTCGTTGGATCGTCGTTCCGTCACCCAATTGGCCATAGGTATTATCTCCCCATGCCCAGACAGTGCCATCCGCTTTGAGAGCGGCGGTATGGGTGTAGCCCGACGAAACCGCCACTATGCCTGTCAGCCCCTGGACTGGCACTGGGCTGACGCGCTGGGTCGTTGTTCCATCACCCAACTGACCAAATAGGTTCCATCCCCACGCCCATACAGTGCCATCGGATTTGAGCGCGAAGGTTTGCGACCCGGGTCCAAAAGCCGGCGCCGCACCGCCGTTCGCCGATACTGAAACCACACCAGAGAGTCCCGGAACAGCCACGGGGGTATTACGTTGGGTCGTTGTTCCATCGCCCAGTTCTCCGTAGGTATTATCCCCCCACGCCCATACCGTGCCGTTGGTATAGAGTGCTACGGTATGATTGGAATCCGACTGTATCATCGGCCTAACACTTTGAACCGACGCTGCCAGCGGCGTAACGCTGTTGGAAGCAGCAGATGCGGCACCGACGCCGATACCGTTCGTCGCGGTTACCGAAAAGGTGTAAGCAGTACCGTTTGTCAGTCCAGTAACGGTTATCGGACTGCCGCTGCCAGTTGCGATAGCGTTGCCGGGTGAAGCGGTGACCGTATAGCTTGTTATAGGACTGCCTCCGTTGGAGGTGGGAGCAGAGAAAGTAACTGCGGCTTTGGCATTGCCAGCGGAAACCTGGGTGATGGTTGGTGCACTGGGAAGCGTGGCACCCGTGGTTGCGGTAAGTTGGTAAGTTGCTGGCCCGCTCCCGGTTTGCGCATTCCATACGGAAAAACTCACTTGATCACCCGGGCTGATTACCCAGCCGTTAGAACCGTAGTAACTACCGAACCCTGTAATGGTGATCTGGGTGTCTGTCCAGGAGGCTACGTTGAGCGTAACGACATTAGAAGGACTGTAACCTGCCTGGAGAGCCGGTGCCTGGAAGAGTATGTAAGGTGAGTCTCCCGAGTACGGAGCCATTGTTCCGAATCCGCTTCCGGTGATTACAATTGTTTGCGTTGCCTTATTGGCGACGGGGCTTACCGAGGTGATGCTGACAGCCGCCCGTGCCTGCCCGGCCAGGCAGCAGAACAACACCGTGAGCAGGGAAAGAAAACCGGTCAGCCTTTTTAGTCGTGCCATACCGCCTAATGCATTGAAGCTTTTCATACCTGTCCCTCCGAACCTAGTCTATTTGGGCAAATTAAAAGTAATCAGGTTGAGCTATTTTGTTACGGCAAAACGGTGTGAAGACTTCAAATCAAAAAACCGGCGCGCGATATCGTCTCGCAGCGCCGGCCTCAATGACAGCGTAAAGGATCTCGAAAGCGGACCAGATGAGATAAGAAAGTCGTCCGCCGTCTGAACGGGTAAAGACCATGACAAGCCCCCTAGATTACATTAAAAGGCCAATGGAGGTAGTGGGGGTTTGGCACATCGGCAAGTCTCTGCAATCTACATACCGTTCATAAACAAATAATAATTACTGCTACTTGTCTCAAACGCCGTTTCCATTCACGCTATTTAGCGTGATTGCATCAGCGAAATAACGTGAATATCGGCCGCCCCTGGATGCCCTTGCACTAGCGGTCTATTCGTGCTGCCCCTCGGTCTCTTTGCACGATTGACGACGACGAAGCCACTTACCCTTTCTAGCATATCCACGGGAGGTCCCTTGCTGTCTAAAAAAGAGTTGTTTCTCGGACACCCAAAAAACGCAAAACGCCCTCAGCAAACATGCGGGTTTGCGGGGGCGTTTTGCGAGGGGTTTTACGGACACGGTCCGGACACTCCATTTTCGGTCAGATCCGACACTACGGAGGATCACAGGCCGAAACGTGGCTGAGGATCGTCCTCAACGACTGGCGCATTCTCCAGCGGTTCGAATTCATCTGGCAAGGCCTCCATCCATGCGGTCTGATGTCTACTGAGCAAATCGGCTACGATTTTGATGCCGGCATAGTCCAATGCCACATTCAGCCCATGGAAACTGACTCGCGACACACCAGCCTCTACGGCCCGCAATATCAAGTTCCTCGTACGAGGGCTAAAGGCCTTTCCTCTTCTCGTTTCAAGCCCATCCAGCAAACTGGCAGCATCCTCTCTGGTCATGCGCATACCTCCCCGTCTGAGCACGCGGTCTCTTGCCGATACTCCGCGACTATCTGATGCACCGTCGATCTGGGCATGCCTACCTGAGTCGCGAGGGTTCTGATCGAAACTGCAGGGGTCTTGCTGAACGCTGCGATGACCCTCGCCTTATCGCTACCGGACGTGGGGCGCCGACCAAGAGTCTTCCCCTTTCGCCTCGCAGCTTCGAGACCAGCCTTAACTCTCTCACAAATAAGGTCTTTTTCGAATTCTGAAAAGGCCGCCAGCAGATAGGTTAGCAGTTTACCGGTCGGCGTGGTCATGTCGATGGCCTCCCGCAGCGACACGAACGCGACTCCCAGCGCCTGGAATTCCTGCAGCAACTGCAGCAGGTGCGGTAGCGACCTACCAAGACGGTCAAGTCTCCAAACCACTACTACATCTATCTCCCTACGCCTCGCCGCAAGGAGCAATTTTTCTAGCGCCGGTCGCTTTTGCTTGGCACCGCTTTCTCCCTCGTCGACAAACTCGAATGAAGTCCATTTCCGGGCAGCCACATATTCGTTAAGCTCATTGAGTTGCAGATCGGTGGACTGTTTTTTATCGAAGGTGCTAATCCTAGCATACAATGCTGCACGCAAAGTAACTCCTTTCATTGCAGACTTTATCAGTGACTGAGTGAGCATTTTACCATGATATAGTTCAATCATCAACTAAACGTTACTCTTTGTTCCAGTCGTTTATCATGCTATAATAGTGTGTAGATATTACTACATCAGTCATGGAGGACAAATGAATTCTTACTACCAATCACCGCTCGAGCATGGATGCCACGCAGTCAGGACAATAACCGAAATAATGGTAGTGCCTCTCCACTACCTCGCGGTCTTCGACCTGCATTTCCTCGCTTACTGCATAAGCGCTGCGACCCTGGTCGCATATTTGGCGGCCACCTATGGGCTGCACGCTGCACGATCGGCTTCCCAAGGGGCACCGTCATCGGCGCCATCGGCTTTCGAAAGCGACGCGCAGACATTTTGACACGGGGCTTATCCCGGAACGGACATGACCGAATATTAAAAGGCGATAAGGCGACAGAGCACCCATCTGCCAGGGAGGCCAGGACAGCTATCTGGATGATTATCGCGAAGCCAAAGGACAGCCCGCCAGCGGAAGGTTGCTGCCTGCCGCATCCGCAATGCCCACTCAAAGGACTGACCTCGTCCGGCGCATCGCAGGCACGGCACGGGTCCACAAAGAGCGCCGCGATCCGCTGAGGCGCACCGGCATCAAAAGGCAGCTCTGTGCGCCTATGGGTGTCCGGTGATCAGCTTAAGTGGCACAAGAGAGAGCGTAGCGGCACAACATTCAAGCGTGGGGGGTAGCTTACGGTCACGAACGGTTGGCAGGAGATCATCATAAACGGAATCGCGGGCTATTTTCGCCAGTACCGGTTGGAAAAGCCGTGGCAGCAAGCCTTTCAGTCCGAACACGGGGTCGTGCTGGTTAACGTTACCGGCATCGAGATTCACCGCCCGGCGAAAAAAGCCGGGACGTTCAGCCCAAGGCGAGGCGCCGAATTAGTCGCACTAAGAGACGAATCAGTGAGTGCCAGCTCCCTGGCCCGGTACGTTGCTCCGGGCAGCGCGACAACCATCTATGGCCTCTACGAGCGCTGCAGAAATGTCAGCCGGGCAGCGCATGACGCCTGGCGGTTATTCATACTGGCAAACAGCGAGTGTGTCATGGCCAGGGATTTCAGCATCGTCGACCCACTGAAGCACGTCACCAGGTCGATCGCCGTGGTCGTGCACCGGAACGGGATCGGAATGCACCAAAAATCCCTGCAGGGACGGAACCCACCCTGCTCCAAAGACTGCAAGATGTTCATTGCGAGTAGGAACCTGTCCACAGAGACAATGTGTCGATATTTCACCAGGATGGAAGCGGCTGAAATCATAGGGGTGTACCGGTACAACCGGGACCAGTTACTCCGCTGCCTTCCAGGTGGGGTGCCTGCGGAAAACATTCAGACATGACGAAGCACGACACACGCAATCCTGGCGACATGGCGATTTGATGTGTCTACACCTTGTTGTTCACGTTGGCTTTATCCAACATACAGCGCGTCATCTTACCAAACAGCACCTTTACAAATAACTATGTTATTTATCAGCGCCACAGAGATCCAGACCCAACGGCACCGACACACTATCATAGCATAAAGAAGAGCAGAACAAACCATTGGCTGGCAGATCAAGATGCAGCTCTAAATAGCACCAGTGGACAGAAATAACAAGTCGGTAGTGAAGTACCCATACCAGGCGCCATTGGGACACGGACGATTTCCAAGCTATTGCCTGATAGCCAAGCAAACGATATCGTGGCAATGGACTTGAAACTGCCCACGATTTAACCCTCACATAACTCAGCCATGCATTTCGTCAACAGACTCTGAGTTCCGAGCGGATTTCACCCTGACATAGGAGTTGATCCGGTCTATGAGTTGCATTTCGCTGATATGCCTTATCCTTCTCGCCGAAAGCAGATCTTGCAGGGACTTCAAAAGCACTACCCGCTCTTCGGTGGAACCCTTCAGAAAATAATGTATCAGCTCCATCAAGAGTCCGGAATCCTCGACACTCGTCCCCCGAAAAAGCTCGACAAACTGCCTGTAGGCCGATTCCTGAGGGCCCACCTCAGCTTTATCGGAACGCAGCAGGTCTTCAGCCGAAACACCCAGCGCCTCCAGCAATTGGTCCATGTGCGCATCGGGCACCGCCTTATCGCCGGCCTCAATCCGGTTCATGTATGTCGCCGAGATGTGCAACGCCTCCCCGAGCTGTTTCTGGGTGAACCCCTTTTTCGCGCGCAGTTCCGATATGCGCTCACCGATGGCCTTTCTGACTACTTTCCCGTATCCCATGCCTGTCGCCTCCTCTCTTGATTTATAAAGCCAGCTTATTTTTAGCGGATGGCAAAAAAATCGCTCGCCCCCCCTTGCGCTACGCAGGAAAATGAAATAAGGTGGTCCTATGTGGTGCATCGCATACACACTGAAGTTACATAATACAGCATAAAGATCATTTGTCCAGGAGATTCATATGCCAAAATTCACCCGACCCAGAGCGCAGTCGAAACCGAAATCCACCGCCGCGGCGAACAAGCCGGCAGAGAGGCGCGCACCGGCACCGGCACCGGCGCCCAAGTCCAAAAAGAAGTACATCAGTCCGAACAATCTCGCCGATCGATGGGATACGTCCAGAACCTCGGTCGACCGCACCGCCAAGCGGGAGAATTTCACGCGGTTCCTGGTGGGTGACGGTAAGAACGGCGGCGTCCGCTACAGTCGAGAGGAGGTGAAACAGTATGAAATACGTCGGCAGATAAGACCGACACCCACAATCTAATACACCCCGCGAAAAATGAACTGCCCCGGAATCCGCAAGTCCCCCGGGGCAGTTCCCGTTTCATGTGGTCAGTCGAGCGGCAGCAGTCACCGTCTGGCGCAGTGGTCGCCATGAGATATCACTGGCCGGTGCACCGGCGGGTACGCGCGATCGGCAATCCGGAACCACTGGCAGAACGGCGTCAACCATCAGCTACAGGCCATGGCAGCCCGCAAAGGGTTAGATAAGTCACAGCATTGGACAGCCCTTGCGGCCGAGGACGGCAAGGAGCAACCAGCCGAGACCACCAGCGGGCTTCGGACCGGCAGAGGGCGCCTCTTGAATCGTCAGCCAGGGCCCGTTTCCTTTTCTGCTATAATACTGTGTCTTATGGCTTAAACTCCGGCTTGGGCAGCTCCGACAGCCAGGCCTTGAACATTTCGATTCTCGCATCGCCCAGCGCGGACAGGCGCTGCTGGAATGCAGTTTCGGTCTGCACCACGCCGTGGAACTCCTCCACCATCCGCGTCAGCTCAGCCTCCCGGAGCAACTGGTTCTGGCCGGCGCTCGAGAGTGCCGCGAACCGCTGCAGTATTTCAAGCGATCGCTGGTCCTGCTTAGGGTCTGCTATTAAGCTTGGGACCTTGACGGTGTCAGGAGCCGCGGCACGACCCGGCACATCGACGCCCACCAGCTCCGTCGGGCTGATCCTTAACGATGAGGTGATCCGGGCCATCAGGCCATCCGGGCATGACTTCTTCCCGCACTCCAGCTGGCAAAGGAATTGAGGCGAAATGCCTAGCAGACGCGCGAACCCCTGCTGAGTCCAGCCTCCAAACTTCCGGGCACTGGCGATTCTCGTTCCAATCAGCCTCGTAATCTCAGCTCCGTTAGCCATTTCCACCTCCGCGGCGGCATCAGTTAACCCCTGTGGTTAATTCAGTGAAGCGCAGTAATTCTTCGGGCGAATATTTCCAACCACCACAGGGTTTTATATCGCCAGGCAAGAGATGTCGCATCAGGGAAGTAGCATGGGGAGTCGGGACAACCAGCCAAGAAAAGGGCATCATGCAATTCGGTTTTTCCGCTCGGCCAGATGAAGGGATCGCCGCGCCCCCGTAGATCAGGCTCGAGAGCAGGTTCATACGCCGCCAGCGGCTCAACAGACCTGAAGCTAGCGACCTCTTCCTACTGAACGTCTTTAAGGCGCGCCGCTGGTTACGAAAGGACCACCCCTGTGCCATTTACGTTTACGCAAACCCCGAAAGCCGAGACCAAGCAGATATCTGACGGCAGGCGCGCGTGGCACCCCAACGAGCCAAGGCCGAGCTGGCCGACATGACCGGCGAGAAAGAGAATGCCGCAACACCGCTCGACAACGGGCGCGCGAATATCACCCGCAGCACCCGGGCACCATCACGCATTAGCGTCCAGGCAAGCCCCAGCCGCGCGTCATATCCGGTCGAGCTTGCAGCCGGAAACCGCCCACCCACTGGATCGACAACCCCGATAGCTCCATCCTGCTTAGCGCCGCGGCGCAAGGCCCTAGCCAGCCTGAAAACCGGCAGCAACCAGCCCGCGGCATGGGCCAAGGGGGTCGAGATCTCTCGGCCTGCGATCTGCAGATCCACCTTAATGCAAGATTCACGCTGGCCCTGACGGGTGACGAGAAAAAGCTACGGGATCCGGACAAAGGAAAAGGAGTGCCAAAAAGGATATGTGCGTTTGATTTAACCGGGACCTGCGACAGAACCATGCGATAAAAAGAACTGCCCCGGAGATCCACCGACCCCCGGGGCAGCTGTAACTAAGCGTTGCCCATGCGCCGGTTGTTAACCACCAGGCGGAGGGGTTGCCATGAAGCGGCGGCAGCCGGCGGGTCGGACGCGTCAACGAGCGGCATGTCCGGCACCACCCTGCCCACGGCATCAGCGATCTGACAATGCGCCGTCGCCACCCCCGCAGGCTTCATGAACTCTATGTATTTATGCAACAGGCTCTGAATCAGATGCGCGTAGTGCTTCCGGCAGATCTCCGGAGAATTCCCCATCCAGTCGGCGATGATAAAGAGACTCACCCCACTCGAGGCGAGCATGGTGCCGAAGGTGTGCCGGAAGTCCAGGGCGCTCCAGATCGGCATGGCGTCCTTGCCGTCGTCGGTCAACTTTTTCGAGGCGGCCAGGTTGGCTTTCTCCAGCGCCGTGGAAAAGCCATCGCCGCTCCATTGCCCACCCTCGGCATTGGTGAAAAGCCAGCAATCTTTGGAAAGGCCTGCGAGAATCCCATCCAGATACGGCCTGAGGCTCAACCCCACCGGAACGCTGCGATTCTTCTTGGTTTTGGGCTGCCAGTATTCCCCGTCGACTGTTTTGGCCCGCACCAGAATGGTGAGCTGGCCATCGCGAGCCTGGATGTCCCCGGTCCTCAGCCAGAGCAGCTCCTCGCGGCGCAGACCCGCGAAGATCAGCATGGCGACCATGCATTGCAGGAGAAGGAAATCCTTGAGCGCGTCGAGCTGCTGCCGAATCTCGTCGGGCATCAGGTAACTGATGACCGGGAGGTCCACCTCGCGAATATTGACAGCGTTGATCGGGTTAACGCCGCCCGGGAAGCGCTTATTCTTCTGGGTGATCGCCCAGTTGACGAAACGGTATGCCATTTCCCGATAGTTGTTCAAGGTCTTGGGGCCGAGTCCGCGCTCATCCGCCAAGACGTCCTGGAGGTCGGTGAGGTGCTTGGTTTCGATTTTCTCGAAATTCTTCACATTGATGCGGGGATGCTCGTAGTTCAGGAAGGCAGCGTCGTTGCAGATGTCGTCAGAGCCTCCCAACGCTGCGCAGGCAGGTCCGAAAAGCATGCGCAGGAGCGAGAGCTCCTTGATGTAGTTTTTATTGCGGGTGGCCCCCTTGAGATAGAGGCAGAAAGCGGCGAGCATTACTTTAAGCGGGGTTTCGCTGGCGAAGGGACTGGGAGTGCCGAGCTTCCTCGACATCTCGTATTCGGCGAGCAGAACCTCCGCTACGCGCCGGACGTCGGTGCCCGTCTTGTACTCCTTTTCCTTGCCGTTTTCGTACGCCTTGACGTAGTACTTGTTGCCTCTTTTTCTGAGACTTGCCATTTTCCGACTCCTTTTGGTGGAGCGGCAGGTCCCAAGTTACACATGTTTACCAGGCCGTTTAGGGGAAGTTTCAGGGGAAGACGGCCTGCAAAGACGCAAAAAGGGACTTGCCGGTTATGCGCAAGTCCCTGATATTGTTTGGTTGCGGGGACAGGATTTGAACCTGTGACCTTCGGGTTATGAGCCCGACGAGCTACCAGACTGCTCCACCCCGCGTCACTCAGTAGTCATAGATATATACCGGAACTCTTCTCCGACGTCAACCTAAATGTTCCTGCCCTACCCTTTTTTTCCGGTCATCCTTTGGCGTACGACTTCGAAGAGTAAAATCCCGCCGGCGACGGAGGCGTTCAGTGAGTTGACGCCCCCCTGCATCGGGATGGAGACGACCTCGTCGCACCCTTTGCGGACCAGGGGCCTGATGCCGCCCCCCTCCCCGCCTATCACGAGCGCGACCGGCCCGGTCAAGTCCTGCTGGTAAAGGTTGCGCCTGGCGGAACCGTCGGCCCCGAAGATCCAGAAGCCGGCGGCCTTGAGATCCTCCAGCGCCTTGGCGATGTTGGTCACTTGTGCTACGGCGATGGTCTCGGTGGCGCCGGCGGAGGCCTTTTCGGCTGCGGCCGTAACGCCTGCCGCACGGTCCTTGGGAATGACGACGGCATGGGCGCCGGCGCAGGCGGCGCTCCTGATCAGCGCCCCCAGGTTGTGCGGGTCCTGCACGGAGTCGAGCACCAGGATGAGCCCGTCGCCCTGCCCTTTGAGTTCGGCCAGTAGGTCGTCAAAATCGGCGTAGGGGAACGGCTCGACCTTGAGGGCTACTCCCTGATGGTGATCGGTGGCGCAAAGCCTGGTCAGGTCGGCCTTCTCGCGCTGGCGCACCGGGATCTTGCGCTCGGCGGCGAGTTTCAGCAGCTTTTCCATCCGCTTGTCGGCGCTGGAACCGGCCAGGAACAGCTCGAAAATCTGCCTGGTGCCGCGCAGCGCCTCCATGACGGGGTTGAGGCCGTAGATGATTTCTTCTTTTGCTTGCATGGTGTTCCTTTTGAATGACTCAAAGGACTCTAAGGACTCAAAGGACGTTAGGGACACTTTGGGGGGAGCGGTCTAGCCTGCGACGATCTCGTCGACGATCAACTGCGCCGCCTGCACGGGGTTCTCTGCGGCCGCGATGGGTCGGCCGATGACCAGGTAGTCGGATCCTGCCTTTACCGCGTCGGAGGGGGTCATGATGCGCTTCTGGTCGTTGGTCGCCGCGAAGGAGGGGCGCACGCCGGGGGTCACTACCAGGAAGTCCTTGCCGCACGCCTCGCGGATCAGCCCGACTTCCTGCGGGGAGGCCACCACGCCGTCCACGCCGGCCTGCTGCGCCAGCTTGGCAAGCTTAACCACCAGCTCCGGAACCGGCAGGTTGATGCCGATGCCGCGCAGGGTCTCCTCGTTGGACGAGGTGAGCACGGTGATGGCGAGCACGCGGGGACGCTCGGAGCAGCCGCTGAAGTTCTTGTCCAGGGTCTCCATGGTGGTCGCCATCATCTCCAGACCGCCCAGGGCGTGCAGGTCGCACAGCTGCACACCGAGGTGCGCCGCTTCGAGGGCCGCCATGGCGACGGTGTTAGGGATGTCGTGATACTTGAGATCGAGGAATACCTCGCCGCCGCACTTCTGGATCATGCGGACCGCGGCGGGACCGCAGGCGGTGTAGAGCTGCTTGCCGACCTTGAACATGCCGACCTGCCCGGTGAGGAGCTCCGCCCAGTACTGCACGTCGCTGAACTCCTTCACGTCCATGGCAAAGATGATCTTCCTAATTGCTTCTTCTCTGGTCATTACATTCATCCTTTAAATTCGAAACCGGTTTGCCACAGAGAAAATCTGAGAACTTCTGAGAAAATCTAATATCAAAGGGGTACTTTAGTAAAGTCTTTACCCGTTTTGACGCCAGGTTTGGCCTTGCTCAGATTTCCTCAGATTCTCACCGTGGCTAAATGTTTTAGATTTATGCCTGTAGTGCTTCTTTGATGGTCGCCTTCACCTTGGCGATGGCTTCGGCGATGGGGAGTATTTCAACCTCACCGCTTCTTCTTTCCTTGAGCTCAACTTTCCCGTCCACCAGGTGCTTGGCACCTACGACTATGCGCAGCGGTATGCCGATCAGGTCAGCGTCCTTGAACTTGAAGCCGGGGCGCTCGTCGCGGTCGTCGATCAGCACTTCTACCCCGGACTGCAGCAGGTCCTGGTAGATCGCCTCGGAAGCATCCCTCACACTGTCGTCCTTCGCGCTCAGCGCAGAGACGATCACCTGGAAGGGTGCGATAGGGATCGGGAAGATGATGCCGTTGTCGTCGTGGTTCTGCTCGATGCAAGCGGCGACGGTGCGCCCGATGCCGATGCCGTAGCACCCCATGAAGATGATCTGCTCCTTGCCGTCGGCGTCCAGGAAGGTTGCATTGAGGGCCTTGGAGTACTTGGTGCCGAGCTTGAAGACGTGGCCGACCTCGATACCGCGCCAGATCTCGAGTTTGCCGCTGTCGCAGCGCGGGCAGGGATCACCCACCACGACGTTGCGGATGTCGACGAAACCGGCGACGCTGAAATCGCGCCCGAGATTCACGTTTTTGAGGTGCGTGTCGCCGGCGTTCGCGCCGACCACGAAGTTGTGCATCCCCTCGAGGGAAAGGTCGGCCACGACCTTCACCTTGCCGAGCAGTCCTACCGGGCCCGCATAGCCGGTGGGCGCGCCGGTTACCTTCAGCACGACGTCGTCCCCCGCCATCTCCAGTTCGGCGCAACCCAGGTGGTTTTTCAGCTTGATCTCGTTCAGGTCGAAGTCGCCGCGTAGAAGCGCCACTACAGGCTCGTTGTCAGCCAGGAGCACCAGGGTCTTCACTACCTGGGTGCTGGGGACTCCGAGGAAGGAGGAAATTTCTTCCACGCTCTTTTGCCCGGGGGTGGTGACCCGCTCCAGCGGACGCGGATCGGCGTGGTCGCCGGAAGCGTTGCGACGGGTCTCGGCTTTCTCCATGTTGGCCGCATACTCGCAGGCGGAGCAGGAAACGATGGCGTCCTCGCCGGAGTCAGCAAGCACCATGAACTCGTGGGAGTAGTTGCCGCCGATGGTGCCGGTGTCGGCTTCGACCGCGCGGAACTTAAGCCCGCAGCGCTCGAAGATCCGGCGGTAGGCCTGGTACATCTTCTGGTAGGAGACGTCGGCACCCGCCTCGTTCACGTCGAAGGAGTAGGCATCCTTCATGATGAACTCCCGGCCGCGCATCAGGCCGAAGCGCGGTCGGATCTCGTCGCGGAACTTGCCCTGGATCTGGTACAGGTTGAGCGGGAGCTGCCGGTAGGAGCGCACCTCCTTGCGGATCAGGTCGGTGACGACTTCCTCGTGGGTGGGTCCCATGCAGAACTCGGCGTCCTTACGGTCCTTGAAGCGCAAAAGCTCCTTGCCGTAGAATTCCCAGCGACCGGACTCCTTCCAGAGCTCAGCCGGCTGCACCGCAGGCATCAGCATCTCGATGGCGCCCGCGCGGTTCATCTCCTCCCGGACGATCGCCTCCACCTTCCTGATGGAGCGCAGCCCCAGCGGCAGGTAGTTGTAGATGCCGGCGGCGAGTTTTCTGATCATGCCGGAGCGCAGCATCAGCTGGTGGGAGATCACCTCCGCGTCGGAAGGGGTCTCCTTGACGGTCGGGATAAAGTACTGGGAATAGCGCATAGTGGGTGGGACCTCGTTTGTTCTTTCTTGGTTGTTTTTGTTTTAATCGGACCGATCGGTCGGATCAGACGGATCGGACTGATTATCCGACGCTCGGACCGATGAAGAGCTGTTTAGACTTGCCTTTCACGGGCGGCTTTCTGCACTTCCTCAACCAGGGCATCGGCCAGTTCGGCCGCGGGGACCTTCCTGACGATCTCGCCATTTTTGAAGAGGAGCCCCTCGCCCCGGCCGCCGGCTATGCCGAAATCCGCCTCACGCGCCTCGCCCGGGCCGTTCACGGCGCAGCCCATGACCGCGACGGTGAAGTTGCTGTCGAGGTCGGCCAGACGGCGCTCCACCTCCTCGGCCACGGGGATCAGGTCGATCTGGCAGCGGCCGCAGGTGGGGCAGGACACGAAGTTGATGCCGCGGTTTCTAAGCCCCAGGGATTTCAGTATGTCGTAGGCGACCCGCACCTCGTCGACCGGGTCGCCAGTCAGGGAGACCCGCATGGTGTCGCCGATCCCCTGGAAGAGCAGGATCCCCAGGCCGACGGAGGACTTGACGGCACCGGTCAGGGTGGTGCCCGCTTCGGTGACGCCGATGTGCAGGGGGTAGTCGATCGCGGCGGAGAGCAGGCGGTAGGCTTCCAGGGTGCGCACCACGTCGGAGACCTTGATGGAGACCTTGATCTGGTCGTAGCCGATGTCCTCTAATATGCGCACGTGGCCCAGGGCCGACTCTACCATCGCCTCGGGGGTGGGGTGACCGTACTTGACCAGCAGCTCTTTTTCCAGGGAGCCGCCGTTCACGCCGATCCGGATCGGGATCTGGCGCTCGCTGGCTGCCTTCACCACCTCAGCCACCTTCCAGCGCTCGCCGATGTTGCCGGGGTTGAGCCTGAGCCCATCCACGCCGGACTGGAGCGAAGTGAGTGCGAGCTTGTAGTCGAAATGGATGTCCGCGATGAGCGGAAGCGCGCTCCCCGACTTGATGGCAGCCAGCGCCAGCGCGGCGTCCGCGTCGGGCACCGCGCAGCGCACGATCTCGCAGCCGGCGTCGGCCAAGCGTCCGATCTGGGCCAGGGTCGCCGCGACATCCCGGGTATCGGTGGAACACATGGACTGGACCGCGCAGGGAGCCCCGCCGCCGATCAGCACGTCGCCTATCTTTATCTGTCTGGTTAATTTTCTCATAGCGGGACATAGTAGCTAAAACGCTGCTGAAAATCAAGGATGATCGGCTCTTGGCTCCCTTCCGGTTGCAGAGACCAAGAGGCTCGCTCATAGGTTCGCCACCACACGGCACCTATTAAATTCTTCTCCTTCAAATCTGCAAACTTTATACTGCGGCCCGCTCACATCGGGCATCTAGAGGAATAAAATTGGCCGTTTCTAAAGGTGAAAGTCTACCCCCGTTGTCTTTGCGGGCAACGGCCCGTTCCTGTCTAATTCCCCTGTTGACAGCAGACCTGTTTCCATTTAAGTATGAGGGATGAAAAATAAAAGTGATGCACCAAAAAGAAATAAAGCGGAAATGCCCAGAAGGGGTAAAGACTCCGAGTTCAAGCCGTTTTGGACCGCCGACCCGCCCAAGACCAAAAAAGACGCAGCGAAGCCTGCCCGGACGGCGGACCAGTCCCGCCCCAGCGCAGGCAAGCCGGCGCTAAAGAGCGACCTGCCCAAGGATGTCGATCAGACGGCCGCACGCCCTGCAGCTGCGGCCGCAGGCAAGCCGGCCAGAGCGGCTCAGACTAACCATAAAAATGCGGCGGCCAGGACTGGCCGGACGGCTGCGGCCGAGCGACCTGCCCGGGAAACGAGCCAGCCGGGAGTTTCCACAGCTAAACCTGCCACAGGACAAAGGCCGGCCGCCGCTGCCGACCGCACGCAGGGTCCCGGAGCTGAGCGCGCTCCCAGAGCCGATCACTCCTTCAAGGCCGCCCACGCACCTACGGCTGACGCTGAGACGGTCCCGAGCACGCGCAAAGAGCAGATGAGCGGCGCGCCCCATCGCCCTGCGGCCAAACCGGGGCACATCGCCCCTGCCGCGCACCGGCCGCTGCACCGGACCGAGCAGGCGCACGGCGCGGAGCATGCGCCGCACCTGCACTCCGGCCAGACCCTGGAACTGAAGATTGCCGCCACCACCAATGAGGGTTTCGGCGTCTCCATGCACGAGGGAAAGCGGGTGCTGGTAGCCAATGGGCTCCCGGGCGAACAACTGGTGGCGCGGGTGACCTACGTCGGGCGCCGTGAAGCCTTCGCCAACACGATTAAAACCATCGTAACTTCACCGGACCGCCAGCCCTCCCCTGCCTGCCACATGGGCAAGTGCTGCGACGGCTGCGGGCTGATGCAGATGCGCTATTCTGCCCAGCTTTCCTGGAAGAAAAGCCTGGTGGCCCGGGAAATCCGCAAGTTCCCCTCGCTTGGCGAGGTCCAGATCTTCGACACCCTCGGCTCCCCCAAGGAACTCAACTACCGGAACTCCGCGAAGCTTGTGGTCGCCGGCAAGTTCTCCGAACCGGTCATCGGCATCTACCGGCGCAACACCCACGAGGTGCTGGAGATCGACGACTGCCCCCTGCATCACCCGCTGATCAACAAGGTGGTCAAGGCGGCCAAGGTCGGCATCAAGAAGGGCAAGGTGCCCATCTACAACCCGAAGAGCGAGATGGGGCTGCTGCGTTACCTGGTGGTCCGGGTCGCCGAGCCGAGCGACCGGGTCATGGTCGTGCTGGTCACCAGCGAGCAGGGGTACAACGAGATGCACCACCTGGCCAAGCACATCCAGCAGGCGGTCCCCGAGGTCGCCGTCGTGGCGCAGAACATCAACAACTCCACCGGCAACGTCATCTTCGGCCACAAGGACCGCTTCATCACCAAGGCACAGACGCTGCGCGCCTACCTGGGCGAGAAGACCTTCTCACTGTCGCCGCATTCCTTCTACCAGGTGAACTCCGGCGCTGCCGAGATCATCTACGAGAAGGTGCGCGAACTGGCGGCGCTCACCGGCGTCGAGCGCGTCATCGACGTCTACTGCGGCATCGGCGGGATCTCCATCTTCCTGGCGCCCCAGGCGCGCGAGGTGGTGGGCATCGAGTTCGTCGAGGCGGCGGTCGCCGACGCCACAGAGAACGCGGCGCTGAACCGGGCGAGCAACTGCCGTTTCGAGGCCGGGGACGCGGTGCATCTGATCGACGAGATCGGAGCGGATGGCGGAGCGGATTTGATCGTGCTGAACCCGCCCAGGAAGGGTTGCGAGGAGAAGGTGCTGCAGAGCGTCGCGGCCATCAAGCCGGCGCGGATCATCTACGTTTCCTGCTCGCCGGAGACCCTGTCGCGCGACCTGGACATCCTGTCCCGTCTGGGGTACCGGACCCTGCAGGTCCACCCGGTGGACATGTTCCCGCAGACCATCCATGTCGAGGACGTAGCGCTTTTGGAGAGGATCGAGGAGTAACTATCAGCAGGATCCCGGGGAAAAGTTAAGTTTCGCCTTCTGCGAAGAATGGACGGCGTTCCCCCTCCCTAGCCCTCCCCCTCCGGGAGAGGGAACCATACGACTTCAAACCTTCCCTTCTGGCAGAGAAACTTTACTTAGGTCTGCTTTTGACTGCTCATTCTGCACTCCCACCCGCCCGTGCCAGCTCTCCTCCTCCCGGAGGGGGGAGGCCGGGAGGGGGGTTGCTTTTCCTGGGGAGCATAATGGACCAGATCATCTCCAAATTGAAAGGACTCTTCCCCGAACCGCTGCACTGTCGGGTCTTCCTCGTGGGCGGCATGGTGCGCGATATCCTCATGGGCGTTCAGTGCCAGGACATCGACCTCGCCGCCGCCATCCCCCCGCACGATCTTGCCCCGCTCGGCTTTCGCCTGGTGGAGTCCAAAAGCACCCCCAACATCTACTTCTGGTTCAGTAAGCTTCTGGGCAAGGTCGAGGTGACCTGGCTTCCCTCCACCGACGCCCTCCTGGATGACCTGGCGCGCCGCGACTTCACGGTCAACGCCATGGCAATGACCTTGGACCAGGTGCTGTGCGACCCGCTGGGAGGACGCACGGACCTGGAGCACCGGGTGCTGCGCACCTGCAGCCCAACGAGCCTGAGCGACGACCCGGCCCGCATCTTCCGGGCCTTTCGCTTCGAGTGCGACGGCTGGCGCCTGGACCGGGACGCCGAGGCTTCCCTCGCCGGGCGGGACTGGAATGACGACCTGAATAAGCTCCCGATGGAGAGATTCTCCCAGGAGATGCTGAAGTCGCTTGCCAAGCCGGACCCCGGATGCTTCTTCCGCCGCATGCTGCAATTCGGCATCGGCAAGGCCCTACTCCCCGAAATTTTTCTGATGCCCGAGGTCCCGGCCGGCCCGCTGGAGCACCACCCGGAGGGAGACCTCTTTACCCATTCCCTGCAGGTCCTGGAGCGGATGTCTGCCACCAGCTCCGACCCGACGGCGCGCTTCTGCGCCCTGTTCCACGACCTAGGCAAGCTTTCCACGCCGAAGGAACTCTACCCCAAGCACCACGGGCACGACCGGGCCGGGGCTCTGGCCGCGGCACCGCTTTGCAAGAGGCTGCGCCTGCCGCTTGCCCTGCAGCGCGCCCTGCAGGCTACCAACAAGCTGCACAATACTGCCAACCGCTGGGGCGAATTGAGGGACTCTACCAAGATACAGCTTGCCCTCGACGCACTGAAATCCGGGGTCTCCTCGGTCCTGCCACTCGTGGTGGCTGCGGACTGCGGTGGCGAAATGCCCGGCTGGGAGGGCGCGCTCAGGGTCGCCTCGCTTAATTCGGCTCAGCTTGGCATAAACCCGGCCGCCTATCAGGACGGCCAGGATTCCGGGGACCCGTCGGAGAAGTTGCAGCAGGTCATCATGCAGCGCCGCGTTGAGGAGTTGAGAAAGGGATAGGAAAGGAAGAAAAGGGCGAGGGGGAGCTGGGCGAAGTGGAGGAAGACCCCCCTGTCTCGCTTGGGCGAGCCTTCCCCCCTACTTCGCAGGGGGGACAAAGCACGGCAACACACTCCTTATTTAAGTTTCCCCTTCCGCTTCAACCCTATCTTAAGAATCGAGCTGTCATAGATCATGTCGAACATGTGATCGATCTTGAAAAAGGTGGCAAGCACATCGGGATCGAAATGGGCTCCGGGATTGATCCTGTCGTCCCCTTCCCGAAAGATCCGCATGGTCTCCTCGTGCGTCAGGGGCGCCTTGTAGCTTCGCTTGGAGCGGAGCGCGTCATAGACGTCGGCCACCTTGACGATCCTGCCGGAGATGGGGATCCTGGTTCCTTTCAACCGCTTGGGGTATCCGGTACCGTCCCAGTTCTCATGGTGCGACAGCGCTATCTCCCGGGCCAGCTTGAGCCTCGGCGAATCCCCTAGTATCTCGCAACCATAGGCGGGGTGCTGCCTGATCAGCTGCATCTCGCGCGGGGTGAGCGGCCCCTCCTTGAGCAGGACCGCCGCAGGAATCTTTATCTTACCGACGTCGTGCATCTGCGCGGAATTGGAGATTTCCTCCACGAACCTGCTGTTGAACCCCATGTTGGCGGCGAGCGCCCCGGCATAGCGGTTCACCCGGACGATGTGCTTGCCGGTGTCCTCTTCGGCCGCCTCGCAGGCGCGCGCCAGCGCCTCGATGGTATAGTTGAAGGCCCGCTCGGTCTCCTGCATCCGGTCCGACACCGTCAGGAGCGAGCCGATGACGACCGCCGCGCTCCTCAGCACGTCGGCGTCGAACTCGGTGGCGTGCCCGGGATAGTTGAAGGCGACGATCACGCCGGGCGATTCCCCGCTGATCCGGCAGCTGACGAAGTTGAGGATAGGCACTTCCATCGCCTCGACGACAGCCTGGTGGAAAAAGCCCTGGAACTCCTCGATGGACTCACAAAGCTGCATCCAGTTGACTGCAACAGCCTCGCTTGCCCCCTCCGTCCTGGTAAGCGTAATCGCATAACTGGAACCGGGATCGATAGTGATCTCTTCGGAGCGCTCGATCATCTGCTCGTGGCGCAGGTGGAAGAGCCGGCCCCGGTAGCAGGAGCAGTCGGCGTACTCGGCGGCCAGGAAGATCCCGGACGGCCCGCGTCGACCGTTGCCGCCGAGCAGCTTGCCGAGCACCTCGTGGTACAGCTCGTCGCTGGTGAACTTGCGATGCGACAGCCCCTTCAGGGTCTGGTCGGTGAGGGAGATGAGTTCGAGGGTCTGACTTAACGCCATGTGGCAGCGATCCAGTGTCATGGGTGGTTTCCTCAACGATCCATCGAAGTTAGGACGTCTGTAGCGTTAGGGCATCTGTAGCCTTTATAGTCGATTGATGTGAAAAGTGCAATGTCGTTCGGATGGAATGCCGGTTGAGGGGATAAGGCGCTGAAATAATAATCAACTCTTAACAGAAACATAAAAAAAGACCCGACGCTGTTACGCGCCGGGCCCCTTTCTTTCGCATCTCGAACTTCAGGTTGCGACTAGGCCATTGCTGCCTTGGCCTTCTCGTAACCCAGCCCGAAAGCCTTCTTGTTCAGCTCCATGAACGCCTCGGGAACGCGGGCCAGAACTGCCTTCTCGGCCCCTTCCTTGGTGACGACGCCGGTAAGAGCCACCATGGCGCCCAGCGCCACGATGTTAGCCACGATCTCGCGGCCGACTTCGTTCTTAGCGGTGTTGATGATCGGGAATGCGACGGTCTTGAAGTTCCCTTTGGGGATGTTCTTCACGAGGTCGGAGTCGATCAAAAGCACGCCGCCTTCCTTCAGGTCGTGGGAGTACTTGTCGGCAGCTTCCTGGGTCAGCGCCAGCAGCGCGTCGACGATGGTTGCCTTCGGGTAGTCGATGAAGTCGTCGGAGATGATGACTTCCGACTTGGAAGCGCCCCCACGCGCCTCAGGGCCGTAGCTCTGGGACTGGACGGCCTGCTTGCCGTCGTAAATCGAGGCGGCTTCAGCCATGATGACGCCTGCAAGGATGAGCCCCTGCCCGCCAGCCCCGGAAAATCTGATTTCATATCTTTGAGACATCTGATCTTCTCCTTTATGCTTTCTTGGCGCGCTCGATGAGCTTGGCGTATTCGTCGGTGTAATGGGGACGCTCTTCCTTGTACAGCACGCCCGTGATGACTTTGCCTTCCAGCTGCTCGGCGCTCATCTTCTCGGCTGCCTTGATGGGAACAGCTACTTCTTTCAGACGGTTCATCATCTCGATGACCGACTTGAACTTGTTGCGGCGACCGTAGGTGGTCGGGCAGTCGTCCAGGATCTCCACGACGGAGAAGCCTTTGTGCTGCACGGCCTCGACAATCAGCTTGTCGATCTGGGTCGCGTGGTATGCGGTGCCGCGGGCGACGAAGGTCGCTCCTGCGCCGATCGCGAGCTTAGCGATGTCGAAGGAGGGGTCCGGGTTGCCGTAGACGGTCGTGGAAGCCTTGGCCCCGGTCGGGGTGCAGGGGGAGAACTGCCCGCCGGTCATCCCGTAGATGGAGTTGTTCATGATGATGTAGGTCATGTCGATGTTTCTGCGGCAGGCGTGGATGAAGTGGTTCCCGCCGATTGCGGTCCCGTCGCCGTCGCCGCCGACCAGGATCACGTTCATCTCGGGCTTCGCCATCTTGACGCCGGTAGCAAACGCTGCAGCGCGGCCGTGTGCCGTGTGCAGGGTGCAGAAGTCGAGGTAGCCGGGAAGACGCGAGGCGCAGCCGATGCCGGAAACGATCGCGGTGTTGTTCTTCTCGAGGCCGAGGGTGTCGATGGCCCGGATGAGCCCCTTCATGACGATGCCGTGACCGCAGCCCGGGCACCAGATATGCGGCAGTTTCCCGGGACGGATGTATTTATCGTAATCAAAAGACATGTTACATAACCTCCTTGATCTTTTCGAGGATCTGCCCCGGGTTGATCGGCTCGCCGTCGACGCGGAAAATGCCGGTCACCGTCGCATTGCCTGCCGCGCAACGGGCGACTTCGCCGGTGCACATGCCGAGGTTCATCTCCGGAGTGATGATTGCCTTCACCTTGCCTGCCAGAGCAGCAATCTGCTTGTCAGGGAACGGCCAGAAGGTCTTGATCCTGAAAAGGCCGGCCTTGATCCCCTGCTTCCTCGCCTCGTTAACCGCGAAGCGGGCGGAGCGGGAGGTGGAGCCGAAGGCGACGACTGCGACTTCAGCGTCGGCCAGTTCGTACTCTTCGAAGGTGACGATGTCGTCGATGTTGGCGTCGACCTTGCGGACCTGGCGCTCTTCCTCGGCCTGAACCCAGGCTGCCTTGGTGGTCGGGAAGCCGTCCTGGCCCTTATTGAGGCCGGTCACGTGGAAGCGGTACTCGGAACCGAAGGCGGCCAGCGGGGGGACGTCGCCGAAGCTGGTGTCGTAGGGCTTGTAGTCGGCCGGGGAGACGCTCGGAGCGGTGCGGTTGATGACTTCCAGCTCGCCCGGCTCCGGGAACACGATGCGCTCGCGCATGTGGGCGACGATCTCGTCGGGCATCACCATGACCGGCATGCGGTATTTCTCGGCTAGGTTGAAGGCGCGCACGGTCTCTTCGAAGACTTCCTGCACGGAGGCAGGCACCAGGCAGATGGCGGCGTGGTCACCGTGGGTGCCCCACTTGGCGCACATGACGTCGGACTGGGAAGGGCCGGTCGGCATACCGGTGGACGGGCCACCGCGCATGACGTTGATGATGACGGCAGGGGTCTCGGCGATGCAGGCATAGCCGATCAGTTCCTGCTTCAAGGAGAGCCCGGGACCGGAAGTCGAGGTCAGCACCTTGGCGCCGGTAAGCGACGCGCCGATGATGGAAGCCATCGCGCCGATCTCGTCCTCCATCTGGATGAACTTTCCGCCGATCTTGGGGAGTTCGATCGACATCACCTCGGCCACCTCGGTGGAAGGGGTGATCGGATAACCGCCGAAGAACGTGCAACCGGCGTACAGTGCACCCTGGGCGGCAGCTTCGTTCCCCTGAAGGAATGCAACTTTTTTAGCCACTTTAACTACCTCCTAAAAAAATAATTAAGCTGTCACTTTGATTGCAAAGTCAGGGCATCTCAGTTCGCACTGCATGCACTTGATGCAGGCCTCAAGGTTCTTGACGCTCGCGACAAAACCTTTCATCTCCAAGACTTTGGTCGGGCAAAACTCCACACAGATGTGGCACCCTTTGCAGTACTTCTCGATGATCTCGATTGTAGGCAGTTTTTTCTCCATCCACGTAGCTCCTTTGACTTAGATGCCCTAGCAGGGCTGGCAAATGCGGTCTTATAGCATATCCCGTATACAAAATGCAAGCAAATGCGGCGCAAACTACCACATTTGCGGCATTTAGTCGTAAAAAAAGGGTAAGGAGGGGAGACCCTCCTTACCCCGGGATACTGCGATCAAACGATTATTTCATGGAACCAACAAGTTCCTTAACGGCTGCGACGGACTTGTCCATCATGGCCTGCTCTTCTGCGTCGAGTTTGAACTCGAGGATCTGCTCGATGCCGGCAGCGCCCAGTACGCAGGGAACGCCCACGTAGAAGCCCTTGACGCCGAATTCGCCGTTCAGGTATGCGCAGGTCGGCAGCACGCGCTTCTGATCCTTGAGGATCGATTCAGCCATAGCGATGGCCGAGGAAGCCGGGGAGTAGAAGGCGGAACCGGTCTTCAGCAGGGCAACAACTTCGCCGCCCGCGCCGCGGGTTCTCTTCACCATGGCTGCCATGACTTCGCCAGCCTTTTCTTTGCTCTTGTACTTGTTCTCGAGCAGTTCGAGGACGGGGATGCCGTTCACGGAGGCGTAACGAACCAGGGGCACCATGTCGTCGCCGTGGCCGCCCAGGGTCATTGCGTTGACGTCCTTCACGGAAACGCCCAGTTCCCAAGCGATGAACGCCTTGAAACGTGCGGAGTCCAGCACGCCGGCCTGGCCGATGACGCGGTTGTAGGGGAAGCCGGTAACTTTCTGGCACAGGGTAACCATGGCGTCGAGCGGGTTGGAGATGACGATGACGAACGCGTTGGGTGCGTTGGCTTTGATCCCTTCGGCAACCGCGGTCATGATCTTGGAGTTAACTTCGATCAGGTCGTCGCGGCTCATGCCCGGTTTGCGCGGCAGGCCGGCGGTCACGATGACGACGTCGGAGCCCTGGATGTCTTCGTAGCTGTTGGTTCCCTTCAGGCAGACGTCGTAGCCGTCAACCGGAGCAGCTTCGGCGATGTCGAGCATCTTGCCCTGGGGAAGGCCTTCGACGATGTCGAAGAGTACTACGTCGCCAAGTTCACGCAGTGCGCAAAGCTGAGCCAAAACGCCGCCGATCTGTCCGCCACCGATAAGGGAAATCTTCTTACGTGCCATGTTTTCATCCTCCGTTAGTGAGATGGTTGTCTACCAGTGCATCAAAAATATAACGAGCGAAAATCCCGCAGCGGCGTCCCGCCGGACGCGAAGCTACAGCGCCGGCGAGTCGCCCCTGCGGGGTATGTTCCTATTAAACGTTGATCGCGTCGATGATCGCGTTCAGGGTCGGGCTCGGGCGCATCGCCTTCTCGACCTTGGCATCGTCCGGGTGGTAGTAGCCGCCCATGTCGACCGGCTTGCCCTGCGCCCCGATCAGCTCGGCGTTGATCTTCTCTTCGTTGTCCTGGAGCTGCTTGGCGACCTTGGCGAACTGTGCTGCCAGTTCCTTGTCCTTGGTCTGGGCTGCGACCGCCTCGGCCCAGTACATGGCGAGGTAGAAGTGGCTGCCGCGGTTGTCGATCTGGCCGACCTTACGTGCCGGGTTCTTGTTGTTGTCCAGGAACTTGGTGTTGGCCTGGTCCAGCGTGTCGGCCAGGAGCTGCGCCTTCTCGTTCTTGAAGGTGGCTGCCAGGTGCTCCAGGGAGACGGCCAGGGCCAGGAACTCGCCCAGGGAGTCCCAACGCAGGTAGCCTTCGGTCCTGAACTGCTCGACGTGCTTGGGAGCCGAGCCGCCGGCGCCCGTTTCGAAGAGTCCGCCGCCCGCGAGCAGCGGCACGATGGAGAGCATCTTGGCGGAGGTGCCCAGTTCCAGGATCGGGAACAGGTCGGTCAGGTAATCCCTCAGGGCGTTGCCGGTAACCGTGATGGTGTCCAGGCCGGCCTTGGCGCGCTTGCAGGCGAAGAGCATCGCGTCGACGGGCTTCATGATCTGGATGTCGAGACCCTTGGTGTCGTGGTTCTTCAGGTACTTCTCGACCTTTTTGATCATCTCGGTGTCGTGGGCGCGTGCCTTGTCCAGCCAGAAGATGGCCGGAGCGCCGGTGGCGCGGGCGCGGCTCACTGCCAGCTTGACCCAGTCCTGAATCGGCAGGTCTTTGGCCTGGCAGCCGCGGTAGATGTCGCCGGCTCCGACCTGGTGCTCGAAGAGGACTTTGCCGGAAGCGTCAACCACGCGTACCGTGCCATCGGCCGGGACCATGAAGGTCTTGTCGTGTGAGCCGTACTCCTCGGCCTTCTGAGCCATGAGGCCCACGTTGGAGGTGGCGCCCATGGTGGTCGGATCGAACTGGCCGTTTGCCTTGCAGAAGTCGATGCACACCTGGTACCACTCGGAGTAGCAGGTGTCCGGGATGACGCACTTGACGTCGTGCAGCTTGCCGTCGGGGCCCCACATCCCGCCGGAGTCACGCACCACGACCGGCATGGAGGCGTCGATGATGATGTCGTTGGAGGCGTGCAGGTTGGTGATCCCTTTGTCGGAGTCGACCATGGCCAGTTTGGGGCGCTTGGCGTAGACGGCCTGGATGTCGGCCTCGATCTCGGCCTTCTTCTCTGCCGGCAGCTTGGCGAGTTTCGCGTAGAGGTCGCCGAGACCCAGGTCCGGATTGACTCCCAGTTCCTTGAAGGTGGCGGCGTGCTTGGCGAAGACGTCCTCGAAGAATACCGTGACGAAGTGGCCGAACATGATGGGGTCGGAAATCTTCATCATGGTCGCCTTGAGGTGCACGGAGAACAGCACGTCCTTCTGCTTGGCGTCCTCGATCTGCTCGGCGATGAACTTCCTGAGGGCGGAAACGCTCATGAAAGTGCCGTCGTACACTTCACCCGCCTGCAGGGCGAGCTTCTCTTTAAGAACCTGAACCTTGCCGTCCTTGCCGACGAACTCGATGTTCACGGTGGTGGCGTTCTCGATGGTGGTGGATTTTTCGTGGTGGAAGAAGTCACCAGCGGTCATGTGCGAGACGTGGGTCTTCGATTCCGGCTTCCAGGCGCCCATCTTGTGCGGGTGCTTCTTGGCGTATGCCTTGACGGCCTTGGCGACGCGGCGGTCGGAGTTACCTTCGCGCAGCACGGGGTTGACGGCGCTTCCCAGCACCTTGGAGAAACGCGCGGCCAGCGCCTTCTCGGCGTCGGTCTTCGGCTCTTCCGGGTAGTCCGGAATCTTGTAGCCCTGGCTCTGCAGTTCGGCGACGGCGGCCTTTAACTGCGGGATGGAGGCGGAAACGTTGGGGAGCTTTATGATGTTGGCTTCCGGCTTCTGGGTCAGGTCGCCCAGGTAGGCCAGCTCGTCGGCGATCTTCTGGTCTTCGGTCAGGTTTTCCGGAAAGTTAGCGATGATACGACCAGCGAGAGAGATGTCCCTGGTTTCAACAACAACGCCGGCTGCCTTGGTGAAGGCATTGACGATGGGAAGCAGCGAATAGGTTGCCAGTGCGGGTGCTTCGTCGATTTTGCTCCAGATGATCTTTGAAGTAGTCATGTTCTCTCCTTGGTTTTTTTATTTCCGTGGCGCAAGACGCTTAATGAACCGATACCGGAGCGAGGACGACGGCATCCCGTGCCGCCAGCCGTTCCGGTAGCTTTCATGGGCAGATTGGTTATCGCTACTGAGCCGAACTTTTGTTACCGGGACAACAGCAAAATGTCCCGCGAGTTAACTCACTCATTAATGCTGAAATTATAGGACGTTAGCAGGAAAATCCCAGGATACAAATTTTGTATACAGTATACAAATCGTTTTTCACTGTCAAGGGAAAATCTTGGTATAAACTTATGCGTCCGCAAAAATGTCGGAGCCCCCCCGGGGGTGCCCGGTGAGCCGGAGATAATAACCTAATTTTAGGGGATTTTCGGGGGAAGCGGAGCTCGGCGCTCCGGAGACCGGGAAGGGGTAGGGTTCAATTTTGTCAGGAGCGAAGCCCCTGTCTGCCCCCGGTTCCCGGGGAGGGAATCTTCGTCTGGCAGGCCGTCTCAGTGCAGCAGGCGCTCCTGGGCGTAGCGCCTGGCTTCGGCGATGTCGTCACGACCCAGGTTTCGGGGTATGCGCAGCACCTGCCCGGGCCAGATGTGGCGCGGGTCGGAGATCTGGTCGCGGTTGGCCCGGTAGAGCAGGGGCCAGAGGTTGCGGTCGCCGTACACCTCGGGCTGGGAGGCGATCAGGGGGAGTGATTCTCCCCGGCGCACCGTGTAGGTGGAGACCAGCAGGTGTGGCTCCCGGGGAGCCTTCGCCCTCCTGCGCACGGCCTCCGCCGCCTCCCTGCGCGCCAGGGTCTCGGCCTCCGCCTTCGCCTCGGCTTCCGCCTTGGCCTGGGCCAGGCGCTGCGCCTCCAGCTGGGCCAGGCGGGCGAGTTCCGCCTTTTTCTCTTCCTCGGCGCGGCGAGCGGCTTCCTGGACCCGCGCCCGCTCCTGGGCCAGCTCTTTTTCCAGCAAGGTCCCCTGCTGGAGCGTCAGGTAGAAGTAGCGCTCGGCGTCCTCGGACTCCTGCTGCTTCAGCAGGGACTCTCCCCGTTGGAAGCTCTCCAGGGCGCTGGCGAGCTCAGCGGAGAACGGTCCTGGCGCCCCCCCCCTCTTGGCGCGCTCCAGCGAGGCCAGGGCCTCGCTTCGGTAGCGCGGCGGTTGCGTGGCGCAACCGCAGAGGGAGATCAGGAGCAGGAGCGCTATGACCTTGCCGAAATACCTCAACTGCCGGCGACCGCTACTTGGTCGCCAAGCGGATGCCGAGCTCGCGCAGCTGCAGGGTGTCGACTCCGGACGGGGCCTCGGACATGAGGCAGGCGCCTTTCTGGGTCTTCGGGAAGGCGATGACGTCGCGGATCGAGTCGCTTCCGGTCAAAAGCATCATGAGGCGGTCCATGCCGAAGGCGATGCCGCCGTGCGGAGGGGTGCCGTACTCCAGCGCGTCCAAGAGGAAGCCGAACTTGCTGCGGGCGTTCTCCACGGTGAGGCCGAGCATCTTGAACATCAGGGACTGCACTTCCTCCTGATGGATCCTGATGCTGCCGCCGCCGATCTCGTTGCCGTTTAGCACGAGGTCATAGGCCTTGGCGCGGCAGCGGCCCGGGTCGCTCTCGACGAAGGCGAGGTCCTCGTCCATGGGGGCGGTGAACGGGTGGTGCACGGCGCACCAGCGGCCGCTCTCGTCGTCCCACTCAAGCAGCGGGAAGTCGGTGATCCAGACGAAACGGTACTCTTCCTTGTTGGTGAGGCAAAGCTTCGCGGCCAGGTGGTTTCTGAGGCGGCCCAGGGAATCGTTCACCACCTTCGGCTTGTCGGCCACGAAGAGAAGCAGGTCCCCTTCCTTGGCGTCGAAGGCCTGGTTCATGGTGGCGATCTCTTCCGGGGTGAAGAACTTGGCGATCGGCGAGTTCCAGCCGTCTGCCGTCATCTTCACGTAGGCGAGCCCCTTGGCGCCGTAGATCTTGGTGAACTCGGTCAGGTCGTCGATTTCCTTCCTGGACATGGACGCCGCGCCCTTCACGTTCATCCCCTTCACGATGCCGCCGCCCGCGACCACCTCGGCGAACACCTTGAAGCCGGAGTTTTTCACGATCTCGGAGAGTTGCACCAGCTCCAGGCCGAAGCGCAGGTCCGGGTTGTCCACGCCGAAGCGGTCGATCGCCTCGCCGTAGGTCATCCTCTGGATCGGCAGCGACACCTGCACCCCCTTCGCCTCGGAGAAGATGCGCGCCATCAGCCCTTCCATGACGGTGATGATGTCCTCGCGGTCGATGAAGGACATCTCGCAGTCGATCTGGGTGAACTCAGGCTGGCGGTCGGCGCGCAGGTCCTCGTCCCGGAAGCAGCGCACGACCTGGAAGTAGCGGTCGAAGCCGGAGACCATCAGGATCTGCTTGAAGAGCTGGGGCGACTGGGGGAGCGCGTAGAACTCGCCCTTGGAGATGCGGGAGGGGACCAGGAAGTCCCGGGCGCCTTCCGGCGTACTCTTGGTGAGGAAGGGGGTTTCTATCTCCAGGAAGCCGTTGTCGATCAGGTAGGAGCGGGTGTGCTGGGCTACCTTGGAGCGCAGTATCATGTTGGCCTGCAGCGAGCCGGTGCGCAGGTCGAGGTAGCGGTACTTGAGTCGGATGTTCTCATTGACGTCGACGAAGCCGTCCAGGGTGAAGGGGAGCGCCTTGGAGGGGTTCAGGAGCTTGCACTCCGTCACCAGGATCTCCACTTCGCCGGTCTTCATCTTCGGGTTCACCGTCCCCTCGGGGCGCAACGCCACCGTTCCCTTGATGGCCAGGACGTACTCGTTACGCACGGCTTCAGCCTTGGCGTGCGGCGCGGGAGCGCGCTCCGGGTCGAAGACGATCTGGGCGATGCCGTCGCGGTCGCGCAGGTCGACGAAGATGAGACCGCCGTGGTCGCGCCGCTTGGCGACCCATCCCATGAGGACGACCTCCTGCCCCACCTGGGTGCTCCGCAGTTCGCCACAGTAATCGGTCCTTTTCCAATCGCCCAGAAAATCTATCATTTGAAAACCTCCTTGGTTTTATCTATCGGGGTAAATCGGGTAACTATACCCAAAAAGCCCCCCCGCATCAACCAAAAAGCTCGGCAGACGCGGATTGACGGCGTTTTCCGGGAATAAGGCCGGCCACCAACAGAAAGGCCCGGCAGATATTTCTGTCGGGCCATCGGTAGCGGGCACCCTCATCGGTCAGGCCATCGGTCGGGGGCGTAGGGGCGACCGCCGGTCGCCCTTATCGGTGCAGGTATTTCGGGAGGTTCCGGGAGAGGTGGATCGGGCGACCGCCGATCTCAGGCTGTTGGGCGACCGCCGGTCGCCCCCACGTCACACCCCGGAGAGGTCACCGCCGCGCATGGAGACGTAGGCGCTGCACCTCTTCTGGGCGAAGCTCAGATGATCCATCATCGCCTCCCGGGCCCCATCGGGATTCCGGTCCCGGATCATCTCATAGATGCGCAGGTGGTGGGCATAGAGAAGTTTCTGGTCCTCCTCGGTCAGGTAGACCGCACGCCAGACGTCGCGCTGGAACTCCTGCATGGCGTCGAAGATGCTCTGCATCATATGGAACCAGACCACGTTGTGGGTGGCACGCGCGATGACGGTGTGGAAATGAGCGTCGAGGTCCTCGGACTGATGCAGCCCGTCCAGGTTCGCCGCCATGCCGTTCACGATGGCCTCCAGGCGCCTGATGTCCTCGGGGAGGGCCCGTGTCGCGGCATACCAGGCGGTCCAGGACTCCATCCCCTTGCGCACCTCAATGACGTCCAGGGCGCGGTCGCCGTCGATCCTGATCAGCTCGGAGAGCGGCAGTCCGGCGGAATTCTCCACCAGGGAGCGCACCACCGTCCCCCCGCCCTGATAGGTCTCGACGAGCCCCGAGGAGGCGAGGGCGTTGAGCGCCTCCCGGACCGAGGGACGCGAGACGCCGAACATCTCGGCGAGTTCGCGCTCCGGCGGCAGCTTCTCGCCCGGGTTGAATTCGCCGGCCAGGATCGAGGTCCTGATCTGGTCGGCGATCTGGGTTGACACCTTCTTTGGTTTAATCGGCTTGAACATCATGACCGCCACGGATACTACATTAACTGCGTCATAGCAACGGTTTTTTCGAGACAGGGTAATTTCAGTCTCCCGCTAGCCCTGCCCCTTCAGGCTCATCTGTAAGAGCTCCGTCAGGTGGATCACCTTGAGCTGCGGGGCGGCCTCGGAGAGGGCCTTCTTCAGCTGCAGCAGGCAGCCGGGGTTGCTGGTCACCAGGTAATCGGCACCCGTCTTCATGATGTTGGCGACCTTGCGGGAGAGCACCAGGTCGGACATCTCGGGCTTCTCGATGTTGTAGGTGCCGGCGGAGCCGCAGCAGGCATCCGCCTCGGCGAGCTCGCGGAAGTCTATGCCGGGGATCAGGTTAATGAGGGTGCGCGGCTGGCTGCGGATTCCCTGGCAGTGTGCGATGTGGCAGGGGTCGTGATAGGTCACCTTGAGCGGCAGCGGCTTGAGGCGGTCCTTGAGGGCGGGGGCCTCGTCGGCGAGGATCTCGGAGATGTCGCGCACCTTGGCGCTGAACGTTGTGGCGGCGAACTCTCCGTCCAGGTGGGCGCCGTACTTCTTAAGCTCCGCGCCGCACCCCCCGCAGTCCGTCACCACGAAGTCGAGCTGGTGCGACTGGAACAGGTCGGTGTTGAAGCGGGCCGCCTGGTTGACACCCTCCTTGTCGTGGCCCAGCATGTTGGGTGCGCCGCAGCACTTCTGCGCCTTGGGCGTGACCACCTTGTAGCCGAGCGCGGAGAGAATCTGCACCGTGGCGAGGCTCGCCTCGCTGAAGATGAGGCTCATGACGCAGCCGAGGAAAAAGCCGGCCGTCCCCTTCTCCGTCCCCTGGGCGGGGGTGATTTCCTCTATGGTCTGGCGCAGGGGAGCGCCCGGGAGCGTCGGCAGCAGCCCCTCCATGCGGCCGAGCGCCGCGGGGAACATCTTCAAAAGCCCCAGGGAGCGCACGATCTTCTGCATGCCGGTTTTTTGGTAGAGGCGCAGCGGCACCATGGAGACCTCCAGGAGGTCCGGATGCGGCACCAGTTTTCTGAGGATCAGGTCCTCCATCATGGAGAGCCCCTCCCCTGCCTTCTTTTCGCAGCGGAATTCGGCCACCAGCTCCCCGGCGTTGACGCCGCAGGGGCAGGCCGAGGCGCAGGCCTGGCAGTCCAGGCAAAGCGAGACGTACTCCAGGAACTTCTCGCTATCCTCCAGTTCGCCCTCCTGGAACTTGCGCACCAGCGCCACGCGGCCGCGCGGCGAGGCGGTCTCCAGGAAGGTTTCCTTATAGGTCGGGCAGTGCGGCAGGCACATGCCGCAGCGCATGCAGTTAATCAGTTTTACGTAGTCCATGGGAACCTCAAAATGGTCGATCGGTCCGATCCGACTGATCGGTCGGATTTTTCATCGGTCGGATCGGTCGGATCAGACCGATCGTCTAGAAGATTTTGCCCGGGTTTAAAATCCCCTTGGGGTCGAAGGCGCCCTTGATGCCGCGCATGACGCGCAGGCCGGACTCTCCCACCAGCTTCGGCAGGTACTTCTTCTTGGCTACCCCTACCCCGTGCTCGCCGGTGATGGTGCCGCCCATCGCGATGGTCGCGTCGAAGATCTCGCCGAAAGCACGGTGCGCCCGGGCGATCTCGTCTTTGTCCCGCTCGTCGGTGAGGCAGGTCGGGTGCAGGTTGCCGTCACCGGCATGGCCGAAGGTGCCGATCACCAGGTCGTACTTCTTCGCCGTCTCCTGGATCAGCTTCACCATGGCCGCAATGCAGCTTCTGGGAACCGTCGCGTCCTCCAGGATGGTGGTCGGCTTCAGGCGCGCTAAGGCCGAGAGGGCCACCCGGCGCGCGGTCGCGAGTTTGAGCGCCTCCTCGGGCGTGGCGGCGGTCTGGAAGAAGGAGCAGCCGTGGCGCTCGCAGATGACCCGGATCGCGTCGGCATCCTCGGCCACCTGTGCCGGATGACCGTCCACCTCTATGAGGAGCACCGCATCGACGTCGAGCGGCAGCCCGACGTGGGCGTAGTCCTCGACGCACTTGATGGTCACCCGGTCCAGGAACTCCAGGGTCGCCGGAATGATGCGCGCCGCGATGATGTGGGAGACCGTCAGCGCCGCCTGCTCCAGCTGCGGGAAATGGACCAGCATGGTCTTCTTGGTCTGCGGTTTGGGGATCAGCTTCACCGTGATCTCGGTGAAGATGCCGAGCGTCCCCTCGGAGGAGACCAGGAGCTGGTTCAGGTTGTAGCCGGCGACATCCTTCACCACCTTGCCGCCGGTCTTCAAGAGTTCGCCGTTGGCGAGGATGGTCTTGAGCCCCATGATGTAGTCGTCCGTGACGCCGTACTTGAGTCCGCGCAGCCCGCCGGAGTTCTCGGCGACGTTGCCGCCCATGGTGGAGATGTTCATGGAGCCCGGGTCCGGCGGGTAGAAAAGGCCTACCGCCTCAACCTCGCGGTGCAGGGCGCTGGTGATCACGCCGGTTTCCACGGTCGCGGTCAGGTTCTCCTGGTCAACTTCGATGATCCGGTTCATGCGGCTGGTCTGCAGCACCACGCCCGAGTCGAAAGAGATGGAGCCGCCGGAGAGGTTGGTGCCCGAGCCGCGCGGCGTCACCCGCACCCCGGCTCCGTCGCAGAGCTCCATGATGCGGGAGACCTCTTCCGCGCTCCCGGGAAGCACCACCACGCCCGGTTTGCTCTCCAGCTCCGGAGTCGAGTCGTACCCGTAGCAGGCCAGCGATTCCTTGTCGGTCAGCGTGTGGGCTTCCCCGACGATCTCAGTCAACGCCTTGATGAAGTTCTTTTCCATGGGCTTGGTACTCCTCTTTTGCAGAAGAAAGATAAGGGAAAACTGTTCAGAACCGATGAAGGTTCATAGTGCATGGGCTCCGGCTCCCCTCGCCCTCCGGGAGAGGGGCGGGGGTGAGGGAGCTGCCACGGAGCGCTAAATTAACCAGGCGGTTTCATCACTACCTATTAGGGTAGAAACAAGGGCAGATAATAGGGGGCGATCAGCGCGGTGAAGACCGCCGCTATCGCCATGGCGACCCCGCCCATGGCGCCCGCCGTCTCCCCTTCCATGAGCGCGACGGCAGTCCCCTGCCCGTGCGAGACGGTGCCGAGTGCAAGCCCACGGGCTACGGGATTATAAACCTTCAGCCCGGAGAGCAGCATCGGCCCCAGGATGGATCCGATCATGCCGGTTGCCACCACGAAGGCGGCAGTGAGGGTCGGCTCTCCGCCGGCCAGGCGCGAGATTTCCACGGCGATCGGGACAGTGACCGATTTGGGCCCCAGGGAGAGCAGCACGCCACGGGCAAGCCCGGCGACCCTCCCCGCGATCAGCACCGCGGCGATCGTCGACAGACATCCGGCAACCACGCCGGCAAAGACCGGAAGCGAATGTTTTTTCAGCACGCCCCGGTTTTTGTAAAGCGGCAGCGCCAGCGCCACGGTCGCCGGGCCGAGCAGGAAGGTCATGGCGTCCTTGGCCGGCTGGTAGTCGGCGAGGGTGACACCGGTCGCCTTGAGGGCGGCGATGATGGCCAGCGTACTCAGGAACACAGGGTTCAGCAGCGGGTACTTGTAGCGCAGAAAAATCTTCCGCGTCACCAGGTAGGCACCCACCGTCCCCAGCACGCATGCCGCGCAGACCAGCAACTTCATCGTGAGGATCTCCCGTGCAGCAGCTGCACCGAGACCCCGGTCACCAGCACCCCGACCGCGGCGCTCACCACCAGGATCGCCAGCAGCGTCAGGCCGCTTTGACGCATCAGGGGGCCGAAGGCCATGAGACCCACCGAGATCGGGATAAAGAAGAAGGCAAAATGTTTCAGCAGGAACCCGGCTCCCGCCTCGATCAGGACCGGCTTGACGATCCCGGAGGCCAGCAGGGCGAACATCAGCAGCATCCCGGCGACGTTGCCCGGCAGCGCCAGGTGCAGGACGGCGACCAGATAGCTGCCGCAGCGGTACACCAGCCAGAGCAGTACGGACTGCCAAACTATGTTGAGGAACTGTCGCATCAAAGCCATTTCCTTCACCGTTTGTTGGGGCGACCTACATGATCCGGGTCCGTGCCTTTTTCGTTACGACGTCGCTCGCCTAAAGGAGACGTGTCCCCCCTGCGCAGTAGGGGGGAAGGCTCGCGCAGCGAGACAGGGGGGTCCTGCTGCCCTTGCGAAAGTACCCCCTGAAAAAGCACCCCCCTGCGGCTTCGTTCAGCTTCCCCCCTATTAGCATAGGGGGGACCAAACAGCACCAGCTAGAAGTGGTACGCCCCGGGAGAGCTAGATCTCCCGGGGCTTCGGTACGACCTGGCAAGGTGATCCCGTCAGGGAATCATCCAGGGGAAGACGTAGGCCTGCAGTGCCACGATGACCCCCATGACGGTGGTGAGGAAGAGCGCGTGCTTCAGGGTGAAGCGGAACAGGTTCCCCTCCTCCCCGACCAGGCCGGTTGCCGCGCAGGCGACCGCGATGGACTGCGGGGAGATCATCTTGCCCATGACGCCGCCGCTCGTATTGGCCGCGCAGGTCAAAAGCGGGTTCATGCCGAGCTGCTCGGCGGTCACCTTCTGCAGCCCGCCGAAGAGGACGTTGCTGGAGGTGTCGCTTCCGGTCAGGAAGACTCCGAGCATGCCGAGGAAGGGGGAGAGGAACGGGAAGAGCGCGCCGGTCTTGGTGAAGGCCATCCCCATGCTGGTGGTCATCCCCGAGGTGTTCATGACGAAGGCGAGGCCGACCACGGAGGCGACGGTGATGGCCGGATAGCGCATGTCGTAGAGGGTTTTGCCCAGCACCTGGAAGAAGTCGCCGATCCCCACCCCGCAGATCAGCGCCGAGAGGATAGCCGCGATCAGGATCGCGGTGCCGGCTGCCGTCATGAAGTTGAAGACGAACTTGGCGGGGATCTTCACCGGGGACTGTGAGCCGACGGCCTTGTCGAGGGCCTTGAAGCGATCTTTCTCGACGGTCTTCGCCGTCACCAACTCCTTCTCCTGCTTCTGCAGCTCTTTCTCTTTCTTGTCGATGGCGTCGAAGGCGGCAACCCGCTCCGCTGTCAGCACCGGAGCGCCGGTCGGCAGGGTCTGCTCGACGGCGAGGAGCTTGTCCTCGAGAGCCAGCAGATCGTTATACCCCAGGGCAAGAGCCGCCTGCTTCGGGTCGGCAGGGGAAAGCTGCGCCGCCTGCTTGCCGATTTCGCCCTTGACCGCGCTCACCTTCTTGATGCCGTCCTCGGGCTTGGAGACGCCCTTGACGATGGCGTTATCCAGTCCCGCTACCGTGATCACCACCTTGCTCTTGTCCAGTTCATTCTTGAGTGACGGGATGCCCCAGATGAGGACCATGACGGTAAGAACCAGGTAAGGTGCCCAGGCGCGGAACACCTGCCCGCCTGTGTAGTCGTGCGTCTCCTTCCCCTTGGATTCCGGCTCGTGGTCGAAGGTCCAGGTGGTTTTCGGCTGCCAGAACTTGAGCAGGATCACCAGGGCGGCCAGGGTGGCCAGCGAGGCGATGATGTCCGGGAGGTAGGGACCGATGTAGCTGGCGCAGCCCCACTGGGCGAAGGCGAAGGTGCCGCCGCAGACGATGATGGCGGGGAGCACCTCTATGGTCTTCTTCCACCCCACCATGATCATGATCACGTAGAACGGGATGAAGACGGAGACGAAGGGGAGCTGCCTGCCGACCATGGTGGAGAGCTTCATGAGCCCGCCATCGTCGTACCCCATGACGCCGGCCAGCGCCACGACGGGAATCCCGATGGCGCCGAAGGCGACCGGAGCGGTATTGGCGATCAGGCAGACGCTCGCGGCGTAGAAGGGGCGGAAACCGAGGCCGACCAGGGTCGCGCCGGCGATGGCGACCGGGGTGCCGAAACCCGCGGCCCCCTCGATGAAGGCGCCGAAACAAAAGGCGATCAAGAGCGCCTGCAGGCGCCGGTCACCGGTGAGTCCGGCAAGCGAGGCCCTGATGATCTCGAACTGGCCCCCCTTGACGGTGATGTTGTACAGCAGGATGGTGGTGACCACGATGTAGAACACGGGAAAGAGGCCGAAGGCGGCCCCATGCAGGGTGGCGAGCCCGGCGAGTTTCACCGGCATCTGCCAGCAGAGCACCGCGATGGCGATGGCGGAGGCGACTGCCAGGGGACCCGCCAGGTGCGCCTTCATCTTGAAGACAGCAAGGCAGACAAAAATGACGGCCAGCGGGACGGCGGCGATGAGCGCCGACATCCCAAGACTTCCCGCGATGGGGGTGTAGCTCTGAATCCATGGCATGACTCTTCTCTCCTTTTTGTTCTTAATTGCAGTATGAATGCGGCGGTTGAGGACAGCGACAGGTAAACCAACGTGCGTTACACCGAGAGCACCCGACCGGCAGGATACCCTCTAGTGACCTTCGATGCCCCGCAAGCCGCCAGCGACTTTTCAGGAGAGCTAGGTCAATCAAACCAGGTTATAGACTCTGGTAAGACCAATTAACCATCTTTTTAAAAAGCTGTCAAGTTTTTTTGTTTTCCTCTTCAAACCTCTTTACTTAGGGCATTTTATCGATTAGGATGCACTGGTCATTTGGTAATATCTATTTATGCGTGGCAGGCTTTGGGGCGGGTTTCCCGCGTGCCGCACTTCCCGGCGGGCCCGGTCTAAAACAGTTTCCCATATTTCACAGAGATGATTGGAGGCAGCAGACATGTACGAGCAATTCAAGGCCAGGGCTCTTGGAGTCGGTGCCGAGGTGCAGCGCTTCGCAACAGGTGCTGAGGCGGTCGGTTTCATACTGTCGTTTCTGCAAAAAGAGGAGGTGGCCGCCGTTCCCGGCGCAGGCGCCGTCTGGGCCGACTCCCCGTTTCTAGCCGGCCTGCTCCCTGCCGAGCGCCCCGAGTTCCCCGGACTCAGCTTCGCGGTGACCCGCGCACTGGCCGCGCAGTCCAAGATCGGCATCAGCCAGATGGAGTGGGCCCTCGCCGACACCGGCTCGCTGGTCCAGGACCAAAGCGCGGTGGAGCAGCGGCTGGTCTCCTCCCTCACCTCCATCCACATCGCCATCATCGCGACCGGAAACATCCTGGAGGGAAAGCAGGCGCTCTTCCAGCGCATCAACCCGTCCACCAGCAGGTACATCGCCTTCATCACGGGCCCAAGCCGCACCGCCGACATAGAGCGGGTGCTCACCATCGGCGTGCACGGACCGGAGCGGCTGATCATCGTCTTCGTCGATGAGTTGGGAGGGGCACGGGCATGAACAACGAATTCAAGGCATCCATCACCCGCGCGGTCAACGACGCCAACCTGACGGGAGCACTGGGCAAGTTCTCCGAGGCCTACAAGGTGAACCGGGCCAAGGCGTACGAGGGGATCGACTTCGAAGAGCTGCGGGGGCGCATCGCCGAGATCAAGTCGTCGGCCGCCTGCGACCTCGACGCGCTCGCCGAGACCTTCAAGAAGAACGCTCAGGCGCTGGGCGCCAAGGTCTTCCGGACCAGCGACCCGAACGAGGTGAAACAGTACATACTGAGCGTGGCCCGGGAGCGTGGCGTGACGAGCGTCGTCAAGTCAAAGTCCATGGCGACCGAGGAGATCCACCTGAACCGCTCACTGATGGAGGCCGGCATCTCGGTGGCGGAGACCGACCTGGGCGAGTGGATCATCCAGCTCGCCGGGCAGACCCCCTCGCACATGGTCATGCCGGCGATCCACATGACCAAGGAGGAGGTTGCCGAACTCTTCAGCAAGGAAGTGGAGGAGCGGATCGAAAGCGACATCCCGAGGCTCGTCAAGGTGGCGCGCAACGAGCTGCGTCCCAAGTTCCTGGCGGCCGAGCTGGGGATTTCCGGCGGCAACATCGCGGTCGCCGAGACCGGGAGCATCGTGCTGGTCACCAACGAGGGGAACGCCCGCCTGGTCACCACGCTCCCCAAGATCCACATCGCGCTGGTCGGCGTGGAGAAGCTGGTGCAGAAGTTCGACAGCGTGGTGCCGATCCTGGACGCCCTGCCCCGCTCCGCCACCGGGCAGCTTTTGACCAGCTACGTCTCCATCATCTCGGGCCCCACGCAAAACGACGACGGCAGCCTGAAGGAGATGCACATCATCCTGATGGACAACCGCAGGACCGAGATGGCGCGGGACCCCAAGTTCAAGCAGGCGCTGCAGTGCATCCGGTGCGGCTCCTGCCTGAACGTCTGCCCGATCTTCCGGCTGGTGGGCGGGCACGTCTTCGGCGGCATCTACACCGGCGGGATCGGCACCATCCTCACCGCCTGGTTCGACGAGCTGCAGAAGTCCGAGGACATCCAGGGGCTCTGCATCCAGTGCGGCAACTGCGTCCCGGTCTGCCCGGGGAAGCTCGACATCCCCGAGATGATCATGGAGATCAGGCGGCGCCTGGTGCAGGAGAAGGGACAGACCCTGGTCCAGAAGGCGATCTTCGGGGTGGTGAACAACCGCAAGCTGTTCCACACCATGCTGCGCGCCGCCTCCGTCGCGGGCAAGGCGTTCACCTCGGGCAAATTCATCCGGCACCTGCCGCTTTTCCTTTCGGACCTCACCGAGGGGCGCAGCCTCCCGGCCATCGCGGCCGAGCCGTTTCGGGACAGCTTCGCCAGGATCAAGCAACCCAAGTGCCGGGAGAAGGTCGTCTTCTACGCCGGCTGCCTGATCGATTTCGCCTACCCCGAGATGGGGATCGCTCTGGTCAAGACCCTCAACAAGGCGGGGATCGAGGTCATCTTCCCGCAAGAGCAGACCTGTTGCGGCGCGCCCGCCCTGTACAACGGTGCCTACGAGGTCGCGGCGCAAAACGCGATTGACAACATCCAGGTCCTGCTGCAGGACGGGATCACCCACGTCGTCTCGGCCTGCCCCACTTGCACGGTCGCGCTCTCCCATGAGTTCGCCAAGACGCTGGAGAGCGTGGGACAGACCCAGTGGCTGCCCCAGGCGCGGGAGCTCGCGGCGAAGACCGTCGACTTCTCGACGCTGGTGAAACACCTGGTCGACGAGGGGCGCCTGAGTTTCAAGGAAGGGGAGGACCTCGGCAAGATCACCTATCACGACTCCTGCCACCTGAAACGGACCCTGAACGTCTTTCAGCAGCCGCGCGAGCTTTTGGAGAAGGCGGGCTACCAGGTCACCGAGATGTTCGAGTGCGACATGTGCTGCGGCATGGGGGGCTCCTACTCCATGAAGCTTCCCGAGATCTCGGCCCCCATCCTGCGCAACAAGCTGAAGAACATCAAGGAAACCGGCGCGCCGATCGTCGCCATGGACTGCCCCGGCTGCGTCATGCAGATACGTGGGGGCTTCGACCAGGACGCCGCCGCCGTCAGGGTGCAGCACACGGTGGAGCTTTTGGTCGACCGGCTGAAGGATTGAGTATTAACAGGGGGATAGTACTTTAGTAGAAGGTACACTGGTGGTTCCAGCCAGCCTCTAAAAACATGAAAAGCCGCTCGGTCAGAGCGGCTTTTTCATTGCGAATCGCTTGGCTGGTGGGCCGTTAATCCCGTCCAGTGCCTGGCGATTCCTCCCGAGGGGCCCGGTAGGAGCGTTTTTCCGTGCGGCGCAACTGACGGCGGCTTGCTCGCTCCTACGGTTGACCGGACCTCGGCGGCTTGAAGTCCCTAGTTGTTTTTTACTTCCTTGGGTGCGGTTGCCAGACCCTTGACTGCTCCGATTACCAGCATGGCGGCCGGGACCAACTGACCTACCAGGATGACTGCACAGAATCCCATGAATCCCCAGGCCAGGAGGCCAGGCTCGTCTGCCGCGCCGTTTGCTGCAAAAGCCGTCGTCGTGGTTGCTGCGGTTGCGATTAAGGTGTTGATAGCTGTTCTCATGACATCCTCCCTTTAGCTTCGTCCACTCCGCCTGATCCCGTGGAGTCGTTAGTTGTTTTTCGCTTCTTTCGGTGCGGTTGCCAGGCCTTTGACTGCTCCGATTACCAGCATGGCGGCCGGGACCAACTGACCTACCAGGATGACTGCACAGAACCCCATGAATCCCCAGGCCAGGAGGCCAGGCTCGTCTGCCGCGCCGTTTGCTGCAAAAGCCGTCGTCGTGGTTGCTGCGGTTGCGATTAAGGTGTTGATAGCTGTTCTCATGACGTCCTCCCCTTTAAGCTTTCTGTCTGGTCTTGCTGATTTTATAATTAGCATCAAGCGTGCCAACGTTTAAAATCAGCTGCGCCCCGGACCTGAACCCGCTGGTATTGCGGTTTCAGCCCTTAGGGTGCGAATCCGGACCAGGCGATTGCAGCGTAAGGTAGTATGTTTCCACCATACACCTTGTGCGCCTTTCGGGCGGCACGGGGTGGCGCTGGAAGGTGACTACCGGATAACTAGCCGAAACTACTGCACTACCGTAGAGATTCCCGGGTGTATAGAGCTTTGATACGCTGAATATACGGTTACCATTCAAGCAGGCAGCCAACGCCGACTCAGGAAGGTTCAAGTTCAGGCAAAAAGGTGTAACCGGGAGAGGTAGACCAGGGCAGGAAGCCCGGTCAGGACTGGAACCAGCCGAAAAGCGAGCAGGCTTCCTTGGCCAGCAGGAAGGAAAAAAGGAAGAGCATGAGACCCAGCAGGCGCATGATCGTCAGGTAGATATTCCCCGCCATGAATCTGCGCGACTTCCCGACCAGCACGGCGAGGATCATCTTTGCGCCGACCAGGCAGCCCAGGAAACCGAGCACGAAGGCCGGCGCCGCCCAGGGATCCCCGCCGTTCACCCCCTTGAGGATGGTGGGGGCGCCGACGCTGAACCAGAACAGGTAGGGGTGGGGGCTCAGGGCGTTGACCAGCATGCCTCGCCCCAGGGATTGGGGGGCGCTACCCTCGAAGGAGCTCTCGGACGGGCCGCAGCGAAAGGTGCCATAGGCCATCTGCAGCAGGTAGAGCGCGCCGAGCAGCGATATGCAGCCGAGAAACTGCTTGAAGTCCTCCAACTGTCTCAGCAAAAGGACGGAAAGGATGATCAGCGGCAGGTCGGTCACCAGCGGCGCAAGCGCGACCTTGCACCCTTCCCTGATGCCGTGCTGCAAGGTCTGCGCGAGGACCAGAGCGAAAAGCGGCCCCGGCGAGAAACCCGCGGAGAACCCGAGGAGCGCGCCTGCGCTGAGAAACGCCATCATAAGGACGCATACCGGAAACTGGCGGCCATAACTCCCCTCGAACTAATCGGGTTTCCAGGTGACTCCGGGGATACTACGAAGTTTGCCGGGGAATTGCAATGCGGAAAATATCCAGGGGGCTGTGTCCCGCGCTCCCTTTCACCGGGGTTTCCGGAAAAGGGAGCGCGGGACGACAGAAGCGGGGATTGCTATTGCGCGCCTACTTGGCCTTGACCATCTCGACTTCGATGCTGATGTTGACGTCATCACCGACCACGACTCCGCCCGTTTCCAGAGCCTTATTCCAGGTCAGCCCGAAATCCTTCCGGTTGATGGTCGTGTTGGCTGAAGCGCCGCGCCTGAAATTCCCCCAGGGGTCCTTCGACTGCCCGGTGGGCCCTTCGACATCGAGCACCACCGCACGGGTGACGCCGTGCAGGGTAAGGTTCCCGGTCACCTTCAGCCCGTTCGTGCCGTTCTTCTCGACCCTCGTGGAAGCAAAGGTCATGGTGGGGAACTTGGCGACGTCCAGGAACTCGGGGCTGCGCAGGTGGGTGTCACGCTTGGCGACGCCGGTTTCGATTGATGCGGTGTCTATCGTCACGTTCACGTGCGACCTGCTGACGTCCTGATCGTCGACATTGACGACGCCCTGCACCTTGCCAAAGGTCCCCTTGACGTTGGAAACCATCAGATGGCGCACCTTGAAACCGATGCTGGAGTGATCGGGATCGATATTCCAGGTGGACGCGAACGCGAGGCTGGGGATGAAGAGGAGTGCCAGCGCTGCAAGCATAGGTACCAGTCTGTTCATTGTAATTTCTCCTTGGCGGAATTTGATGCGCCGATTGGCGGCGCAGGAGTCAAAAGCGTTCTGGTTAAATACTACTATCTCGGTCCTATTTGTCCAGAAGCCAATTCAGCTGGCACAGCTTTTTGGTTTGCCAGTGCTGGTTGACACCAGAAGCGGCGAGGCAGGTTTTAGATTCGACTGGTCCGAAGACATCTCACTCATAGGTTGACACTGATCCAGTCAGTTCTACAAACGACACTAAAAAAGGCGCCTTGCTGAGCGCCCGAGTGTCTCATTTCTTGATTTAGGTAGATCGATGTTTGGTTGGTGGATGATCGCGGATGCCGCGCTCCCCGCAGAAACTGGCTTGCCGTGGGCTTTCGCCCTGCGGCAAGCCAGAAAGTCGTCGCATGAGACCTTTAACTGTCAGCCCCAAGATGCGTTACTACTTTTCCCAGTACCCATTGCCTTCAACGCCCAGCGTGCTGGAGTTATCCGGGTAGGTCACACCACCGATAGTGGAACCGCGGGGTGCACTTCTGTCTTCGTCGTTGCCCATGTTGCTACCAGTCGAACCTCCGGAGCCGCTGCCCCAAGTCCCACCGGTGCTCGTGTCAGTAGATCCCCCAGTACCAGTGCCGTAACCGGTGCCGTTGTCAACGCCTGAGCCAGTGCCGTAGCCGGTGCTGTTGTCAACGCCGGTGCCGGTTCCGTAACCGGTGTCAGTTGAGCCACCAGCACCCGCTCCTGAAGAATTCTCTATCGATTCTGTATTGCCCTGATATCCCAACCCGCCTGCGCCGGTATCCAAACCGCCGTCAGCAAAGCTGAGCTTTACGGAACCACCTATTGTCAGGCCGATAAAAGCCGCGACAGCAAGTGTTCTCAAAATGATTTTTCTTGCGCTTTTCATTATCGGGCGCCTCCTTTTTGCTACCTTCATATTCTACTACGCATTTAATTGTACATAATACCATTTTAACTATCAACAGTATTTTGGAGGTGTTTATTAATTAAAACATTTCAGCTGCAACACCAAATGCTCAATATTTTCAGTATTGGACTTCGCGCCTTACGGCATATTTTTGTTGTATTGGCAAATCATCATTGCCAATATCGTAGGTATTTTATTTTAAATAGTAGATAAACGTTTCACCTGCACAATCCACTTAAGCCGCCAAATCCAGACAAATAGGTTAAAGGCCCGCGTGGATCGGCTCCGGGTTTCCAGCCCGCCCCCGAAAACCCCTGGGGCCGCCCTGTCCCCGCGGTTGCATGGTGCGGCGGGCGAGGCCCGTTGCTCCAGCTCACCACCGGCACCCCGCTGCTTTGCCGCCTTGACAAAACGCAGGCCGGGTGTGAAAATTTACCAATCAAGCGCAGGCCGGATCAGGGCGACTATCCTGGTTGGATCTGAACTCGCATCGGGAAAAGGGGGAAGTGACAATGAATGTCTTCGATTTTGCAATGAAAATGGAGTTGCAGGGCAAGGCATGTTACGAGAACCTGGCTGCGTCGACCCAGGTGGCGGGCCTGAGAAACATCTTCAACGGGCTGGCGGCCGATGAGCAGAAACACTACGAGGTCTTTCGTGGTCTCAAGGAGGGGAAAGCCTTCACCATGGCCGACTCCCGCATGCTGGAGCAGGCGAAAAGCGTGTTCCGGGAATTGGTGGGGGATAAGGAGCGCAGCACCGGGCTGCACGAGGACCTGGACGGCTACCGGCTCGGCTTGAAAATAGAAGCTGACAGCGTCAAACTCTACGAGGACATGGCAAAGAGGGAACAGAATCCGGAGACGGTGCAGTTGTATTTAAGGATCGCCAACGAGGAAAAGAAGCATTTCAACATCATGGAAAACATCTGCGACTTCGTGATGAAGCCGAAGTACTTCCTGGAATGGCGGGAATTCAGCAACCTGCATGAACTGTAGCAGACCGCTTTTGACAGGGGCTCCCGACCGGGGGCCCTTTTCGTTGGACCAAAAGGGGTCTCAGGAGTAATGCGCCCGCCTATCCTCCCCGTCGTAGGGCGCACTCGGCCTCGCCTTGCGCACCGGGTCCACTCCGATCTGCACCCAGCCCGAGGTGCGCCGGAATTTGGCAATCGCCCCCGACGCGATCAGGGTCTCAAGCATGAAATCTTTTACGAAATCGTACCTGTCGTCCGTGTAGTTTACCTGTATCAACATGCCTGGCACCTCCCTCATTTTGATACATCTCACTGATGCAAGCATATTCGATACCATCGTTGCAAGCCACTGTTATGCAACAAGGATCGTGCCTGCCTGCCGGGTGACGCTGGTCTGATCTGGCAAATTTCCCATACATTCCGACATCAAGGTGTAAAGTTTCCCGTCACCGCGCCCATGGCTGCCCTCCGGCTTGGGAACCCGCCCGGGTAACCAGTTCAGCATCATTTTAGCACGTCCAGCCTTTATCTCAACAAAAAGAGAAAGGGCCCATTAAAGGTCCTTTCTCTTTTTAAGCAGCAACCAACCCCGCCTGCGGGGTCCTGTCAGCGATCTAAGTGTTGTCTTCGGCAGCGCCGGGCGACCGCCGGTCGCCCCTACAAGCCCGCGCTGTCACGCTATTCGCCCAGGTAGGTGTAGGACTGCAGCGTGCGGTCCAAGAGCTCCAGGAAGTGGCTACTCTCCTCGATGGAAACCTTTTGCAGCGAGACGTCCGTCTCCAGGTTGTTCCTCACTCGCTTCAAAATCTCGCTGGCGTCGTACTGCACGTACTTGAGGCTCTCCCAGGTGGCGTCGCCGGTGATGACCGTGTCGATCTTGTAGTTGGTCTTCTTGTTGAAGGTGATGTGCACCGCGTTGGTGTCGCCGAACAGGTTGTGCATGTCCCCCAGGATCTCCTGGTAGGCGCCGATCAGGAAGAAGCCGATGAAGTACTCCTCGTCCACCTGGATCTTGTGCAGCGGCAGAGCCTTGGTCCTGCCGTTCTCGCCGACGAAGCTGGTGATTTCGCCGTCCGAGTCGCAGGTGATGTCCGCGATGGAGGTGAGCACGTCCGGCTTCTCGTCCAGGCGCTGGATCGGGACGATCGGGAAGAGCTGGTCGATGGCCCAGGAGTCGGGGATGGACTGGAACAGCGAGAAGTTGGCGAAGTAGGTCTGCCTCAGCGAGAGCTGGAAGTTCTGCAGCTCGTCGGGGATCGGCTTGATTTTCTCCACGATGGAGTTGATCTTTCGGATGATCTTGGAGCAGATCCACTCGGCGTTGGCTCGCTCGTTCATGTTCAGGTAGCCCAGGTTGAAGAGGCTCACCGACTCCTGGATCAGCTGGATGGTGTCGTGGTAGTCCTCGCGCAGGCTGTGCTTGTCGATGCTCTTGTAGATGTCCACCAGCTTCTTGACGGTCGGCGAGAGCTTTTCGGGCTCGGTCAGGATCGACTCGAAGTCGGGCATCGCCATCTGGGTGTTGTTGTTGAGCACGTTGGTGACCAGCACCGAGTAGTGCGCGACCGTGGCGCGCCCCGACTCCGAAATGATGTTCGGGCAGGGGACCCCCGCCTCGTCGCAGATGTTCTTCACCTGGTAGATCACGTCGTTGGCGTACTCCTCGATGGAGTAGTTGACGGAAGAGAAATAGCTCGACTTGGAGCCGTCGTAGTCGACCCCCAGGCCTCCGCCGATGTCGAGGAATTCCAGCTCGACGCCGAGCCTCTTCATCTCGACGTAGATGCGGGTCCCCTCGATCAGGGCGTTCTTGATCTTGTCGATCTTGGTGATCTGGCTTCCCACGTGGAAATGGAGCAGCTTCACGCAGTCGATCATGCCCTGCTTCTTCAGCGAGTCGATGGCCGCGATGATCTCCGAGATGCGCAGGCCGAACTTGGCGTCCTCGCCGCCCGAGGTGGACCACTTCCCGATCCCCTTGGAGGAGAGCTTCACCCGGATGCCGAGCTTGGGGCTGATCCCGGTGCGCTTGGCCACTTCGATGATCTTCTCCAGTTCGAAGAGTTTCTCCACGACGATGGTGATGTCGTAGCCGACCCGGGTCGCGTAGAGCACCGTCTCGATGAACTCGGTGTCCTTGTAGCCGTTGCAGATGATCGGCAGGTTGTTCCCGGTGCTCATGGAGATGGCCGCCACCAGTTCCGGCTTGGAGCCGACTTCCAGGCCGAGGTTGTGCTTCTTGCCGAAGTTGGCGATCGCCTCCACCACCTGGCGCTGCTGGTTCACCTTGATGGGGTAGAAGGTCTGGTACTTGGCCGGATAGTTGTTGTCCTGGATGGCGTTCTTGAAGACCCGCGCGATGGAGGCGATGCGCCCCTCCAGGATGTTCATGAACCGAAGCAGAATGGGCGGCTTGATCTTTCTCTTGATCAGGTCGTCCACCAGGACCTTCAGGTCGATGGAATATTTGGAATTGGGCGAGGGGTGCACGCAGACGTTCCCCTTCTTGTTGATCGAGAAGAGATCGGCGCCCCAGTTGTCGATGTTGTAGATCTTGGATGAGTCGTTAATGGTCCATTTGGACATAGTTCAGTTCACCAGTGTTTATGTGTGTGAGATATACAGCATCGAAAGAACGGGCCAAGGGGACAGTCCCCCTCTTTAAAGCATAATCAGACCAAGGGGACAGTCCCCGTGCGGGGACGGTCCCCCTCTTTCCCCTCTTTAAGGCATAATCAGGACAGGCGGTTCTTGAAATCATCGTAGCAAAAGCTGCGCACCACGCTCAGCTCGCCGGTCTGCGGTTCAAAGGTACAGATGTGCGGCAACTGTATGCCGTTAAAGGTCGTAGTCTTGACCATGGTGTAGTGCGACATGTCCAGAAAGGCGAGGCGGTCCCCCACGGCAAGCGGGCTCTCGAAGGACCAGTCGCCGATCACGTCACCAGCCAGGCAGGAGGGCCCCCCCAGGCGGTAGGTGTGGGGCTTCGCGCCGGGATCAAACCCGCCCTCGATCTCGGGGCGGTAGGGCATCTCCAGGATGTCCGGCATGTGGCAGGTGGCCGAAACGTCCAGGATGGCGAGATCCATCTCGTTGTGGGTCAGGTCGAGCACCTCGGAGACCAGTATCCCGGTGCCGATGGCGATCGCCTCGCCCGGCTCCAGGTAGACTTCCACCCCGTACTTCTGCCGGAAATGGCGGATCAGCTCCACCAGGGCGTTTATGTCGTACCCCTCCCGGGTGATGTGGTGCCCGCCCCCGAGGTTGAGCCACTTCATGCCCGGGAGAAACTCCCCGAACTTCTCCTCGAAGACCCGCGCGGTGCGCTCCAGAGGCTCGAAGAGCTGCTCGCAGAGCGTGTGGAAGTGGAGTCCCTCCACCCCCGTGAGATCCTGCCCCTCGAACTCGGGGCGACGGATTCCCAGGCGCGACTTGGGCGCGCTCGGGTCGTAGATCTCCACGGCCCCCTCGGACTGCTCCGGGTTCACCCGAAGCCCCACCGAGACGCGGCCGGCCTCCGCTTCCCAAAGCGGCCGGAAGCGCTCCAACTGGTTGAAGGAGTTGAAGACCAGATGGTTCGAGCTCTTCAGGAGCTCAACCACGTCGCTACCCTTGAAGGCCGCCGAAAAGCTGTGCACCTCGCCCCCGAACTCCTCGCGCCCCAGGCGCGCCTCCCAGGGGGAGCTGGCGCAGACCCCGTGCAGGGTCCCCGCGATGATCGGGAAGACGCTCCACATGGAGAAGGCCTTGAGCGCCATCAGTATCTTGGCGCCGCTCCTTTTTTGCACCTCGTCCAGGATGGCGAGGTTGTGGCGCAGCCGCCCCAGGTCGACCACGAAGGCCGGCGAGGGAGCAAGCCGCGTCATTTCGTTCACATGCAGACGGGTCACGTAAGCTCCAGCCAGTCGCCGCCATCGACCACGACATAGGGGAGGCCGAAGGTGGAGAGCGTCTCCAGGTACGGTTCGGGATCGAACTCTTCCATGTTGTAGACTCCCGCCCGGTGCCACTTGCCGGTCAGCATCATGATGGCGCCCACGGCGGCCGGGACGCCGGTCGTGTAGCTGATGGCCTGGGACTTCACCTCGGCGTAGCACGCTTCGTGGTCGCAGATGTTGTAGATGTAGACCTGCTTCTTCTTGCCGTCCTTGAGCCCCTTGGCGACCACGCCGATGCAGGTGCGCCCCTTGGTCAAGGGGCCCAGGCTGCCGGGATCCGGGAGCAGCGCTTTCAGGAACTGCAGCGGCACAATTTTCTGGCCGTTGAACTCCACCTCGTCGATCCGGGTCATGCCTATGTTCTGCAGCACCTCCAGGTGCTTCAGGTAGTTGTCCGAGAAGGTCATCCAGAACTGCGCCTTGCGGATGGTCGGGATGTGCTTCACCAGGCTCTCCATCTCCTCGTGGTACATCCGGTAGATGTTCATGGGGCCGATCCCCTCGGGGAAGTCGTAGCTCCTCTTGGTGGAGAGCGGCGCGGTTTCCACCCAGGCGCCGTTTTCCCAATGGCGGCAGGGGGCGGTCACCTCGCGGATGTTGATCTCCGGGTTGAAGTTGGTGGCGAAGGGCTGGCCGTGGTTCCCCGCGTTGGCGTCGATGATGTCGATCTCCTGCACCTCGTCCAGGTACTTCTTGGCGGCGAGCGCGGTAAAGACGTTGGTGACGCCGGGGTCGAAGCCGCTTCCCAAGAGGGCCATGAGACCCTTCTCCTTGAAGCGCTCCTGGTAGGCCCACTGCCAGCTGTACTCGAACTTGGCGGTGTCCAGCGGCTCGTAGTTGGCCGTGTCGAGGTAGTCCACGCCGGTCGCCAGACAAGCGTCCATGATGGTCAGGTCCTGGTAGGGAAGCGCCACGTTGATGACCAGCTTCGGCTGCTCGCGCTTGATAAGCTCAATCAGTTCCGGCACGTTATCGGCGTCGACCCGGGCGGTCTTTACCGGGAAACCGGGGATCTGCTGAGCGATGGCCCGGCACTTCGACTCGGTGCGCGAGGCCAGGGTTATGGCGGAGATGACGCCTTTTGCCTGAGCGCACTTGTGTGTAACGACTCCGCCAACTCCGCCTGCCCCGATAATCAGTACTTTGCTCATTGCCTGTATTCTCCTTCCCTATGTGTTAATCATTAAGGCGTCTCGACGCTTTTAGTAGTAAAACGTCGGCGGTGTCACTACCCAGAGGAGCTTCGCCGCGCTTTTGCCCACATTTTTCACTGCATGCCTGCGGTCGGAGGCGAAATAGAAGCACTCGCCCTTTTCCACTGTGTAGAGCTTGTCGTCCAGCCTCAGCTGCACCTTGCCGGCGATGACGTAGCCGAACTCCTCGCCCTCGTGTATCGGCTGCTCGTCCATCTCCCCGCCCGGGTCGAGCGTCACCAGGACCGGGTCCATCTCGCGGTTCTGGGCGCCGGGAACCAAGAGCTCCACCTTGATCGAATCGCCGTCGTCCGTCGCCTGCACCCGGGCGTCCTTGCCAAAGACGATATCCTGGTCCGGCTCCTCGCTGAAGAACTCCTGCATGCTGATGCCGAAGACGTCGACGATGTCCTTCAGCGTCGCGATGGAAGGCGAGGTGGCATCGTTCTCCAGCTGCGAGATGAAGCCCTTGGTGAGATCGGCGCGGCTAGCCAGCTCCTCCTGAGTCAGGGAGTTGACCATCCTGAGTTTTTTCAACCTTTCACCGATTTTCAAAAAGTCCCCCGAGTTTAGTAATGGTAAACATCTTGTATCCTCGCAATTTATCATTTCCCTTTATTTTGTCAACGAAAAGTTTAGTAATGGTATACTTTCTGTTTATTTGTTAATTTTTTTTCACCTCACGGCAAGCATAAACAAGTGGGATAACGGAATGTTACAACGAGGTTACGACAAAAACATCTTCGACAAAGGGAGGTCAAAACCATGTAAACACCATCGCCGGTCCGACGCTTCGTTTCGGCTTGACACCCCGGCGTGTGACTGTTATCGTTTTAAATGAGGTGTAATCACTTTGCGAGGTAGGACATGGTAAGGACGCAAATCCAGTTATCGGAAGATCAGGTGGTCGCGCTTAAAAAGATCGCCGCGGCTCAGCATAAGTCCATGGCGGCCGTCATACGGCAGGCAGTGGACCGGTTTGCGAAATTGGGCGAAAGCGCTGGTACGAAACAACCCCGGACCCGTGCGTTGCAGGCAGCCGGACGCTTCAAATCGGGGATGAAGGACCTTGCCGAGAACCATGATGATTATCTTGTAGAGGCCTTCAGCGAATGAGGATTTTTGTCGATACGTCCGGGTTCTTGTCCGTCCTCGACAGGGATGATGCTTATCACGCAGCCTCAAAAAAGGCCTGGATTAACCTGCTCTCTTCAGACGCGGAGTTGTTAACAACCAATTACGTTCTTCTGGAGACCTTCGCCCTGGTACAAAGCCGTCTCGGACTTGCAGCAACACGGCTTTTTCACGACGACATAGTCCCCGTGCTGCTCATTGAGTGGCTAACCAAATCCCAGCACGACATCGCCACAGAAATATTACTGTCAGTTTCACGGCGCAAGCTGAGCTTGGTTGACTGCGCCAGTTTTGCAACCATGCGGGCGCTCGGGTTGACCACCGCCTTCACTTTGGATAAACATTTCAAAGAGCAAGGCTTCACCTGTATTCCAGCCTGAATTCCGGCATTAAATCGAGAAAGGACCACCCTTACATGAACATCCTAGACGGCAAGAAATGCGCAGAGAGCCTGATCCACGACATCGCCAAACAGGTGTCGCGCCATGCCGACGCCGGGCTCAGGAAGCCGCACATGACCATCATCCTGGTAGGCTTCCACGCCCCGAGCGAGTCCTATGTGAAGTCCAAGGTCGCCAGCTGCGCCCTGTCGGGCTTCGAGAGTAACCTGATCCGGCTGCCCGACACCATCAGCGAGAAGGAGCTGCTGGCGAAAATCCTGGAGATCAACGAGGACCGCTCCACCGACGGCGTCATCGTCCAGCTGCCGCTCCCCAAGCACATCAGCGCCCAGTTGGTCATCAACGCCATCGCGCCGGAAAAGGACATCGACGGCTTCCACCCCACCAACTTCGGCCGCATGGCCCTGGGTCAGAAGGCGTTCCGCCCGGCGACCGCCTACGGCATCTGCAAGCTTTTGCAGTACTACCAGGTGCCGGTGGCCGGCAAGCACTGCGTCGTCATCGGCCGCTCCAACATCGTCGGCAAGCCGATCTCCATCATGCTTTCCAACGACTTCGACATCGGCAACGCCACCGTCACTCTGACCCACATCGAGACGCCGCGCGAGCTCCTCCTGGACGAGACGCGCCGCGCCGACATCGTCATCGTCGCGGTCGGCATCCCGGGCTTCATCACCCCGGACATGGTGAAGGACGGCGTCACCCTGATCGACGTCGGCATCAACCGGCTGGACAACGGCAAGCTGGTGGGCGACGTGGATTTCGCTGCCGTGGCGCCCAAGTGCGCCTGGATCACCCCGGTGCCGGGTGGCGTGGGGCGCATGACGGTCGCCGCCCTGATGATCAACACCCTGCTTGCCTACCAGAGCAACTTCAACCTGGCTTGATTTCTAACGCAACCGTAGATAAACGGGGCGCGAAGTTTCAACAGACCCTGGAGATTCCGGTGCATTCCATGCCGACGCTTGCTGCATTACTGTCCAAAATCGGGTTTTTCCGACTTGTTCAGGAAGCTTATAACAGGTTAGAATAAAGACCGAAACGGTATCATCCACAGATTCCAGAGAAACCGCTGATTGGGGACGCAAGACAACTAAACCTTAATAAGGAGAGGCGAGCCATGCCGAATAGGATTAATCTCCCTCATATTTCACAACACGAGCTGAGTATTATTTCTAAAATGAGAACGTTACCTCCGGAAACGATCCTAGAGGTTGAGGATTTTATCGATTTCTTGAGGTTGTCAAGCGAGGAAAGACGCTTGCGGCGCGCAGCGGCTAAACTTTCTGAGGACAGCTTCCGCAAAGTCTGGGACAACCCCGAGGACGCGGAATATGACCGATTATAGTTTTGGCGATGTTGTTTTGGTGCCCTTCCCATTTACTGACCACACTACCAGTAAGAAACGTCCCGCAATAATTGTCAGTTCCTCCGACTACAATATCAACCGTCCCGATCTGGTTCTTGCTTGGGCTGCTTGCAGAGGAAGACGAACAGGCACTTCGTGACCTATTGCAAGAGGTACTTGGCTGACCAACTTTGCAGTAGTGAACTCCTTTCCTGTTTTTTATACCTCCAAAAACGACAAGCTGAATCCGGAGAGATCTACCACCAAAAAGCGGTCCTGCAACTTGGATTTGCCGACAAGGTTTGCCAACAGCTCGTTCGCCATCAGACCGGCTATGACGAACACGCTGTCCGGCGTCACCGGGATGGTCCCCTCCGGCTGGCGGCACCCTGCCATAATCGCCTCCAGCGGTTGCGACACCCCCTTGACCAGGGTGAGCAGCTGTCCCTGATCCCCCTGCACGCCGCCATGAACGAAAAAGCTTCCCTCAGGCACGCCCCGGTACAGCGCGAAGCGACTGGCGAAATTGTCCAGGCAATCCGCGACGCCGTCGATCCCCTCCGGTGGCTGGAAGCCCTCGCCGATACGGGAGTCGTGGGCGATGACCTGCACGGACGAGTTGATGCACCGCAGGCGCTCCCGCGCCACCAGGACCTTCTTGAGCCCCAGATCGCACTCCCCGTAGAGGCTCTGGCGCTGCAGGTCGGGAAGCGCCACCACGCCGTCGTCCACCAGGTGCAGCCGGCCGACGCCGGCCCGGACCAGGATTTGGCCGACCGTAGCGCCCAGCCCCCCCAGCCCCGCGATCAAGAGCGATCCTGAGCCGATCAGCCGCTGGGTCTCCGCCCCCCAGAAGAGCTCCTGCCGCGCATAGCGCCCCTCAGCCTCAACCATGCCTCATCCCCCCGCGGCCTCAACCATGACTCACCCCCCAGCGCCGGGCGGGAAGAGCGCCAGCACGTCGCCATCGCTCAAGGGAGTATCCAGTCCGTCCAGGTGCAGGATGTTCCTGCGGTTCACCAGGATGATGGTCCCGATGTGCGGTACGCCGCCGGCGTCCACCAGCTTATGGTTGACGGCAATGGGAAGCGCCTCCTGGAACTTCTCCAGCATGCCCCGTACGGTGTCGCCCTCCCGCCAGGGAAGCTCCAGCGCCTCCCGCCCCCCCAGCATGAGCCGCAGCAGCCCGTAGATCTGCACCCGCACGGTCGCGGCCTCAGGCATTTTGCTGCATGATGCCGGCATGGCGGTTCTCCCCCTGCAGCATCCGTGAGCCGGGAAAGGACATCCTCCCCCGCACCATCTGGTAGTAGACGCCGGAGTCGTTGGTCTCGCCGATCAGGCTGGCGCCGATCAGGCGACCCTGCTCGTCCAAAAACACCTTCCGGAACCGCTTGGTGAACCGGTTGCCGGCCGAGACCGTCCTCGGCGCGTCGTCCTGACAGTAGCCGATGACGGCCACATCGAGGCCGAACACCTCGGTTATGTTGTTTTTCATGCTTCCAGCGTAGACGCTACTTAGGCCGAGCATGTTCTGGGCGGCGTTTTCCCCCTGTTCCACGGCGGTCATCCAGTTGCCCTGCACGGTCTTTTGCCCGGTCACGAAATCCTTCCCTTCGGCCACGTCGCCCGCGGCATAAACGTCCGGGTGCCCGGTGCGGCAGTACTCGTCTATCAGGATGCCGTCCCCGACCGGCAGGCCTGCCTCCCGCGCCAGCCCCGTGTTGGCAGTGACTCCCTTGCCGACCACCAGCACGTCGCTGGTGATCCGCCCGCCGGAGGCCAGGGTGAGTTCAAGACGTTCTCCTGCCGTTACCTTGGTGATATCGTCGCGCTTGTGCAGCACGACTCCCGCTCCGAGGAAATGCTCCTCCAAAAGGGCGGCGGATTCGGCATCGACCACGCGGCTGAAGACCCGGTCGCTCCCCACCACCAGGTGCCGCTCCACTCCGGGCGGCAGATGGGAGAGCACCGGCACACTCACGAGGCCCGCGCCCAGGGCGGTGACGCTGCGGGCCGAGGCGAGCAGCGTCCCGAGCTTTTCCGCGTCGGCCATGTGGCGCAGGGTACAGACGCGCCTGGTCGCCCCCGCGAAGCTGCGCGCCTCGCCGCCTGCTGCGATCAGGAGCTTTCCGAACCGTACCGCGCTGTCATCGGCAAGCCGCACCTGGTGGCGCTCCGGGTCGATCCCGACCGCGGCCTGGCCCAAGAGCGGCGTTACCCCCATTTCTTTGTAAAAGGCGCGGTCCACGATGAACAGGTTGCTCTTTTCGGTCTTGCCGCCGACGTAATAGGGAGTGAGCACCCGGGAATAGGCCGGGCAGTCCTCCAGGTCAATGAGGGCGATGGAGACGGTGCTGGAGTGGCGGCGCAGCGTGCGGATGGCCTGCAGACCGGCGGCGGAGTTGCCGATGATGACGATGTCGAAGCGCTGCTGCATGGTGACTCCCTCTCAATGCGATCCTTTAACCCATAGTAAAGATGCCAAGACGCACTTGCAGTGGCTCCAAACCTCCCTCCCCCCTTGCGGGGGAGGGCTTGGCCGCCGAAGCCTCGGCGAAGGAGGGTCGGGGTGAGGGGGAAGGCGCCATTTAGGACTCCGTTGGCAGCTTCACCCTCCCCCCAACTCCCTCTCGTCAAGTGAGGGGGAGCGTAGTCCCCATCCCGAGCGCCTTACCCGCAGCACAGGTGCAGGCTCTTTTTACCCCGCCAATCCAAGGGACTCCAGTTTTGCCTGCATGGGTACCCCCTGAGTGTCCCAGCCCCTGAGCAGGTAGTACTCCGGCAGCATCTCCGGCAGGCGAGACACGGCTCCCTGCATCGGCCCGTCTGGCAGCGGCTCGTGCAGGATCCTTTTAGGCAGGGTGTCCTGGGACCCGTCGATGCCGGCCTTCATGTTGAAAAGCCGCTCCAGGTTCCAGATGCGGTCCCCGATCTCCATCATCTGCTCGTCGGTAAAGCTCTTGCCGGTCGCCGCATTGAACAGCTTGGCCACCTGCGGCACGCCGATGGCGAAGGTAGTGAACAGGCAGACGCCGGCGGAATCCACCACCGCCGTCACATCCTGGAACGCCTTGGCCCAGGCGGCCTTCCCTTCGACCGCCGCGGGATCCAGCTTTTCCGGGACGCCCAGGATCTCCGGCGACACCAGGTAGCCGCGCACGTGGCAGGCGCCCCGGTTGCTGGTGGCGTACTCGAGCCCCATCCCCTGGATGGCGCGCCCGTCGTAGGCCGGGAACTCCAGTTTTTTGACGGTCATGGAAAGCTCGACGGCCCCGTAGCTTTCCGCCAGGCGATAGGAGCCCAGACCGATCTTCTTGCCGAAACCCTCCCCCTTGCCGGCAAGCTCCACCAGCCTCACCATCGCCCCGGCATCGCCGAAGTTAAGGGTCATGCCCGCCTCCGCCTCGGTGATCAGCCCGCGCTCGAAGAGCTCCATGGCGCAGGCGACCGTCGAGCCCGCGGTGATGGTGTCCATGCCGTATTCATTGCAAAGATAATTGGCCTTGGTGATGGCCGCCAGGTCGGAAATGCCGCAGGCGGCCCCCATCGCCCAGAGGGATTCGTACTCAGGCCCTTCCCCTTTTCCCGAGTATCTGGGGTCGGAGAGCTGGGTCACCCGGCCGCAGCCGATGACGCAGCCCAGGCACCCCTTGTTGCGCTTCAGGAAGGTCTGGGCCAGGCGCTCGCCGGAGATTTCCTCGGCGTGATCGAAGGTCGAGCTCTGGGAGTTGCGGGTCGGCAGGGCGCCGCTTTGGTTGATGACGTTGACCAGCACGGGCGTGCCGAGCGCGGGGAGCCCCTGGCCGGTCACCGGGTGCAGCTTCAGCAGCTTGTAGCACTCCCGCGCCGCCTCGCGAAACGCCGTGGGGTCGGCGACCCCGAAGCCGCCGGTGCCGCGCACCGCGACCGCCTTGAGGTTCTTGCTCCCCATGACCATGCCGACGCCGGTCCGCCCGGCGGCCCGATGCTTCTCGTTCACGATGCAGGCGTAGTGCACCAGGTTTTCCCCGGCGGGCCCGATGCAGGCCACCTTGGCGTCGCCATGGAACTCCTGTTTGATGAGGTCCTCGGTATCGCTCGTGTTTTTCCCCCACAGGTGCCCGGCGTCGGCCAGCTCGGCCCGCTGGTTGTGGATCCTCAGGTAGAGCGGCCTTTGCGCCTTGCCTTCCACGATGATCATGTCAAAACCCGCGTACTTGAGCTCTCCCGGGAAATAACCGCCCGAATTGGAGCTGGCGACCGTTCCGGTCAGGGGCGATTTGGTCACCGCCATGTAGCGGCCGTTGGCGGCCCCGTAGCTTCCGGTCAAAGGACCGGTGGCGAAGATCAGCTTGTTGTTCGGCCCCAGCGGGTCGGCCTGCGGGTCGACCTCCTCGCTCAGGTACTTGGTGGCCAGGCCGCGCCCGCCGATATAGCTGGCGGCCCAGGCCAGGTTCAGCTCCTCGATGACACAGGTCTCAGCGCAGAGGTCCACGCGCAACAGCTTGCCGTTCCATCCGTTTGCCATATTACACCTCCCCCTGTCCGGCCTTCATGGTCTGCACGAACCTCAGTACCTTCTCGCGTAGCGGCGCGTCCTCCTCGGAGAACTTCAGGCATCCCGTGGGACAGAAGGCCACGCATTCCGGGAAGTCGTCGCCGCACAGGTTGCACTTGTCAGCCTTCCCCTTTTCCGCCGCGTACTTGATCATGCCGAAGGGACAGGCACTGACACAGGTCCGGCACCCCACGCACTTAAGCTCATCCACCGAGACGATCCCGGAGAGCACGTTCTTGGTAATGGCCCCCTTGGGACAGGACTTCAGGCACCAGGGTTCGTCACACTGCATGCAGGTGACAGTGATGAACTGGGCCTCTTCCAGAAACACCTCGTTGATGATTCGGGACCTGCTGGGAGCGAAATCGCCGCTGTTCTTGAACGAGCAGGAAAGCTCACAGGACTTGCAGCCGATGCACTTGGACGGCTCGATGCGAATCAGTTTTTGCATGAATACCTCCCTCAACTGGATGGATAGAAAGAGCCTCGTTATATAGCCGCTAATAAGGCACGCCAAATTATAATTCGATTTATCCAGAAATCAAGCAGTAACGGGTGGTAGTGACAGCAGCGGTGAGGCTAAGAGAGAGTAGAGGAGGAGAGTTGACAGCAAGATTGACGGGGCAAGAGCAGCCAGGCTCCCTCACCCCGGCCCGTTCGCCAGGGCTTCGGCGGCCAAGCCCTCTGCCAAAGGACGCGGGGGAGCAGCTGTTTAGTGCGGATGTCAGGTACGTTCTGGGAGAGAGTTCCCCTCCCGCTCCGGCACCTCATCCTGCTCTCGCAGCCTTTCGGGAGCTGTAGCGGAAACTGTTCCTTCCTGCCTGCTTCGCCTCATACATGGCGAAATCTGCGCAGGAAATGAGTTTTTGAGCGTCTTCGGCGTCATCGGGATAGATACTGATGCCGATGGATACTCCGACCCGGCAGACGAGTTCCCCGAGGTTGAAGGGCGCGCTGAGCCCTTCCAGCACCTTCCGCGCCACGATGCCGGGCCCCTCCCAACTGGTGAGGTCGTTGAGGATGATGATGAACTCGTCCCCTCCCAGGCGCGCCACCGTGTTGGACTCCCTGACGCAGAAGATCAGCCGGCGCGCCACCTCCTGCAGCAACTGGTCGCCGACCTGGTGACCGTGTTTGTCATTGACCGCCTTGAAGCCGTCCAGGTCCGCGAACAGCAGGGCAAACCTGTTCTGGTTGCGCCGCGCCTGGATGATGACCTGGTCCAGCCGGTCGTAAAAGAGCGCCCGGTTGGGCAGGCCGGTGAGCTCGTCGGAGTGGGCCATCTGCCCCAACTCCTTCTGCAGCCTTTTCAACTCGCTGATGTCCTCCTTGACCCCGACGAAGTGGGTGATCGCCCCGGACTCGTCGCAGATGGGCGAGATGGAGGCCAGCTCCCAGACCAGGCTGCCGTCTTTGTTGCGGTTGTGGAACTCCCCGTGCCACTCCTTTTTCGCAAGGATGGTCTGCCACATATCGCGGTAAAACTGCTCGGGCTGGGCATTTCCTTTCAGGATGCGCGGGTTCCGGCCCAGAACCTCCCGCGGCGAGTAACCGGTGACCAGGCAAAACTTGGGATTGACGTACTCGATGGTCCCGCGGATGTCGGTGATCATGACGGAGATCGGGCTGTGCTCCACTGCCGACGCCAGCTTGCGCAGCTCGGTTTCATTGCGCTGCAGCTCCGTCACCCGGTTTTTCAGGAGCCTGTTCTTGGCCTCGCATTCCTCATGCCCTCGCATGTTGCCCCCCGGTACCGTCGTCCTGCGCCACTTTGGGCAGTGAAAACCAGATCGTGGCGCCGCGGTCCACGGCTCCCTCGGCCCAGACCCGCCCGCCATGCCGCACGATGATCTTCTGCACGTTGGCGAGCCCCACGCCGGTCCCCTCGAATTCCTCCGTGCTGTGCAGGCGCTGGAACAGGCCGAAAAGCTTGTTGACGTACCTGATGTCGAAACCTACGCCGTTGTCCCTCACGAATACCAGCGTTTCGTCGGTTGCGTCGAGGGTCCCGACCTCGATTCTGGCCCGGGCGCGCGGCTGGGTAAATTTTACCGCGTTGGCGAGCAGGTGCTCCAGCACCTGGCGCAGCATGGCGGCGTCCCCCTGCACGACAGGCAGGGGCCCGAGCACCCATTCGATCTCCCTGCCCCGGACGCCCTCGCAGAGCTGCCGCACGATTTCCCGCGCCATCCGGTCCAGATCGACCCCCGAAGGCACCAGTTCGGTGCGGCCCACCCGGTTGAAGTCCAGCAGATCGTCGATCAGGTTGCCCATCTTACGGGCCGCCTGGGTGATGACCTGCAGGTAGTGCCGGCTCTTCTGGTCCAGGGCGCTCAAGTCGCGGGCGTCCAGCAGGTCCACGAAGCCGATGATGTGGCGCAGCGGCGCGCGCAGGTCGTGAGAGATGGCGTAGCTGAAGGCCTCCAGTTCCCGGTTGCTGGCGGTCAGCCGCGCGACCTGGTTCTTGAGCGCCGTGTTGAGCTCCCGGATCTGCGCGGCGTCCTGCTTTTGCTGCGTGATGTCGCGGATGACCGCGAAGGACCAGGTCCCCTCGCCCGTCTCCATGGGAGTCAGCATGATATCCAGGGAGATTTCCCGGCCGTCCCTGTTGCGTCCGAGGAGCTCCAATCCGCTCCCCATCTTGCGCACCCGCGGGTCCTTGAAATATCCGCGGCGGTGCTGCAGGTGGGCTTTCTGGATACGCTCCGGCATGAGGATCTCCACCCGCTTGCCCAGAATCTCCTCGCGCAGGTAGCCAAACAGCACCTCGGCCTGCTGGTTCACCTTGCGGATCACGCCGTGGTTGTCCACGACCACCACGGCATCCGGCGCGTTTTCGAAGAGCCGCTCGAACAGGGTGCGGCTTCTCTGCAACGCTTCCTCGGCGCGGCGCCGCTCTGTCACGTCGCGGGTCACCTTGCCAAAGCCGGCCAGCTCTCCCGACTCGTCATACAGGGCGGTGATGGTCACCGAGGCCCAGAAGCGGCTGCCATCCTTGCGCAGGCGCCACCCCTCGCGCTCCACGCTGCCGGCGGAGCGGGCGGCCTCCAGCTCTTTTGCCGGGACGCCGGACTTTCTGTCCTCCTTGGTGTAGAAGACCGAGAAATGCTTCCCGATGATCTCCGCGGCGCAGTACCCCTTGCAGCGCTCGGCGCCGGCGTTCCATGACACGACGCGCCCCTGCGGGTCCATCATGAAGATGGCGTAGTCCTGCACCTGTTCGACCAGCGAGCGAAATTGCTCGCCGGAGGCCCGCACCGGAAGCGCCCCGCAGGACGGCTCTGCGGCCGGATCCGCCGGCGGGTCTGGTGAATTTTTCTTTGCCATGATCTTGTTCCCGATTGGCTTCCGGGTCTCCAGCCCGTTGCGCCGCAAGCAGGTATGGCGGCCCGATTCACCTGCATTATAAGGGTTTTTGGCTACACATTACAAAGGAAACCGGCGTCGTCGAAACGGGGAATCCATGGGAAGGCGGCCGGCCCGGGAGTCCGCTCTGGCGTCCCTACCAGTGCGCGGCAAGGAGTCCGATGCCCCGGGGGGTTGGCGCGGCTTGCTAATTTGTGCGCAACCGAGGCGCTTTTATCCGGTTATGTTATATTTTACTAATAAAAGCGTTCCCGCCGCAGGGTTGCCGGACCGGTGGCCAAGCGATGCAGGTGCAGTCGGAGCGTTGGGCCAGCAACCGGGAACCCTGAGCCACCGAAACGAGAGGACCGTCTGCCATGATAAATATCTTGCTGGTGTTCTTGCTGTTCGCCTTTCCACGCGGCGCAGGCGCCGCCGCGGTGGATTTACCCAAGACCGGACAGACCCTCTGCTACGACGCCGCCAGCGACAGCATCCCCTGCGCCGGCACCGGGCAGGACGGGGAATTCCAGGCGGGCGCCGCTTGGCCAAGCCCCCGCTTCACGGACAAGGGTAACGGCACCGTCGTCGACAACCTGAGCGGCCTGGTCTGGCTCAAGGACGCGAACTGCATGGGCCTCGCCCCGACAGGCATTAACTTGGCCGGCGCCCTCAGCGTCGCCAACTCGCTGCATGCCGGACAGTGCACGCTAAACGACGGCTCGGCACCCGGCACCTGGCGCCTGCCCAACGTGAACGAGCTGGAAAGCCTGATCGACCTCTCCCGGATGGGCCCCGCCCTCCCTTCGCCGCACCCCTTCGCCAACGTCCAGCAGGACTTTTACTGGAGCTCCACCACCGAGGCGGTATACCCCACCAACGGCATTGGCGTGAACCTGGGGACCGGGGCTCAGCGCGGCATCGTCAGGACCGCGCCGGAATACGTCTGGCCGGTGAAGGGGACTTCGAACGAGCTTCCCAGAACCGGGCAGGTCTCCTGCTGGAGCCTCGACGGCAGCAGCTTCGTGGGCTGCGCCGGCTCGGGAGCGGACGGCGACAAGCAGGCCGGCGTGGCCTGGCCCACCCCGCGCTTCGCCGACAACGGCGACGGCACCCTGACCGACTTGCTCACCGGGCTCACCTGGCTGAAAAAAGCGGACTGCTTCCCCACTACCAGCTCCCAGGCGCTGGCGCTCTTCAAGGCCCACTCCCTGGCCGACGGCATCTGCAACCTGGGAGACGGATCGGCCCAGGGGACCTGGCGGCTCCCCAACCGCAAGCAGCTGCGGAGCCTGATCAACTACCAGGGGTCCAACGGCGCCACCTGGCTCAACAGCCAGGGGTTCAGCAACGCCCAGGATGGCTGGTACTGGACCTCCGACGCCTCCCCGGACACCGGCACGGGCGACTGCTGGCTGATCAAGACGGAAGGGGGAGAATGGCCCACCAGTTGGTGGGCGCTGGAGCAGGCCAACAACCCGCCGCAGCCCCAGTACCTGCTCCCCGTTCGCGGCCCGCTGCCGGTTGCCGGCATCACGCTGAGCAACCTGAACCAGACCTATGACGGGACTCCCAAGAGCGCCACGGCGACCACGGTCCCGGCCGGGCTGCAGGTGGTCTACGGCTACACCCTGAACGGCGTCTCGACCGTCCCGACCGCAGCGGGGAGCTACAGCGTCGTTGCGACCATCAAGGACGCCAACTACCAGGGGAGCGCCTCCGGCACCCTGGTGGTCGCAAAGGCGAGCGCCGCGGTCACCCTGACTAATCTGAGCCAGGTCTACGACGGGACCCCTAAGAGCGCGACGGCCACGACCACCCCGCCCGGGAAGGCGGTAACCCTGAGCTACGAGGGAAGCGCCACGCCTCCAACCGGCGCGGGAAACTACCTGGTGTCGGCGACCGTCGTCGACGCCAACTACCAGGGGAGCGCCAGCGACACCCTGGTGCTCGCCAAGGCGAGCGCTTCCGTGCTGCTCGACTCGGCCAGCCTGAGCCAGACCTACGACGGGACACCCAAGAGCGTCGGCGCGACCACGGTCCCGGCCGGAAAGACGCTGAACTACAGCTACAACGGCAGCGCGGTGCCTCCCACCGGCGCGGGAAACTACCCAATGTCCGCCACCGTCAACGACGCCAACTACCAGGGGAGCGCCAGCGGCACCCTGGTGATCGCACAGGCGAGCGCCGCCGTACTCCTGGATCCGGCCAGCCTGAGCCAGACCTACGACGGGACCCCCAAGAGCGCCAGCGCGACGACGGTCCCGGCCGGCAAGGCGCTCACCTACCGTTACAATGGGAACCTGGCAGCCCCGACCGGCGCGGGAAGCTACACGGTGCTCGCATCCGTCAGCGACGCCAACTACCAGGGAAGCGCCAGCGGCACCCTGGTGGTTGCCCAGGCGAGCGCCGCGGTGCTCCTGGACCCGGCGAGCCTGAACCAGACCTACGACGGGACCCCCAAGAGTGCCACGGCGACCACGGTCCCGGCCGGCAGAACGGTAATCTGCAGCTACAACGGCAGCCCCGCGGCGCCGACCGAGGCAGGGACCTACACCGTGCTGGCAACGGTTTCCGACCCTAACTACAGCGGCAGCGCCAACGGGACCCTTACCGTGCAAAAGGCAGCCACGCCGGTCGCCTGGGCCACCCCGGACGCCATCATCTTCGGGACGGCGCTCTCCGCACGCCAACTCGACGCGAGCACCAGCGTGCCCGGCACCTTCGCCTACTCGCCCGGCTTGGGCAGCATCCCCGCAGCCGGCTCCCAGATACTCTCGGCCGTCTTCACCCCGACCAACACGACCAGTTACACGATCGCCAGCGCGACCGTCACCCTGACGGTGATCCCGACCTACCAGGTAAGCTACCTCTCCGGCGGCAACGGCACCCTGAGCGGCGCGACCAGCCAGACTGTCGCCTCCGGCGCCTCAGCCAGCGAAGTCTCCGCGCTCGCGGCGGCCAACTATCACTTCGTGCGGTGGAGCGGGGCCGACGGCTTCAGCAGCACCGACAACCCCCTTAAGCTTGGCAATGTCACGGCAAGCCAGACCCTGACCGCGATCTTCTCCCTGAACAGTTTCCTGGTGAGCGCCAGCGCGACCAGCGGCGGCTCGATTTCCTGCACCCCGTCGGCCAATTACGGCGCCGACGCCCTTTGCACCATAAGCGCGGACGTCGGTTTCCACCTGCTAGCCCTTTCCGATAACGAGGCCGACAAACTTTCGGCCGTAACCGGCACCAGCTATGTCATCACCGGCGTGACCGGCAACCACCTGATCTCCGCGACCTTTGCCAGGCCCGACGGCCTCCTGACCCAGGCCGCCGGGAAGACCAAACCGGACATCAGCGACGCGCTGGCCGTTTTCAATATGGTCACGGGGGTCACCATTGCCAGCGCCGCCGACCTGGCCCATGCCGACGTCGCTCCGCTTGGTCCGGACGGCTTGCCCCGCGGTGACGGCAAGCTGGACATCTATGACGTCATGGGAATTCTGGAGATGCTGCTTGGGCTGGTCCAACCATGAAACCTGCGGGAGGTATCGACATGAGAAGGGTCTGGAGATTGTTTCCGATGGCATGTCTAGCGACGCTCATGATACTGGGAGGCTGCGGGGGAGGCAGCGGAAGCGGCAACGGAGGAAGCGCCAGCGGAGGCGGGGGCAGCGGGTCTGCCCCCGCTACGCCGGCGACCAAGGCCATCGTGAGGCTCAGCTCGCAGGGCACCCTGCCCCAGGGGACGCAACTTTCCGGCCTCAGCGTCACCCTCAGGCTGCCAGCCGGGGTGAGCGTCAGCACCGACGCCAATGGCGCGGTCGCCTCGGGCGCGGTTACCCTGTCCGGAGTTGCGGCGCAGGGAGGATCGGACACCCTGCTCCCCCCGGTCTACACACCGGCTTCCTCCACAGGGCTCGCCACGCTTGAGTTGACCTTCGCGGGAAGCCCCTTCGGCACCGGGGAGTTTGCCACCATAGTCTGCGACCTCGCGCCCGGGAGCGCCGCCCCCGGCGCGACCAGCCTGGTCGTCTCCAATTTCTCGCCTGCCGACCAACTGCTGCGCCCGGTGACCTCGCTGTCAGTCGCGCTGACGCTGCAGCTGGAATGAGCGGCAGGGCTAATGCTGAGTCTCAATCCGCAATCCGACGCTTCCCCTGCCCTACCTCATGCATCCCCATGACGTTACATGGTAGCAGCACGCCTCCGGCGGCAGCTCTGAATCAGCTGACCACGTAGGCTGCCGAGCCGGTGGCGATCAAAAGCCCCCCATCGTTTTTCAGTTCCATCTGAACGGAGGCGATGCGCCCGCCCAGGCGCACGACCCTGGCGCCGGCGTGAAAACTGCGGCCAATGCCCTGATGCAGGTAGTCTATCCTCAGGTCGATGGTTCCCAGGCGACCAAATCTCACCAGGACCTGCTCGGTCGTTTCATTGGCATATTTTTCCGCAATGGCAATGCTGACCGCGAGGCCGGCAACCGTATCCAGTGCCGCGGAAATCACCCCGCCATGCAGGCGGTTATGCAGCTCCGTGCCCATCAGTTCCGGGCGCATATCAAAAGCCAGACGGGGCGCTTGGGGATCGAAAGATTCGACGCGCAGGCCGAGGACCGCATTAAAGCGCAGGCGCTGTTCAAAAATCTCCCGAAGCATTGCTTCAAGACAAACCTGTTCCTCCGGAGAGCGGCGAAGAGTTGGGGCAGACGAATTCATGCGTGTAATCTCCAGGGGCTGTCAATAGTTGCGAGCAGAAAGTGTCGGGCCGCCAAGGGGAGCTATTTGAGCTGTTCACTCACAGAGCGCAGCAATGCTGCCAGAACACTAAATCAGACCAAAAGCAAAGTCAAAGCTATTTTAATCGATGGCGTTTCTGAACCTGACGGGGCAAAGGGAGTCGATTCTGTGCACGACGTTGGATCGGGATATGCCGATTAAATGAAAAAGGCCACCCATCATCGATGGGCGACCTTATCTGAAAATATCACCTGTTTCTTCGGGAGCTCGGCTACCTGGTATTTTTTACAATATCGGGTCCGTCTGCTTTGTGTCCTTGGAATTTCTTCCGAGTTAACCTTTTCGGAAACAGGCTAACTAAAATATACTGCTTCCATAAAAATGTGTCAAGAAATTGTGACTGGTGAGCGGAAGGCCAGCAAGCGCTAGGGAACGGTCGTGTCGAAACTCTGGACTCCGAACGACCCCTTGTCCTCGCCGCCATCCGTACCGCTGTATTTGTAGGTGAAGCGCAGCTTGGTGCCGGGCGGAGCCGGCACTGGCAACCTTAAACCAAACGGCGAGATCTCGCCGCGCTTCAGCTCGTGTGGATTGATGTAGCTCACTGACTTGGCCATGGTTTTTCCCGCCGGGTCCAGCACCGCCACCCACACCTCGATGTCGTCCATGTACTCGAATCGCTTGTTTTTCAACTCGCCGTCGATGGTGGCCTGCCCTGCGTTACTCTTAACTTGCCACGCCAAATCAACGTCGAACTGTGAATAGTGCTGCGGCAGACTGACAAGCCGCTCTTGATTTACATCGGGATAGGTGGCGCAACCGCCCAGTAGCACCAGCAAGGAAAACATGAAACATAGGCACCGGTTCATAGTAGCCTCCGTTATCGGCATGTTTAAATTTTACTTCAGCTTGAGGTTTTTGACAAATGGCCTTTTCTCTAGTCGCACGGTCTGGGTTGACTGGTTAACTGAGACATCACACGCTCGCCAGGGGATAGTCGCACTCCGGCGGAGTACCTTCTGCTGCTGTCCATCGATGAGCCGACGGTCACTCGTTGAGCCGCTGCAGCAGGTCGCGGAAGGAAGGGTCGTCCAGGGAAACGGCTGGAAAATAGGTTCCGGAAAGCTGCCGCTCCCACCAAAGACCGGTACGGCGCCGCTCTTCCGGGGTGCTGAAACGATAACGGTAATGCAGGGCGCGCACCTGGCGCGGCGCTGGGCCGGGGAACGGGTTCTCTGCCAAAAGTGCCAGGGTCGCGGCGTCCCCTTCGAGCAGGCGCTCAAGGAGACGGATGAACCAGGGGTCGAAGTACGGCGAGGGCATGGCGGCGAACCACATCAGCCAGTCGAGCCGCAGGTGGTAGGGCGCTACTTGGGGCGGCATACCACGAGGGTTTCCCGGCTTGCCCTTGAACTCGTACTCCTTCCAGCGCGTCGCTGCCGTGACGACGGCATCCTCGGTTCCCTCCAGGACGATCTCAAAGCGCTCGCGGGTGATGGAGCCGAAAGCTCCGTAGCTGTTGACCAGATGAAGTGAGCTGTAGCTGGTATTCATGATCTGGGCGCTGGAGAGGAGGTTTCGCACCGGCCGCACGCTCAGGAGCAGGACCATGAGCCCCACCCCCCAGGTCGCCGCGGCCAGCAACGGCGTCGGGGCTGAGAGCTGCGGGTGGGCAATAGGCAGTACCCTCGCCAGTTGCGCGTCGTTGAAGGTGCTGGCCGCGAGGACCATGGTGAGGAAGCTCAGCCAGGAGAAATTGCCGCTCACCATGAGAGTCCCCTGGAAGAGCAGGACCAGGAGCCCGGCGCCCGCGCTGGCGGGTTGGGGAGCGAAGTAGCAAAAGGGCGCCAGCAGTTCCACCAGGTGGTTGAACGCCACCCCGCCGCGATGCACCCAGCCGGGGAGCCAGTGGAAGTACCAGCTGAGCGGGTTGGGCATCGGCTGGGTCTCGAAGTGGTAGTCGAGACAGCTCAGGTCCCGCCAGCAAGGGTCGCCGCGCCACTTGATCATGCCGGCGCCGAACATGACCCGGAACAGCACCCAGCGGAAGAGCCAGATCATGATCGCCCGCGGCTCGGTGTCCGCGGATCCCAGGAAGATGGCCAGGAAGCCGCTTTCCAGGAGCATCGATTCCCAGCCGAAGCCGTAAAAGGTCTGGCCGACATTGACGAACGAGAGGTAGATCAGCCACAGGAGCGACCAGACGGCGACGGAGGGCCAGACCCCGAAGCGCTCGGATAGGCCGGTGAGCGCGAGCAGCGCGAGCAGCACCCCGACCCAGCTGAAGAGGGCGAAGGCGCTGTCCTTGGGGCAGAGGTAGAAGAGGCTCGGAGCGGCACGAAAAGGAGTCTCCCTGATGAACTGCGGCGCCGACAGCAGCCCGTGTTCCCCGCACAGTGGGCGGAACTGGTTGAGCGCCACCAGAAAGGCGATCAGGTAGACCAGCCCGAGTCCCCTCTGTAAGACGAGCCGCGTCAGCCAGTATCCCGATGCGCTCTCCATGGATCGTCTCCCATTGACCTGACCACAACCGCCCGGGCCGGTCCGGGAAAACCCCCTCCCGGCCTGCGGCCGCCCTCCCCCCCGGAGTTAACTGCCGATTAGTTAAGAGGTTTCCCCTGGCAGGTTGTGGTCCTGCCCCCCTATGAAATGGGGATGGAAGCTGAACGTAGTGAAGCAGGGGGGGCTTTTGCCGGCAGAAAGACCCCCCTGTCTCGCTGCGCGAGCCTTCCCCCCTACTTCGCAGGGGGGACACAGCTAACGTCCCCTCGTAAACTCAATGGCAGTGCTTTCCGGGGTAGCAATCTGCGTTCCTTGATCCAGATAAATACTTCCTAACCGATTGTATCCCAGGTTGACAGGCCGGCAAGGCTTTCCTTGGCGGTTTAAGATAGCTCATGCCATGATCGGCATTGGCGACCCCGCCTTCCCCCCTCATTCCCCTTGCCCTCCCCTTGGCACCCTTCCTTCCCTGGGCCGTCTCCCTGGGTCACAAGCCCCTTCCCTGACCTGCCGGGTTGGGTACTGAGCGGCACGGCGGCTTGCCGTGGACCGATTACCTGCTATAAGGTCTAGGCGTCCCGAAGTTCCCCCTCACACCCAAGGAGCAGAAATGGTTACCCCGGAGTTTCCCCTGCAGGTTTTTTACGACGGCGCCTGCTCCATCTGCGCTGCTGAGATGGATATTTATAAACGCAAGGAGCACGAGGGACGCCTGGCCTTTAGGGACCTGAACGACCCTGACTTCAACCCGGCTCCCTACGGCATCACCAGAGAGGCTTTCATGTTGGAGATGCACGCCATCGACCGTCAGGGGCGGGTGTACTGCGGGGTCGAGGCTTTCTGGGCCATCTGGCAGGCCTTCCCGACCTCGTCCTGGTACGGGTTTCTCGGCACCCTGATCACCCTTCCCGGGGTGAACCTGCTGGCACGGCTCGCCTACGCCTGCTTCGCGCGCATCAGGAAATACCTGCCCAAGCGTCCCTGCGCTGATGGCGTCTGCGGGCTTAAAGACCACAGACCGCCGCCCTGAGCGCGCGCCCGCCGCAACTAGTGCACCTGGTACCCTCCCCTGTAGCTTTCTTTTTGTCTTGAGAAAATTCGAGCGGGTGGCGTAGAATACTTTTACGTCGACATAGTTGCCGTCATGAGTGGATTAGAGCACCCGTGGTACGGTATAATTGGCGTAAGATTCAATAGTGCCAAGCCGCATTATTGATTAACGCAAATTATATTTCGTGTATTTTTAAGTTAAACTTAAAATCAAGTCCCCATGGAAAGAATAGAGCAAACATTGTTGGCGCAAATGCAGATCACCAGCCACGAGATTGCCCGTCGCAGGGAGTTTCTCGGCATTGCCGGTGAAGACATTGCCTTACTGAAGAACTGCAGAGCGTTTATAGAAGAAGATATTGATATTATTGTCGCTGATTTTTACCAGGTGCAAACATCCGTCCCGGAAATTGCGCTGCTGATCGGCGATGCTGACACGCTCAGGCGGCTTCACTCAGCCCAGCGCCAGTACGTGCTCGATCTGTTCGGCGGTTCCACTGGCATCGAGTACGTCAACAACCGTCTGCGCATCGGCTTGGTTCACAAGCGTATCGGCGTCGAACCAAAGCTCTACCTTTCTGCAGTACATACCCTCAAAGACATAATAAACAGTGCGCTTGAGCGCCGGATCACCGACCCTGTCATCCTGGCGCGGACCTGCCGGGCACTGGACAAGGTCCTGTATTTCGACGTAACGCTCGTGTTCGACACCTATATCCGCAGCCTGGTGAGCGAAGTTGAGACCGCAAAGGCGAGTATAGAGATCTACGCTGCAAGCCTGGAGGTGCAGGTAGCCGAGCGCACCCGGCAATTGCAGGAGAAGGTCGCCCAATTGGAGACAGCCCTCGCCGCGGTGAAAAGGCTGGAGGGCGTTATTCCTATTTGTGGGGTGTGCAAGAAGATCAGGAACGACAAGGAGAGTTGGCAGCAGTTGGAGCAGTACATCTCGGAGCATTCGGAAGCCCTGTTCAGTCACGGCCTGTGCCCGGAATGCTACGAGAAAGAGATGGCCAGCATTCGGAGGTTGAAAGATACCAGAACTGGTACCAGGTCGGGTGACGCACCGGGGTGAATGAGCAAACCTTTACACGTGCAGGCGCAGCTTTCCCCGCAGGGTCTGGCCGTCGTCCGCGGCGGGGGACCAGGGAAATTCCATCAGGTGGGCTGCAAGTTCGTCCTTGCGGTAGCGGTTCACCTTGTTTGCCAGCAGCACCAGGGCCATGACGACCGGCAGGGTGAAGATGAAGACGCCGGTGAGGGCCATCAGCTTTTCCCCGATGTAGACCGTGACGCAAAGGTTGAAGATGACGACGCAGAGGTAGAGAAAAGGCGCATAGAGGGAGCGAAAGGGCGCCGCGGCGACCCCGGAGGGCTTGTCCTTGCCGCCGGCCAGACGGTCGATCACCTGGAGCGCCCCGATCATGAGCGCGCTCACCAGCCACCAGCCGAGATAGTTGGAAAACGGGATGCCGAAGTGGGTGCCGACCTCCCGGTACCCGTAGATTCTGCCCAGGAACCAGCGGTGCCCCTGCAGCGCCACCGGATCGGTCACGATGTCGAGAAAGACCTGGAACAGCGAGCCCAAGAGCAGCGCCGAGAAGGAACGCCGCACTCGGCCGGTCTCCAGCGTCACCAGATCGCGCCGGCTCCCTTTCACCGGGGAGAGCACGAGGAGCGCCGTGGCGTAGCTGCAGTAGGCCAGAAAGACATAGGAGAGGGAGTCGAAGAACGGCACGCCCGCCACCCAGAGTTCCTTGCCGCGGGTGGCCTCGACGTAGTAGTACCAGCCGTAGGGGAAACCGTTGTTGATGGAGGAGTACTCTGAACCAAAGGCGATCAGGTAGCCGAGGACGGTGAACCAGACGGTTTTCCTCCAGCCCAGGTGCAGCACCGCTGCCACCAGGTAGGTGGCGAAAAAGGCGAAAACATAGGGACGCATGGTGATGGTGCCGAGAGCTATGGTGAAGAAATCTTGCATTCTAGCAGAACCTTTAAGTGAGTTATCCCCCCTGCGAAGTAGGGGGGAAGGCTCGCGCAGCGAGACAGGGGGGTCCTGCGTCCCGAAGGAAACACCCCCCTGCTTCACTCCGTTCAGCTTCCCCCCTACCCCATAGGGGGGAGTGAACATTCGATGCCTCTAGTCGTTTAAAAGAGCGTACCGATGATCGAACCGAGTACGGAGATCGGGCCGGTGTCGCCCAGCCCCTCCATGGCACGCTCGGCCTTTTTGAGGGTCGCCGTGGTGTCCCGGTACAGGTTGTCCTCGTTCACCAGGCGGCCGATAGTCCCCTGGCCTGTGTTGACTTTGTGCGCGATCTCGCCGATGTCCTTGGAGGCGTCACGCAACTGGTTGTAGAGCGCCTCGTCGTTGACCAGCTTCCCGATGGTCCCCTCGCCGCGGTTGATCTTGGCGGTGATGTCGTTCACGTTGTGCATCCCGGCGTTGAGATCCTTCACTCCCACCTTCAGGTCAGACACCAGGGCCGTGGCGTCGCGGTAGAAGGCCTCGTCGTTCACCAGCTTGCCGAGTGTCCCCTCGCCCCTTTCGATCTTGCCCGCCACTCCGTTGAAACTCGCCATGGCGCTGCTGGCGTCGCTGTAGAGCTTCTTGTCGTTCAAGAGCAGGGCGAGCGAGCCGTCGCCGCGGTCCAGCTTTTCCGTGATGGAGTTCAGGTTGGCGAGGGCTCCCTTCAGGTTGCCGCGGTTATCGTCCAGAATGCCGGAGACCTTGTGCAGCACATCATTCTGGTTCTTGTTCAGACTGATGATGAGGGCCTTGAAATCCTTGGCCAGGTCGCTCACGTTGTCGACGATGATGTCGATGTTGGCCACATCCTTGCCGGTGACGACGCTGCCCGGCGGCAAAAGCGGCGAGCTCGGCGTCCCGAAAGAAAGTCCCAGGAACTGGCCGCCCAAAAGGTTGGTGAGGCGCAGTCCCGCCACCGTGTCGGTACGGATCAGGGTTCCCGGCTTCACCTCGAAATCGATCTCAATCTTGTCGCTCAGGATGACGATCTTGGTGATCCTTCCCACATCGACGCCGGCCAGTCGCACCGGGTCACCGGACTTAAGGCCGGTGATGCTGGTCAGGTAGGTCTTGTAGGGCACGTTCTTTTCGAACGGGTTCCACTTCTCCCCCACCTCCAGGAGAACGCCAAGGATGATCAGGCCAAGCACGAAAAACATGCCGACCTTTTTTTCTATGGAAAGAGCCATGGAATTTTCCTCCAAACAGCCTAAGGGCAATTAAATAAGCAAGGGGCAACAACTCAACAACTCAACAACTCAACAACTCAACAACTCAACAACTCAACAACTCAACAACTCAACCACTCAACGGCCCTACATAAGAAGCCTGGTCAGGAAGTAGTCCGCAACCAGTATCAGCATGAAAGACAACACCACGCTCCTGGTGGTCGACTCGCCGATCCCCCGGGCGCCGCCGGTGGTCCCGAAGCCGACGTAGCAGGAAACCAGCGCCACCAGCGAGCCGAACACGACCGCCTTGGTGAGGCCGATACCTATCTCCTTCACCTTGAGCGCAGCCGTCAGGCTGTCGTAGTAGGTGGTGTAGGAGACGAAGATCTGCGGGTGCAGGTTGCTGATGAGCGCTCCGCCGACGATCCCGATACAGTCGGAATAGATCACCAGGGCGGGCACGCAGATCAGGCACGCGATGAAGCGCGGCATGGCGAGGTAGCGCACCGGGTCGATGTCGAGGGTCCTCAGCGCGTCGATTTCCTCGTACACGGTCATGACCCCGAGCTCGGCGGCCATGGCGGAACCGACCCGGCCGGCCACCAGGAAACTGGTCATGACGGGGCCGAGCTCGCGCACCATGGAGTGCCCGACGATGGCGCCGATGATGTTCTGGCCGCCGTACTTCTGCAGCTCGACGCCGGTCTGCAGAGCAAGCACCATCCCGACGAAAAAGGCCATCACCGCAGCCACCGGCAGGGTGTCGTAGCCGATGATCGCCATCTGGGTAAGGATGCTCTGCACGTTGCGGGGCGCTTCGCGGAAGTAGAAGAATATCTTCCCCTGGAGGATCACCATCTCGCCCAGCACCTGGAGAAAGTAGAGTATCCTCTTGCCCACGCGTCCAAAGAAATCCGTCACGTCCCCCCCCATTTCAGCCCGAAGGGGAGCCAGAGAAGGTCCAACTCCTTCGCCGCGCCGCTTCTCTTCAGGCTGACCAACCCCTTCAGCAGTTTCAGGTCGCTATCCCCTTGGGTCCTCCGGTAAGAGATCAGCGGGAAAAGCTCGTAGGCAAGCTCCTGGCCGCGCCGCTCCTCCCAGAACAGGTTCCAAAGCAGCGAGGAGGCCGAGTTGCCGTCCTCGTCCCAGCGCCGCTGGTAGAGGCGCCAAAGCGGAGCCCAGTTCTCCTCGATCCCTTCCTTGTCGAACACGGACTCGACGGGAGCCGGCAGGGAAATGGATGATACCCCATGCGGGCTGCTGTTGTAAAGAAAGAGCGGCCAGAGGGCGGTCCGGCGCCGCGTGCTGCCGTCCTTGGGCCAGCTGTCGCGGGTGTCGCGGTACAGGAAGAAGAGCACCCGGTCCATGTCCTGGTTGAAGATGCTGGAGCGGATCTCCTCGTGCCTGAAGAAGGGCCAGAGATACCAGATCTTTTCGCCCTCGGGGCGGGTCTCCCGCGAGTAGATGGGGAGGAAGGTGCTGGCGTTCCTGGTCTCCCCGCGGGTCGTGGTGATGAAGGGCCAGAAGTAGTCGGTCTCCTTCAGCTTACGCCCCCGGTCGTCAGTATAACCGAAAAATGGCCACAAGTAGCTGCGCGAGGTCTTTTTCGGCGAATCGGTGGCGGCGTAGAGCGGGAAGAGGATGGTCTTCCCGGTCGGGTTGTCCGTGTTGAGACCGGTTTCCTGCGTCATGAAGAAGGGCCAGAGCACGAACCTCTTGCGGTACACCCCCTCCTTTTGGGACTGACCGTACAGAGGGAAGACTTCGAAGCCGCTCTCCTTTTCCCCGCTGGTCGTGGAGAAAATCGGGTAGAGATAATGCTTGGTCGTGGTCCCCTTGTTGACGGTGCTGCCGTAGAGCGGGAACATCAGGAAGTGGTACTCGTCACGCCAGAAGCGGTCGTAGATGTCGCCGTAGAAGGGGATGATCGCCCGGTAGCTGCCGCGCTTCTCGGACTCCCCGGCTACGTAGAAGGGAAGCAGCATGCTGGTCCCGTTCTTTTTCGCCCCCTCGTCCTTGCGAAAGTTGGAGGTCTGGAACAGCCGCATGATTTCGTAGGTATCCGAATCCGGGGTGTTCTCATGGAAGGCGGCCGGGTACAGGAAATAGGTCGAGGTGGTGCGCTCTTTGACCTGCTCCTTTTGATAAAAGAAGGGCCGGATGGCGCTGTCCCGTTCGGCGCCCTTGGTCTGGAACTTGATCAGGGGGCCCAGAATGGAGAGGTTGCTGAACCCCTCGGCCGGGCTGGTGCGGTAGTCTACCAGCGGCCAGAGGGTGAATATGGTCCCTTTCCCCGCCTCTGCGGCGGAAAGCTCCGGAGCGAGCGCCAGCAGGGCGATGAGGGCGGCTATGATGAACCTGGTAACTGGCATGAACCTCTGGATAACGTTTGGTTGCGACATAAGCCCCGATACTAACTGCAGCTATTAGGCATAGTCAATCAAATAGTGCGCGAAAAGCACCGGCGGTGCGCATGTCCCAGATTGAAGCAGCTCTGTGGCGAGCCGTAGAAACAGAACGACCACCCCGAGGAGTGGTCGTTCAGAGAATTGCATGATGTCAGGGAATCATCCAGCCAGGCCGGGAGGGCTGCAGGAAGACACGTGCTGGCCGCACGATGCTAACGGTACATCATTGCAGCGTATCGGTCCGGACGACCGCGGCGACCGGTACTTCGTTGCCGGCTCTATTTGCCGCAGACCCGGTGAAGGAGAATCCAGTTGCGGCCGGTGCCCCGCCCGGCTTGCGCTTGAAGTTGACCACGGCGACGACACCGCCGTCGAACGCGGCCGAGTTGAAACCCACCAGGGCGAAACGCACCAGACCCGGCGCGGGGAAGCTGACGCTGATCCCCTTCCCTGCCGCAACCGCCGCCGGGCCCGCCCCCACTGAGGGCTGCAGGAAGGCGGCGCCGTCAAAGCCCAGGTCACCCGCCAGGGCTACGGTCTCCGTCCCCTGGTCTTTGACATAGGTCACCTGCAGGGAAACTGTATCGCCACTGCTGCCGACCTGGGCGAGTTCCAGCCCCGGAGCGGCTTGCGCCGCCCCGGCGAGGGTTAAGAACAGCGCGATCTGAACCAGGATAAATCTGAACATGGGGCCTCCTTTTCATTGCTATCCTTCCGGGTCACAGCCCCAGGAAACTGTTGATGGTCTTCTGTACCTCGGAAATACTGACCGAGAGGTCGCCGTTCACGTCGACACAACTCGCGACCGTTTTCAGTCCCAGGAACATGTTGATGGACGACTGCACTTCGGCAATGCTGACCGATCCGTCGCCGTCACAGTCGCCAGGCTTGGTTATGACATTCACCGCCCCGTTTGATCCCGTTATGGCGACGACATTGCCAGCGGGATCGGTAGCCGCGGGGGTACTGAACAGGGTGGTGCTCCCGGTGGCGGCTGTGGGATTGATGGCGAAGGTCACGTTGGCCACCACGCCGGCGGCGATGGCGGTGGGATTACCCACGTTCACGATCCCGATGCGGTAGATGCCCGTTGACGGACTGCTTGCCAACAAAGAGAAGCCGGCGGCGCTGAGCGTCGAACTGAGGGCTCCCGCCGGACTTCCCAGGATGGTCGTGTCGTAGACGATGTCCATGCTGACGCCGTCTATGCTGGTGGTGCCCGAGTTGGCCAGGGTGAGCGGCACACTGACGGTTCCGCCCTTGGACCCGCTCACCGTCCCGAGATTGAGTGCGAGGTTGCTGGCAACCGGGTTGGCCACGATGTTGCGCTGCACCGTCGCGCTGGTGTTACCGGCCTTGTCGGTCGCCGTGACGGTGATACTGTAGGTCTTGGCAGTGCTGAAGGTTACGTTCTGCTGGAAAGTCCCGTCAAGAGCCACTGTCAGAGACGGGACCAGCGTCACGCCGTTGACTGCCACCGATACCGTGGAGCCGGCGAAATTGTCGGTCACGGTCCCCTTCACCAGATAGCTGGCAAGGCTGGTGGTGATGTCCTGGGCCGGGTCGGTGATGGCGAGGACCGGGGCGCTGCTGTCGAAGGTCACCGAGCGGGAAACCGTCGAGGTGTTGGGAGGCGTATCCGAATCGCTGGCCTGAATGCTGATGGTATTGGCCCCGGCATCCAGGGTGATCGGTATGGAGAAGCTGTTGCTCGCACCGCTCGTCGCGCTCACGCTCGGACTGCCTCCGTTCACCGTGACGGATACGTTTCCGGCTTTGCTGACCGTGCCGGCGATCGTCTGGCCCGGCTGGTTGGTGGAACTCCCGTCCGCCGGGGTCGGAGAGGTGAAGGTCAGCACCGGCGCGGTGTGGTCATAGATGATGGTGCGGGTGTCGGTCGCCTGGTTGCCGGCCTGGTCCGTGGCGACCACGGTGACCTGGTTGGACCCTGTGGCGAGTGTCAGGGCGGTGTTGAAGGCGCCGCCGGTAAGCGCGACGAGGTTGCCGTTCACGGTGACGCTACCAACCCCGTTGGAGTCGCTCGCCGACCCGGAGACGTTCAGCGTGTTGTTGCTGGTGATCGTGCCGTTTGGCAGCGCGGTGACCAAGAGCAGCGGCGCGCTACTGTCGACGCTGAAGGTCGCGCTGGGAAGTGATGCGGTAGCGCTTGCCGTCCCCCCGGAGCCGCTGGCGGTCCCCGCGGCAACCGTGATGCCAAGGGTCCCGTCGCCAGTTATGTTGGAGATGGTGACGTTGCGGGTGGTATTGGTGGAGCCGCTGATCCCGGTCACGACCCCGTTTGCCGTGCCGGTCTTGTTGACCGTAATGTTACCCGCAGTCAGGGTGACGCTGTCCGCGTTCATGTAGGATACGGTGTAGACGACGCTGGAACCCGGCTTCGCCAGGGAAGTGGAGGGGGTGCTGGTAGTGGTCGATACCGCGGGCAGCACACTGACGCTCCCCGTCACCTGCGGGGCCGAGTTGTAGGACCCGTTGCCCGCCTGATTCGCGGCTACGGTGCAAAGACCGATGGCCTGGCCGGTCACCGCGGAGCCGTTTACGCTGCAGATGCTCGGGGTCAGCGAGGAGAAGCTGACCGACAGCCCGGAGCTGGCGGAGGCGCTGACCGATACCGTGCCGCCGACGTTGAAGCTGCCGCCGGGGAAGGCAAATGGATTTATGGTCTGGTTCAGCAGGTTGCCGGCGGAGGCGGTGCCGAAGCTCCAGGAGACGGGAGCGCTCAGGTGATTGCCCGCCTCGTCCTGAACCCCGGTACCGAAGCTGACGGTGTAGCTGGAGCCCGTGGCGAGCGGAGCGGACGGGATGAAGTTCAGCGTGCGCGTCGCGGGGTTGTAGGTGAGCGCACCTGTTACTCCGCCGCTTATGCTGCTCACACTGACATTGGCCGCCAGGGTGCGCTGGTCGAGGACCTTGTTGAACACGGCGCTCACCGTCGTGCCGGTCGAGACGTTGCTGGCGCCGGCCGCGGGGGTGGCGGAGGTGAGCACCGGCTGCAGCGCGGAATTCCCCGCCAGGAGGGGGGAGACCGTGGGGTCGAGGTTGTCGGCATAGCCGTCGTTGTCGTTGTCGGTCAGCGTCGAGTAATCGAAGCCGACCCAGGCGCTGCCGGTAGGGACCATGACCGACTGGCTGGAATTGTTGATGACGCTGGTGTCGCTGCCGTCCATGGTCCTGATCTGGGCCATGCTGGGGTTGATGAAGGTCGGGAGATCGGCCGCCGGAATCACCAGGGACGCCTGCTGCAGCATGACGACCTTCTCCAGGACGCCGTCGCCGTTGGTGTCCTGCATGATGTACGGGGTATAGACGCGGTCGATCAGTCCGTCGAAGTTCTGGTCGGTTTGGGCGAACAGCTGCACCTGGAACCAGAGCGGCACGTCGCTTGCCACCGGCGCCCAGGAAAGCCTGACATCGCCGTTTGGCTCGGGGTCGACATGGAAGGTGTGGTAATCCACCACCGGCGCTTGATGGGCGGGAGGCTGGAAGATGTACCTGGTGGCGGCCTTGCCGGAATTCGCCATGGCGGTGATGGTGTAGAGCCCGCTGGCGGGGGATCCCGCCTCCTCCAGGAAGTAGGAGTTGAAATCCGTCGAGAAGCGCCCCTGTGCGAGCAGGTCGCGGCTGTAGCCATTCGGGCCGCTGACCACGATCGAGGCGAGGGTGCTCTGCGGTGCGACCGCAGCGACCCCGAGGTCGGTGAAATTTGTGCCGGTCTTGGTGACGTTGCGCACCCTGAAGGCGCTGATGGTCGGCCGGGTCGGGTCGTAGGCGACGGGGGAGAGGCTGATAAAGTTGGTATTGGTACGGTTGCGCAGCGTGTTGATGCTGGTGCTGTCATGCACCTCCACGTCCCATTTCAGGGGATTGGAGCCGAGCACCGATTTGGGGACGTCGACGAATGCCTGGTTGCTGCGCGCGCTGAAATAATTGACATTGGTAACGGTGTCCTGGATGACGACCCGGTACTCCAGGGCCCCGGTGACGTTTACGTTGGCCCAGCTGAACCGGATGTTGCCGTTGCCGAGGTCCTCAGCCTGTCTGGTGGCGACGTTTACTGCCGGGTAGATCACGGGAGTGGTCAGGGTGGCATAGGCGTACTGGTCGCCGGCAGCGGTGACGAAGTGCAGCTTGTAGGTACCCGGGGGTAGCGGCGTGCCGAAGGAATGGATGAAATCGGTGTTGACCGTTCCGCTTGCCAGGTTGCCGGTGCGCTTGACTATATCGGTCGCCGTGTTGAAGGTGTAATTCACCGTGCCGTCAGGGTTGAGCAGCTCCAGGAGAGTCACGGCCGCGGGATTGTCCACACTCAGGTAGACCTGGGTCACGGTGGTGCTGGACGAAGTCGCCAGGTTGACGGCACTGACGAGATTCACCAATACCCGCTGCGGGTTGAAATCGGCGGCCTGCGGAGTGAAGGGAACATTCGCCGAATCGGAGCGGTTGGTGAACAGGTCGAAGCTGGGTGCATTGAAGACGTCCACGCGCACCTGGTACCCGGAGCCGTCGGTCATGATCCCTGCCGGCACATCGGCGTAACTGTTCATCGCCCGGTCGCTGTAGTACACTGCGGCATTCGCGGCGGTGCTGATTTTAACGCGGTAGTAGTAGGTTTTGGTGTCGTTTACCGGTGCCCAGCTGAAGCGGTAGGAACCGTCCGTCTTGCGCTGGAGCTGGACCGTGCTGCTGTCGACCCGCGGCAAGGTGGCGACCGGGGCGACATAGTTCGCCATGCGATGGCTTTTGTGTCCGTTGGTGTCGGTCAGGGTGATGGTGTACACCCCGGAGACCAACTTGGCATGGGCGCCCGGGCCGCTGGTGGGAGTGGACTGGGAGAACGCCAGCTGGCCCGACGGATCCGGATCCAGGTCCGCGTCACTGAAGCTGGCGTTATACCCGTTGGGACCGGTGACCGTGATGGAGGCGACACCTGCGTCTGCCAGCGTGGAGGCATAGCTGTTGACCCCGACATCCAGCACGTCATATTGGATGCCGTCGCTTTCCAGATCGGGGTAGACGGCTCCCCAGTCGAGGGTGACGAAAGTCGAGGCGGCAGTCGTGGCCTGAACCTGCGGCGTCGACTGCGCCGAGCAGTTGTTCGCGGCGTCGCAGGCCGAGACCTGGTAGCTGTAGGTGGTGGCCGCGCTCAGCGAGGAGTCGTACCATACGGTGCTGTTGGCGCCGGAGGTCTGGGCCACCAGCGAACCGTTGCGGAACACCTGGTAGTAGCTGACCCCCACGTTGTCCGTGGACGGCTGCCAGGAGAGCTTGACCTGGCTGGTGCTGACCCCCCACGCGCTCAATCCGCCCGGAACGGTCGGGGCCTGGTTGTCACTGGGTCCACCGCAGGAGAGCGTGTTCCCGGTGACGGAGAGCGTGCCGTCCGAGTTGAAGCTGGCAGCATAGCTGTTGCCGGTCGAACTGTCCGTGTAGCTCCAGGTCCCGACGATGGTGCTGCCGGTCCCGCTCACCCGGGTCCAGACCATGGGGTTGCCGTTCGACTTGGCCCAGGTCATGGTCGTGGCGCTCAGGGATTGCAGCTTCTGAATCTCGACGCCGACCGAGGGCCCGTCGCAGCTGAAGGTTGCCGTGGTCCAAAGCAGCGACAGCAGCCCGCTCGTCGTGTCATAGCCCCAGGTTCCGCCGGCGCTGCCGGCGGCGCTGGAAAGCACGGTGAAATTGGCGCTGCTGCTCGCGCTGCCGTTGGCGGTGCTGACGCCTATCTTGCCGGTGGTGGTGCCCGTGAGCAGCGCCACCGTCAGGGAGGTATCGGAGTTGCTGGATCCCGTCGGGAGCGCGCCGACGCCGTTGATGGTAACCGCCGCGCCCGACAGGTTGGAGCCGGTGATGGTGACCTCGCTCCCCACCAGGCCGCTGGCCGGGGTGAACCCGGAGATCTGCGGTGCGGGGACCGGGAGCTGCGGCAGGCTCAGTGCGGCAAGGGCGCCGTTGAACGCGGTGAGGTTGACGCTGCTCGCGTCATCCTGCCAGGGGTACGAGGTGAGATATCCATCACCGCCATGCAGCTTGCCGTCAGAGGGGAGCACGGCGTATACCGCGGACCAGTCGGACATGTTGGTCATATCGACAACCATGATCTGGGCCGAGCTGGCCGGATCGACCACGACGCTCCAGGAGGTGCTGCCGAAGTGGGTGGGATTCTGGAGAATGACCTGCCCGTTGGCATCGAAGAGGCCAACCGAGCTGAATACCTCCGCCGTCCCGTCGGTATTGAACTGCAGGGCGAAGTCGCTCGTGCCGGCAGGAAGATACGCCGATCCGCCGTAGTGGTAGCTCGCCGGCAGGTCGCCGGGGGAGGCTGCGCCGGCTACCGTGAACCCGGCATACAGTTCGTAGTAGTTGGAGGCCGCCGTGTAGACCCCCTTGACCCCCTTGGAACCGGCGGGGAAGGTGGCCGTGCCGAAAACTGAAGGGTTGTCGAAGCGCGAGGCCATGTTGCCAGCAATGGACGTTCCGGTCAGGTCCTGCCAGTACAGCTGGACGGAGAAATTCATCCCGTATCCGTTGCTCACGCCGGCGCTGCCGTCGGTATTGCTGGCGACCGTCATGGCGGCCGCTGCTGGAAGCGGGGTCCATCCGGTGGCGCCCAGGTAATACTTGGTCTGCGACGCTCCCGTCTGGGGAACCTGGAGGCCCCAGGCATTGGTGGCGGAATTGTACTGGTATGAGCTGTTGACGATCTTTTTGCTGACCGCATCATAGCTGCTCTTGTCGTAGGAGTAGAGCCCGTTGTTGTGCCAGAAATCGTAGCTGCCCGAAGTCGCCAGGAAAGCAAGTACGTCAGCTACCGGCGTCCCCGGCACGGTCGATCCTGAGCCGCCGCAAAAGACGTTCCCCGTAGCGGTAAGCGTGCCGTTGGCGAAGGTCACGCTGAAGCTGCTGCCGCTGGAAGGATCCGTGGTGCTCCAGGTCCCCTCAATGATTCCTGCCGCCCCGCTGGCACGGGTCCAGGTCATGGTGTCGCTCGTGTTGACCGTATCCTGCCAGGTCATGCTGGTAGCGGTCAGGGAAGTCACCGTCTTGTTTTCGGTTTTTATGCCGGGGCCGTTGCAGGCGAAGGCCGAGGCCTGCCACCCCAGGGTGAGCAACTGGTTTCCGGGGGCGTAGACGTAAATGCCGGAAGCCGTGCCCTGCTGTCCCGCGACGGTCACCTGGACCGCCGGCGCCGACTGCGCCGAGCAGTTGCCGGAGCCGTCGCAGGCCGAGACGCTGTAGCTGTAGCTTGCGTTCAGGGCCACGTTATTGTCGGCCCAGGAGGTGTTGTTCTGGCCGCTGGGCTGTCCCACCAGTGCTCCGTTTCGGAAGACCTGGTAGCTGGTCACCCCGACGTTGTCGCTGGAGGGGTTCCAGGAGAGGGCCACCTGGCTCGAGCTTGCCGGCGCTGCGCTTAGCCCGGTCGGCACGGTCGGAGCCTGGTTGTCGCCGCCGCTCGCGCAGTCGAAAATCGTGCCGGAAACGGCGACCGTGCCGTTACTGAAGAAGGTGGCCAGGAAGCTGTCTCCGGTGGGCTGCGTCATGTTCCAGCTGCCCAAGAGGCTGCCGGCGGTCCCGGAGCCCCGGGTCCAAGTCAGTGGAGTGTCGCCATTGCCGCCGGCCCAGGTCATGCTGGTGGCAGTCAGCGAAGTAATGGATTTTACATTGGGCCCGAGGGAGGGCCCCTTGTTGGAGCAGAAGCTCGAGTCAAGCCAGTTCATGGAGACCGTGTAACTCGGGGTACCGGTGCCTGCGTTTTGCACCAGGGAGTAAGTGCCGTCGGCCGACCCGGTCTGCGACCCGGCGCTGTAATACGCGGTCCCCACGCCCCCGACCGCCTGGTTCTGGTTCTTGTTTATGGCGACGAACTGCAGCGTGGTGCCGAGTTGCACGGGGATGGGGGCAGTGTACTTGGAGCTGGCAGACGTAGGGGTGCTGCCGTCCGTGGTGTAATAGATATTGTCATTGGCGGTGGCCGTGAGGGCAACCTGTTGCGGCCCGGAGTAGACGCCTCCCGGGGGAGTCGCCGTGACCGTGGACGCGGTAGCTCCCCGGATCGATCCCTGGAACACGGTGCCGGCGTGGGTGTTGAAGACCCTGTTTGCGAACCCCATGCCGGTTTTCCTGGCAGTTACCGTGACGTAATCCCCCTCGTCCACGTCTACCACATAGTAACGCCCGTCACCCGCTGTGCTGGTATACAGCGCCGGGTCCTGGGCAGCGATGGACGTACCATTGGAGTATTTGACCACATAGGGAGTCGCGGGATGGAGCAGGCTGGTGGCGGTTACCACGGCACCGGCGACATACGGCAGGGTTCCGGTGCCGGCGGTATTATCCTGCACGTACGAATAGATCAGCCCCTTGCCAGCGGACATACTGACACCGTGTTGGCTCAAATCCGAGTCGGTGCTGAGGCTCCATGAGACGGGGCTTCCGGGGAGGGTGTCCGCAGTCTGGCTCATCAGCGACGAGGCTGTCGGGTAGTGGCCGGGCGCGGTGAAGACCAGGGAAAAGGCGGGGCGTGCCGGAACCGGCAGGACATATACGCCGCCGCCAGTATCGGCGCTCGTCGTCACGGTGGGGTTCTCCACGAGGCTGACCGTCGCGTTGCTAATCTGGGTAGTTCCGTTTACCGCTTCGGTTATCGCGGCGATATGGTTGACAGTCCCGGCAAAGGGCACGCTGCTGCCGGCGCTGACAGTACCCACCTTCACCACCACTACGCCGCTTGAGGCCGGCGCGCTGACGGTCAGGGAGTTGGCGGTCGCCTGGGTGACGGTGGCCGTACTTCCTCCGATGCTTACTGAGTTATTGGCGAGCGTCGTGGAAAAGCCGGAGCCGTTTATCACGATCGAGCTGCCCGCAGGACCGGTCTTGGGGTTGAAATCCGTGATCCTCGGGCCGCTGCTGCTCGGAGTGAAGTTAAGGTTAATCTGGGCCTGGTTCCCGTCGAAATCCTGCAGGCTCCAGTTCCAGTAATAGGTCTGCCCGAGGGAGAGGGGCGAATCCTGGGGGTAGGGAACCGAGAACTGGGAGAGCGGTAGCAGGCCCATGTTGAAGTCGTTCAGGTTGATGTTAGCGCTCATGAAGCCCGGCCAGTTGGTATTGGTATTCCAGCTGAAGGTCGGCGCCACCCCGTCCGGCCCGGTGGGCCCTGAGGGAAAGGACACTCCCGGGAAGCTGTCCAGCACCCCGGTAACGGAGGCGCTCCGCTGCTCCGTCCCGTCGGCATAGGTGAGGGTAAGTCCGTAACTGTCGCCGACCGCGGGGCGGCTGGACACCTGCTGGGAGAACTGATAGACGCCGGTGCTCCCGCCGTTTCTGGGGTCGATCGAAAGGTCGATCGGGCCGGAGATCTGGGGGCCGCTGTCCAGGCTCACATTAACCAGCTGCCTGCTGGTAGGCTGGACCTTGAAGTTCAGCCAGAAGCTGTCGGAGCCGGATTGCCGTTGATGGCTCGTGCTGACTTTGGCGCCCGCGCTGTTCTGAGTCAGTTTGAGGGTCGGGCCGACCACAGTGGGAGTGACACCGTCGACCATGATGGGAACTGCACGCTGGTTGCGGTCTGCTTCCGACATGTTGGACAGGTTGCTCAGGGTATCCACATTGCCGTCGCCGGCCAGATTGAGGAAGGCGTATATCTTATAGGTTCCGGCGCTGACACCGGGGATCGTTACCGTCTGCAGGTCTCCGGGGGCCTTTGCGTAGTTCACGAAGAGTTTGTCGTTGTCATCGGACAGGGCGACCAGCAAAGGGGTGAACGAGGTGTTCTTCTGGATGCCGGCGCTGTCGATCTTGACGCTCACGCTGCTCGTGCCGGGGACCGCAACCGGCGCGTTGATGGTGACCGGACCGGAAGCCGCCGAGGTGGCGAGCGTGGCGCCGCTTACCGCGGACGCCGCGAAGTAGAGGGTAGTGCCGTTACTGAGGCCCGGCACCAGGATCTTTGGCTGCTTCGTGGTGATGTTGAGTATCTGGCCGCCGCCGACCGTGCTCCCCGGCCCCGGATTGGCAGCGGTGCTCCAGTAGATGTTGTAGGAGTCGGCGATGGAGATATTATTCTGTTTCGGGGGATCGAACTGGACGAAGGCGGCTCCATCGAGGGGCGCTACGTTCGGCTTTTTCGGGGCAACCGGCGCCACCGCGGCGGGGTCGTCGAACAGCACCGGAATCGTGGAGTCGCCGGACACGTTAATCGTGTCGGAGGAATAGACCGGATCTCCGGCATGCTGGAAGCCGGTCCCCTGCCAGTCGATGTAGGCGTTGACCGTGTAGCTGCCGCTTGGCACCCCGCGGATGGCGGCGCTGGTCGAACCACTCGGTACGGAAACTCCGACAACCGGCTGGTTGTTGGCATCTACTACCGAGAAATACATCCTGCCGCTCTTGACTGAGTTACTGGAGATGGGTGAACCTGTCAAGGTCCAGGCATTGGCCAGGCATGACGTGGCTAGTACCACTATCATGACGACAGCTTTAAGCAGCAACTGTGGCAATCTATGTTCTATTTTCATACAACTCCCCCCTATAGCACCAAAACACTTTGGCATAAATAATATCATTCGTTCGCTCTTGTCAAGCACCGTGTCACAGCGTTTACAATATAATAGCTGAATTAAAATTGCTACATATTTTATCCCAGTCATTTCACACATCTATGTCATATGGCCACACTCTCGACAGTCCGTTATCCATAGTAAAACAAGCACTCCTACTGTTAAACGCACGTAGTGCCAGTAAAACAAAATCACTGTGTCAGGTGCGTATTATCTGCCACAGTCCAATTACTTTGGTCCGACAACAGGCTTGCAGATGCAGACTTTCAAGGCCGCAACAGGTGCCGGATACCCCCCCTTCGGCCGCACGGTAGACACCCAGGCCAGAATCGCCGGCACGCATCCGTTACGGCAGGTGCCGGTACGCGGGCGGGCGGACGGGGAGCGCCACCCGGAGTGGTCGCCGGCCCGGAGAAGCGCGATATTTTAATTAGTTTTTCAGCATCGGGTGTCGCAACAAACCGGTCGCAAAAAGGCGGGGCTACAAGTGGAAGGAAGGTAACGAGGTTTTAATGTCAGCGGTATCCGGAGTTGGGGTCCGGACGCAAAAGAGGCAGAAAACCGTGTGGTCTTCTGCCTCTGCGCCATTGCTTCAGCTCGTATTTTGAATCCAGCGTCGGCCAGTACTTCCTGTCCGACGGGTGGCTTATCCGCCTAGTACTTCGAGTCCGCGTAGTCCACCCAGCCGCCGGCCAGCACCAGCGCCTGGTCGAAGGGGGAGATCTCGAACTGCATGGACTCCTGGCGTCCTCCGCCAGTCACGGTGAGGCTGCCGCCCGCGACGTTTATCTGGATCGCCGCATCGGGAGCCTGGGCAAAGCTGAAGAGCGTGTCGATCTGCTCGGCAGAGAGCTCGATGGCAGCCATGCCGCAGTTGAACATGTTCTGCCGGAAGATGCGGGCGAAGGACTGCGCGATGACCGCGTAGATGCCGTTCACCTCGAACACCCAGGGTGCGTGCTCGCGCGAGGAGCCGCAGCCGAAGTTGGCGCGGGATACCACGACGCCCGCCGCCGTGGTCTTCTCGGATTTCGGGTCGAAACCGGGGAGCTTCAAGTCCTCCAGCAGGTAGGGCTTCAGGTCTCCCTTGGTGATCTCAGTCAGGTACTTGGCCGGGATGATCTCGTCGGTGTTTATGTCGCTGCGGTCCAGAAAGAGGGCCGGGCCACCAAATGTTTTCATATAGGTCTCCTGGATGTTCAAGGTTTAGTTCGTGTGCCTTACAGGTACTTGCGCGGGTCGGCGAGCTTCCCCTCGATGGCGGAGGCGGCGGCCGTCGCCGGAGAGAGCAGGTGCACCATGCCCCCCTTCCCCATGCGGCCCATGAAGTTGCGGTTCGTCGTGGAGGCGCAGACCTCTCCCTCGGCGAGCACGCCGTTACTCATGCCAAGGCAGGCGCCGCAGGTCGGGTTGGTGACGCAGAACCCGGCATCCATGAAGATCGCGATCAGCCCCTCGGCCGCCGCGTCCTTGTAGATCTGCGGGGTGGCCGGCGACAGGATGGCGCGCACGTTGGGGGCGATCTTCTTCCCCTTGAGGATGGTCGCGGCGATGCGCAGGTCTTCCAGCCTGCCGTTGGTGCAGGAGCCGAGGTAGACCTGGTCGATCGGGGTGTCGCCCATCTCGGCAACGCTCTTCACCTGGTCCGGCTTGTAGCCGAAGGTGCAAAGCGGGGTCAGCTCGGAGAGGTCGAGATCGATGACCTGCTCGTACGGGGCGTCCGCGTCGGAGCACCAGGCGCCGTAGGCGGCGAGTGCCGCTTCCTTGGAAGCGAAATCGCCGGAGATGAAGGGCCAGAGGTAGTCCACGGTCACCTGGTCCGGCATGCAGATGCCGGAGGTGCCGCCCGCCTCGATCGCCATGTTGCACAGCGTCATCCGGCTCTCCATGGTCATCGCGGCAACTACCGGTCCGGCGAACTCGATGACGCGGTCGGTGGCGCCGTTCACGCCCAGGTGCCCGATGACGCGCAGGATGGCGTCCTTGGCGTAGACCCCCTTGGGAAGCGTTCCGTTCAGGTTGATCCTGATGGTCTTCGGCTCACGGAAGGCGCAGACCCCCTTCAGTATGCCGACCTCCAGGTCGGTGGTCCCCACCCCGGCCGCGAAGGCGCCGAAGGCCCCGTGGGTGCAGGTGTGCGAGTCGCCCATGATGACCGTGTTGCCCGGCCTGATGAACCCCTTCTCCGGGAACAGGGCGTGGCAGACGCCGTTGGCGCCGATGTCGAAGAAGTCCTTTATTTCGTGGCGCCTGGCCCAGTCCCTGAGCATCTTCGCCTGGGTGGCGGTCTTCGAGTCCTTGCTCGGCGTCACGTGGTCGATGACGGCTTTTATCTTGGTCGTGTCGAAAACCCGGTCCTTGCCGCGGGTCATGAGGTCGGCGATGGCGATCGGGGTGGTGATCTCGTGGCACATGACCACGTCGATCTTCAGCACCTTGGTACCTGCAAACGGCTCATCCACGAGATGGGCGGCAAATATCTTCTGAGCGGTTGTCATACCCATAAGTAAACGCTTCCTTTTAATTTGTGGGATGTTTGTCTCTAACGGCAACAATAACCAAATACCCGCGACAAATCAAACTAATATTTGTTCAATCATATTAAACATTTGCCTAGAGCAACGGTCGTGATATAATAAGCCGACTCGATTTACCACAGGGAGCCCCAGATGCAACTGCGCTTTACCAGAACGAACGGCGAAATGGACACGCTGATAGACGAACTTCTTGAGAAAGCCGGCGGGGTGCACCACCCCGCCCTGGCGCGCGAGCTGATTCTCTCGGCGCTGAAGGCCGGTCAGGACACCGATTACCTGGCGGACTTGAAGCTTTTGAGCAACACCATGAAGGAGATGCGCTACACGACGAAGGTTTTCGCACCCTACCGCGACAAGACGAAGGTGACCATCTTCGGCTCGGCGCGCACCTCCCACGACGACCCGATGTATATCAAGTGCGTCAACTTCAGCAAGATGCTGGCGGACAAGGGGTACATGATCATCACCGGAGGCGGCGGCGGGATCATGCAGGCCGGGAACGAGGGAGCCGGCTCCGAGGCGTCCTTCGCCGCCAACATTCGGCTTCCCTTCGAGCAGAGCGCCAACGCGGTCATGCTGAGGAACCCGCGGCTCATCTCCTACAAATATTTCTTCACCAGGAAGGTCGCCTTCGTGAAGGAGGCCGACGCCATCGCCGTGTTCCCCGGCGGCTTCGGCACGCTGGACGAGGCGATGGAGGTCTTCACCCTGATCCAGACCGGCAAGACCTCCCCGAAACCGCTGGTGCTGGTGGACGACGCGGACGGCTACTGGGAGCAGTGGTTCAGGTTCGTCAAGGAGAGGCTCCTGGTCATGGGCTTCATCTCGGCGGAGGACTTCTCCATCTTCACCATCACCAAGAGCGAGCAGGAGGCGGTGCAGGTCATCGAGGAGTTCTACACCAACTACCACTCCATACGGTTTGTCAACGGCGAGCTGATCATCAGGCTCACCAAGGAGTTGAGCGACGACCAGATCGACATGCTGGAAAACGAGTTCCCGGAACTGCGCCTGCCCGGCAGCCACATAACGCCGACCGGGCCGCGCCCCGAGGAGGCGGACGAACCGGACCTTTTGGGGCTTCCCAGGATAACCTTCCGCTTCCACCACCAGCACTACGGGCTGCTGATGGCCTTCATCAGGCGGCTCAACACCTTTTAAAACCCCGGTGCCAACCGGCTGATCAATGCAAGAGAAAAAACAAATTATTTAAATATTTTCTTGACAAGGTTATTATACCCTGTTAATTTTTACCGCAGCAGCTAGTTTCGGAAGTTTGCAGCGCCGAAAAAGCCAAAGAGCACCCTTCTTTGTGCCGTTTCATGCCCAAGACTCTCCGGAAATTGCAGCATCAAACGTAGATCCGGCAGAGTTCCGGAGGTAACAAAAGGAGGCAGGACAATGGCACAGGGCAAGGTTAAATGGTTCAACGACGCAAAAGGGTTCGGTTTCATCGAGCAGGACAACGGCGAGGACGTGTTCGTGCACTTCTCCGCGATCACCGGGGAAGGCTTCAAGTCCTTGGCTGAAGGGGAAGCTGTCTCCTTCGACGTGACCAACGGCCCCAAGGGTCTGCAGGCCGCCAACGTCAAGAAGATCTAAGCAGCCGTAACAGGTACTGCGCTGAAAGGCCCCGCCGGAATCTCCGACGGGGCCTTTTTTCATGGTTCAAGGTAACCAAAGACTCTCCCGAAGCAAGTTGCATTCGTTCCTGTAGAGGCGGGTTGAGTCGTTGAGTCGCAGCCTGTTCCGTCCTCAGCCACTAGAGGATCATCCCCTCCCGCCGAGCGGCCCGGGCGAAGCGGACCCGCCCCGCAAGTACTCCCCCCAATCCGAGACAGATTATGAGCAGCGCGGCACCGCCATGCTCGACGGCGAGAATCACCGGGGCCAGCAGGAGCCGGGTCACGCCGCGCAAAAGCGCGTGCCGGGCGATCAGGTCGGCTATCGGCGGACTCACCCGGTAATAGAGCGCCACGAAGAGGCGGCCCGGCGCGTTGGTCAACAGGTAGCGGTCCCGGAAGGCGCGCAGCAGCGCCACCTTCGGGTGCAGGTAGCTGCCGTAGGCGGCGGTGGCGATGAAGCAGCCGCTCTTTGAGCTGGAGGAGGCTGCCGCGGGGGTGCTGGCCGCTGCGGCGACCGGTAGCGGAGCCAGGACGGCGCTCACCGCGGCTGCCGCGCCCCCGGCCCCCAGCGCGACGCTCTCGGACGCCGGCATGCTGCTTGCGTTACGCCACCACTGGCCGACATAACCGGTGGAACCGGCATTGAAATTGACCTGGTAACTCCCGGCGGGAAGCCCCCTGAGCTGGTAGCTGCCGTCCGAGCCGGTGACGCTGCTCGCGCTGAAACTGCTCTCGGCATGGTAGGCGATGACCAGGACTCCGGCGATTCCGCTGCCGGCCTGGCTGGTGACGGCGCCGGAGATGCTGGCGCCACCCTGCAGCACCGCTGCGGGAGCCGCCACATTCCCGGACGCCACCTGAACCGGATCGGCAGCCGACCGGCTGGCCTCGTTGGAGCTATACTGGCTCAGGTAACCCTGGGCTTCCCCGTGGTAACCGATCTTGTAGCTGCCGGCGGGGAGGTTGGCGACGCTGTACCTGCCGAGCGCGTCGCTCAGGGTGCTGCGCAGCAAGGCGCCGGAGCCCGCGTCGTACACCGAGACCAGGACGCCGGCGATGCCGGCGCTGCTGCCGTCCTGCACCGTGCCCGAGATGCTCCCGGCGGCCGGCGTAAAGCTGCCGCCGTCCGTGCTGAAGCTCACCCTGACACCATTGACCGCACTGCCGTTACTGACCTGGAGCAGCAGCTCCGCGGTCTGGGGCGTCCCGAAGCCGGGAACCGTCAAGGTACTCGAGGCCCGGTCCAGCGGATACACGTTCAGTGTGCCGTCAGTCCCCTTCTTGAAGGCCACGGCATCGATTCCGGCTGACAGGGGCGGGAATACCAGCCTGAGGTCGGCAGGGGCGCTATCGGAGGGGAGGAACCGGTAGTAGGCGAAGGCGTAAGGGGAGAGCGCCGTGGTCGAAGCGGAGCCGAGCGCGGCACTGACGGGATAACTCGAGAAGGTGGCAACGGAGCCGACCGCCGGGATGCGCTTCAGGTCGCCGACATGGGTCTGCCAGTCCCTCAGGTAGAGGTTTTTGGCCAGACCGAACAGTTCGTTGCCAATCGAGCTGCCCCGGGCGCCGAGGGCGGCATCGATCACCGGAAGCATCGGGATGTCGGAGCCGTCGCTCGGGGCGGCGATGCTCGCCAACCGGGTCCAGACCTCCTTGATCAGCGAGGCCGAGTACCCTTCGGCGAGGTAGCGGTTGAAGATCCAGCGGCCGTACTCGGAAGCACCGTCGATCGGCGCGTTGATGGCGATCCGCCCCATGCTGCTCAAGTAGCTCGGCAGATAGCTGTAGAGCTGGTTCACCGAGTCGTAGACCTCGTCCTCCATCCAGGTGGCGGTCATCTCGGCGTACCAGAATTCGAAGTAGTAGTTGTAGCCGTACTGGATGGCGTGGTTGAACTCGTGCGCGGCGGTGACCGAGAGGCTCTGCACCGGGTAGAAGAAGCCGTTCGGGGTCTGCTCGAACATCGGGTCGCTGAAGGACTTGTCTATCTCTATGTAGCTCGCAACCGAGGTGACCGGCGGGGTCGGGATCCCGTCATCCGAGGTGAACCCGTAGGCGCCCTGCAGGGTAAGGTCTTCGAGGTAGACGTCGTAGCGGTCGACCGGAGGCGCCTGAAACCCCATGGTGCCGACTTCAACGCTGTAGACGTGATCAAAGACCGCGGCGACGGTCTCCACCCAGTCCGGGACCCCGTTGCCGTCGGCGTCCGTCAGGTCCGGAGCGTCCGGACCCGAGGTCGCATAATGGATGCTGAAATGCCCGCCCGGGGAGGGATAGCTGGCCGGCCGGTTCAGGGCAGGCCGCGACACGAACTTGGCCAGGACCTGCCGCGTGGTCGGCTCGAGCTGCTTCCAGTCGCGCTTCAGACTGCGGTGCAGCGGGGTCAGGCAGCGGTCGGCCTGCACCGGCACGGGGGCACTCACCCCGGCGACCCCGGTCAAAACCTGGACTGACTTGGCTTTCGGGGCAAAGCGTGCCAGGTAATAATCGTCCAGGCTCCCGGCCCAAACCAGCGAGGGTGCCAGGAGCACCAGTAAGCCAAAGGCACGCATCAGATAATTCGCCACTAATCCACCATCCTTTTGCCGCCCCGGATAAAGGCCAGGGCAGTTTTTCCCGGTTCAACGACAACCTGCTTGCTGAAGTTGAACAGCTTGAACTGATAACTCCCCGGAGGGAGCGCGAGAATGAGGTAACCGCGGGCATCGCTGCGTCCCGCCAGGACCAGACCGCCCCCGCGCACGCTGACCGCGACGCCCGCCATCGGTGCGACGGCACCGTGGCTCTTCAGCTTCCCGCCCGCACTCTGCCGGTAACAGAGCAGGGCGACGGCGCCCGTGCCGGCCGGAAGCGGGTCCTCGCGCGCCGCCTCCCCGGCGGAGTCCGGTAGCATGCCGTCGCGCACCAGCAGGGCGCCCGGCGCGCTGGACTCCCTAAACGCCGTGCCGTCGAAGAGCAACGACATTGCCCCTGGGCTTCCCGCCCAGGCGGGCGAGACGCAGAGCAAAACCATCAGTAGCGCCGCGTAGATAAATAGCCGCATGGCAGCTTCTCCCGTGGGATTCCCGGCCTTTTAGCTGCAGCGACACACGTCAAGATCATGACAGCCACAGCGCCGGCCCGGTCAAAAAAACAGTAAAATGTGCTGGCATAAGAGCCAAGCGATACGACATAGAAAGTCATAGCATTGGGTGTCAGGTTGGCTGAGCCTGCCAGCTAAGTTGGTAACCCTGGCACAGCCAGCACCTTACTGGCTTAGCGTATGCTGGTCTGACAGGCATATCGATCCTGCAGCAACGCTGTTAGAATAAATTCATCGGGAATTTTCTGTCGTATCTGGTCGAAAAGGGCCCGATCAGATAAAGTGCTTAGACAGCAATTGATGTGCCAGAGATATAAGCTGAGCTGAAATCCGCTGGCAGCATGGCACAGCCCACAGTGGAATGCAAAACCAAAAAAAAGGGAGCCCCGTGAGGCCCCCCCTTTTTCCCGTTGCGGTTATTTTCACAGCGGCTCGATGTCGCGCTCCGCCGCGAAGTGGAGCCGGTTCAAGGCGTCGATGTAGGCCTTCGCAGAGGCCTCGATGATGTCGGTCGAAGAACCGCGACCAATCACCACGCGCTCGCCCTGCCCGATGCGGACGGTGACCTCGCCCAGCGCGTCGGTGCCGCCGGTGACGGAGCCGACGTTGTACTGGACCAGCCGCGCGTCGGTCTTGGTGATCTTCTTGATCGCCTTGAGGGTCGCGTCGACCGGGCCGTCGCCGAGTTCCGCCGTGCGCAGCTGCTCGCCGTCGATCTCCATCTGCACGGTCGCGGTGGCGACGGCGAAGGAACCGCAGGTCACGGTGATGTGGGAGAGCTTGTACTTCTCGTTCACCCGCATGACCTCGTCAGCGACGATAGCGTCCAGGTCCTCGTCGAACACCTCCTTCTTCAGGTCGGCGAGCGCCTTGAAGCGGGTGAACGCCTTGTTCAGGTTGTCGTCGTCCAGCTCGTAGCCCAGCTCCTCCAGCCGTTTCTTGAAGGCGTGGCGGCCCGAATGCTTGCCGAGCACCAGGGCGCTCGCCTTGAGGCCCACCGACTCCGGCGTCATGATCTCGTAGGTCGACTTGTCCATCATCATGCCGTGCTGGTGGATGCCCGCCTCGTGGGCGAAGGCGTTGGCGCCGACAATCGCCTTGTTCTGCTGCACCACGATGCCGGTGACGGTGGTCAAAAGCCGGCTGGCCGGGGTGATCTGCTCGGTCACCACGTTGGTCTTGAAGGGGAGGATGTCGCCGCGCGTCCTGATCGCCATGACGAACTCTTCCAGGGAGCAGTTGCCGGCCCGCTCGCCGATCCCGTTGATGGTGCACTCCACCTGCCCCGCCCCCGCCTGCACGGCGGCGATGGAGTTGGCGACCGAGAGCCCCAGGTCGTTGTGGCAGTGCACCGAGATGACCGCGTCCTCGATGTTGCGCACGTTGTCCTTCAGGTACTTGATGATGTTGAAGTACTCGAACGGGATGGTGTAGCCGACCGTGTCAGGGATGTTCACGACGGTGGCGCCCGCGTCGATGACGGCGGCGACCACCTCGCCCAGAAACTTGAGGTCGGTGCGCACGGCGTCCTCGCAGGAGAACTCGACGTTTTTCGTGTAGGAGCGCGCCCGTTTCACCCCGGCGACCGCGGCGGCGAGCACCTCGGAGGAGGTCATCTTCAGCTTGTACTTCATGTGAATCTCGGAGGTGGCGATGAAGGTGTGGATGCGGCCGCGCTCCTCCGCGTACTGCAGCGCCTCCCAGGCGCGGTCGATGTCCTTGAAGCCGGAGCGGCACAGGCCGGCGATCTCGGGTCCCTTGATGGTCTGGGCGATCTTTTTCACCGCCTCGAAATCACCCTCGGAGGCGATCGGAAACCCGGCCTCGATGACGTCCACGTTGAGCTTTTGCAGCTGCTTGGCGAGGCGCAGTTTCTCCTCGATGTTCATGCTGGCGCCCGGGGACTGCTCCCCGTCTCTGAGTGTGGTGTCGAAGATCTTGATGGTCCTTGGTTCCGTGTTTTTCACGTGCGCTCCCCCTTGTTCGAATGGTTAAGCCTGCCCGGGCTCCTTAACAGAGCCAACCGGGATTTTTAATTATTCCAGAGATTCCGGAAAAAGCCAGTGTCTGCCGACATTTGGCGCCGCGCCCGGAGTGCCCGGGACGCGGGCAGCGAAAAAAAGAAAAAGCCTCCGCCCCAGCAAGGGGCGAAGGCTTCGAAAGCTTCCGCGGTACCACCCTCTTTCATCCGCCTTCCGGCGAACCTCAAAAACCCTTTACGCGGGCTGACGTCCGCAGCTACTACCGGTTTGCGCGGCGCAACCGTCCTGCCGGGGGGCGAGGACAACTGACACTACAATCGCGAAACCGATGCTCACCGCGGCGGCTCAAAGGCGAGTTCACCTTGCTTCCTCACCGGTTTGCACCAAGCACCGGCTCTCTGTAGGGGAAGGGAAAGGTTACTACTCCTCATCACTGCCTTTATCGACTGCGCCTGATAATAGAAAAAACCCTCGACGCATGTCAAGGGTTTTTCTCTGCCAGTGGATTATTTCCGGTCCAGGTCTTAAGTCCTTCATTCCCGTTCAACAACTTAGAACGTAGAACATAGAACAGTCTCTGTGCCGCTAGGACTGCTTCTTCATCTCCTCGCGCCCCTTGTGCAGCGCCTTTTCCAGCCTGCGGCGCCGCGGCCAGGTCATGACGAAGCCGACCGGCCCGGAGAGGATGTAGCAGATGAAAATGGTGAACAGCATGACGTACGGCTCAGCCGCGATGACGATCAAGAGCAGGATCGCCAGCACCAGGAAGGCGAAGGGCTGCCGCTTGATGAATCCCGGGTCCTTGAAGGAGTTGTAGCGCACGTTGGAAACCATCAGGAGCGCCAGGAAGTAAATCAGGACCAGGATCGCCAGCTTGATGTAGGAACTGGGCCATCCCATGTAGTAGAAGAGGAGCACCGTCGCGGACACCATACTGGCGGCGGCGGGGGTCGGCAGTCCTACGAAGCGCTTGCTCTCGACCGTCTCCACCTGAACGTTGAAGCGGGCCAGCCGGAGCGCAGCACAGGCAAGGAACAGGAAGCCGGCGAGCCAGCCCAGCCTGCCGAACGGCTTGAGTGCCCAGCAATACATCAAAAGACCGGGGGCCGCGCCGAAGGAGACCACGTCGGCCAGGGAATCGAACTCGACCCCGAACTTGCTCGCGGTCCCGGTGAGCCGCGCCACCTTGCCGTCCAGTCCGTCGAAGATGGACGAGGCGAGGATCCAGAGGGCAGCCGTCTTGTAGTCGCCGTTCACGGTGGAGACCATGCAGTAGAAACCTGCGAAGAGACTCCCCGCGGTGAAGAGGTTCGGGAGGATGTAAATCCCCTTGCGCATCCCTTCCCTTTCTATGCGCACCTTTTCCTCGCTCACGGCAGTAACCCCAGCACGGTTTCGCCGGCGCTGGTTTTCTGGCCCATGGCGACCTGCACCTTGCTCCCCAGGGGAAGATAGACGTCCAGCCTGGAGCCAAAACGGATCAGGCCGTAGCGGCGCCCGCGGGTCAGCAGATCGCCCACCTTGGCGTAGCAGATGATGCGCCTGGCGATGAGCCCCGCCACCTGCACCACGACGAGCTTCTGGCCGGGAGCGGCCTCGAGGACCAGCCCCTGCTGCTCGTTCTCGAAGGTGGCGCGCTCGTCCCGCACGTCGTAGAACTTACCCTTGGTGTAGAAGCTGTCCAGCACCTTACCGGTAATCGGGGCCCGGTTCACATGGACGTTGAAGACCGACATGAAGATGCTGATCTTCTCCATCTCGGTCGAGGTGTGCGGCTCGACCACCCGGCCGGAGAAGATGACGACGCCGTCGGCAGGCGCGATCACCGTGTTCTCGTTGGTCGGGGTGCTGCGCTCGGGATTTCTGAAGAAGAAGACGATGAAAATGGTGAGCAGTTGGAAGAGCCCCGCCGGGGCGAAGAAGCCGGGATGCAGGTACATCCCGAGCAGCGTGAACACGGCTGCCAGGGCGAGGGCTCCGAATATGAAGGGGTACCCCTCAAAGGCGATCGGGGTATTCGTGTTGCGCATCTGGTTACCTCTTAAAAGTGTCGGTCAATACATCAGCGCAAGCCGGTGTGGTCCCGGCAGTGCCGCTAAAAACTCCCTCCCACTGCAGGGAAGTGCTGGAAGCGCCGGGAAATCACTGGCAGCTTCACCAATTCTGCCGCCTCACTTCGGTGCAGGGAGGGGCAGCTTGCGAGCAGGTGGACTTACTCAGGGAGACAGCAAAGAGGCCGAAAACGGGCTTCTTCGCTTCAACGGGCGATTATAGCTCGAAAACGGCCTCTCATGCAATGTTAGATTTCCTCGCAGCCGACTATCCCTTCCAGCCCTTGGCGCCGCGCCCGATAACGACCGGACCGGTGCTCACCAGTTCCTTGAGCCCGAGCGGGCGCAAGAGTTCCACCATGGCGCTCACCTTCGCCGGGGTTCCGGTCGCCTCCAGGGTGTAGGACCTCGGCGTCACGTCGATGACCTTGGCGCGGAAGATGTCCGCGATGCGCAGCACTTCGGCCCGGCTTTCGTCCTCGGCCGAAACCTTGACCAGGACCATTTCGCGCTCAATGGCGTTTTCCGGCTCGAAGTCGATGACCTTGATCACGTCGATCAGCTTGTTGAGCTGCTTGGTGATCTGCTCGATGATCTGCTCGTCTCCGCGAGTCACCACGGTGATGCGCGACAGCGACTCATCGTTGGTGGGCGCGACGGTGAGCGAGTCGATGTTGAAGCCGCGTCCGGAAAAGAGCCCGACGACGCGGGACAGCACGCCGAATTCGTTCTCGACGAGGACTGCTATGGTATGTCTCATAAAACCCTCCGAGGCAATTGATCAATTGACAATGAAAGACAGATGTTAAAGAGGCCGGCGCCGCAACGTCACGGCACCGCCAAATGTTCTGAGTTACGTCTCAACGACTTAACGACTCGACGACTCAACGACTTAACGACTCGACGCCTCACCGCTCTACGACATCAGCACCATCTCGGTGAGGGAGGCGCCGGCCGGGACCATCGGCAGCACCTTCTCTTCGCGGGCGACCTTGAACTCCATCAGGACCGGGCCGGGAGTGGCGAATCCCTTCTTGATGACGTCGTCCACCTCGTCAACCTTGGTGGCCAGCAGGCCTACCGCACCGAACGCCTCGGCGAGCTTCACGAAGTCGATCGGCAGTTCCATGCAGGTCGCGGAGTAGCGCTTGTCGAAGAAGAGCTCCTGCCACTGGCGCACCATGCCGAGGAAGTTGTTGTTGAGGATGATGATCTTCACGTTGAGCCGGTTCTGCACGATGGTCGCCATCTCCTGCAGGTTCATCTGGAAGCCGCCGTCGCCGCAGACCACCATGACCTGGCGGTCCGGGAAGGCAGCCTGGGCGCCCATGGCGGCCGGCAGGCCGTACCCCATGGTCCCCAATCCGCCGGAGGAGAGCAGGGTCCGGGGACGGGTGAACCCGAAGAACTGGGCGACCCACATCTGGTGCTGGCCCACGTCCGTCGCCATGATGGCGTCCGGGTCGGAAAGGGCGCGCAGCCTCTCGATCACGTACTGCGGCTTGATGGTCGAGGTGTTCTGCTGGTAGGCCATGGGATGCTTGGCCTTCCAACCGTCGATCTCGGCGATCCAGGGGACGATCGCACCCCGGGACGCGACGATCTCCGCCTCGCGCTCATCGGTGACCTTGAGCATGCGCAGCAGCACCTCGCGGACGTCGCCCACGATCGGCAGGTCCACGCGGACATTCTTCTTGATGGAGGTCGGGTCGACGTCGATATGTATGATCTTCGCGTGCGGCGCGAAGGTGGCGAGCTTTCCGGTTACCCTGTCGTCAAATCGCGCGGCGACGGCGATCAGGACGTCGCTGTTGGAAACCGCCATGTTCGCGCTGTAGTGCCCGTGCATGCCGAGCAGACCAAGAGACAGAGGGTCGTTCTCCGGGAAGGAGCCGAGCCCCATGAGCGTCGTGGTGACCGGGATGCCGAGCCGCTTGGCGAGCGAGGTCAGTCCCTCTGCCGCATTAGCGAGAATGACGCCGCCGCCCACGTAGATGACCGGCTTCTTCGCCTGCAGGATCATGGCGACCGCCTTCTCCACCTGCTTGGGGTGCCCCTCGACGGTCGGTTTGTAGCCGCGGATCTCGACCGTTTCCGGGTAGAAGAACTCGGCCTGCGCCACCTGCACGTCCTTGGGTAGGTCGACCAGGACCGGACCGGGGCGTCCGGTGCGCGCGATGTAGAAGGCCTTCTTCATGATGAGCGCCAGGTCCTTCACGTCCCTGACCAGGAAGTTGTGTTTGGTGCAGGGGCGGGTGATGCCGATGATGTCCGCTTCCTGGAAGGCGTCGTTGCCGATCAGCGCCGTCGGGACCTGGCCGGTGATGATGACCATCGGGATGGAGTCCATGTAGGCGGTCGCAATGCCGGTGATGGTGTTAGTGGCGCCGGGTCCCGAGGTGGCGATCGCCACGCCGACCTTGCCCGTAGCCCGCGCGAAGCCGTCGGCCGCGTGGACCCCGGCCTGCTCGTGGCGCGGCAGAATGTGTCTGATCTCCTTGAAGGAGAACAGCTCGTCATACAGGTTGATGACGGTTCCCCCGGGGTAGCCGAAGATGGTGTCGACCCCTTCCGCTTTCAGACACTCCAAAAGTATGCGTGCACCGTTCATTTTCATAAGTCCTCCGATAAAGGAACCACAATGTAGTAAGCCAGGTTCTAAGCAACGATCGGTCGAATCCGACCCATCGGTCTGATTAACAATCGGTCGGATCGGACCGATGATCAAGCGCCAAGGCAAACAGCTTTTAGTCCGCCGTGGTGATCGCGCCGGTGTGTGCGGAGGTGACGACCTTCGCGTAACGCGCCAGCCACCCTTTTTTGATCTTCGGCTCCGGCGCGACCCAGCGGCTGCGCCGCTCGGCGAGCACCTCCTCGCTGACCATGAGCTTCAGCGAGCGCGCAGGGATGTCGAGCTCGATCGCGTCGCCGTCCTCAACCAGCGCGATCGGTCCACCCACCGCAGCCTCGGGCGAGATGTGCCCGATGCAGGGCCCGCGGGTGCCGCCGGAGAAGCGGCCGTCCGTGATGAGAGCCACCGAATCGCCCAGGCCGAGCCCCATGAGGGCCGCGGTCGGCGCCAGCATCTCGCGCATGCCGGGGCCGCCCTTGGGTCCTTCGTAACGGATGACGACCACGTCGCCGCCCTTGACGACCCCGCCCATCATCGCCGCCATGGCGCGCTCCTCCGAATCGAAGCAGCGCGCGGTCCCGGTGAACTTCATCATGGCGTCGGAGACGCCGGACTGCTTCACCACGGCGCCCATCGGCGCGATGTTGCCGAACAGGACCGCGATGCCCCCTTCCTTCTTGACCGGGTTGGAAAGCGGATGGATGACGTCATCGTCCACCCCCTGCAGCGAAGCCGCCAGCTGGTGCGTGGTGAGCCCGAAGACGGTCGGGCAGTCGATGATCTTGTCTCCCAGCTGCTTCAGGACGCCGGCGACGCCGCCCGCCGCATCGAGGTCCTCCATGAAGTGCTCGCCGGCCGGGTTCATGGAGGCGATCTGTGGGGTCTCCTTGGAGAGCACGTCGAAGGTCGCCAGCGGCAGCTCCACCTCAGCCTCGTGGGCGATGGCGAGCAGATGCAGCACGGTGTTGGAGGAACCGCCCAGGGCGAGGTCGACCCTGATGGCGTTCTCGAAGGCAGCGCGCGTCATGATGGAGCGCGGGGTGATGTTCTCGTGCACCATGGAAACGATGCGCTCGCCGGAGGCGAAGGCGATACGCCGCTTCAGCGCCGAAACGGCGAGCGCGGTGCCGCAGCGCGGCAGGCTCATGCCGAGCGTCTCGGTCAAAATCGCCATGGTGTTGGCGGTGAAGAGTCCCTGGCAGGAGCCCATGCCGGGACAGGCGTTCTCCTCGCAGCGGGCCAGTTCCTTGTCGTCGATGACGCCCGCCTTGTAGCGCGCCATCGCCTCGAAGGTGTCGGTGACGAAGGAGTACTTGCGCCCGGCGTCGCCGCGGCCGCTCATCATGGGACCCGCGGTCACCACGATGCAGGGGATGTCGAGACGCGCCGCGGCCATCAGCATGCCGGGGGTGATCTTGTCGCAGTTGGTGAGCAGCACCAGGCCGTCCAGGCGGTGCGCCTCCGCGACCGACTCGACCATGTCCGCGATCAATTCGCGGGTAGGGAGCGAATAGTGCATCCCCTTGTGCCCCATGGAGATACCGTCGCAGACCCCGGGGATGCCGAAGAAGAAGGAATAGCCGCCGCCGGTGTGCACGCCCTTCTCGATGAAGCGCTCCAGGTCCCTCATGCCGACGTGGCCCGGGATCAGGTCCGTGAAACTGGTGGCGATGCCGATAAAAGGCTTGCCCATCTCGCTTTGCGGCAGGCCGGTTCCCTTGAGAAGCGCCCGGTGCGGGGTGCGCTCCAACCCTTGAGTAATAGTATCGCTACGCATATAGTCCCCTTGCGCCGGCTTGCGGCCTGTTTGAGGCCGGCAAACCGGTAGTTGGTCAGGTTAAAAGCATTGTGTTTCGGGGTGGTTATAGAAATTAACGTGAAGGAACAACATAATACATTAAGGGGAAGCTGTCAACAGGCGAGTAAAACGGTGTTAATTCTTTTTGGGGTCAGGCGGCTTCCCGTCGGCGCTTGGCCAGTTCCGCTTCGGAGGCGCGCAGGTAGGTGGGGTTCAGCAGTGCCAGGGGGATAAATTCCCCTGCCAGGGCGGCCTGCAGGGCGATGACGGCCCCCGCCCCGGCCCGCGGCAGGTGGGCGTGCCAGGGTGGGAAGAGCGCGAGTTCGCCCAGGGTGCTCTGGATCAGGTCGCGGTAGCGCAGGGCCCCTTCGCCGACGAAGAGGGTCGGCGTGTTTATGCCGGAAAGGAACTGCTCAGGGGCCAGGACGGCGTCGTCACGCAGCGCTTGCGGCAGCGCGCCGGTGCGGTACAGGCCGGCGTAGACCTCTTTTTTCCGGGCGTCGAACAGCGGGGCCACCTGGGCCGAGGCAAAAGGGAGGTTCATGGCGAGCATGGCGAGCGAGGAGAAGCCGAGCGCCGGCTTGCCGGTGGCGAGGCAAAGCCCCTTGATCGTGGCGATGCCGACCCGGACCCCGGTGAAGGAGCCGGGCCCCAAGGAGACGGCGCAGGCGTCGAGGGCATCGGGAGTCAGGCCGGCGGCTGCCAGCAGCCCGGCGACCGCATCCAGCAGCCTTCCGGAGCAGCAGCGGTCCTCGCCGAGCAGGCATTCCCCGAGCAGGGCAGTACCGTCGCTCAGGGCCACCGAAGAGCAGTTGCTGGAGGTGTCAATGGTCAGTATTTTCAAGATGGTATCCGATTCCCTTGCCAAAGGAGATGAGCAGCACCGCTAAGTCCCCCTTTGCCCAAGCTGGATCCAGGGGAGTTTAGCTCAAGCGGGCGAATGATGCTGCGCCCCTGCGAAACCTGTGCCGAGATCAATCGATTCAGGCCTTCCCCATGAGCATGCGCGCGATGTCGTTGTAGAAGGCGAGCATCATGAGGCTTACCAGGAGCACCAGGCCGACCTGCTGGGCGATCTCGCGGGCCTTCCGGTTGACCGGCCTGCCGATGACGAGCTCGATGACGAAGAAGGCGAGGTGGCCGCCGTCCAGAATCGGCACGGGCAGCAGGTTCAGCACGCCCAGGTTCACCGACAGCAGCGCCACGAAGGCAAGGAAGTTCACCCCGCCCGCCGCCGCCTGCTGGCCGGCCATCTTCACGATCATGATCGGGCCGCCGATGTTGTCCAGAGGGATGGCACGCTCGACCAGCTTGACCATGGAGAGCACGGTCAGCTTGATGACGCTCCAACACTGGGCGCTTCCCCTCTGGATCGCCTCGCCGGGGGGATAATGGTCGATGACCGATTCACCCGCGGCCACGACGCCGACGATCGGCTGGGTCACGGTGTCGCCCAGCAGATTCTTGGAGGTGCGGCTCTCGGGGACCATGGTGAACTTCATGGTCGCCTGACCGCGCTGCACCTGGATCTCCAGCGGGGCGAGCTTCCCCTGCGCGATGATCTTGGCGAAATCCTCCCAGCGGTTAACCTGCTTGCCGTTCACCGCGGTCACCACGTCGCCGGACATCAACCCGGCGCGGGCGGCGGGTTTGCCGGGCATGACCTCGCCCACTTTCGTGGTGACCGAGGGGACGCCGGACAGGAAGATGACGATGAAGATGACGTAGGCGAACAGCAGGTTGAACACCGGTCCCGCCGCGACGATGGCGATCCTCTTGATGGGAGCCTTTTCCGCGAAGGAGAGCGCTCTTTGCTCCTCGGTGACCTCGGCGTCGTCCCCTTCCCCGACCATCTTCACGTAGCCGCCCAGCGGCAGGGCGGAGAGCAGGTATTCAGTCTCGCCGATCTTCTTGCCGAAAAGCTTGGGGCCGAAGCCGAGTGAAAACTTCTCCACACCGACGCCGAAGCTCTTGGCGAAGATGAAGTGCCCCAGTTCATGGATGAATATCAGAGCCCCAAGGGCGATAATCGCGAACAGTATACTCATAAGCTGGCCTCTCTTCTGTTCAGCTGGAAACGGCTCGGGGCTGCGGGTCTGTTCCTGCCTGCTCCAAGCGCCAGCCCCACCGACTCCCCTGCTTCCTTGCCCTCTATCCTACCACATTTGGTGATTGTAGCGGTACCGACCGGCGCCGAGAGGAATCCGGGACGAAAGCCAGCCGCCAGTGGTCTCGTCGGCAGTTCGGAACACCCCGTTACGAGGGAGCCCCGACCTTGAGAATTTCCCGCGCCGTCCTTCTGCCCCAGCGGTCCGCTTCCAGGACCTCCTCGATGGAGTTGAGCGCGTGGGAGTCGTGCAGGTCCATAACCCGCTCGATGGACTCGGCAATTGCCATGAAGCTTATCCTGCCGCCCAGGAAGGCCTCGACGGCGATCTCGTTGGCGGCGTTCATCACCGCCGGCATGCTCTCCCCCGCCTGCGCCGCGCGGTAGGCGAGCTTTAGCGCGGGGAAACGCTCCAGGTCCGGGTTGAAGAAGGTGAGTCCCGACAGGGTCGTGAGGTCGAGCGGCTTCACCCCTGAGGGGATGCGGGCCGGATAGGTCAGGGCGTAGGCGATGGGACCCTTCATGTCGGGCACCCCGAGCTGCGCCATGACGGAGCCGTCCAGGTACTCCACCATGGAGTGGATGATGCTCTGGGGATGCACGTTCACCGCGATGCGCTCGACCGGGATATCGAAGAGCCAGCGCGCCTCGATGACCTCGAGCCCCTTGTTCATCATGGTGGCGGAGTCGACCGTGATCTTTCTCCCCATGCTCCAGTTGGGATGGTTCAGGGCGTCGGTGACGGTGGCGCTCGCCAGGCGCTCCCGGCTCCAGTTCAGGAACGGGCCGCCCGAGGCGGTCAGGATGACCCGGGCGATGTCCTGGTTGCGGTGTCCCACCATGGACTGGAACACGGCGCAGTGTTCGCTGTCCACCGGATAGAGCTTCACGCCGTGCTCGCGCACCATGTCCATGATCAGGTGCCCGGCGGTCACCAGGGTCTCCTTGTTGGCCAGCGCCACGTCCTTGCCGGCCATGACCGCGGCCGCGGTCGGCACCAGCCCGGCCGCGCCGACGATGGCGGCCACCACCATGGTGCTCTCGGAGGCGGTCGCCGCGGCGATCATCCCCTCGACGCCGTGCAGGATCTCGGGTTTTTTCCCGGTCAGCATTCGCTTCAGGGTGCGGGCGCTTTCCTCGCTCAGCACCGAGACGAGGTCGGGGGCATAGGTCTCGATCTGGCTTTTCAGGAGTTCCAGATTGGCCCCGGCGGTGAGCGCTACCACCCGGAACATGTCGGGCTGTGCCGAGACCACATCCAGAGTGCTTACTCCGATGGATCCGGTCGAGCCGAGAATGGTGAGCTTTTTCATAACACCTCTGGGATAGCTGCCAGGTTAGCGCAGCAGAAAGTATGCATAATAATAGGCCACGGGACCCGCGAAGAGCAGGCTGTCCAGCCGGTCCAATATCCCGCCGTGCCCGGGGAAGATCGTGCCGGAGTCCTTCACGCCACAACTTCTCTTGATGAGCGACTCGAAGAGGTCACCCAGCTGTCCGACCACTCCCAGCAAAAGCGCGGTCGCGACGCAGTCAAAGGCGGTCAACTCGGGGAAGAAGAGCGCCCTGGAGACGAACGCCCCGACGATGCTTCCGGCGAGCCCGCCCAGGGAACCTTCCACGCTCTTCTTGGGGCTTACCGCGGGATAGATCTTGGTCTTGCCGAAGTTGGAGCCGACATAGTAAGCGGCGGAATCGCCGCTCATGACGATGACCATGATCAGGAAGAGCCAGGGCACGCCGTGCGGCAGCATTCGGATCATGACCAGGTGGGAAAGCAAAAGCGGCACGTAGAGAAACCCCATCAGCACCAGGGCGGCTTCCGCCGCGGCCAGCCGGATTTCCTGAAGCCGGAAGAGAGCGATCAGGGAGAAGGAGAGAACCAGCAGGGTGAGCGCCATGAGCGGGAACACCGGGTTATCGGCGAACACGGTGAAAAGCGCGCTGGCGCCCAGCAGGGCTGCAAGCCTCCCCTCGCCCCTGCGCTTGGGCAGGGCCATCCGGTAGAACTCGTCGAGCCCGAGGAGCGCCACCAGGAACATGAAGAGGGAAAACTGGAACGCCGATGCCTTCATGGTGAACAAAATGAGAAGGGGCAACAGCACCGCAGCGGTTATTAGTCGTTGAATATCGCACTCCTATCAAGCGAAGGTCAAGTCACTCTGATGCAGATTAGACGTGGCGCAGGCAAATACGGGAAAACTTCCCCCTCCCTGACCCTCCCCCTTCCGGGAGAGGGAACGCAGCGGCTCTTCCCCTCAGAGAAAGCAACACTGGGGGCGGCTGGCCTTCACATTCGGAGGACGCTGGGGTGGCCGGAGCGCCCAGTCCGGGAAAGGAAGCACCCGCCGGGCTAGGCCTCTTCGTTGCGGAGCTGGTCGCTGGTCATGCCGAACCTGCGCTCCCTGGACTGATATTCCCGAAAGGCCCGGGCCAGCTCGTTGCGGTCGAAGTCGGGCCAGTTGACCTCGGTGAAATAGAGCTCAGCGTAGGCGAGCTGCCAGAGCAGGAAGTTACTGATACGCATCTCCCCGCTGGTCCTGATCAGCAGGTCCGGGTCGGGAATCCCCGCGGTGAAAAGCCGCCCGGAGAAGATCTGCTCGTCGATCGCCTCCGGGTCGAGGTGGCCTGCTGCGGCGTCCATCGCCAGACGCTTGGCCGCCGAGACGATCTCCTGGCGGCCTCCGTAGGAAAGCGCCAGCGTCAGGAGCATGCCGGAGTTCCCGGCGGTCCGCTCGATGGCATTGTCGATCTCGCGGTTGATATCCACGGGCAGGTCGACCCGGTTGCCGATCACGTTGAAGCGGATGTTGTTCTGCATCATGCGGGCGATTTCGGCACGGATGTACTGCTTCAAAAGCGCCATCAGCGCCTTAACCTCGGTCTTTGGGCGCAGCCAGTTCTCCGCGGAGAACGCGAACAGGGTAAGGTAGCGGATTCCCAGGCGCGAGCACTCCTCGACGATCACCCGGACGGTCTCCACCCCCTTCTGATGACCGACGATCCGGCGCAGCATCCGCTTCTTGGCCCAGCGCCCGTTGCCGTCCATGATGACGGCCAGGTGTGCGGGGAGGTTTTCCGGCTTTAACGTATTCATAGCCACCCTAAAAACAAAAAATCCCCGTCACCAGGGGGTTGCGCGAAAACAGCAGATGCTCCCGCCGCGCGGCGAGGCGTGAGGGGGGAGCATCCCCCCCCACACGGGCCGTTATCAGACCTCCATCACTTCCTTTTCCTTGTGCGCCTGGACCTCGTCGACCTTCGCGACATGGCTGTTGGTGGAGTCCTGCACGTCCTTCTCGGCGCGCTTCAGCTCGTCCTCGGAGATCGACTTGTCCTTCTCCAGTTTCTTCAAGCTGTCGATGGCGTCGCGGCGAATGTTCCTGAGCGCCACCTTGGCGTCCTCGGCATCGCGCTTTAACTGCTTCACGATATCCTTGCGCCTCTCCTCGGTGAGCGGCGGGAGGTTCAGGCGGATCAGCTTGCCGTCGTTGGCCGGGGTGAGTCCCAGGTTGGCGTTCATGATCGCCTTCTCGATGACCTGGATCATCTTGGGCTCCCAGGGCTGGATGGTGATGGTGCGGGGCTCGGGGACCGCGAGGGTCGCCACCTGGCTGATCGGGGAGGGGGTGCCGTAAAAGTCGACCTTCACCTCGTCCAAAAGCGAGGTGCTGGCGCGACCGGTGCGCACCCGCTGGTATTCTTTCCGGAGCGCGTCGATGCTCTTGTCCATGTGGACGTTCATGTCGGCAATAACATCCTTGATCATTGTTTAGACTCCTTTCACGAGGGTGCCGATCCGCTCTCCGCAGACGACCCGGACCACGTTCCCCTCGGTCGTCACGTCGAAGACGATGATCGGTAAGCTGTTATCCATGCAAAGCGAAATCGCGGTGGCGTCCATGACCTGGAGCCCCTTTCTCAGCACTTCGAGATAGTCCAGGGTGCTAAACTTGGTGGCTGTGGGGTCCTTTTTCGGGTCGGCCGAATAGACGCCGTCCACCTTGGTCCCCTTCAGAATCACGTCGGCGCCGATCTCCATAGCCCTCAGGCTCGCAGCGGTGTCCGTGGTGAAGTAGGGGTTGCCGGTTCCCGCGCCGAAGATCACCACCCTCCCCTTCTCCAGGTGCCTGATGGCGCGCCGGCGGATGTAGGGCTCGGCAACCTCGGCCATGGCGATGGCCGACTGGACGCGCGTGTCGACGCCGACCTTCTCCAGGGCGTCCTGCAGGGCGAGCGAGTTGATCATGGTGGCGAGCATCCCCATGTAGTCGGCGCTGGCGCGGTCCATCCCCTTGGAGGACGCAGCCAGGCCGCGGAAGATGTTGCCGCCGCCGATGACGAGCGAGAGCTGCACGCCGAGTTCCACGACCTGCTTCACCTCGCGGGCGATCGCGGTGATGGTGTTCGGGTCGATGCCGTACCCCTGCTCGCCCCCGAGGGCCTCGCCGGAGAGCTTAAGAAGTACTCTTTTGTAGTAGGGTTCTGCCATTGGGTCACCTTAAGTGCGGAAAAGACGTTGAAAGGCGGTTCTACGTGCTACGTTCCACGTTCCAGGCTTACGACGTGTTTGGTTCAATACTTAGAACTTAGAACGTAGCACGTAGAACGGCTTCAACATTTAGGTAAAAAAAAGAGCCGCCCATTCGCATGGCCGGCTCCCTGTGGGAAGTGTTACGCGCCGACCGCCGCGGCGACCTCTGCCGCGAAATCGGTTTCCTTCTTGGCCAGCCCCTCGCCCAGCACGAACTTGGCGAAGCGGCGTACGCTCATGTTCTCGCCGATGGTGGCGATGGTCTCGTTCAGGTAGGTCTGGACCGTCTTGTCCGGATCCTTCACGTAGGGCTGCTCCAGCAGGCAGATGTCGGAGAAGTACTTGTTGATCTGCCCGTCGAGGATCTTCTCGATGATGGCGTCCGGCTTGCCGCTTTCTTTCGCCTTGGCACGGTAGATCTCTTTCTCGCGCTCGATCATTTCGACCGGAACTTCCTCGCGACGCACGAACAGGGGGCTGGCGGCGGCGATGTGCATGCCGATGTCCCTGACGAAGGCCTGGAAGGTTTCGTTCTTGGCGACGAAGTCGGTTTCGCAGTTAACTTCCACCAGGACGCCGATCTTGCCGCCTGCGTGGATATAGGAACCGACGGCCCCTTCGGTTGCCACGCGGCCAGCCTTTTTGGAGGCGGCGGCGAGCCCTTTGGTACGGAGGTAGTCGATCGCCTTCTCGTGATCGCCGCTGGTTTCGGTCAGGGCTCTCTTGCAATCCATCAGGCCTGCGCCGGTTGCTTTTCTCAGTTCGTTTACCATTGCCGCTGTAACGCTCATCATTATCCTCCGCGAGGCGCCCCCCGCCGGGTGACGGGGGTGCCAAATGTCTGGTATATGTATTCGGGCTCTGCTAAAAGCTGGCGCTTACGCTTCGCCGGCTGCCTCTTCCACGACTTCTTCGCCTTCGGCGGAGAACTCTTCTTCGGAACCGGTCTGCAGACGTGCGTTTCTGGCCTGCACGCCGTCGAGCACCGCGTCAGCCATCTTGCTGGTCAAGAGGCGGATCGCGCGGATGGCGTCGTCATTGCCCGGGATGACGTAGTTGATGTCGTCCGGGTCGCAGTTGGTGTCGACGATGGCAACAACCGGGATGCCGAGCTTCTTGGCTTCGGAGACCGCGATCTCCTCGTTCTTGGGGTCGACGACGAACAGCACGCCCGGGACCTTGCCCATTCCCTTGATGCCGCCCAGGGTCTTCTCCAGCTTCTCGCGCTCTTTGCCGAGTTTCAGCTGCTCTTTCTTGGTATATGCCTCGATGGTGCCGTCAGCGTTCATGGCGTCCAGGCGTTTGAGGCGGTCGATGCTCTGCTTTACGGTCGCGAAGTTGGTCAGCATGCCGCCCAGCCAACGGTCGTTTACGTAGTACATGTTGCAGCGCTGCGCCTCTTCGGCGACGGAATCCTGGGCCTGCTTCTTGGTGCCGACGAACAGGACGGTCTCGCCTGCCTGAGCTGCCTCGGTGACGAAGCTGTAAGCGCCCTTGAAGAGCCTGACGGTCTTCTGCAGGTCGATGATGTAGATCCCGTTACGTGCGCCGAAGATGTACGGCTTCATTTTCGGGTTCCATCTCTTGGTCTGGTGGCCGAAATGGACGCCGGCTTCCAGCAGTTCCTTCATGGTGATGTTCGACATGGGTATTTCTCCTTTGGTTTTTTCCCTCCGCCACCAGGGCTGCCGGAACCCGCGCGATGCGGGCACCACCGGCAGTAGATCGGTGGCGTGCGAATTTTAAACAGCAACTTATATAGCACACCATTGCCTGGATGGCAAGGGCATTTCTCCCCGTTTCACGGTGTCCGCGGCGCTGCCGTGCGCTCCTGCGCCAGTCCCCAGAAGGCCCGGACGCTGGGGCGCTGCAGGTTGCGCCGGCTGGAGCACAACCCTACCTCGTAGGGTTCCAGACGCGGGGCGTTGCTTACGACGCTCACCTCGTCGCGAAAGGGGCTCCTTTCCAGCACCAGCTCGGGGACGATGCCGACCCCGCAACCAAGCCGCACCATGGCGATGATCGCCTCGTTGCCGGAGACCTCCGAGCTGATGTTCGGGGTGATGCGGTGCTCCCTGAGCCATTGGTCCAAGCGGCGCCGGGAGAGCCCGGTCTGCGGCAGCACCAGGGGGGCCCGGGACAGATCGAGCCCCTCCTCCGTACCGGCGGCCGCCAGCCCCCCCGGCAGCTTGGGGGCGATGAACAGCAACGGGATGGTGACCATGGGAAGGGTCTCCACTCCGGAGAGCTGCCGTTCGGGAAGCGGGGCCACGGCCAGGTCGATCTCGCCGCTTTGCACCAGGGCCACGGCCTGCTCGGCGGCGCCGGTGCGCAGTTCCAGCTGGACCTCCGGGAAGCTCGCCCGGTAGGATTCCAGCAGCTGGGGCAGCAGGCTGTAGACCGCGGTGATGGAGGCGTAAATGGAGAGCGTCCCGGCGACCGCCTGCTCGTTCCTGGTGGAGGCCCGGAAACTTCTCCACTCCTGGGTGGCCAGGCGCGCATAGGCCCGGAAGCGCTCGCCGGCTGGAGAGAGCGCCACCGTGCGATTGTCGCGCAGGAAGAGCGGCTGCTCCACCTGGTCCTCCAGGCGCTGGATGGTGCGGGTGAGAGCCGAAGGGCTCAGATTGCAGGCTTGACTGGCTCGCCCGAAGTGCAGCAGATCAGCAACGGTCAAAAAGATTTCCAGCTCGCGTATGTCCATGGTGCTCCTAAATAATGGGCGAACACGAGGTTCGCCCCTACAGAAATTATCCTGTCTGGTAGGGGCGAACCTTGTGTTCGCCCGCCTTTCGCCAGCCAAGCATCGTTCCCACGCTCCCGCGTGGGAACGGAAAGCCCCGGACGCTCCGCGTCCAGAACCGGAGGCAACCCTGGCGCATCACGGAAGGAAACTCGGCAGCGAACCGGGACGCGGGAGCGTCCCCTGATGCATTCCCACGCTGGAGCGTGGGAACGATAGCGTTAGGTTCGGCTTCGACGCCATCGCATCGTTCCCACGCTCCCGCGTGGGAACGGAAAGCCCCGGACGCTCCCGCGTCCAGAAACGGAGGCAATCCCGGTGCATCACGGAAGCAACCCGGCAGCGAACCGGGACGCAGGAGCGTCCCCTGATGCATTCCCACGCGGGAGCGTGGGAACGATAAACTTTGGATTCGGGCATCTGCCATATTGCGCCCCACGCAACACAATATGCACAATAATTCAATTTACGCAACGCCCAATTCGGTGTAGAGTCTGCAGACTTATTAATCCAGCAACGCATCCAACCTAACATAGAGGAGACACGATCAATGGGACAGAACTACTTCAACACGCTGCCGCTGCGCCGTCAACTGCAGGAACTGGGCACCTGCCGCTTCATGGACGCCTCCGAGTTCACCGGCGGCTGCGACTACGTCAAGGGCAAGAAGATCGTCATCGTCGGCTGCGGCGCCCAGGGCCTCAACCAGGGGCTCAACATGCGCGACAGCGGCCTGGACGTCTCCTACACACTGCGCGACGAAGCGATCGCCCAGAAGCGCCAGTCGTTCCTGAACGCGTCCGGCAACGGCTTCAAGGTCGGCACCTACCAGGAGATGCTCCCCACAGCCGACATCGTCATGAACCTCGCCCCGGACAAGCAGCACACCGGCGTCGTGGCGAGCGTGATCCCGTTCATGAAAGAGGGCGCGATCTTTAGCTACGCGCACGGCTTCAACATCGTCGAGGAAGGGACCCAGATCCGCAAGGACCTGACGGTCATCATGGTGGCCCCCAAGTGCCCCGGCTCCGAGGTGCGCGAGGAATACAAGCGCGGCTTCGGCGTGCCGACCCTGATCGCGGTCCACGGCGAGAACGACCCCAAGGGCGACGGCCTGGAAATCGCCAAGGCGCTTTGCTGCGCGCAGGGCGGCCACCGCGCCGGCGTGCTGGAGTCTTCCTTCGTGGCCGAAGTCAAGTCCGACCTGATGGGCGAGCAGACCATCCTCTGCGGCATGCTGCAGGCAGGCGCGCTGCTTTGCTTCGACAAGATGACCCAAAACGGCATCGGCGCACCCTACGCGGTCAAGCTGATCCAGTACGGCTGGGAAACCATCACCGAGGCCCTGAAGTACGGCGGCATCACCAACATGATGGACCGCCTCTCCAACCCGGCCAAGGTCAAGGCCTTCCAGCTGGCCCACGAGCTGAAGGACATCATGCGCCCGCTCTTCTGGAAGCACATGGACGACATCATGAGCGGCGAGTTCTCCCGCACCATGATGATCGACTGGGCCAACGACGACGTGAACCTGCTGACTTGGCGGGAGCAGACCGGCAACACCGCTTTCGAGAAGACCGACGCGGCCGGCGACATCTCCGAGCAGGAGTACTTCGACAAGGCCATCCTGATGGTCGCCATGGTGAAGGCCGGCGTCGAGCTCGCCTTTGAAACCATGGTCCAGTCGGGCATCGAGCCGGAAAGCGCCTACTACGAGTCGCTGCACGAGACCCCGCTCATCGCCAACACCATCGCCCGCAAGAAACTCTACGAGATGAACCGCATCATCTCCGACACGGCGGAATACGGCTGCTACCTGTTCGCCCACGCCTGCGTGCCGCTTTTGCAGGACTTCATGGCGACGGTCGGCACCGACGTAATCGGCAAGGGGCTGGAACTTAAGGACACCAGCGTCGACAACGCCCTGCTGGTCGCGGTGAACGCCGAAATCCGCAATCACCTGGTCGAAGAAGTCGGCACCGAGCTGCGCGCCGCGATGACCGGCATGAAGAAAATCGTCTAACGTCATAATGAAACGCGACGGACAGGAAAAGGCGCCTTTGGGGCGCCTTTTTTTGTGGGCAAAAGACCTGCTAGGCGTTTCCCGCTGCATCAAGAGGCGGTCGCCCGCCTTTCCTGGCCGCGGGGCTGCTTTCCTGCCGTGGGCGGCGCCGTGTCATATCCCATCTGGCACGGCCACCCCGTGCGTTCCATCTTGACGATGGCAGTGCAAAAGAAGTACAAGGAATAGTTGATTAACCGCCAACGAAGTTTTTGTTTCAGGCAACCCACTCGGAGCAACGCATGCCCACAACCCTCGAAAATCCGGGAACGGTGCTGGTCGTCGAAGACGACCGCAACACCGCGGCCCTGGTGGCAGCCTACCTGGAGCGGGAAGGTTTCTCGACGGTGCTGGTGCACGACGGCGCTGAGGCGGTCGCGGCGGCCGCCGCCGCGCAGCCGGTTTTCGTTATCCTCGACGTCATGCTCCCGAACCTGGACGGCTGGGAGATCTGCCGGGCGCTCCGCGACGCCTCCGATGTCCCGATCCTGATGCTCACCGCCCGGGAGGAGGAGGTGGACCGGGTCGCGGGCCTCGCCATGGGGGCCGACGATTACGTGGTCAAGCCGTTTAGCCCCCGCGAGCTGGTGGAACGCGTGAAGGCGATCCTGCGCCGCAGCAGAAGGGCCGCGCCGGCACCCGCGGCGGTCCTTTGCTGGGACGGCCTGGAACTGGACCCGGAGAAGCGCCGGGTCGCCCGGAACGGTCACCCGGTCACCCTGACCTCATCGGAATTCAAGATCCTCTACGCCCTGATGGCCGCACCGGGGCGGGCCTTTTCCCGGGAGGAGCTGCTGAACCACTGCTACCGCAATGGCGAGGTCGTCATCGACCGGGTCATCGATGTCCATGTCGGGAAGCTGCGGCAAAAGATCGAGGACGATCCGGCCCGGCCCCACTACATCCAGACCGTGCGCGGGCACGGCTACAGGTTCGCCGATGAATCCCTTTAAGTGGCTGCTTAACAAGGCAGCCGGCATGGCCGAAGCCCTGAAAGCGCCGGGGGGGAAGCAGATGAGGCAGCGCCTGCTCTGGAAGCTGCTGATCAGCCACATCATCCCCGTGGTCGCGGTCACCGTCCTGGTGGTCTGGCTCGCCATCGACCGGCTGGCTGCCGATTATTTCAGCGAACTGGTGCAGCGCCACCACGTGGCGCCGGTCGAAGCGCACCGCATGTTCCTGCAGGCGACCCACCGCTACCTGATCTGGGGCACCCTCGCCGCGCTCACCCTGTCGCTTGTGCTGAGCTACGCGCTGATCACCTGGGTGCTGCGCCCGCTGTTCCAGATGACCGCCATCACCCGCCAGGTCGCCGACGGCAATTACTCGGAACGCGTCAATGTCGTGTCGCGCTACGAGGTCGGCCAGCTCGCCAACTCCTTCAACCTCATGGCTGAAAACCTGGAGCGGATCGAGCTCCTAAGAAAGAACATGGTGGCGGACATCTCCCACGAACTGCGCACCCCGCTCACCAACCTGCGCGGCTACCTGGAGGGGCTCTCCGACGCGGTGATCCCCCCTTCCCCGGAGACCTTCCGCATGCTGGAGCAGGAGGTGCTGCGCCTGGTGCACCTGGTGGAGGACCTGCAGCAACTGGCGCGCGCCGACGCCGCCCGGTCCTTCCTGGACCGTCACGAGGTCTCCCTGCACCAGCTGCTGGACCAGATCATGAACCTGTACCTGCCGAACTTCCAGGACAAGGAGATCAAGGTCAGCTGGGAGCTGGAGCCGGGGAGCGACGCCGTGATGGCCGACCCGGACAAGCTGCTGCAGGCGATCCGCAACCTGGCCGACAACGCCTGGAAATACTCGCCGCGCGGAGGCTCCGTCAGGATCTCGACCCAGCGGGACGCCGACTGCATCAGGACCACCTTCGCCAACTCCGGCGCGGGGATCGCCGAGAAGGACCTCCCCTTCCTCTTCGAGCGCTTCTTCCGGGCCGACCGCTCGCGCTCCCGGGACGCCGGCGGCGCCGGCATAGGGCTTGCCATCGTCAAGGAGCTGATCGAGGCCCACGGCGGCAAGGTCGGCGCCGAGAGCAGCCCGCAGGAAACCCGCATCTGGTTCGATCTCCCCGTCTGACTGTTTTCTTTACCAAAACATTACACACAACCGGCACCACTCTGCGCTATAGTTCTATGCGCCAGTCCTACCATGGTCTAATTAGGACCTAAGCCAAGGCAGGCGGCACGACAAGGTGGACTTTCCCCGTGCAAAGCGGGTATCGTAGTAGGGTTTCAGGCCTGCCGCCGCCCCAGGGCGCGCCAGAGGCAGTCGCCGGTGCAGCAATTACAACCTTGAAAGGGAGAGACTGATGAGCAAGATTTTATTTGTCACGGCACCATATCACTGCTGGGGGGTTCAGGTTGTAGGGAACTGGCCGCCGCTGCACCTGGCGTATCTCGCCGGCGCCGCCATTGAGGCGGGCAACGAGGCCGTTATATATGACGCCATGAACAAGAACCACTCCTTCGAGCAGATCAGGGCGGAGATTGAGCGCGTCCAGCCCGATGTCGTCATGACCCTTGACTACCTCCCGGTTACCGGCGCCATCAGCACCGCCACGGTACCCGACGCCCTGAAGCTTTTGGACATCGCCAAGGACGTCAACCCGGCCATCGTGACCCTGCTGGGCGGCCCGCACCCGACCTTCATGTACCAGGAAATCCTGGGGGACGACGCCAACCGCGTCGACTTCATTTTGAACGGCGAGGGCGAGCGGACCCTGAAGGAACTGCTGACCGCACTCCCCGGGGGAACCGGTAAGAAGGTCAAGGGGGTCTCCTACCGCGAGGGCGAGAAAGTGGTCTGCAACCCCAAGCAGCCCCACATCGAGGACCTCGACACCCTGACCCCGGCCTTCCACCTGCTGGACTGGGAAGACTACAAGTACCTGGTCGAGCCGTGCGGCACCATGGCCTCCATCCTGAGCTCGCGCGGCTGCGACATGGCCTGCGCCTTCTGCAGCCAGCGCATGTTCTGGCGCGAGGACTGGCGCTGCCGCAAGCCCGAGAAGGTCGTCGAGGAGATGAAGATGCTCATCGCCACCTACGGCGTCAGCTTCTTCACCCTGATCGATGCCTACCCGACCAAGCACCGCGCCCGCTGGGAGCATTACCTCGACCTGGTGATCGAGGCGAACCTCGGAGTGCACCTGCTGATCGAAACCCGGGTTGAGGACATCATCAGGGACGCCGACATCCTGCACAAGTACAAGGCTGCCGGGATCATCCACATCTACATCGGCGCCGAAAGTGCCGACAAGGACACCCTGAACTCCCTGAACAAGGGGACCAGCTTCGAGCAGAACAAGGAAGCCCTCGACCTGTGCCGCGCCAATGACATCATCACCGAGGCGTCCTTCATGATCGGCTTCCCCAACGAGACCTGGGAATCGGTCGAGAACACCATCAACTCGGCCATCTACTTAAATCCCGACATCGCGGTGTTCCCGGTGGTGACCCCCATGCCGTTCACCCCGATCCACGCCGAGATGAAGGACCGCATCCGGGTGCACGACTACTCCCAGTACAACCTGGTGACCCCGATCGTGGAGCCGTTCGACATGACCATGGACGAGATCACCCAGGCCCTGGGCACCTGCTACATGAGGTTCTACGGCAACAAGATGCAGGAGATCATCGACCTAGAGGACGGCTTCAAGAGGAAGTACATGCTGAGCGCGTTCATGCTGATGATGAAGGACCACGGCGACATGTTCGACTTCGCCGGCTCCGACATGCCGACCCACTTCAGCTTCGACGGCAACGAGCACCCCATGATGGCGAAGATGAAGGAGATGGGGAAGATGGGGAAGAAGTGCCGGGAGGATTAGCAGGCCCGATCCGCTCCAGCTAGCAGGGATAACAGAAAAAGGCGCTTTCGGGCGCCTTTTTCTGTTGCTGCAGGTTTTGCCGGGCCGCGGGTCTTACGGCTCGACCGCCGCCCCCTGGCACTCTTCCAGGATGGAGCTTATCAGGTAGGCGGCCGGCTTGATGACGCCGTCGTCGTTCCAGTAGGCGGCGTGGTTCGCCGGGTTCCACGCGGTCAGGATATTCCCGACACTCACCTCGATGTCCTCGGTGACCGTGTCTGCATAGCCCATGCTGAGCGGCTTCAGGGGCCAGGCGAGCACGTCGTCCGAGTCGTAGAAATTGAGCCATTTGGCCCGTTTCTTAAGGTTCGCCGGCAACCCGGGCGGCGGGAACTTGACGCAGGCCACCGGGTTGTGCGCCAGGGTGAACAGGGGAATGTTGCTCCCCAGGGTCACCAGCCCCGCCAAGGTCTCCATGCGCTCAAAGGGGGTCGCCCCGAAGAGTTCCGCGTCCCTGCCCCGCTGCCGGTCCCAGATGTAGTTGGACATGATGACCGAACCAAGCGAGTGCGCGATCACTACCAGTGGCTTGTCCTCGCCGCCGAGTTTCACCCTGAGCTCTTTCAGGGATTCGAGCACCGAGCTGTGGATCCTGCCGTACACGTCGTTGCGGCGGTCGTGCACCGACTGGTAGGCGGTGGCATTGCCGAAACCGTTGATGAAGAACTTGCGCAGTTTGGCCCAGTTCAGGTCGTTTTCCGCGGACAGGTCGACCCAGAGCTGGGTTTCGCGCATGGAGAGAACCGGCGCCCAGAACACCGACTCCCAGGCGACGTCGTCGCGGTTAAGCCCCCTGCCGGAAATCCTGTTGCGCAACTCCTGAATGGCGTCGTGGGCATAGTCGTCAAGTGTCGATCCCATCCCGTGAATGAACAGTACTCCGACTTTCTTATTCATGACAGCTCCCCCCCTGCGAAGGACTAATGGTAAGCGCAGGTCGAATAGTTCATTATTTTTAATGCACCTATTCAAATAGTACCGGGAATATCACCTCGCGCAAGTGTTTCTCTGCCAGAGCCTGCGTCTTCGCCGTGCCGAAGGGGTGGTCCGGGGCGCGGGCCGGCAATGGCGGACCTTGTGCGAGAAAAAGGCGGGTCAATAGTACGGGGGAAAAGAGTCCGGCTAGGGATTGCTCGGTTGAGAGACCGGACGACCTTCAAGGAATTGTGACGATTTGACCAAGGGAGGTGACCTGGTGACGGCGCCGGGCATCCGCTAGGACAACAGAGATTTCGGATCCGGGTACAGCGACCGGCCGACCATGCAGGACCCGCGGGTGAAATAACCCGGGGCAGGTCAAGAGCTCCCGACTTCCACCGCAGCCCGACCTAGCGCCCCTGCAGCGACACTTCGCGCATGAATTCCAGCATGCTCGCGCTGGGTGCGCCGGCCAGCGCGATGTAGTCCTCTATGGCCCGACCCAGCAGGAAAAGGGCCTCCTGGTCGGGATCCAGGTGCACGAAGCCGCCCAACTCGTGACCCGAGAGCCCCTCCCTGGCGTGCCCCCTGGGACTGCCAGGGCGCAGAACCTGAAAGATCGAGGTGAGCGCCCCGCGGTAGCCCTGATTGCCGCGACGCTCCTGCAGCATCCCGCCCAGGATCTCCTCGGCTGCTCCGGCGAGGGTGATGATGGAGAACGGGTCCCCCTGTCGGGAGAAGAGTTCCAGGGCCGTCTCTATCTGGCGCAGCGCTATCTCCTCTTTGGCGAACTTTTGAATGTTCATGGAACCTCCGGATTGAAGGGTACCGCTCCCGCGGGGCAAAGACAAGCCTAATTGCGCCGGCGCTCGGCGGCATAGACGACAAAAAAGGCCGACTCCTGAGAGTCGGCCCTTTTTGTTGCGCTATGGTTCGAACTGTTATGCCTTGGTGACGGTGATCTTGAGCGTGGCGCTTACTTCCGGGTGGATCTTCACGATAGCGGTGAAGTCGCCCAGGTGCTTGATCGGCTCGGCAAGGACGATGCGCTTGCGGTCGATTTCCAGGCCGTGCGACTTCAGGTGCTCTGCCAGCTCCATGTTGGTGACTGCGCCGAACAGTTTTTCGTCCGCGCCGGACTGGTGCGCGATGGCCAGTGCCAGCCCTTCGATCTTGGCTTGGAGCTGCTTGGCAGCCTCGAGCACGCGGTTCTTCTTGTACTCCAGGTGCTTCTTGGTGTGAGCCAGCGACTTGGCGTTCTTCTCGGTGGCCTCGATGGCGAGACCCTTGGGCAGCAAGAAGTTCCTTGCGTAACCGGGTGCCACTTTCACGATGTCGCCGATATGCCCCAGATGCTCCACGTTTTCCTGCAGAATAACCTTCATGAACTACCTCCTAGCCTGATATTTACAGGTTTTGCTGTTTATTAGGCGACCTGAAGTCGCCCCAGAGATCGAAAATGCCCAGCGCCGCAACCGCCAGCGCCATAAAGGGCTGGAGGATCAGGAGCAGGCAGACAAATAAGCGTACGAACGACGGCACCTTGAAGGTGTTGAAGAAATGGCTCACGACCGAGCACCCCTGTACCAGGTACAGCGTGCACAGGACGATCAGCACATTGAGCGCCGCCAGGTGGACCAGGCTCTCCTGGACCAGCATGCCGAACCCTGCCGCAATAAGCAGCCACACCAGCGGCTCGGGGTTGCGGTATTTCCTGAAGTCGCCCAGGTACACCGGCACGCGGGTGCGCGAGCAAACCAGCGCCAGCAGCATCAGGTTGAGGGCGGCGACCAGCCCGAGGGCTACGGTCACCAGTGCCGGGTAGATGGTGACGATCAAGGCGCCGGCTTGGTGCATCGACTCGTTGAGCGCCTTCAGCTCGTCCCCGGTGATCCCCGCCTTCTGGTACAGCGAGGCGGTCTGGGTGATGCTCGCCTCCACGCCCTTGATGACCTTGGCGTGCAGGTCGGCGCCGGTGACGTAGCCGTAAAGCGCCGCGGCGGCCGCGATGGCCACCAGGTTGATGGCGACCGCGTACACGATGGAACGCGCCCCACCCTTGAGACGGATCAGGAACTCAGACAGGGCCAGCGCGATGATGCCGGCCTGCAGCAGATAGACCACCAGCGCCGAGGGGTCGACCACCACGCCCAAGAGCGCCGCGGCCGCCACAACGATCGCGAAACCGGTTCCCCGCCCCTGCTTCAGGGCATAGTACACCCCGGGAGCTGGCGCGAAAAAGCCCGGTATCAGACCGAAAACAGGCAAAGACATGAACGCGAGGAAGAGCGCCGCCGTAGCGACGCTCCCCTTTACCACGTCCAGAATCCGCCCATGTAGCGCAGGGTTCATCGGTGACGACACAGACTAGGAAGTTGCGTGGCTGCCCGCGATGGGAAGCAGCGCAATGTTCCTGGCCCTCTTGATCGCCTCGGTGATCTCCCTCTGGTGCTTGGAGCAGTTGCCGGAAATACGGCGCGGGATGATTTTGCCACGCTCGGAAACGAAATAACGCAGGGTGCGGGGATCCTTGTAGTCGATGGAAACCTGCTTGTCCGCGCAGAAACGGCAGACTTTACGACGCTGAAAGGGCCTTTTCTTCCTGGGGCCGCTGGTGGTGCTTCTCTGGGGTGTTCTCTCGTCGGCGCACATAGTCTATCCCTCCACCGTAGTAGTAGTTTCGGCCTCGGTGACTTCAGCAGTCGCTTCCTCGGCTCCTTCCTCGGTTCCTTCCTCGGCGGTCTTGACCGGAGCGGCTGCGGGTACAACCACATCCACGTCCAGCTTCACGCTCTGGTAACGGTACACCTTGTCGTCAAGGCGCAGACGGCGCTCCAACTCGGCGATCAGCGGGGAATCGCCGTCGAAACGGAGATAGAAATAGCGGCCACGCGGGCTCTTGTTGATCGGGTAAGCCAGTTTCCTGACGCCCCAGTCTTCGAGCCTCTTGAAATCGCCATTCATGTTGGCGATAATGTCCTGCACCTTGGTGGAGAGAGTTTTGATCTCTTCGTCACCGAGGTCCGGCTGGACGATGTAAATCGTCTCGTACATCCTCATTGTTTTGCCTCCTCACGGTTAATTGAGCCCCGGGTCCAGCCCGGAGCAAGGAGATACGGCAGGCTATGCCGCTCTTGTGGAACAGAGACTTTTACTACAGTTATGACAGTTTGACAAGTTAAAACAGGTTGAGAGCGCGAATGAGTTCAAAAAAGGCCTAAAGCTCCCTCACCCCGACCCTCTCCCGGCTTGCGCGCCGACGCCTTGGCGAAGGTGTGGAGGGCGAGGGGGAGTTCCTCAAAGAGTTAAGGAAGAGTTGGTTCCCAGTCAAGAAGGAGCCGGTTTCCTCTCCGGGCCTAGCCTCCAATCCCTAGTCCCTAGTCCCTAGTCCCTAGTCCCTGCCTTTAAACGTTGAACCTGAAGTGCATGACGTCGCCGTCCTGCACCACGTACTCTTTGCCTTCCAGACGCATGAGACCCTTCTCCTTGGCCCCAGCTTCCCCGCCCGCCGCGATGTAGTCGTTATAGGCGATCACCTCGGCCCGGATGAATCCCTTCTCGAAGTCGGTGTGGATCACCCCGGCGGCCCCGGGGGCCTTGGTCCCCTTGGTGATGGTCCAGGCGCGCACTTCCTTGACACCCGCGGTGAAATAGGTGATGAGCCCCAAGAGCTCGTAGCCGGAGCGGATCAGCCGGTCCAGGCCGGACTCGGCGAGCCCCATCTCGTTCAGGAAGGCCTGTTTCTCCGCGCCGTCCAGCTCGGAGATCTCCGCTTCTATGGAACCGCAAATGAAGACGATGCCATTACCCTCGCGGGCCGCCAGCTGGCGCACCTCTTCGACGTAGGGGTGCTTCCCTTCCAGGTCGTCCTCGGCCACGTTGGCGACGTAAAGCACGGGCTTCGCGGTCATCAGGTGCATGTCGCGCAGGATCAGCCGCTCATCCTCGTTCTCGGCGAGGTCGCGCGGGGAGAGCCCCTTTTCCAGGGTCGCCTTGACCTTGAGGCAGAAATCGCCGTCTTCCTTCGCCTTCTTGTCGCCGCCCCGTCCCAGCTTTTCCACGCGCAGGATGCGCTTCTCCACGGTGTCGAGGTCGGCCAGCGCCAGTTCGGTCTGGATGATCTCGATGTCGCGCAGCGGAGAGACGTTGCCGCTCACGTGCACCACGTTCTCGTTGTCGAAGCAGCGCACCACGTGCAGGATGGCGTCCGTGGAGCGGATATGCCCCAGGAACTTGTTGCCCAGCCCCTCGCCCTGGCTGGCGCCCTTGACAAGCCCCGCGATGTCCAGGAACTCGATGGTGGTCGGCTGCATCCGCTCGGGGTGCACGATCTCGGCGAGCTTGTCCATCCGGGGATCGGGAACCGCGACGATGCCGACGTTCGGGTCGATGGTGCAGAAGGGGTAGTTGGCGCTCTCGGCCCCCGCGGAGGTGAGTGCGTTGAAGATGGTGGACTTTCCCACATTGGGGAGACCGACGATGCCGCAGTTGAAACCCATGACATGATTCCTTTAAGTTCTGATGGTTAGGCCAATTCCTTACTATGATGGATGCTCATCGCCTTGGGGAGCCCTTCCTTGAGCAGCATCTCCAGCGCGTCGATGGTGCCGTCCAGCACCCCCTGCAGCCCGTCCATCTCGTCCTTGCTGAAGTTGGAGAGCACGAAGTTCACCACGTCGCCGTGCAGCGGCCGGCCGATGCCGACCCGGACCCGCAGGTAGTCGGGCGAGCCGAGCTCCTGCGCCAGGGAGCGCAGGCCGTTATGGCCGCCGTGCCCGCCACCCTCCTTGAGCCGAACCCTGCCAAACGGGATGTCGAGGTCGTCGTGGATTACGATGAGGTCTGCCAGGGAGAGCTTGTAGAAGCGGAGCGCCTCCGCCACCGAGCGCCCGGACAGGTTCATGAACGTCTGCGGCTTGAGGAGGAAGACCCGCTCCCCCAGCCAGTTCCCGTCACCAGTCAGCCCCGAAAAGGCTTTCCTGGTGACCGGGATTCCGGCTTGGCGGGAGAGGCGGTCTAAAACCATGAAACCCGCGTTATGGCGGGTCCATGAGTACTGTGGCCCGGGGTTGCCGAGCCCTACGATAAGTTTTGCCGCCATTGGTTACCTGGCGTTAGGCTGCAACGGTCTCTTCAGCTTCTGCTTCTCCGCCCTTGCGGCCCAGGATGCTGACGACGGCAGCGTTGGGATCGGAAAGGATCACGGAGCCGACCGGCGCGACCAGGTCGCTCACGTGGATCGAGTGGCCGACGACCAGTTCGGTGACGTCGACGTTGATCTGCTCCGGGATGTGGACCGGGAGGCACTCGACTTCGACTTCGTGCAGGGCGAAGTCGACGAAGCCGCCCGCCTTGGCGCCGGCAGCGGTGCCGACCAGTTTCAGCTTGACGTGCACCTTCACCTTGTCGGCCAGGTTGATCCTGTGCAGGTCGACGTGGCGCGGCGTTCCCTTCAGGCAGTCCTGCAGCAGGTCGGCGACGATGACCGAAGCGCCGTCCAGTTCGCCCGCGCATTTCAGGGTCAGGATGTGGTTACGGCCGCCTTCGCCGGCGATCGCCTCGGAGAGCTCCCTGGTTCCCACGGAGACCGTCACGGACTCCATTCCCTTGCCGTACACAACGGCGGGCACGCGTCCCGCAACTCTCAGACGGCGGGAAATGCCCTTGCCGCTTTTTTCTCTCAGTTCCACATTCAGTACCTGCTTACTCATACATCCTCCGATGTCATTCAACTGTTATTTGATGAAGTAATATGTCAATTGCGGCCCTAGGCTGCAGCGGTTACACGAAAAGGGAGCTGACCGATTCGTCCTCGTGGATGCGCCGGATCGCCTCGGCGAGGAGCTCCGCGACGGAGAGCACCCGGATCTTGTCCGAGAGTTCTGCCTTGTCGCCCAGCGGCACGGTGTCGGTGATGACGACTTTCTCGATGACCGAGGCATTGATCCGGTCGATGGCCGGGCCGGAGAGCACGCCGTGGGTGGCGCAGGCGTAGACGTTGGCCGCGCCGTGGTTCTTGAGCGCCTGGGCCGCCTGGGTCAGGGTGCCTGCGGTGTCGATCATGTCGTCCAGGATGATGGCGGACTTCCCCTTCACGTCGCCGATCAGGTGCATGATCTCGGCCACGTTGGGCCCGGAGCGCCGCTTGTCGATGACGGCCAGGGTGCAGCCGAGCCGCTTGGCGAAGGCCCGGGCGCGCTCCGTGCCGCCGGCGTCCGGCGAGACCATGACCAGGTTCTCCAGGTCCGAGGCGAAACGGGTCTTCAGGTGCGCCAGCAGGACCGGGGCGGCGTAAAGGTTATCGACCGGGATGTTGAAGAAGCCCTGGATCTGGCCCGCGTGCAGGTCCACCGTGACCACCCGGTCCGCTCCCGCCGCGGTGACCAGGTCGGCCACCAGCTTGGAGGTGATCGGGGTCCTGGGCGCCGCCTTGCGGTCCTGGCGGGCGTAGCCATAGTACGGCATGACCGCCGTGATGGTGGCTGCGGAGGCCCGCTTCAGGGCGTCCATCATGATGAGCAGCTCCATCAGGTTGTTGTTGGTCGGAGCGCAGGTTGACTGCACCACGTAGACGTCCCGGCCGCGCACGTTCTCGCCGATCTCCACCATGATCTCGCCGTCGGAGAAGGTCTTCACCTTCGCCTGGCCGAGCGGCACATGGAGGCAGGCGCAAATCTTTTCTGCCAGAACCGGATTGGAATTACCGCTGAACACCTTGATTTTGTTTTCTATCAATGCTCCGGCCCTCTTTGATCTTCTCGTGTAATAGTATCAGGCTGCGCGCCGGGCCGCTAGCGGCGCGGGTGGGCCAGAAAGAAAAATCTTGGAAACGCTATTTAATACAATAGTTGGGGTATGAAGTCAACCGGAAAAGCGGGGTCCGGGCTCTGCCGCGCGCTTTGCCCTCAAATGTCTCCGGGCTCCAGGGTGGCGGCGCGGGGCTGACTGGTCCGGGCACCGGCCCCGGGACCCAGCAAAGATAAAGCTACAGTTCGCGCGTGCGCCGGCCGATAAGGTACCTGCTGCGAAAGCAAGGCGAGGAGCTCACATGACACATCGGCGTTACCACCGGATCAGGTTCACCGCACGGGGCGAATTGCACCACCAGGGGATCAGCTACCAGGTCCGCCTGGAGAACCTCTCCCAGGGCGGCGCCCTGATCAGTTCCGATGAATGTATCATGATCCTGCCGGGCGACGACTGCGTCCTTTCCATCCAGCTGCAGGCCGAGCCGGAACGGCTGGTCGCCACCGTCCAGGTCGTGCACTCCTTCTTCTCAATGGTCGGCGTGCGCTTCGTCGCCTTCGAAAAGGACGCGGAACAGCGCCTGGTCGAGCTTCTTAAGAAGAGCGCCGGCCTGCCGGAGCGCACGGCCACCGTTGAGCGCGGCAGTGCCGGGGGGCCCCCGGGCAGTGCGGAGCACGCGCTCCCTTAAAGCGCCCCCATGCATTTCCGGCTTGTCCTGGCGGCACCTGATAGGTTACTATTCCATCAGGACCACCTCTGCCAACCCGGACACCCCGGCCGTCATGAACCAGACCATCAAAACCTTCCTTTCCTGGTCCCTACGCACCCACCTGATGCTGATGGCACTGCTCCTTTTCCTGCCAGCCCTGGCGATGATCGTCTACTCCGGTTTCGAGCAGCGCGCCGATGCGCTGGAGGGCGGCATCCAGGAAAACAAGATGCTGGTGAGCAGCATCCTCTCCGAGCAGTACAACCTGACCGGTGACGCCGAGCAGCTGGTGAGCGTCCTCGCCCTGCTGCCGACAGTGCGCCAGCGCAAGGTCGCCGCGGTGGACGCCATACTGGCCAACATCCTGAAGCTGAACCGCCAGTACAGCACCATCCTGATCTCCGACCGGAGCGGCACGGTCTGGGCCTCCGCCCTCCCCTTCAGTACGCGAGTCTCCATCAAGGACAACGTGGTATTCCAAAAGGCCGCAGCCAGCCGGCGCTTCTCCTCCGGTGCCTACCTGGTGGGCAGCATCTCGGGGAAGCCCAATTTGGGCTTCGGCTACCCTCTTTTGGACGACAAGGACCTGGACGGCGTCATCGCGGTCAACGTCTGATTCGACTACCTGAGCGTGCTCTTGACCCAGTCCGGCCTTCCCAGGGGATCCCTCTTCACCCTGGCGGACCGCAACGGGGTCGTCATCTACCGGAACCTGCATCCTGGAAAGGTGGCCGGCAGCCGCCTCAAGCAGAGCCTGTTCCGGCGCATGGCGAGCGGCTCCAGCGGGATCACCTCCCTGGATTTCGGGACGCCCATGGAGGGTGAGCTCGGGGCGCTGGGCCGTTCCTTCGACGAGATGGCGCGGCAGCTGGAGCTGCGCCGGAGCGAGTTCAACCAGTTGCAGCAGAGCCTGGAACTCCGGGTGGAGCGCGAGACGACGCGCAGGCTGCAGCAGGAGCGCCTGCTGGCGTGCAACGCCCGCCTGGCCGCCATCGGGGAGATGATCGGGGCGATCGCGCACCAGTGGCGCCAGCCGCTGGCGACCCTGGGGGCGACGGTCCAGGGCCTCAGGATGGCCTGGGAGCGGCGCATCCTGGACGCCGACTTCCTGGAGCGCGCCGAGGCGGACGCCCAGAAGCAGCTCTACTAACATGTCCGACACCATCGAGGACTTCAGGAACTTCTTCAGCCCCGAAAAGGTCGCAGAGAGCTTCGAGGTCCGGGAAAAGCTCGGCGAGGTCGCCCTCCTGGTCTCGGCCCAGTTCGCCAGCGCCGGAGTCCGCCTCCAGCTGCTGGACGCCGCGCCGGGGGAAGAGCTGCGCATCTGCGGCTATCAAAACGAGTTCAAGCAGTCCGTGCTGAACCTGGTGAGTAACGCCTTCGACGCCGTCATGGCGCGACACGGCGCCGGCGCCCCACCGGCTGGCAGCGCGGGATACGTCATGCTGGCCTGGAGCGGGCCGGCGACCTGGTGGTGATCGAGGTGCGGGATAACGGCGCCGGCATCCCCGCCGAGCACGCCGAGAAGGTGTACGAGCCCTACTTCACCAGCAAGCCGGAGGGTAAGGGGACCGGCATCGGACTCTACATGTCCAAACTGATCGTCGAGGAGAGCATGGGAGGACGCCTCAGCTTCACCAGTTCGGGGCAGGGGACCGTGTTCCGGATCGAGCTGGCGGGGAGCGGAGGTGACGGACCATGGATGACAGGATACGGCTCAAGGTGCTCTACGTGGAGGACGAACCGGATCTGCGCGACCGTATCCGGATCGTCTTGGAGATGTACTACCAGACGGTGCTGACCTGCTCCAACGGCCAGGAAGCGGTGTTCCTCTTCGAGCGTGAGCGCCCCGACCTCGTGGTGAGCGACATCATGATGCCGGTGCTGGACGGGCTGGAACTGGCCCGGCAGATCCGGGAGAGCGCCCCCGAGACCCCGGTCATCCTCTGCACGGCGTTCACCGAGACCTCCTACCTGCTCAAAAGGCGATCGAGCCCGGCATCTCGGCCTACCTGCGCAAACCGCTCGACTGCCGGGAGCTGGTGGCCGCCATCGACCGGGCCACGGCGCCGCTACTGCAGCGCCGGGAGCTGGAGGCCGCCCGCGGGCGCGAGCAGGCCTCGCTGCAGCTCATGCTCGGGGAGAGCCCCGCGATGCGCCAGACCGTGCAGCAGGCCCAGCGCATCGCGGGGACCAGCTTCTCGCTCATCATCCAGGGGGAGACCGGCGCCGGCAAGTCCAACCTGGCCTTCCTGATCCACAACCTGAGTCCGCGCCGGGAGCGTCCCTTCGTCACGGTCACCCTCGGCTCCCTGGCCGAGACCCTGGTGGAGAGCCAGCTCTTCGGGCACGTCAAAGGCGCCTTCACCGGGGCACAGAGCGCGAGGCGCCGGGCTCTTCGAGGAGGCCGACGGCGGCACCCTCTTCCTGGACGACGTGGACTGCGCCTCCCCCGCGATCCAGCCCGGTTCAAGCGCCTGCTGGAGCGCTACCAGCTGTAAGCCCCCGGCAGCTCCCCGGGCCGGCCGCACCCGGGTTCCCCCGGGCGTCTGCCCCACACCACGTTAGCCCACTGCGCAGCTGGGCATTTTGCCCACTGCGCGGCCGGGCCGACTCTGCATTTCACCCACCCCTCCCCGCATGCTCGCGGCACAAAGCCCAACCATCCGGGCCGCTACCCCCTTGGCACCACAATTGCTCAGTATAATCGACCAAGCAGGCCGGTCCGAGCGGCCGCTATCGCTACGTCGACTGTGAGGTTGGATGTGCCGAAATACCCAGACGAAGCCGCCAGGCTTCCCCCAGAAACCGGTCGGCCCAAGGCCTGCGCCTTCCTGCGCCACCCTTTTCCCGACTGTTACTGCCTGAACATCTCAGGCGCCAAGATTCCCCGGATGGTGGAGTACTGCGCCGGCGACTTCGCCTCCTGCCAGATCTTCCGGCGCTGGACCGGCCAAAGCGCCCAGACCCCGGCAGCCGGGCCGGAAACGCCACCAATTCCCGGGCCGGAGACGCCCTGAAGCGGCAAGCCTGGAAGCTGCCACACTTACCTAGATCAACCTGCAATCGGAGACCCTCATGAAACGAATCCTCCCCGTCCTGTACCTCTGTCTGTGCTTTCCTGCGAGCGCCCACGCTTATGCGGACCCCGGCTCCGGCCTGATGCTCTGGCAATTGGCGGTCTCCTTTTTCATCGGGCTGCTGTTCTACTGCAAAAGGTTCCTGGGAGCCCTCAGCAGGCTCCTCAAGAGGGGCGAGTAGCCGGATGCGCTCCTTTCGTGACCCGGCCAGCCGTCTCCACTTCATCGGGCCGCACCTGGTGCGCCAGGTGTATGCCGAGTTCGCCCCTGCCTACCGCTCCCTGCTGACCGGGGAGTACCTGAGCGGCCTGCTGGCGTCGGGGGAGCTGGTGGGCACCTCCCTGCACCAGGGGGAGGCGCAGAGCCTGGCGGAGCACGCCCGGCGCCACCTGATCATCGAGTACGTGACGCCGGAGGACCCCCAGTTCCGGCGCATCTCGCGGGGCCGGGACGCCCTGTACCGGCACCTGAGCGCCGAGCACTTCGAGGCGGCGGCAGCCGCGTCGTTCCGGGTCCTGGAGCAGCAGGAAACCGGCAATCACGGGCGCCGCCTTTATCTCCTGGAGAAGCGCGATGCCTGCTAGCTCACGCCTGCGCGACCTGGTGGGGGCCCTGTCGCTTGCGAACCTCGTGTTCCTGCGCCTTTGGATGAAACTATTGCCCTACGCCCCCGGCGGCGGCTACTATCTCGCCTGTTCGCCCCGCAACAGCTATCTCGCCGCCCTGCTGAACGTCGCCCTCTGGGGTTGCGCCTGCTTCCTGCTGCTGCGCCTGGCGCGCCGCAACGGCAGGGCCTTTCCCTGGTTGGTCCTCGCGCTGCTCGCCCTGGTCGGGGTCACCGCCCTGTACGGGGTCGCGCTTTCCTACACCTCCAGCGCCAAGCTGGTCTTCCTGCTCGGGGCCAGCAATTTCCTGTTCCTGGAAGTCGGCTGCTGCCTCGCAGGGGCGGCACTGGCAGCGCTCCTGGTCAAACACCGGGTCCGGCTCGCCCGGCTCTTCCCGGCGCTTCCCCTCCTTTTCTCCCCATTCCTGGTGGTCACCTGCGGCCAGTCCCTGGCAGCGCTCGCCAGGACCGAGCCCGCGGCCCGCTTTCGGCCGCACCGGGTGGACCCCGCCGGCCCGCTCCGAAACCCCCTGGGGATGAGCGTCGTCTGGATGATCTTCGACGAGACCGACTACCGGCTCTGCTTCGACCAGCGCCCCGCGGGATACTCGTTCCCCGCCTTCGACCGGGTCCGGGCGCAGTCCCTCTGGGCCAGCCGCGCCTATTCCCCGAGCGACGCGACGCAGGTCTCCCTGCCGGCGCTCTTGACCGGCATCCCGCTGCAAAGCGCCGTCCCGGTCGGGGCGCGCCGGCTCGACCTGCTCCCCGCGGGTTCCCGGGACCGGCTCGATTTCGCCGGCCAGCAGAACGTCTTCGACCGGGTCAAGCTCCGGGGGGGGAGCACTGCGCTCTTCGGCTGGTATCACCCCTACGCCAGGGTCATGCACGGCGTCGACCTCTGCCGCGATTACCCGCGCTACAACTTCTTCACCTCGGACAGCCTGCTGCGGGTACTGCTCTTTCAGTGGGTGGAGGTCCTGGACCTGCGCTTCCTCCCCTTCAGCAACACCGTGCTGGGCAATAACCAGATCGGCATCGTGCGGGACATGCAGTCCGACGTACTCTCCGCCGTCAAAAGCCAGGACCCCAGCTTCATGTTCCTGCACTACTCCGTGCCGCACTCCCCCAACATCTACCGGCGCGACAGCGGCAGCTTCGGGCTGAACCGGAGCAGCCGCGATGGGTATCTGAACAACATGGCGCTCGCCGACCGCTGCCTGGCTGAGCTGCGCGCGGAGATGGAACGCAAAGGGAGCTGGGAAAACGCGCTGGTGATCATCTCGTCGGACCACCACTGGCGGACCAACACCTACGACGGAGTGACCGACTTCGAGCACGTCCCCTTCATGGTGAAATTCCCGCACCAGGCCAAGGAAGTCAGCTACGACTCCCGGTTCAACACCGTGCTGACCCAGGACCTGATCCTCGCGGTCTTGGACGGCGGCGTGCAAACTCCCGAAAGCGCCCGGGACTGGCTGAACCGATCCCTCAAAAGAGCGCCCAACGGCAAGGTCATCTTCTCGATCAACCAGCCGGACGCCGATTGACCCGGCGGGAGAAGGTATGGTACAACGCCCTACGGGGAGGTGACCACCCCCGGAAACCCGAATCCTGGAGATTTGTATGCGCAGAACAGAGCGTGAAGTGCTCGATGTGGAATTCATGCATCGGGTATTGAGGGATGCCCAAGAAATCTACCTTGCACTGAACTGCGAGGATGCTCCTTATGTAATCCCGGTAAATCACCTTCTCCATAACGACTGCATCTTTTTCCACTGCGCGCTGGAAGGTCGAAAATTGGACCTGCTGCAAAGAGACCCCCGCATCGGCTTCACGGCAGCCGTGGACATCAGGATAGAAGGCACCACCACGCGCTATCGCAGCGTATGCGGCTCCGGCATCGCCACGCTGGTGGCAGATCCCGACCTGAGAAGAGAGGTCCTCAAGGCCTTCGCGGACCGTTACCGGGCCCCTTGCGTTTTCCCGATCTCCGCGGAAAAATTCGCACGGACCGGAGTGGTCTGCATAAGCATACAAACCCTCACCGGGAAACACTCCCGCTCCGGCGAAGGTCCCAGGCCGATGCCCCACTTTATCAGCTGAGCAAAAGCTCGGTGCTTTATCAGACCGGGACCCGATGGACCCAGTTCAGGAGCTTGCGGAACGATCACCAGGCGGCCCGCACGGCGCGGACCGGCCGTTTCGCCTGAACTTTTCCGGCAAGCTCGGGAGATTTATGTGAAAGAATTATTGTCCTATCACCCAAAAAAAGGTACTGTGTGCCGGAAGCACGAGCTTAATGACTGAGACAAGAGGAGCGAAGCGCGATGGCGATTGATTGGGATGAGAGTCTGCGACTGGGTCATGACGCGATAGACATTCAGCACAGGGAAATTTTCGCACAGATTAACCGGCTCTCGGAGAAGATAAGCGAAGGTGCGGACAACCTTGAAGTCAGAGAACTGCTTAACTACCTGAACACCTACGCAAAGAAGCATTTCTTCGACGAAGAGAAGCTGATGGTCGAATACGGCTATTACGGGTTGCATAAACAGAAGAAGCAGCATACCCAGTTTAAAAACGAGATCGATGAATTATCCCAGTTGCTTCGCAAGAAGGTTCCAGCTATTGATCTGGCCCTCAGGATAGAGACCACCCTCCTCCGGTACTTCATGAACCACGTCAGTGGTTTAGACAAAGAACTGTCGGATTTCATCAACTTCCAGAATAAATAGCGTTACCGCTTTATCCCTCGGGTTCCCCACGAGCACGAGAATAGTCCAGCTAGGCGCCGCTGCAGTCCCGGGTGCGGCGCTGAGGCTCGTCCCCCAAATGGACGCTCTCATAGCTATCCGACGAGAATAATTCCGGACAGACCACAGGCAGCACTGAATCTACCAAGACGATCGACCTGATCAACAGCGGAATCAGACAATTTCATTAAGGCAGTTGACGGCCAGCTATTGCCGGGTATATTTGACAGGGTCTTTGAAGACACGGAGGCAACATGGAATGCTCTATCTGCAAGAAAAAATGGTACTGCGTTGTGGCTTGCCCGGAAATCAACTTCGAATTGTCAAGGGCCAGCGAAAATCGTCCAGCGGTTCGCAGGGTCATAAACCTGCCGTGGTTTCTCAGTTGAAGACCTCCAAAGGATTCGCCCCTTCGGGTACTGACATAGTTGGTTTTTTGTACGGTTGTGCAGCATGAAATGGGGATTTGCCGAGACACAGATACAGACGCGTTAATTAATAGTAGACAATATCACAATATTCCAATAATAAAGTTGTGAAACCAGCCTCCAAAAACTATTGACACCGACTCACACCTACCGTATATTTCTCCCCATTCATGACTTTGCTTACTGATAAACGATAATACTAAACCATCCGCGAGGGTGGGACGGAAAGCCTATTGGGTCTCACCGAGACAGCCGGGTCGCCGAAATATCCTATAGATATTGTGGTCCCGGCTTTTTTGTGTCCAAAATCGGAGGCTCACGCCGCTTTGCTGGTCTTGGAGAACAAAATGCCTACATTGTTGTGAAATGAGGTGGCAATTATGACATGTGACATGTGCAAAAAAAGATGGTACTGCATTTCCGCCTGTCCCAAAATCAACTCCGAACTGTCGGATACCTACGAAGAGCTAACGGCGGTCGAGAAGATCATAACCCTTCCATGGTATACTGGTCGTCTGCTTCCTCAGCAGGTGAGACTATTTAGATGAAGGCAATGAACGAGCAACAGGGTACGATAACCACCATACTGAATACGGCATTGAAACTGAACGAAGAGAAGAGGAAGTATGCACGCATCCCCCTTCAAGCGAAAGTGACTATGGCCGTAGATGATCAGACCGTGGAAGGTAATCTGGTAAACCTCAGCTTGAACGGGGCTTTTGTAACGACAGACAGGCTTATCGAAGTCGACAGCACCATCACCATCACGATACTTGACACAACGGCCTCACTTAACCTCACCAATGTAAAAGCGAAGGTCGTCAGGGTCATGGGTAACGGAGTAGGATTGCAGTTCCAATAACCCACCCTTGCCACGGTACCAAATGCGCGGGCTCACTCCGCGGCACCCCTCTTCGGAGGAACCCCCGGCGAATTGCTGCCTCACACCGTATCCGCAAACCAATCCCTTTTTCCGCCGGCAGTTTCCGCGCGCCCCCTGCGACACCACAGACGCCCCGGCTCTCTCCTGGTAGGCCGCCAATAAAGCCGGCGAGCTCCCGCCCGCAGCCTCCCGACTTGTGCCAGCGCTCGGACTCGTGTACTCTGCTGTCAACAACCGTATCCGACAGGAGTCAACCAAGATGGAACTTGCGGCACTTAAAGGAACCGAGAAACAGGTGAACTGGGCTAAGGCCATTCGGAAGGACCGGCTCAAGGTCTGGCAAGGGGCAGACCCGGATAGCTTTCAAGCTGTGGAGTCGACACTGAGTCAGCAGGGTGTGGCGTCCTGGTGGATCGACAGCAGGGACAAGAGCTTGCAGGAGGTGTGCAGCAAGCTTTTCGGTGGCACCAGGCCGAAGACTGCGACCAGGACGGTTGCTACCGACAAGACGGTTGCTCCCGTTGCCGCCCGGGTCAGCATGGCCGGGCTAGGCCGCGCGGACGACGGGGAACTGTGGGAGACAGTTGTCACAGCTACCGGGTTCGGACGCTCGGGGCCGACCAGAGACCTGGTCACCGGAGCAGTCGTGGTTGACGCAACCCTTCCGTTTTAAAGCACCGGCACACCTTTGAGGTAGCGCGGGAAGATGGCCCGGGGAGGCCGGCAACGACAGCCAAGAGCCGCGGGGAGTTCAGGCGAGGGTTTCGGCGCGTCGCGAACGGCGCCCGCCCTTTCCTAGCTGAAGGCCCGGGGCTTCATGAGTTGGCGACCGGGGACCACCCTTCCTCCCTGCGCCGAGGGTTCTCCTGGGACCGGTCGGCAAACAGAGGATATTCCGCCCCTGCTGTCGGGATTTCCGGATAGCTGGGATTCAAATCCCGGACGACCTCCCATCCCCAAATATCCCCGAGGCAACCGTCACACCAGTCGTAATTGCAGTATTTTTTTGAATCCGACAGAAACGCCCGTTCGCAAAGGGTACAGTACATCCATTCAACCTTTGTAGTTGTCATGCCCCCTCCAATCTTTGCCAAAAAGTTCCATTGATAGGCCGCACATGGGTCCGTATCAAGGGTGTGCCGCAACGCGCCCTGCAGCGAGGAGAATGATCAGGTGGCCCCGGGAGGCGGTGCCTGCAATCTCCTTTCAGGACCAGCATAGCCCGCATCGGGGCTGCCCGAGCGCACAGGGTGCACCCCGATCTTCACCCACCCCGAGCTGCGCAGAAAGCTGTCCACCACCCCGGCATCTATCAAACAGTCTAGCATGAAATCTCTGACATAGTCGTAACTGCCGTTATTCCATTTAACTTGGACGAGCATTAAATAGTCTCCCTCTCTATGGACTCACCTCGCACTTGCTCTGGGCGGAGAGTCAACGGCTTTCGAAGGTGCCCACCTTGCCAATCTATGACGTGAGCTGTCCCCACACATCAAGTTACCAGGAGCAGCTCATACACTATATTGAAATTTTACTTAATTAACAATGATTTTTCAATAGGTAGGGCCCATAGTGCGAAGGGAGACGCGGGGGAAAAGGGCCAGGGCTGGTGAACTGCGCCTGGACCACGGATTTCCTCAGAGGATATTCTCCCAATCCTTAAGGGCTGCTGCGTCTTTGATAAGCAGGGTCCGGCGGGTGAGCTTCTCTATGATGCCGTTTTTGATAAGGTCGTTGAGAATTTGTGAGATGGTCTGGCGCGTGGTGCCAATCAGCAGGGCGAGATCCTCCGTGCTCACGCCCAGTTCGACGACGGAACCGGCATCGGTCTGGCGTCCCCGGTCCGACTCCAGACCTATCAGGTACTCAACCAGGCGCCGCCGGACATCCTTGAAGGCGAGCCCTTCGATGGTCGAAATGGAATTCTTCAGCAGGTCTCCCAGCACTTTCACCATGACGAGCGAAACCCCGGGGACGGAGAAAAGTTGCTGCTGAAACCTGGCGGTCTCGCAGATCAGGATTTCGGCCCCGTCCAGTGCCTGCACGAAGGCCTGGGTATGCGTGCTGAAGATATCCCCCGCCTCGAGAAACGCGAGGGTGAACTCCTTGTCCTCACAGGCAAGATACACCCGCAACCTGCCGCTTTTGACAATGAAGATCAGGTTCCGTTCTTCAAAGGGCGAATAGATGAGTGCCTTTTTGGGGAAGCGCTGTGACTTGAACTCCTTGAGAAGGTCTTCGTGATCGCTTGAATTGAACAGCCTTTGCAGATCCACCTCTGTCAGCTTCATCTTGGTAGACAATTGCGCTCCCGGCAGCTTTGCGTTGGTACTGTGGCGTTAGTACAGACGATGGCCTGCGTCGTTGCCGACGCCAGTCTGACGCCATAGTTGCAGCTGCGGAGCCGTAAGTCAAGAGTGGATCTCCCCCTCCCCTGGCGGGAGGGGGGTCGAGGGCGGGGAAAAGTGCCACGTTTACCGGAGTTGGCAACTTCACGCTCCCCCAGCCCCCTCCCGTCAAGGGAGATCCAGGGAGCCTTAACTTAACGGCAGTGGGGACAGGGGATGATTTGCTCTTACCTTGGACTGACCCGCGCACTCCGTGGCAGCTTCACCCCGCCAGGGGGAGGGAGGTTTAGGCGGGATATTAATGCACCCGGCCGGGCAGCAGCAGGCGCGCGGTCAAGCGATCCTTTATGCTCTGCACCTGGACCAGTGCCTGCGGCGCGGTCTTGCTGGGAGCCATGTTTTCCTGGTCGGAACGCTGGATCTCCTCGCTAAAGGAGATATACCCCAGCAATTGCCCCTCGGGGATGGACATCTCGATGAGGCGCTCGTCGCCGGCGTTGCGTACCTTGCTTCCGACCACCAGGACCTCCTTGATGCCGATGTCCGCAGCAAGCTTCATGATCTGGTGGGCGGTCTGGAGGCTCCTTTGTCCCGGCTCGACTACCACCAGGAGGGCGTCAACCGACTCGGCAGTCCTCCTGCCGAGGTGCTCCAGGCCGGCCTCCATATCCAGGATGACGACGTCGTCCTGTTCCAGCAGCAGATGCCCCATCAGGCGCTTGACCAGCGCGCTTTCCGGACAGGCACAGCCGCTGCCGCCGCTCTCCAGGGTCCCCATCCATAAAAAGCGCACCCCGTCGTGAGTGAGGCAGAACATCTCCGGCAGGTCGCGCACCGTCGGGTTCAGCTTGAACAGGGTGCCGTAACCGCCGGACGCGCCGGTGCGCTCCTCAGCCAGCTCCTTCATCCGGGCGATCGGCAACAACCCCGCGGAGAGCTCCGCCGGAATCCCCAGGGCAGCGGCGAGATTGGCGTCGGGATCGGCGTCGATGGCCAGCACCCGGCTTCCACCGGAGGCGAAGACCCGGGCCAGCATGCTGGCGAGCGTGGTTTTGCCCACTCCCCCCTTGCCGGTGATCGCTATCTTCAACCCCTTTCGCGCGGGCCGGCAGGCGCAGAGGTGGTCGTGGCTGTGGTCGTGGCTGTGGTCGTGGTGATGGTCATGCTCGTGATCGTGGGTGTGGTCGTGCTTGTGGTTGTGGTTTTCGCACATTTTGGGATGCTCCTATCTGTAATTTAGCCATCGTTCCCACGCTCCCGCGTGGGAACGGACTCCCTGGACGCTCCAGCGTCCAACACCGGAGGGAACGTTGAAGCGTTATCTGGTGCGTTACCACGCAGCAAAACGGGACGCAGGAGCGTCCCTTGATGCGTTCCCACGCGGGAGCGTGGGAACGATAGTACGCTCCCTCCCCCCTTGCGGGGGAGGGCCGGGGTGAGGGGGAAGGCGCCATGCAGTACTTAGTTGGTAGCTGTCAAATGCCTAGTGCACCACGCCGCTCGTCAATGGCGGCCAGGAGCTTGTCCGCGGCGAGCTCGGGGTCGAGCTCCACGATGAAATGGCCGCCCAAAAGTCCCTTCGCCGTCTCCGTGATCAGCTTTGTCACCAGCGCGGAGCCGGTCACCTGGGGCATGATGCCGAGATGGGTCGGAATCCCCAGCGCAATGCTCCAGGTCCCGATGGCAACCGCCTTCTCCGACATGGCCTCGGGCGCGCTCGACACCAGCGGGAGGTCGTCCAGGTCGACCCCGAGCTTGTTGGCGAGCGCCACCGCCACCTCAACGGCGCGGCTGTTGTCGACGCAGGACCCCATGTGCAGCACCAGCGGCAGCGGGCCGCCGAGCCCCGCGGAGGTCCCGATCGCGGTCAGCACGGCCTTGAGGGATGCTCCGGCGTACTCGTTGGTCGCCTCCTGGGTCATCATGCCGTGCTTGGCGAAGGCGCCGGCGCCGCAACCGGTGGCCAGCAGCAGGACGTTGTTGGCGGCAAGCTTCCGGGCGATGGTCACGAAGGAGCTGTCCTGGCTCACCTGGGTTGAGTTGCATCCGGCGAAGAGCGCGATGCCCCGGATGTTGCCGTTCACGATGTTGTCGATCAGCGGCTGCAGCGGGTCCTCCGGGTTGAGGGTCGCCAGCGCCCCGATGATGGCCTCGGTGCCGAAGCCGACCATCGCGGTCTGCTGGTGGTCGGGGATCAGCACCCGCTTGGGGTCGCGCCGCTGGTATGCCTTTATGGCGAGGCTGACGATCTGCCGCGCGTTCTCGGCAGCGCTTTCCTCCCGGAACTTTACGTGGGTCGTGCCGGGGATCTTGGTGTCGTCCATGGTGGTGATGATCTCAGTGTGGAAGCAGGAGCCGATCTCGCTTATGGACGGCATGATGCACTGCACGTCGACCACCATGGCGTCCACCGCCCCGGTGATGAGTGCGAGCTCCTGGGACAGGTAGTTGGCGGCGAGCGGGATACCGTGGCGCACCATGATCTCGTTGCCGGTGCAGCAGACGCCGACGATGTTGATGCCACCCGTGGCCCCGGCGCGGCGCGCCTCATCCTCCATGGTAAGTGCCACGTCGCACACCACGTCGCTTAACAGGGGGTTGTGCCCGTGCAGCGCTATGTTGACGGCGTCCTCTTTCAGGACTCCCAGGTTGGCGGCGGTCACCACCGGCCGGGGGGTGCCGAAGAGGACGTCGGAAATCTCGGTCGCGAGACACATCCCGTCGAAGTCGGCCAGCGCCCCCTTGATGCCGCCCAGGATCAGGTTGACCGGATCGGCGTCGCAGCCGACGTTGGTGCGGGCCATGATTCCGGTGACGACCGCGTCGATGTTGTGCGGCAGCACCTCCAGGCTGGCGAGCTTCGCGAGCCTTTTCGGGGTGAGGGTCGCGGCGATCCAGCTGCAGGGGACCTCCTGGTCCTGGCTCTGAAAATCCCCCAGTGTCGCCAGTGCGACGGCCCGGGCCACGGCGTGAATCTCCTGCCCGGCTGAGTCGAGGCCGAGCTTCGCCGCGATGGAGAGGAGCTTCGCCTCGTCCCTGATGGCGTAGTCCGGAAGCTTCCCCTCCCCTACTCCCAGTAGGGCCAGGGCCACGTGCCGTCCATGCTCCGAGTGGGCCGCGGCGCCGCTGGCCATCATGCGGATCACGTTTCTCGCCACGATGGTGTCGGCGGTCGCCCCGCAGATACCGACCTGCGGCCCGTCGCCGAAGGGGTCGATGCGGCAGGGACCCTTCCAGCAGATGCGGCAGCAGACGCCGAGCTGGCCGAAGCCGCACTGGGGCTGCATCGCCTTGTGGCGGTCCCATACCGTGTCGATCCCCTCTTTCTTGGCCTTGGCAAGTAACGGTGCGGAGCACGGATCGATGCAATCTTTCTGGGTCATGATTTCAGCCTCCTCTGGGTAAGATATCTGTGTGACTGGGCGAGTTCCGCGACCCGCGCCTCCAAAAGCGACTGGCGCAGTTCGTCCAGGTCGACCAGGCTGATGGCTTTGGTGGGGCAGGCTTCGATGCAGGCCGGTTGTTCACGGCCGGTATCCGCGCAGAGGTCGCACTTGCGGGCGACACCGTGGTTGGTGCGCCCGTCGGGCGCCGAATCCGACTCCGCCTTGACGCTGATGGCGCCGAAGGGGCATACCATGACGCAGACCTTGCAGCCGACGCAGTTCTTTTCCCGGATGGCGACCAGGCCGTCTTTTTGCTGGATCGCCCCGGTGGGGCAGGCGAAGGCGCAGGGCGCGTCCTCGCACTGGCGGCACTGGACCGGCATGGTCACCCCGGCAGCACCCACCACACGATTGCGGGGGCGCAGGGTAAGCCCGCGCGCCGCAGCCGCGAACAGGTCGCAGCCGCCGTGAGCGACCGCGCAGGACAGCTCGCAGCTATGGCAGCCGAGACACTTTTCCGGCGCGCAGAAGACGATGGCATTTTCACGCTGCTGCTTTTTCATGACTTTCTCCTTGGCATCTTGCCTCCAGACTATCGATGTAAAGCTCCTTCCCGCTCACCAGATCCACGGCGTCGCCGCGGCAAGTGGGGCACTGAAATTGGTATTTGACCACCCTGAAGAGCGCGTCGCAGGGGACGCAGCGGGCGGTGACCGGCAAGGTTTCGATCACCAGCTCCGCCCCCTGGGCGACGCTCCCCTCCGCCAGCACCTCGAAGCAGGCCGTCAGGGTCATGGGCTCGACCGACGCCATTTCCCCGACCTTCAGGTGCACCCGGGAGATCGATTCGATCCGGTGCTCCGCCACCTGGCGGTTGATGATCTCGAAGAGGCTGCTGACGATGGCTATCTCGTGCATGGCTTTTCCTTCACACTTCTGAGTATGGTTCTGTCCCCCCTATGAAATAGGGGGGAAGCCGAACGTAGTGAGGCAGGGGGGTGTTTATGCCCGGGAGGAGGACCCCCTGTCTCGCTGCGCGAGCCTTCCCCCCTATTCAGTAGGCTGTGTTAGGTGCTGATGTTGATTTCCCTCGGGGCACGGAAGGCGGGCGAATACAAGATTCGCCCCTACCAGCGCGATGAGGTGTAGGGGCGAACCTCGTGTTCGCCCGTGAGCTGCGTCCGCATTCACCCCGCGTGGGCACGGGGTGCCCACCCTACGCACTTGAAAAAAACAACAACTCTGCATAACAGAGCTATTCCATAGGGGGGACACTACCGTAATGATCTGCTACCCGCCCCCGTACAAATGCCGATGGAGCTTCGGTCAAGTGCATCTGCTTTTACCTATCCGTGCAGGAGATGCAGGGATCGATGCTGTTCACGATGAGGGGGATATTGGCGACCTTTTCCCCCTGGAGCATGACCTTCAGGGCGTCCCAGTTCATGTAGCTCGGCACCCGCCACTTGAGGCGGGCCGGCAGGTCGCTGCCGTCGGTATTCAGGTAGTAGATCAGCTCTCCGCGGGGCGCCTCCGACTTGGCGATCGCCTCGCCGGCCGGGATCTCCGGCAAGGTGTCGGCCCAGACCGGCCCCCCCGGCATCTCGGCCAGACACTGCCCGACCAGGGAGACCGCCTCCCGGGCCTCCCTGAGCCGCACCAGCGCCCGGGCGCGGACGTCCCCCCCCGTTTCCACGGCGACGCTCACGCGGAGCCGGTCGTAGGCGCCGTAAGGGCTTTTGCGCCGCACGTCGTAGTCTATGCCGCAGGCCCGCGCCACCGGGCCGACCACGGCGAAGTCAATGGCGTGCCGGCGCGTCAGCACCCCCACCCCTTCGGTACGCCCCAATACAGCCGGGTCCGTCTCAAAGCTGCACAGCAGCTCGTCTAGGGGGGCCTTCATGCGCTCCATCTGGTCCCGCAGGTAGCCGGCCGACTCCGGCGCCAGGTCGTTGCGCACCCCGCCGATGCAGTTGGCCGCCAGGTCCATCCGGTTGCCGTAGATGAACTCCTTGGTGTCCTGCATGATCTCGCGGACCTCCATCGCTCTTTGGAAGAGGGAGCCTTGGCCGATGATGTGGGCGACCACCGCGCAGTTGAAGAGGTGCGACGAGATGCGCTTGATTTCGTCGGCGACCGCCCGCAGGTACTCGGCCCGGGGCGGGATGCAGATGCCGGCGACCTCCTCCACGGCGGAGCAGAAGGTGCTGGGATGGCTGTTGGAACAAAGCGAGCAGAGGCGCTCCAGGAGGGTGATGTTCTGGTAAAGGTTGCGCTTCATCACCAGATGCTCCATGCCCCGGTGCACCTGGCCCGCGATGACGTCGAGCCCCACCACGACGTCCCCTGCCACCTGCACCTTGAAGTACATCGGCTCCTCCAGGGCGAGTTGGCTGGGGCCGAGAGTTATGGTCCTGGTGCTCATGGCGTCTCCTTCAGCGGGTTTTCTTGGGGCGCGGCTCCCGGCGCGGACGGAACCAGGCCGCAGGTCGTGACCTCCCCTGGCTCGGCCGATCCGGGGGAAGCGGTGCTTGCCACTCCCGGAGCCGTCTCGCCGGGGCTTCCGGCCATCACCTTGTCCCAGAGCGCCTTGCTGTTCGCCCCGTTACTGAAGGTGGAGTAAGGGATGAGCCGCTCAAAGGCGGCAGGTTCGATGGAGGCGTCCAGGAAGAGACGCCTGGGGTCGGGATGCCCGGTGACCTGGATGTCGTAGATCTCCATAAATTCCCGCTCGTTCCAGTCGGCGTTACGAAAGATAGGGGTGATGGAGGGGACCTGTGCTCCCTGAAGCGGCAGCTCGCAGGTCAGCGTCAGGGTCGTGCCGTCCAGGTCGAAGTGGTAGGCAATCTCGCGCACGCCTCTCAGTTTGGCCGCCGCCGTGAGATAGGCGGTCACCATGCTCAGACGCCCCTGCAGCTCCGCCAGCGCCTGCGCTGCCGGCAGGATGTCCATCGGCTCGGGAAGCCGGCACCAGCCGGTTTGCACCCCTTTGCGGTCGAGCCGCCATTGGACCGGGGTCTCCGACCCGATGCCGCGGCTCAGAGCGGACGCCACCTTTGTTTGCCAATTGCTCATGCTTGTATCTCCCGATACTCTGCTGCTAAAAACCATTCAGGCACGCCCAGGAGGAAAGTCCCCCCTGCGAAGTAGGGGGGAGGGCTCGCGGAGCGAGACAGGGGGGTTTTCCCCTGCGCCCCCCCTGCGGCTACGTTCAGCTTCCCCCCTATTTCATAGGCTCTGTTATTGAATGCGGACGCAGCTCACGGGCGAACACGAGGTTCGCCCCTACACCTCATCGCGCTGGTAGGGGCGAATCTTGTATTCGCCCGCCTTCCGTGCCCCGAGGGAAATCAACATCAGCACCTAACACAGCCATTTCATAGGGGGGACAAAACTCATCGCCAGACTGAGGGATGCCTGCGACGCAGTTCACGGGCGAACACGAGGTTCGCCCCTACCAACTCATCGCGCAGGCAGGGGCGATCGAAGCGCCGCTAGACTCAGCTGGACGTTGCGCTGCTGCCGGCAGGCGGTGCAGAGAGTCCGCAATTCCTCAGTCTCCCGGCTGACGCTGCGGTAGGCGGCCCTCAGCAACTCCGGGGCAACCGGCAGCATGGGAGTGCCGCAACCGTCGCACGGGACCAGCGGGACGATCCCCTGCTCGATCTGGCGGTACTTCTCCCCCTGCAGGTGGGCCATCTGCCACTCCCCCGTCGCGGCGAGCGCCTTGGTGGGGCAGTAGTGGTTGCACAGGCCGCAAAAAGCGCAGCTGTTATGCCACAAAGTAAATTTCAACCCGCCGGCCAACTCCTCAAAACGGATCGCGCCGCCGGCACAAACGTGCTCGCACATCCGGCATCCGACACAGGCGGCGGCGTTGAAGCGCATCTTGCCGCGCAGCCCGACCGGGGAAGCGGTAAAGGGGCCGTCTTCGGCGCTGGGCCTGCCGGGGCTGTCGGGGTCGGGACTGTCGGGACTGTCGGGGCTGTCGGGGCCGGGACTGTGGCTGTCGTGACTGGGGCTGTCGTGGTTGGGACTATGGCGGTTGGGGTTGTCGTGGTAGGGGCTGCCGGCGCCGACCGCCTGGGCTGCAATCGCCCCTCCCGTCCTCCAGAGCCGCGCCGCCTCGGCAACCCCCGCGACGATCGCCTGGGGACGCGGCGGGCATCCGGGAACGTTGACGTGCACCGGCAGATAGTTGTCGACCGGACCCGACACGGCGTAGCTGTCGCGAAAGACCCCGCCGGAAATCGGGCAGACACCGATCAGCACCGTCACCTTTGGCTCGGGCACCGCGGCGTAGCTGCGTAATACCTTCTCGCGGACCCGCACGGTAAGCGGCCCGGTGATCAGAACGATATCGGCATGGGTGGGATCCTCGGTGAAGCTGCATCCCGACCCCTCGACGGAGAAACGAGCAAGCGCGGCGGTGGCGGCGAGTTCCACGTCGCATCCGTTGCAGGAACCGGCATTGATGCGGTAAAGGCGTAACACCGGAACTGGCGGATTTTTAGGCTGGGTGTCCATGAAAGTCCTGTCCCCTGGTTTATTGAGGTCGAAGAGTGGCTGGAGGCGCGGGAGCTTTTACGGCGTTCGAGCTGCCTGCGTGGAGTGGACTATAGGGGAAAGTAGGAGGGCGGTCTGTCGGCTGGCCGACAGTTTTAAAAGAAAAGCCGGTGTTGGAGCGTATACGTTGGAAGAGCTGTCAAATACCAAAGGGGAGGCTGTATCCCCCCTGCAAAGTAGGGGCGAAGGCTCGCGCAGCGAGACAGGGGGGTCTCACTGCCGGCGAAAACACCCCCCTGCGGCTACGTTCAGACCTCTGCCAGCCAGAGGAAAAAACCTTAACTTAACGGCAGTGCCCCCCATCCGCCAAGGGAGGGAGGGCATGTGAGTGTCTAAAATTTTCTTCCGTCACGACGCATCCCTCAAGAGTTTGTGGTTCCCGCAGAAACCTGCGGTTAAAAAAGCCGGTTCCAACCTTCGAGGGCGCGCACCGACTCTCCTAACGACTGTATTTAATATGATTTTTCCTGCCTCAGGACTTTCTGCTGAAGATTGGCCGGCTAATTGCTCTATATGATCATCGCCGTAGTTCACATAAACCGGATGCCGGTTCTTCTTGCCGGGCCATGAGAATCCAGCCCAAGGAGGTTGAAGCAGTCGCAGGACACCTGGTAGCAGGATAGCAATAACCATAATGGTCACAAAAACTTAAAAAGGAGATTTCATGAAACGATTCGCGACACAAAAAGCACATCTCGCATGTATGGCAGCTCTTGGTGTTCTCACCTTTGCCACAGGGGCCAGCGCAGCAGGCCCCAAGCCCGTAGACCTTAGAACAGCCGGAAGCTTCGTGATCCTGACCAAAACAGGGGTCACCACCACGGGGACCACGACAATCGTCGGAGATGTCGGTGTAAGTCCGATCGTGGCCACTGCCATGACAGGATTTGGACTGATCGCGGACGGCACCAACACATTTTCCACCTCCTCTTTAGTGACCGAAAAGATTTACGCAGCCGACTATGCTCCGCCCACCCCCACCAAAATGACCACCGCCATAGGTGACATGGAAACCGCATTCACCGACGCCGCCGGCAGAAAATCCCCCAACTTCACCGAACTGGCTGGCGGAGACCTGAGCGGGCAGACCCTGCTTCCCGGCCTCTACAAATGGGGGACAGGAGTTCTGGTAACCAACGCCGGCGTCACACTGGCGGGCGGGCCCAACGATGTCTGGATCTTCCAGATCGCCGGGGACATGATCGTGGACAACAGCGCCATGTTTACCCTGGTCGGCGGCGCCCAAGCCAAGAACATATTCTGGCAGGTTTCCGGCAAGGCGACCTTTGGAACGGCGGCTGACGTCAAAGGAATCATATTGAGCCAGACGCTGATTTCGATGAATACCGGCGCCAAGCTGAGCGGCCGGGCACTGGCTCAGACCGCGGTCACCCTGATCGCCAACACCGTCTCGGCCCCATAAAGACTGGGATGTCGGATAGTTGAAGACGACCTTACAGCAGGAAGAGCAGGGTGGAGGCAGGCTGGGTACGACAGCCTGCCTCCACCTTTTTGTCTCCGTTATTTTCTCGTACTACCAAGAGAGGTGAAAGAATGGGACCTTGTTGACAGCATGACACCCGGTACACCGGAATAGATCCGTAACGGTGCCGCCCTTCCTTGATAATTATTCTTGTGGGGATGTGATCTAGCGAGAGATGCGGGACGGTCCCCTCCGGCGACGCCTGTCTGCCTGCTTGCGGAGGTTGGGATGCAAGGCAAGACATTTCCGGCATTACACTAGGGCTCCAAGCATGTCGTTGTAATGTGGCCGAACATATTAATTGGCTGCAACTGTGCCGTTGCAAACAACGGAAATCTTTAGCCGTAAGTAGTTAAGATATAAATAATCTATTTGCTTCTTGACGTACTTCAGTAATGGGATAAATTGTTAACTTACGGATAGGATTAGTTGGCTGGGAATGTGATTAATTAGTTTTTTTACATACAGCTGAGGATTCATAAAATGTCCACATGTTCAAAATGCAGTGGTAACGGGACCATCGAATGTCCTACCTGTCACGGAGCGGGACGCCTGCTCACAATCCAGCTGGCAGGATCTCGGGCATGCGATTGCTCCAAATGCCACGGACTTCGAGATGTGAATTGTCCCGAGTGTAACGGACTTGGCGAGATTTTGCAGGTAGCTTCTCCTTTTGGACACCAGCCACAAAGGAGAGCCTTTTAGCTCCACGGTTTGCATGGCAACCCCGACCCGCAATCGGGCCGGCCAGGAATCTCGTAGTGCAGACAGTGCCAGAGCGCACCATGGGCAGTTTCCTTCGGAAGCTGCCTTTTGTATTTCGGGCCCCTGAGGAACGCTCATCCCTAACCCTACCGTAAGCTCTACCGCCTTTGCCTGGGGTTCGCGGGCACCGCCCGTCGCATTTGACGGAAACTCCAAAAAAAACAATTACCAGGTACCTATCTCCCCCGTAGCCCATGCCAGTTCGCGCGATTTTCCAGCACATTTTCAGCCGCTTCCACTGACAGTACCTGCCGACATAGTCTGGCACGTTAACTGCTAATTCCTTCTGTAAAGGACCTGGCGGGCAACCGTTCCAGGTACCAACAGTGCCTGCCTGTCTTTGCCCGGGATGGACCAGCGGGTCCATCTCCTGTTCAGGCAAGATCAACCAGGCAATGAGACGACCGGAGTTGCCTATGAGTACGGCGACCCGCGGCCAACCACCGCCCGACCAAGCAACGCAGGGCGCACAGGGAGGAACGTATATGAGCGAATGTACAGCAAACAAATGGATGCCTCTTCTGCTCCCCTTGCTGGTGGCTGTCTCGGTGGTGTATCCCGGCTGGACCAAGGGTGCCATTGCCGAGCAGACTGCCGTTGTCACCTCTTCCCAGGAAGAAAAGGGCGGGGCAGCAAGCAGTGCGGCCGCAGCCTACCACACGCCGCTGGCCGGGGAGGCGCTGCATACCGTCTTCATGGGCAAAGCGGTGGACTTGCCGGCAATTGACCGAAGCCGGGTGACGGCCCTGACGCTTGGCGGAGTATTCTACACCCCCAAGCAGGGGGCAACCGCGGCCACTCCGATTGGCGCACTCTATGTGATGCGGATTTGGGAAAATTCCAGGACACGGGACGCCATCAGTGTCTTCGTCAATGACCTGGAATACGACAAAAGTTTCGGGAATCTTGAACTCGTGGCGCGCTTTGAAAACAACACCGTTCCGCTTGGACAAAGGGAAGTGGTCAACAATCAGGAGATCAAAGCCTCAGACACCAAGTGGGGTACCGTGATGGGTTCGCTCGGCCCCGGGCTGCGCTACAAGGTTGCCCCCTTCCAGGTCGACAACGACCTGAGGCTCCAGTTGCTTGGCAAAGCCGGATATTTTTATGCCGCGCGGACCAAGGACACCGGGCCGGACCTGGTGCTGCCGCCCGACACCATGCTCTACGGCGTGAAACTGCGGGGGCGCTACGACGGGTTGCGCCGCAACCTGCTGGAGCTCCCTCACGCCGGCATGGCAGCCGGTTTTGACCTCGACTACACGCACCGGGACAAATGGTCCGATTTCGGCACGGTCCCGGACGCGGTCTTTACCAAGGCGAACACCCAGGACTATTTCCAGGCAAACGGCTATCTCATGGGCGCCGGCGGGATCCCGGGATTGTCGGAGAAGAACCGGGTGCTCTTCAGCCTGCACGGTGGCGTTACCCCCGAGAAGAGCGCGGACCGCTACAATGCCATTACCATCGGCGGCGGGCCGCTTCCCGGAGAATCGGATGACCTGAGTCGCCCCGACTACCCCGGGACCATGTTCAACCAGGTGTTGGTGTCCGACTACGCACTCGCGGCATTGGAATATCGACGCGAGCTCGCCTTCTTTCTCTATCTCCATCTGCGCGAGACCTTCATCTGGGCTGACCGGGCGGCGGTCACCGACACCAACCGGTTCCTGTTCAAAAGCACGACCGGGGCGGCCTCGACGGTCGGCCTGGATACCGGCTTTTTCTGGAACTCGGAGCTCTACCTCGCCTATTCCTGGGATACGGGGTTCGTTCGAGACGGCAAGCCGGGAAGCGGGATCATCCTCGTCTGGAACAAATCATTCTGATCTGTTTTCGCTGCCCGAATTGGCTACCAGGGTACGGGAGGTACTCGATGGAAGGCAAGAGTCCCGCGCCGTCCGGGGGCAGGCAGGTGCCAACGCCCCGTTGTCACCAGGCTCCATCAGCCGTCCACTCCCGCAGCACTGCAGGGCTGAGGCACCTGGTATCCAATTCCTGGCCGATTCAACATTTTCTTTACACAGTTCCTCCCGATTTTCTCCTTATTTAGCTGTTAGTCTTACCACCATCAGCAGCTACCCGATCCCCCGGACCAGCTTACGACGTTAAATTCCATCCAAGCGGCCCAGGAAGCCAAATACCAGAGATTCCTCGCTCGCATGGCGAACGGCACTCAACAGTAACGACGAACAACCGCTCAGACCTGCGACCATCACAGGGACCTCACCAAAGGCCACTGGCGCCATCGGGGTGAAACGACAACAGTGTATCGCAGGGCTGAGAGGGAAACACAGGGGAAATCCGATGCCAAGAACAACTCTTTGGAGCTACCTGCTCATAACGGCCCTGCTCGCCGGTTGCGCCCAAGGAAGAGACGCGCAGCTCGCTGACACCTACCGGCAGCAACAGTTGGCCCAAGCGGCTGAGCAAAGCCAGGTTTGGGAAGGCAACAAGGGTTGGCTCCTGGCAAAACTGCCGCAGGCAGCGCTACTTGCCCAGCGCGTGGCGCTCGCCTTCAGTGCCTATCCCGGCAGTAAAAAACTGCGTTCCTCTGAGTACAGTAAGGGTGATTACGATAACCTGTTCGACTTCCTGCGGGGTGAATTGCCAGAGTTCCGGGTGCAGCGGCCGCCTGGGAGCGCAGGGCATCTGGCACTGATCGATGGCGACGCGGTGTATCTTTACGACATGATACATCTTGAGTTCCTGGGAGTCGTAAGTCCCGAGAAGGGGCTCTTTTTCGCCGCCTCGGAGGCGCCCCTTGAGCGTAGCGACGCACGGAGTTTCGCTTTTGCCCCCGATGGCAAAATCGATACGGCTACTTCATGGCAGCTCTTTCGAGGTAACGTTTTGGAGCAGGATCACGCGGCGGGCCAGGACCTGGGAACCTATAGCATCTCCAGGGTTGAACTTGACAGGGCAGGCGTAGCCAAGCAGGTCGATTTCCTGACCCCGCAACAGCGAGCGGAACGGGAACTGGCGCAGCAAGGTGTGACCTGGCGCAATCGGGCAGAGATGCAGGCGGTTCAGTTTTGCTCCAGCAAGCAGGGTGCCCGGGACGGGTCGAAGAAACCAGGCGGTCACGGCAAGCGGGGTGGCATGGGCAACCGGCCTGCCGCAAGCGGCGCGGCCACCGAGAATCCAACCGATGCCAGCTCCGTCCCCGGCGCTGCGGGAACCGAGCCACTGAAGGGGCATGCCGGCCTGAATTGCCGCACCGGCAGGGGATATGTCCTCCTCGATAACGGTATTTCCGCTGAGGTCGCGAGCCTCCCGAAAAACCGGGAAGGCGACCTTTCTCCCATTATCAGCTCTGCGAGTAAGGAGATACCTGGGGGAACCATGACCTACAGCTACCCCGCCGAAGCGGCGCAGGGCAACTCGATCTGGGACAACCGCAGCCAAGAAATAACCTTGGGATTTAGGAGTCCCGACGGCAGCAACAAGCTCAATCTCGAACTGAGCCCCGACAAGGGCGTTACCGGCGCATCTCTGGAGCTTCCGGGAGACTGGTATAAGATCATGGGTAAAGAGGTTACCCGCTCCGAACTCGGCGACCTCTTTATCCGCGCCTACCGGGACTGTGCGATAAAGGACAGCCAGGACGCCTGCAAGAGCGTACCCGAGCTCTTCGCCGGCTTGCTCAATACCGGCATGGCGCGGGACCTCATAAGTTACGTCGCCGAGCACTACACCAAACCGGCTGGTATCACGGTAGAAAAGGGTTCTCCAAAGTAACGGATAGGACGTCCGGTAGTGCAGTGGACGAGGAGTCGGGATGCAGGAACTTATCCAGGGGTTGTCGATTGTCATGATAGCGAGAGATGCCTCCAGGTATCTTGAGGAATCTCTCCGCTCGTTAGCCGCAGTCGCAGCTGAAATCGTTTTTGTCGACACGGGATCGACCGACGCAACCATGGAAATTGCCAGCAGGCACGGCTGCAGAATTTACCGATTCGAATGGCAGGATGACTTCTCCAGAGCCAAAAATTTCGGCATTGAGCAGGCTCGGTACCGCTGGATAATGAGTGTCGATTCCGATGAGGTACTGGACCGCGAGGAAGGAAAGGTCATCATTCAAAAGGCACTGGCTGGCGGGTCAGCTCCGGCCTTCCTGGTATACCAGGATAACCTGACTGATACGGGGGAAGTCCAGCAGCAAATGGCGCTTCGGCTGTTCAGAAACGATCCGCGCATCAGATTCAGCAATCCAGTACACGAGTGCATTTCCGAAAGCCTGTTTTTTCACTGGCAAGATTTTTTCCCACCCATCCTCGATATCCATTTGAAGCATTACGGCTACCTTTCCGGCAACAGGAAGGGAAAGTTGCAACGGAATATCGCCCTGCTGCAAAGCTGGCTCGACGTGGATCCCGACAACATAATCGCCAACTACAAATTGGGGAATACCTACTTCGCTATGGGGCGGGAGGAAGCGGCTCTCAACTACCTGGAAAGAGCCTTCCGGGATTTCGATGCAGGCAGTGACACGCGCACCCTGCAATTATTGCCGGTATTTGCCGTGAATTATCACCGCGCCCTCATTTCAGCCGGAAAGGTGGAAAAAGCCAAAGCATTCGAGCGGATGATGATAAGCTAAGCGATGGCTGGAGGGCTCCACCTGCTAGCGCCCCATCCTCCGGACGGCAAAGATCACCAACATCCCGACCAGCATGGCCAGCAGGGGATTGCGCGTACGCAGCACGGTCAGCGCGGTCAACCCTCCGGCTACCACCCCCCAGAACCCCTCGCCGACAATCGACGGCAGCACCAGAGAGAACAGCATGGCCCCGGGAAGCACATCCATCCCTTTGCGGAACCTGCCGGCGCGCGGAAAGCGGGAAGCCAGCAGCAGTCCGCCGAGCCTCAGCGAGTAGGTCACCAGCGCGGCCAGGCCTATCGCCAGCACGAGCTGTTTCGTATTAGCTGGAAACATTGGCGCCCTCCTCCCCGACCGCCGGTGCGTTCAGCGGTCCCAGCATCGCAGTGAGAGCGCCCGCCAATCCACCGATCACGATATACCACTTGCCCGGCAGATAGTGATGCGTCAGCAGTGCCAGCCCTCCGGCCACCAGCCAGGGGACAAGGTCCTTTTTACCCTGCCATAAACCGACCGCCAGCGCGGTGAACACCGCGGTGAACGCGAAATCGAGGGCGAACACTTCGGGGTGGGCGATGAACCCGCCGCCCAGCATGCCCGCCAGGGTGCCACAGCTCCAGGACAGGTAGATGGTGACCCCGCCGCCGAACAAGAACGCGACAGATGCCTTGCCGCGGCGCTGCTCCGCCATGGTGATCGCCCAGTTTTCGTCGGCGACCAGATGCATCATGAAGATCTTGCACCACAGGGTGCGACCGGCAAAGAGAGGTTCCAGTGAAGCACCGATCAGCAAATAGCGCAGGTTGATCACCAGTACTGCCAGAGCCATCTCGACAATCGGCAGCGGGTGCGTCCACATATCCACCATGACGAACTGAGCTGAGCCGGCAAATACGGCGGAGTTCATGAACATGAGATCGAGCCAGTTGAGACCCTTCTGCGCTGCGAGCACACCCAAAACGCTGCCGTAGGCGGCGACACTGGCGGCCATCGGCAGGTTGGCCGTGGCACCTCTGACAAATTCGGACTTCACGTAGTTCTCCCTTGCCTGCCGACCCTTTTTTGTTGTGTCCAAGAAGGGTCAGGCGCAGCAACATTTGGCACAAGTTAGAGAGGCCAGCTCTTTTAGTCAAGCCCTCCGGCCCTTTGCGGGCTGCGCATCGGTGGGCACCGGCAGAACCTGCCGTCCGTACTGGCAATTGCCCGCCGAAGTATTATTATTGTTTGGTCGAAGCACCGGCTTTCCCTCAGGGCAGGCGCCGACTACGGGTGCAGCCGGGGAAAATCGGGCTAACTGACAGCGCCTTCGGGCCAGACCATAGAGGAGGAACAGCACCATGGAATACCGGCTTTTAGGAGGATCGGGATTGAAGGTCTCCGCCCTCAGCCTGGGCACCGCGACCTTTGGCGGCAGCAACGAATTTTTCAAGGCCTGGGGCGGCAGTGACGTGAAAGAGGCCACCCGCATGGTTGATATCGCCGGGGAAGCCGGGGTCAATCTGCTGGATACGGCGGACATCTATTCGGACGGGCTCTCCGAGGAAATCGTCGGCAAAACCCTGCAGGGGCGCCGGGACAAGTTCCTGGTGTCCACCAAAGCGACCTTCAGATTAGGCGAGGGACCCAACGACGTGGGGTCGTCGCGCCACCACCTCTTGAGGGCCTGCGAAGCCAGCCTGAAGCGGCTGGGGACCGACTACATCGACATCTACCACCTGCACGGCTTCGATGCCCAGACCCCTCTGGAGGAGACCATCGGCACCCTGGACCAGCTGGTCAAATCCGGCAAGGTGCGCTATCTGGCCTGCTCCAATTTTTCCGGCTGGCATCTGATGAAGTCGCTGGCGCTGGCCAAGACCTACGGCTGGACGCCCTATGTGGCCCACCAGGTTTATTATTCGCTGGTGGGCCGGGAATACGAGTGGGAACTGATGCCCCTGGGGCTGGACCAGAAGGTGGGCGCCCTGGTTTGGAGCCCCCTGGGCTGGGGGCGGCTTACCGGCAAGATCCGCCGGGATCGCCCGTTACCCGAACAAAGCCGCCTGCACGTCACCAAGGACATGGGCCCGCCGGTGCCGGATGAGTACCTCTACCAGGTAGTCGACGTCCTGGGCGCGCTCGCGGAGGAGTCCGGCAAAACCATCACCCAGGTCGCCTTGAACTGGCTGCTGCAAAGACCGACTGTTTCCAGCGTCATCGTCGGGGCCAGAAACGAGGAGCAGTTGAGCCAGAACCTGGGCGCCGTGGGATGGAACCTGAACCCCGGCCAGGTCGCCCGGCTCGATGCAGCCAGCAGGAGAACGCTGAGCTATCCCTACTGGCACCAGAGCCAGTTCGAGAGGATCCCGCCCCCGGTTGATGCAGCTGAGCAGCACCAGTGATCAGGTAACGCTCCCTCGCCCCCCGCAAAGATCCCGGGGGGCTGAGGTTTCTTGTCGTAAGCTCAAAAACTCCCCTCCCTCGTCCCTTCCGTGCACATGGTCAAGCCCCCCCCCAGCCCGCCGTGCGCGCTCGCGCCTCCCCGTTCCACTAATGATTTTTTCCTTATTGACTTGCCGGGATTCGATGCTATAAATTACAAACCTCTAATCAAAGGAGATCCAACATGGCCAATTACACCCAAAGCGGAAGCCTCAACGACAAAAGCTACAATCTCGACGCCACAATGAAGCCGATAGGCCCTTCCTTTTCCTTGACGAAGCAGGGGGCGAATACGCCGCTGGAGTTGGAACTTGCCGGCACGGTCTCCGCAGGCTCGCTTAACGGCGCGAACGGGATCCGCCTGGAGCTGCGGGCTAACGGCAACAACCCGAATCTGAAAATCCAGGGGTCACTCAAACCCGGGAACCTCAACGATTCCATCTACCTCAAGAGCGTGTACACCGGCCTTCCCGCGGGGCACTACACGTGCCAGGTGTATGCCCAGGCGGCCCCGTCGGGCACCGCAACGGGCGTCATCCTCGATCCCGGCGAGTGGGGGGAAACCATCCTGGCGACCGAACCCTGACAGCCGTGTCCCGGCTGCGGGTCTAACGGGGTTGCCTGCGCGACAAAATCCCAACCGGCTCCGACACCCCGGTGACCGTGGTTAATTTCGTGGGCAAGAAGGGCTATGCAAACCGCATAGCCCTTTTTGTTTGGCACGCCAGGCAGGACGGGAACACCGGTAAGCGTATCTGCTTCCGGGCGGGATTCAGGACCCCATCGCCTCGGCGGCGAGCCTTCCCAGGGTCGCCACGCCCCGCTCCGAGCGCTCATCCCAGGATGCCGACGAGAGCCGAACGCAGTTACGGTACTTGTCACCCAGCGTGAAGATCGACCCCGGCGTTATGCCGATGTCGTGCTCCAGAGCCTGGTGGAAGAGCCGGACCGAGTCGGTCCCCTCGGGCATCTCGACCCAGAGCATGAAACCTCCCGCCGGGTGCGTCATCCGGGTCCCCTGGGGGAAGTATCGCGCCACCGCATCGGTCAGCAGCGAGATGTTGCGGGCATAGACGCGCCGTATGGCGCGCAGGTGGTGGTCGTAGCCGCCGGTCGCCAGGAACTCGGCCAGGGCCAGTTGGGGAGGCGAGGCGGTCGCCAGGTTGGACATCATCTTCAGCCGCTCCATCTCCGGCTGGAAGCGTCCGCCGACCGCCCATCCCACCCGGTAGCCGGGGGCGAGCGTCTTGGAGAACGAGGAGCAGTAGATCACCAGCCCCTGGCGGTCAAAGGATTTCGCCGCCACCGGGCGCTCCGCGGCGAAGCTCAGGTCCCCGTAGATATCGTCCTCGATGAGCGGAATCTCGTGGCCGGCCAGCAGCTGCACCAGCTCGCGCTTGCGCTCGGTCGGCATGAGACTCCCCAGCGGGTTGCTGAAATTGGGGATCACCAGGCAGGCGCTGATCCTGTTGTTCTCGATGGCGTAGCTGAGCGCCTCGATGCTGATCCCCTCCCGCGGGGTGGACGGGATCTCCAGGGCCTTGAGCCCCATCTCCGCAATCAGCTGCAGGAAGTTGAAATAAAAGGGGGATTCCACGGCGATGGTGTCGCCCGGGCGGCAGGTGGCGCGCAGGGCGAGTTGCACGGCCTCGACGCAACCCGAGGTTATCAGCACCTGGTCCGGCCCGATGCTGAAGCCCGAGGAGAGCGAGCGTTTGGCGATCTGGGTGCGCAGCCGCTCGTAGCCGGCAGGCAACATGTAGGCGACCCCCTGGTCGCCGAAACGGCGCAATACCGACGCCATGACGCGGTTCAGCTTGTCGACCGGCAGGTGCCGCGGGTGCGGGATGGCGCTACCGAAGGGGAGCAGATCCCGGTTCATCATGTTGCGTATCACCTGCTGGCAGAGCTCGCTGCAGGTCGCCGTCGTCGCCACCAGGCGCTGCCGGCCCAAATGCGGGGCGGCCGTGATCTCCGGGGCGCGGGGGCTCACGTAATACCCCGACTGGGGCCGCGCCTGAATCACATGGCGATCCTCCAATACCGCGTAGGCCTGCATGACGGTGTTGATGCTGACGCTCAGTTTGGAACTGAGCTGCCTGATCGAGGGGAGCCGGTCACCGACCCGGTAGGTCCCCGCGTCGATCATCGCCGCAATCTCGCCGCCGACCCGCTCGTAGAGCGGCCTTGAATCAGAAACAGTTTCCATGACGTCCCCTTCCCGAAGCCTTTCGGCACACCATCATGCTACCTGATTCCCGCGCGCAGCCCCAGACACAATTAGGCATTTAAGGGCTGGGTACAGTCATCATATTTCACAACTGTTACGGTTACAAATCAAATTTGCTGTGTCTGTACTCAACCCCCGTGCTGCGCTACAGTTAGGCCAGAGCAGAAGAGCTTTTGGGAAAAGGGGGTGGCACCATGGAATGCAGTCTTGGCACGGGAGATTTGTTGCGGTTGACGGGAGGCTCGCAGGGGACGAGGCTTCATTGTCTCAGGGGAACGATCTGGCTTACCAGGGGGGATGGGGTCGATTACCTGGTGCACCGTGGGCAGAGCATAGCTTTGGCCTGCGCGGACTCGGCGCTTGTCGAGGCCCTGGGTGCGGCCGAGGTGAGGCTGGAGCCCGCGCTGCGCGAGGGGGCAGGCGCCAGGCCGGTACTGACCCTGGCCGCCTGCCGTTTTTGATAGCGAGCCTGCGCGGGGCGCTACCCCAGTCATTCCAGATGCTGGTAAGACTCCCGGAGGAAAACCGGTGCCAGAGGACCGGTGCCAAGCTTGGGGAAAGCCGGCGCCAGGGTTGATATGATGAAAGATAAGCCTCGGGCCGGGAGCTTCAACTCGGTTCCCGGCTAATCCGACTCTTTGGTGCCGGCTGAAATCCCCTTGGTGAAGATACAAAGATACTCTTCGATCAACCTTTCGTCCTGGTCCGGCGCCTGGCTTATCAGGTCTTTGGTGGCCAAACTGCTGAGGAAAAAGTAATTGACCATGCCGGCCAGCGCCAAGGCGGCATTGGTGGCATCGACGTCCGCCCGGAACAGCTTGCGCTGCTTGCCTTCGTTGATCGCCGCCGCCATGGTGAGGATCACCTCGTCGATCACCGGCATGACAATGGTCTCGAAAAAGGCCGTGGGGTTGGTCAGTTCGCTGGTATAAAACCTCAAAAGATAGGGATGGCTGCGGTGCCTCTGGAAGGTCCAGCGCAGGTAACTCTCTATCATGGAGACCGGATCGGAGACGGCCCCCCTGATCTCCTTGATCTCCTGAAAACAGGCGAACTGCTGTTGCAGTACCGCCGAATAAAGCCCTTCCTTGCTGCCGAAATGGTAGGAGATCATCGAAATGCTGGTCTCCGCCGCCTGTGTCAGCTCTCTTACGCTGACTCCGTTGAGCCCCTTCTCTGCGAACAGCTGCGTCCCCACCTCCATCAGCTTGCTGCGAATGTCCGTTTTTTCCACACTCACCTTTGCCTCCTTTGCCTCTACCGGCCAGAGGGTAGCAAAAGCACGGGCAAAATACCAATTCTATTGCATACGAATCGTCGCGCTGCTATTGTGTATACGCCATCGAACGAACGTTCGATACAACACCGCGCGGCGGGGTCTGCAGGCGTCATGCCGGTCGCGGCTGCGCAAAATAAAATTTCAGGAGGAAGCAGGCACATGTCGGAATTGCACAAAAGGATCAGGAAAACCAGCCTTCACGCTAAGATCACCTCGGTGGACCAGGTCATTCCCCTGTTCAAAAACGGGATGAACCTCGGCTGGTCCGGCTTCACCCCCGCCGGCTACCCCAAGATGGTGCCCATTGCCCTGGCCGACCATGTCGAAAAGAACCAGCTGCAGGGAAAACTCAAGTTCAACCTGTTCATCGGCGCCTCGGTCGGTGCCGAGACGGAGGACCGCTGGGCGTCTCTGGACATGATCGACCGCCGCTGGCCCTACCAGACCGGCAAGAACATCCAGGCGGGCATCAACGAGGGGCGCATCCGCATGGGTGACCGACACCTCTCCATGTTCGCACAGGACCTGGGCTACGGATTTTACACCAAGGATAACGGCGGGCGCCTCGACATCGCCATCATCGAATGCTCCGCCATCACGGAGAACGGCGAACTGGTGCTCACCGCGTCCTGCGGCGCCGTGCCGGAGATCGTCCAGATCGCCGACCGGATCATCATCGAGATCAACACCTCCATACCGAACTTCGAGGGTTTGCACGACATCATCGACCCGGTCGCCCCGCCCCGCCGCCTCCCCTACCTGATAAGCAGGGTCGACGACCGCGCCGGCTCGCCCTACGTGCGCATCGACACGGACCGGATCGTCGCCATCATAGAGTCGGACCGCCCCGACAACGGCCGCTCCTTCTCCGACCAGGACGACACCTCCACTGCCATCGCCAGCAACATCATCGACTTCTTCACGGCCGAAGTGAAGGCCGGCCGGCTGCCGAAAAACCTGCTCCCCCTGCAATCCGGCGTCGGTTCCATCGCCAACGCGGTCATCGGCGGGCTGGCCGAGGGGCCCTTCAGCGGCCTGCAGGTCTGGACCGAGGTGCTGCAGGACACCATGCTCGACTTCTTCGATTCAGGGAAGCTCGACTTCGCCTCCACCGTTTCGCTCTCCTTCTCGAAGGAAGGCTTCAAGCGCTTCTACGCCGACTGGGACAAGTACAGCAGCAAGGTCCTGATGCGCCAGCTTTCCATCGCGAATCACCCGGAACCGATCCGTCGTCTCGGCTGCATCGCCATGAACACCCCCATCGAGTTCGACATCTACGCCCACGCCAACTCGACCCTGGTCGGCGGGACCCGCATGATCAACGGCATCGGGGGCTCCGGCGACTTCCTGCGCAACGCCTATCTCTCCATCATGCACACCCCGTCCGCCCGGCCGACCAAGACCGACCCGACCGGCATCACCTGCGTGGTGCCGCACGTGCCGCACGTGGACCACACCGAGCACGACCTCGACGTCCTGGTTACCGAGCAGGGTTTGGCCGACCTGCGCGGACTGGACCCGAAAACCCGCGCCCAGTGCATCATCGACAACTGCGCCCATCCGGACTATAAGCCCCTGCTGCAGGACTACCTGGACCGGGCTACCAGGGACTGCCTGGCCCGCAAGGCAGGCCACGAGCCGCAGATGCTCGACCGGGTGTTCAAGATGCAGGTAAACCTGGCCCAAAAGGGGACCATGAAAATCGACAGCTGGGATATGTAGAGCAGGGATTGATTGATGACAGCAGAAAGCTGCGGGGTAGCCGGAGGCAAGGCTACCCCGCAATCGCTTGCACTCACCAGGGCGGGATTCACCCTAATGCTGTAGCAGCATTGCCACCGCCCTCAGGTCCTGATCAGCACGGTGACAAGCGAGACCCAGGCCACCAGGGCAATACAACCCCAGACCACCTCCGAATACAGGAGGCGCATGGGGACTCCCTGTGCTGTGGCCACTGGAGTTTCATCCCCCTGCAAAAAGAACATGGAAAAGACCCAGAATGGCAGGCAGAACAGTGCCGCGACAGCAAAGATTCCCAGTGCGAAGAACTGTAAGATGTGTTCCAGGGCCTTGGACATGACGCTTCTCCTTTTGTGTAGGTGAGATGATCCAGCTCCTATCTGCCGTGTACTCCGTCTGTTTCTGACTTTAAATAGACAAAGCCGGATTACACGACGTGCCATGAGACGGGCATGTCCGATAATCCGGCCTGGGGAAATCGCGCACAGCAGCACATAGGACAACTCCCTGCAAGGAAACGGTACACCGTATAGGCGCAGAAAGCATCCGGCCACCACTCGTCACTGCCCTACGGCTAGTTCCGCGTTTCAAGCCGGGTGTTATCTGTATCAGATCTGGTGCTACCTTTTTAAAGAGTATACCTGCCTTTTTTAACTGTCAATTCTGTAAACACTTCAAAGCACTGCTTTACCGTATACTCAATCTTCTACAATCTTTGTGACATACTTGAGACAGATCAACTCAATTATTGCGTAAACACTATTCGTGAATTCACTGGAATTATTTTTGTATTTACTGTGCCACAGTAAGCTTAGTCATAATTGTCAAGACGCCGGCCCCCTGATACCTGCCCCCTGGAAAGGTGTTCGCCCGGAGGAGTACCTTTCCTGGCTGGCAACCGGTTCCAAGCCTTCGGAGTTGACTTCCCCATATGCGCAGGTGTAATGTTTCGTAAGATTTTGCGAATTAACCTGCTGTTATTTAAAAACATGAATCAGGCGAGGCAAACCGTCCCGCCGGCATCAGGGAAAACCGGTGAGACCTGACAATCAAACAAATAATATAAAGCACCTCTAACAAAGAAGGAACTGCGGCGCTGAAGCTGGCATTTATGGAGGGGGGCGGCAATGTTAAAAAGAATGAAATGGCTTTGCTGTGGAATCTTGTTAATTTTGCTGGCCTTTGTCTCCATGCCGGCCAGGGCAGTCGCCTCCACATGGCAACAAACCGGTGGCCCAAATGGAGGGATCGTACACACGTTAGCCTTCGACCCGTCCGGCAACACGACCATCTATGCCGGGACGGACAGCGGGGGAGTGTTCAGGTCCGATGGCGGCGGTTCCTGGCGCGCGGCGAACGGCGGAATCCCGGAATATGCGCAGGTACTCGCCCTGGCCGTCGATCCTTCCGCCCACCAGACCATCTATGCCGGGACCAACGGCGGGGCGTTCAAGTCTATAAACGGCGGCGGGCTCTGGAGTGCGGTGAATAACGGGCTGACCTCCACGGTGGTTGATGCGCTGGCCGTCGATCCGTCCAGCAGCCAGACCATCTATGCCGTGACGGATGGCGGCCTGTTCAAGTCCAGCAACGGCGCCGGCTCCTGGAACAGGATGAGCCGCGCACCGCCGGGCACCTTCTCCCTCGCCGTCGACCCGGCCAGCAGCCAGACCCTGTATGCCGTAGCAAACGGGGCGATCTTTAGGTCCAACGACGGCGGGGACACCTGGAGTGCTGCAAACAGCGGGCTGGCTTCCGAGGAGGTCCTCTGCCTGGCAATCGATCCGACCAATAGCCAGACCATCTATGCCGGGACATTTTCAGGCGCGTTCAAATCCTCCAACGGCGGCGGCTCGTGGAGTGCGATCAACGGCGTGGGGATGGATGTAGTCTCCTTGGTCATCGATCCGGCCCGCCACCAGACCGTCTATGCCGGGACCGGCGGCGGGGTGTTCAAAACCAGCAACGGAGGCGACTCCTGGAGTGCAGTGAACACGGGGCTTGGCTCCACCGACATTCTTTACCTGGTCCTCGACCCTGGCAACAGCCAGACGATCTGCGCCGGGACCAATGGCGGAGGAGTGTTCACCTCCACCGACGCCGGCAGCTCCTGGAGTGCGGCGAATGTGGGCCTGACGGCTGCCCCGGTACTCGCCCTGGTTACCGACCCGACCAGCAGCCAGACACTCTACGCCGGGGCCGTTGGCGGGGTATTCAAGTCCACCGACGGCGGCGCCTCCTGGAGTGGCAACGGCAGGCTCGCCTCCACGGTCGTCTCTTCTCTGGCTATCGATCCGGCCCATCCCCAGACCATCTATGCCGGCACCTTCAACGGGGTGGTAAAGTCCAGCGACGGAGGCGACTCCTGGAGCGGCGGGCTACCCTCCGGAGATGTTCTGTGTGTGGCAATCGACCCAGCCAGCAGCCAGACGATCTATGCCGGGACAGCCGAGGGCGTATTCAAATCCACCAACGCCGGCGGCACCTGGAGCGCCATGAACAGCGGCCTGAGCTCCACGATTGTTTCTTCTCTGGCTATCGATCCGACCAGCAGCCAGACGATCTATGCGGGTACCTTTGGAGGCAAGGTGTTCAAGTCCAGCGACGCCGGCGCCTCCTGGAGCTCCGTGAGCGGCAGCCTGACCTTCACCTATGTCAATGCCCTGGCGATCGATCCCGGTAACAGCCAGACCGTCTATGCCGGGACAAATGGGGCAGGGGTATTCAAGTCCAGCGACGGCGGCGGCTCCTGGAAGGAAGTGAATAACGGGCTGGCCTCCTTTATTAACGCCCTGGTCATCGATCCGACCAGCAGCCAAACCATCTATGCCGGGACCTATGAAGGCGGGGTGTACAGGTCCACGGACGGCGGCGCCTCCTGGAATGCGGTGAACAGCGGACTCACCTCCACGTTTGTGCGCTCCCTGGCAATCGATCCGACCAATAGCCAAAGGGTATTCGCCGGGACTGAAGGGGGCGGTGTGTTCAGGATGGTTTTGCCCAGCGGCGACATTAACGGTGACGGCGTCGTGGATGTCGGCGATGCGCTGATGGCACTGCGAATAGCAGTGAAGCTGGTGCCGATGGACCTCAAATACCTGGCCAACGGAGATGTCGCCCCGGTGGTCAACGGCAAGCCGCAACCCGACGGCAGGATCGACGTCTCAGATGCGCTGCTTATTCTGAGGAAGTGTGTGGGTCTGGCTAGCTGGTAAACAATTGCCGCGCGAAGTCCCTGTTCCTCGTACGCTTGGCCTCGGGAGCGGGTGGACCAAGGTTCGAATCCTCTCCTTCCGCCCCTAGCAAGAAAGGCCCCTGACACAAATCAGGGGCCTTTTCCCGTCAGGCTCCGGTCCCCATGTGTCCGCTAATCAGACCGGAGTAACCTGATGTTTTTCAATCATCTAATATATGGCTTGCACCTTGAATATTTCCGAACAGTTAGCCTCTGTTTTTGACTATTTTCAAAAAACGGGATATTATTTATTACGAATGCGACTATTGGTCCCAGTATCATTGGCACTAGAGAGAGGATTCAACAATGCTATCCTGTTTTAGATGTAGTGGATTTGGAAAAATAGAATGCGAAGCATGCGATGGACTTGGTCACTATTGTGAAGACATAATGGAATGCCTATTTGCACCACACTGCTCGGAATGCAAAGGATATGGTGAAATCAAGTGTCCTGACTGTAATGGAAGTGGTGAAACCGCCAACCAGGGATAATAGTAACAACCTCTTTAAATGACTAAAACTATCCTTCTGTCAAACACAACCCGGATCGGTTTAAAATAGTCACTGCAAAACGCGTTGATGCACCTCGTTAGAGGCAAGACGTGCCCACCGGATTACCGTCCTCTTCCCCCGATGCAATCATCGCGGTAGAGGACAAAGAAAAAGGGATGGCCTTTTGAGCTATCCCTTTTTCCGTATTTTTGGCTTAGGGTGCTAGGGATCGAGTCGGAAGGGAGGCGGCGAGCCGTTGGCCTGTCACCTACAATGTCTGGAACGGACCAGCCGGCAGTACCCCCACGGCGACGCCGATACCTGCCACGAGAGAAACCACGGAGGTCGTTTGAAACCACGCAGTGCAGAGCACGCCGAAAGCCAATGCAGTAAATCCCCAACTGCCCACTCGCAGGAAGTCCGGCTTGAACAGTTCCGATGCGGAAACGGTTTCCTTTCCGTCCGACGGGCTAAACAAGGCGATTACTATTAAACAAGGCAATGCAAAGCATGATGTTATGACGATAAAGACTATCAGGAACAGTTGCAGGATACTCTCGGTCACTTTAAGCATAGCGCTTCTCCTTGTATATTTGCTTCCAGTAGTGCCAGCAGTTGTGTAGGTTTACGCCCGCGAACTGAACAATCTAATATTCACCTCCCTTTCTGTAGATATACGAACATCCCAGTTAAAAACGTAAAGGCCGGATTACAAAAACATGACCTTAGGGTAGGCATGTCCGGCAATCCGGCCAATTAACTTGATTCACGACAAAATAACAGTAAGGCTAAGTCACCCGAGTTGACAACCAAAGTGAACCGAGTTTGGTAGACTTTCCCCCTCTATAAATTCGCGGTTTGACTTCGGCGGATGACCATCCGCGGGAGCGTTAATGACGCCGTGCGTTCATCGCTGTTTACCAAAGGCATGGGGTCCCTTGGGACCCGGCCCATAAAAAGCGCCGCCATTTAATCAGAATACGGCGGGATTTCTCACGACTATCAAAAGACGTTCTAATTATCTCAAATATTTATACTTTGTCAATCAGAATAATATGCCTGATTGGTGTTGACAGCAGAGATTAAGACAAAACCAAAACGATATCATATAAATACGTTATAAAAAGCCGTGCCTTCGCCGTGCGAACCCTATTGCATTAAAGGGCTCCCATTTACACCCGGAATCATGCTAGAATTTAGCCATTGGGTAGGGGTCAGAGCCTGTTCTTGCCCACGAGGTCATCTTGGCAAGGATCGGTTTCAAAGGCCATGAGGATGCTGAAATTTTGGTAGATGGCCGTGAAATCTTTTTTGATTTTAGCATGCATATTAGCTGTTTTATTGGTGCCGGACATATCTGAGGCTTCCCGGTTTTGGCTGATAAACACAGGCAACACTCCGGTGAACGATGGCGGCATGGCTATCGCGTTTGGCAGCAATCGGGGAATAATGGACTTGTTGCCGCTGTCAGCCGATTTTTCACTCAAATTCTTCCTTGCATCAAATCCACCAGAGACGAATTCCAATCCGATCATATTCAGCCAACTTGATACAGCGCATAAACTCTACAGTGGGCCGCAGATCGGTTACCTGTTCAAGTCAGGTATCAATTTGAATAGCAGCATTCCGAAACTCACGCTGCAACTGGGAGCGGGGGCCGCGCTGCAAAAAGCCATGAATTTCGCCAGGGGAACGGCATCCGGGACAGAGTGGCAACTAGGGAGCAGGGAAACGGTGGTGCTTCCGATCGGGTACGCCGGGCTTCTCTACAGGCTAAACGACATCTGTGTCATGGCGGGTTACAATATTGGCAAGGGTGTCGTCTTGGGCATCAGATGGAGTTGGTAACCTTCCCCTACCGCCTTTCAACGGCAAGGTAAAAGTGTACCAGTTACGGTAATGAAAAGTGTACCACCCTGGCCGACTAGATGGGACGACCTAATCAGCTTGGAGCTGAGGGGTCTGCGTAACGTTAGGGCGGCCAGAGGCCGCCCTTCCTGCATGCATCTCCGTTCAGGTCACAAGGACCATTTTCGTCCCAATTCATCAATGCCCGACTTTCTCAGCTCCTCTGGCGTCATGACAATCCTAAATTCAACGCTGGCATTGAAGCATAAAAACCAAGGTTCTGCTAAACGCGGTATTTTGGAGGGCTCGTCGACGTCCACCACCAATATGCAGGAGCGACAACCTTGTTCTTCGGTGAAATAAACGGCTTCCGCAGCGCACTCCTCAATGATGCGATTTATGACCTTGCTAACCGAGCCGTTCTTCACGGCGGCATTGAACTCCGTGTTCGGGATTTTAACGTTCATCAGCATCCGCATGGCCTATCCTCCTTGTCCTGTTTATAAGAAGAATTTTATGCTCATCGGTGCGCCAAGTCACCCTATTTTGGTCAGCGAATGGTCCCCCCCATTTTGTCCTGGCTCATTCCAGTAGATCGGCGGTAAGGGGTGACGGCTTTTCGGCCGTCCCGATTGGCCCATGACAAAACATCAATTCCAGCGGATACAGTCCAGTTCAGCGCCAATATGGACCTGGATTCCATTACCAACCCCGGGAACTGGACCATAGCGATGGGTGACAGCTCGCAAGCGGGATACGATAACGACATGATGCCGTTATCGGATAATGATGCCCACTATCCCTATGGAACCCGTGTCGGAACCTACGACGGAACCAGAGACGAGGCTACGGCCAATTTCCAGTTGACCAGAATGGCACTGGAGAGGCGACCATGTCGTTAAGAGTCTGCGCTAGAAATTCGCGAGCGCAAATCCTCGTCACAAAAAAAGCCGACAACGTGCAAAACCGGCGCTTGAAATTCGGAAATGCAAATTCTCGTCACAAAAAAAATCGATGACGTGCAAAACCGGCGCTTGAAATTCGCAAATGCAAATTCTCGTCACAAAAAAAATCGATGACGTGCAAAACCGACGCTTGAAATTCGGAAATGTAAATTCTCGTCACAAAAAAAATCGATGACGCACAAAACCGACGCTTGAAATTCGGAAATGTAAATTCTCGTCACAAAAAAAATCGATGACGCACAAAACCGGCGCTTGAAATTCGCAAATGCAAAATCTCGTCACAAAAAAAGTCGATGACGTGCAAAACCGGCGCTTGAAATGCTGACTCGTAAATTCTCGTCACAAAAAAAACACACAATGCACAAAACCGGCGTGATAATGCATGGAACCAGTTGTGGAAATTTGCGAGGGCGAAATCACATTAGACAAAAAGCGGGGGTGCGCAACGTATGACTGAGGGGCTTGGGGAGCCCAGGGAACGCCGTGATATGTTGCTCAACTTACCAGGAATGTGTCCTTTCATCCGACAGCATTTGAGCTAGGCAACGTTTCACGGAGCCCCCTGAGCCCCTTGCGTTTCTCTGGCGGGAAACACTCCTTAGGCTATTCCCGGCACTTCACCCCTCCTTGCGTCCCAAGGCGAGCAGCACCGGATAGACTCTCCCAGCCGACTTGTCGACAGTTGCAGCGGTGACGACCCGGACTTCGGTCAGAGAGTTTCTGATGAATTCACGGTGGAAGAACTCTGGGGCGAACCCGTGATGGAAGACGCCGGTGTGATCCTCGTGGAAGGAACCGTCTTCGCTGGCGAGATCGGCGAGGGCGAGCCAGCCACCCGGTTTGAGCGCTCTGACGAGGGTGGTCATCAGTGCGGGGACATCCTGTGTCAATCGGCTTGCAAAATTGACCCACCATAGGCGTCCAAAATTGACCCACCCCAGCGAGTGTTTTTAACCCTTTTTTCTCGTCTTAATTCTCCAGCTATCGTTCCCCGTTTCGAGGATCTCGC